>Ga0213833_1000023_pt1 | contig 600663 bp, 575 predicted proteins | sample SWATP21_FD_160575 | JGI IMG/M metagenome (GOLD analysis project Ga0213833, IMG submission 160575) | Coastal seawater microbial communities from Marineland, Florida, United States - SWA TP2 #1 | ecosystem: Environmental > Aquatic > Marine > Coastal | place: USA: Florida | collected 2016-08-14
GCAGGGTTCGCCTCATCACGGACAACGTTGCTGAGGAGGTGGCTGTGGAACTACCCCTCACGTTGACTGCGTAGCCAAGCTCATTCTCGAAGAATGTTCGTTACACCACTCCACGGGACTTGACCCGACTCTTAGCGCCGCAGCTGGCCAACCCGCGAGGGCGCGCGTGTCCCGTGGTCTCCGCGCGAAGGCGTTGTTCGTGGCTCTTCTTCGTCTGCCGAAGGAGCTCGCTGCGGAGTCGCCAGATCCTTCTGCGAATACCGCGGCAGGGGGTCTTCCAGCTGATCCGGTTACCCAAGAGGACAGCGATCGGCGGTCAGCGTCGTTGAACGTCGGCCTGCCGGCGATCTTGATCATTGCCGGCACCGCTCTTCAACTGACGGCGGCAGTGATTCTCCTGGTCGGTCTCACTGCCTCACCGTTCGAGTAGCGGTCCATCAGCGGGCGACCAAGTTCTCAAGTCGCCGGTCGTGCAGACTGCGTACTCCTCGCGGTGCCGCGAGGGATGGCGGCGCTCATGAGGTGCCGGGCGCGTCGTTAGTCTCGGAGGGTGCTGATTTCGGTTGATGATCCGAAGGCGGCCGACGTGCTCGCGCTGCTTGAAGAGCATCTGCGGGACATGTTCGAGACATCGCCAGCGGAGAGTGTGCATGCGCTTGACCCTGATGCGCTCGCGCATCCGAGCATCACGTTCTGGAGTGTGCGTGAGGCCGAAACCGGCGCGCTGCTCGGCATCGGGGCATTGAAGCAGCACGACGCCGCGATGGGTGAGCTCAAATCGATGCGCACGAGCATCGCAGCCCGCGGTCGTGGGGTGGCGAGCGCAGTGCTGACGGCGATCCTGCAGGAGTGTCGGGCCCGCGGGTACCGTGAGGTCAACCTCGAAACCGGCACGCAGGACCACTTCGCACCCGCTCGCGCTCTCTACGCGAAGTACGGATTCCGCATCCGTGGGCCGTTCGCCGACTACGTTGAGGATCCGAACAGCGCCTACTTCCGACTCTCGGTCTGAATGCCTCAGCGTGAGTGAACCTTCGGGGCGCATTTCCGTGGGCATGGGTGGTGCGCCTGGTGTGGCGCGAGCAATGCCCGGGTACCTCGCCCGATGCGATGCGCGCAGGGCGAACCCCAACCGCACGTCGAAAGCGCGACGGCGTCCTTGCAACCACCGCTCCCGGAATACCGAGTCGCGCTCGCCGTTGATCCAAACATGACCCAGATCGGAAACAGCGACCTCGACGTTCTTCCTCTCTCCCTCGGCGGCAACGTGTTCGGCTGGACGGCCGACCGCGACGCGTCGTTCCGCATCCTCGACTCGTTCATCGCCGGCGGCGGTGACTTCATCGACACAGCCGACGGATACAGCGCGTGGGTGCCGGGAAACTCCGGTGGCGAGAGCGAGACGCTGATCGGGGAGTGGCTCGCGCAGCGCAAGCCCGAGAACCTCGTCATCGCCACGAAGGTCAGCACCCACCCCGACTTCAAGGGGCTGTCGGCGTCGAACGTGCGCGCCGCCGCCGAAGCATCTCTCGGACGCCTGGGCATCGACGCCATCGACCTCTACTACGCCCACTTCGACGACGCCGAGACGCCTCTCGAAGAGACGGTCGCCGCGTTCGCGGAGCTGCAGCGCGATGGCCTCATCCGCCACACTGCGGTGTCGAACTACAGCGCCGAGCGCATCCGCGAGTGGGTTCGCATCGCCGACGAGCTGGGCGTCGCCCGCCCCGTCGCGATCCAGCCGCACTACAACCTCGTGCACCGGAAAGATGTCGAAGAGCACATCGCCCCGGTCGCTGAAGAGTTCGGGATGGGTCTCGTCCCCTACTTCGCGCTCGCGAGCGGCTTCCTCACCGGCAAGTACCGCTCGGCCGGTGCCGACGGCGGAGGTTCGCCGCGCGCCGGTGGGGCCGCGAAATACGCGACGCCGCAGGGCATCGAGATCATCGACACCCTCGAGAAGATCGGCAACGCCCACGACGCTTCGATCACGACGACCGCGCTGGCGTGGCTCCGCGCCAAGCCGACCGTGGTCGCTCCGATTGCGAGCGCCTCACGCGTCGAGCAGCTGACCGACCTGCTCGCCAGCACCCGTCTGGACCTGACCTCAGACGAGATCGCCGAACTCGACCGCGTCTCGGAGTGGGCGCCCGCCGCCGTTTCGGCCTGAGCACGCCGGCCCCGGGCTGCATCAGCCGGATTGCACCTTCGCGCCCACGCGGCGGCGAGGGATGAGGCGCGCAGAGTTCAGGATGAACGCGGTCTCGCTGCCGACGTGGATGAATGCGGCCGCCACCGGACTCAGGAGTCCGAAGGACGCCAGCACGATCCCGACCAGGTCGATCGCGATCGTGCCGACGAAGTTCGCCATGACGATCCGGCGTGCCCGCCTGGCGACGTGCAGGGTGTGCACGAGATCGCTCAGGTCAGAACTGATCAGCACGATGTCCGCGCTCTCGCGCGCGATGTCCGTTCCCGACCCCATGGCGATGCCGACGTCAGCTCGCGCGAGCGAGGGGGCATCGTTCACTCCGTCGCCCACCATCGCCACACGTCGCCCCGCCTCGCGCTCGGCGTCGATCGCCGAGAGCTTCTGCTCCGGAAGGAGGCCGGCCCGCACGTCGTCGATGCCGAGCTCGGCTGCCACCGCCTGCGCGGTCGCCGGCTGGTCGCCGGTGAGGATGAGCGTGCGAACACCGCGCCGATGAAATTCGGCGATCGCCGCCCGAGGCGTGGGGCGGATGACATCCGCCAGCAGGATCGTGCCGGCATACGCTCCGTCGACGCCGACGTGAACGGGTGAAGCGATTCCCGGCGCGTCGACCACCTCGGGTGCGTCTGCCACCAGGGTGCGGTTTCCCACCGCCACGGTGTGACCCTCGATCACAGCCGTCACACCGCATCCGGGTTCATAGGTGAACTCCGACGCCGGGAACAGCTCGAGGGAGCGCGTCCGGGCGGAGGCGACCATCGTCTTCCCCAGTGGATGCTCGGAGTAGGCCTCCGCCGACGCCGCGAAGGTCAGCAGACGGTCCTGATCGAGCATCCCGTCGGTGCGCACCTCCACGACCGACGGCGTGCCGGCTGTGAGCGTGCCGGTCTTGTCGAAGACGACCGTGTCGACCGCCGAGAGTGCCTCGAGGTGTGCGCCATCTTTCACGAAGGCACCGGCGCGGGCGATGCGAGCGATGGCGGCGAGAACGGCGAGCGGCGTCCCCGCGGCGATGCCGCACGCGCCGGCGACGACCACCACGGCGATCGTCGCTTCGAGATCGCGCGTGACCACATAGGTGATCACCGCACCGCCGAGAGCGAGGTAGACCAGCCATGCGGCCAGACGATCGGCGAGGCGCTGCACCGGTGGCTCCGACGACTGCGCCTGACGCACCGCGTCGACGATGCGGCCGTAGGACGAGTCCGCGCCCACGCGTTCGGCGCGCACCTCGACCGCCCCGATCTGATTGATCGACCCGGCGAAGACCTCGCTTCCGGGGGAGAGGTCGACCGGCCACGACTCGCCGGTGATACGCGACTGGTCCGCGCTCGACCGACCGAATAGGACCACCCCGTCGACCGGGATGCGACCCCCGGGCGCCACGATGACGGTGTCGCCTTCCTGCACGTCGGCGAGCGGTCGCATGACCGGCCCATCGTCGGTGCGCACCTGCACGGTGTCGGGCAGGAAGCTCATGAGGTCGGTCAGAGCGTCGCGGCCGCGATCCATCGAGAGGTCTTCGAGGATCTCGGCAGCCAGCACGAACGCAGCGATCACGAGCGAGGTCACCCATTCGCCGATCGCGGCGGCGGCCACGATCGCGATGAGCATGGACAGCTCCATGCTCATGCGGCGGTGTCGCACGTCTTCCCAGGCCCCGGTGGCGATCGGCCAGCATCCCACCACGAGACCCACGACCGCGATGACCGGTACCTGCGGCCACGGCCAGGTCGCGCCGAGCGCGACCGCCACGGCACACGCCGCGACGAAGAGGGTGCGGATCAGGTCGCCGCGGTCGATGCGGCCCCACAGGCTCCGCTCCCGTGCGCCCGAGGTGACGTGTGTCGCGGTGCGCGCGTCGACGCTCACGGCGCTGTCTCCGCATCGCCGTCTGCCACCGGCAGGCCCGATGCGCCGATGTGATGACGGGGCAGGGTGTCGCCCACGACGTGCTCAGCCTGGAACACGGCATGCGTCACGAGCTGTCGCGCGTGCTCGTCGATGAGGTTGTAATACACCCGGGTGCCCTCCTGACGCGTCGCGACGATGCGCGCCCACCGCAACTTCGCGAGATGCTGCGACACGACGGTCGGAGATTTGCCCACACGCTCCGCGATCTCGCCGACCGACAGTTCGCCTCGGCGCAGGGCGAGGATGATGCGGATCCGTGTCGCATCCGACAGCAGCGAGAACACCTCGGCCGCGAGGTCGACGTATTGACTGGATGCATCGAAGGTGCACGCCTGTGAATCTTCACGCATACGCAGATACTAGGTGAGTTTGTCCGTGTCGTGGAAGGCAGATCGCGTCCGAGAGGACGGCGGCTGTGGTCAGGAGAGGGCGTTGACCATCGTCTGGAAGAACAGGTCCTGATCGATCGCCTCGATGACGCGTGCGTTCGGCTCGCGGCCCGAGCGACGCACGGCGTCGACGAGCATGTATCCCTGGGTGAGGCCCGGGTTCGTCTCGACGTCGACGAAGTAGTCGGACGCTTTCGTGATGATCGACGGTTCGACCGCGATCGCGGCGGCGATCGAGTCGGGATGAGTGCTGCCGGGCACCCCATGCGTCTTCTCGACGTATTCGACGCTCGCCCGGTTCGCGCGGGTGAAGAAACGCGACTGCGGGGTGTCGAGCTCCTCGATGATCCGCAGCTGATCGGGGCTGAACCGCCCGTGCGACATCACGAGGTCCCACGGCACGATCGTCGTGGGGAACCCGGCCGCAAGCACGATCTTCGCCGCTTCGGGGTCATGCCAGAAGTTCGCCTCGGCCGCCGCGGTGATGTTGCCGAGCGCATTGTTCGTGCCGCCCATGACGTAGAGGTGCTTCACCTTGCCGGCGATCGAGCGGTCGGCGGCCACAGCACAGGCGAGGTTCGTCAGCGGCGCCTGAGCGATGATCGTCAGCTCGCCGGGGTTGTCGTTGATCAGACGGATGAGCGCAGACACGGCGTTCTCGGTCTCAGGCCGCTGCGCCGCCTTGGGAAAGTTCGCGCCGCCGAATCCATCCACCCCGTGCACATACGACGAGTCGTCGAAGGGAGCGATGAGCGGCAGCCTGCACCCCTCGTACACCGGCACCTGGCCGCCGAAGCCGGCCACCTCGATCGTGTACAGGGCGTTCTCGACCATCTGATCGAAGTCGACGTTGCCGTAGTTGACGGTCACCGCCTCGACGCGCGTGTTCGGATGCCGCAGCCCGATCATGAGCGCGAACGCGTCGTCTTGCGCGGTGTCGGTGTCGTGGATCAGGCGGAGGGTCATGGCGAGGCCTTTCGGATCGCGTCCGACTGTAGAGGCGCCATGTTTCGAGCGTGTGCCGGGTTCCTTTTGGCGAGCTACGCCGCGGGCGCCTCTTGCGACGTGTCCCACCACTCCAGAACGCGGGTGCCGATGAGGGTCAGCCACGGGGAGGGCTCGCCCTGGGGAACGTCCATGTGGAACCAGACCCGACCCGCGAGGCGACGGGACTGGATCCACGTGCCGTCGGGCTGACGCTGCTCACGCACGAGGTCGATCGCCTCGGCCAGGCGCGGGTCCGGGGCGGTGCCCTCGTACGCGGCGGCATCGCGGAAGTAGTCCAGAGCGGCGAGAGCGCTGTAGACGTGCCGGTTCGGGTAGATGAAGTGCGTCACGAACGGGTCGACGAGCTCACCTGTCGACGCGCGATACATCAGCCGGCGGGAGAGCAGGTACTCCTCGCCCGTGCGGCGCACTTCGGTGAGCGACTCATCGCCGGTCAGCCGCTGGTGGGCGAGCAGACCGCGCAGCGCATTGAGCGTCGAGTGGAACGACGACCGCACCGAGTCGCTCTCCTCGGCCTCGCAGTTCCAGCCGCCGTCGTCGAGCCGGTGCTCGCGGAACCACGTGGCGAGATCGGTCATGTCGACGCCCAGCCATGCGCCGGTCGCCAGCGTGAACGAGTTGATGCAGACATCGACCTCGCCGTTCCAGTAGGGCAGGTCCTCGTACTCCCATCGGCTGTTCCGCTCGAGCCTCGCGGCGGTGTCACCGAGGGCGTCGGCGGGAACGCCGAATTCGCGCAGATCCTTCAGCGTCCACGTCGTGGCGACCCACGGCTGGCCCGGCTGACTCTGCTCCTCGCTGCCGAAGAAGCCCGCCGGAAAGTACGCGCCACCGGCCCACTGGCCGTCGTCGTCCTGCTTCGACAGCAGCAGCGCACCCCACCCCTCATGCGGCACGCGCGCCCGCGTCGCCTGCCACACCTCGGGTGGAGCGTGGGCGATGTCGCGCTCCACCTGCCACCGAAGCGCCGAATCGGTGTCCAGCATCCACTCGAGCACAGGTTGTTCGACGACCATGGCTCGCACAGTAGACCTCGGCGCCGACACGGGGAAGACCTCAGACAGTGCGCCCGTCGGAGATCGCGGTGAAGATGGATGACATGCCCAGCGCCCATCGCCCCGGGCTCCGGATCGATGACCGTCTCACGATCCCGGAGTCCGAACTGACCTGGCGGTTCTCGCGATCGTCTGGTCCGGGCGGGCAGGGCGTCAACACCGCCGACTCCCGCGTCGAACTGCTGTGGGATGTCGCCGAATCGACCACGCTCTCCGAGCGACAGCGGGAACGGATGCTCGATCGGCTGCGCCATCGCCTGGTCGACGGCGTGCTGACGGTGACCGCATCCGAGCATCGTGCGCAGCTGCGCAACCGCGATGCCGCCCGCGACCGTCTGGCCGCGCTCGTCGCCGACGCCCTGAGACCGCCCGGCCCCGCTCGACGGGCGACGAAACCGAGCCGAGGAGCGAAGGAACGTCGACTCAAGGCCAAGAAGCAGCGCACCGACGTGAAACGGCTGCGCCGCCCGCCGTCGGACTGAGCAGGCCGGCGCTCGGTCGATCCGACCGGCGAATCGGAATGTCGCCCGCGCCCGGCGGGTTGGCACCCGTATGCGATCAATCGTCTACACCGGCACCGGAAGCTCCTCCGTCCTCACGCTCGCCGAGCGCGAACCCGTCGCGCCCGGCGCGGGCGAGGTGCGCGTGCGCGTGACCGTCTCAGGCGTCAACCCCACGGACTGGAAGGCTCGCGCCGGCAGCGCGGCGCCGCTCGGATTCGACGAGGTCGTGCCCAATCAAGACGGGGCCGGCGTGATCGATGCGGTCGGCGACGGCGTCACCGACCTCGCCGTCGGCGACCGGGTATGGATCTACCTCGCCCAGCACGAGCGCCCGACCGGAACCGCGCAGGAGCACACGGTCGTGCCGGCCTCGCGCGCAGTGAAGCTTCCCGATGGGATCGGCTTCGACGTGGCCGCGAGTCTCGGCGTTCCCGCGATGACGGCCCACCGCGCGCTCACCGTGCACGAGAACGGCCCGGCGCGCCTGTCGCCGAGCTCGCTCGAAGGGCGCGTCGTGCTCGTCGCCGGGGGAGCGGGGGCTGTCGGACACGCCGCCATCCAGCTCGCCGTGTGGGCAGGAGCCGAGGTCATCGCCACCGTCTCGAGCCACGAGAAGGCCGCGCTCGCCCGTGCAGCCGGCGCCCACCACACCGTGAACTACCGCGACGCCGACGCGGCCGACCAGATCAGCGCGCTCGCCCCCGCCGGCATCGACCACATCGTCGAGGTGTCGATCGCCGAGAACGCGGAGCTCGACGGTCAGGTCATCGCGAATCACGGCTCGATCGCCTACTACGCCGACAACGGCGGCGAGCAGGCCACCCTGCCGGTGCGACCGACCTTTGCGAAGAACGTGCGCATCCAGGGGCTTCTGCTCTACACCGTCGGTGACGATGCGCTGCGCGCCGCCGCCGAGGACATCACCGCCGCACTGTACGACGGGGCGCTGCCTGTCGGCGAAGAGGCGGGGCTGCCGTTGACGTGGTTCTCGCTCGAAGAGACGGCAGCCGCTCACGACGCCGTCGAGCAGGGCGCGGTCGGCAAGGTGCTGATCGACGTCAGCGGCGACGCCTGAGTCCCGGCTGGCGCGGGGCGACGCGTCTTGCCGTCGCCTCGCCTTCAGGCGACTACGTGAGCTCCATGAGGCGCGCATCCGACACGCGTCCGCCGACCTCGACCTGCTGACCCAGGTAGCGCGCGTGGGTGTAGACCCGCGATCCGAGACCCTGGGTGATGTCGAGGTCTCGACCGAGTTCCGCCGTCAGGCGGACGGCGGCTGCGCCGGTCGCCTCGTCTTCGCGGATGCCGAGGTCGGGTGCGAACATGCGGGAACGCACGGTGCCGGCCTCGCGATCGATCCACGCCCAGACGTAATTGGCCCCGAAGGAATAGGCGTCGGGGTCGACGGCGGTCACTTCGGACGCCTCATCGAGCTGGGTGAAGGTGAACTCGGGGCACCACTGGGGCAGAGCGTTGACGAACACCCGATCGCCGTCGAAACGCACCCGGGCGCTGCCGGCGGGAACATCGATCTCCTTGACGTCTTCATCCGTGCTCCGCAGCCACGCCGCGAGTCCGACGACGGGGTGCCCGGCGAAGCGCAACTGCCGCGACGGGGTGAAGATCCGCGCCGTGACCGTGCCGTCGTCGACGGCGTCGATGAAGATCGTCTCGCTGAAACCGAGGTCGGTGGCGATGTCCTGCTCGCGCTTCTTCGTCTGCGGTGACGCCCACACGATTCCCAGAGGATTGCCGTGCTCGCCGTCGTCATCGACGAACACGTTGACGACATTCACCATCAGACTCATCCCGCGATTCTTGCAGGGTCGAGAGCGTCGCGTGACGCGTTGACACCGACGCCTCTACCTTTGGTTCATGACAGGCGCACCCGACACCGCCGCTCCACTCGTCCTCGCTCACGACATCGCCGGTTCCGGCCCGTTGCTCGTGCTCATCCACGGCATCACCGAGAACCGCGCCGTGTGGGACCCCATCGATCTCACCGCCGACTTCGAGGTGCTCCGCGTCGATGTGCGCAGTCACGGCCGATCAGCCCTCCAGGCGCCGTTCGATCCACTCACCCTCGCGGCTGACGTGCACGCGACCGTCGAGGCCGTGCGCCCGGGCGCGGTGCCCATCGTGGTCGGACACTCGATGGGCGGCATCATCGCCACCGCGTACGGCTCCACGTATCCCACCCGCGGCGTCGTCAACATCGACCAGCCGCTCGCTCTCGGCGACATGCAGGAGCGTGTGAAGAAGATGGAACCGCTGCTGAGGAGCCCGCTGTTCCCGCTCCTCGTGAGCGGACTCTTCCGCTCGATGAAGGGACCCCTCCCGAAGGCGGAGAACAAGCGGCTCGCTCGGCTCCGCACCCCGCGGCGGGAGGTCGTGCTCGGCGTGTGGGCTCCGATGCTCACACAGACGCCCGAGGAACTGGCCGTCACCGTCGACGAAACCGTCGCGGTGCCGCCGAATGTGCCCTATCTCGTCATCGCCGGGCTCGACCCCGGGCCGGACTATGTCGCGTGGCTGCGCGAGCGCATCCCGAGCACCTCCTACGAGGTGTGGCAGGCGACGCACTACCCGCACCTCGCCGAACCCGAGCGCTTCGTCGCCCGCATGAGGGAGTTCGCCGCCGCGGCGGGGTGAGGGATCATACGCCCGTGGTTGCGTGGGAGACCCCGCGACGGGATGCTGGCGGGATGGAAACGCTCTGGATCGTCCTCGCCGTCATCGGAGCGGCCTGCTACGCCGGAGGAGTGATCGCGTACGCGCGATCGAACCCCGGCACGGTGATCCCGTGGTCGAAGCAGCCCGACGGCGAGAAGCCGTGGATGGCGGTGCTGCGTGGCATCGGTATCGTGCTCGTGCTGCTTGGGGTCGTCATGTGGGCAATCACCCGTTCGGCGACGTGGGAAGGGCCAGGTCTCGGGTGGCTGGCCGGCCTGCTGATCGTCGCGTTCCTGCTGCCCGCAGCGATCGTGATCATGGTCGTCAACAGCCGGATCTCGCGCAACGAGAAGGAGCGGCACGGGCGACCGTAGGCTGGCGGAACCACCGCAAGGAGGAGGTCGCCATGAGCCGTGCCGTGATGTACGACGAGGTCGGAGCACCCGAGGTGCTCCACGTCAGTGAGGTGGCGGATGCCGCGCCCGGCCCGGGCCAGGTTGCGGTGCGCATTCGCGCCGCCGGCGTGAACCCCTACGACGCCAAGGTGCGCAGCGGCTTCATCACGCTGAAGACGGCCTTCCCGCGGCGCATCGGATCGGACCTCGCCGGCACGGTCGAAGCGGTCGGGGAGGGAGCGGCCTACGCCGACGGCACACCGATCGAGGTGGGAGACGAGGTGGCGGGCAGCGGTCCCGGGAGCATCGCGGAGCGGACGCTGGCGAAGTCATCCGCGCTCGCCCGGCGACCGGAGAACGTGCCGGTGGAAGTCGCCGGCTCGCTGTGGGTCGCGGGCCTCACGGCGGTGTCGTGCGTGACGACGGTTCCCGTCGGCCCCGACGACACCCTCCTCGTCGGGGGTGCCTCGGGTTCGGTGGGCACGGTCGTGTGTCAGCTCGCCGTCGCGGCCGGTGCGCGGGTGATCGGAACGGGATCCCGGGCCAACGCCGAGCTCATCCGCTCCCTCGGTGCGGAGCCCGTCGAGTACGGCGAAGGCGCCGGAGACCGGGTCGCCGCGCACGGCACGATCACGGCCGTGATCGACTGCCACGGGCGCGACGCGCTCGACATCGGCATCAGCCTCGGCGTGCCCACCGAACGGATGACCGCGATCGCGGCGTATGCGGCCCTCGATGAGCTGGGCGTGCCGAACGTCGAGCGCGCGGCCCGCACGTCGGAGAACTTCGCCATGCTGCTCGACCGCATCGCTTCGGGTGAGCTCGCGTTTCCGGTCGCGCAGACGTTCCCGCTCGACGACATCGTCGCCGCGTTCACGGCAGTGGAGTCGTCGCACGCGCCCGGAAAGATCGTCGTGATCCCCTGATGTCGCGACATCGCGCCCAGCGCAACCCCTCCGGCCGATTCGCCTCCGGCTGAGAGGCTGGCGAGGTTCGACGCACCCGCATCCCCGGAGGAGCCCATGGCCGACACCGCGATCTTCGACGTCGACGGAACCCTCGTCGACACCAACTACCAGCACGCACTCGCGTGGTACCGCGCGTTCCGGCGGTATGACATCACCCCCGCCGTGTGGCGCATCCATCGCGCGATCGGCATGGGCGGCGACAACCTCGTCACCGCCATCGCCGGTGAAGACGTCGAGAAGGCGCACGGCGACGAGCTTCGCGCGGCGTGGACCGAGGAGTTCGAGCCGATGCTGGATGAGATCCAGCCCTTCGAGGGGGCTCGTGCCCTGATCGACGAGGTCGCGTCCCGTGGCTTCCGCCTCGTGCTCGCCAGCTCCGGTCAGAAGGCGCACGTGGAGCACTTCCTCGACCTGCTCGGCGGGCGCGAGGTCGCCGACGCGTGGACGACATCCGACGACGTCGATGCGACCAAGCCCGAGCCGGACCTCGTCGGCGTCGCGCTGCAGAAGGTCGACGGCGCGTCCGGCGTGATGATCGGCGATTCGGTGTGGGATGCGGTCGCCGCCGGCAAGCTCGACGTACCCACGATCGCCGTGCGCACCGGCGGTTTCTCCGAAGCGGAACTCCGGGAGGCCGGTGCGTTCCGGGTGTACGAGTCGCTGGTCGAACTTCACGAGAACCTCGACGGCGGACCCCTCGCACGATCGACGCGCTGAGCGCGCGGTCAGGCGCTCGGGCGGGGCGGGTCGTCGGACTCCGGGTCGTTTCCAGGCGCCGCGGTGTCTTCGTCGTTCGACGGCGTGCGCGATCGGCGGATGGTCCCCGCCTCGACCACGGCGTGGATGAACTCCGCCCCGTGGGTGGCGACCGCGGAGATCACGAGCCCGGCCGCGGTGAAGGTGAGGCCCGACACGATGAAGACGCCGGCCCCGCGCATCCCGTCGACATCGTCGCTCATGCTCGCCGTCACGGTCGCGGTGAGAGCGACCACGGTGACACCGATGCCACCGGCGAGCAGCGCGCGCGTGAAGATCCCGATGCGGGAGCGGGGCGCGGCGGTCACAGCGGCAGGCTAACCCGGCCCGATCCGCGCTGGGCCGGATCCGGGAACGAGAACGACGGGCGTCGCTGATGCAACCCCCTTCACTCGTCGCCGTGCAGCTGGTGACGATGGCCTCATGCGTGAACGAGAGAAGACCACCGGAATCCGTGCGCGCGACCGTGCGAGGACACGCCTGACAGGCGTGATCATGCTCCTGGCGGCTGTGGTCGCAGGCACCAGCGCGTGCAGCTTTTTCGTCGACGAGAACGAGTACCGCTCCTCGGCGGGCGACGGAGTCAACGTCGAGGGTCTGGGAGACGTGGCCGTGCGCAACGTCCTCGTCGTCGCCAACGACGACGGCACGCGGGGGAACCTCGTCGCCGCCGTCGTGAACAACAGCGACCAGGAGCGCTCGATGACGGTCTACGTCGGCGATCCCGTGCAGGACACCCTTCGCATCGATGTGGCGGCCGACAGCACCGTCAGCTACGGCGCGCGCGACAGCCTGGACGACCCGCCTCTCATCGACCCGCTGGACGCTGATCCCGGCGGAACCATCCCCGTGACGTTCGAAACCGACGTCGCTGAGGCCGTCACCGTGCAGGTGCCGGTGCTGGGGGGATGCCTGGAGTATCTGCGGCAGATCGAACCGAACGCGGAGGGTCCGGAAGAGTGCCCCTGGTACGTCGACGTCGAGCCGTAGAGGCACAGAGGCGCCGCATGCGAGGGATCAGTCTCGGTTCTGCCGGCGGAGCGTGAAGAGCTCGCCCTCCCGCACGATGCGCAGCACGGTCACCAGCAGCAGCCCGCCCAGAAGGTTCAGCACCAGCACCGGCAGGAACCACAGCAGCCAGTCGAGGTAGGTGATCTCGGCGCCGCTCAGGATCGCACCGAAGGCGAACAGCGAGTCCAGGATCGAGTGGAACAGCTGGAAGCCGGCCAGGATGAAGCCACCGGCGACCGCTGCGACGATCTTGGCCGGTTCCGAGTCCGTCCCCTCCTGCATGCGGGTCATCAGTGTGATGACCGCACCGCCGAGCACGGAAAGCATCACGAAGCGCCAGTCGAGGGGAGCATCCAGGAAGTGGTGCGCCGTTTCCTCCAGCACCGTGTGCCACTCGGGGAAGGCGAGCACGATGATCGCCATGACGAGCCAGCCGCCGGCGAGGTTCGCGAGCAGGGTGCCGCTCCACAGTCGCAGCAACTGGCCGATCGTTCCTTCGCGGGCGATGAGGGCTGCTATCGGCATGAGGAAGTTCTCGGTGAACAGCTCGCTGTGCGCCATGAGCAGGGCGATGAGGCCGATGCTGAACGCGAGACCCGCGAGCAGCTGGTCGTCCGTTGCGTGGAGGACGCCGATGTAGGCCAGCACGCCCACGCCGACTTCGATGCCGCCGAGGAACCCGGTGACGGTCGTGGCGCGAAAGGTGCGGTGGAGTCGCTCCGCGCCCTCGCCGACGACGTCTTCGAACTCCAGCTCGAGCTCCTCCTCGACGGGACCCTCGTTGTCGCCGTCTCGCCGGCGTTCGTCGGCGCGCCGCTCGTGATCGTCTCGCATGCGTCCATCCTGGCCGGGCGCGGCCGAGCATGTGGGGACTTGACCACAGGTCGCCCCCGTGCGAGCGGGCGTCGGGCGAGTGCGGAGCGGAAGGTGGATCGGGCGGTCACCAGCGTCTAGCGTGAGGGGAACGACGTCGACGACCGACGGAGCGGGCGTCGACGCTGGAGGAGACGCATGGCCGCACGACGGCGCAACACGGTGGCACGCCATGGGGAGCTGTCCTCGCCGCGGCCCTCCCGGAGCATGCTCACCATCGTCGGAGTGCTCGTGGCGATCGTCGCCGTCTCCGGCTTGTCGGTCTCGGCCTTCGCGCTGTGGGACTCCACGGCCACGCTGCAGCGAACCGCCGTCACCCTGGAACGCGACGCCCCGCTTCCCCCGACGATCGGCGAGATCGAAGGGGGTGTGAACCTTCTGCTCGTCGGCACCGACTCCTGCGAGGGCCAGGACCTTCGGCTGTTCCCGCGATGCGGGATCGACGACGACGGGCTCGAACGCAACGACGTCACGATGCTCGTCAATATCAGCGACGAACCGCGACGCGTCACGGTCGTGTCATTCCCGCGCGACATGCTCGTCGAGATCCCGTCGTGTCCCGCCGACGACGGCGGGCGCTACTCCGCGATGACGCAGATGCCGATCAACGCCTCCTACGGCTACGGCGGGCTGGCCTGCACCGCGCTCACCGTGTCGAATCTCGCCGGCATGAACATCGACTTCGCCGGCGCGATCCGGTGGACCGGCGTGATCCACATGTCCGACGCCCTCGGCGGGGTCGAGGTCTGCGTCGCCGGCGACATCAGCGACCGTCACACCGGCCTGCAGCTCACCGCCGGAACGCACACGCTGCAGGGTGAGCAGGCGCTGCAGTTCCTGCGCATCCGTCACGGAATCGGCGACGGGTCCGACCTCGCCCGCATCTCGAATCAGCAGCAGTTCATGTCATCGCTCATGCGCAAGCTGCAGGACGACGACACCCTGCGCGATCCCACGACCCTGTTCAGCCTCGCGACCACCGCGATGCAACAGATCAACAGCGGGCAACTCGTGCTGGATGAGGGCCTCGCAGACCCGACGCGAATGGTGCAGATCGCGATGGCGCTGAAAGACGTGCCGATGGACGACATCGTCTTCGTGCAGTACCCCACCAGCTACGCGCCGAGCGGGAACCCCGACAACAACCTCGTGCTGCCCCTCACCGAGACGGCCGAGGCCGTCTTCGCGGCCATCCGGGCGAACGAGCCGATCGAGCTCACCGGCGAGGGATCCCAGGGTGACGGCGTCGTCGTGCAGGGAGAGGATGCCACCGGCACGACGTCGCCCGAACCCACGCCCGACCCGTCGACGTCAGCGACCGGCGGGTCCGCTCCCGGCCCGACCGAGACGGCTGTGGCACTGCCGTCGACGGTCGCGGGAACGACGGCGGAGCAGGTCACCTGCACGGTGCCAGAGGGGTGACCGGGTGGGACGAACGGCGATCCGCCACGCGATCGAATCGCGCGTCGTCTCTGCGACGGCAGCGTTAAGAACGGCGATTCTGGCGACGGGCATAAGAAACCGCTCTCAAACTGTTACAACTTCTGTCAAGGGCATGTCTTGCGAAGGCGGCATGGTGCACAGTAAGGGAACTGCATAACAAAGGGGGTCTCTATGACGACAGAAGAAAGCACCCACGTGCCCGAGGTCACGGTGGAGAGCGAAGACACGTCTTTCGGTCGTTGGCTGCACGTCATCAACCACGGGGCCGCCACCTGAGCGACTTCTCGCTCCTGTGCGAAGAACCCTCCTGTCCGACATCTTCGGATCGGAGGGTTCTTCACGTTCTCATCAGTCCCGCGGCCACTCCACAAGGGCGATGCTCTGCTTGGTGTCGGCGTACTTCACCCAGCCGTCTCCGAAGAGGTAGGTCAGACCGTACCCCTCGTCGTCCGTCGCGACGGCGGTGTCCGCGCTCTCTGTGACGATCACGCCACGGGCGTCCTGTTCGCTGTGCCACCCTGAGGCGACGAGTTCCCCCTGAGCGGTGCCCGACTGCTCGCTCGTGATGGGAGCCCATCCGAACAGCTGCACATGGTCGCTCGCGATGGTGAAGTCGCCCCACAGGCACTGCACGCCGTCGGCGAGTTCGATGCCCGCGACACGGAAGACGTCCTCCTCGACCGACCATCCCTCCGCTTCGAATTCCGCGATCAGCGACGCGGGGATGATCCCCTCGCACGTCGGTGTCTCCGCCGAGACGGGCTCGGCCGAGTCCTCCGACGGTTCGGCGGTCGCCGTCGGCTCCGGAGAGGTCGCGTTCGGTGACGGAAGCGCATCTTCGGTGACGACGGTCTCGGGGGTCGTACTGCAGGCCGCGAGCGTCAGCGATGCGACGGTCACAGCGACGAGCAGGCCGGCGCGGGCGCGGGGCAGAGGCATCAGGGGGTCTCCGGAAGGCGGTCGTGGATGAGGTCGAGGAACGGGCGGTGCAGGCGGCCGTTGGTGGCCAGCGACGACAGGGCGTCGAGGTCGTCGCCGCCGTCGATGTCGGTGAACTCGCCCCCGGCCTCGCGCACGATCGGGATGAGGGCGGCGATGTCGTACCGCTTCACGTCGAACTCGGCCACGAATTCCAGCCGTCCCTCCGCGAGGAGCATGTAGGGCCACGCATCGCCGTAACCACGGTCTCGCCAGGCGGCGCTCGTCACCCGCTCGAGGGCATCGAGACGACCATAGTCACGCCATTGACCGATCGACTGGAAGCTGACGCTTGCTTCCGACACGTCCGAGACATCCGACACCCGGATGCGGCGGTCGCCGGCGGGGGAGTTCGTCCACGCGCCGTGCCCGGTCGCGCCCCACCAGCGCCGCCCGAGCGCGGGCTGGGCGACGACGCCCACGGTGGGTACGCCGTCGACTGCGAGCGCGATGAGGGTCGCCCACATCGGGATGCCCTTGAGGTAGTTCGCGGTGCCGTCGATCGGGTCGATGATCCACTGGCGCGTGCTGTCGCCGGTGACGCCGAACTCTTCGCCGTAGACGCCGTCATCCGGGCGCTCGGCGGCGAGGATCCCGCGGATCGCACGCTCGGTCGCCAGGTCGGCTTCGGTCACATGCGAGTGATCCGGCTTCAGCTGCACGTCGAGATCGGCCGCGTCGAATCGTGCCATGGTGACCGCGTCGGCCGCGTCCGCGATGCGCAGCGCGAGCTCCAGGTCGGCGGGCTCGGCGCGCGCGGGCGATGACGACATGTCGGGGGAAGGCACGATCTCAAGGATAAGCGGCCGATACCTTCCTCGATTTCAGATGTGAGGATCGTGATGGTAACGTTGACCCTCGGTTCGCCCAGGAATATCCGGCGAATCGATTCCGCGCCTCTAGCTCAATCGGCAGAGCAACTGACTCTTAATCAGTGGGTTCAGGGTTCAAGTCCCTGGGGGCGCACCACCTCCTCGAAGCCCCGGACGATGCCACCGCATCCCGGGGCTTCGTCGTTCCGTCGGCCGGTTTACGCGGTTGACGGCTCGACGAGAAACCCCGCAATGCACGATAAACACCGCGATGCGCGATGTTTCGCGGCAATCGGGGTTTCTCGAGGCAAGACCGGCGTCGAGGGATGCGCGGTGCTTGACCTGAATGAGGTCTCATGTTTAGGTGTTCCCGGGACCTGAATGAGCTTTCAGGTCATGCACCCTTCTCAATGGCGAAAGGCACGCACATGCGGAGTACGAAGAAGTTCCTCCTGGGGTCCGCGGTCGCCGCGGGCGCCCTCGTCCTGGGGGCCTGCGCACCGCAGGCCGGAACCGAGGGCGGCGACGCCTCGGGTGACGACGGCGCCGCGAGCGAGGTCACCGTCGGCATCGTCACCAGCGAAACCGGTGCTCTCGCCGGCTACGGCGAACAGTACCTCGACGGTTTCAAGGCCGGCCTCGACTGGGCCACCGACGGCACGATGGAAGTCGACGGCACGGCCATCAACGTGGAGTACCGCGACGACGGCGGCGACCCCGACAAGGCCGTCACCGCGGTGAAGGAGCTCATCGGGTCGGGCGTGAACATCCTCGCCGGAACCGTCTCCTCCGGTGTCGCCCTCGCCGTGGCAGAGCAGGCCGAGCAGAACCAGGTCCTCTACATCTCCGGGCCTGCTGCCGCGGACGCGGTCACGGGCATCAACGACTACACGTTCCGTTCGGGCCGGCAGAGCGCGCAGGACGTCGCGACGGCGGGAACCTTCCTCGACGACCTCGACGGCATGAAGGTCACCGTCTTCGCGCAGGACACCGCCTTCGGGCAGGGCAACGAAGCGGCCGTCGCCGCCATCCTCGGCGCCCAGGGGGCCGAGGTCGACTCGGTGCTCGTGGCCGAGGACATCACCGAGTTCACGCCCTTCGCGCAGCAGGTGCTCGCCGGCGACCCCGACCTCGTGTTCGTCGCGTGGGCCGGTGCCACCAGCGGGGCGATGTGGCAGGCGATGAGCCAGCAGGGCGTCCTCGAGGAGATCCCGGTCGTGACCGGCCTCGGCGATGCGGCCACCTTCGGCGCGTACGGCGAGGCATCCGAGCAGATCAACTTCCTCAACCACTACTTCCCGGGTGGACCCGACAACGACGTCAACGCGGCGATGGTGGAGTACATCGAGGCCGAGGGGGGTACCCCCGACCTGTTCAGCCCCGACGGCTTCAACGCGGCCGTCATGATCGTCCAGGCGATCGCCGAGGGCGGCGGTGAGGTCGACGGCATGATCGACGCCCTCGAAGGCTTCACCTTCGAAGGACCCAAGGGCACCATGACCGTGCGCGAGGGAGATCACGCCCTCATCCAGGAGATGTACCAGGTGCGCCTGGTCGCCGACGGCGACACGTTCGTGCCCGAACTCATCGACACGGTCGACGCCGACGCCGTCGCCCCCGCCGAAGCACAGTAGGGCGGGCAGCAGCAGCGATGAACGCACCAGTCCCGCCCGTGGAGTCCGCGATCCGCGTCGACAGCCTCGGTCTGCAGATCGGGGGAGCGACGATCCTCAAAGATGTCCAGCTCGACGTCGCCGCCGGATCGTTCGTCGGGGTCATCGGCCCCAACGGCGCCGGCAAGACCACGCTGTTCAACGTGATCTCCGGACTCGTCAAACCCACCGCCGGCCGCGTGCTCATGCACGGGGAGGACATCACCACGATGTCCGTACCGGCGCGGGCCCGGGCGGGACTGGGCCGCACCTTCCAGACCTCCAGCCTCTTCCCGCAGCTGAGCGTGCTGGAGAACGTCCGACTGGCCGCGCAAGCGGCCCGCGGCGGGTCCGGCTCGCTCCTGCACTTCCCGCGGCGAGCCGACCACGCCGTCGAGATCGCCCACGAGAAGCTGCGCACCGTCGGCCTCGACCACAAGGCGCGCGCCTTGGCCGGGGACATCTCCCACGGCGACAAGCGCAAGCTCGAAATCGCGGTGATCCTCGCCACCAAGGCCGACATCGTGCTGCTGGACGAACCGATGGCCGGCGTGGCCTCGGGTGACGTGGCCGGTCTCGTGGAGAACATCCGCACCATGCAGGCCGACAAGGGCTGCACCGTGCTCATGGTCGAGCACCACCTCGAGGTGCTGCTCGGCCTCGTCGAGAAAGTGGCCGTCATGTACTTCGGCAGCATCATCGCCTACGACACGCCGCAGATGGTCATGGCGGACCCCGTCGTGCAGCGGGCGTACCTGGGGAGCGCCGCATGAGCGCCCCACCCATCCTCACCGTCGAACACCTGCGGTGCTCCATCGCGGGGCAGCAGGTCGTCGAAGACGTCTCCTTCGAGGTGCCCGCGACCGGCATCACCGCCGTCCTCGGTCGCAACGGTGCCGGCAAGACCTCCACGCTGCGCGGCATCCTCGGTCTCATCCAGCGGCGCGGCACCGTCACCCTGGCCGGTACGCGCATCGACACGATGCCCACCCACAAGATCGTCCAGCGCGGAGTGGGCTACGTGCCGGAGGATCGCGAAGTGTTCGCCAAGCTCTCCGTCGCCGAGAACCTCGCGCTCGCGGAGCGGCAGAAGAACCCGCGCCGCGACTTCGTCGCCGAGCTCTTCCCCGACCTCGTCGACCGCCGCGACCAGCCGGCCGGCACGCTCTCGGGCGGCCAGCAGCAGATGGTCTCGGTCGCGCGCGCCCTCATCAACGACAACGCCCTTCTGCTCGTGGACGAGCCCACCAAGGGTCTCGCACCGCGGATCGTCGACGAAGTCGCCGAAGCGCTCCACGAGGCGGCGAAGGTCGTGCCGATCCTGCTCGTCGAGCAGAACCTCGAGGTCGTGCGGCGGCTCGCGGACTCCGCCGTCGTGATCGGCGCCGGACGCGTCGTACACACCGGATCCGCCGCCGAGATCCTCGACGACGACGAGCTGACCAAGCGCCTGCTGGGCGTGCACGCGGAGGCCCACGCATGAGCACCCTCGTCCTCACCCTCGTCACCGGCGTCGGACTCGGAGCCCTCTACTTCCTCGTCGCCAGCGGCCTGAGCCTCATCTACGGTCTCATGCACGTCCTCAACTTCGCCCACGGTGCCTTCCTCACCCTCAGCGCCTTCATGGGGTGGTTCGTGGCGCAGGCGCTCGGCACCGCCTCGTGGGGCTCGTTCCTGCTGTCGATCCTCGTCGGCGCCGTCGTCGGCGCCGTGTTCGCCACCCTCACCGAGCTCGTCCTCATCCGACCGCTGTACGAGAGGCACATCGAACAGGTCCTCGTCACGGTCGGCCTGTCGCTGGCAGCCGTCGCCCTGTTCGAGGGCATGTGGGGCACCGATGCGATCACCATCGCCGGCCCGCCGTGGCTGACCCAGACCACCGAGATCCTCGGCGCCCGCATCCCCAACAAGTACTGGGTGCTCATCGTTGCGGCGGGGCTGGTGCTCCTGGCGCTGGTGCTGTTCCTGCAGAAGACCCGCTACGGCATGGTCATCCGCGCCGGCGTCGAGAACCGCGCCATGGTCACCGCCCTCGGCATCGACGTGCGCCGCTCCTTCACTCTGGTCTTCGCCATCGGTGGGGCCGCCGCCGGCATCGGCGGTGTGATGGCCATGCACTACACCAACTACGTCTCGGCGCACATGGGGGCGACGCTGCTGATCTTCGCTTTCATCGTCACCGTCGTCGGTGGGCTCGGTTCGCTCACCGGCGCGGCGATCGCCTCCGTGCTGGTCGCCGTGCTCCAGCAGGTCGCCAACACCTACCTCAACGGCACCGGCGACTTCATCGTCGTCATCCTCCTGGCCGCGGTGCTGCTGCTGCGACCGACCGGACTCATGGGAAGGAGGGCCTGACATGTCGCGCTCGACGAAGAACATGCGCCGGTTCGTTCCGATCGGCATCGGTGTCGTCCTCATCGCCTTCATGGCGCTGCTCCCGATGCTCAACCTGTCGCTGCCGGGGATCCTCCCCACCCCCACCTACATGCCCGGTACGCTCGCGCTGCTGTCGCTGTGCATGGTGTTCGCCGCGCTGGCCCTGTCGTACAACCTGCTGCTGGGCACCTCCGGGATGCTGTCCTTCGGCCACGCGCTCTACTTCGGCGCCGGCGCCTACGGCCTGGGCATCGCGCTGGAGCACCTCGGCGTACCGCTGTGGCCCGGCGTGTTCATCGCGCTGCTCGGCGGCATGGTGATCGCACTTGCCACCGGTGCGGTGTCGATGCGGGTCTCCGGCATCCCGTTCGCCATGGTGACCCTCGCCTTCGCGCAGGCGGGTTCGGTGCTCGTGCGCCGCAACTCCGACATCACCGGCGGTGAAGAGGGGCTGGGGCTGAACACCGACCTGGTGCCCGATGCGCTGGTCGGCGTCGTCAACACCCGCAACCTCTACTGGCTGACCCTTGCGATCCTCGTGATCGTCTACCTCGTCGCGCTGTGGGTCGACAAGAGCCGCCTCGGACACCTCGCCCGTGCGACCCGCGAGAACGAGCAACGCGTGCGGGTGCTGGGACTTTCGCCGTTCACCGTGCGGCTGACGGTGTTCGTCATCGCGGCGGTCCTGGCGAGCCTTGCGGGCGTCGCATACCTGCTGCTACAGTCCGGCACGGTGCCACGCGCGGTGTCGGCCGACCTCACCATCACGATCCTCGTGATGGTCGTCCTCGGCGGCGTGGGCTTCCGGTGGGGTGCCATTGTGGGGGGTGTGCTCTATACGCTCCTGGACCAGCGACTCACCGTGCTCGCCGGCTCCGAGGCGATCGCCGGCCTCCCGGACATCCTGCGCATCCCGCTGTCGGAGCCGCTGTTCCTGCTGGGAGCGCTGTTCATCCTCGTGGTGATGTTCCTGCCGGGCGGGATCGCCGGGACGGTCGACAAGCTGTTCCGACGGCGACGGTCCGGTCACGACGAGAGCACGCTGGAGGAGATCGACGACGCGGCCACGCAAGCCGAGAACCCCGTCGAGGTGCGGGCATGAGCACGGCGTCGCCGATCGAGTCCGCCGGCGTCCACACTGTCGGGCGCTGGGTGACCGATCGTGCCGCGCAGTCGCCGCACGCGATCGCCATCGACGACCGCGGCGTGACCATCGACTACGCCACGCTTGCGGGCCGGGCCTCCGCGCTGGCCGCGTCGCTGCGCCGCGCCGGGTACGGACCGGGGAATCGCATCGCGACGATCTCGGGCAACTCCGCCGATCATGTCGTGGCGTTCTTCGGATGCGCGTTGGCCGGTGTCGCGTTCGTGCCGCTGTCGTGGCGGCTCACCCCGGGCGAGGTCGGCGGGCTCCTGCGTCGCAGCGACCCCGATCTGCTCCTCGTCGACGACGAGTACGTCGTCCTGGCCGACGAAGCGCTCCGCACCGTCGCAGAGGCGCCCGCCATGGTCTTGCTCGGTGCCGGCGCGGTCGAGACGCACCTGCCTCGAGCCGGGAGGCCCGGCGCGGAACGCGCGGTCCGCGACGATGATCCGCTCCTGGTGATCTTCACGTCCGGTTCGGAGGCGGCGCCCAAGGGGGTCGTACTCACCCACACCAACTGCTTCTGGAACAACATGGCGCTTGCCGGTGCCCTGCCGCTGACGAGCAGCGACGTCGTGCTGGCGATGCTGCCGCAGTTCCATGTCGCCGCGTGGAACTGCCAGCCGTTGCTGGCCTGGTGGGTCGGGGCGACGGTCGTGCTCGAGCGTGCGTTCCAGCCTGCCCGCGCGCTTCAGCTCCTGTCTCAGCGGCGCGTCACAGCCATGATGGGGGTGCCCACCCAGTATGCGATGCTCGCCTCGGATCCCGGCTGGCACGACGTCGACCTGAGTGCACTCACGCTGGCACTGGTCGGCGGCGCGACCGTCCCTCGCGCGGTGCGCGAGAGCTGGGCCGCGCGCGGCGTCGCCCTCACGCAGGGATACGGGCTCACGGAGGCGGGGCCGAATGTGCTGCACCTGTCCGAGACCGACGCGCGCGCGCATCCTGGTGCGGTCGGGCGGCCCTATCCGCACGTGGACGTGCGCGTCGTCGACCGCGAGACAGGTCTCGAACTGGCAGGCGCCGGCACGGGGGAGCTGTGGGTACGCGGCCCCAGCGTCTTCGCGGGGTATCTCTTCGACGACGACGCGACGGCCCGAGCGCGTGCTGGGGAGTGGTTGCGCAGTGGCGATATCGTCCACCGCGACGACGACGGTGTGCACACCATCGTCGACCGCCTGAAGGACATCTACATCTCCGGCGGTGAGAACGTCGCACCAGCCGAGGTCGAGCGCGCCCTGGTTCTGCATCCGCTCATCGCCGCCGCGGCCGTCGTCGGCGTCCCCGACCCGGTGTGGGGTGAACGCGGCGTGGCGTTCTGCGTCGTCCGACGCGGTGCGACGCTGTCGGCCGATGAGGTGCTCGCCCATGCGAAGACCCACCTCGCCGGTTTCAAGGTGCCGGTCGCCGTGGCCTTCGTCGACGCGCTGCCGACGTCGGCGATAGACAAGATCGCCCGCGCGCGGCTGCGTGAGCGGGCCGTGCGCGTGGTGGAGGGGGTGTCGCGTGAGCACACCCGCTGACGTCGAGCCGGACGCGCCCGCCGTGTCGAAGGCGACAGGGCGCCCACTCACCAAACGCGGCGAGGCGACCCGTCGACGCCTCCTCGAGGCCGCCGAGCAGGTCTTCGCCGAGCAGGGGTACCACGAGGCGTCGATCGTCAAGATCACCGAGCGCGCCGGCATCGGGCTCGGCACCTTCTACCTCTACTTCGACAGCAAGCAGGCCGTCTTCGAGGCTCTGGTGATCGACCTGAATCGCCGCGTGCGCCACTCGATGAGCGAGGCGATGGCCAGCGCATCCAGTCGCCTCGAGGCCGAACGTGCCGGATTCGCGGGCTTCTTCCGTTTCACCGCCGCACACCCCGCCCTTTACCGCGTGGTGCGCGAAGCCGAATTCGTCTCACCCGACACGCTGCACCTGCACTACACCCGCATCGTCGACGGCTATGAAGAGGGCCTTCGGGCGGCGCAACAGGTCGGCGACGTCGACCGCCGCCTCGATCCCACCGTGACGGCCTGGGCGCTGATGGGCATGGGCGAACTCATCGGGATGCGGTTCCTGCTGTGGGAGCGCGACGCCGACGGCGTGCCGCCCGAAGAACTCGACGCGCATGTGTTCGACGCGATGATGCGCTTCATCGACAACGCCCTCGCCCCCCGAGGCCGAACGGAAGGAACGACGGATGCCTGAACAGACCCTGGCGGGAAAGCGGGCCCTGGTCACCGGTGGCGCGAGCGGGATCGGCCTGGCTTGTGCAGAGGCCTTCGCCGCCCGTGGCGCGGAGGTGACGGTCGCCGACCTCAACGGCGATGCTGCGGCCGAGGCCGCCGAGCGCCTCGGCGGGAGCTCGTGGGCGGTCGACCTGTCCGACACCACCGCCCTCGACGATCTGCGATCGGACGTCGACATCCTCGTCAACAACGCCGGCATCCAACGCGTCGCACCGATCACCGAGGTGGTACCCGACGACTTTCGGCTGTTGCTGCGCCTCATGCTCGAGGCGCCGTTCCTGCTCGTGCGTGCCGCGCTGCCGCACATGTACGAGCAGGGCTGGGGCCGGATCATCAACGTCTCCAGTGCTCACGGCCTGCGCGCCAGCGCCTACAAGTCCGCCTACGTGTCGGCCAAGCACGGCCTGGAGGGATTGTCGAAGGTCACGGCGCTCGAGGGCGCCGCGCACGGGGTGACGAGCAACTGCATCAATCCCGCCTACGTGCGCACCCCGCTCGTGGAGAAGCAGATCGCCGACCAGGCCCGCATCCACGGAATCGAGGAGTCGGAGGTGGTCGAGAAGATCATGCTGACCGAGTCGGCCGTGAAGCGTCTCATCGAACCTGACGAGGTCGCCTCGCTGGCCGCGTGGCTCGCCGGGCCGGACGCGGGCATGGTCACCGGCGCGTCGTACACCATGGACGGTGGATGGACCGCCCGATGAGCGTTCAGACGCACCGCACCGTCGACGTCGCGGTGCCCGGCGGCTCGCTGCACGCCGCGGTATGGGAGCCGGCTGGTGCCACCGCCGAGACGCCGACGATCCTCGCCGTGCACGGGGTCACCTCGTCGCACCTCGCGTGGGCGTGGGTCGCTCAGCGTCTCGCCGACGTGCGCGTGATCGCGCCCGATCTGCGCGGACGCGGACGAAGCAACGACGTGGCAGGACCCGCCGGTCTCGCCGTGCACGCGGACGATCTGGAACTGCTGCTCGACGCCGTCGGGGTGTCGCGGGCGATCGTCGCGGGCCATTCCATGGGCGGTTTCGTCTCGGTCGTCTTCGCCCACCGGCATCCGGAGCGCGTGTCGCGCCTGGTGCTCGTCGACGGCGGGCTGCCGCTCGCCGTTCCGACCGGGATGGATCCGGATGAGACGATGACGGCCGTGCTCGGCCCCACCGCCGCCCGACTGTCGATGCGGTTCGACGACGAAGCCGCGTACCTGGCGTTCTGGCGCGAGCATCCCGCCTTCGCCGGCGCCTGGGAGCCGCGGTTGGACGACTATTTCGCATACGACCTCGTGCCGGCCGCCGACGGGGGGCACCGTCCGGCCACGGGATACGCCGTCACGCGTGACGACACCGCGGACATGACCACCGGCACGACCCTCCCCGACGCGCTGCGTTCGCTGTCGCATCCGACGACGCTCGTCACCGTGCCGCGGGGGCTGCAGAACGAGGAGCCAGGGCTCTACCCGGCGGCGCATCTCGACGCGGTGCTCCGTGCGCATCCGGGAATCGATCATCGCCGCGTGGACGGATTCAACCACTACACGATCGTCATGTCACATGAGGGCGCCGACGTCGTCGCGCGCATCCTCCGGTCCCACCTCGCCCTCGTCTGACCCCTCTCGCGAGGCCCGGGCGTGGCGATAAACCAGGTCGGGCGCGAGACGCACCGCAATGCGTGGTTTCTCGCGGCGGAAGTGGTTTCTCGATGGACAGGATGCGCGGGGGCGCGTGCGGGGCGGGCCGGTCAGCGGCGGGCGGCGGCGATGCGCGACGTGAGCTGGTGCGCGTGGGAGAGCAGAGTGCGGCCGAGGTCGGGGAGCCGATCGGCCGAGAATCGGAATTCGACACCGGTGAGGCTCAGCGCCCACTGCGGGTGGCCCTCACGGTCGAAGACCGCCGCGCCCATGCCCCAGCTGCCCTCGACGATCAGCCCCGGATTCACGGCGTAGCCGCGCGCGGTCGTCTCCTGCAGTCTCGCGCGCATGCGGTCGGGGGAGTGGGTCGCTCCCCACGACGCCTCGATCTCGGGGTGTCGAGCCAGGTATGCGTCCACATCGTGGTGCGGCAGGAATGCGAGGATGGCGATCCCCGCCGACGCGACCCCCAGGGGGAAACGCACGCCCTCCGACAGCACGAACGAGCGGATGGGGAAGCTGCCTTCCTCTCGCAGCAGGCACACCGTCTCGTCGCCTCGGCGCACCGACAGGAACGCGCTCTCCTCGGTGCGCACCGCGAGCGATCGAACCACGTCGCGCCCGACGGCGGTGATGTCGTAGCGGGATGCGGCGACCGAGCCCATGAGGTAGAGCTCGGGGCCCGGCATCCATCTCCCGGTCTCCTCGTCGTGGTCGACGAGCCCCTCGTGGGCGAGGGCGGTGAGGAGCCGATGCGTGGTCGGTCGCGTCAGGCCGGCTCGACGGGCGAGGTCGCCGACCGCGGCGCCGTCGGCTCCGGCAGAGGTCACCAGGCGCAACAGCGCGGCAGCGCGCGCGATCGCCTGCGCGCCCGGTACGGTCGCCTGCGCGCGACGGGATGACGGGGTGTCCACGATGTGGACGGTACGCGCCATCGCATCCACATCGCAAGAGCCCGCTGGTGACGCGCGGATCACCGGGGGAGGATGGATGCGACGACGAAGGAGTGCGTGTGATCGACAAGACATATCCATCGGCGGCCGAGGCTGTCGCCGACATCCCCGACGGAGCATCGCTCGCGGTGGGGGGCTTCGGACTGTCCGGAAACCCCATCGCCCTCATCGAGGCGCTCCTGGCCCAGGGCACGAGCGACCTCAGCGTCGTGAGCAACAACTGCGGCGTCGACGACTGGGGCCTCGGCGTGCTGCTGCGTGCCAAGCGCATCCGCAAGATGACCTCGTCGTACGTCGGGGAGAACAAGGAGTTCGAACGGCAGTTCCTGTCGGGCGAGCTCGAGCTCGAGCTGACCCCGCAGGGCACGCTCGCGGAGAAGCTGCGCGCGGGCGGATCCGGCATCGCCGCGTTCTATACGCAGACCGGCGTCGGCACGCAGGTCGCCGATGGTGGACTCCCGCAGCGCTACGACGGCGCCGGCGGCATCGCCCTGGCGTCACCGGCGAAGGACGTGCGCAGCTTCACCGTGAACGGCTCGCAGAAGGACTTCGTGCTCGAGGAGGCGATCAGCACGGACTTCTCCCTCGTGCACGCGCTGCGCGGCGACCGTCACGGCAACCTCGTCTTCAACAAGGCCGCGCGCAACTTCAATCCGCTCGCCGCCATGGCCGGCCGCGTGTGCATCGCGCAGGTCGAGGAGCTGGTCGAGCCCGGCGCCATCGATCCCGATGCGGTGCACCTTCCCGGCGTCTTCGTGCATCGCCTCGTCGAGGTCGGCACGGATATCGAGAAGCGCATCGAGCGGCGCACGGTCCGCACGGAACAGGAGGTGTGAGATGGCCCTCACCCGTATCGAGATGGCGGCCCGCGCCGCTCAGGAACTCGCCGATGGCTCGTATGTGAACCTCGGCATCGGTCTGCCGACCCTGGTGCCCAACCATGTGTCGGACGGGGTCACGGTCGTGCTCCAGTCCGAGAACGGCATCCTCGGGGTGGGGCCCTATCCGACCGAAGCCGCTGTCGACCCCGACCTCATCAATGCCGGTAAGGAGACCGTCACGACTCTGCCGGGTACCGCCTTCTTCGACTCGGCGACGAGCTTCGGAATGATCCGCGGCGGAAAGATCGACGCCGCGATCCTGGGCGCGATGCAGGTCTCGCGAACGGGGGATCTGGCGAACTGGATGATCCCCGGCAAGATGGTCAAGGGCCCCGGCGGAGCGATGGACCTCGTGCACGGTGCCGGAAAGGTGATCGTGCTGATGGAACACGTCGCCAAAGACGAGTCCGCCAAGATCGTCGACGAGTGCTCGCTGCCCCTCACCGGGCGCGGGGTCGTCGACCGCATCATCACCGACCTCGCCGTGATCGATGTCACCGACGACGGGCTCGTTCTGATCGAAGTCGCCCCGGGGGTCGAGGTCGCCGACGTCGTCGCGGCCACCGAGCCGACGCTGCACATCTCCGACGCGCTCACCGCCGTCGCCGTCGATCCCGCTCTCGAAGGGAGCACCCCATGATCCCCGACGACATCGTCATCATCGCCGCCGCCCGCACCCCGCAGGGTCGCCTCAAGGGCCAGCTCGCCCCCCTCACCGCCGTGCAGCTCGGTGCGACCGCCATCCGCGGTGCGCTCGAGCGGGGCGGCGTACCCGCACACGCGGTCGACGCGGTGCTGGTCGGGCAGGTGCTCCCCGCCGGTGCGGGGCAGAACCCCGCCCGGCAGGCGGCGATCGCCGCGGGAATCGGGTGGGATGTGCATGCCGCGAGCGTGAACAAGGTCTGCCTGTCCGGACTCACCGCCGTCATCGACGGCGCCCGCATGCTCGCGCTCGGCGACGCGACCGTCGTCGTGGCCGCCGGCATGGAGTCGATGACTCGCGCGCCGCACCTGATGATGGGCTCGCGGAACGGCTGGACCTACGGCTCGGTCAACGTGCTCGACCACATGGCGTACGACGGGCTCACCGACGCGTATGACGAAGAGAGCATGGGCGCGTCGACCGAACGCCACAACGACCGACTCGGTCTCACGCGACAGGTGCAGGACGCCGTCGCCGCGCGCTCGCATCAGCGGGCCGCCGCCGCACACGAGGCCGGCGTGTTCGAGCACGAGATCGTGCCGGTGGAGATCCCCCAGCGCAAGGGAGACGCGCTCGTCGTGAACCGCGACGAGGGGGTGCGTCCCGAGACGACTGTCGATTCTCTGGCGAAGCTTCGCCCGGCGTTCGCCGAGGGCGGTTCCATCACGGCCGGCAACGCGTCGCAGATCTCCGACGGCGCCTCGGCCGTCGTGCTCACCACCCGCTCGCATGCCGATGAGAACGGCTGGAAGGTGCTCGCCGTCGTCGGTGCATCGGGTCAGGTCGCCGGCCCCGACAATTCCCTCCACGCCCAGCCGGCCCGCGCGATCGAGAAGGCGTGCGCCAAGCAGGGGATCGCACCGACGGATCTCGACATCGTCGAGATCAACGAGGCGTTCGGCGCGGTCGTCGCGCGCTCCCAGGCGGAGCTCGGCCTGTCGGACGACGTCGTCAATCCCCACGGCGGCGGCATCGCCATCGGGCATCCGATCGGAGCCTCCGGCAATCGCCTCGTCGTCCATGCCGTCCACGAGCTGCTGCGGCGCGGTTCCGGTACCGCCGCGGTGGCCCTCTGCGGTGGCGGCGGCCAGGGCGACGCCCTCATCCTCACGCGCTGAGGGCACCCGACCGACGCGGGACCGCCGGACCGCCGCCGGAGGCTCCCTGCCCCGTTACTTTCTTCGTGACCGTCTGGCGGAGGATGCTAGGCGGTGACGGCCTGCCGGGCCCGGCATGATTGCTGCCCCCTGTCTTTGATGATCCGGGGGGTGTTGTCACCGGGCCTGGTTGGCGGTGTGTGATCGCTGATAGGGGCTGGACCCGAGCATGCTCGAGGCCGTTCGTAACGTGGATGCCGAGACGCACCGTCGCGGGACGCCGTCGTGAGCGAACGGAGGACACTGTGGTCACCAGCATCGGCAGATACGACGAGGTCGACGTGTTCGTCGGTCTGGACGTCGGGAAGGGCGAACACCACGCCGTCGCCCTCGACCGGGCCGGCAAGAAGCTCTTCGACAAGGCGCTGCCGAACGACGAACGCCGGCTTCGTGGAGTGCTCGACCAGCTCGCGACGCACGGCACGATCCTGCTGGTCGTGGATCAGCCCGCGACGATCGGCGCGTTGCCGGTCGCGGTCGCGCAGGCGGCTGGCGCTCTGGTCGGCTACCTTCCCGGGCTGGCGATGCGCCGCATCGCCGATCTGCACCCCGGTGAGGCGAAGACCGATGCGAGGGATGCCGCGATCATCGCTGAGACGGCGCGGACGATGCCGCACACGCTCCGCTCGATCCAGGTCGCCGACGAGCAGGTTGCAGAGCTGAGCATGCTCTGCGGGTTCGACGACGACCTCGCCGGGCAGATCGTCCAGGTCTCCAACCGGATCCGCGGCCTGCTCACGCAGATTCACCCCGCACTCGAGCGCGTGATCGGGCCGCGGCTGGACCATCCCGCGATGCTCGACCTGCTGCAGCACTACCCGTCACCGGCCGCGATGAAGTCGGCGGGCGAGAAGCGGCTCGGGAACCGGCTCCTGAAGAACGCACCCCGCAAGGGCCGCGTCTGGGCGGGCGAGATCACCAGCGCTCTCGGTGAGCAGACCGTCGTCGTGACCGGCACCGACGCCGCCGCGCTCGTGCTCCCACGCCTCGCGGAACAACTATCCGCGCTCCGCCGACAGCGCGACGAGATCATCGTCGAAGTCGAGAAGATCGTCGAGCAGCACCCTCTTCAGCCGGTCCTGACGAGCATGCCCGGAGTCGGCGTCAGGACCGCGGCCCGGCTCCTCACCGAAGTCACCACGAAGTCCTTTCCCACCGCCGGGCACCTCGCCGCTTACGCCGGGCTCGCACCCGTCACCCGAAGGTCCGGGACATCGATCCGGGGTGAGCATCCCTCCCGCCGGGGCAACAAGATCCTGAAACGGACCATGTTCCTCTCCGCGTTCGCGGCGCTCCGAGACCCCGAGTCCCGCGCCTACTACAACCGCAAGATCGCCCAAGGCAAACGCCACAACCAAGCACTCATCGCACTCGCCAGACGCCGCTCCGACGTCCTCTACGCCATGCTCCGCGACGGCACCCTCTACCAGCCACGCCTTCCCGAACCGGCCCTCGCCGCTTGACAAGAGACATAGGGGCACCCCCAACGGCGACCGCTAGCCTGGGGAGATGCCGAACCCCGAGAGCCCCGACCTCCTCACGCAGGGTGATCCCGCGGTCGACGACGCGGTGAACTTCCGCACCCGGAAGTGGGTGAAGCCGGAGGACCTCAACGCGAACGGAAGCTTGTTCGGAGGGAGCCTGCTGCGGTGGATCGACGAGGAGGCGGCGATCTATGCGATCATCCAACTCGGAAACTACAGCGTGGTGACCAAGTTCATCTCGGAGATCGAGTTCCAGGCGTCTGCCAAGCAGGGCGACCTCATCGAGATGGGTCTGCGCGCGACGCACTTCGGCCGAACCTCGCTGACGATGCGCGCGGCCGTGCGCAACATGATCACGCGAAAGACGATCCTCACGATCGAGAAGATGGTCTTCGTCAACCTCGGAGAAGACGGCCGACCGGCACCGCACGGCTACGACTCGATCACCTATCGCCGCGATCGGATGCCCACGCAGAACCCGGCGACGGGCGCCGTCACCGTCGCACGAGGATGACACCCTCCGGTGAACGGAGAAGCCGGATCTCGTCGTGAGAACGCGGGATGTTCAGCGTCCTCGGGCGAGGCGCTTCTTCATGAGCTTCTCCTCCTTGCCCGCCACGGGGGAGTCCTGCGGGATGTTGTGCCCGCGCGCCGCCCGGCGGGTGTCGACGACGGCGCCGATCGCCAGCGCAAGGGAGATGCCCCAGCTCAGCCAGGCGAGCGCCGTGCGCCACGTGAAGGGTTCGTTGTTGCGGATGCTGCGCAGCAGCGTCACGCCGCCGGTGACCGCCGAGAGAATTCCGGTGCCGAAGAGATACTGACGCATGCCGCAACGCTAGCGCGGGTATCGCCGCGGCGTCGCCCCTTGACACTGCGCCGCTGGGCCGTCAACCGGGGTTTGCGCGAAACACGGCGCTGTTAGCCTGAAGGCCCGATCACCGTCAGGAGCTCCTGTGACCCAGGCCGAATTCGTCGTCGTCGCCAACCGTCTGCCCGTGGACAAGGCCGGGCCCGGTGAAGGGGAAGACGGCTGGCGCCGCTCGCCGGGGGGCCTCGTCACCGCTCTGGAGCCGGTGATGAAGCAGACCGACGGCGCCTGGGTCGGATGGCCGGGGCAGGCTGATCTCGACGTCGAGCCGTTCGACTTCGACGGCACCCGCCTCATCCCGGTCGCCCTCAGTGCGGACGAGATCGAGAAGTACTACGAGGGCTTCTCCAACGACACCATCTGGCCGCTCTACCACGACGTCATCGCCGCCCCACGCTATCGACGCGTGTGGTGGGACGCATACGTGCGGGTGAATCGGCGATTCGCCGAAGCGGCGGCGGACGCCGTCGCAGAAGGCGGCACCGTGTGGGTGCAGGATTACCAGCTGCAGCTCGTTCCGAAGATGCTGCGCGAGATGCGTCCCGATCTCACGATCGGCTATTTCCACCACATACCGTTCCCCGCATACGGCCTGTACTCGCAGCTTCCGTGGCGACGGCTGGTGCTCGAAGGTCTGCTCGGAGCCGACGTCATCGGCTTCCAGCGCGTTGCCGACGCGGGGAACTTCGCCCGAGCGGTGCGCCGTCTGTTCCGGTACGAGACGCGGGCCGGCCGCATCACGGTGCCGGGTGACGACGGCACGGCACACATCGCTCTCGCCAAGGCGTTCCCGATCTCCATCGCCGCCGAGACCTACATCGACCTGGCCAAGAAGCCCGAAGTGCAGGCCCGGGCGCGGGAGATCCGAGAGGGGCTCGGCAACCCCAAGGCGATCCTCCTCGGCGTCGACCGCCTGGACTACACCAAGGGCATCCGTCACCGCCTGAAGGCGTTCGGCGAGCTCCTCGAAGACGGGCGTGTCGCCGTCGACGACGTCACCCTCGTGCAGGTCGCGAGCCCCAGCCGCGAACGTGTCGAGGCCTACGTCCAGCTGCGCGACGAGATCGAGCTGACGGTCGCCCGCATCAACGGCGACCACGACACGTTCGGCCACAGCGCGATCCGCTACCTGCATCAGGGATATCCGCGCGAGGAGATGGTCGCCCTGTTCCTTGCCGCCGACGTCATGCTCGTGACCGCGCTGCGCGACGGGATGAACCTCGTCGCGAAAGAGTACGTCGCCACGCGCGCGGACAACCGCGGTGTGCTCGTGCTCTCGGAATTCGCCGGTGCCGCCGACGAGCTGGGGTCGGCGCTCAAGGTGAATCCGCATGACATCGACACCCTCAAGGACACGATCATCCAGGCGATCGAGATGCCCGCAGCCGAGCAGGCGCGTCGCATGCGCTCGATGCGCAAGCGCGTCATCGAGCACGACGTGAAGGCGTGGTCCGATTCGTTCCTCTCCGCACTGGACGAGGCCCGCACCGCCAAGGAGAACCGCACGCGATGACCGATCCCGTCTCGATGCTCGCACGCACCCCCGTCCTGCTCGTCGCCCTCGATTTCGACGGGACCCTCTCGCCGCTCGAGGACGAGCCGATGGAAGCGCGCATGCTCGCGGAGGCGCGCGATGCGGTCGACGCGCTGCTGCGCGCACCCGACACGACCGTGGCCCTCGTTTCGGGCCGCAGTCTCCACGACCTGCGGGTGATCGCCGAGCACGCCGACGACTCCGCGATCTGGCTCGCCGGATCCCACGGCGCCGAGTTCTGGCAGCCCGGGAGCGGCGCCCTCAACGCCGCCGAAGACACCGTCGACGAGGAGCTCCGCGACACGCTGCGCGCCCATGCCGAGAAGGCCACCGCAGGCATGACGGGCGTGTTCATCGAGCCGAAGACATTCGGGTTCGGTGTCCACACCCGCGTCGCCACTCCGGAGACGGCAGCGGATGCGAACGCCGCGGTCGACGCGATCGTCGCCGCTGAGGCGCCGCACTGGCGCCGCCGCACCGGACACAACATCGTCGAGTACGCCTTCCGGCACGAGGGCAAGGACTCCGCCGTCGCTCACCTGCGCAAGGTGGTGGGCGCGACCGGCGTGCTCTTCGCGGGAGACGACGTCACGGATGAAGACGCGCTGGCGAGCCTCGGCGATGACGATCTCGGGGTGCACATCGGCTCGCGCGACACGCACGCGACGGTGTCGGTGCCGGACATCCCCGCCTTCGCCGCCCTCCTGACGAGACTGGCGACCGAGCGCTCCAGCCCGCGGTGACCGAACGCGCCCCGGGTCGGGCGGAGGCGCCCACCGGGAATAGACTCGCAGGTATGGCCCACCCCGAGGAATCGATCGACATCAAGCCCCGCAGTCGCGCCGTCACGGACGGCATCGAAGCCACCACGTCCCGCGGGATGCTCCGCGCGGTCGGCATGGGCGACGAGGACTGGGACAAGCCCCAGATCGGCATCGCGTCGAGCTGGAACGAGATCACCCCGTGCAACCTGAGCCTCGACCGCCTCGCGCAGGGGGCGAAGGAGGGCGTTCACGCCGGCGGCGGCTACCCGCTGCAGTTCGGAACCGTCTCCGTCTCCGACGGCATCTCCATGGGCCACGAGGGCATGCACTTCTCGCTCGTCTCGCGCGAGGTCGTCGCCGACTCGGTCGAGACGGTCATGATGGCCGAGCGTCTCGACGGCAGCGTCCTGCTCGCCGGCTGCGACAAGTCCATCCCGGGCATGCTGATGGCCTCGGCGCGGCTGAACCTCTCGAGCGTCTTCCTCTACGCCGGTTCGATCGCGCCGGGCTGGGTCAAGCTGTCGGACGGCACCGAGAAGGATGTCACGATCATCGACTCGTTCGAGGCCGTCGGCGCGTGTCTCGCGGGCAAGATGAGCGAAGAAGACCTCAAGCGCATCGAGTGCGCGATCGCGCCGGGCGAGGGTGCCTGCGGCGGCATGTACACGGCCAACACGATGGCCTCGGTGGCGGAGGCCCTCGGCCTCAGCCTCCCGGGGTCGGCCGCACCGCCGTCGGCCGACCGCCGTCGCGACTACTTCGCGCACCGGTCGGGCGAGGCCGTCGTGAACCTGCTGCGCCATGGCATCACCACGGGAGACATCCTCACCAAGGAGTCGTTCGAGAACGCGATCGCCCTCGCGATGGCGCTCGGCGGATCCACCAACGTCGTGCTCCATCTTCTCGCGATCGCCAACGAGGCGCAGGTCGACCTCGACCTGCACGACTTCAACCGCATCGGCGACAAGGTTCCCCACATCGCCGACATGAAGCCGTTCGGCCAGTACGTCATGAACGACGTCGACCGCCACGGCGGCATCCCCGTCATCATGAAGGCGATGCTCGACGAGGGGCTGCTGCACGGCGACGCCCTCACGGTCACCGGCAAGACGCTCGCCGAGAACCTGCGGGATCTCGACCCCGACCCGATCGACGGCACCGTCATCCACACCCTCGACAACCCCATCCACGCCACCGGCGGCATCACGATCCTGCACGGATCGCTCGCCCCCGAGGGTGCGGTGGTCAAGACCGCCGGCTTCGACGCAGCGGTCTTCGAGGGCCCCGCGCGGGTGTTCGAGCGCGAGCGCGCCGCGATGGACGCCCTGGAGGCGGGTGCGATCACGGCCGGCGACGTCGTCGTCATCCGCTACGAAGGCCCGAAGGGCGGCCCCGGGATGCGCGAGATGCTGGCGGTCACAGCCGCCATCAAGGGCGCTGGGCTCGGCAAAGATGTACTACTCTTGACGGACGGTCGATTCTCCGGCGGCACAACCGGCCTGTGCATCGGCCACGTAGCACCCGAAGCGGTGGACGCAGGTCCCATCGGCTTCGTGCGCGATGGTGATCTGATACGGGTCGATATCGCAGCCCGCACTCTCGACCTACTCGTCGACGAAGCGGAGCTGGACTCCCGCCGTTCCGGCTGGGAGCCCCTTCCCCCGCGCTATACCCGTGGCGTCCTGGCCAAGTACTCCAAGCTCGTGCGCTCTGCCGCGCAGGGCGCCGTGACGGGGTAGCGGGACTCCGACACATCTGTTCGTTCTCGACAGAGGAACCACCATGCCTTCAGAAACCGCAGCCGCCGTGCCGCGGCCACCCGCCCGCAGCGCCTCCGCGCCCGTCTTGTCCGGCGCGCAGGCCATGGTCCGCTCGCTCGAGCTGCTCGGCGCCACCGATGTCTTCGGCATCCCGGGCGGGGCGATCATGCACTTCTACGACCCGCTGATGGACGCCAGCGAGCTGCGTCACATCCTCGTGCGTCACGAGCAGGGTGCCGGTCACGCTGCCGAGGGGTTCGCGTCGGCATCGGGCCGGCCCGGCGTCGCGATCGCGACCTCCGGGCCCGGCGCGACCAACCTCGTCACGGCCATCGCCGACGCCTACATGGACTCCGTGCCGCTGGTGTGCATCACCGGACAGGTGTTCTCGCACCTCATGGGGACCGACGCATTCCAGGAGGCCGACATCGTCGGCATCACCATGCCGATCACCAAGCACTCCTTCCTCGTGAAGGATGCCGCCGAGATCCCGGGCGCCATCGCCGCGGCGTTCGAGATCGCCACCACCGGTCGCCCCGGCCCCGTGCTGGTGGACATCACGAAGGACGCGCAGCAGGCCGAGGTTCCCTTCGTGTGGCCGCCGAAGTACGACCTGCCGGGATATCGACCGGTCACGAAGGCGCACGGCAAGCAGATCCAGGCCGCTGCGCAGCTGATCGCCGAAGCCAAGAAGCCCGTTCTGTACGTCGGCGGCGGCGTCATCCGTGCCGGTGCTGCGGACGAGCTGCGCACGCTCGCGGAATCGACCGGCGCGCCCGTGGTCACGACCCTGATGGCACGCGGCGCCTTCCCCGACTCGCACCCGCAGCACCTCGGCATGCCGGGCATGCACGGTACCGTCCCGGCGGTGCTGGCGCTGCAGGAAGCCGACCTCCTCATCACCCTCGGCGCCCGGTTCGATGACCGCGTCACCGGCAAGGCGGCTCTGTTCGCCCCGCACGCCAAGGTGATCCACGTCGACATCGACCCGGCGGAGATCTCGAAGATCCGCACCGCGGACGTGCCCATCGTGGGGGACCTGAAGGATGTGCTGCTCGACCTCGACTCGGCATTCCGCGGCGTGGCCGACGGGCAGAAGCCCGACATCGATCAGTGGTGGTCGTTCCTCGACGGCCTCCGCGACGAGTTCCCCCTCGGTTTCGCGCCCACTTCCGATGGACTGCTCTCTCCCCAGCACGTCATCCAGCGCATCGGCGAACTGACCGGACCGGAGGGCATCTACGCCGCCGGCGTCGGACAGCACCAGATGTGGGCGGCGCAGTTCATCCGGTACGAGCGGCCCAACGCGTGGCTCAACTCCGGCGGCGCCGGCACCATGGGATACGCGGTGCCCGCGGCGATGGGTGCGAAGGTCGCGGAGCCGCACCGGCAGGTGTGGGCGATCGACGGTGACGGATGCTTCCAGATGACCAATCAGGAGCTCGCCACCTGCGCGATCAACAACATCCCGATCAAGGTCGCCGTCATCAACAACTCCTCCCTCGGCATGGTGCGCCAGTGGCAGACGCTGTTCTACGACGGACGACACTCCAACACCGACCTGAACACCGGGCACGGCACGGCGCGCATCCCGGACTTCGTGAAGCTGGCCGAAGCCTACGGGTGTCTCGCGATCCGCGTCGAACGCGAAGATCAGGTCGACGACGCGATCACCCTCGCGCTGGAGACGAATGATCGACCCGTCGTGATCGACTTCGTCGTCAGCGCCGATGCGATGGTGTGGCCGATGGTCCCGCAGGGCGTCAGCAACAGCTACATCCAGTACGCGCGCGAGCACGCGCCGTCGTTCGAAGGGGACGAGTGAGATGTCGAAGCACGTCCTGAGCCTGCTCGTCGAAGACAAGCCCGGCCTCCTCACGCGTGTCGCCGGCCTCTTCGCCCGTCGCGGCTTCAACATCGAGTCCCTCGCGGTCGGGGTCACCGAGGTGCCCGGGCTCTCGCGCATCACGGTGGTCGTCGACGTCGAGGGCCTGCCGTTGGAACAGGTGACGAAGCAGCTGAACAAGCTCGTCAACGTCATCAAGATCGTGGAGCTGGAGCCGGCCGCGTCGGTGCAGCGCGAGCACATGCTGGTCAAGGTGCGCGCCGACAACGCCACACGCTCGAACGTGCTCGAGGTGGTGAACCTGTTCCGCGCCTCGGTGGTCGACTACGCCCCCGACGCGGTCGTGATCGAGATCACCGGCGATCAGGGCAAGGTCGAGGCCTTCCTGCGCGCCATCGAGCCGTTCGGCATCAAGGAGCTCGCTCAGTCGGGCCTGCTCGCCATCGGCCGAGGGCCCAAGAGCATCACCGAGCGCGTGCTGCGCGGCTGACACCGGAGACAGATCCGCTCGCTTCCGGTCGTTGAGCGGGCGGAGCGAGACGAAACGACACGAACAAGGAGAGACACGAAGAATGGCTGAGATCTTCTACGACGACGACGCCGACCTGAGCATCGTCCAGGGCAAGAAGGTGGCGATCGTGGGCTACGGCTCGCAGGGCCACGCACACGCGCAGAACCTGCGGGACTCCGGGGTCGAGGTCGTGATCGCCCTGAAAGAGGGGTCGAAGTCGACCCAGAAGGCGCAGGATGAGGGCTTCCAGGTCAAGTCGGTCGCCGACGCGGCCGAGTGGGCCGACCTCATCATGATCCTGGCGCCCGACCAGCACCAGCGCTCGATCTTCACCGAGAGCATCAAGGACAAGCTGACCGCGGGCAAGACCCTTGCGTTCGCGCACGGATTCAACATCCGCTTCGGCTACATCGACGCTCCGGAGGGCGTGGATGTGATCCTCGTCGCGCCGAAGGCGCCGGGTCACACCGTGCGTCGCGAGTTCGTCGCCGGGCGCGGCATCCCCGACATCATCGCCGTCGAGAGCGACGCCTCGGGCTCGGCCTGGGACACCGCGCTGTCGTACGCGAAGGCGATCGGCGGCACGCGCGCCGGCGTGATCAAGACGACGTTCACCGAGGAGACCGAGAGCGACCTGTTCGGCGAGCAGGCCGTGCTCTGCGGCGGGGTCTCGCAGCTCGTGCAGTACGGCTTCGAGACGCTCACCGAGGCGGGCTACCAGCCGCAGATCGCCTACTTCGAGGTGCTGCACGAGCTGAAGCTCATCGTGGACCTGATGTGGGAGGGCGGCATCGCCAAGCAGCGCTGGTCGGTCTCCGACACCGCCGAGTACGGCGACTACGTCTCGGGCCCGCGCGTCATCGACCCGCGCGTCAAGGAGAACATGCAGGCCGTCCTCGCCGACATCCAGTCCGGCGCGTTCGCGAAGCGCTTCATCGACGACCAGGACAACGGTGCCGCGGAGTTCATGGAGATGCGTGAGAAGGCCGCGTCGCACCCGATCGAGGCGGTCGGCAAGGAGCTGCGCTCGCTCTTCGCGTGGAAGCAGCAGGACGAGGACTACACCGAGGGCAGCGCAGCGCGCTGACCGAGGTAGCTTGGGTTGAGTAGCGGCTCAGCCGCGTATCGAAACCAGGGCAGCGCAGCGCGCTGACCGAGGTAGCACGGAGGGTGGGTGCTTCGGCGCCCACCCTCCGTCGTGTCCGCGCCACTCGCCGCTTCGCTTGTCGCGCAATGTCGCCTTGGAACGTCATGGCGACCACCGGTGACAGATGAACGGTGGACACCGGCTCTGAAGGCGCGGTCGGGTCGGGCGCGGTTAGGCTGGGGGAGTGACCCCTCGAGAGCGCGACGCCCTGAGCTGGGACGGCGATGACGATCCGACCCTCGACACGGGTTCGTCCGCCGACGACTCGGTCGGTGAGGATGCATCCGCTGACGACGACGGTCGCATCGCCGCCGGCGCGGAGAGCTCGACCGGACTTCCGGCGGGGTATACCGCGGTCGGTCGCGGAGCCGACGACATCAGTCGTTCCGACGCCGAACCCGACGAGGATGCGGCGGAAGGCGAAGACGCTCCGGCCGACGCTGACCAGGCGCAGCCCATGGGCAACGCCGCGCTCATCGCATTGGGCGTGCTCGGCGGGGTCTATCTGCTCTACACGATCGGATGGATCGTCGGCGGCCTTCGACTGCAGGACGTGATCCCGTTCCTTCTGCCGGAGACGGCCGTAGCCCGCGTCGCGTACGCCTTCGCCCTGTGGATCGCCGTCGCGGCACCGGCGATCTGGTTCTCAGCCACCGTCCTGCTGACCCGTCGATCGCGTTCGTGGGTGCGCTTCGTCTGGCTGGCCGCTGGCGTGGTGCTCCTCATTCCCTGGCCCTTCGCGATGATCGGAGCGATCGGACAATGAACGCCGAGAACGCGGCGACGAGCACGCGACGCATCCCGACCTGGCTCACGGCGACGATCACCGGCGCCTTCGGACTGCTCTACGCCTACGCGGTGTGGAACGCGCTCGATTTCCTGATCCTCCAGGCCAGCGGAGTGCGCGGGTTGAACGGCGTGGGGTGGGCGGTCCTGGGGTTCGCCGTCATCTTCCCCGTCGTGGTCTTCGCCGTCGCCTTCGCTCTCGGGCGTCGACGCGGTGCGGCGGCCCTCGCGGTGATCCTGCTGGTCGGTCTCGCGCTCGTGGCGGTGTTCTGGCTCGACGTGCTCGCCTACTCGTCGATCACCGACAGCCTCCTGAACCCGGTCGAGACGTGATCGCCCGGCGTGTGACTGCCGCGGCAGCACCTCTCGCCGTCACACGGTTCGTCGGCTTGCGACCCGCGCGCTAGGCTGAGTTCGCCTCGCCTCGCCCCCGCCCGGCGCGGCATTCACGCTCTGCACCGCGCCCTCGCGCACCGCCACCGAAGGAAACACCACGTGTCGAAGCCCGTCGTGCTCATCGCCGAACAGCTCTCTCCCGCCACGATCGACGCCCTCGGTCCCGACTTCGACGTGCGCCACGTCGACGGCACCGACCGGCCCGCTCTGCTGGCGGCCCTCGCGGAGTCGCACGCGGTCCTCGTCCGATCCGCGACGAAGATCGACGCCGAGGCGCTCTCGGCCGCGCCGAACCTCAAGGTCGTCGCCCGCGCCGGTGTCGGCCTCGACAACGTCGACATCAAGCAGGCGACCACCTCAGGTGTCATGGTCGTCAATGCGCCCACCTCGAACATCATCTCCGCCGCGGAGCTCACGGTCGGTCACATCCTGAGCCTCGCCCGCCGCATCCCCGCCGCGCACGCCTCGCTGTCGGCTGGCGCGTGGAAGCGCAGCTCCTACACCGGCACCGAGCTCTTCGAGAAGACCGTCGGCATCATCGGCCTCGGTCGCATCGGCGCGCTGATCGCGGCCCGCCTGCAGGGGTTCGACATGAAGATCGTCGCGTACGATCCCTACGTCACGAGCGCCCGCGCCCAGCAGCTCGGCGTGCAGCTGGTCGGTCTCGACGAACTGCTCGAGCACAGCGACTTCGTGACGATCCACATGCCGAAGACGCCCGAGACCACGGGAATGATCGGTGCCGAGCAGCTGAAGCTCATGAAGCCGTCCTCGTACGTCGTGAACGTCGCGCGCGGCGGTCTGATCGACGAGGAGGCGCTGTTCCACGCGCTCACGACGGGGGAGATCGCCGGCGCCGGCCTGGATGTCTTCACGTCAGAGCCGCCGGCCGAGGGCGGCACCGCGCACAAGCTCCTCGACCTGCCGAACGTCGTCGTCACCCCGCACCTGGGGGCATCGACGGAGGAAGCGCAGGAGAAGGCCGGTGTCTCCGTCGCCCGCTCGGTGCGCCTCGCCCTCGGCGGCGAACTGGTCCCTGACGCCGTCAACGTCGCCGGCGGCGTCATCGACCCCTACGTGCGCCCCGGCATCCCCCTCGTCGAGAAGCTCGGTCAGATCTTCTCGGCACTCTCTCACTCGCCGCTGACGAGCCTCGACGTCGAGGTGCACGGCGAGCTGAAGGACTACGAGGTGGGCGTGCTGAAGCTCGCCGCGCTCAAGGGTGTGTTCACCAACGTCGTCAGCGAGACCGTGTCGTACGTGAACGCCCCGCTGCTGGCAGAGCAGCGCGGCGTCGAGGTGCGGCTGCTCGTCGACGACGACAGCCCCGAGTACCGCAATGTCATCACGCTGCGCGGCGCGCTCAGCGACGGCTCGCAGCTGTCGGTGTCCGGAACCCTGACCGGGACCAAGCAGGTCGAGAAGCTCGTGGGCATCAACGGTCACGCGATCGAGCTTCCGATCGAGAAGCACCACGTCGTCATGCTCTACACCGACCGCCCCGGCATCGTCGCCGTGTACGGCCAGAAGTTCGGCGAGGCCGGCATCAACATCGCGGGCATGCAGATCGCGCGCGAGGCTGCGGGCGGCCAGGCGCTGTCCGTTCTCACGGTCGACTCGCCCGTCGACGACGCACTTCTCGAGGAGGTCAGTTCGGCCATCCACGCCGACCTGTTCCGTCAGATCGAGATCACCGAGGCCTGATCGGCCTCACGCGCCGCGCGTCGCCTCCACGACCAGCTCCACGAGGGCATCCAGTTCGGCGTCGCGCGGCAGCGGACCCGGCAGCACGCCGGTGACGAGGGCGTTGTTGAAGTAGAGCCCGTCGCTGACCAGCAGCACGAGCTGGAGTGCGGCGTCGTCGCGAACGTGCGGTCGCACGAGGTCTGCCCAGCGGTCACGGATGCCGCGCAGCGCGTCCGATGCGGCGACGTTGCCGGTCTGGGCGAGCTTCGACGTCGCGGTGATCGCGCGATCGAGCGGATGCCCCGTCATGACGGATGTGCGCACGAAGGCCGCAACGGGACCGTCGGCGTCGGCGGAGAGTTCCGCGATGTCGGCGAGGGCGAGGTCGGTCATGCGCGCGATGAGGGCCGCCTCGAGCGCCTCCTTCGACTCGAAGTGGTAGAGCAGTCCGCCCTTGGACACCCCTGCTTCGCGCGCGATCGCCTCCATGGTCGCGGCGCGCGCTCCGTCGGCGATGAGGATCGCCTCGTACGCGTCGAGCACCTTCTCGCGGGCCAGGGGAGGGCGACTCATGAGATCGATCGTATCGACGGCGATGCTGACATCCTGATACTATACCGGCTGGACGGTACAGAAAGGATGTGACATGACGACGCAGACGATGCCGGTGACCCGGGACGAGGGCACCCGTGTGGGATGGCGCGGGTGGGCGGCTCTGGCCGTGCTCATGCTTCCTGTGCTGCTCGTGTCGGTCGACAACACCGTGCTGAGCTTCGCCCTGCCGGCGATCGGTCGCGACCTGGAGCCCTCGAGCGCCGAGCAGCTGTGGATCGTCGACGTCTACCCGCTCGTGCTCGCCGGCCTGCTGGTGACGATGGGCACGATGGGGGACCGGTTCGGTCGTCGACGGATGCTCCTCATCGGCGCGACCGGGTTCGCGGCGATCTCGGCGCTGGCGGCATTCGCGTCGACGGCGGAGCTGCTGATCGTGGCGCGTGCCGCGATGGGATTCTTCGGCGCCATGCTCATGCCCTCGACGCTGTCTCTGCTGCGCAGCATCTTCACCGATCGCGCCCAGCGGCGTCTCGCGATCGCGGTGTGGGCGTCGATGTTCTCCGCCGGTGCCGCCCTCGGCCCCATCGTCGGCGGCATCCTGCTGGAGCACTTCGGGTGGGGTTCGGTGTTCCTCCTGGCGATCCCGGTGCTCATCCCCTTGCTCGCGCTCGCGCCGTTCCTAGTCCCCGAGAGCCGTGACCCGCATCCCGGTCGCATCGACCCGATCAGCATCGCCCTGTCGATGGCGACGATGGTCCCGATCGTGTTCGCCATCAAGGAACTCGCGGTGCACGGCGCCGGGAGCGCTGCGTGGGCGTTCGCCGCGGCCGGTGCGGGCTTCGGCGTGCTGTTCGTGCGTCGTCAGCTGCGGATGCGGACGCCGATGCTCGACATGCGCCTGTTCCGCGAGGGCACCTTCACGGGCGCGCTGCTCGTGAACCTCCTGTCTGTCGTCGGTCTGGTCGGCTTCCTCTTCTTCGTCGCCCAGCACCTGCAGCTGGTGCTGGGACTGTCGCCCCTCGAAGCCGGCATGGCTCTCGTGCCGGGACTCGCCGCGATGATCGTCGCCGGGTTCCTCGTCGTTCCCCTCGGCCGCCGCGTTGCGCCCCGTGTGCTGGTGCCGGTCGCCCTGGCGTTCTCCGTGCTCGGCTACGTCATGGTGGGCGTCTCCGGCGCCGATGCGTCGCCTGCCACCCTGGTGGTCGCGTTCGTCTCGCTCGGGATCGGGATCGGCGCCGCCGAGACGGTCTCGAACGAGCTCATCCTCGCGAGCGCCCCGCCGGCCAAGGCCGGGGCCGCGAGCGCGGTCTCGGAGACCGCCTACGAGCTCGGCGCGGTGCTGGGAACGGCGTTGCTCGGCGGCGTCGTCACGGCGCTCTACCGAAGCAGCCTGACGCTGCCGGCGGCGCTGCCGGCCGATGTGCGGGAACCAGCCCGCGAGACGCTCGCCGGTGCGATGGTCGAGGCCGACCTCCTCGGCGGCAGCCTCGGGGCCGCGCTGCGGGAGGCCGCCGCGAGCGCCTTCGGTGCGGGTGTCGGCGTCACCGCCGCGATGGGAGCTGCTCTCGTGGTCGTCGCGGCGGTCATCGCCGCCGCTACCCTGGGAGGGTCCCGCGCCCCGTCCCGCTTCGAGCACTGACGGGGCCGCAGCCCGCTCCGCTCGGCGTCCGCCGGGCCCTGCACCCTAGGAGAGCGATGTCGCGCGTCATCAAGCTCGCCGTCATCCCCGGTGACGGCATCGGTCCGGAAGTCGTCGCCGAAGCGGAGAAGGTGCTCGCCGCCGTCACCGCGGGAGGGGAGACGCGCTTCGACGCCACGCACTTCTCGCTCGGGGCGGCGCGCTACCTGGAGACCGGCGACACGCTCACCGATGAGGACCTCGCCGCGATCGCGACGCACGACGCGATCCTGCTGGGTGCCGTCGGCGGCGTGCCAGGCGACCCTCGCCTGGCCGGCGCCAACATCGAGCGCGGCCTGCTGCTGAAGCTCCGGTTCGAGCTGGACCATTACGTGAACCTGCGGCCGTCGAAGCTCCATCCCGGCTCGACCAGCCCGCTGGCAGATCCGGGCGGGATCGACTTCGTCGTCGTGCGCGAGGGCACCGAGGGACCCTACGTGGGCAACGGCGGCGCGATCCGCAAGGGCACCCCCGCCGAGGTCGCCAACGAAGTGTCGGTGAACACGGCTTTCGGAATCGAGCGCGTCGTGCGCTACGCCTTCGCCCTCGCCCAGGTGCGGCGGCGTGCCCTGACCCTGGTGCACAAGACGAACGTGCTCGTGCACGCGGGATCGATCTGGAAGCGCCTGGTCGACGCCGTGGGTGAGGAATACCCCGACGTGGCCGTAGACTATCTCCACGTCGACGCGGCCACGATCTTCCTCGTGACCGACCCCAGCCGCTTCGATGTGATCGTCACCGACAACCTCTTCGGCGACATCCTCACCGACCTGGCCGGCGCCGTCACCGGTGGCATCGGCCTCGCCGCCTCGGGCAACATCAACCCCGACGGCGCCTTCCCGTCGATGTTCGAGCCCGTACACGGATCGGCGCCCGACATCGCGGGGCAGCAGAAGGCCGACCCGTCGGCAGCGATCATCTCCGTCGCCCTCATGCTCGACCACCTCGGGCTGACCGACGAATCGGCCCGCATCACCCGTGCGGTCGAGGAGGACGTCGCCGCCCGCGACGGCTCGCCCCGCACCACCGCTCAGATCGGCGACGCGATCGCCGCGCGGGTGCAGGCGTAACCTTTGACCAGGCGCATCCAGCGCCTTGAACCGCCAGGACGTGACATGACCCTCATCGACTCCGACATCGACGCCGACCTCGAGCCGCTCGAGTTCGTCGTCTCCCGCAATCTCAACGGCGCCTCCGCGCAGCGCCGCGCGGAGATCCTCGCCGAGCCGGGGTTCGGCACGCACTTCACCGACCACATGGTCGACGTGTGCTGGTCGGTCAGGGGTGGATGGCACCGGCCCCGCGTGCAGCCGTACGGACCCCTGTCGCTGGACCCCGCGGCCGCCGTGCTGCACTACGGGCAGGAGATCTTCGAGGGCATCAAGGCCTACCGCCACGCGGACGGGTCGGTGCACACGTTCCGGCCCGACCAGAACGGCCGTCGACTGCAGCGAAGCGCCCGGCGTCTGGCGCTTCCGGAACTCCCGGTGCCGTACTTCGTGCAGTCGCTCGCCGAGCTGGTGCGCGCCGACCTCGACTGGGTGCCTTCCGGTGCCGACCAGAGCCTCTACCTGCGCCCCTTCATGTTCGCGAAGGAGGCCTTCCTCGGTGTGCGTCCGGCTCACAAGGTCGGCTACTACGTGATCGCGAGCCCCGCCGCTGCCTACTTCAAGGGCGGCGTGCAGCCGGTGTCGATCTGGCTCAGCGACAACTACGCTCGCGCGGGCAAGGGTGGCACGGGTGCGGCCAAGACCGGCGGCAACTACGCCGCGAGCCTGCTGCCGCAGTCCGAGGCCTACGAACAGGGGTGCGACCAGGTGGTCTTCCTCGACTCCGACGGGAACGTCGAGGAACTCGGCGGGATGAACGTCGTGTTCGTGCGCAAGGACGGCACGCTGGTCACCCCGGAATCGCCCAGCATCCTCGACGGCATCACCCGCAACTCCATCCTGCAGCTGGCGCGGGACCGCGGACACAAGGTCGAGGCGCGCCCGGTGACCCTCGCCGAATGGCGAGACGGCGTGGCTTCGGGTGACATCGTCGAGGTCTTCGCGTGCGGCACCGCCGCCGTCGTGACGCCCATCGGCACGCTCAAGGGCGCCGACTTCGAAGAGCAGCAGCCGCTGGGCGAGCTGGCCCTGTCGCTGCGCGAGGAGCTCACCGACATCCAATACGGTCGCCGTGACGACACGCACGGCTGGCTCTATCGACTGGATGCCTGAAGCCGCCGTGCCTCGTAGGGTGGACGCGTGAGGATCGCCCGCTTCAGCCATCAGGACGCCATCAAGTACGGCATCGTCGACGAGCGCGAGCTCGTCGTCCTCGCCGGAGACCCCATGTTCGCCGGGTACGACACCACCGGCGAGCGGGTGCCCCTCGGCGACGTGGCTTTGCTCGCGCCGGTGATCCCGCGGTCGAAGGTGATCGCCGTGGGTCGCAATTATCGCGACCACGCAGCGGAGTTCGACAACGACGTGCCGGCCGAGCCGATGCTGTTCTTCAAGCCCAACACCTCGGTCATCGGCCCCGACGATGCGATCGTGCTGCCGCCGCAGTCCGAGCGCATCGACGTCGAAGGGGAACTGGCGGTCGTCATGGGTCGCATCGCCAAGAACGTCGCCGCCGAGAACGCCCTCGACTACGTCTTCGGCTACACCAACGCCAATGACGTCACCGCGCGCGACCTGCAGCGCCGCGACGGCCAGTGGGCGCGAGCGAAGGGGTTCGACACCTTCTGCCCGCTCGGCCCGATCGTGGAGACCGAGTTCGACCCTGCCGGCGACGCCGTGCTCACCACACGCGTCGACGGAGAGGTGCGCCAGGAGGCGCCGCTGACCGATATGGTGCACGGCGTCGCCGAGGTGATCGCCTACGCTTCAGCGGCGTTCACCCTGCTGCCGGGCGACGTCATCCTCACCGGAACGCCCGCCGGCGTCGGCCCCATCCGCTCGGGACAGGCGGTGGAGGTCGAGATCACCGGGCTGGGGATCCTGCGGAACCCCGCCCGTGGCGCCTGAAACCTCGACGCATCCGCAGGACGACCTGCGCCGCCTGCAGCGACGCACGGTCGCTGTGCTGTCGCTGGGTCAGATCCTCGGTGGCGTGGCGTTCGGCGCGACGATCTCGCTCGGCGCGGTGCTCGCCGCCGAGATCAGCGGCGACGAGGCGTTCTCCGGACTGGCGACGGCGGCCGTCACTCTCGGCACGGCCGCGTTCGCGGCTCCGCTGGCGGCCTTCGCGCGACGACGCGGGCGTCGACCCGCGCTGACGACGGGGATGGCGGTAGCCCTCGCCGGCGTCGCGCTGGTCGTCGTCGGAGCCGCCGCGTCGCTGTTCCCCCTCCTGCTGTTCGCGTTCGCGCTCATCGGAGCCGGCCAGGCGTCGAACCTGCAGTCGCGTTTCGCGGCGACCGACCTCGCGACCGCCGCATCCCGCGGTCGTGACCTGTCGATCGTCGTGTGGGCGACGACCATCGGCGCGGTCCTCGGCCCCAACCTCGTCGGACCGGGTGAGGCGCTGGGAGCGCTCATGGGCATGCCGGCTCTGACCGGCCCGTACCTGTTCACCGTCGCCGGTCAGGGGCTGGCGATTCTGCTCTACCTGATTGCGCTGCGGCCCGACCCGCTCCTGACCGCGCAGGCGGCCGTTGCCGCGGATCGATCCGGTGCGACGCGACCGATCGCCGGAACGGACAGGCCGCGTGTGGCGCGATACGCGATCGTCGTCGTCGCAGCCGCGCACGGTGTGATGGTGTCGGTGATGGCCATGACACCCGTGCATCTGCTGCACCACGGCGCCACCCTCACCATCATCGGTGTCACGATCAGCCTGCACATCGCCGGGATGTACGCCCTCGCGCCCGTGTTCGGCATCCTCGCCGACCGATGGGGGCGCATGCCGACGATCCTGCTCGGTCAGGCTCTGCTGGCAGCGTCGCTCGTCCTGGCCTTCCTCGGACAGGACTCCACGGTCGCCGTGACGTTCGCGCTCGTGCTCCTCGGCCTCGGCTGGAGTGCCGCGACCGTCGCTGGAGCGGCGCTGCTGACGGAAGCGAGCGATGAAGCCCGGCGCACGCGGCGTCAGGGGCTGAGCGACACGGTCATGAGTCTCGTCGGCGCCGGGGGCGCGATCGCCGCCGGTGTGATCCTCGGCTGGATCGGCTACGGCGGACTCGCCCTCGTCGTGGGTATGGGCGTGCTGGTCGCCGTGGCGCTCGCGCCGACGGCGCGATCCTCGGCGCCGCAGTCGGAGGCGACGCCGACCTAGACTGGAGGCGATGGCTTCCGTTGACCCCCGCACCACCACCGCAGCCGGCTCCGACATCCGGGTGCGCTTCTGTCCCTCGCCCACCGGGCTTCCCCACGTCGGGCTCGTGCGCACCGCCCTGTTCAACTGGGCCTACGCACGCCACAACGGCGGCAAGATGATCTTCCGCATCGAAGACACCGACGCCGCTCGCGACAGCGAGGAGAGCTATCAGCAGCTTCTCGACGCACTGCGCTGGCTCCGCATCGACTGGGACGAGGGCGTCGAGGTCGGCGGGCCGCACGCTCCGTATCGGCAGTCGCAGCGTCACGGGCTCTACCGCGAGGTCCTCGACAAGCTGCTCGCCGCGGGAGTCGTCTACGAGAGCTACTCCACCGCAGCGGAGATCGACGCGCGCAATGAGGCCAACGGCCGCGCCAAGCAGCTGGGCTACGACAACTTCGACCGCGACCTCACCGACGAGCAGAAGGCGGCTTTCCGGGCGGAGGGCCGCGAGCCGGCCTACCGCCTGCGTGTTCCGGACGAAGACCTCACGTACGTCGACCTCATCCGCGGCGAGGTCACATTCCCCGCCGGCTCGTTCCCCGACTTCGTGATCGTGCGCGCCGGGGGAGTGCCGCTCTACACGTTCGTGAACCCGGTCGACGATGCGCTCATGGGGATCACGCACGTGCTGCGTGGTGAGGACCTCATGCCCTCCACCGCGCGCCAGCTCTCGCTGTATCGCGCTCTCGTCGATGCCGGAGTCACGGATGTCATCCCGCGCTTCGGCCACATGCCCCTCGTGCTGGGGGAGGGCACGAAGAAGCTCTCCAAGCGCGACCCGCGCGCGGACCTGTTCCTCCAGCGGGAGAAGGGCTTCACGCACGAAGGTCTCCTGAACTACCTCGCGCTCCTCGGCTGGTCGATCGCTCCCGATCGGGACGTGTTCACGCTCGAAGAGCTGGTGGCGGCCTTCGACATCGCCGACGTCAACCCGAATCCGGCGCGCTTCGACCAGAAGAAGGCGGAGGCCATCAACGGCGATCACATCCGCATGCTCCAGCCGGCCGACTTCGCCGCGAGGATCGTGCCCTACCTCGTCGCCCGAGGCCTGGTCTCGAACCCGCCGACCGACGAGCAGCATCGTCTGATCGCCGCGGCCGCCCCCCTCGTGCAGGAGCGCATGCCGCTGCTCGGCGACGCACCCGACCTCCTCGGCTTCCTCTTCGTCGACGACGTCGACTACCAGGAGGATGCGTTGTCGGGCCTTCCCGACAACGCCGACGAGGTCATCGTGGCGTCCGTGGGTGCGCTCGAGGTCATTCCCGAGGGCGAATTCACAGCAGCGGCGCTGCAGGATGCACTGGCGGGCGCGCTCGTGGAGGGACTCGGGCTGAAGCCGCGCGTGGCCTACGGGCCGCTCCGTGTCGCGGTGAGCGGACGCAAGGTGTCGCCGCCGCTGTTCGAGTCGATGGAACTCCTCGGCAAGGCCGAGACCCTGCGGCGGCTCGACGCCCTCGTGCGGCATCGTCGCTGATCGCCTCGGTTTGTCTCGGGACCGTCGGTCGTCTAGACTCGATCTTCGGCACGACCCCGGTCGAGACCGGTGGGGTATGGTGTAATTGGCAACACGGCTGATTCTGGTTCAGTTGTTCTTGGTTCGAGTCCAGGTACCCCAGCCACGTGAAAGACCCCCGCTCAGCGGGGGTTTTCGCGTTTCACGAGGCGCGTCTCGCGACCCGGCTGGCAGCCCCCTCAGCCCGCGCGGTCGTCCCCGTCCAGATAGAACCAGCGTCCGCCTTCCCGTACGAATCTCGAGCGCTCGTGGAGAACGGCGATCCCCTCGTCGGTGAGATAACTGGCACGGAATTCCACCACGCCGGTGTCGTCATCCTCCCCGCCGGCCACCACGTCGACGATCTGAAGTCCCCGCCATCGCGGGTTGCCGGTCAGGTCGAGCTGGGCCGGTCGGGTGTCCGGATGCCACGTGCGCATCAACCAGGCGGCGTCCGCCCGCCGGAACGCGTCGAAGCGCGACCGCATCAACGCCTCCGCGGTGATCGGCTCCCGCGCGTCGTCGGTCATCCGGTCCGTTCCCACCGCGTCAGCCTCGCGTCACACGTCGACGGATTCACCGGGATCGAGCTCGAAGAATTCGCCGCCGTTCTGCTCGACCGCCCACGTCAAGCGCGCCCGCCCCATCTGCCGGCCCGCTACCGAGAGCGTCATGTCATGCGTGCCGAACGCACTTCGCGGTGCCACCGCGAGCACGAAGTCCATCGCCTCACCGATCTTCAGCCACGGTGCGCCAACGGGTGCGGCCAGCAGCTTCACGGGAACCTCGGGTGCCGTATAGGAGTCACCCGGATAGTAGACCGTGTCGTTGACGAGCACACCCACGTTGTCGATCACCGGGATCGACTCGTGGATGACGGCGTGACGGCCGCCGAAGAACTGCAGCCGGAACGGCTCGACGCTGATCGCATCGCCCGGCGCGACCACGGTGATGTCGTACTCGGCTGCGGCGTCGGCGACCCCCTGCGGTCCGAAGAGGGGAGTGCCGGGAAACGCCTTCAGGATGCGGTCGAGATGCTGCGGTGTCCAGTGGTCGGGGTGCTCGTGAGTGATGACCACGCCGACGACGTCTTCGAGATCGGGGAGGGGGGAGGTGAAGGAGCCCGGGTCGATGATGAGCGTCTTGCCGGACTCGCGGAGCGTCAGGGTGGCGTGCTCGAACTTGGTCACTCGCATGGGTCGAGTCAACTCCCGCGAGGGCTGTCGGGCAAGCGCCGATCGGCATGCCTGCATCGATTTGGAGGCATGGCGAAGCCGTGCCATAATCGAACGGTTGCCTTCCGGCCCCATCGTATAGCGGCCTAGTACGCCGCCCTCTCACGGCGGTAACGCGGGTTCGAATCCCGCTGGGGTCACACGTGTTGACACACCTTATCCGGCAACAACGAAGAACTCCCCGGCTTGCGCCGGGGAGTTCTTCGTTTCACCTCTCATCGCAGCGGCCTCGACGCGGGTGAGCCGGCCCCAGTCCCGGCTCACCCGCCTCGGCGCGCTTCGTCACCGGCTCCAGGTCCCGAGCCCCTGGGTGTCGAAGAACTGCAGTGTGACGCCGGTGACATCACCCGCGTCTTGGACGAACGTCGCGGAGGACAGGGATCCCTCCGGGGCGTTCTCGCCCGTCGGGACGAACGCGAAGGCATCCCCGTCCCAATGCCTCAACTCGAGCACGTACCCGTCATCCGCTCCCATCGCCACGACGAGCCGACCGTTCCGCTCGGACACGGTGAGCGGTCCGAAGTAGGCGTTCTCATAGGTCCCCTCGTAGTCGGCGAGGTCACGAGGTGCATCGGGGGCACTCGGCGCCTGCTCGTCGACGAGATCGCCGACGGGCGTCGTGAGGCTCGCCACGGCGGCACGGTAGTCCGTGATCCAGTCGCGGGTCAGGTCGCCGTACTGCACCAGGTCCAGGAACTGTGCGTTGACCGCCTCGGGAAGGCCGTAGGGGCCCCCGTTGGTGAGGGTCACGATCCCCAGGTCCAGGCTCGGGATCAGGCGGAAGTTCGTCGCGGCTCCCAGCACGAACCCCCCGGAGTGGGCGATGCCGGTGCGTCCTCCCACCGTCGTGTCGACGTTGAAGCCGAACCCGTACATGCTGGTGCGCCAGGTCGCTTCCGGAGGATGGCCCGAGATCATCTCACCGGTCGTCGCCGCCGTCAGGGCCGCGGCGTCGAAGACCTGCTCCCCGCCATGCTCTCCGCCGGCCAGGACGGCGTTCATCCACGCGGCGAGGTCGATGACGTTCGACGAGACGCCGCCGGCGGGAGCCTGTGCATCGGGGTCGCGGTCGAAGAGCGGCTGGAACGTGCCGTCGACGAACGCGTGGATGGTCGCGCGATCGTCCTCCGCGAGGAAGTCCTCGTAGCGGGAGCTCGTCCGCGTCATCCCGAGCGGTTCGTACACCAGCGACTCGGTGACGTCCTCCCACGGCTCGCCGACTGCGGCGGCGGCCGCCTCAGCGCCTACGGTGATGCCGTAGTTGGAGTAGTGGTAGCTGGATCGGAACGCGTCGAGGGGGAGCATGTCGAGATGATCGAGGATGTACTCGCGCCCGTACCCGAGGTCTTCCAGGTCGTCGCCCGCTCCGGTGTCCAGTCCCGTCCGGTGCGAGAAGAAGTCGCCGACCGTGGCGTGCTCGGTCACGTAGGGGTCGCTCAGCGCGAAGCCCGGGAGGAGATCGGACACCGGGGTCTCCCACGTGAGGGCACCCTGTCCGATGGCGGCGGTGACCGCGGTCGCCGACAGCGACTTCGAGACCGACGCGATCTGGAACACCGTCTCCGGGTCGACCGGATCCCCTTCGCCCACGGTCTTCACCCCGAAGCCTTCGGCGTACACGATCTCCCCGCCGTGGACGACGGCCACGGCGAGTCCGGGCACGCCCGTCTCCGCGAGGTCGTCCGCGATCAGGTCGGACAGCTGCGCCAGAGCGCCCGTGACGGCATCGTCGACGCTCGCCGCGGGCAGGGCGATCGCATCGCCCGGCGGCGCGTCGGCCGTGTCGACGACCACCGCCTCACCGCCGGCGTCGGAGACGCACCCGGTGAGAAGGAGGCCCGCCGAGGCGATGGCGGCGGCGGGAACGAGGGTTCTGCGGGGCATGGGCTCTCCGTATCGGGTGGGGCAGGGCCTCTTCCACTCTGGCGGTGGACCACGCGTGAGGAACATAGACCCAGGTCCATGGCGGTGAACGGGATGCGCGAGGATAGTCGAACCCGCCGGCGATGATCGGGCCGGTGATGATCGGGGAGGACGCATGGCAGCACCCACGCGCTACCGGGCGCCGTCGGTCCGGTCGATGCGCGGGGTCCTCAGCATCCTCACGCTCGTCGGATCGCTGCTGGCGCTCGTCGTGCTCGCGCTCGTGCTCCCCGGTGCGGGGGAGGGGGCCGTCCCCATCACCCTCTTCGCGGTCGTCGCGATCGTCTACCTGGTCGCGGGCGCCGTCGCCTGGCTTCGACGCCCCGCCAATGCCACCGGGATGCTGCTGGTCTGCGGCGGGGTCTCCCTCACGGTCGCGAATCTCGCGAACGCGCCGGTGCCGGAGCTCGCGACACTCGGCAACGTGTTCGCGACGGCGGTTCTCGCGGTCATCGTCCACCTGCTGCTGGCCTTCCCCACCGGCCGGCTCACGGGGAGGCTCGCGGTCGGACTCGCTGCGATCGCCTACACGATCGCCATCCTCCTCCCGCTGCCCGCGGTGCTGCTGGATGCTCCCGCGATGGCGCCGCCGGTGGCCACCGTGCAGAGCACCGTCGGGCTTGCGATCATGGTCGCGACGGCGTGGCTGCTGGTGCGACGACTGCAGCACGCCGATGCTCGCGCGAGGCGGGTGCTGCTGCCGCTCTACACCTACGGCATCATCGCTGTGCTCGCCATCGTCGCGCTCCCCGTGGTCCTGCCCGCCGACGAGGCGGTGCTGCGCGCCGGGCTCCAACTGCTGCTCCTGCTCGGCATCCCGATCTCGTTCCTGATCGGCGTGCTCGGCGGCGGATTCACTCCGACGCGGGATCTCGCAGATCTCGGTGAGCAGCTGTCGACCTCATCCGACGGCTCGCGTCCGCTGTCCGATGCCGTGGCGGACACGCTCGGCGATCCGTCGCTCCGGGTGCTCCTGCGCGCGCCCGACGGTCTGGTCGACGAGGACGGCGAACCCGCGCGCGTGTCGGCGCATCCTGACCGCGGGGTCGTCGATGTCGACATCGACGGACGCCCGGTGGGTGCGATCGAGTATGACTGCCGCTCCGAGATCGACGAGACGCGCGTGCGTCGCGCCGGACGAATCATCGCCGTCGCGATCGACCGCTCCCGGCTGACCGCCGAACTGCGCCAGAGCCGTCGCGAGGTGCTCGCATCCCGCATCCGCATCGTGGAGACCGCCGATCGCGAGAGGTTCCGCATCGCCCAAGACCTCCACGACGGACTGCAGGCTCAGCTGGTCCTGCTGGGCGTCGAGGCTCAGCAGATCGCGCATGCGCCGGAAGTCGGAGCCGCTGCCGCTGCGGCGGCCACGGCGTTGCGTCGTCGTATCGACGTCGCCGCCGCAGATCTGCGCCGGCTCGTACACGACGTGCTGCCCATGCCCCTCATGGAGCGCGGTTTCGTCGCGGCCGTGGAGGACCTCGTCGACCGTATGCCCGTGCCGACCACCATGTCGGCGCGGGTCGAGCCGGGCCTGCTGCCCGCCGCCACGGGAACCACCGCCTATTTCGTCGTGGCCGAAGCTCTCGCGAACGCGGTCAAGCACGCGAGGGCAGGGTCCGCCGAGGTGGGACTCGCGCACGATGGCCCGACGCTGCGCATCACCGTGACCGACGACGGCATCGGCGGTGCCGACCCGAACGGTCGCGGTCTGCGAGGGCTCGCCGATCGGGTGGACACCCTCGGCGGCGACTGGTTCATCTCGTCGCCGCACGGGGAGGGCACACGTCTGGAGGTGCGTCTGCCGTGCGCGTCGTGATCGGTGAAGACGAAGCGCTCCTGCGCCAGGGACTCGCGCTGCTGCTGCGACAGGACGGGTTCGACGTGGTGGAGGTCGCGCCCGACGCGGTCGCGCTGGAGGAAGCCGTCCGGGCTCACGACCCCGATCTCGTCATCACCGACATCCGCATGCCGCCCTCCTACACCGATGAGGGCCTCGCCGCCGCGGTGCGCATCCGGTCGGAGCGGCCGGCGATGCCCGTGGTGGTGCTCTCCCAGCACGTGCAGCGCCGCTACGCCGAAGAGCTCATCGGCGACGGCGGCGCGGGGATCGGATACCTGCTGAAGCAGCGGATCGCCGACGTGCGCACCTTCACCGCCGACCTGCGTCGCGTCGCCCGTGGCGGCACGGCGCTCGACCCCGACGTCGTCGAGATCATGGTCGCGCGCGCCCGTCTGCTCGGCGGGGGCGTCGAGGCCCTGACGCCGCGGCAGCGGGAGGTGCTCGCACTCATGGCGCAGGGGCGGAGCAACGGATGGATCGCTGCGGAACTCGGATTGTCGGAGAAGGCGATCGTGCAGCACACCTCGAACATCTACGACATGCTCGGGCTCGCCGTGGACGCCGACGACCACCGTCGGGTGCTCGCGGTCATCCATTATCTGACGCACTGAGCGGGCCTCAGACGTCGGCGTCCTCCGCGGTGGGGGCGACGGATGCGGCGCGGCGCCGAGCACGCGCTCGGCGACCGATGACGATCAGCCAGACGGCGGCGACCACCACGGCGACCACCAGAAGCCAGGGGAGCAGGAAACCGAGGCCGATGACGATTCCGTTGAGTGTGGCCACGAGCCCGTTCCACCCGGCCGCCAGCCCGTCTCCGAATCCGGCGGGGTCGGCTTCGACCGGCTCCGACGGCTCGACGAGGGTCACCGTCAGACTCGATGTCGCGACCCTCCCTTCGAGGTCTTCCAGCTGCTGGCGGTACGACTCCAAGAGCGCCTGTCGGTCGGCGAGCGCCGTCTCGGCAGCGATCAGATCAGACAGGTCCGCGGATTCGTCGAGCAGTTCCGTGAGCCGGGCAACCGACGCCTCCGTGGCCTCCACCCGTGCGCGAAGGTCGATCGCCTGCTCCGTGACGTCGAAGGTGTCGACCGAGCTGGAACGCACCTCTCCGATCCCGGAGAGGTCGGCGACGATCGCGTCGAGCTGATCGGCGGGAACGCGCACCGTGATCCACGATCCGGCGTACGGGACGGGCATCGACGTGTCCGTCATCCCCGACGTGTACGCGTCGTCCGAGCGGGATTCGTCCTCGGTGATCGTCAGCGACTCCACCCAGCCGCCGCGGGCTCGTGCGGCGACGGCGACCGCCTCGGCGCCGGTCGCGGCGTCGTCGACGACGATATTCGCCGTCGCGGAGGTGATGAGTTCGCGATCGGTGTCGCCGGGCCCGACCTCGATCCCCGACGAGGTCGCATCGTCGGCAGCCTTCCCCGACTCCGTCGCGCCATCGGCGGGGGCATCCGCCATCTGGCCGCCGCCGTCGGGGACCTCGACCGCGCTGATGTCGGTGGAGTCGGGCCCGACCAGCACGGCGGGGCCGATGAGCGCCGCCGCTGCGATCACGGCGACCGCGGCGGCGCCGCCGGCCCACCACCGCGCACGTCGCGTGCGGCGTCGGTCGCGTTCGCGCGCGATTCCGGTGAACACCGAGTCCTCGATGCGATCCAAGCTGGCCTCGGAGATGTGCGGCAGCGGGTCGTTCGATGTCATGACGTGCTCTCCTTCACGGTCGCCCGCAGCCGTGAACGGATGCGGGACAGGCGATTGCGGACCACCCCGTGCGAGACACCGAGCCGCGCGGCCGCCGTCCCGTAATCGAGTCCTTCCACCGCGCACAGCACGAAGATGCCCCGATCGAGCTCGCCGAGTCCGTCGACCTCGTCGCCGATGCGACGCGCGAGGTCGGCTCCGATCACCTGCTGCTCGACGTCCACTCGCGCGGGCGCGCCCTCGGGGAGTCGACCGCGGGTTTCCCGGTCGCGACGCTGCAGGCGCATCCGGTTCGCCGACTGGAAGCGGCAGATCGTCACCAGCCACGGAAAGAGCGACTCGCCCGCCAGGCGCATGCCCGGCAGCTTCCGCCACGCCACGAGGAAGGTCTCCTGCAGCACGTCCTCGGCGTCGGCCGCGTCACCGAGCAGCGCGTACGCGACGCGGTACAGGGCGGTCGCATAGGAGCGGTACAGCGTGCGGAAGGCGTGCTCGCTCCCGCTCGCGGCGAGCGCCACGAGCGTCGCGTCGTCGGATGCGGGCGCGGAACTCATGCGGTGCTGCTCCTTCGAGGCCGAGGGTGGTCCTACACCCGTGAAGTGTCGGCACCGGCGCGATCGTCTCACATCGGTGGGGTGCCGCGCGGCGACCCGGTAGGGTTGAGGCCGCGAGAGGGAGTATCCCGTCCTCGCGCGTCCGTCATCACGGGTCCTGCAGGGCCCCGGGCGCGCGCCGCGTCAGCGGGGGAGAGACTTTCGGTGATTCGTGCATCCCTCTTCGAAAGGCCCTGATGGGTTACGAGATCCCCGCGTGGTTCCAGATCGCCGCGCTCGCCGTGCTGGTGGTCATCCTGGTCGCCGACCTGCTGCTGATCCTGAAGCGCCCGCACATCCCGTCGATGCGGGAGGCGACGCTCTGGGTGGTCTTCTACGTCTCGCTGGCGCTGGTGTTCGCGTTCGTGCTGCTGTGGGTGACCGGCAGCCACGATGCGATGGGGGAGTTCGTCGCGGGATGGCTGACGGAGTACAGCCTGTCGGTGGACAATCTCTTCGTCTTCGTCCTGCTCATGAGCCAGTTCGCGGTGCCGCGCCGATACCAGCAGGAGGTGCTGATGGTGGGCATCATCATCGCGCTGGTCCTGCGCGCGATCTTCATCATGCTCGGCGCCGTCCTCATCGAGAACCTCAGCTGGATCTTCTACGTCTTCGGCCTCTTCCTCGTCTACACGGCGTGGCGGCAGGCGTTCCCCGGATCGCACGAGAACTCGGCGCAGACCGAGACCGGGCTGGTGCGCTTCATGCGGCGCTTCTTCAACATCTCCGAGTCGTACGACGGCCCCAAGCTGCGCACGGTGATCGGCGGCAAGAAGGTGTGGACGCCGATGATCCTCGTCTTCGTGGCGATCGGCTTCACCGATCTCGTCTTCGCGATCGATTCGATCCCCGCGATCTTCGGCATCACCCAGAGTGCGTTCATCGTGTTCACGGCGAACCTCTTCGCGCTGATGGGACTGCGCCAGCTCTACTTCCTCCTCGGCGGACTGCTCGACCGGCTCCGCTACCTGCACTACGGCATCGCGTTCATCCTCGCCTTCATCGGCGTGAAGCTCTTCCTGCACGCCCTGCACGTCAACGAGCTTCCGTTCATCAACGGCGGCGAGCACGTCGAGTGGGCACCGGAGATCTCCACCTGGGTCTCGCTGGGCGTCATCCTGGTGTCGATGGCGGTCGCGACCGTCGCCAGTCTCGTCGCCGCCGGCAAGGAGCCGGTGGTGCCGGAGCCGGAGACGCCCGCCCTCCCCGACGGCAGCGGCGCGACCGACGCCGAAGAGGCGGCATCCGTCGTCGCGGACGAGCACGCCACTCCGCCCACGGTCGACCCCCGCGACCGCGGCTGAGGCATGCTCGGGCGCGTCCGGGCACGGCGGCGGCAGTGGTAACCTGGCTCCGTGCGGATCGCTCGCCTTCTCCTTAGCGGCCGCGACGAGTCCTCGTAATCCAGGCCTCACTCGTCGCGGAGTTTCGTCGCGGGCTTGATCCCCCATCCCGAGGAGAGCGCAATGAGCACACCCATTCCCGACGCATCCGTCATTCCCGACCGCCCCCGGACCCTCGCCGAGAAGGTGTGGGACGACCACCTCGTCGTCAAGGGCGAGGGTGGCCAGCCCGACCTGATCTACATCGACCTGCACCTGGTGCACGAGGTCACCAGCCCGCAGGCGTTCGACGGCCTGCGCGCTGAGAACCGCCCGGTGCGGCGTCTCGAGCACACGATCGCCACCGAGGACCACAACACGCCGACGCTGGAGATCCACAAGCCCATCGCCGACGCCACCAGTCGCACCCAGATCGAGACCCTGCGTCGCAACGCGGAGGAGTTCGGCGTGCGTCTGCATTCTCTGGGTGACAAGGAGCAGGGCATCGTCCACGTCGTCGGCCCGCAGCTCGGACTCACGATGCCGGGCATCACCGTCGTGTGCGGTGACTCCCACACCTCGACGCACGGAGCGTTCGGGGCGATGGCCTTCGGCATCGGCACGAGCGAGGTCGAGCACGTGCTCGCGACGCAGACCTTGCCGCTGAAGCCGTTCAAGACCATGGCGGTGACCGTCGAGGGCGAGCTGCGCCCCGGCGTGACGGCGAAGGACATCATCCTCGCCGTGATCGCGAAGATCGGCACCAACGGCGGCCAGGGCTACGTGCTCGAGTACCGCGGCAGCGCGATCCGCGGCCTGTCGATGGAGGGCCGCATGACGATGTGCAACATGTCGATCGAGGCGGGCGCCCGCGCCGGCATGGTCGCCCCGGATGAGACGACCTTCGCCTATCTCGAGGGTCGCGATCACGCGCCGACCGGACGGGACTGGGATGACGCGGTCGCATACTGGCGCACCCTGCCCTCGGACGAGGGGGCCGTGTACGACGCCGAGGTGTTCCTCGACGCCGCAGAACTCGAGCCGTTCGTCACGTGGGGCACGAACCCCGGGCAGGGGGTGTCGCTGAGTGATCGCGTCCCCTCGCCCGACGATTTCGCCGACGCGAACGCGCGCGTCGCGGCCGAGCGCGCCCTCGAGTACATGGACCTCCAGGCGGGGACGCCGATGAAGGACATCCCCGTCGACGCGGTCTTCATGGGATCGTGCACGAACAGCCGCATCGAAGACCTGCGCGAGTTCGCGTCGATCATCGATGGGCGCACGAAGGCACCCGGTGTCCGGGTGATGGTCGTTCCCGGCTCCGCGCGCGTGAGGCTGGAGGCCGAGGCCGAGGGACTCGACAAGATCATCACGGCCTTCGGTGCCGAATGGCGGTTCGCCGGCTGCTCGATGTGCCTCGGCATGAACCCCGACCAGCTGAGCCCGGGGGAGCGCTGCGCGTCGACGAGCAACCGCAATTTCGAGGGGCGACAGGGCAAGGGTGGCCGCACCCACCTGGTCTCGCCCCTGGTCGCGGCTGCGACGGCGGTGCGCGGCACGCTGTCCAGTCCCTCGGATCTCGAACCCGTCGAGCAGGCTGTGCCGGCCACGAGCGGAGCGGGGGCCTGACATGGAGAAGTTCACCACCCACACCGGCGTGGCCGCCCCGCTGCGCCGTTCCGCGGTCGACACCGACCAGATCATCCCCGCCGTCTACCTCAAGCGCGTGACGAAGACCGGCTTCGACGACGCGCTGTTCGCGAACTGGCGTCAGGACCCCGACTTCGTCCTCAATCAGCCCGCGTACGCATCCGCGTCGATCCTCGTCGCCGGGCCCGATTTCGGAACCGGGTCCAGCCGTGAGCACGCGGTCTGGGCGCTGCGCGACTACGGCTTCAAAGTCGTGCTCAGCACCAAATTCGCGGACATCTTCCGGGGCAACTCCGGCAAGCAGGGACTGGTGACCGGGGTGATCACCGACACCGAGCTCGAGGCCTTCTGGGACGCGATGGCGGCCGAGCCGGGAGCCGAGATGACCGTCGACCTCGAAGCGCGAACCGCCGTACTCGGCAACCTCGAAGCTCGATTCGAGATCGACGATTACACTAGGTGGCGGCTTCTCGAGGGGCTCGATGACATCGGGCTCACCCTGCGGAACGAACACAAGATCGCAGAATTCGAGGCTCGCCGCGAGGCGTGGCGGCCGCGGACGACACCCGTCCGTTGAGCCCGGACCCTTCCCACCGGAAGGGTCGGCGACAAGCGCCCCTCGAACACGCGAATGAGGTTCACCGGATGAAGACACTTCTCGACGACTCGGCCGAGCCCACGTCAGGAGAGAAGCAGATGACCGGAGAAACCCTGCGGATCACGGGCGGTCGGCCGTTGCGCGGCCGCGTCGAGGTGAAGGGCGCGAAGAACCTCGCGACCAAGGCGATGGTGGCCTCGCTCCTCGGCGAGACGACGAGCGTTCTGCGCGATGTTCCCGACATCAGCGATGTGCAGGTGGTCCGGTCCCTCCTCGAAGTGCACGGCGTGACCGTGGCGGAGGGGCCGGAGCCCGGCAGTTACACCTTCGACCCGCGAGGGGCTGTGGCGGCCCACTTCGAGGAGATCGACGCGCACGCGGGTGCCTCCCGCATCCCGATCCTGTTCTGCGGTCCGCTGCTGCACCTGCTGGGCGAGGCCCTCATCCCCGACCTGGGCGGATGCCGCATCGGAGACCGTCCGATCAACTTCCACATGGACGCGCTGCGCGCGTTCGGCGCGGTGGTCGACAAGAGCTACGAGGGCATCCGCATCACGGCACCCGACGGCCTCCACGGTGCGTCGATCGAGTTGCCCTACCCGAGCGTCGGCGCCACCGAGCAGGTCCTGCTGACCGCCGTGCGCGCGAAGGGCACGACGGAGCTGCGCAACGCCGCCATCGAGCCCGAGATCATGGACCTGATCGCGGTGCTGCAGAAGATGGGCGCGATCATCTCGTACGAGCCGAACCGTGTGATCCTCATCGAGGGCGTCGATTCGCTGCGCGGCTACGACCATCGCTGCATCTTCGATCGCAACGAGGCCGCTTCGTGGGCATGTGCGGCGCTGGCCACCGACGGCGAGATCTTCGTCGACGGCGCCAAGCAGCAGGAGATGCTCACGTTCCTCAACGTCTTCCGCAAGGCCGGGGGCTGGTTCGACGTCCACGAGGACGGCATCCTCTTCCGGCGAGACGGATCGCTGAAACCCGTCATGGTCGAAACCGACGTGCACCCCGGCTTCATGACCGACTGGCAGCAGCCGCTGATCGTCGCGCTCACCCAGGCGGACGGACGCTCGATCGTGCACGAGACGGTGTACGAGAACCGCCTCGGATTCACCGCCGCCCTCAACCAGATGGGCGCCGACATCGTCGTGCACCCCGACGGCCTGGACACCCCGGAACGCCGCGTCCCGCGTCGCGCGCTGGAGCAGGCGGCCGTCATCAACGGACCCACGCCGCTGCGCGGGGCGGATGTCGTCGTGCCGGACCTCCGCGGTGGGTACAGCTACCTCATCGCCGCACTCGCCGCCGACGGCGAGTCGATCGTGCGGAACGTCGACATCCTGCGCCGCGGCTACGAGAAGCTGTTCGCAAAGCTCGACGCCCTGGGCGCCGAGTTCGACATCATCGGATGACCCGGTGACGTCGCCTCGCCCGCGCGCTTCGACGGAGAAGACGCGCCCCAGCATGTTCTGGCCGCTCGCTGCGATCATCGTGCCGCTGACCGGACTCCTCGCCAAGATCGAGGTCATCGACGGTCACAAGCTTCCGCGCGAGGGTGCTTACGTGCTGGCGCCGAATCACAACAGCGAGTTCGACCCGATCATCGTCGCCGTCGCGACGTGGCGCATGGGCCGCGCACCGCGCTTCCTCGCGAAGGAGAGCCTGTTCCGCGTGCCGGTGCTCGGCTGGGCTCTGCGTACGACGGGCATGGTGCCGGTCGCACGCTCCGCCTCCGCGTCGTCGTCGCGTGCGACTCTCGAGGCGTCCACCGAGATCGTGGCCAACGGCCGCGGCGTGATCGTCTACCCGGAGGGATCCCTCACCCGCGACCCCGACCTGTGGCCGATGCGCGGCAAGACCGGAGCGGTGCGGCTGGCCCTGGCCGGCGGCATCCCCGTCATCCCCGTGGCGCAGTGGGGGACTCAGCAGATCCTGCCGCGCTACGGGAAGCTCAAGCTCTGGCCCCTGCGCCGTCGGGTCCGGGTGGTCGTGGGCGATCCCGTCGATCTGACGGCCTATGCCGCGCGCGACGGGCAGGCGGCCGCCCTCATCCCCGCGACCGACGTGGTGATGGGCGAGATCTCCCGTCTGCTGGCGACCCTCCGCGACGAGCCCGCACCAGCCGACCGGTGGGACCCGAGTGCCCACGGGCAGAAGGAGACCGGACGCCTTGAGTCGTAAACACGAGGCGACCTTGCCGCGCGTGGCGGTCATCGGCGCCGGGAGCTGGGGAACGACCTTCGGTAAGATCCTCGCCGACGGCGGCGCGCACGTGACCATGTGGGCTCGTCGCCCGGAGCTCGCCCACGAGATCGACGAAGCCAAGCGGAACAGCCGCTACCTCGCCGGCATCAACCTTCCCCGCGAGATGAGCGCGACCCCCCACCTGTCGGAGGCGGTCGAGGGCGCCGAACAGATCTATCTGTCGATCCCGAGCCAGTCGGCTCGGCAGAACCTCACGGCTCTGCGTCCGCTCGTGGCGGCGACCGATGTTCCGATCGTGTCGCTCATGAAGGGCGTCGAGCGGCGCAGCGGCCTGCGGATGAGTCAGGTCATCGAGCAGGAGCTGGTGTGCGATCCGGCGCGGATCGCCGTGGCGTCGGGACCGAACCTCGCTCTCGAGATCGCCCGCGAGCAGCCGACGGCCGCGGTGATCTCCTCGCTCAGCCAGGACACCGCCGACGCCGTCGCGCGCCGCGCCAGGAATCGGTACTTCCGGAGTTTCGTGAACACCGATGTCATCGGTACCGAGTTCGGTGGCGTACTGAAGAATCTCATCGCGGTCGCGATCGGGATCGTCGACGGCGTGGGATACGGCGAGAACACCAAGGCGTCGATCATCACCCGCGGTCTGGTCGAGATGACCGACTTCGCGGTCGCGCAGGGCGCGCAGCCCGAGACGCTCCAGGGCCTGGCAGGCCTCGGCGACCTGATCGCCACCTGCCAGTCGCCCCTGAGCCGGAACAACACCGCCGGGCGGCTGCTCGGGCAGGGTTACAGCTTTCAGGACGTGGTCAAGCAGATGGAGCAGACCGCCGAAGGCCTGGCGTCGGTGGCTCCGGTGCTCCAGCTCGCCCGTGAGGCCGGTGTGCAGATGCCCATCGTCGAGCAGGTCAAGCGCGTGCTGGATGGCACGATGGACCCGCGCGAGATCGCGCCGCACTTGACGACCGACGACGACGACCCCCAGGGGGAGAGGACGCAGAATGGACAAGCGGGCGGTGGCGGTGCTCTTTGGAGGTCGCTCCAGCGAGCACTCGATCAGCTCCGCGACGGCGGGCGGCGTCCTCCGCGCGATTGACCGGGATCGCTTCGACGTGATCCCGGTCGGGATCACCCGTTCCGGCGCCTACGTGCTCGAGGACGACGACCCCGAGAAGTTCGCCCTCGACCCGAGCCGCATGCCCGAGGTCGTCGACAACGGCACGCGCATCGTCTGGCCGGATTCCGCCGAGACCCGTGAACTGCGGGTGCGGGATGCCGCGGGCGAGCGTTCGCTCGGGCGGATCGACGTCGTGCTGCCGATCCTCCACGGGCGATTCGGGGAGGACGGGACGGTGCAGGGGTTCCTCGAGCTCCTCGACATCCCCTACGCGGGCGCCGGAGTGCTGATGTCGGCGATCGGCATGGACAAGCACACGACCAAGAGCGTGCTGAAGGCGGCGGGCGTGCCCGTCGTGCCGTGGGTGACGGTGACCCGCGCTGATCTCGAACGAGACCGCGCGCAGATCGAGCACCGCGTGCGTGCCCTCGACCTCCCCGTGTTCGTCAAGCCGGCGCGCGCCGGATCGAGCGTCGGGGTGACCAAGGTGGCGGACCTGTCCGACCTGGACGCCGCGCTCGAGACCGCCTTCGCCGAAGATGACACGGTGCTCGTGGAAAAGGCCGTGACGGGCCGCGAGATCGAGTGCGGCGTGCTGCCCGGGCGCGACGGCGGTCTGCCGCGCGTGAGCCTGCCCGGGGAGATCGTGATCACGGGACGCGAGTTCTACGATTTCGAGGCCAAGTACCTCGGCGCGCCCGGGGTCGAACTGGTGTGTCCGGCCCAGCTCCGCGACGGCGAGATGGCCGAGATGCAGCGCGTCGCGGCCCGCGCCTTCGAGGCCGTGGGCGGCGAGGGTCTCGCTCGCGTCGACTTCTTCTTCACCGGCACCGACTTCTTCGTCAACGAGGTGAACACGATGCCCGGCTTCACCCCGATCTCGATGTTCCCCGCCTGCTGGATCGCGACCGGCATGACCTACACCGAGTTGATTTCCGAACTGATCGACGGCGCGCGCGAGCGCTGAGCCGACCGCTCAGGGCAGCAGCGTGTCGGTGGTCGTGCAGGAGCTCTCGGCCGGCAGCTGCTCCACGAGGGGACCGAGGGAACCGAGCACTTCGTTGGGGGAGACCTTCTCGTTGTCGACGAAGACCTCCACTGCCGGCGTGCGCCCGTAGCTCGTGATCAGGTAGGTCGGGGCCTGCGAATCGTCGACGATCCAGTCGACGCCGCCGATGGTGATGCACTGCGCCTCCGTGGGGCCGGGAGGGGTGACCCCGCACGTGAGCAGCACCGCGGCGGGATCTCCCCACGCTCCCGTCGACTGCGCGTCGGTCCATCGCCGATCCTGTCCGTCGAGCGCGTCGGGAAGGCGCACGATCACGTCGGCGCAGAGAGGGTCGTTGGCGTCGGCGGCGGGGTCGAGGGCGACCGTCGACGAGCAGCCGGCCAAGACGGCGACAGCGAGTGAGACGCCCACAGTTCCGCTGGCGATGCGGCGCGACGGACCACGGGAGGTGAGCACCCGTCCACGCTACCCGGCGATCCTGCGAGCCGCCCGCCGATAGCGTGGAGTCATGACCGACAGTCGCACCGTGGGACAGCTGGGCGAGATGCAGGTGCTCGCGCGCATCCTCGACCGCCTCGGGACCTCCGCGGCGGAAGTGGGCCCGGGGGATGACGCCGCGGTGCTCCCGCTCGCGGACCACCGGGTCGTGGCGACGACCGACACGCTCGTGCACGGTCCGGACTTCCGTCTGGCCTGGTCCAGCGGCTTCGACCTCGGGTGGAAGGCCGCGGCGGTGAACCTCGCCGACGTGGCGGCCATGGGTGCACGCCCCGTCGCGCTGCTGGTCGCGCTCGCGATGCCCGACGACACGTCGATGGACACCGTCGCCTCCCTCGCCGACGGTCTGCGGGCCGCGTGCGAGACCCTGGCGCCCGGCAGCCGCGTGGAAGGCGGCGACCTCGCCGCGTCCGACACCCTGACGATCGCCGTCACCGCCCTCGGCACCCTCGAGGGTCGGGAACCGGTGCGGCGCAGCGGCGCGCACGCGGGCGACGTCGTCGCCGTCGCGGGGGAGGTCGGCCCTGCTGCGCGCGGCCTCGGCCTGCTGTTCCAGCGATTCCGTGACCGCGACGGCACGCCGGTCGCTGTCGACGAGGGCGTACTCGACGCCGCGGAGCGTTTCGATCTGTCCCGTCAGCTCCGCCCGGTTCCGCCGATCGCCGCCGGTCCCGCAGCCGCCCGCGCGGGGGCGACGGCCATGATGGACGTGTCGGACGGGCTCGTGCTCGACGCGACGCGCCTCGCGGCCGCCTCCGGGGTGACGATCGATCTTCGCTCGTCGTCGATCGGCGGGGAGTCGGAGCTGTCCGGCGGCGAGGACCACGCGCTGCTGGCCACTTTCCCGCCGCAGGCGTCACGTCCGGAGGGCTTCCGCGTCGTCGGAGAGGTGGTCCCCGCGGGAGGCGACGCCGTGCTCATCGACGGGCAGGCTCCGCGAGGTCGTGGCGGCTGGGACCCTTACGCCGACTGGGACGCCGGCAGGGGCTGATCCGATTCCCCAGCGGGCTCCGGCCGCGCCCACCAGATCGTCGTGTCGCCGTGGCGTCGGGATCGCTTCCAGCGCAGTCCCGGCGGAAGGGTCGGCTCGCCCGACCGCGTGGCGCGCTCGATCACGACGTCCGCGTCGGCGGAGAGCACTCCGGCAACGAGCGCGAGGGTCTCGGTCAGCTCCGCGTCGGGGAGGTCGTACGGCGGATCGAGGAACACGAGGTCGAACCGCTGCGACGTGCCGCGGAGGAACGCGTGGCTGCTTGACCGGTGCACCAGCGCCATCACGCCGTCCATGGCCTTGGCCACTCGTCGGGCGTTCCGCGTGGCGACTGCGGCCGCCTTCGGTGCCTTCTCGACGAGGTCTGCCGACGTGGCGCCGCGGGAGAGGCATTCCAGGCCGAGCGCCCCGGAGCCGGCGTACAGGTCGAGGACAGCGGATCCGGCGATCGCCCCGGCGGACTCGAGCGCCCCGATCAGGGATTCGCGGACCCGCTCCGAGGTCGGTCGCGTGCCGGCATCGGGGACCTCGAGGGGGATCGAGCCGGCGCCTCCGGCGATGATGCGGGTCACCGCTCCACCCTACAAAGCCGGAGGCGTCGGTGGCGGTGCCTAGACTTTCTGCCATGCCCACCCTCGACTCCCGCCTCGACGGTGTCGTCGGCACCGCGGCCAAGACGCTCGAGCGCGCGTTCGGGATGAAGACCGTGGGCGATCTGCTCGGCCACTATCCTCGGCGCTACGCCCGTCGGGGCGAGCTGACGCCCATCCTCACGCTGCCCGTGGGCGAGACGGTCACCATCGTCGCCGAGGTGCGCCGCGTCGGCGAACGGCGCATGCGCAACCGCAGCGGGAGCATCCTCGAGGTCGTGATCGGCGACGGCACCGGCGAGATGTCGCTGACGTTCTTCAATCAGTCCTGGCGCATGAAGGACCTCCGGCCGGGGCGTCGCGGCACCTTCTCGGGAAAGGTGGGGGAGTACCGCGGGTCGGTGCAGTTGACGCATCCCGCCTACGAACTCTTCGATGACATCGACACCGCCCTCATGTCGGCCGAAGCGTGGGCGAAGCTTCCCATCCCCATCTATCCGGCGACCAGCACGCTGACGAGCTGGCAGATCACCAAGCTCGTCCACCACGCCCTCGACGTGCTCGACCCCGTGCCCGACCCGCTACCCGACAGGCTTCGCGAGGCTGCTCGTCTGCTTCCGCTGGGCACCGCCATCGAACGCATTCACCGCCCGGACTTCGACGAGCAGATCGAACCAGCCCGACAGACGCTCCGCATGCACGAGGCCTTCGTGCTGCAGGCGGCGCTGCTGCAGCAGCGTCAGTTCGTGCGGGCGATGTCGGCGACCGCCCGGACATCGGGCGCACTGCTGGCCGACTTCGATGCGCGACTGCCGTTCGAGCTCACCGAGGATCAGGTCGAGGTCGGTGAGCGCATCGGCGCGGACCTCGCCGGGGCCTGGCCGATGAACCGTCTCGTGCAGGGCGAGGTCGGCTCGGGGAAGACGCTGGTGGCGCTCCGAGCGATGCTCCAGGTCGCCGAGAGCGGGGGGCAGTCCGCCCTCATCGCGCCGACCGAGGTCCTCGCCGCTCAGCATCTTCGCTCGATCACCAAAATGCTCGGCCCCGAACTCGCCCCGCGGATCATGCCGACGCTGCTCACCGGGCAGCTCTCGGCGGCGGAACGACGACGCGCAGCACTGCGCGTCGCGTCGGGGCAGTCGCTCGTCGTCGTCGGCACGCACGCCCTCCTGAGCGAGAGCACGACCTTCGCCGACCTCGGACTCGTCGTCGTCGACGAGCAGCACCGGTTCGGGGTCGACCAGCGCGAATCGTTGCGGGCGAAGGGAACCTCCCCGCACGCTCTGGTCCTCACGGCCACACCCATCCCCCGCACCGTCGCGATGACGGTGTTCGGCGACCTCGACGTCTCCACGATCCGCTCGATGCCGGCCGGACGAGCAGGCATCGAGACGCACGTGGCTCCGGTCGCCGAGCGACCGGCCTGGTTCGCTCGCGTGTGGGACCGCATCGCCGAAGAGGTGTCGCAGGGACGACAGGCGTTCGTCGTGTGCGCGGCGATCGACGCCGACGGCAGCGGAGGAGCCGTGCGCGACGGCGCCGACGACCCCACCGTCGACCCCCTCGCTGACGCCGATGCGGCGGGCGCGGGTCCGGCGCGCACGCGATGGGGCGTCGTGCAGGTCGCAGAGCTGCTGGCGGGGCACCCGGCCTTCGCGGCGCTGCGCGTCGAGACGCTGCACGGCAAGATGCCCGCCGAGCACAAGGACGCGGTGATGCAGGCCTTCGCCCGCGGCGAGGTCGACGTGCTCGTGGCAACGACCGTCGTCGAGGTCGGCGTCGATGTGCCCAACGCGTCGACGATGGTCATCCTCGAGGCTGATCGATTCGGCGTGTCGCAGCTCCACCAGCTGCGGGGGCGTGTCGGCCGCGGCGGCGTGCCGGGCCTGTGCCTGCTCGTGACGGAGGCCGAGCGAGGCAGTCCCGCGCGCGACCGGGTCGATGCGGTGGCGCGTACCCTCGACGGATTCGCCCTCGCCGAGGTCGACCTCGAGCTGCGGGGCGAGGGAGATGTGCTCGGTGACGCGCAGTCGGGCGCGCGCACCTCGCTGCGACTGCTCCGGGTCGTCACCGACGCCGACATGATCGCCCACGCCCGCGCCGCGGCCGAGGAGGTGCTCGCAGCCGATCCGGCCCTGGAAGGACACCCCGCGCTGGAGGCGGCCCTCGCGCGGAGGGTGGGGATGGCGGAACGAGCAGCCCTCGCCAAGAACTGAGCACGGCCGCGCCGCTAGGCTGGCCGCATGAGCAGCCGTGTCGCCGTGGTCCCGGGATCCTTCGACCCGCCGACCCTGGGCCACCTCGACGTCATCCGTCGCGCCGCGGGTCTGTACGACCGGCTGCACGTACTGGTCGTGCACAATCCGGACAAGGAGGCGATGCTTCCGATCGCGCAGCGCCTGTCGCTGCTGGAGGAATCCATCGCCGAGGGCGACGTCGACGGCGACGTGGTCGTTGCGGCCTGGAGCGTCGGTCTGCTCGTCGACTACGCGGTGGAGGTCGGAGCGGGCGTGCTCGTGAAGGGCATCCGCTCACAGGTGGACGTCGCATACGAGACCCCCATGGCCATCGTGAACCGGCACCTCGCCGAGATCGAGACGGTGTTCCTGCTGCCCGACCCCGCCCACGCCATGGTGTCGAGCTCCCTGGTCCGGCAGGTGTCGGCTCTCGGCGGCGACGTGTCGCCGTTCGTACCTGCGCCGGTTGCGCGCTTCCTCGACACGGGGGCCCGCGGGATCTGACGGGATGCTCCGGCCGGCCCGCCTCCCGCTTCGCACGGGTAGCATTGTCGACCGTGGTCAAGCACAGTCAGGGACCGTTCGTCCTCCCCGTCCGCGACATCACCCACCGCCCGGGTGAGATGCGCGAGTTCGAGATCGAGGTGACTGCTCCCGAGAAGTGGGGCGAGGGCCTCGTCTCGGTTCCGCAGGGTGAGCCGATCACCGTCGACGTGCGGCTGGAGTCGGTTCACGAGGGCATTCTCGTCTCCGTGGACATCGACACCGACTACCGAGGCGTCTGCGGTCGGTGCCTCACCGATGTGTCGGAACCGGTCGAAGTCGAGTTTCAGGAGCTTTTCGCGTATCCTGGATCGGAACAAACTGACTTCGAGGTTCACGACGACCACGTGGATCTTGAACCTCCGGTCAGGGAAGCGATCGTCTTGTCGCTTCCGTTCCAGCCGGTGTGTCAGCCGGACTGTCCCGGGCTCGACCCCGTGACGGGCGAGAGGCTGACGGAGCGCACGGTTCAGGAGCAGCCCGCTCCGATCGATCCGCGCTGGGCCGCGTTGCAGGACTACACCACAGACCACGACGACACCTCGCGCCCGTGAGGGCGGGCAGGTCGCCGAGAACACAGAAGAGAGTCAGCCATGGCAGGTAACCCCCCGAAGCGGAAGGTCTCCCGTTCCAACACGCGCTCACGCCGCGCGCAGTGGAAGGCCGAGGCCCCCACGCTCGTCAAGACCGTCGAGAACGGCAAGACCGTCTACAGTCGTCCGCACCAGGCGAAGGTCGTCACCGACTCGCAGGGCACGGAGCTGTTCCTGGAGTACAAGGGCCGCAAGGTCGCCGACGTCTGATCGGCCGTCGCGGCTGATCATGGCGCAGCGTGACACGCGGGCGACGGCGTCCGACGCGTCCCTTCTCGACAAGCTCGGGGTCGATATCGACCCCGAGCTTCTGTCGCTTGCGCTCACGCACCGTTCGTGGGCGTATGAGAACGGCCAAGGACCGCACAACGAACGTCTCGAGTTCCTCGGGGACAGTGTGCTCGGCCAAGCCGTCACCGTGCGGCTGTACACCCGGCATCCCGAACTCGACGAGGGCTCGCTGGCCAAGCGTCGTGCAAGCGTGGTGTCCACCGTCGCGCTGGCCGAGGTCGCGCGCGGCATCCGGCTCGGGGAGCATTTGCGCCTGGGGGTCGGTGAAGACCGCACGGGCGGGCGGGACAAGGACTCGATCCTCGCCGACACCATGGAGGCCGTGATCGGCGCGACCTATCTGTCGACGGGTCCGGACGCGGCGACCTCCCTCGTCCTGCGGCTGGTCGAGCCGCTGCTCGCGGATCCCGAGCGCTACGGCGTCGCGATGGATCCCAAGACGGGACTCCAGGAGCTCGCCGCGAGGCTCGAGCGTCCGGCGCCGGTCTACGAGGTCGATTCCACCGGTCCCGACCACGACCGGGTGTTCACCGCCACGGTCGCCGTCGGCGATCACTCCTCGGTCGGCGTCGGGACCAGCAAGAAGCAGGCCGAGATGGCCGCGGCGCTCGCCGCGTGGCACGAGCTCAGCGCGCGTGCCTGAGCTGCCCGAGGTCGAGGTCGTCCGTGCGGGCCTCGCCCCCGCCGTCAGCGGCGCCCGGGTGGCCGCCGTGACGGTGCTCGATGACCGGGCTCTCACACGGCACCCCGGCACCGCGGCCGACTTCGAGGCGCGACTGACGGGGCGGACGGTGCAGGCGGCCGCGCGCCGCGGCAAGTTCCTGTGGCTCCCGCTCCTGGCGGAGGCGCCGGAGGAATCGGTCGGCGTCGTCGCGCACCTCGGCATGAGCGGTCAGCTGCTGCTTCGTCCCGCCGGTTCGCCCCCCGAGCGTCACGAACGTATTCGCCTCGACGTGCAGCACCCCGAGCACGGCGAGCTCGCCGTCGTGTTCGCCGATCAGCGCACCTTCGGCTCGCTCGCCTGGGACGCCCTCGTGCCGACACCGGACGCCGCGGCCGGGGGCGCCGGCTGGCCGGCCGCGACCGTTCCGACGCAGGTCGTTCACATCGCCCGCGACCCCCTCGACCCCGCGTTCGCCGAAGCGGACTTCCGGAAGGCTCTGGGCCGCAAGGGCTCCGCGATCAAGCGCGTGCTGCTGGATCAGACCGTCGTGAGCGGCATCGGGAACATCTATGCCGACGAGTCCCTGTGGGCCGCTCGCATCCATCCCGAGACGCCGGCGTTCGCATTGACCACTCGAGCCGTGCAGCGCCTGCTCTCCGAGGTTCGCGCGGTGCTGCACAAGGCCCTCGCCGAGGGTGGGACGAGTTTCGACGCGCAGTACGTGAACGTCAACGGTCAGGCGGGCTACTTCGCCCATTCGCTGAACGTCTACGGGCGCACCGGGCAGGCCTGTCCGCGCTGCGGGCATCCGGTCGTGCGGGTGTCGTTCACCAACCGCAGCAGCCACTTCTGCGCCCGGTGCCAGAGGCGCGCGTCCTGAGGTTCACGTCAGCGTCTTCTTCCAGGCGCCGTCGTACAGGACGGGGACGAATCCGAGTGCCTCGTTGATGTCGAGCATCGGCCGGTTCTCCTCGGCGTTGTAGGTCAGCACGCGCGGGGAGTCCGGCGCGATCTCGCGCCATCGCAGCAGTCCGGCGCACTTGACCAGCATGCCCAGGCGGTGCCCGCGATGCGCCGCGAGCACGAGGGTGTCCTCCTGGAACGTGACCGAACCGGGGGCGGAGCCGCGCACGAGTTCGTTGAACGCGCACAGCTCACCGGTGGCGATGTGCTCTGCGGCGGTCACCAGAACGCGGTGGCCGCCGTCGAGCCACAGGGCGTCGTGCCGTTCCACGCGGGCGGCATCCCAGGCCTCTTCGTCGAAGGTCAGCGCGGCGGCGGGAACATCCGTCGACATCCGCGACTTCATCCAGGCGTACCCGGCGACGCGTGCCGCGGGAGTGGGCAGCATCCACTGCACGACCCGGTAGCCGGAGGCCGCCGCCCGGGCAGCGGTGAGCAGGCTCTGCACCCGATCCGGTGCGGCGGTGAGGTCGAAGGCGCTGCATCGCTCGATCTGCTCGAGGGTGTAGCCGTGCCGTCGATAGAAGCGCGCGGCGTGATCGAGGGGGATGCTGCCGAACCCCGTCGGCGGTGCAAGACGTTCGCCCCGAGCGTCGGGGTGGTCCGCCCACGACTGCAGCACCGTGCGCCCGTGTTCGCGCGCCGTCCTCTCGACGAGACGGTGAGCGGCCGAGCCGATGCCGCGCCCCCACGACGCCCGGATGAGTTCGATGGTCCAGAAGGCCACCGTCGACCCGGCTTCGAGAGGGATGTCCACGCCGACCCGGCCGATCGCGCGTCCGTCGTCGTCGGTCACGAGCCACAGATGCCGGATCTCATACGCGTCCGGGCGGTAGTGCGGCAACAGCTCCGCAACGGTGCGGGTGTGGTCGTCGGTCCCGGACACCTCCCGGGAGACGGTGTTGCGTGCCGCCACGGTGGCGACGAAGTCCGACGCGTCGGGATCCGCCGGTGATCGGGGGATCCCGACGCGGCGGAACGAGCCGCCGTGGAAGGGGACGACCTCGGGGGTCGTGTCGGACATGATCGCTTCTTCCGTCGGGTGGTCACAGGCGTGGAACGCGCAGCAGGTAGACGCGTTCGGCCCGTCTCTCGCGTTCGGCGCGTTCGCGGCGTGCGGCGCGTTCGCGGCGTGCGGCGTCGCGTCGAGACAGCTGTGCAGGGTCATCGGCGACGTCGAGGCGCCGGGCGCTCCGGAGGAGCAGCCACAGGCCGAGACGCAGTTCGAGCCGATCGAGGGCGGACAGGCGGTGATCGCTCACCGCGGCGGACAGGGTTTCCCGCTCGTGCGAAGGCACGAAGGGTGCGAGTGTGTTCACGGAAGTGCACTTTCGAGTGAGGACGCGCGAATGGCGCAGAATCATCGAGCGGCAGGGAGCCTCGGGGTGAAGCGAGGTCGAGCCGGGGGTGCCGAAGCGGCGCGCACAGATGGCGCAGGGTGCGGGTGAGGCGGCGATCAGGCGGCGACGCGCGTGACGACGTCGCGGAATCCGGCCACCGGAGTGAGACCACGGTGCGGGGAGCGGATCCCGGTACGGGTGATCGGCGCAAAAGGCGCAAGCATCTGAATCATCGGTGACCTCCTTTCCGGCTGAGACGCGATCTGGACATTAGCGCGGCGGATCCAAGACGTCAAGGGTTTTCTCGGTTTCGGTGGACGACGGGCGTGTCGGATGCGATCGATGACCGTCTGTCGCGCCGACGTCACGGCGCGTCTCGGGTAGCGTGTATCGGTGATCCAGACAGGCCGGAGGACGCATCCATGCACCTGAAGAGCGTGACGCTCAAAGGGTTCAAGTCGTTCGCCCAGCCGACGACCTTCGAACTCGAGACAGGGGTCACGTGCATCGTCGGGCCGAACGGATCCGGCAAGTCCAATGTCGTCGACGCGCTCGCGTGGGTGATGGGGGAGCAGGGTGCGAAGACGCTGCGCGGCGGCAAGATGGAGGATGTCATCTTCGCCGGAACGGCCACGCGCGGTCCGCTCGGACGTGCCGAGGTGCAGCTGACCATCGACAACGGCGACGGTGCCCTGCCGATCGAGTACGCCGAGGTGAGCATCCGCCGCACCCTGTTCCGCAACGGATCGAGTGAATACGCGATCAACGGCGAGTCGTGTCGGCTCCTCGACGTGCAGGAGCTGCTGAGCGATTCGGGGCTCGGTCGCGAGATGCACGTCATCGTCGGTCAGGGCCGGCTCGACGCCGTGCTGCAGGCCTCTCCCGAAGACCGCCGCGGCTTCATCGAAGAAGCAGCAGGCATCCTCAAGCATCGGCGCCGTAAAGAGAAGACGTTGCGCAAGCTCGAGGCGATGGAGGCGAACCTCACACGCCTCAGCGACCTGGCCGGCGAGCTGCGCCGACAGCTCAAGCCGCTCGGTCGGCAGGCCGAGATCGCCAGAGAGGCGCAATCGATCGCCGCGATCGTGCGCGACGCGAAGGCGCGGCTGCTCGCCGACGACCTCGTCGCCCTGCGCACCGAGCTCGACGCGTTCGCCCGCACCGAGCAGGAGCGGCACACCGAGCGCGGAGCATTGCAGGAGCAGCTCGACGTCGTGCGTGGCCGCATCGCGCATCTCGAGGCCGAACAGCGTTCGGAAGCCGTCGACGAGGCGCGGCGCGTCGCCCACGGCCTGGAGCGTGTTCAGGAGCGCCTCCGGTCGCTCTACGCCCTCGCCGGGCAGCGCCTGTCGCTGCTGGCGGAACCGGAGCAGAGCGACATCGTCGAGGGCGCGACGGTGACCCAGGCGGCGATCGACGAGGCACGAGCCGAGATCGACGACATCGCCGCGGGCCTCGGTGACGCGCAGGACGCCGCCGAATCGGCGGGGCGCGACGTCATCCGTGCCCGCGCCGAGCTCGACGCTCTCGATGTCGACATCGCCGAGCAGAGCTCACTCGTTTCGGCGCACGACATGAAGATCACCGCGATGCGCGGAACGGCCGAGGCAGCGGATTCCGCCCTGACAGCGGTGCGCACTGCGGTCGACCGCCAGCAGAAAGCGCTCGATGCGGCACTGACCCGACGTGCCGAGGCCGAGGCGGAACTCGACGAGATCGACGTCGGCTCGGCGCCGCAGAGCGCCGTCGACGAGAACGCCGCCGCCTACGAGCGCGCTCAGCGCACCGCCGGCGATCTCGAGACCGCGGTCTCGGAGCTGCGCGACAGACTGCACGCCGCCGAGCGCGAGGGCGAAGCCCTCAGCGCGCAGACCGCGGCCCTCTCCCGTGCGCTCGACGTGCGCAACGCGGCGTCGGAGCTCCTCGCCGAAGGCGCTGCCGGGCTTGTCGGCCTCGTGGGGGACGCGGTGCAGGTCACGCCGGGATACGAGGCCGCGATCGCCGCCGTGCTCGGCCCCCTCGCCGAGGGTGTTCTCGCCCAGGACCGCAGTGCCGCTTTCGACCTCGCGTCGACCCTGCGCGGTCGTGATCTCGGTGTCGTGGACATCGTCATCGCCGACGTCCGGGTTGGCGGCAGCGACCTGCCGGAGATCCCCGGCACGCGCCCCGCTCACGAGGTGGTGACGGCGCCGGCCGGCATTCAGGACATGCTCGCGCGTGTGCTGATCGCGGACGACCTCGACGCCGTGCGCGCCGTCGCCGACACTCTCGACGCGCAGCCCGCCGCGCCGCTGACGGTGGTCACGCGAGACGGCGAGGTCTTCACCGGACCGACGGTGCGTGCCGGCTCCGGTCAGGGGCGATCGCGCCTCGAGCTCGCCGCTGAACGCGACGGCGCCGCGGATCGACGCGCCGAGATCCTGGTCGTCGCCGACTCGCTGCGCGAGGCGCTCGGTGAACGGTCGGCACAGCTCGATCGCGCCCGCGCCGAGACGAAGGCGAGCCTGTCCGCGCTCCGCGAGCACGACGCCGCGCTCGCGGCCCACGCCGAGCGCGTCAATCGCGCGACGGTGCGCCAGGAGTCGGCCTCTGCCGAGTGCGAGCGGCTCACAGCCGGACTCCGTCAGGCTCAGGCTGCCGTGGAAGAGGCCGAGGCGGCTGCCCGGTCCGCACAGGAGCAGCTGACCCACGCGCTGGAGCTTCCCCGGCCCATTCTCGACGTCTCCGCGCGCGACGGCCTTCTCCTCGCGCTCGAAGAGGCCCGCGACGCCGAGATGCGCGCACGGCTCGACGTCGAGACGCTGCGGGAGCGCGTGCGAGCCGGGCAGGCACGGGTGCAGCAACTGGAGAGACAGCGTAAGCGCGAGCGAGCGGCCGCGGAGGAGGCGGCGCGGCGCGCCGTCATCCGCCGTGCGCAGCGTGAGACCGCGCAGGGGATCTCGGCCGCGCTGCCCGCGGTGCTCGACTCCGTCGACCGCTCGCTCAGTCAGGCGCGTGTCGAACTGGCCGCGGCCGAGTCCGCGCGCACGGCGCTGACGGCGGAGCTCGCCGACCTCCGCCGATCCGAAGCCTCGACGCGGGAGCGGCTCGCCGGGCTCACCGAGAGCGTGCACGGGCTGGAATTGACCATTCACGAGAAGAAGCTGCACGTGTCGAGCCTGCTGGAGCGGGTATCGAACGAGTTGGGTCTCGGCGAAGACGTCCTGGTCGGGGAATACGGTCCGGATCAGCCCGTTCCTTGCGACGTAGACCCCTCATCGAGCAGTCTCAACGCCGCGGGCGAGCAATCTGACGGTATGACGGAGGATGATATGCCGACCGTCGCATACGACCGGACGGCCCAACGGAAGCGGCTTCAGGAGGCCGAGCGGAAGCTGTCGCAGCTCGGCCGGGTGAACCCGCTGGCGCTGGAGGAGTTCGCCGCGCTCGAGCAGCGTCACAAATTCCTCGTGGATCAGCTCGACGATCTGACGCGTACCCGAAAGGATCTCGCGACCATCATCGAGGAGCTCGACGAGCGGATGCGGACCATCTTCCTCGAGGCGTTCGAGGACACGAAGGTCGCCTTCGGCGAGGTCTTCCCGATCCTCTTTCCGGGAGGAACCGGCAGCATCTCGCTCACCGACCCCGACGCGCCGTTGACGACCGGGATCGAGGTCTCCGTGCGTCCGGTCGGCAAGAAGATCGAGCGGTTGTCGCTGCTGTCCGGGGGAGAGCGCTCACTCGCCGCCGTCGCGCTGCTGACGGCGATCTTCAAGGCGCGGCCGAGCCCCTTCTACATCCTCGACGAGGTCGAGGCTGCCCTCGACGACGCGAACCTCGGCCGGCTGCTCGGCGTGTTCGAACAGCTTCGCGAGAGCAGCCAGCTCATCGTCATCACGCACCAGAAGCGCACGATGGAGATCGCCGATGCGCTCTACGGCGTCTCGATGCGTCAGGACGGCGTGTCCGCGGTCGTCGGCCAGCGCGTGCGCGACCGGGAGCGCGTCACCGCCTGATCCGTGGCGGGCTCCGGTCGCGGCGGGCGACGCCCCTAGGCTGGGGGCATGGCAGACAGTTCCTGGTCGCTCGGTCGCGCGCTGCGCGGCATGTTCGTGAAGCCGACGATCGACGAGACGACGTGGGACGACCTCGAGACGGCGCTGCTCACCGCCGACTTCGGTCCGGACATCACCGAGCGCATCGTCGACGAGCTGCGCGAGAAGGTCGATCGGTACCGCACCACCGATCCGAGAGACCTGCAGCGGATGCTGCGTGAGACGCTCGAGGAGCACTTCGCCCGGTTCGACACCACGCTGAAACTCACGGAGCGTCCGGCCGTCGTCCTCGTGGTCGGCGTCAACGGCGTGGGCAAGACCACCACGATCGGCAAGTTCGCCAAGTTCCTGCAGCGTTACGGACGCACCGTCGTCGTCGGGGCGGCCGACACCTTCCGGGCCGCGGCCGTCGAGCAGCTCGCCACGTGGGCCGAGCGCGGCGGCGCGACGATCGTGCGTCCCCAGCAGGAGGGTCAGGACCCCGCCTCGGTGGCGTTCCAGACGATCGACCACGCCAAGCAGACCGGCACGGAGATCGTGCTCATCGACACCGCCGGACGCCTGCACACCAAGGGTGGGCTGATGGATGAACTCACGAAGATCCGCCGGGTGGTCGAGAAGCAGGCGCCGATCAGCGAGGTGCTGCTCGTGCTCGACGCCACGACGGGACAGAACGGCGTGACGCAGGCGGAGGCGTTCCTGCAGCACGCCGGTGTGACCGGACTGGTCATCACCAAGCTCGACGGCTCCGCCAAGGGCGGTTTCATCCTCAACGTGCAGGAGCGCACCGGGATCCCGGTCAAGCTCCTCGGGCAGGGCGAGGGCATCGGGGACCTCACGGGGTTCACCCCGCACGTGTTCGCCGCGTCGCTCGTGGACTGATCCGGCGACACGACCCGCAGATCTATCGCCCGGGCGGGCGTGCTGGTTTCATGGAGGGATGGCGATCGAGCACGATTACTTCGGCCTTCTCGAGTCCGGCCCCGACGGGTCGCTCTTCTGGTCGGAGGTCGTCGAGCTCGGCGACCAGTCCGTGACCGTCGATCTCACCGCTCCCGATCAGGACGACGTCTCGCCCGCCGCGCTCGATGTCGCCGCCGCGCTCATCGCCGCCCTGGAGGCTGTCGACGCGAAGGCCCGGGGAGCGATGGTCTCCGAGCTCGGCGACCGCACCAGCGAGGTGATCGAGTACATCCTGCAGCAGCAGGAGTCGCTCGGCGACGACCTCGAGGACATGCTCGTCGACATCAGCGGTGACACCCACGTCGACATCATCCGGTCGCTGCAGATCATGAGCATGACCATCCTCGCGGACGAACTCGGCGGCAGCGATCCGTTCGCCGTGCTCGAGTACGCTCTGGATCCCGACGCGACGGACGATGTGCTGCTGGTGAACCTCGACTCCGACGGCGACGTCGTCTCGGTGACCAGCGCCGACTGACGGCTGCGGGCCCCGCGGTAGGTCGCCGAGCGCGTCAGACGGCCTGGGCGAAGCGGTCCGCGCCGGCTTCCTCGCCGATGTGCGCGAGGTGCCGGGGAAGGTCTCGTCCCATCGACCGCATGGACTGGGCCCACAGGCGCCCCGCGCGGTAGGACGAGCGCACGAGCGGACCGGCCAGCACGCCGAGGAATCCGATCCGCTCCGCCTCCGTCTTGAACGCGACGAACTCCTCCGGCTTGACCCAGCGGGCGACAGGCAGGTGCCGCGGGGACGGTCGAAGGTACTGCGTGATGGTGATGATGTCCGTGCCCGCCTCGCGGAGGTCCCGAAGCGCCTGCGCGACCTCCTCCGGCTCCTCGCCCATGCCGAGGATGAGGTTGGACTTCGTGATCAGACCGGCACGGTGTGCCCGCGTGAGCACGCCGAGCGACCGCTCGTAGCGGAAGGCCGGACGGATGCGCTTGAAGATGCGCGGCACCGTCTCGACGTTGTGGGCGAACACCTCGGGGCTGCTCGAGAAGACCTCGTCCAGCTGGTCGGGATCCCCGTTGAAGTCGGTGGCGAGGATCTCGACGCCGGTGCGCGGATTCCGCTCGTGGATGGCTCGGACCGTCTCCGCATGCAGCCACGCACCACCATCGGGCAGGTCGTCGCGGGCGACCCCCGTCACGGTCGCGTATCGGAGGTCCATCCTCGCGACGCTCTCGGCCACGCGCCGCGGTTCATCCGTGTCGTAGTCGGCGGGCTTGCCGGTGTCGATCTGGCAGAAGTCGCAGCGTCGCGTGCACTGGGAGCCGCCGATGAGGAAGGTCGCCTCGCGGTCTTCCCAGCACTCGTAGATGTTCGGGCACCCGGCCTCCTGGCAGACGGTGTGCAGCTCTTCGGTCTTCACGAGCGAGTGCAGCGCGGAGTACTCCGGTCCCATCTTCGCGCGCGTCTTGATCCACTCCGGCTTGCGCTCGATCGGCGTCTGCGCGTTGCGCACCTCGAGCCGCAGCATCCTGCGCCCGTCGGGTCGGGTCGCGGCACTGTCGCCGCTCGTGGGTGCGCAGCCGGTCATGCCGCCACCTCCGCGTAGGTGCTCGTGAGGTGCCGGATGACGGTGGCGACGATGTCGCGCGGACTGGTCACCACTCCGGAGGCTTCGCTCACTGTCGTGACGCCGGCGTCGGTGATCCCGCACGGAATGATGCCCTGGAACGGCGCGAGCGAGTTGTCGCAGTTGATCGCGAACCCGTGCATCGTCACTCCGCGCTCGACGCGCACGCCGATCGCGGCCACCTTGTCGTCGCCGAGGGGCCGCCGCACCCAGACCCCGCTCCGTCCGGTCACCTGCCGCCCTTCGACGCCGTGCTCGGCCAGCGCGTCGATGAGGAGGCGCTCGAGGCGCCGTACGTGGGCGACGACGTCGACGGGGTCGGGGAGGCGCACGATGGGATACCCGACGAGCTGACCGGGTCCGTGCCACGTGATCTTCCCGCCGCGGTCGACGTCGATGACCGGCGTGCCGTCGGTCGGGCGCTCGTGTGCCGCGGTGCGGGTGCCCGCGGTGTAGACGGCCTCGTGCTCCAGCAGCAGCACGGTGTCCGGGCGCGTGCGATCGACGACATCGGCGTGCACGCGTCGCTGCAGCTCCCACGCGTGGCGATAGGGCACGAGGTCGGGGGCGAGGCCAAGGGTCAGGATGTCGGGCATCACGAACCTTCCTGGAATGTTGGAACGCGTCCAACAATACCCGCGCTGCGATCAGCGGGCGGCGACACGCGCGTGCATGCGTCCGCGTCGATAGCGTGGACCCGTGGACAGTGGAGCGCGCGTCGGCCGGCCTAAGGCGTCTTCACGAGAGACACTCGCCGAAGCGGCCTGCGAGCTCTTCCTCGAACAGGGCTTCGCGGCGACGTCGATCGTGGACATCACACGGCGCGCGGGCGTCAGCCGGTCGAGCTTCTTCAACTACTTCGCCTCCAAGTCCGACATCCTGTGGAGCGGGTTCGACGAGCGGCTCGACGTGGTCGCGCGTTCGTTGAGCGACGGCGTCGAGGTGGATGCCGCGCTCCGCTCCTTCGCCGAGGCGTTCGCGCCGGACAGTCTCGCGCTCGGGATCGTGAATGCGGCGATCATGGGTATCGAGAGCGATCTCGAGTCCGAACGCGCCCGCCGCCAGCTGCGGCTGAGCGGTCTGATCGCGGACCGGCTTCGCGCTCCGGGGGACGATTCCGCCGCCGCGGACATCGACGGGGCGGCGCGCGCGGCCGCCATCTTCAGCGCCGTATGGCGGTGGGCCGGGTCGGGCCCCGGAACGTCATCTCTCCCTGACGAGGTGACGGCGGCGCTGGCGCTCGTGCTGCCGCGCTGACCCGCCGCGGACGCGTAGAATCAGGGGATCATGGCGACTTTCGGCACTCTCTCCGACCGGCTCACCGAGACCTTCCGCAACCTCCGCACCAAAGGGAAGCTCACTCCCGCGGACGTCGACGGCACCGTCCGCGAGATCCGTCGTGCGCTGCTCGACGCCGACGTGGCGCTGACGGTCGTCAAGGATTTCACCGCGAAGGTGCGCGAGCGCGCGCTGGGCGACGAGGTGAACCGGGCCCTGAACCCGGCGCAGCAGGTCGTTCAGATCGTCAACGAGGAGCTCGTGGCCATCCTCGGCGGTCAGCAGCGTCGCCTCGAATTCGCGAAGAACCCTCCCACCGTCATCATGCTCGCGGGGCTCCAGGGCTCGGGAAAGACCACCTTCGCCGGCAAGCTCGCCAAGCGGCTCGAGAAGGACGGCCACACCCCGCTCCTGGTCGCGTGCGACCTGCAGCGCCCGAACGCCGTCAACCAGCTGCAGGTCGTCGCCGAGCGAGCAGGGGCGGCGATCTTCGCCCCGGAACCGGGCAACGGCGTCGGCGACCCGGTCGCGGTCGCGCGCGCCGGCGTCGAGACGGCGCGCCGTCAGCAGCACGATGTGGTCATCATCGACACCGCCGGACGGCTGGGTGTCGATGCGCAGCTGATGAAGCAGGCCGCCGACATCCGCACCGCGACCCGACCGGACGAGGTGCTCTTCGTCATCGACGCGATGATCGGCCAGGACGCGGTCAACACGGCCAAGGCCTTCCAGGACGGGGTCGACTTCACCGGCGTGGTGCTGTCCAAGCTCGACGGCGACGCGCGCGGCGGTGCCGCGCTCTCGGTGGCCTCGGTGACCGGTCGCCCGATCATCTTCGCCTCGACGGGAGAGGGGCTCGATGACCTCGAGCCCTTCCACCCGGACCGCATGGCCAGCCGCATCCTGGACCTCGGCGACATCCTCACCCTGATCGAGCAGGCGCAGCAGACGTTCGACGAAGAGGAAGCGCGCAAGGTCGCCGACAAGATCGCGACGGAGCAATTCACCCTCGAAGACTTCCTCGAGCAGATGCAGCAGTTCAAGAAGATGGGCTCGATGAAGAAGATGCTCGGGATGCTCCCGGGCATGGGCCAGATGAAGCAGCAGATCGACGACTTCGATGAGCGTGAGATCGATCGGACGGAGGCGATCATCCGGTCGATGACGCCGGGCGAGCGCCGCAATCCGAAGGTTCTCAACGGCTCCCGACGCCTGCGCATCGCGCGCGGGTCGGGGATGACGGTCACCGACGTCAACCAGCTCGTCCAGCGCTTCGACCAGGCTGCCAAGATGATGAAGACGGTCGCTCGGGGAGGTGTTCCGAACGTCCCGGGCATGGGGCCCATGGGGGGCAAGCCGGGTGCTTCAGCCAAGCGCGGCGGCGGCAAGAACTCCAAGAAGAAGAGCGGATCGCGCTCGGGGAATCCGGCCAAGCGTGCGGCCGAGAACGCGGGGGTCGCCGCCTCGGAGGCGACCGGTTCGGGATTCGGCCTGGGTGCCGGCAGGGACATGCCCAGTGAGGCGGATCTTGCCGAGCTGCAGAAGATGCTCGGCAAAGGCTGAGATCAGTCGCGCATCGCGGCGAGGTGCTCGCGGAGGGTCGGCCCTCCGCGGAACTCGCGGATGAGATGCTGCACGACCTCGCGCAGATCACCGCCGGCGGCATCGGCCACGACGAGCTGACGCGACGAGCTCGCGCCCTCGGCGATGATCCGGTTCACGCCGGCGTACTCCTTGGCGCACTTGAGCTCGACCGCGATCTCCGCGTGCCGCTCCAGCGTCTCCATCAGGTGCTCGCGGACGGGCACCTGCGTGCCGTCGGGGGCGACGATCACCTGAGCGTCCAGTCCGTATCGGGCAGCCCGCCACTTGTTCTCGCGCACGAACCACGGCTGGATCATCGTGAGCTCGCGCCCTTCGTCGAGCTCGCGCGAGAAGTGCTCGACGAGAACCTGGGTGAGGGCGGCCACGGCGGCGAGTTCGGGAAGCGTCGACATGCCGTCGCACGCGCGCACTTCGATGGTGCCCCAGCGTGGTGCGGGCCGGATGTCCCACCTCACCTCCGTCGCATCGGCCATCACGCCGGTGCGGACCATGTCGTCGAGATAGGCCTCGAACTCCGCCCAGTCCCGCAGCGGCCAGGGCAGACCCGCCGTGGGCAGCTGCTGGAACACCAGCGCACGGTTCGACGCGTAGCCCGTTCGATCCCCGGCCCAGAAGGGGCTCGAGGCGGAGAGGGCCTGAAGGTGGGGGAGATACACCGAGAGCGCGTTCATGATCGGCAGGACCTTGGCGACGTCATCGATGCCGACGTGCACGTGGATGCCCCAGATCATCATGTTGCGCCCCCACCACTGCGTGCGCTCGATGAGCTCGTGATAGCGGGTCTTGTCGGTGATCTCCTGGTCGTACCACTGCGCGAACGGGTGGCTCCCCGCGCACATCAGCTCGACCCCGAGCGGATCGGTGATGCTGCGCACCGTCTCGATCGCGTCGGCGATGTCGTCCACGGCGGCAGCGACCGTCTGGCCGACGCCACTGGTGAGCTCGAGCGTGTTCGTCAGCAGCTCCTGGGTGACGGTGAACCGTTCGAGCGCCGTGTCCTCGGGGAGGGCGGCGAACACCTCCGGGGCACGCGGCACCAGGTCGCCGGTCCGCCGATCGGCGAGCATCAGCTCCCACTCGATGCCGACCGAGGAGCGCGCGGATGTCGCGAAGGGCACCGTCATGCCGTCATCCTGCCACGCCGCTGCGGGCGCGGATCAGAATGTCGGGGGAATCAGTGCGGCGCGCCGAGCTCGATCAGCAGAACGCCCCCGGCGATGGCGATGATCCCGAGGCCCATCACCCACGTGAAGGGCTCCTTGAAGAGCACGCGCGCCAGGACCGCGGTCAGCGCGACCCCGCAGGCGGACCAGATACCGTATGCCACACCGACCGGCATGCCGTTCGCCAGACAGAGGAACAGCAGAGTGAAGGCCAGGACATAGGAGACGACCACGGGCGCGATCCAGACGCGCTTCTTGAAGCCCTCCGATGCGCGCAGCGACATCGTGCCCGTCACCTCGAAGACGATCGCTCCCGCGAGGAGCAGCCAGGTCATCGTCGTCCCTCCCTCGTGTCGGCTGCTTCGGCCGTGGCCGTCGCGATCGGACCGGTCGCCGGCGCCTGCCGCGAGTGGGTGCTCGCACCCATCTCCACCAGCAGCACCCCGCCGATGACGATCGCGATCCCGAGGCTCATGAGCCAGGTCAGCGGGTCGCCGTAGAGCAGTGCGGCCAGCACGGCGGTCAGCGCGACACCCGACGCGGCCCAGACGCCGTAGGTCAGGCCGATCGGGGCTCCCGCGCGCAGCAGCAGAGCCAGACACAGGAAGGCGCCGCCGTAGCCGAGAACGACGAGGACGATCCAGCAGGCGTGGTCCACGAGCTGTCGCAGCGAGAGAGTCGCCGACACCTCCAGCACGATGGCGCCGACGAGGTACAACCATTTGGCCATGGGGGAGACTTTCGGGCGGGGGCGGGTTGACCCGCTCACCCTAGCGGACCCTTGCCGGAGCGGCCGTCGGCGCGGTTCGCGACGCCGCGCAGGATCTGGCAGAATAGAGGGTCGGACCCGGCGCTCGACCCTCTATCCAGCGCCGTGGACCGTTCCAGAGCTTCCGCCGGGTGTGCACCCCACGCTCCAGGCGATCGGTTCGTTCGCTTTCACTCATTCAGGAGAATCGTGGCTGTCAAGATCCGCCTCAAGCGCCTCGGAAAGATCCGTGCGCCCTATTACCGCATCGTCGTGGCCGACTCGCGCACCAAGCGCGACGGTCGTGTCATCGAAGAGATCGGCAAGTACCACCCGACCGAGGAGCCCTCGTTCATCGAGGTCGACTCCGACCGCGCCCAGTACTGGCTCGGCGTCGGCGCTCAGCCGACCGACCAGGTGCGTGCCATCCTCAAGCTCACGGGCGACTGGGGTCGTCACCAGGGTGACAAGGACGCCGTTTCGACAGTGAAGACCGCCGAGACGAAGGCAGCATTCGAGGTCGACGCCGACAAGAAGTCGGTCATCAAGCCCAAGGTCGAGAAGAAGGCCGAGGAGCCCGCCGCCGACGCTGCCGAGGACGCCGCGGCGTCCGACGAGTCCGCCGAAGCGTAATTCCGTGCTCGCCGCCGCGCTCGAACACGTCGTCAAGGGGATCGTCGATCACCCCGACGACGTCCGCATCGTCTCCTCCTCGTCGTCACGAGGGGATGTCCTCGAGGTGCACGTGCACTCCGATGACCGCGGACGCGTGATCGGGCGCGGCGGACGCACCGCCAAGGCGCTGCGCACGCTCATCACCGCGCTCGCCGATGGCCGCCGTGTGCGGGTCGACGTCGCGGATGACTGACGTGGCCCCCTCCGGTGACGCCCGCCCGCCGGTCGGCTCCAAAACGCAGTTGCGCGTCGGTCGCCTCGTCAAGGCGCACGGCCTGAAAGGCGCGCTCAAGCTCGAGCTGTACACCGACGACCCCGACGGACGCTTCGTGCCGGGGGCGACGTTCACCCTCCAGGTTCCCGAGTCCTCGCCCTGGCATGGGAAGCCGCTGACCGTGCGCGAGTTCCGCTGGATGAACTCCCATCCCGTCGCCTTCTTCGAGGGCGTCGACGACCGCACCGCCGCCGAGGAGCTCGTCCGCGCGATTCTGTGGATCGACGAGGCCGCCGCCTCCGACGAAGAGGACGCGTGGTACGACCACCAGCTGGTCGGACTCGACGTCGTGCGAGACGGTGCCGTCGTCGGTCGCGTGGCGCGCGTCGACCACCTGCCGTCGCAGGACCTTCTCGCGGTCCTTCTCGCCGACGAGACGGAAGTGCTCGTTCCGTTCGTCAAGGCCATCGTGCCCGAGGTCGATCTCGCGGCAGGCCGGGTGCGGATCACACCGCCGGCGGGTCTGTTCGAGGAGCTGCCCCCCGAAGCCGACGAGGCACCCGGCGGCGAGGTTCCCGAGGCCCGCACCGAGCAGGAGTGATCACGGCATGCGCATCGACATCGTCACGATCTTTCCGGCGTTCTTCGATGTGCTCGATGTCTCGCTGATCGGCAAGGCCCGCGCGCGGGGACTCCTCGACGTGCGCGTGCACGACCTCCGCTCCTGGACTCGCGATCGTCATCGCACCGTCGACGACACCCCTTACGGCGGGGGTGCCGGCATGGTGATGAAGCCGGAGCCGTGGGGTGAGGCGCTCGACGAGATCCTCGAGGAACGGACCGCCCTCATCGTTCCGTCGCCAGCGGGGGAACGGTTCTCGCAGTCGCTCGCTCGCGAGCTGTCCGCCGAGGGCCACCTCGCCTTCGCGTGCGGCCGGTACGAGGGCATCGACCAGCGTGTCATCGATCACTACGCCGCGCGAGGGCGCGTGCGTCTCGTGAGTCTCGGCGACTACGTGCTCAACGGTGGCGAGGTGGCCGCGATGGCCATGATCGAGGCGACGACGCGCTTGATTCCGGGCGTCATCGGCAACCCCGGCAGTCTCGTTGAGGAGTCGCACGAAGAGGGGCTGCTGGAATACCCGATCTACACCAAGCCGCCGGTGTGGCGCGGTCTCGAGGTGCCGGAGATCCTGCTCAGCGGCAACCACGGCGCGATCGCGCAGTGGCGGCTCGCGCAGAGCGTCGAGCGCACGCGCGCTCACCGTCCCGACCTGCTCTGAGCCCGAGCCGGCGAGGCGAGGTCAGTCGACGCCGAGGTGCGACCGGTCGGTGAGGACGACAGGTCCGGCGTCGGTGATCGCGATCGTGTGCTCGGAGTGCGCGCCGCGCGAGCCGTCGGCGCTGCGCAGGGTCCATCCGTCCTTGTCGGTGACCAGCTTGTCGGTGGACTGCAGGAACCACGGCTCGAGTGCCAGCACGAGTCCGTCGCGAAGCGGGTATCCCCGGCCGGGCTTGCCGTCGTTGGGCACGTGCGGGTCGCCGTGCATCTCGCGGCCGACGCCGTGTCCGCCGAAGTCGGTGTTGATCGAGAGGCCGTCGGCGCGCGCGACCTCGGCGACCGCGTGGGAGATGTCGCCGATGCGATTCCCGACGGTCGCGGCGCCGATGGCGGCCTCGAGGGCGCGCCGGGTGGTGTCGATGAGGGCGAGGTCCTCGTCGCGCGCAGAACCGACCACGAAGGACACGGCCGAGTCGGCCACCCAGCCGTCCACGGCGACGGCGAAATCGAGCGTGACGAGGTCGCCGTCGCGCAGGTCGTAATCGAAGGGGAGTCCGTGCAGCACCGCGTCGTTGATCGAGGTGCAGATGACCTTGCCGAACGGGCTCGCGCCGAAGGAGGGGTGGTAGTCGATGTAGCACGACGTCGCACCGGCCCGCCGGATGAGGTCGTGAGCGCGTCGGTCGATCGTGAGCAGATTCGTCCCCACTCTGGTGTCTTCGCGGAGCGTCGCCAGGGTCTCGGCGACGAATCGGCCGGCCGGCCGCATCGCGTCGATCTCGGCCGGAGTGCGCAGTTCGATCATCGGGGTCCTTTCGCGGGGCGGACTCCATTCTCTCCGATACGTCGACCGCGGGCTGTGAGGATGCCCATCATCGCCGTACGTGCCCCGCCACCGAGCGCGGCGCGGCGTACCATCGGGGGCATGTGGCTCCGTCGCGGATTCTTCGCGTGGCTCCTCCCCGCCGCGTTCGTGCTCCCCGTATGGCTCCTGGTGGGCTGGGGCGTGTTCGATGCGAGCGGATGGGCGTTCCTGTGGGTGCTGTTCCTGGCCATCCCCTCGGTGTTCGTGGGGCAGCTGATCCTCTCCCTCCTCGTGCGGGCGCGGGGCACGGTGCGTGCTGAGCGCGCCGTGTCGTGGTGGGACGTCGGCGGGTTCGCCGTCTGGCACCTGCTGATCGTGTCGCTCGGCTTCTTCGACCCCACGTGGTGGGCCCCCGTCATGGTGCTGACCCTGTTCGTCGCGGCAGGGCTGTTCTGGCTCCAACTCTGGCAGCTGTGGCGGGAGGCGCGTCCCGCGGCGGTCTACTTCCGCACCGACCCTTCGGTGCAACGCGGAGCGGGCTCGGCGGGGGAGAATGCCTCCCGGACCGGCGGCGCGGAACCGGACGTGTTCGTCATCGCGGAGACCGACGCCCAAAGCCCGCCCGACGCGAGCCGGCGCTGAGTCCGCACGTTTTGGCCGGGGACGGTATCCGTGGCAGAATTGTCGTTTGTGCCCTGACCTGCTCTGCCTCAGGGGAGCCGGCGCCGGAGACATCCGAGGCGCTCGGGCACACACCATCCTTTTTTCCGAATATCGCGCGGTCGACCTGTGGCGGCTGCAGAGAGACACGATCATGCAGATCCTCGACTCCGTCGACGCGGCTTCGCTCCGCTCCGACATTCCCGACTTCGCTCCCGGTGACACCGTCAAGGTGCACGTCAACATCACCGAGGGAAACCGCTCGCGCATCCAGGTGTTCCAGGGCGTCGTCCTCGGCCGCCAGGGCGACGGCGTGCGCGAGACCTTCACGGTCCGCAAGATCAGCTTCCAGGTGGGCGTCGAGCGCACCTTCCCGGTGCACAGCCCCGTGATCGACCACATCGAGATCGTCACCCGCGGTGACGTGCGTCGCGCGAAGCTCTACTACCTCCGCAGCCTTCGCGGCAAGAAGGCCAAGATCAAGGAGAAGCGCGAGAACTGACGCTTCGCCCTCACGAAGCCCCCGGCGGTCGACGCCGGGGGCTTCGTCGTTCACTTCGGCGGCGACGCGCGGGCTCCGACGGCACCCGCGACCGGCGGAGATGTGCGAACCTGGAAGAACCCGTCCGCGAGGGCGGCGCGGAGGGGAAAAGAGCGACATGACGACCGAGAAGACCGGGACGCCGCCGTCAGGGGCACCCGAGGAAGCGCCGGCCGATCGCTCGGGGTCGCGAGGGCGAGGCTGGCTGACTTTCCTGCGTGACGTGGTGATCATCATCCTCGTCGCGCTTCTGGTGTCGTTCCTCGTCAAGACCTTCCTGGTCCGCTCGTTCTACATCCCCTCCGGCTCGATGGAGGACACGCTCGAGATCGACGACCGCATCCTCGTGGATGAGATCACGCCCCGGTTCGGAGAGTACGAGCGCGGTGACGTCGTCGTCTTCGCCGATCCCGGCGGGTGGCTTCCCCCGAGCGACGCACCCGACCGAGGGATGCTCGTGGACATGGGCGAGTGGCTGCTGTCGCTCATCGGACTGGCGGCGCCCGACAGCGATGACCACCTCGTCAAACGCATCATCGGTCTGCCCGGCGACGAGGTCGTCTGCTGCAACGACGTCGGCCAGATCACCGTCAACGGGGTCGCCATCGACGAGACCACCTACCTGAAGCTGCCCACGCCGGATTCGCCCGCGTCCGCCGACGATTTCGATGTCGTCGTTCCCGAGGACAGCCTGTGGGTGCTCGGCGACAACCGCTACCGCTCGAAGGACAGCCGCTACAACCAGGACCAGCCGGGAGAGGGCTTCGTGCCGCTGGAGAACCTGGTGGGTCGGGCGTTCCTCATCACGTGGCCGTTCGATCGGTTCGGCACCCTCGACTTCCACCACGAGGTGTTCGCGGGGGTTCCGGACGAGCCCGCGGCCGACGAGGAGGAGTCGGTCGAGTGACCGTCGCCGTTCCTCGTCTCACGCTCGAGCGGCGGCTGCTGCGCGAGCACGCGCTCGTGATCGCGTGCGACGAGGTCGGTCGCGGAGCGCTCGCGGGCCCGGTGGCGGTGGGTGCCGCCGTGGTCGACGCGGGGCGCTCTCGTCGACGCGTGCCGGAGGGGCTGCGGGATTCCAAGCTCGTCCCCGAGGCTCGCCGGCCCGAGGTGGCGGCGCGCGCTGCATCGTGGGTGTCGGCGAACGCCGTCGGATGGGCCACCGCGGCGGAGATCGACGAGGTCGGGATCATCCGCGCGCTCGGCCTCGCCGCGCTGCGCGCGATCGGCGATCTGCGCGCCCAGGGGGTCGTCCCCGAGGAGGCGATCGTGATCCTCGACGGCAATCACGACTACATCACCCCGGCCGGAGGCGCCGGCCTGTCGGTCACACCGGTGATCAAGGCAGACCGGGATTGCGCAAGCGCCGCGGCGGCTTCGGTCATCGCCAAGGTGGCCCGTGACGGTCTCATGACCGGGCTGCACGACGATTTGCCCGCCTACCACTGGGCGCGCAACAAGGGCTACGCCAGCCCCGATCACCGGGAGGCGATCCGCCGGCACGGCATGAGCCCCCACCATCGTGCGTCGTGGTCCATCGCGAGTGCTCCGACCCTGTTCTGAGCCGCGCCGGGACGTCAGTCCCAGTCGAGGTAGTCCTCGATCGGCCATGCCGTCTCGCCGACGTGAGTGAGGGGGAAGAGGTCGGCCGCGCCGTCGATCGTCACGAGGCTGACCCGCTCCGGGGCCGCGGCGCGCAGGGTTTCGCCGTTCGCCGGAGGCATCACGCGGTCGGCTGACCCTTGGAGAGCGAGCACCGGGATCCCGGGCGCGAGAGTCGCGGCGCCGATCTCCGCAGACGCGGCGCGGGCGGCGCGCTGCAGGGCCATCCGCTCCCGGTCGTAGGCGTTCTCGGGGATCTCGGACATGGGGGACACCTCCACGGGCGCCTCGCCCTCGACGGCGAGCAGCAGCACGCCGGCGGCACGCGCGGGATGGTCCAGGGCGACCGTCCGCGCGACGGTGCCGCCGAACCCGTGTCCGCCCACCCACGGCCGTGTCATGCCCACGTGATCCATCACGTCCACGACGTCCTGCGCGAGATCGTGGAGCGTCGGCGCCGGTACGGCGTCGTCCGGCCGGCGGCAGCCGATCCTCACCACGCGGAAGTCCTCTTCGCCGAGGGCCTCCGCCAGCAGGCCGAGATAGCCGAGCCGGAGTCCGGCGCCGGGCAGGAGCACGAGAGCCGGCCCGTCGCCGTGGTCGTCGGCGTAGGGGACGGCGCGTCCGTCCGGTTCGAAGATCTCGGTCTCAGCCACGGTTATGGAGTCCTTTCAGCGGGTGCGGGATGTGCCGCGCACACCACGCTACGGGAATCGACCTGATGATCCGGACCACGTGATCGCGCGGTCTCGGCGCGTCCGTCACGACCGTAGGATGGGGGGATCATGGATGACGAAGTCTTCGAGGACTACGACCGCGAACTCGAGCTTGCCCTGTACAAGGAGTATCGCGACGTCGTCTCCCAGTTCCAGTACGTCATCGAGACGGAACGGCGGTTCTACCTCGCCAATGACGTCAACGTCGTGCGCCGCGACAGCGAGCACGACTTCTATTTCGAGATCACGATGACCGACGTGTGGGTGTGGGACATCTATCGCGCCGACCGCTTCGTCAAGTCCGTGCGGGTGCTGACCTTCAAGGACGTCAACGTCGAAGAGCTGACGCGACGGGACTTCCGGCTGCCGGACGAGCTCTCCCTCGACAGCTGACTTCCGGGCGGAGCGGGGCCTGTGAGTCCGCCGGTCCGTCCACAGATCGCCCGGATGTGCCGCGCGGCGATGCCTGAGGCGGACAGGGTCGTCTCATGGCGATCAAGGACGACCTCGGGCGTGCCGGTGAGCAGGCCGCGCACGATCATCTCGTCGCGCTCGGCTTCGTGGTTCTCGATCGCAACTGGCGCTGCGCGCAGGGCGAGATCGACATCGTGGCCCGCGAGGCGGGCGAACTCGTCATCGTCGAGGTGAAGACGCGCAGGAGCACCGGATTCGGGCATCCTTTCGACGCGATCGACGAGCGCAAGCGGAGTCGCCTCTGGCGCCTGGGGCGCGCGTGGGCGGCGGCCCATCCGGAGCCGTCCCGGGGGCTCGCCCTTCGGACGGATGTGATCGGCGTGACGGGTTCCCCTCCGGGCCGTGCACGTATCGAGCATCTCCGCGATCTGCGCTGACCGTTCCTGTCCTGCCCTCCCCAGCCTCGTCACGAGGCCGTTCATGCACGGCCGAGCAGATTCGCTCCGCGGCCGGTGTCGCGAGGGCGCAGTCTCGGGGCATGACACGCTCCTCCCTCCGCCCGCCGGTCCCGGCATGACCGTCGCTCGCACCTGGGCCGTCGCCCTCAACGGGGCGGTCGGCTCGATCGTCGAGGTCGAGGCCGACCTGTCCAATCAGACGCCCGACATGCGCATCATCGGGCTCCCCGACAAGGCTCTCAACGAAGCGTCGCGTCGCGTGCACAACGCGTGCGAGAACAGCGGTCTGCCCCTGCCTCGACGGCGGCTCACGGTGAACCTGTCGCCGGCGAACCTCCCCAAGCACGGATCGGCGTTCGACCTCGCGATCGCCGTCGCCGCGATCGCGACCGAGACCGATCTCGATGTGGGGTCGGTCTCGGCCACGGTGCACGTCGGCGAAGTGGGACTCGACGGGCGGCTGCGGCCGGTGCCGGGGGTGCTGCCCGCGGTCGTCGCGGCCACGCGGGCCGGCTTCGCCCGCGTGGTGGTTCCGCATGCGAACGGCCCGGAGGCGCGTCTCGTCCACGGTATCGAGGTGCGCGCTGCCACGACGCTCGCGGAGGTCGCTGCCCTCCACGGCGCCGGGGTGGACGTCCCCGACTGCGAGCCGGTGGCGAACGGGCGCCCGACCGACGACGTGCGCTCCGATGCCCGGCACGACCTCGCCGACGTCATCGGCCAGAACGACGCGGTGGAAGCGCTCGTCGTCGCAGCCGCGGGTGGCCACCATCTCCTCATGACGGGGCCGCCCGGAGCGGGCAAGACCATGCTCGCCCGACGGCTGCCCGGGATCCTGCCTCCACTGGACGACGAGGCGGCGCTGGCTGTCGCATCGATCCGCTCACTGGGAGGCGGAACCATCCGGTCGCTTCCGCGCGTAGCGCCGTTCGAAGCCCCGCATCACAGCGCGAGCTCGGCGGCCCTCGTCGGAGGTGGAAGTCGCGTGATCCATCCGGGCGCCGTGGCACGAGCGAGTGAGGGGGTGCTGTTCCTCGATGAGGCGGGCGAGTTCAGCGGTCACGCGCTGGACGCGCTTCGACAGCCGCTGGAGAGCGGTGAGATCGAGATCCACCGGTCGGGAGCGGTCGCGAGCTTCCCGGCGCGCTTCCAACTCGTCCTCGCGACCAACCCGTGTCCGTGCGGCGGGTACGGCATTCCGGGTTCGTCGTGCACATGCCCGCCGATGGCGATCCGTCGCTACCTGCAGCGCCTTTCGGGACCGCTGTTGGACCGCATCGACATCGAACTGACCCTGCGCCGCGTCTCGGTGGCGCAGCGGCGCGCGAGCGGTGAGGGGATGAGCACCGAGACGGCGCGTGAGCGGGTGCGCGAGGCGCGAGACCGGGCGGCGCACCGGCTTCGGGAGACCGAGTGGCGGCGCAACGCGCAGGTCGCCGGACCGTGGCTGCGCGAGGGCCCGGCTGCGCCGGATGCTGCAGCTCGCCGGCCGCTCGACATCGCGCTGCAGCGTGGCGCGCTCACGCTCCGCGCCTACGACCGCGTGCTGCGCGTCGCGTGGAGTCTGGCGGATCTCGCGGGCAGGCCGCGCCTCGGCCTCGACGACATCGGACGTGCCCTCTACCTGAAGAAGGGAATTGCTTCATGACGGACTACGACCTCACCCCGACGGCGATCCGAGACGCGCTCGGACCCTTCGGCGAGGGTCTCGATGACGAGGCGGCGGTGGAGATGTACGCCCGCGTCGCGTGGTCGCACGTCGCCGAACCGGGCGATGCCGACGCCGGTGCATTGATCGGTGCGCTCGGCCCGGCTGTCGCGCTCGACACCGTCGCCCGCTCGGTGCCGACGCCTGTCGGGGAGCTCGACGGGCTGGCCGCGCGCCACGCGTGGGCTCGGTGGCGGCCTCGCCTCGACGGCGACGCGGTCTTCCGTTCCTTGCGGGCGGCGCACCGCATCGGGGCGATGCTGATCACGCCGGCTGCGTCCGACTGGCCGGAGAGTCTGAACGACCTCGGTGCACACGCGCCCGTGGCGGTCTGGGTGCGGGGAACCGTCGACGCGTGGCGCTCGACGGCGGTGGCGATCGTCGGAGCCCGCGCCGCGACCTCCTACGGCGAGCACGTCGCCGCCGACCTCGCCGCGGGCATCGGCGCGTATGGCGGCGCCGTGGTCTCGGGCGCGGCCTACGGCGTCGACGGAGCCGCGCATCGGGCGGCGCTCGCCGTGGGTTCGCCGACGGTCGCCTTTTTGGCCGGTGGCGTCGATCGCGCCTACCCGAGAGGCAACAGCGCGCTGATCGAGCGCATTGCCGAGGTCGGGGCGCTCGTGAGCGAACTGCCACCGGGCGCAGCTCCCACGAAGTGGCGCTTCCTCCAGCGCAATCGGCTGATTGCGGCGCTCGGAGCAGCGACCGTCGTGGTCGAGGCGGGCTGGCGCAGCGGTTCGCTCAACACCGCCGGCCACGCCGTGAGCCTCGGGCGACCACTCGGCGCCGTCCCCGGCCCGGTGACCAGTGCCGCCTCGGCGGGCTGCCATCGACTGCTGCGGGAGTACGACGCGGTCGCCGTGACCGGAGCGGACGACGCCTGGGAGCTGGTGGGTCGGCTCGACGCGCGGGAGGTGGAACGCGCGGACGGTGCGATGGGTGGTCCGAGGACGGATGCGGCGACGCGCGTCGTCGACGCCCTGAGCACGCGCGCCGGTCGCTCCACCGACGAGGCGGCGCGCGGTGCCGGCCTCTCCGTCGCGGAGACGGGGTCACTTCTCGGGCTGCTCGAACTCGAAGGGCGTGTCCGCCGCGACGATCGCGGATGGCGTCGCGCCTGATCGGTGCGCCGCGCACCTCGGCGACGAAAAGGAGGGGAAGCTGGGAGCATGAGGTTCGGCGAGGCGGCGGAGAGCTACCTGGATCATCTGGCTCACGTGCGTCGGCTCTCACCACGGACCGTACGTGCATATCGCGGCGACCTCGCCGATGTCGTGGCGGCCACCGGGGATCCGGTGTTGACGGACGTCGACGTCCACGCTCTCCGCGAGTGGCTGTGGGAGTCGGTGCAGCGCGGTCACAGTGCGTCGACTCTTGCTCGCCGAGCCGCGGCGGTTCGCGGATTCTTCGCCTGGGCACGGGAGACGGGTCTGGTCGAGGTCGATCCGAGCGCTCGCATTGTCACCCCCAAACGGGGGCGCACCCTTCCCCGGGTGGCTACCGCGAACGGCATCTCCGACCTCCTCGACGACCTGCGCGATGCCGCACGCGACGGTGATCCCGTGCTGCTGCGGGACAGCGCGCTGCTCGAAGTGCTCTACGGCACCGCCATCCGCGTGTCCGAGCTCTGCGCTCTCGACCGCGACGCGATCGATGACGAACGCCGCACCCTCCGCGTGGTCGGGAAAGGCGACAAGGAGCGGATGGTGCCCTTCGGTGCCCCGGCCTCCGCTGCGCTCGAGGCCTATCTCGTGCGGGGTCGCCCGGTGCTGCACGCCCGCTGCGACGGCGCCCCCGTCGCCGCGGTATTCCTCGGCACCCGAGGTGCGCGCATCGGCCCGCGCGCGGTCTACGACGTTGTCGCGCGACGACTCGGGCCGGTCATCGGTGCGAGCGTCGGCCCCCATGCGCTCCGGCACTCCGCCGCCACTCACCTGCTCGACGGCGGAGCCGACCTTCGCACGGTCCAGGAGCTTCTCGGACACGCGAGCCTGGCGACCACGCAGATCTACACCCATGTCTCGAGTGAGCGCCTCGCTGCGACCTACCGCCTCGCCCACCCTCGTGCTTAGGGCCCACCCCGCGCATAGGCAGGATGCATGCCGATGGACCTTCCCATGCCCGGTGCCCGATTCCGGGGCGCCGCGGCCGCCGTCACGATCCTTGCGATCGCGTCGCTCACGGGGTGCGTGACCGAGACCGTCGTGCGCCTCCCCGAGGAGCCCACCGGATCGGCGGGGACCTCCGCGTCCTCTGCGTCGCCCTTCGTGAGTCCCGCCGAGAGGAACCCGGAGAACCTCGCCGACCAGACCGTCGAATGCTCCGAGGCGCCTCTCGAGATCGCCGAGAGGGCGGATCCGCGCGTCGACGTCGTCGGAAGCTGTCCCACGGTGACGGTCAGCGGCAACGACCTCATCATCGACGTGAGCAGTGCCGACGTCGGCGACCTGATCATTCGCGCCGACCGCGTCTCGGTGGTGGCGGCAGCGCTGCCTTCGCTGTCGATCGCGGGCTACGACGTCGTGGTCGAGGCCGACGAGATCACAGCCGCCACGGTGTCGGGGGACCGCAACACCGTCCGATCGGAGACGGGAATCGACTCGGTCGCCGTGACCGGCCACGACAACACCGTGGCAGCCGCGAGCGGCATCGGGGAGATCGACGACGCGGGAGAGCGCAGCACCATCGGCTGAGCGGCGGCGATCGGTTCGCAGCAGGGGAGGAGCACGGCGCGAGGCACTCCGCCCAACAGCAGCAGGGGATTGATGTACTCGCCATCGAGCCGCACGCCGAAGTGGAGCGCGCCCGGCGGGGTATGGCCACCCGTCGACAGCGTTCCCACCGGCTCTCCCGCGACGACGGCTTCGCCCACGGTGGCCTCGGGCGAGACCGGCTCGAGGGTCGTGACGAGTCCGCCGCCGTGGTCGATCGTGACGACGCCGCGTCCGGCGACCGGCCCGGCGAACGCGATCACCCCTGCTGCCGGGGACGAGATCACGCGGGCGGGGTCGGACGGGGCGATATCGACACCGCGATGGCCGGGGCCGTACTCGTGCGCCGGCGCGACGAAGGCTTCGACGATGCGGAACGGGTGCACCGGCCACCTCCAGCCGGCCAGAGTCTCCGGCTCGTCGTCCACAGCACGTGCCGGGCCGCCGAAGGCAACGACGACGACCAGGCTCAACAGCGCCGCCGCCGCGAGCGCACGGATGCCTCGACGGGCGGATGTCGAGGCCGGCAGGACGAGCATGGCCCTATCGTCGCGTCCCGTGACGGGTGCGCGTACGCCGACGGATGAACCTGTGGAGGGCTCCGACGGTCCGCCGTGTGGGGAGGGTCTCCGGCTGGTATGATCGAGGGGCATCCCGTTCTCGGGGTGACTACGCGTGCCCTCAGCGCGCCGGTTCCGGCGCGTGGCATCCACTCCCTCCGGTCCTCTTCCCGATCCACACATCGGCAGGGGCGGGGGTGAGCCGGGCACCAGGACGCGTCGGCCGACCGGCCGACCGATAACCGAAATCGGCGCGCACGCGCCAGAACAGGAGAACGGCCATGGCCGTCGTCACCATTCGCCAGCTGCTCGACAGCGGCGTTCACTTCGGACACCAGACCCGCCGGTGGAACCCGAAGGTCAAGCGCTTCATCCTCACCGAGCGCAGCGGCATCCACATCATCGACCTGCAGCAGTCGCTGTCGTACATCGACAAGGCGTACGAGTTCGTCAAGGAGACCGTCGCCCACGGCGGAACGGTCCTCTTCGTCGGCACCAAGAAGCAGGCGCAGGAGATCATCGCCGAGCAGGCGACCCGCGTCGGCCAGCCTTACGTCAACCAGCGCTGGCTCGGTGGTCTGCTGACGAACTTCACCACCGTCAGCAAGCGCCTCGCCCGCATGAAGGAGCTCGAGGAGCTCGACTACGACGACCCGGCTGCGAGCGGCTTCACGAAGAAGGAGCTGCTGCTGAAGAAGCGCGAGCTCGACAAGCTGCACAAGTCGCTCGGTGGTATCCGCAACCTCCAGAAGACGCCGTCGGCCATCTGGGTCGTCGACGCCAAGCGTGAGCACCTCGCCGTCGACGAGGCCACCAAGCTGGGCATCCCGATCATCGGCATCCTGGACACCAATGCCGATCCGGACGAGTTCCAGTACCCGATCCCCGGCAACGACGACGCGATCCGCTCGGTGAGCCTGCTGACGCGCATCATCGCCGACGCCGCCGCCGAGGGCCTGATCCAGCGCCACCAGCCCGCGGACGAGGTCGAGGAGGCCGCTGAGCCCCTCGCCGAGTGGGAGCGTGAACTGCTCGAGTCGGGTGCTCCCGCGCAGTCGTCGGCAGACACCGAGAAGGTGGCCGATGAGGCCGAGGCCACGGTCGAGGCGAGCGAGATCGTCGCCGAGGAGCAGGCCGCCGAGGGCGAGAAGGCCACCGAGTCGGAGGCGGATGCCGCCGGCGCAGCCGCCGCGGACGCGAAGTAACCGTCGCGCAACCGACACCGAGTATGTTCGGCGGGGCCGTCTCCGGACGGCCCCGCCGAAGCGAAGCACGAACCATCTGAACAAGGAGCCGCCACCCATGGCAAACTTCACGATCGCCGACATCAAGGCGCTGCGCGAGCAGCTCGGCACGGGCATGGTCGACACCAAGAAGGCGCTCGAGGAGGCTGACGGCGACGTCGACAAGGCCACCGAGATCCTGCGTCTGAAGGGTGCGAAGGGCAACGCCAAGCGCGCCGACCGCTCCACGAGCGAAGGACTCGTCGCCGCTCACGAGCAGGACGGCGCGGTCACCCTGATCGAACTCGCCTGCGAGACCGACTTCGTCGCCAAGAACGAACGCTTCGGCGCGCTGGCCGAGAAGGTCCTCGCCGCCGCCGCCTCCTCCCGCGCCGACTCCGCGGAGGCTGCACTCGCGGCCGACGCGTCGGGCCAGACGGTCGAGCAGCTGATCTCGGACGAGGCCGCCATCATCGGCGAGAAGGTCGAACTGCGCCGCGTTCGCACCCTGACCGGCGACGCGTTCGAGGTCTACCTGCACAAGACCAGCAAGGACCTTCCGCCGCAGGTCGGTGTCGTCCTCGCCTACACCGGCGATGACGCCGAGACCGCGCGCAGCCTTGCGCAGCACATCTCGTTCGCCAACCCGTCTTATCTCAGTCGGGACGAGGTTCCCGAGGCCGACGTCGAGAAGGAGCGCGAGATCGTCACCGAGATCTCCCGCAACGAGGGGAAGCCCGAGGCGGCCCTTCCGAAGATCGTCGAAGGTCGTGTGAACGCGTTCTTCAAGCAGGTCGCGCTGCTCGACCAGGACTACGCCAAGGACAACAAGCAGTCGGTGGCCAAGGTCGCCGCCGACGCCGGTCTCACCCTCACCGGCTTCGCCCGGTTCAAGGTCGGAGCCTGACGTTGAAGAAGGCCCGCACCGCTTCGGTGGTGCGGGCCTTTTCTCATGCCCTTCGATAAGTTGTAAGCGACGAGAGGAATCACGTGATCGATGAAGCGACCGGACGCCGGCGCGTTCTGCTGAAGCTGTCGGGCGAGGCTTTCGGCGGCGGGGCGCTCGGGGTCAACCCCGACGTCGTGTCGCAGATCGCCCGTGAGATCGCCGAGGCGGTGGACCGGGTGGAGATCGCCGTCGTCGTCGGCGGGGGGAACTTCTTCCGCGGAGCCGAGTTGAGTCAGCGCGGCATGGATCGCGGCCGCGCCGACTACATGGGGATGCTCGGCACGGTGATGAACGCTCTGGCGCTCCAGGATTTCCTCGAGCAGGCCGGAGCCGCCACGCGCGTGCAGTCGGCGATCTCGATGACGCAGGTCGCCGAGCCCTACATCCCGCGGCGCGCCGAGCGGCACATGGAGAAGGGCCGGGTTGTCATCTTCGGTGCCGGCGCCGGCCTGCCGTACTTCTCCACCGACACCGTCGCCGCTCAGCGTGCGCTCGAGATCGGCGCATCCGAGGTGCTCGTGGCCAAGAACGGTGTGGACGGGGTGTACACGGCAGACCCGCGCACCGACGCGTCCGCGACCCGCATCGACCGCATCACCTACTTGGACGCGCTGCAGCGCGGTCTGAAGGTCGTCGACTCGACGGCGTTCAGCCTCTGCATGGACAACCGCATGGACATGCGGGTGTTCGGAATGGAGCCGGCGGGAAACGTGACGCGGGCGCTGCTGGGCGAATCGATCGGCACGCTGGTCACGGCGTGATCGCCGCCGGCTGACTAGACTGAGTTTTCGGTTCGAACGATGGGAGTCACTCGTGATCGCTGACGTATTGGCGGATGCCGGAGCGCGCATGGACCGCGCCGTCGAGGCGGCGAAGGAAGACTTCGCGACGGTGCGCACGGGGCGCGCCAACCCGCAGCTGTTCCAGAAGATCCTCGTCGACTACTACGGCAGCCCGACACCGCTCGCGCAGCTCGCGTCGCTCGCCAACCCCGAGGCTCGCTCGCTCGTGGTCACCCCCTACGACAAGTCCGCCCTCAAGGCGATCGAGCAGGCGATCCGCGACACCCCGAACCTCGGTGCGAATCCCACCAACGACGGAAACATCGTGCGCGTGACCATGCCCGAGCTGACGGAGGAGCGTCGCAAGGAGTACGTCAAGATCGTCCGCGGCAAGGGGGAGGACGCCAAGGTGCACGTGCGCGGCATCCGTCGCAAGACCAAGGACGACCTCGACGCCCTCAAGAGCGATGTCGGCGAAGACGAGCTCGTCCGTGCCGAGAAGGAACTCGACGCCCTCACGCGCGCGCACGTCGACGAGATCGACGACGCTCTGAAGCGCAAAGAGGCGGAGCTGCTAGAGGTCTGAGTCGCCGGATGACCGACGCGCCCGACGCTCCGTCCGGAGACGACGACGTCCCACCACTGACCCGGCGGGACGCTGGAGCGCGCCAGGAGCCCGGATCCGACGCGCAGGACCCCTCGCAGGCTTTCCAGGAGCACATGCGGGCGATGCGCACCGGTGTCGAGTCGCAGATGGCTCACGCGCGGGCGGAATTCGACCAGGCGAACGAGCGGATCAAGGAGCGAACCGGTCGTGACCTCATCGTCGCCATTGTGATCGGCATCGCGATCGGCGGTGTGCTGCTGCTCTCGCTCGTGCTGCTGAAGTGGATCTTCATCCTCTTCGCGCTCGTCGCGACCGTCTTCGGGATCCTCGAGATCAGCCGCGCGCTCACGGTCGCCGGTCGCCGTATCGACGTCGCACCGCAGGTGGGCGTCGGCGTCGTCCTCGTGCTGTCAGGCCTGTTCGCCGACCTGTGGTTCCACTGGGTCGTCACGTTCGTCGCCGTCGTCGTGATCGCCGTCTGGCGACTGATCGCCCAGATGGTGGCCGTGGACCAGCGCTCACCGTCGGACGTGCTCGCCGATGTGCTGACGGGCGGCTTCGTCCAGCTGTACGTGCCCTTCTTCGCCAGTCTCTCGCTCGTGCTGCTGCGTCAGGACGGCGGCGAGTGGTGGATCATCACGTTCATCCTGATCGCCGTCGTGGCCGACACCGGCGCCTACATCAGCGGACTCACCTTCGGGCGTCATCCGATGGCGCCCCGGATCAGCCCGAAGAAGACGTGGGAGGGCTTCGCCGGAGCTGCCGTCGCGGCCCTCGTCGCGGGTGTGCTCGCGTCGATGTTCCTGCTCGGGCTGCCGTGGTGGACCGGCCTCGTCTTCGGAGCCGCGATCCTGGCGACGGCCACGGCCGGTGACCTCGGTGAATCCATGATCAAGCGCGATATGGGCATCAAAGACATGAGTTCGTGGCTGCCCGGTCACGGCGGTGTGCTCGATCGCCTGGACTCGATCCTCCCGTCGGTCACCGTGGCCCTCGCACTGTCCTATCTGTTCACTCCTCTGGTGGTGACCCCATGAGCTCGGCCCCCGTGTCGTCCGATTCCCCCTCGCCCTCCGAGCGCACGTCGTTCCCGATCGCGCAGGGGCGCACGAAGGGGTATGACCGCGCGGCCGTCGACGACTTCCTCGCTCGTGCACGCGGTGTCTTCGAAGGCGAGACCGGAGACGCGCTGACCTCCGAGAGCGTGCGACGCGCGGCCTTCCCCCTGACGCGCCATGGCTATGTCATCGCGGCGGTCGATGCGGCGCTCGCGCGCATCGAAGACGCCTTCGCCGCCCGTGAGCGCGAGACGGCACTCGCGGACGGTGGTGTCGGCGGATGGGTCGGCGCGACGCGCGGAACCGCGCAAGAGGTGCTCGATCGCCTGACACGACGCAAGGGACGACGATTCGACCGTGTCGGCGCGCTGCGGTACGGGTATCGCATCGATGAGGTCGATCTTGTGGGGGACAAGCTCGCCCGCTACCTGGCGGACGGCGAACCCGTCTCGGTCGAGCAGGTGCGATCGGTGGCGTTCCGCATGCAGCGCGGCGGGTACCGCGAGGCGCAGGTGGATGCCGTTCTCGACGCGGTCGTCGAGGTGATGCTCGCTGTGCGGTGACGCGCGTTGCGGGGCGGATGACACCGGGAGTCCTCGCGGCTAGAATCGGGTCACTGTGACTGCCGGAAGCGACCTGACCCCCGCGCGCCGCTCGCGTCGCGACGTGGCGAACGTCGCCGCGCCGGCAGGCCGCCCGTCGGCACCGGCGCAACGCTGGTCCCGGCGTCGCGGGGTCCTCGCCGTGTTCGCCACGCTGGCCGCGTTCGGCTTCGTCATCGCGTACGCCGGCCCGACGGGCGTCGCTCTCAGTCAGGCGGCCGCCGAGGAGACGCAGCCCATCACGCTGTACTCGAGCACGTTGGGAGACGTGCAGACCCTCGTCACCGCCGACGCCGGCGAGGGCGACGAGATCCCGACCTTCGAGCGCGGGAACTACGAGGTCTATGTCACGCCGACGCCGACCCCGACTCCGGAACCCGTCGTCGCGAGTGAGTCGTCGTCATCGTCGACCGAGGGAGGATGGGCGCCGCCGTTCGTCACGCCCGATCCCGGGTCCGCACAGGCCATCGCGTACGAGATGGTGACCGCTCGGGGATGGGGCGACGGCGAGTTCTCCTGCCTCGTGGCGCTGTGGAACAAGGAGTCGGGCTGGCGCGTCAACGCCTACAACGCCTCCAGCGGGGCCTACGGCATCCCGCAGTCGCTGCCGGGAAGCAAGATGGCCAGTGCCGGGGCCGACTGGGAGACCAATCCGGCCACCCAGATCTCGTGGGGCCTGGGATACATCGGCGGACGCTACGGGACCCCGTGCGGGGCGTGGGGGCACTCGCAGTCCGTCGGCTGGTACTGACCCGTGCCGCGGTCCAACCGTCGGCGCCGCGACCAGGCGGCGGGCGACGCATCCTTCGATCGGCTCCTGGCGGGGTGGAAGCGCACGGAGGTGCGCCGCGGCGCCGAGTGGACGGTGCAGCCCCTCTCGGCCGCACAGGCGGTCAAGCCGTACACGTGCCCGGGATGCTCGCGCGTGATCGAGCCGGGTACGGCACACCTGGTGGCCTGGCGAGCCGACGGCGTGCTCGGCGACCGCGCCGACCTCGCGGCGCGCAGACACTGGCACAACGCCTGCTGGAGGATCAGCTGATGGAGATTCGCGGACCGCTCATGCTTCCCGCTCGCCGGGAAGAGATCGAGCTCGAGACGCTCGACGGGCTCACCCTCGTCGGCGAGCTCGCGCTGCCCGCCGATCGTGAGCCGCGCGCGACGTTGGTGACCCTCCACCCCTTGCCGACCGCAGGCGGATTCATGGACTCGCACGTCTTCCGCAAAGCGGCCGCGCGCCTTCCCGCGCTGGCCGATCTCGCCGTTCTGCGGTTCAACACCCGCGGCACGTCATCGCCGCGCGGCACCAGCGAGGGGGAGTTCGACGGTGGGCGCGCGGAGGCCTTCGACGTCGCCGCGGCCATGGACTTCGTCCGCGAGCGCGGGCTCCCGCATCCGTGGCTGATCGGGTGGTCCTTCGGTACGGAGCTGACCCTCAAGTACGGACGCGACCACGCCGCCGAGGGCTTCATTCTGCTCTCGCCCCCGCTGCATCGTGCGACACCGGAGGAGGTCGCCGCGTGGGCTCAGGAAGAGCGCCCGCTCATCATCCTCGTGCCCGAGCTCGACGACTTTCTGCGCCCGGACGAAGCCGCGGAGCGGTTCGCCGCCGTGCCGCACGCGAACCTCATCGCGGTCGACGGCGCCAAGCACCTGTGGGTGGGGGAGTCGCAGACGCGACGGGTGCTCACCGAGATCGTCGCCGCGGTGAACCCCGACGCGCTGCCTCTCCCCACCGAATGGTCGGGAGAGATCCCCGGCACGGCGTGACGGTCACCGTTCGTTCTGACGGGGGATCAGCACCTGCCGGTAGAGGATGAGGATGCTGGCCGCGACCGGGATCGCCACGAGCGCACCGAGCAGTCCGAGGAGGGAACCGCCTGCGAGGGCGGCGATGACGATCACGGCGCCGGGGACGGAGACCGCGCGACCCATGATGCGGGGGGCGATCACGTACGCCTCCAACTGCATGTACACGAGGTAGTAGACCGCCGCGATGATCGCCGTCGACGTGCCGCCCAGTCCCGGAATGAGGCACAGCAGCACGATGATGGTCGATCCGGTGAGGGTGCCCACCAGCGGGATGATCGAGAAGAGGAACGCGACGACGGCGAGCACGGCCGGGAAGGGCGCGCCGATGATCGACAGGAAGATCGCGCTCAGCACGCCGTTGAGCACGCCGAGCGAGAGCTGTCCGATCACGTAGTAGCCCACCGAGTCGGTGATCTGCTCGGACAGATCGATGAAGCGGGCGCGCTTGGATGCCGGGACAAGCTGGTAGACCGCTCGCTTCAGGCTGGGAGTCGATGCGGTGAAGTAGATCGTGAGGATGAGCACGATGAACGCGCCGGTGAGTCCGGCCAGCACGGCTCCGCTGAAGGCGAGGACGCCTTGACCGATCGATCCGCCGATCTCGGTGACGTTCGTCGTCAGCCAGTCCTCGACGTAGCTGAACACGTCGTCGACCCTCAGCGTGGGGAAGGTCGTCTGCAGCCAGGAACGCAGATCCTCGATGAAGGTGCCGCGCTCGACGAGTCGCACGATGGCGGTGACGAGCTGCGAGATCTGCGACACGATCAGCGGGACGATCATGAGGACGATACCCGCGAAGAGCGCGAGGACTCCCAGGATCGTCACCACCACCGCCGCCCAGCGGGGCAGCCGCCGCCGCTCCAGGAAGGAGATCACCGGGTCCAGACCCAGCGAGAGGAACAGCGCGGTGCCGACGTAGAGGAGGATGGTCGAAAGAGTCTGAATGCTGGCGATGAGCACCAGACCGAGCCCGACGCCCAGCGTGGCGAGGAACGCCACCCGGAACGGGTTATGGATCTTCACGCGGTCTCCTGCCTCGGCCGTGCTCCTGTGGTGTCAGGATACGCATGCGCGCCGAGGAGTCTGCGCATCGACGCCTCCCGGTGGCCTTTCAGGTCGTCTCCGCTAGTCTGAAACGTCGATTGACGTCTGCGTTGGGACCCGAAGCGGACGTGGAGAGGTGTTTCCTTGCGATTCGTGTGGGCCGTGCTGGCGTTCGTCCTCGCCGCGGTGATGATCGGCGCGGGTATCGCGCAGCGCACCGTCTTCCAGGGTCCCGATGCGCAGACCGCGCAGTTCGACGTCGAGGGAGATGTGCCGTACGTGCTCATCGACGGCGGCGCGATGACGGCTGTGTCCGGTCCGCAGACGCTTCGGGTGCAGGGGGAGGGCGAGCTCTTCGCGGCCTACGGCCGCACGGCCGATCTCGAGGCGTGGCTCTCCGACGCCGAGTACGCCCACGTGACCGCCGACGACACCGGCACGATCACGACGTCCACCATCGCCCCCGCCGTCCCGGAGCCGGCAGAGACCGAGGTCGCCGATGAGGGTGAGGGTGCCGACGATGCCGCTTCCGCGGACGACGCCGCCGCCGAAGAGGCAGCGCCCGGGCGCAATCCGGTCGGATCCGACCTCTGGCTCGACGAGTATCAGCAGGCCGACCTCCTCGTGGCGCCGCTGCAGCTTCCCGCGGACATGAGCGTGCTCGTGGCCGCCGACGGAACGGAGCCCGCGCCCACGGATCTCAGCGTGTCGTGGCCGATCGAGAACGGCACGCCGTGGGCCGGCCCTCTCATCGTGGGTGGTGCGATCCTCATGGTCATCGGACTGATCCTGTACGTGCTCGGAATCCGTCACGTGCGCCGGTCGCGCGGACCGCGCCGGAAGGGCCTGCCCCTTCCCGCGACGGAGCCGATCGACGTCACGGTCGACGACCCCGACAAGGGCGTGATCAGCAGCACCCCGTCCCGGCGCGCCGTGGGGCGTGGTCGGCGCAGCATGATCGCGGTCCCGGTCGTCGCCGCTTCGGCGGTGGTCCTCGCAGGCTGCACGGCCGACGCGTGGCCCGACCTGGCCGGAACACCCACCCCTTCGCCCACCGCTTCGGTCATCGTCCCGGAGGGCCAGCAGTCTCCTGCGGTCACGCGGCCCCAGGCGGAGCGCATCATCGAGCGCGTGGCGGCGACCGTCGCCGAGGCGGACGAGGCCCGAGACGCCGATCTGGCGGCCACCCGGCTCGAGGGTGCACCCCTCGCCGAGCGAGAGACCCTGTACACCCTGCAAGAGGCGATCGAGGACCGTGAGGGGCTTCCGGCCTTCGCCACCACGCCCCTCGAGGTCGTGCTGCCCCAGGCGACCGAAGGCTGGCCCCGCACCTTCCTCGCGGTTGTGAACGATCCCGAGGGCACGGCCGCGACGACGATGTTCCTGAGCCAGCAGGACGCATGGTCGGACTACAAGCTGACCTCGTACTCGTATCTCGAAGCAGACACGACCCTTCCCGACCTGGCGCCCGTGTACGTCGGTGCGACGCAGGTTCAGCCCGATTCGCCGTTCCTCATCATGGAGCCGCAGGAATTGTCGACCGCCTACGCGGATGTGATCAACAACGGCGAAGACAGCGAGTACGCCTCCCTGTTCGAGCTCGATGAGGACCAGTTCCGCATCGGTGTCGCTGCCGACCGGCAGAAGCGGCTCGACGAGTTCAACGAGACGGCCGAATCGACAGGGGAGCTGACCTTCTCGACCGAGCCCGGCGAGGAGGACCCCACAGCGCTGGCCACCCTCGAGAGCGGAGCCATCGTGGCGGTCACCATCCAGGAGATCGACACGGTCCAGCCCACCGACGACGATGCGGTGATCAAGCTCGACAACAATCCCACCGTGCAGACGCTGACCGGTGTGGACGAATCCTCCGAAGGATTCAGTACCGTGTATGTCGACCAGCTGTTCTTCTACGTGCCCGGCCAGGGCTCGAGCGAGAAGATCCGGCTTCTCGGATACGTTTCCAACATTCTCGACGCGAAGGTGATTGAGTGACCGATGCCGCCACGGCGGCCGCGATGCGCGGTGCCGTCGACCTGTCTTCCCTCCGTAACCGCCCCGACCCCGCCGCGCCCCGTGCGGCCGGCGGTTCGGCTTCGTCGGCGCTCGTGCGCGACGTCACGGACGCCACGTTCGGTGAGGTGCTCGAGCTCTCGCGCACCGTCCCGGTGGTGGTGGATCTGTGGGCCGAGTGGTGCGGGCCGTGCAAGCAGCTGAGCCCCATTCTCGAGAAGGTCGTCACCGAGCTCGGCGGGCGAATCGTCCTCGCCAAGGTCGACGTCGATGCGAACCCGCAGCTCGCACAGGGATTCCGTGCGCAGTCGATTCCGATGGTCGTCGCCCTCCTGGCCGGACAGCCCGTGCCGCTGTTCCAGGGAGCCGTGCCCGAACAGCAGGTGCGCGAGGTGTTCGCGCAGCTCCTGCAGGCTGCGGCGCAGAACGGTGTGACGGGCACGATCACGCCGGAGGATGCGCCGGACGACGACGTCGCCGAAAGCGAGCCCGCACTGCCGCCCGCCCACGCCGAGGCATACGCCGCGATCGAGGCCGGCGACTACGAGCGCGCCGCGCGAGCGTATGAGGCGGCGATCACCGAGAACCCCGGCGACGCCGACGCGAAAGCCGGTCTGGCGCAGGTGCAGCTGCTGCTGCGGGTGCAGGGCGCAGACCTGCAGCAGGCGCGCGCGGCTGCCGCCGATGCGCCCACCGACGTGGACGCGCAGCTGCTCGTGGCCGACCTCGATGTCGCCGGCGGTCATGTCGACGATGCGTTCGCCCGGCTTCTCGAGCTGTTCTCCAAGCTCGCCGGAGACGACCGTGCACCCGTGCGTGCGCGCCTGGTCGAGCTGTTCCAGGTCGTCGGCGACGCCGACCCCCGGGTGATCCGCGCACGTGCGCGGCTTGCCTCCCTGCTGTTCTGACTCCGACGACGCGACCAGATCGCCCCCGGCCATTCGTGCCGGGGGCGATCTCGTGTCAGCGGTGCGTCGGCGACGGGATACGCGCCCGCCGATCGTGGCTCAGCCAGAGCACTCCGAGGGGAGGCAGCACCATCGTGGCGCGGCCGTTCTCGTCGGCGTGGACCACACCGAGGTTGCCGACGCCGGATCCGCCGTACTCCTCGGCGTCGGAATTGAGGATCTCCCGCCACACCCCGGCCTCCGGGAGGTCGATCTCGTACGGTCTCACCGGCACCCCGGAGAAGTTGCAGATCACCGCGACGGTGTTTCCATGCCAGTCCCGGCGGGAGAAGGCGATCACGCTGGAATTCCACGCCGGACCGCCGAGGCGAGAGAAGGCCGCTCCGTCGGCATCCCGCGACCACAGCGCGGAGTGATCCCGGTAGACGTGGTTCAGCGTGGAGACGAACCGCGCCAGCTGCTCGTGACTGGGCTGCTCGAGCATCCACCAGTCGAGGCTGCGCCCCTCGGACCACTCGGACATCTGACCGAACTCCTGGCCCATGAACAGGAGCTGCTTGCCCGGATGCCCCCACATGTAGGCGAGGTAGCCGCGCATGTTGGCGAGCTTCTGCCAGTGATCGCCGGGCATGCGCCCGAACAGGCTGCCCTTGCCGTGGACGACCTCGTCGTGGCTGATCGGCAGCACGAAGTTCTCGCTGAAGGCGTACACGAACGAGAAGGACATCTCTCCCTCGTGATGACCCCGGTACATCGGGTCGCGCGCGACGTACTGCAGCGAGTCGTTCATCCAGCCCATGTTCCACTTGAAGCCGAAGCCGAGTCCGGCGTGGTCGGTGGGGGCCGTGACGCCGGGGAAGCTGGTCGATTCCTCGGCGATCATCGAGATGCCCGGGTATCGCTTGTACGCGGTCGCGTTGACCTCTTGCAGGAAACGGATCGCCTCCAGGTTCTCGCGACCGCCGTGCACGTTGGGTTCCCACTCCCCGGCTTCGCGGGAGTAGTCCAGGTAGAGCATCGACGCGACGGCGTCGACACGCAGACCATCGACATGGAACTCCTCGAGCCAGTACAGGGCGTTGGCCACGAGGAAGTTGCGCACCTCGTTGCGGCCGTAGTCGAAGATGAGGGTGCCCCAGTCCTTGTGCTCACCTCGCCGGGGATCGGGATGCTCGTACAGCGCCTCGCCGTCGAATCGCGCCAGCGCCCAGGCGTCCTTCGGGAAGTGACCGGGGACCCAGTCCATGATCACGCCGATGCCGGCCTGGTGCAGCCGGTCGATGAGGTAGCGGAGGTCGTCCGGATGCCCGAAGCGTCGCGTCGGGGAGTAGTAGCCGGTGACCTGATACCCCCAGGACCCGCCGAAGGGATGCTCGGCGAGGGGGAGGAACTCGACGTGCGTGAATCCGTGCGCGGTCACGTACTCGACGAGCGGGTCGGCCGCCTCGCGGTAGGACAGCCCCGGGCGCCAGGATCCGAGGTGCAGCTCGTAGATCGACATCGGCCGCGACAACGCCGGCGTCTGGGCGCGCTCGGTCATCCAGGCATCGTCCTGCCACGAGTAGGACGTGTCGACGACCACCGATGCAGTCGCTGGAGGCAGTTCCGCCCAGCGCGCCATCGGGTCGGCCTTCTCGACCCAGTGACCGCTCTTGGTGCGCAACTCGAACTTGTACGCCGAGCCGGGCTCGACGCCCGGGACGAACAGCTCCCACACGCCGCTGGAACCCATCGATCGCATCGCGTGCGCGGCGCCGTCCCACCCGTTGAAGTCGCCGATCACGCGCGCGGCCTGGGCGTTCGGCGCCCAGACGGTGAACGCGGTGCCCGTGCTGCCGCCGGACTCGCGCGTGTGCGCGCCGAGCGCGAGCCACAGCTGCTCGTGGCGGCCCTCGCCGATCAGGTGCAGGTCGAGCTCGCCGACCGTCGGCGGGTGTCGATACGGATCGTCGACGATCCAGTCGGGCCCGTCATCGTAGGATGCGACGATCTCGTACGCTGCCGCATCGCCCCCGCGCGATCCCTCCCAGACTCCACCGCGCACGTGTTCGAGCGGAACGCGCGTGCCGTCGTCGAAGACGGCGGTCACACTCGATGCGAGGGGGCGCCGCGCCCGCACGGTCCACACCGAGGCTCCCTCGTCGTCGCGGGTGGAGTGAAGGCCGAGGACCGAGTGAGGGTCGTGGTGGGAGCCGGACGCGATCGCGTCGAGCAGGGATTCATCGGGGTAGGTCATCGCGCCTCCTTCACGTGGAGGATGTGCACCGGTTGGGTGAACGCGTCCAGTCGCACGTAGTTGTGGTCGGTCCATGTCCAGCGAGCCCCGGTCACGAGGTCTTCGACCTCGTAGGCGTCGCCCGGGGCGATGCCCCAGATCCGGGTGTCCAGGTGCACGGTGGTCTCCCGCACCGAGTGCGGATCGACGTTGACGACGACGATGATCGTGTCGGCGACGCCTTCGGGGCTGAGGGCGGCGTCCAGATGCTTGGAGTAGACCAGCACCGAATCGTCGTCGCTCCAGTGGGCGGAGAAGTTGCGAAGCTGACGAAGGGCGGGATGGCCTCGACGGATCTCATTGAGGCGGGTGAGGAACGGCGCGAGCGAGTCGCCGGTCTCGACGGCACCCTGCCAGTCGCGGATCTTGTACTCGTACTTCTCGTTGTCGATGTTCTCTTCCGAGCCGGGCCGCGCCACGTTCTCGAAGTGCTCGTATCCGGCGTAGACACCGTAGACGGGGGCGGCGGTCGCTGCGATCGCCGCCCGGATCACATAGGCCGGTCGGCCGCCGAACTGCAGGAACTCGGTCAGGATGTCGGGCGTGTTCACGAAGAGGTTCGGCCGCAGGAAATCGGCCGTCTCGCGGGCGAGACCGCCGAGGAACTCCTCCAACTCCGCCTTCTCGTTGCGCCAGGTGAAGTAGGTGTAGCTCTGCTGGAATCCCGCCTTGGCGAGTCCCTGCAGCGGCGCGGGCCGCGTGAAGGCTTCGGCGAGGAAGACCACGTCGGGCTCCTCCGCGTTCACCGTGGCGATGAGCCACTCCCAGAACTGCAGCGGCTTGGTGTGCGGGTTGTCGACGCGGAAGATCCGCACCCCCTGCTGGATCCAGTGCCGGACCACCCGCAGAACTTCGGCGCGGATGCCCGCCGGATCGTTGTCGAAGTTGATCGGATAGATGTCCTGGTACTTCTTCGGCGGGTTCTCGGCGTAGGCGATGGAACCGTCCGGGAGGGTCGTGAACCACTCCGGGTGCTCGGTGACCCACGGGTGGTCGGGAGAGGCCTGCAGGGCGAGGTCGAGCGCCACCTCGACGCCGTGGGTGCGGGCCGCCTGCACGAACGCACGGAAGTCTGCAAGGGTTCCCAAATCGGGGTGGACGGCATCGTGTCCGCCGTCGGCGGACCCGATGGCCCACGGCGAGCCCGGGTCGGCGGGCCCGGCATCCAGGGAGTTGTTCGGGCCTTTGCGGTTCGTGCGGCCGATCGGATGGATCGGCGGCAGGTAAAGCACGTCGAAACCCATCGCCGCGACGGCGGGAAGCCGCTCGGTCGCGGTCGCGAACGTGCCGCTGCGGATCGATCCATCCTCGAGGACGGTCGCGCCTTCGGACCGGGGGAAGAACTCGTACCACGCACCCACGCCCGCCCGCTCGCGCTCCACCAGCAGCTCCTGCTCGTCGCCGCGCGTCATCAGGGCCGTCAGGGGTCGCCGCCAGAACATCGCCGCGATCTCGTCGTCGAGCACGATGCCGCGTGCCGCGACATCGTCGACCTGGTCGTCGCGCAGAGAGGCCGCGGCGGCGGTGAGCGCCCGCTTCTCGGTTGCCGGCCGGGATCGCTCCTCGGCGCCGCGCGTGAACAGCCGCGCACCGATCTCCCGCATGAGCGCCGTGTCCACACCCGCGGCGATCTTCACGTCGGCGGCATGGCGCCACGTCGCGAACTCGTCGGAGAACGCCTCGAAGCGGAAGCGCCAGACGCCCTGCTCGAGAACCGATACGAGTGCGCTCCACCGGTCCATCCCGCCATCGAGCGGGTTCAACCGATGGAGGGACTGGTCTCCGCCCGGCGACGTGAGGCGCACCTGAACGCCGATCCGGTCGTGCCCGTCGCGGAACGCCGTGATCTCGAACGGCACCACCTCGCCGACGAACGCCTTGGGGCGGAAGTCGCCGTCCGGCACGGTGGGAGAGGATCCCGTGGTGGGGATGCGCCCGATCGCGGTATCCCGCGCGGGTTGCGCATCCGACGCAGGCCGGACGGGGATCGAGGCGGCGCTCCGCCAGGACTGGGGCTGTGCTGTGCGCGACGTGACCACGGTCCGAACCTATCGCGACAGCGTCGAGGGATACAGGGTCAGGGGTGGGGGTTGACACTCTCCACGCGGAACAGTTCCATAGCGGTCCCCGGCAGGTCGATGCGGTCGCCGGGCGCGTGGGCGGAGGCCTCCTGCGCGGGTCGTTCGTCGAGGCTGGACCACAGGCGGACGAAGCGGTGCGCGTCGTCGATCTCGGGGAGGGTCACCGTGACCGGACGCTCGGACCCGTGCACGACGAGCAGGATGCGATTGCGGGCCTCGTGCTCGGGCGTCGATGCCGCGACATACTGGAGGGTGCGCTTGGAGGAGTCGTTCCATCGCTCATCCGACATCGTCTCGCCGTGCTCGTCGTACCACTCCATCACCGACGCGGACGGAACGTGCTCCCCGCGCTTGGCGTAGCGCACAGGCCGCAGGGCCGGATTCTGCTGACGCAGTGCGATGAGGCGCGCGACGTGAGCCTGGAGGTCCTCCTGCCAGCCCGCGTGCTCCCACGACAGCCACGTGAGCGGGGAATCGTGGCAGTAGGCGTTGTTGTTCCCGCGCTGGCTGCGTCCGAACTCGTCGCCCGCCGTCAGCATCGGCACGCCTGCCGAAAGCAGAAGTGTTCCGAGCAGGTTCCGCATCGCCTTGCGTCGTGTCGCGAGGATTCCCGCGTCGTCTGTGTGCCCCTCGGCACCGTGGTTGAACGAGCGATTGGTGTCGGCGCCGTCGCGATTCTGCTCGCCGTTGCCGAGATTGTGCTTGACGTCGTAAGAGACGAGGTCGTGAAGGGTGAATCCGTCGTGGGCGGTGACGAAGTTCACGCTCGCCAGCGGCCCGCGCTCGGCGGAGAACGTGTGGGAGGAACCCGCGAGTCGCGTGGCGAAGCCGCCGACTCCGACGGGCGTGACGTCGGCCCGGCGCGCGTAATCGATGTCGCTCAGCCAGAAGTTGCGCACGCGATCGCGGTAGCGGTCGTTCCATTCGTGCCAGCCGTCGCCGAAGTTGCCGGTCTGCCAGCCCCCCATTCCGACATCCCACGGTTCGGCGATCTTCTTCACGCCCGCCAAAGCCGGATCGGCGATGATCGCCTGCAGCAGGGGATGGTCCGGGGTGAAGGCGTGGGCGGCGTCGCGGCCCAGGGTGGCGGCGAGATCGAAGCGGAAGCCGTCGATCTGCACGTCCTGCGCCCAGTATCGGAGCGAGTCCAGCACGAGACGGGCGGCGGCATCCGTTGCGGTGTTCAGCGAGTTCCCGCACCCGGTGACGTCGATGTAGGTGCCGTCGTCCTGCTGCCGGTAGTAGTGGCGGTTGTCCAGACCGCGCAGGCTCGTGCGGGGTCCGCCGAGACCTTCTTCGCTGGTGTGGTTGTAGACGACGTCGAGGATGACCTCGATGCCCGCCTCGTGCAGGAGCTTCACCATTCCCTTCACCTCGCGCAGGACCGCGTCGGGGCCTCGGCGACGGTTCTCCTCGGTCGCGTACGCGGCGTGGGGAGTGAAGAAGTTCAGCGAGTTGTAGCCCCAGTAGTTGGCCAGCCCGTGCTGCAGGAGCCGAGGTTCCGTGGCGAATGCATGAATGGGCAGCAGCTGCAGCGCGGTCACCCCGAGCCGCTGGAAGTGCTCGATCATCGCCGGATGCGCGAGGCCTGCATACGTGCCGTGCAGCGCGGGCGGCACTCCCGGGTGGCGCTTGGAGAGTCCCTTCACGTGACCCTCGTAGATCACGGTGCGATCCATGGGGGTGAGCGGCTTCGTGACGCCTCCCCAGTCGAAGCTCCGATCCACCACGACCGACCGCCAGTCCTCGTAGCCGTCACCGGTGGCCAGGCCCCGGGAGTACGGTTCGATGAGCAGCGTGCCACGGTTGAAGGTGGCCCCCGGCGTGCGTGGGCCGTCCGCGCGCACGGCATATCGCGCACCCGGCCGCAGCAGATCGCTGCTCACGCTCCACACGCCGTCGCCGACCGGTTCCAGCGGGATGTCCGCGATGCTCCAGTCGAGATCGGCGTCATCGAAGACCACGAGGTCGATCCCACCCGCGTCCTCGGACCACACGCGGAGGGTGCCGCCGCCGTCGTGCAGGGTGACTCCCAGATCGTCGAAAGCGTGCGAGGAAAGAGCCGACGCGGGCGCGGTGGAGGGCGCGGGGGACATGCGATCTAGAGTAGTGACGCCGCGAGGCAGCAGCACTCGGACGCGAGACCGTCGAAGGAGGGGGATGGTCGTCTACCTCGATCACGCCGCCGGCACATCGCTGCGCCCCGAGGCGCGCGACGCCTGGGTGCACGTGCAGACGCGCGTCGGCAATGCGTCTGCGATCCACGCCGCCGGCCAGGGCGCGCGCCGCCTCCTGGAGGAAGCGCGCGAACGGCTCGCAGCGGTGCTCGGATGCGGATCGATCGAGGTGGTGTTCACGTCGGGAGGCACCGAAGCGGTGAACCTGGCGATCAAGGGCCTGTGGGACGCGCGCGGGGGTGATGGGGATGCGATCGTCCTCCCCGACGGCGAGCATCACGCGACCCTCGACACGGTGGGATGGCTGGCAGCCCGCCGCGGAGCCCGTGTCCGCTCGGTGGAGCTCGACCGGCTCGGGCGCATCCCGCCTGCGTCCTTCGGGGCGGCCCTCCCGGGTGCGGCCTTGGCCACGGCCCTCGTCGCGAACAACGAGGTCGGCACCGTCAACGATGCGCCGGCTCTCGCGGCGGAGGCAGTCGCCGCGGGGACGCCTCTCCACCTCGACGCCGTCTCGGCCTTCGGGCACGTGCCCGTCGACTTCGCTCGGTGGCGGGGCGACGTCCGCGATGGAACGGGGCTGGTGGCACTCAGCGTGTCGGCGCACAAGATCGGAGGGCCCGTGGGGGTGGGCGCGCTCGTGGTGTCGCGCCACGCCGAGCCGACGCCGCTGCTGCACGGAGGCGGACAGCAGCGCTCCCTGCGGGCGGGCACGCAGGATGTCGCCGGAGCGACCGCCTTCGCCGTGGCCGCCGAACTCGCCGTCGCCGAACGGGAGGAGGAGGCCAGGCGCCTCTCCGCGCTGCGCGAGCGCGCGCTGACGGCCATCCGCCGCGACATCCCGGATGTCGTTCCCCTCGGAGATCCGATCGACAGGATCCCGGGCAATCTGCACCTGCATCTGCCGGGAGCGGGGGGCGAGTCCCTGCTGTTCCTGCTCGATCAACGCGGGATCGCCGTCTCCACCGGCTCGGCGTGCCAGGCGGGCGTGCCCGAACCGTCCCACGTCGTGCAGGCGCTGGGGTTCGACGAGCGGGCGGCGCGACAGGTGCTTCGCATCACTCTCGGTCGCACGAGCACCGTCGACGACGTCGACGCGCTGTCCGCGGCGCTTCCGGAAGCGGTGTCGCGGGCTCGCGCCGCCCGCTGAGAAGGCCGCGCGAGGACCGGAGGTCAGGCGGTCAGTCCGCCGTCCCTAGACTGGTTCGCATGAGGATCCTTGCGGCGATGAGTGGCGGTGTCGACTCGGCGGTGGCGACCGCCCGGGCGGTCGAGGCCGGTCACGACGTCGTCGGCGTGCATCTGGCGCTGTCGCGCGCAGGCGGCACGCTCCGAGCCGGCAGTCGCGGCTGCTGCACGATCGAGGATGCGATGGACGCCCGTCGCGCCGCGGATTCACTCGGCATCCCGTTCTACGTGTGGGACTTCTCCGAGCGCTTCCGCGATGACGTCATCGATGACTTCGTCGCCGAGTACCGCGCCGGTCGAACGCCCAACCCCTGCATGCGCTGCAACGAGAAGATCAAGTTCGCCGCTCTCCTCGAGCGCGCTCTCGAGCTCGGCTTCGACGCGGTGTGCACCGGGCACTACGCCACGCTCGTCGAGGGTGAGGGCGGACTCGAGCTGCACCGCGCATCCGACGCCGCGAAGGACCAGTCGTATGTGCTCGGTGTGCTCACCGCCGACCAGCTGGCGCACACGTACTTCCCCCTGGGCGACACGCCCTCGAAGGAGCTCGTCCGGGCCGAAGCCGAAGAGCGGGGGCTGACCGTGGCCCGCAAGCCCGACAGCCATGACATCTGCTTCATCCCCGACGGTGACACCCGAGGGTGGCTGGCCGACAGGGTCGGGGCGGAAAAGGGCGACATCGTCGATCGCGCCGGCGCGGTCGTGGGATCGCACGAAGGGGCGCACGCGTTCACCGTGGGGCAGCGTCGGGGTCTTCAACTCGGCGTGCCCGCAGCCGACGGCAAGCCCCGTTTCGTGCTCGAGGTCAGGCCGGTGTCGAACACGGTCGTGGTCGGTCCGAAGGAGGCGCTCGCGTGCGCGCGCATCGCGGGCGTGCGCCGCTCGTGGGCGGGCGCGGCCCCGACGGAGTCGGACTTCTCCTGTCACGTGCAGATCCGCGCTCACGCGGAGCCGGTGCCGGCGCGGGCGTGGATCGAGGACGACGTGATCACCGTCGAGCCGCAGACGCCGTTCGACGGCGTCGCCCCGGGACAGACGGCCGTGCTCTACGACGGCACGCGCGTACTCGGCCAGTTCACGATCGACCGGACGGAATCAGCCGTTCCCGTCGACGCATGAGGGTGGCCGCGATCCCGCTCCGGCCCCGTCCGACCGTCGTGTCGGCGGGCGTCCATAGACTGACGGGGTGGCTGAAGGTGAACGAGCTGAGCTGACTCTCGACCAGGCGCGCGACGAGGTGAGAAACCTCACCGACCGCATCGGCGCCGCGCGCGACGCCTATTACGGCGACGATGCGGAGATCGTCGACGACGCCACCTACGACGGCTGGATGCAGCGCCTGGACGAGCTCGAGCGGCTCCACCCGGAACTGCAGGGCCAGGATTCCCCGACGCTCACCGTTGGCGCGGCCTCCGGCACGCTGTTCGCGCCGGTCACGCACGCCGAGCGCATGCTGAGCCTGGACAACGTCTTCAGCGAGGACGAATTCCGGGTGTGGGCGGCACGCGTGGAGCGCGATGCCGGCCGCGTGGTGCCGTTCCTGTGCGAACTCAAGATCGACGGCCTCGCGCTGTCGCTTCGCTACGAGCACGGCAGGCTGACCAGTGCCGCCACGCGTGGAGACGGTCGCGTCGGCGAAGACGTGACGGAGAACGTGCGCGGCATCGCGGGCATCCCGTCTGCGCTGCACGGAGACGGGCATCCGCCCCTGGTCGAGGTGCGCGGCGAGGTCTTCTTCACAGTCGCCGACTTCGACTCGCTGAACGCTTTCCAGCAGGAGCAGGGCGACCGCCTGTTCGCCAACCCGCGGAACGCCGCGTCGGGATCGCTGCGCCAGAAGCGCGAGGGCAAGAACGAGCGTCAGCTGCAGGCGATGCATGAGCGGCTGTCGCGGCTGCGGCTCACGGTGCACGGGATCGGGGCCTGGCCGAATCCGCCGGTCGCGTCCCAGAGCGAGGTGTACGGCCTGCTGGCGTCGTGGGGTCTTCCGGTCAGCCCGTACTTCCGCGTGGTCCCCGGCGCGGCCGAGGCCGCCGCATTCATCCGTCATTACGGCGAGCACCGCCACGACGTGGAGCACGAGATCGACGGCATCGTCGTCAAGGTGGACGACCTGGCGATGCACGAGGAGCTCGGGGCGACCAGCCGCGCCCCGCGCTGGGCCATCGCCTACAAGTATCCGCCGGAACAGGTGAACACCAAGCTGCTCGACATCGTGGTCTCAGTCGGACGCACGGGGCGCGCCACGCCCTTCGCCGTCCTCGAGCCCGCGAAGGTCGCCGGCTCGGTCGTGCGTCAGGCGACCCTCCACAATCAGGATGTCGTGAAGGCCAAGGGGGTTCTCATCGGCGACACCGTCGTGCTCCGCAAGGCCGGCGACGTCATTCCCGAGGTGCTGGGGCCGGTCGTCGAGCTGCGGGACGGCGGTGAACGCGCGTTCGTGATGCCCGCGAGGTGCCCGGAGTGCGATTCACCGCTCGCCCCCGCGAAGGAGGGCGACATCGACCTGCGCTGCCCGAACACCAGGTCGTGCCCGGCTCAGGTGCGCGGTCGCGTCGAGCACATCGGGTCGCGCGGTGCGCTCGACATCGAAGGACTGGGCGAGGTGTCCGCCGCCGCCCTCACGCAGCCGGTGCGCCCCGAGGAACCCCCGCTGAGCACCGAGGCGGGCCTGTTCGACCTCACTCCGCGCGACCTGTTCGGAATCGATGTGGTCGTGCGCGACGCCGAGACCGGTCTCCCTCGACTGCTCGAAGACGGCACCCCCGATACACGGTCGCCGTTCCGGCGGCGTCGCAAACGCACAGATCCCGCGTTCGACGACGGCGGCGATTTCGACGGCGACGAAGAGCACATCCTCTCCGCCGCGGCGACATCACTGCTCGCGAATCTCGACGGCGCGAGGTCGAAGGAGCTGTGGCGCTTCCTCGTTGCGCTCAACATCCGGCATGTGGGTCCGGTCGCCGCCCGCGCCCTCGCGCAGTGGTTCGGATCGGTCGATGCGATCCGGGCAGCGACCCGCGACGAGCTCGCGGCGGTCGACGGCGTCGGCGGCATCATCGCGGATTCCCTGCAGGCATGGTTCGATGTCGACTGGCATCGCGACATCGTCGAGCGATGGGCCGCGGCCGGCGCGCGATTGGCGACTCCCGGTCACCCCGGACCGGGGGCGGCGGCCGTCGCGGGGGGCGTGCTCGAAGGCGTCACCGTGGTGGCGACGGGGACGCTGGAGGGCTATACGCGCGAGGGAGCGCAGGAGGCGATCGTCAACGCGGGTGGCAAGGCGGCTTCGAGCGTGTCCAAGAAGACCGACTTCGTCGCGGCCGGTCCCGGCGCGGGGTCCAAGCTCGCCAAGGCAGAGCAGCTCGGGGTGCGGGTGATCGACGCCGCTCAGTTCCACCTGCTCGTCACCGAAGGTCCCTCCGCGCTGGAGGAACCGGCCTGACTCCGGACGTCCGTCCGGCGACGGCCGCCCGGCTCAGACGTCGTCCGCAAGGAGTCGATCGCGCACCTGCCGCCGCAGCACCTTGCCGATCAATGATGTCGGCAGCTCGTCGACCACGACGACCCGCTTGGGCACCTTGTAGGGCGTGAGCTCCTCGCGGGCGAAGGCCCGGATCGCCTCCGGGTCGATCCGCTGTCCGGCGGCGGCGACGACGGCCGCGACGACCTGTTCACCGGCACGATCATCGGGCAGACCGACGACGGCGGCATCGGCGATGCTCGGATGCCGCCGCAGCGCGTTCTCGACCTCGGTCGGAGCGACGTTGAAGCCGCCCGTGATCACGAGCTCCTTGATGCGGTCGACGATCCGGACGAACCCGGCATCGTCGATCGTGACGATATCCCCGGTGCGGAACCAGTCGCCCGCGAAGACGGCGGCGGTCTCCTCCGGCTTGCGGAAGTACCCGTCGAAGACCTGCGGTCCGCGCACGATCAGCTCACCCGCCTCTCCCGGGGGCATGTCGCGGCCGGGATCCTCGGGATCCACGACGCGGCACTCCGTGCCGGGGAGGGGGAGTCCGACGGTTCCAGGGACGCGGTGGGGGGCGACCGGGTTGGCCATCAGGACGGGGGAGCACTCCGACAGGCCGTACCCCTCGACCAGATAGCCGCCGGTGGCCGCCTCGAAGGGCACGACCAGATCGTGTGAGAGCGCCATGGCGCCGGAGATCGCGATGCCGGTTCCCGCCAGCGACACTCCCCGCTCCTCGGCCGAGGCGAGCAGGCGTCGTGCGATCGGCGGCACGAGAGGGAGGAACGTCGCGGGCCGCTTCTTCGTGACCGACAGCACCATGTCGGGATCGAAGCGAGGGAAGAGCACCAGGCGGGCCGCCATCGACATGGCGAACGTCAAGCAGAGCGTGAGGCCGTAGGCATGGAACATCGGAAGCACCGCGTAGACGACGCAGCCTTCGCCGCGCGTGATCGTGGGAACCCATGCTCGGGCCTGCGCCGCGTTTGCGAGAAGGTTCCGGTGCGTGAGGCGGGCGCCCTTCGGTGACCCGGTCGTGCCGCTGGTGTATTGGATGAGCGCGAGGTCGTCCGTCTCCGGTCGCGGATGCGATGCATCCAAGGCGGTGGCGCTGACGACGTCGTCCCAGGCGATGGTCCCGGAGGTGGGCGCCGTCAGCGCCTCACGCCCCTCGCGCGCCTTTCGGATGGGCAGGTGCAGCGCCAGTCGGGTGTGCCAGGGCATCGCGGTGGTGAGATCCACCGAGACGAGGGAATCCACGCGTACCTCGTCGGAGAACGCCTGCACCGTCGCCGCGACCTTGGACCACACGATGGCGTGCTTCGCGCCGTGATCGGCGAACTGGCGTTCCAGCTCGACCGGCGTGTAGAGCGGATTGTGCTCCACGACGACCGCACCCAGGCGCAGGATCGCGTAGAAGGCCACGACGTGCTGCGGGCAGTTGGGAAGGACGATCGCGACCGGTTCGCCCGCGGTCACCCCGACCTCCCTCAGCCCGGCGGCGGCTCGAGAGATCTGCACCTCCAGATCCTGATAGCTCGTCGTGCGCCCGAAGAACTCCAGCGCGGGAGCATCGGGGTGGGTGCGCGCCGAAGCGGCGACGATGTCCACGAGCGAGCCCGAGACCTCCGCCAGGTCCTCCGGAACTCCTTCGGCGTAGCTGTGGATCCACGGACGCGGCGGGTCGTAGGTCGCTGACACGGGCATCAGCCTAGACGGGTCGCGTGCCCCGGGACGGACGGAGACACCCGCCTACAATGGTCTGGTGTCTGAAATCACCCCCGATCTCGTGCGCCATCTCGGTGTGCTCGCCAGGATCCAGCTCGACGACGAGGAGGTCGACCGCCTCACCGGGCAGCTCGATGCGATCGTCGACAACATCGCGAAGGTGTCGCAGGTGGCGACACCGGATGTGGTCGCCACGAGCCATCCCATCCCGCTGCTGAACGTCTTCCGTGCCGACGAGGTGGGGCACACGCTCACCGTCGACGAGGCGCTCCAGAACGCTCCGGATGCCGCCGACGGCCGTTTCCGCGTGACCGCGATCCTCGGCGAAGAGCAGTAGAGGACGGATCCGTGACCGACATCACCAACCTCTCCGCCGCCGCGCTCGCCGACCGCCTCGCTGCCGGCGAGATCTCCAGCGTCGAGGCGACACAGGCCCACCTCGATCGCATCGCCGCCGTCGACGGCGACATCCATGCCTTCCTGCACGTCAGCGACCATGCACTCGACGTCGCCGCGGACATCGACCGTCGTCGCGCGTCCGGCGAGGTCCTCAATGCTCTCGCCGGCGTGCCGGTGGCGATCAAAGACGTGCTCGTGACCACGGACATGCCCTCCACGAGCGGATCGAAGATCCTCGAGGGGTACATGTCGCCGTACGACGCGACCGTCGTCGCGCGTTCGCGTACGGCGGGCCTGGTTCCGCTCGGCAAGACGAACATGGACGAGTTCGCGATGGGCTCGTCCACCGAGCACTCCGCCTACGGGCCGACCCGCAACCCGTGGGACCTGGAACGCATCCCCGGCGGGTCGGGCGGCGGCTCCGCCGCCGCGGTCGCCGCCTACGAAGCGCCCCTCGCGCTCGGCTCCGACACCGGGGGCTCGATCCGGCAGCCGGCGCATGTCACGGGAACGGTCGGGGTGAAGCCGACCTACGGTGCCGTGAGCCGATACGGCGCGATCGCCCTGGCATCGAGCCTGGATCAGGTCGGCCCTGTCACCCGAACGGTGCTCGACGCCGGACTCCTGCACGATGTCATCGGCGGTCATGACGCGAACGACTCCACGTCGCTCACGGATTCCTGGCCGTCCTTCGCCGAAGCCGCCCGAGAGGGCGCGCGCGGCGATGTGCTCCGGGGTCTGCGGGTGGGCGTGATCCGCGAGCTCGGGGAGGATGGATTCCAGCCCGGCGTGACCGCGGCATTCCGCGCGTCGCTGTCGGCGATGGAGGCCGCGGGTGCCGATATCGTCGAGATCAGCGCTCCTCACTTCGAATACGGCGTGGCCGCCTACTATCTCGTGCTGCCCGCCGAGGCATCGAGCAATCTCGCGAAGTTCGACTCCGTGCGCTTCGGCATGCGCGTGAGCCCTCGCGCGGGCGCGACGGTCGAAGACGTCATGGCCGCCACGCGCGACGCGGGGTTCGGCGACGAGGTCAAGCGGCGGATCATCCTGGGCACCTACGCCCTCTCTGCCGGATACTACGACGCCTACTACGGCTCGGCGCAGAAGGTGCGCACGCTCATCCAGTCCGACTTCGACGCCGCCTTCGAGAGAGTCGACGTCATCGCCACCCCGACCGCGCCCACCACGGCGTTCCGCCTCGGCGAGAAGCTCGACGACCCGATGCAGATGTACCTGAACGACGTCACGACGATCCCGGCGAACCTCGCCGGCGTGCCGGGGATCTCGATTCCGGCCGGCCTCGCGGCGGAGGACGGCCTGCCCGTCGGCATCCAGTTCCTCGCGCCCGCTCGCGAGGACGCCCGTCTGTACCGTGTCGGGGCCGCACTCGAGGCTCGTCTTGTCGATTCATGGGGAGGTCCGCTTCTGGACCGCGCACCTGTCCGAGGAGGGGCACGCTGATGGCCGGCAGCAAGCTGATGGACTTCGACGAGGCGCTCGAGCGCTTCGAGCCCGTGCTCGGGTTCGAGGTGCACGTCGAGTTGAACACCCGCACCAAGATGTTCTCCGGTGCGCCCAATCCCGCCCACCCCGACAACCACGACGCCGCGCCGAACACCCTGGTGGCTCCCGTGGACATGGGGCTTCCCGGTTCACTGCCGGTGGTGAACGAGCAGGCGATCCGCTCATCGATCAGTCTGGGCTTGGCGCTCGGGTGCTCCATCGCCCCGTCGAGCCGATTCGCACGCAAGAACTACTTCTATCCCGACCTGGGGAAGAACTACCAGATCTCGCAGTACGACGAACCCATCGCCTTCGAGGGGAGAGTCGAGGTGGAGCTCGAGGACGGAACGATCGTCGAGGTCCCCATCGAGCGTGCGCACATGGAGGAGGACGCCGGAAAGCTCACCCACATGGGCGGTGCCACGGGCCGCATCCAGGGGGCGGAATACTCGCTGGTCGACTACAACCGCGCCGGCGTTCCGCTGGTCGAGATCGTCACCAAGCCGATCTTCGGTGCGGAGCACCGCGCGCCCGATCTCGCGAAGGCCTACGTCGCCACGATCCGCGACATCGTGCGATCGCTGGGCATCTCGGAAGTGCGGATGGAGCGCGGCAACCTGCGCTGCGACGCGAACGTCTCCCTGCGGCCGCGGGCCGCAGCGGGACAGCCGGTGGCGCCGCTGGGCACCAGAACCGAGACGAAGAACGTCAACTCGATGCGCTCGGTCGAGCGCGCCGTGCGCTACGAGATCCAGCGACAGGCCGCGATCCTGGCCGATGGCGGCGCGATCGTGCAGGAGACCCGCCACTGGCACGAGGACACCGGCACCACGTCACCTGGGCGCCCGAAGTCCGACGCGGACGACTATCGTTACTTCCCCGAGCCGGATCTGCTGCCCGTCGCGCCGGCGCCCGACCTGGTCGAGAAGCTTCGCGCGGCCCTTCCGGAAGCGCCGGCGGCGCATCGCCGTCGTCTGAAGGCCGCGTGGGGGTTCACCGACCTGGAATTCCAGGACGTCCGCAACGGCGGACTGCTCTCGGAGGTCGAGGCGACCGTCGCCGCCGGGTGTGCGCCCGCTGCCGCCCGCAAGTGGTGGACGGGTGAGATCAGCCGCATCGCGAACATGCAGGGTGCCGAGCCGGGAGCGCTCGTCACGCCGGCCGATGTCGCGGCCCTGCAGGCGCTGGTCGTGGCCGGCACCCTCACCGACAAGCTCGCACGGCAGGTGCTCGAGGCGATGATCGCCGGCGAGGGCACACCGCAGGAGATCGTCGACGCACGTGGTCTTGCCGTGGTCTCCGACGACGGCGCGCTCGTGGCGGCGATCGACGAAGCCCTGGCCGCACAGCCCGACGTGCTCGAGAAGATCCGGGACGGCAAGGTACAGGCCGCCGGAGCGATCATCGGTGCCGTCATGAAAGCGATGAGGGGGCAGGCCGACGCCGCACGGGTGCGGGAGCTCATCCTGGAGCGCGCCGCGCAGTGATCAGCCGGTCAGCCGACCGGCGTCGGCTGCGGGCGGCGTGTCGGTGGCCGGGAGCACGATAGAAGCATGGGACGCGGGGACGGTTCGGGGCGCATCGTGTCCGCCGCGGGCGCGGATGACACGGGGGCGGGAATCCTCCACGTCGACATGGACGCGTTCTATGCGGCGGTGGAGGTGCTCGACGACCCTTCCCTGGCCGGGAAGCCGATCATCGTCGGTGCGCCGGAGGGGCGCGGGGTCGTCTCGAGCGCGTCGTACGAGGCCCGGCGCTTCGGCGTGCGCTCGGCGATGCCCGTGGGGCAGGCGCTGCGCCTCTGCCCGACGGCGACCGTCGTCCCGCCGCACTTCGAGCGCTACATCGCCCTGTCGCGGCAGGTGATGGACATCTTCCGGGATGTCACGCCCCTTGTCGAGCCGCTGTCCATCGACGAGGCCTTCCTCGACGTGCGCGGGGCGCGACGACTCTGGGGGAGACCTGGGGAGATCGCACGGATGCTGCGGCGGAAGGTCCGCGATGAAACCGGCCTCACGTGCAGCATCGGCGCAGCGGCCACGAAGCACGTCGCGAAGATGGCGTCGACGATCAGCAAGCCCGACGGGCTGCTCATCGTGGCCGAGGCAGACACCCAGCGTTTCCTCGCTGCCCGCTCGGTACGCGCGCTGTGGGGCGTGGGGCCGAAAGCGGCGGAAGCGCTCGAATCGCGCGGACTGCGCACCGTCGCCGACGTTCTCGACGCACCCACATCGGTGCTCGAGCACGCTCTCGGCTCCGCGATGGCCCACCGCGTGTGGCACCTCTCCCGCGGGATCGACCCCCGCGAGGTCACGACGGAGCGGGTGGAGAAGAGCGTCGGGCACGAGGAGACCTTCGGCGAAGACATCGACGACCCGCGCGTGCTCCGCTCCGAGTTCCGGCGCCTCGCCGATCGTGTGGCGGCTCGGCTCCGATCGCACGGGTGGGAGGCCGGCGTCGTCGCGGTGAAGGTGCGTCTGTCCGACTTCACCACCCTGTCGAGATCGCAGACTCTCGCTGAGCCGACGTCCGTCGGTCAGCGGATCGGGGAGACCGCGATCGAGCTGTTCGAGACGGTGGCGCGGGATCTGCCGGTGCGCCTGATCGGGGTCCGCGGAGAAAAGCTCCGTTCGTCCGGCAGCGGAGCGCTGGCACTCTGGGACGACGATGAGGACTGGCGGCGCGTCGAAGACGCGCTCGACGGCGCGACGGCGAAGTTCGGGAAGGGCGCTGTGACACGGGCCACCCTTCTCGGGCCCGCGAGAGCCGGTGGTGCCGCGCCGTCGCATCCGCGGGCCGACCACCCGCCCGCACACTGATCGGGATCTGTCCCCGCGGCTCGGATGCGGGTAGCGTGGACGACATGCCCAACATCGCACTCGAACTCGGCAAGCAGTCGGCGGCCTTCGGCGTCAACAGCGCGTATGGAGAACAGCAGGACGTCGACGGCGTCCGCATCGTACCCGTCGCCCTGTCGTGGTCGGGATTCGGTGGCGGCAGCGACGACGCGGGCAACGGTGGTGGCGGTGGCGGTGGCTACGCGATCCCGCTCGGCGCGTACATCCGCCGCGGTGACGATCTCCGCTTCGAGCCGAACATCGTGTCGCTGCTCGCCGTCGCGATCCCCTTCGTGTGGGTCGCGGGTCGCTCGCTCAGCCGTGTCATCCGCATCCTCAAGAAGTAGTCGCGACCCGGTCGATCTCGCCCTCGCCCGTGCGGCCTCCGTCGTGCGGGATGCCGTTGCGGCGACCGCTGCGGCGAATCCGGTCGTGCTCATCGACGGTCGCAGCGGGGCAGGAAAGTCCTCACTGGCGCGACGTCTGATACGGGATTGGCCGATGCGCGGTCGCGTGCAGGCTGTCGCCCTCGACGCGCTCTATCCCGGATGGGACGGGCTGCGCGAGGGTGTCGAGCTCGCGCGAGAGCAGATACTGATCCCTCATGCTCGCGGTGTCATCGGCGTGTGGCGCAGCTGGGATTGGGAGCGCGACGGGTGGGATGCGGCCCACGCCGTCGACCCGGCGCTGCCGCTCATCGTCGAGGGAGTCGGGCTTCTCACTCCCGGGACGGCGCCGCTGGGCGACGTCCGCGTCTGGCTCGAGTCTCCGGCGGCCTCCCGTCGGCACCGCGCGCTCGATCGCGACGGCGAGACCTACCGTCCGCACTGGGAACGGTGGGCGGCGCAGGAGGACCGCCACCTCGCCGAAGACGAGCCGGCGTCCCGTGCGACGCACGTGTTCCCCGTGCCCTGATCACGCCGTGAGGTGATCCGGGCTCGGCGATATCAGTCGTCGAGAGCCGTCATCAGGCCGGCGAGACGGAATCCCAGCCATTCGTAGACGCCGAAGCGGGGATCATCGACGTCGCCGTCGCTCTCCGTCCGGATCCCGAGGCGCTCGGCGAGCACGAGTCGCAGGGCGGCCAGGCAGCGTACCCACGCGGCCGCGGTGGGCGGATCCAGGGGAAGTCCCACCGGCTCGAGGTCCGTCGGATCCTCCGCGAGCAGGGGCGCCAACGACGCCACCACCATCGCGGCGTCGTCGCTGCGCCGCTCCAGGAGGGTCGGCTCGGTGAGGCGGCGGAATTCGGCTGAGCCCTGCGGGTCGTCGGTGTACGCATCGGGGACCAGTCGCGCGACCGCCGGGTCCTCCGTCGGTCGTGACGCCTGAAGCAGCTCGTCGAACTGCGTGACGAGGTCGGTGAGGTGCGTCGCCTCGAGTGGAGTGATCTCGAGGATCACGGTCTTGGCGTCGGTCATTCCGGTGCCTCTCTCACGGTCGCCCACAGTCCGTAGTCGTGCATCGCTTGCGCATGAAGCTCCATCTGTTCGCGCGCTCCCTCAGCCACGACGGCATGTCCGTCGTGGTGCACGGCGAGCATGAGATGCTCGGCGCGATCCCGCGGATAGCCGAAGTACGTGCGGAACACGTGCACCACATAGCTCATCAGATTCACGGGGTCGTTCCAGACCACGGTCTGCCAGACGCGTGCGAAGTGCTGGTCATCGGTGACGGACTGCTCGATCTCTGGGAGTGTCGGAGTCGTCGTCATGCCCACCCCAGTTCGTGCAGCTTCTCGTCGTCGATCCCGTAGAAGTGCGCGATCTCGTGAACGAGCGTCGTGTGCACCTCGCGGCGCAGCTCCGGCTCGTCGGCGCACCGGTCCAGGTGGGGCTCGCGGTAGACGATGATGCGATCGGGCAGCTCGCCCATGCCGTATCGATCACGCTCGGTCAGCGACCATCCGTCGTAGAGGCCGAGCAGATCGAGACTCCCGTCCTCCGGGCGGTCCTCCACCACGAACACGACATTGTCGAGACCGTCGACCATGTCGTCGGGCAGTCGGTCGAGCTCGTCCACGACGAGCGCCTCGAATGTCTCGGCATCCATGTCACGCATTGGGGTGGCTAACGGGACTTGAACCCGCGACCCCCGCGACCACAACGCGGTGCTCTACCAACTGAGCTATAGCCACCATGTCCTCCCGCCGAGCGGGCAACCAGAAGATTCTCTCACATAATCGGAGCGAACGACGACACGACGGATGCCGCGGCGGTGCGTGCGTGATCGCTCGTCGGGCCGGGCTCCGGCACGAAGACCGCCTGGCGGTAGTAGGCCAGTTCGCGGATCGACTCCTTGATGTCGGCGAGCGCGCGATGGCCGCCGTCTTTCGTGGGCGCGTGAATGTATGCGCGGGGATACCAGCGTCGGGAGAGCTCCTTGATGCTGGAAACGTCGACGTTCCGATAGTGCAGGTAGTCGTCGACGTCGGGCATGTACTTCGCCAGGAACATGCGGTCCGTTCCGATGGTGTTGCCGGCCAGCGGGGCCTTGCTCGGCAGGGGGGCGAATCGGCGGATGTACGCGAGAGTCTGCGCCTGCGCGTCCGCGAGGCTGACGCCTGCGGGGAGTTCGTCGAGAAGCCCGGAGGACTCGTGCATCGAGGTGACGAAGTCGTTCATATTGGCCAGCGCGGTCTGGGACGGCTTGATCACGACCTGGAATCCCGGGTCGAGCACACGCAGCTCGAAATCGGTCACCACGACGGCGATTTCGACGAGTTCGTCGACCGCAAGGTCGAGACCCGTCATCTCGCAGTCGATCCATACGAGTCTGTCGTTCTCGCTCCCGGCCATGGGCTCATCCTATCGATCGCGCCGACACCGGCCGCGTGCGCGCCGTTCGCTACTCTGGAAGGGCCCTCGTAGCTCAATGGATAGAGCATCGGCCTTCTAATCCGGTGGTTGCAGGTTCGAGTCCTGTCGGGGGCACTTCTGATCGGTCACGCGACCCCCTTCCGTTCGGCGTATGACGGGCGTACCGTCGGTGGCGTCGGAAGGAGTTCATCATGGCAACGACCGAGACCATGCACGGACTGTGGGTCGCCTACGGGCCCGCGGGAGTGGTGGGAAGCATTCGCCGGGACGACGCGGGCTACACCGTCACGATGGCCGGCGCAGACGAGGCGATCGGCACCTACCCGACGATGGACGTCGCGAAGAGCGCACTACACGCCCATCTCAAGCCGGGGTCGGACTGGCCGCAGTTCCGCGAACACTGACGCCGCGTCGTCGGGTCTCCGTCAGCTGTAGCGCGACGTGGACGAGCGGACCGATCAACACCGCGAACAGCACGGTGCCCACACCCACGGTGCCGCCGAGCATCCACCCGGCGGCAAGCACCGTGACTTCGACGTTGCCGCGTGCCAGCCAGATGGGCCACCTCCACCGGCGGTGGATTCCGGTCATGAGACCGTCGCGCGGGCCGGGACCGAAGTTCGCTCCGATGTAGAGGCCGGAGGCGGCGGCGACCACCACGATCCCGCCGAGGCACGCGGCGACCTGCCCCAGGGTGCCCTCCGCCGGAGGCAGGACGTCGAGGACGACCTGCATGGAGGTGCCGACGAGAACGATGTTGGCCACGGTACCGGCGCCGGGTCGCTGTCGAAGCGGTAGCCACAGCAGGAGCACGCCGAGTCCGATGAGATTCGTCGTCCACCCGACACCGATGCCGATGTGACCGGAGACACCTTCGGCGAGGACGGTCCACGGGTCCACGCCGAGGCCCGCCCGCACGGTCAGGGCGCACCCGGCTCCGTAGAGCAGCAGCCCACCACGAGCTGCACGAGGCGACGTGTCATGTCTCGATCCAATACCTCGATTGGCTCGAGGTAAACGGGCCAATGTGATAGGGGTGGCTTCGTGGATGCGAAGATCTCGGCACGTTCCCTGTCATCTGCGCTCGGCGGCTGGCGGTCGCGCGAGCCCGCCTACGAAGCGCTGGCCGACGGGGTGCGGCTCTTGTGCATGGACAACCGGATCGCTCCGCGAACCGCACTGCCGGCTGAGCGCGAGCTCGCACACGCGCTCGGCCTCAGCCGCAGCACGGTGGCGGCGGCGTACCGCAGTCTGCGGGAGTCCGGACACATCACGAGCGTGCGCGGATCCGGCTCGATCACCTTGCCGCTCCGGCGACACGACCCCGGCCACACTCGAGGCGACGAGGGCGCGATCGACCTGCAGCAGGCGAGTCCGCCCGCGTGGCCGGGGCTGTCGGGGGTGATCGCCGAGGCGGCGGCCGACGCAGCCTCTCTGGTCGGACGATCCGGCTACGACATGGTCGGCGACGAGCGCCTGCGCGCCGGGATCGCGGCTCGCTACTCCGAGCGCGGCCTGCCGACCGATCCCGAGCAGGTGCTGATCACGAACGGCGCGCAGAGCGCCATCCATCTCCTGGCGCGCACGCTCGTGACGCGCGGTGACCGCGTGTTGCTGGAGACTCCCACGTATCCCCACGCCGCGGACGCCTTCCGACGCGCCGGAGCCCGATTGGTCGGCGTTCCGGTGACCACGTCCGACGGCTGGGATCTCGATCGCGCGACACAGGCCTTCGGGCGCACTCTGCCGATGCTCGCCTACCTCATGCCCGACTTCCAGAACCCGACCGGGCGGTCGATGTCCGACGAGGAGCGGGCCGTCTTCCTTCGCGAGGCCGAGCGAGCGGGCACCACCCTCATCGTGGACGAGACGACGGCGGACCTCGGGATCGAGGAACCCCGTTCCGGCGTGCGATCTTTCCGCGCCGCTGATCCCGCGCACGTCGTGCGCATCGGCTCGGTCGGCAAGACCGTCTGGGGCGGCTTGCGCGTCGGATGGATCCGGGGCGAGGTGGGGCTGCTGCGCCGACTCGTCGCGGCACGGCCGGAGGGCGACCTCGGCACCCCGGAGCTGGAGCAGGACATCGCTCGACGTCTCGTCGCTCGCCTGGACGAGATCGTCACCCAGCGGGCGCACGTGCTGGGGGAAGGTCGCGATGCCGTGACGGCGGCGCTGCGCGAACGGCTTCCCGAATGGGCCGTGCCGGAGGTGCGCGGAGGCGTCTCGTTGTGGGTCGGGCTGGATGCGCCGCTGAGCTCCGCCTTGGTGATGGATGTGCGATCACGGGGCCTTCTGCTCTCGGCGGGGCCGCGCTTCTCGATCGAGGGTGGCCATGACCGCCACCTTCGGGTCCCGTTCACGAGTGCGCCCGACGCCCTGGTGCGTGCGGTCGACATTCTCGCGGAGCGCTGGCCGCAGGTGCGGCGGCTCGCTCCGGACGCCGGCGTGGACGCTCTCGCGACCGTCGTGTGAGGCCCGCACGCGGCCTCGTCATGCGTAGCGGATGCACTCGAGAGCGTCGTCGGGTGACCAGAAATCTCCCAGGTTCTGGAACTCTCGACGCAGCGGGTTGAGACGACGTGCGCGCCAGCGCTCGAGCGTGTCGTCTCCGACGCGCTCGAGGTGACCGACGATCCTGCCCCGCGCGTCGAGCACACGCCACAGGCCGAAAGATGCCGGGTGCAGTCGCAGCGGGGTGGGTCGCGTGAGGTGCGGCGCGATGGTGTCGGTCAGGACGATCATGATTCTCTCCTCTCGAGTTCGAACGTAGCTTCGACCTCCGACATCGCGATCGGGGGCTCACCCTTCCTGCACAGGTGATGCCTCGCCGTGCTCTGTCCACGGCGAAGCCGGTGGACGGTCGTCGTCTCGTCGGCGCCGGTGAAGCTGGTCGTGCCGGCGGTCGTCGGGCACGCGGCCGCCGGCTCACATCGTGGGGAAGTCCCCCGCGCACGCTGAGGAGGAGACATGAACGACACCATCACCGTGGTGGGCAACCTCGCCACGCCACCCGAGACGAAGCACCTCCCGGACGGCACGCCCGTGACCAGCTTCCGGCTCGCCTCGAGCAGGCGGAAGTTCGACACCGGCGCCGGTCGCTTCGTCGACGTCGACGCAAATTACTACACGGTCTCCGCGTATCGGGAGTTCGGCCAGCACGTGGCGCAGTCGCTGACGAAGGGGAGCAGGGTCGTCGTGACGGGGCGCCTGCGACTGCGCTCGTGGCAGTCCGAGCACGGATGGCGGACGTCGCCGGAGGTCGACGCCGACGCGATCGGACCCGACCTCCGCTACGGCGTCACGTCGTTCCGCCCCCAGGAGCGGTCGACTTCGGAGCGAACACCTTCCGAGGCATCGGACACCTGGACGACGGCGACACCGGGCGGGAGCGATTCCTCCGAGAACGGAGCGCTCGCGGCCTCTCCGGCGACCGGCGCGGCGGGGGACTGGGGTGCGCCGGCCCCCGAGGCGGAGGCCACGCCGTTCTGACCGGGCGCGCAGCATGGCGCACGTAGACTCGGCAGGGTGTCCCCGCGCCTGCGAGATTCCCGCCGCCTGCATCCGCCCGTGACGCCCACGCGAGGCGCGGCCAGGACCGCGCTCGCCGCACTCGCGGTGTTCGGCGTCGTCGCGCTCACCGGGTGCACCGCTCTCGCGGAGGACCCGGGCCCGACGGCGACGCCGACCGTGTCCATCGAGGTGACCCCGACGCCCACCGAACCGGCGGAGCCGGCGCTCCGTCCGGAGGGCACCGCCGCGGAGAACCTGGAGTTCTTCACCCTCGTGGTCGAAGAGGTGTGGGCGGCCGGGGGCGAGAGTGCCGTCGCCGGCAGGACGTACATCGACGCACTCACCGCCGCCGGTTTCGACAAGTCCGCGATGCAGGTCACCGAGGACACCTCCACGGTCGGCAACCCCGCTGAGAGCATCCAGTTCTCGGTCGCGTGGGGCGAGGAATGCCTCGTGGGACAGGTCGGTCCGGCGACGGGAGATCCGTTCACGGTCGTCGTCGATGCGCTTCCCGACGGGGGATGCCTGGTCGGTGCAACGCGTCCGATCGACTGGTGAGCAGGTCCCGCTACGGCGCGCAAGCGGTTCGCGGACCCGCATAGACTGGAGCGGCTATGGCTGAGTACATCTATCAGATGGTCCGCGCGCGCAAGGCCGTGGGCGAGAAGTTGATCCTTGACGACGTCACGATGTCGTTCATCCCCGGTGCGAAGATCGGCATGGTGGGCCCCAACGGCGCCGGCAAGTCGACGATCCTGAAGATCATGGCCGGCCTCGACCAGCCGTCGAACGGCGAGGCGAAGCTCAGCCCGGGCTTCACCGTCGGCATCCTCATGCAGGAGCCGGAGCTCGACGAGACCAAGACCGTGCTGGAGAACATCCAGGAGGGCGTCGCCATCAAGGCCAAGCTCGACCGCTTCAACGAGATCTCGGCGCTGATGAGCGACCCCGACGCCGACTTCGACGCACTGCTGGCGGAGATGGGCCAGTTGCAGGAGGAGATCGACGCGGCCGACGCGTGGGATCTCGACTCGCAGCTGGAACAGGCCATGAGCGCCCTCCGCACACCGCCCGGCGACGCCGAGATCTCGCACCTCTCCGGAGGCGAGAAGCGTCGTGTCGCCCTGACCAAGCTCCTGCTTCAGAAGCCCGATCTGCTCCTGCTGGACGAGCCCACCAACCACCTCGACGCGGAGAGTGTGCTGTGGCTCGAGCAGCACCTGCAGAAGTACGCCGGTGCGGTGATCGCGATCACCCACGACCGGTACTTCCTCGACAACGTCGCAGAGTGGATCGCGGAGGTCGACCGCGGGCGTCTCTATCCGTACGAGGGCAATTACTCGACCTACCTCGAGAAGAAGCGCGAACGCCTCGAGATCCAGGGCAAGAAGGACGCGAAGCTCGCCAAACGCCTTTCCGAGGAACTCGACTGGGTCCGCTCGAACACCAAGGGCCGTCAGGCCAAGTCGAAGGCGCGTCTGGCTCGCTACGAGGAGATGGCGGCCGAGGCTGAGCGCACCCGCAAGCTCGACTTCGAGGAGATCCAGATTCCGCCGGGACCTCGCCTCGGCAACATCGTGATCGAGGCGAAGAAGCTGCAGAAGGGCTTCGACGGTCGTTCGCTCATCGACGGTCTCACCTTCAGCCTGCCGCCGAACGGCATCGTCGGCGTCATCGGTCCCAACGGTGTCGGCAAGACCACGCTGTTCAAGACGATCGTCGGCCTGGAATCGCTCGACGGCGGGGATCTGAAGGTCGGTGAGACCGTCAAGATCAGTTACGTCGATCAGACGCGCTCGAACATCGACCCGAACAAGTCGCTGTGGGAGGTCGTCTCGGACGGCCTGGACATCATCACCGTGGGCAAGACCGAGATCCCCTCTCGTGCCTACGTGTCGAAGTTCGGATTCAAGGGGCCGGACCAGCAGAAGAAGGCGGGCGTCCTCTCCGGAGGTGAGCGCAACCGACTGAACCTCGCGCTCACGCTCAAGGAGGGTGGGAACCTGTTGCTGCTCGACGAGCCCACCAACGACCTCGACGTGGAGACCCTCGGCTCGCTCGAGAACGCGCTCCTGGAGTTCCCGGGATGCGCCGTGGTCATCACGCACGACCGGTGGTTCCTCGACCGCATCGCCACCCACATCCTCGCCTACGAGGGCACCGATGAGGATCCCGACCGGTGGTACTGGTTCGAGGGCAACTTCGAGGCCTACGAGCAGAACAAGCTCGAGCGTCTCGGGCCCGACGCCCTCAACCGGGCGAGCTCGACGTATCGCAAGCTCACGCGTGACTGAGACCGGCGGCGGTCGGCTCCACATCCCCATCCATCTACGGTGGGGCGACCTCGACGCGTTCAATCACGTCAACAACGCGACGATGCTGAAGCTCCTCGAAGAGGCGCGCGTGCGTGCCTTCTGGCTGCCGCATGCCGGCGAGACCGCGCCGTCGACGGCCGTGCTCGATTCCGGGCTGCACAGCGGCGTGCTCACGCTCATCGCCCGACAGGAGATCGAGTATCTCGCGCCGGTGCCCTACCGACGCGAGCCGCTGGATGTGCAGATCTGGTTCGGGAGACTCGGCGGGTCGAGCATCGATGTCTGCTACGAGGTGTGCGGGCCGATCACCGACCCCGAGCCGCAGGTGTTCGCACGGGCCACGACTGTCGTCGTGAAGGTGGACGCCGCATCCGGCCGTCCGATGCGGCTCTCGACGGACGAGAGGTCCGCGTGGGAGCCGTTCCTGGGTGATCCGATCAGCTTCGGCCACCGGCGCTGAGTCCCGCCCCCGTCACGATGCCGGGACGCGCACCATGACCTCCTGGGCGACGCTTGCCACGAGGGCGCCGTCCCGCGTGTAGAGCCGGCCGGTGCCGAGACCGCGGCCGCCGCGCGCGCTCGGGGATTCCTGCACATAGAGCAGCCACTCGTCGACGCGCGCGAAGCGGTGCCACCACATGGCGTGATCGAGGCTGGCGACCTTCAGACCCGGCGTCGCCCACGCGATGCCGTGCGCGCGCAGGATGGACTCCTGGATGGACAGGTCGCTCATGTAGGCCAGGACCGCTCGGTGCACCAGGGGGTCGTCGCCGATGGGACGTCGCAGCCGCAGCCACACCGCCTGGCTGGGGCTGTGCTCGCCCTCGACGCTCAGATACAGCGGCGACGGGATGTGCCGGAGGTCGACCGGCCGATCGATGAACAGGCTCTTGGACATGGGGTGGACGTCGGGAAGGTGATCCTCGATGCGGGGCAGATCCTCCGGACCGGGCAGACCCTCCGGCATCGGCGCGTGATGCTCGAAGCCCGGGTCGTCGACCTGGAACGACGCGATCATCGAGAAGATGGGCACACCGTCCTGGAAGGCCTGCGTGCGTCGCGTGGAGAAGGAACGGCCGTCGTGGATGCGATCGACGGAGAACGTGATGCCCTGGGCGGAGTCGCCGGGCCGCAGAAAGTATCCGTGCATCGAGTGCACCGCGCGATCGTCGGGGATGGTTCGCTCCGCGGCGACGATCGACTGCGCCAGCACCTGCCCGCCGAACACGCGTCCGAGCGGCATCGCGAGGGAGGAGCCGGTGAAGATGTCCTCGGTCGTCCGGGCCGCCGTCGTCGACAGGTCCAGCACGTGCAGCATGGCCGCGACCGGGTCATGGTCGGCGGTGGGCGAGGTCGGGGCGACGTCGGTCATGGGGCCTCCGGATGCCGTTCACGCCGTCGGAGCACGGCTGGTGGATAGTCTAAGTCGGATGTCCCCGCGCCTTCTTCTTGCCGATCCGCACGCCGCATCGGATGCCCTCACCTTCGCCGGACGCACCCGTGCCCTCGGCGATGGCGCGGTGAGGCTTCGCGCGTCGGCGGGCGTGCTCGTGATGACCTCCGCCCCGCTCGCACCGCGCGGACTGTTCGACCGCACCCCGACGGTCCTGGCGATGCGCATGCTTCAGGCCGATCCCGAACTCGAGTGCGATCTCCTGGTGGACGCGTCCGCCCTCGATCGCGAAGACGCCTCCTCCTCGGCGCTGATCCTGCCCGACTCCGCCGTCTCAGCGCCGTGGGCCGGGGTCTCGCCGCCGCGCGGATCGTGGGAGGCCCACGGTGGGTTGGCGGCGTCGGTGCTGGCCTCGCGCGCCCAGTTCGGCATCGCCGCGGTGGCGGACGCGATGCCGGTCGATCCCGGCGAGGACATCGTGCGCGAGGTCCGGGCGGCGATCTGGGGCGAGCCGGACGACGCGCTCGGCGGGCTTCCCCTCGGCGCGGCTTTCGCCGCGTTCGCGCTCGGATTCATCGGTGGCGAAGAAGCGGCTCGCGTGCTGATCAACCGACCCTGGACGCGTGTCACCCTCGACCGTGGCCACGTGGTGGTGCGGGGGCCGGTCCGCGTGGGCATGACCGACGTTCGGTCCACCGGATCGCGCTGATCGCCTCAGACCGCGGCGGCCGCCGCTCGTCCTGCGGAGCGACCGGAGAAGAGGCACCCGCCGAGGAACGTCCCCTCCAGCGCGCGATAGCCGTGAACGCCGCCCCCGCCGAAACCGCTCGCCTCACCGGCCGCGTAGAGGCCGGGAATCGGATCCCCGGTGGCACCGAGCGCGCGCGAGGACAGGTCGGTCTCGATGCCACCGAGGGACTTGCGCGTGAGGATGTGCAGCTTGACCGCGATGAGCGGACCGGCTGCGGGGTCCAGCAGTCGATGCGGTGATGCGGTGCGCACGAGCCGGTCGCCGCGGTAGGCGCGCGCGGAGCGCAGCATCGCGATCTGGGCATCCTTCGTGAAGGTGTTTCCGACCTCGCGATCACGACCCTCGACCTCTGCACGAACGAGCGCGGAATCCAGCGCGTCTCCGCCGGGAAGCTCACGCATCTTCACGATCAGGCCGTCGAGGTCGGGGCTGACCACGAAATCGTCGCCACGGTCGAGGAAAGCCTGCACGGGCCCGCTCGCGCCCCTGCCCAGGCGCGAGCGCAGCAGCAGGCTGATGTCCTTTCCGGTGAGGTCGGGATTCTGTTCACTGCCGGAGAGGGTGAACTCCTTCTCGATGATCTTCTGCGACAGCACGAACCAGGAGTGGTCGTGACCGGTCGATCGCAGGTGGGCAAGGGTGCCCAGGGTGTCGAAGCCGGGGTAGAGCGGCACCGGCAGACGGCGGCCGGTCGCGTCGAGCCAGAGCGAAGAGGGCCCGGGCAGGATGCGGATGCCGTGTCCCGGCCAGATCGGCGACCAGTTCTGCACCCCCTCGACGTAGTGCCACATGCGGTCGCCGTTGATGAGGCGTGCGCCGGCGGTCTCGGAGACGCCGAGCATGGCTCCGTCGACGTAGGCCGGGACACCCATCACCATCGTCGCCGGTGGGGGACCGAGACGCTCCGGCCACCGGCGACGCACCAGGTCGTGGTTTCCGCCGATACCCCCGGATGCCACGATGGTCGCCGCCGCGTCGATTTGGAACTCTCCCACGATCTCGCGGGACGACGCGGTGCCCCGCACCGCACCGGAGGGCGCCAGCACGTCGCCCGCGGCACCCGTGACAGAGCCGTCGACCACGGTGAGCTCGCGCACTCGCCTGCGGGGGAGGATGACGGCACGGCCCTCGCCCTCTGCCTGCTCGAGCTCGGCCTGGAAGGCTGCGACGAGAGCCGGTCCCGTTCCCCAGACGATGTGGAAGCGCGGGACGGAGTTGCCGGGGCCGGTCGCTCCGTAGCCGCCCCGCTCGGCCCAGCCGACGACGGGGAAGAACCGCACTCCCTTGGACCGGAGCCACGAGCGCTTCTCACGGTGGGCGAATTCCAGATACGCCTCCGCCCACTTCCGTGGCCACGCGTCCTCGGCGCGGTCGAAGCCCGCCGTTCCGAACCAGTCCTGTCGGGCCAGATCCGGGGAATCGCGGATTCCCATGCGTCGCTGCTCCGGCGAGTCCACGAAGAAGAGCCCACCGAACGACCACCACGCCTGTCCGCCGAGATTGAAGCGGGGCTCCTGGTCGATCAGTGTGACATGTCGTCCGGCGGCGAGAGCCTCGGAGGCTGCGACGAGGCCGGCAAGGCCCCATCCGATCACCAGGACGTCGGTGCGCTGCATGTTTCCGGTCATCGGGACTCCTTCGTCTCGACCCGCGTCAGGAGGGTGCGTCCTCCTGGGCGGTCACCGACAGGTTGCCATGATCGCGACCGTCAGCGGCGGCGCCGATGCCGGTCGGCTCGAACGTGTTGACCATCGCGTGCGCCGCCCGCTCGAGGTAGTCCCACAGCGTGGCCTCGTGCAGCGGCGCGAGATGCAGGGAATCCACCGCGGTGCGCATGTGCGCCAGCCACCGATCCCGCGCGTCGGGATTGACGTGGAACGGCCGGTGCCGCATCCGCAGGCGCGGATGCCCGCGCCGTTCCCCGTAGGTGGTCGGGCCGCCCCAGTACTGCTCCAGGAACATCAGGAGGCGCTCCTTCGCCGGACCGAGATCCGCCTCGGGGTACATGGGCTGCAGCACGTCGTCGCCCGCGACACCGTCGTAGAAGACATCGACCAGCTTCACGAAGGTCTCGTGGCCGCCGATCTCGTCGTAGAAGCTGGCGGGTGCGGGGTCGGTCATCAGTTCTCCTCCTCGTCGTCCGCCGCCGTCTGGGGCGGAGGCGCGTCGGCGCCTCGCTTGAAACGCCACCGCGGAGATGCGGGGAGCTCGTCGGTGGCGGGTGCGAGCGGGTTCGGCTTCGTCTTGGGCGGGTTCGCGCCGCGCACGCGCTGTGCCGCGTCCGGGCCGGTCAGGGTCACCGTGCTCAGGTGCGGAACGTCGATGCCGTCGGCGTCGAGCGCGCGCCGCACGCGTGTGCGCAGCTCCTGTCCGACATCATCCCGTGCGCCGGCGCGCGTCTTGATGACCACGCGCACGACGATGGCATCGCCGCCGATCGATTCCAGACCCCACACCTCGGGAGGCTCGATGACGCGCGTGCGCCACTTCGGATCCTCTGCAAGGTCGGTCGCTGCCGTGAGCATGACTGCTTCGGCACGGTCGACATCGGCGGCGCGCGCGACGCCGATGTCGAGGACCACGCGCGACCACCCCTGCGACATGTTACCGATCCGCGTGATCTCACCGTTGCGCACATACCAGAGGGTGCCGTGGACATCGCGCACGTGGGTGATGCGCACGCTGACGTACTCGACGATGCCGGTCGCGAGCCCGAGATCGACCACGTCGCCGATGCCGATCTGATCCTCGGCGACGATGAAGATGCCGTTCAGCACGTCCTTGACGATGTTCTGCGCCCCGAACCCCAGTCCCGCTCCGATCGCGGCGGTGAGGAGGGTGAGGGACCCCAGCGCGTTCGGGGCGAGCACGTTCACGATCAGCAGTCCGGAGACGATCACCACCGCCACACCGACGATGTTCTGCAGGATCGAGCCGAGGGTGCGCGTGCGCTGCACGAGTCGGAGTGAGGCCAGCGGCGACCTCTCCAGCGCCTGGGTGTCGAGCACGTTGGCGCGAGACTTCGCGCCGTGGACGATGCGGTCCACCACCCTTCGGATGATGATCCGCAGGATCCACGCGACGACCACGGCCACCGCGACGATCGCCGCCACCGCCAGCAGGCGGGTGCCGGCTTCCAAGAGCCACGCCTGCACAGCCGTCCACAGGTCCGTCTCCAGAACCTGCTCGGTCGTGTCCTGCGCGAAGTCGATGGCGCTCATCGCGACGATCCTAACGACGGATGCCCCGGTGCTCGCTGTGCGGCGAGCACCGGGGCAACCGGAGCGGGATCACGAGGCGTCGCGCTCCTGAACCGCGAGCGCGCGCTCGACACCGGCGAGGTTCTCGTAGACCATGCGGCGCAGAGCCGCCGGGGCATCCGAGTGGGTGTCCAGCCAGGCGCGCGTCGCGTCGCGCAGCTCGACCGACGCGAGCACGCTCGGATAGAGCCCGGTGATCAGATACTCGGCGATCTTGTACGTGCGGCTGGTCCAGACGGTGTCGAGCATCGCGAAGTACGGTTCGACGAAGTCCGGCAGCAGTGCCGCACCCGAGGGGTGCACGAAGCCCATGGCCGCGAAGCGCACGATCGTGTTCGGCAGGTCATCCCGCTCGACCAGCGAAGCCCATGCGGCCTTCTTCGCTTCCGGCGTGGGGAGGGCGGCACGGGCCTGGGCGGCGAATTCACCGCCCTTTGCCGTGTTGTCCTGGGCGAGGGCGCGCTCGATGTCCGGCACGTCGATGACCGCACCCGCAGCGAGAGAAACCAGCAGCTGCCACGACAGGTCGGTGTCGATCTCGAGACCCTCGAGAGCGGTCTCGCCGTCGCGCAGCGCACGCACGTTCTCCCACTGCGACGGTGTCGCCGCGGCGGCGGCGAACGCCGTGGCGAACTGCAATTGGCTGTCGCTTCCCGAGGGAGCCTCCAGAGCGAGATCCCATAGCGCATCGGCGACCTTGATGCGCGTGATCTCGCGCTTCTCGGGTGCGACGTAGGCGTTCGCCGCGAGCTGCAGCTGGGCGAGGGTGGTGCGCACCGTCGTCGACTCGGTCTCGCTGCCGATGTTGCGCAGCACGAGATCGACGTAGTCGCTCGCCGAGGCTTCCGCGTCGCGCGTCTGGTCCCACGCTGCACCCCACACGAGGGAGCGGGCGAGCGGATCGCTGATCTTAGAGAGATGGTCGATCGCGGTCTGCAGCGAACGCTCATCGAGCCGGATCTTCGCATAGGCGAGGTCGTCATCATTGAGCAGCACGAGATCGGGGCGCTTCTGGCCGACGAGGTCCGGCACCTCCGTGAGGTCGCCGTCCACGTCGAGCTCCACGTGATGCGTGCGCACGAGGCTGGAGCCGTCGAGGTTGTAGAAGCCGATGCCCAGCCGGTGCGGACGGATCGTGGGATAGTCCGCGGGGGCGGTCTGCACGACGGCGAAGCGCGAGATCGTGCCGTCGGAACCCTCGGTGATCGCGGGGGAGAGCGTGTTGACGCCGGCGGTCTCAAGCCACTTCTTCGACCAGGCCGTCAGTTCGCGGCCGCTGGTGGCCTCGAGCTCGACCAGGAGGTCGGTGAGCTCGGTGTTGCCGAACTCGTGCTTGGTGAAGTACGCGGAGACGCCCGCGAAGAAGGCCTCGACCCCCACCCAAGCGGCCAGCTGCTTGAGCACCGATCCGCCCTTGGCGTAGGTGATCCCATCGAAATTGACCTGCACATCCTCGAGGTCGTTGATCTCGGCGACGACGGGGTGGGTGGATGGCAGCTGATCCTGGCGGTACGCCCAGGTCTTCTCCATGGCGTTGAAGGTCGTCCACGCCGCCGTCCACTCGGTGGCCTCGGCGGTGGCGATCGTCGAGGCCCACTCGGCGAACGACTCGTTCAGCCACAGGTCATTCCACCACTTCATGGTGACCAGATCGCCGAACCACATGTGCGCCAGCTCGTGCAGGATCGTGACCACGCGACGTTCGCGGACGGCGTCGGTGACCTTGCTGCGGAACACGTACGTCTCGGTGAAGGTCACTGCGCCGGCGTTCTCCATGGCGCCCGCGTTGAACTCCGGAACGAACATCTGGTCGTACTTGGCGAACGGGTACGGGTAGGAGAACTTCTCCTCGTAGTAGGCGAAGCCCTGGCGGGTCTTCTCGAACACGTAGTCCGCGTCGAGGTGCTGCCACAGGCTCTTGCGGGCGAACACCCCCAGCGGGATGACGCGCCCGGATGCGCTGGTCAGCTCCGAGTAGGTCGCCTCATACGGACCGGCCACAAGCGCGGTGATGTACGACGAGATGCGCGGTGTGGGCTCGAAGGTCCAGGTCGCCGTGCCGTCGTCGCCCGGCTCCGGTTCGGGGGTGGGGGAGTTGGAGATGACCTTCCATGCCGCCGGAGCCGTCACGGTGAACTGGAACTCGGCCTTCAGGTCGGGCTGCTCGAAGACCGCGAAGACGCGGCGGGAATCGGGCACCTCGAACTGGGAGTAGAGGTAGACCTCGCCGTCGACGGGGTCGACGAAGCGGTGCAGGCCCTCACCGGTGTTCGTGTAGACGCCGTCGGCGTCGACGACCAGCTCGTTCGTGGCCGCGAGCCCGTCCAGCGCGATCCGCGAATCGGCGAACGCCACGGCGGGGTCGATCGACCGGCCGTTCAGGGTGATCTCGCGCACATCGCGCGCGATCAGGTCGATGAAGGTCGAGGCGCCTTCGGTGGCCGTGAAGCGCACGACCGTGCGGGAGCCGAAGACCTCGGCGCCCCGGTTCAGGTCGAGGGTGATCGCGTACGACTGGGTGTCGACGACCGCGCGGCGCTCCTGCGCTTCGAGGCGGGTGAGGTTCTCTCCTGGCACTGAGTCTGCTCCCGGGGTTGGGGTGGATGCCGCGGAGCGGCGCTGCTGGCGCCGGCGACAACCCTCCCACCCTACGCCAGTCGGCGGTGCGGATCCGGCGTGTTCGCGCGGTGCGAGGATGGTGGGGTGAGTACGCCTTCTCCCGCATCCGACCCCGCCGGCGTGTCCGGTCCTGTGCCGTTCGCCTCACCGTTCGCCGCCTCCGGCCCGGAGCACGTCGAGGAGCCCGTCTCCTACGACGGCCTCCTGCTCGCCGGGTTCGGCGGACCCGAGGGACAGGATGATGTCATCCCGTTCCTGCGCAATGTCACACGCGGACGCGGGATCCCCGATGAGCGGCTCGAAGAGGTCGCCCATCACTACCGTCACTTTGGCGGCGTGAGCCCGATCAACGCCCAGAACCGAGCACTGAAAGCGGCACTCGAGGCGGAGCTGGCGCGACGCGGCATCGACCTGCCGGTGTACTGGGGGAACCGCAACTGGGCGCCCTACCTCGAAGACGCCGTGCAGGATGCCGCGGCGGCCGGGGACACCACGCTGCTTGCGCTGGCGACCAGCGCCTACAGTTCCTTCTCGAGCTGTCGTCAGTATCGGGAGGACTTCGCGCGCGTGCTGACCGAGACCGGCCTGGGGGAGCGGGTGACGATCGACAAGGTGCGCCAGTTCTTCGATCACCCGGGCTTCGTGCGGCCGTTCGTCGACGGTGTCGAGGCGGCCGTGTCGACGTTCGTCACCGACGAGGGCATCGCACCCGAGAACGTGCACGTGCTCTTCTCCACCCACAGCATCCCGACCGCCGATGCGCAGCGTTCCGGGCCCCGGGACGTCGACTTCGGCGACGGGGGCGCCTACGCCGCTCAGCACCTCGCCGTGGCTCAGGTCGTCATGGACGCCGTCGCCGCCGCTGTGCCCGCCGCGAGCGGGATCCCGTGGGAGCTCGTCTACCAGTCGCGCTCCGGACCGCCGTCGCAGCCCTGGCTCGAGCCGGACGTGTGCGACGTCATCGCGGAGCTCCCCGCCCGCGGGGCGAGAGCCGTGGTCGTCGTTCCTCTCGGCTTCGTCAGCGACCACATGGAAGTACTGTGGGATCTCGACACCGAGGCCATGGAGGCGGCCGAGGAGGCGGGCCTGCGCGCTATCCGGTCCCAGACCCCCGGTGTCGATCCGGCGTACGTCAGCGGCCTGGTCGACCTCGTCCAGGAACGGCTCGCCGGAACGAAGGCGGGCGATCGGCCGCATGAGACGCCGCTCGGTCCGTGGTACGACGTCTGCCGCCCCGGATGCTGCGAGAACGTCCGTGCCGGCTTCAAGCCGGCAGCGGCCGGCATCGCGCCGTGATCGGCGTCAATAGGATGGGCGCCATGCGCATCCACATCGCCACCGATCACGCGGGCCTGGAGTTCTCCACGCAGCTGCAGCATCACCTCGCCGCGCAGGGGCACGAGGTCGTCGATCACGGTCCGATCGACTATGACCCGCTCGACGACTACCCGGCCTTCTGCGTCCGTGCCGCTCAAGGAGTCGTGGCGGACCAGGCCGCCGGTGTGCCGGCCCTCGGCGTGGTCTTCGGCGGGTCGGGCAACGGCGAGCAGATCGCGGCCAACAAGGTGGCCGGCATCCGCGCCGCCCTGGTGTGGAGCATCGCCACCGCGGAGCTCGCGCGCGAACACAACGACGCCAACGTCATCGCGATCGGAGCACGCCAGCACACCTTCGAAGAGGCCGTGACCTTCATCGACCGATTCGTCGCGACCCCGTTCTCCCACGACGAACGCCACGTGCGCCGCATCGGTCAGATCGCCGCGTTCGAGGCGGACGGCTCGCTGCTTCCCGACCCGCGGGCCGATGAGGCCGCCCCCGACGTGCTCGCTGCGGACGACAGTTCCTTCGACCCCGAAGCCGGCTGATGCCGGAGGGGCATTCGGTCCATCGCATCGCGCGACAGTTCGACCGCAATATCGTCGGCCGTGCCGTGGCGGCATCCAGCCCGCAAGGGAGGTTCGTCGAGGGTGCGGCGGTCCTCGACGGGCGGGTTCCGCACGAGGTGAGAGTCGTCGGCAAGCAGATGTTCCTCGGTTTCGACGACGATCTGTGGCTCCGAGTGCACCTCGGGATGTACGGGGCATGGGACTTCGCCGGCGATATCCTCGTCGACTCCACGATCGCGTCCGCCAACGGGCGCATGGGACAGACGAATCAGCGCGGCACCGCGATCGATGGCGACGAGATGCCGGTCTTCGACCGAGCCGGCGAGAACTCGCTTTCGTCGATCGGCGCACCGCGGCGGACTCGGGTGCACGTTCGCATGTCGGAGCAGACAACAGGGCTGGATGACGACGGCGATGTCCCATGGCCGCCACCCGTCGTGGGGCAGGTGCGGCTGCGTCTGCTCACCGATGCCGTCTGCGCCGATCTGCGGGGCCCGACCACCTGCGCACTCCAGACCGGAGAGGAGATGGCGGCCACCGTCTCGCGGCTCGGCCCCGACCCCCTGGTGGACGACCCCGCGATCGGCGAAGAGCGCTTCGTCTCGGTCGTGCGACGCAAGCCGACCGCGATCGGGCTCCTCCTGATGGATCAGTCGGTGGTGTCGGGGATCGGCAACGTCTACCGTGCCGAGCTGCTCTTCCGGGCCCGCCTGAATCCCCACACACCCGGTCGAGAGGTGCCGGAGGACATCGTCCGAGCGCTTTGGCGCGACTGGGTGAGGCTGCTCGCCATCGGCGTCGAGACCGGCCAGATGATGACGATGGACGACCTCGCGCCCGAGGACTACCGTCGCGCGATGGCCAGTCGTGACGACCGGCATTGGGTCTACCATCGGGCGGGTCTGCCCTGCCGGGTCTGCGGAACCGCGATCGTGGTCGAGGAGGCCGCCGGTCGCAAGCTCTACTGGTGTCCGCGCTGTCAAGCGTGAGCCGTGTCGCCGCGTAGGCTGGCCGGGTGCGTCAGACCGTCTCGCGTGCCCGCGTTTGCCACCCCCGACGAGTGAGCTCGAGAGGTGATCGGTGACGGCCGTCGGGGACCGTGTCGACACCATCGTGGCAGCCCGGCTGAGCGGACCGGGAAGCAGCCTCGCCCCGCTGGGGCCGGTCGATGTCTTCCTGGCCGACGGCGTGATCGTGGACATCGCCCCCGCCGGCGCCGTGCGTCCCGTCGGCCGAGTCCTCGACGCCGGCGGCGCGTGGGTCATCCCGGGGCTGTGGGATCACCACGTGCACGTCATGCAGTGGGCACTCGTCGCGCAGCGTCAGCATCTCGACGTCGCGACCTCGGCAGCGGATGCCGCGCAGATCATGGCGTGGGCTCCGGTGCTCTCCGACGGAAGGCGCGTCGGCACCGGATTCCGCGACGGGCTCTGGGGCGACGCGCCGACACTGGAGCTGATCGACGCGGCGACGGGTGCGGTGCCGACCTATCTCATCAATTCCGATGTGCACAGCGTCTGGATGAACTCCGCCGCCTTCGAGCGAGAGGGGATGCGCCCCGACGAGAGCGGTCTCGTTCGGGAAGAGCCCGCCTTCGAGATCTCGCGGCGCCTCAACGATGTGGACCCCGCGGTCGGTGACGCCGCCGTCGACGCCATGGCCGCCGATGCCGCCTCCCGAGGTGTGGTCGGGATCGTCGACCTCGACATGGCATGGAACGCTTCGGCGTGGGAGCGCCGCGTGGCGGGCGGGTTCGACGCCCTTCGCGTGGATTTCGGCATCTACCCCGAGCACCTCGAGCGCGCCGTCGGCGAAGGGCTCCGAACCGGCGACGAGCTCACCGGATCCGGCGGCCTCGTGCGGGTCGGACCGCTCAAGGTGATCACCGATGGATCGCTCGGCACGAGGACGGCGGCCTGCTCGCGTCATTACACCGGAGAACCGGGCAATGTCGGCGCACTCAACTACCCGCCCGACGAGGTGCTGGCCCTCATGACGCGCGCGACGGGAGCGGGTATCGACTGCGCGATCCACGCGATCGGCGACGTCGCGAACTCGGCCGCGCTGGACGCGTTCGCCGCCTCGGGGGCGCGGGGGACGATCGAGCACGCTCAGCTGGTCGCCCACGCCGATCTGGCCAGGTTCGCACGCCTCGGTGTCGCGGCGAGTGTGCAGCCGGAGCACGCGCTCGACGATCGCGACATGACCGACGCCATGTGGCGTGATCAGACCGCTCTCGTCTATCCGCTGCGCTCGTTGTCGGCGGCCGGCGCGAACCTTCGGTTCGGCTCCGACGCCCCGGTGGCGCGTCTGGACCCCTGGGCCGCGATGGCATCGGCTGTGCACCGCAGCCGTGATGGACGTGAAGCGTGGCGGCCCGATGAGAGGGTCTCGGCGGAGATCGCGATGGCAGCTTCGACACGGGGCGGTTCGACATCGCCGTCCATGCTTCAGCCCGGCACCGTGGCGGATCTGGTCGTCTGCGACCGCGATCCCGCGACGGCCGACGAATGGGAGCTGCGCGCGACGACGGTCGCCGCCACCGTTCTGGCTGGTCGCGTCACGCACCTGGCGTGAACCCGGCGGGGCGTCCGCCGGCATGAGCGAAGCCCCCGGCGAGGAGTGTCACCGGGGGCTTCGAGGACCGTCATCTCACTCAGCGAGGTGAGCGACGAGGAACCAGCGGTCCTTCTCGATCGACTGCTTCAGGGCGATCGCGATGTCCTGGCTGGTGAGGTCGACCTCGTCCAGTCCGTCGATCGCGGCCTGGAGGTCGGCGATCACAGCGTCCATGTCGGCGATCACGGCGCGGATGATGTCCTGCCACTGCGTGAAGCCGGCGGGAACGGCGGTCGCCTTGGTCTTCTCCGCCACGGTGCCCAGTCGCGCGTCGATCGGCAGGCCCAGAGCAACGATGCGCTCCGCCGCCTCGTCGGCGCCCGCCTGCGCGTGGTCGACGACCGAGTCGAGCAGTTCGTGGATCGCGATGAAGTTCGCACCGCGCACGTTCCAGTGCGCCTGCTTGCCGTTGACGGCGAGAGCCTGGAAGCCGAGCGCGACGGGGGTGAGGAACTGTGCGGTTCCGGCAGCGACCGTCGGGTCGGCGGCGGTGGTCGGGGTGGTCTGGATGTCCGTCATGTTGTCGCCTCCATTCGGGCGGCTCCGGCGGGTGTGCCGGCTCTGCGCCCTGTCGATGACAACGCTACTCAGCGTCGGGTATTCCGCAAGCAAGCCCAGGCTGGGCTTGCTTTTCTGAGCCTATCCATACCCCTTTCGACCTCGCACGCTAGCCTCGCCCCATGATCTCCTCAGAGTGCTCTGTCCTGACCGTGGCCGGGCTGCGTCCGGTCATCGACCCCTCGGCCTTCGTCGCCCCCGGCGCTCGCATCATCGGCTCGGTCTCGCTCGGGCCGGAGGCGAGCGTCTGGTACAACGCGGTTCTCCGCGGCGACAGCGCCTCCATCACGATCGGCGCGGGCAGCAACCTCCAGGACAACGTCTCGGTGCACGTCGACGCCGGCCGGCCGGTCGTCATCGGCGACGACGTGTCGGTCGGACACAACGCCGTGGTGCACGGCTGCACCGTCGGCGAGGGGTCGCTCATCGGCATGGGGAGCGTCGTTCTGTCGGGTGCCGAGATCGGCCCGGGCTGTCTCGTGGCCGGGGGAGCGGTGGTGCTGGAGGGAACCGTCGTTCCGCCGAACTCGCTGGTGGCCGGCGTGCCGGCGAAGGTGCGGCGCGAGCTCACGGAGGAGGAGCGGACGGCGATCCGACGGAACGCGGACACCTACCGCGCCCACCTCGCCGCCCACCGCGACGCGCGCCCGGCCGGCTGAGCCGAGCCCCGCGGGTCCCTTCCGCTCCGCAGTCACTTTCTGCGGGTCGAGCAGGGTCACCACCCGCCGGAAGTGACTGCGGAGCGGCGCCGCGCGGGCGGCTCGGAAGCGGCGCCGCGCGGGCGGCTCGGAAGCGGCGCCGCGCGGGCGGCTCGGAAGCGGTGCCGCGCGGGCGGCTCGGATCCGACGCGGCATGGGCGGAGGGGGGAGTGGTGTGGAGGGGATGACGGGAATCGAACCCGCACCATCAGTTTGGAAGACTGAGGCTCTACCATTGAGCTACATCCCCGCAGCGGCAAGCCGCGGCGTGACCAGTCTAGACGACATCCGGTCGTGGCCTGGACACCGGCAGGCGAGTCGACCTCGCGTCGGCTAGACTTCTCGGGGCCGATCGCCGCACGTTCGCGTGTGCGCACCCAACCGGGGCGTAGCTCAGCTTGGTAGAGCGCCCGCTTTGGGAGCGGGAGGCCGCAGGTTCAAATCCTGTCGCCCCGACGTCCACCGACCAAGACTCAACCGCCGCGCGCTACCGCGCGGTCGACAGCGAGGAGAACGAACAGGCATGGTCACGAGCACCGTCGAGAAGCTGACCCCGACCCGGGTGAAGCTGCACATCACGGTCACCCCCGACGAACTGAAGCCCAGCATCGCGCACGCCTACGAGCACATCGCCAAAGACGTGCAGATCCCCGGCTTCCGCAAGGGCAAGGTTCCGGCCCCGATCATCGATCAGCGCATCGGTCGCGGTGCGGTGCTCGAGCACGCCGTCAGCGAGGGGCTCGACGGGTTCTACCGTCAGGCCGTCGAGGCGGAGAGCATCCGCGTCCTCGGGCGTCCGAGCGCCGAGGTGGTCGAATGGCCCGCCGAGAAGGACTTCTCCGGCGACCTCGAGGTCGACGTCGAGGTCGATGTGCGGCCCGAGTTCGACCTCCCCGCGTACGAGGGGCTGACGATCGAGGTCGACGCCGTCGAGGTCGACGAGGCCGCCATCGACGAGGAGCTCGACAAGCTCCGCTCGCGTTTCGGCACGCTGGTGACGGTCGACCGCCCCGCGGCATCCGGTGACTTCGTCGAACTCGACCTGGTCGCCACCATCGACGGTGCCGAGATCGACCGCGCCGAAGGCGTGTCGTACGAGGTCGGCTCCGGGGAACTCCTCGAGGGCATCGATGAGGCGATCGACTCGCTCACCGCCGGCGAGGAGACCACGTTCCGCTCCAAGCTGGTCGGCGGCGACCACGCCGGGCAGGAGGCCGAGGTGTCGGTCTCGGTGAAGGCGGTGAAGGAGCGCGAGCTTCCCGACGCCGATGACGACTTCGCGCAGATCGCCAGCGAGTTCGACACCATCGCGGAGCTCCGCGACAGCCTCAGTGAGCGCGTCTCGCAGCAGTCCGTCTTCACGCAGGGCTCGGCGGCCCGCGACAAGCTCGTCGAGCAGCTGCTCGAGCAGGTCGAGATCGCCGTTCCGCCGCAGCTGATCGAGGACGAGGTCCACGCGCACCTGGAGCAGGAGAGCCGACTCGAGGACGACGAGCACCGCGCCGAAGTGACCGAGGCCAGCGAGAAGCAGTTCCGTACGCAGATGCTGCTGGACGCGATCGCCGAGCAGGCTGAGGTCCAGGTCTCGCAGGAGGAGCTCACCCAGTACCTGGTCCAGTCGGCCGCTCAGTACGGCATGGCTCCGCAGGAGTTCGTGCAGGCCCTGCAGCAGCAGAACCAGCTGCCGGCCGTCGTCGCCGAGGTCGCTCGCAACAAGGCCCTCGCCGTCGCGCTCGGCAAGGTCACCGTCGTGGACACCGCCGGCAACACCGTCGACCTCACCGGCTTCATCGCGGTGGAGGACGACGAGGCCGCCGAGGAGGAGGCCGTCGAAGAGGCCGAGGAGATCGTCGACGACGCCGCCGAAGCCGACGCCGAGGACGCCGACGACACGAAGTGATCGCCTTCGGGTGATGAAGGGCGGATGCTGCGGCATCCGCCCTTTGTCGTCCGGTCCGCTGATCGATCTGCCCACGGCGAACACGCGCGGTGCGCCGAGTGGGCGCCGGTAGATTCGACTCAGACCCAAGGAATCAGGAGCACACATGGCCGCTGAACCCCTTGTCGCGACGAGCGTCTTCGACAAGCTGCTGAGAGACCGCATCATCTGGCTCGGGTCGGAGGTGCGTGACGAGAACGCGAATGAGATCTGCGCGAAGATCCTCCTTCTCGCCGCCGAAGACCCCGAGAAGGACATCTACCTCTATATCAACTCGCCCGGTGGCTCGATCACCGCGGGCATGGCGATCTACGACACGATGCAGTTCGTGCCGAACGACATCGTCACCGTCGGCATCGGCATGGCCGCCTCGATGGGGCAGCTCCTGCTGACCAGCGGCACGAAGGGCAAGCGCTACATCACACCGAACGCCCGCGTCCTCCTGCACCAGCCTCACGGCGGCTTCGGCGGAACCGCGAGCGACATCCAGACGCAGGCGCAGCTCATCCTCGACATGAAGAAGCGCCTGGCGGAGATCACCGCTTCGCAGACCGGCAAGAGCGTCGAGCAGGTCAATGCCGACGGCGACCGGGACCGGTGGTTCACCGCTGCGGAGGCGCTGGAGTACGGGTTCGTCGACCACATCCGCGAGCACGCCGCCGACGTCTCCGGCGGCGGCGGGACCGCGAGCTGAGTCCGCAGGCGAAAGAGAGAGAACCGCACATGTACACCCCGACACACGGCGTCCCCGCCCCGTCCGGTCTGCAGATGCCCGGTAGCCGCTACGTGCTCCCGCAGTTCGAGGAGCGCACCGCCTACGGCTACAAGCGACAGGATCCCTACAACAAGCTGTTCGAAGATCGCGTGATCTTCCTCGGCGTGCAGGTCGACGACGCGTCCGCCGACGACGTCATGGCTCAGCTCCTGGTGCTCGAGAGCCAGGATCCCGACCGCGACATCATCATGTACATCAACTCGCCGGGCGGATCCTTCACCGCGATGACGGCGATCTACGACACGATGCAGTACGTCTCGCCGGAGATCCAGACGGTCGTGCTCGGACAGGCGGCCTCCGCCGCGTCGGTCCTGCTGGCAGCGGGCGCTCCGGGCAAGCGTCTCGCTCTTCCCAACGCGCGCATCCTGATGCACCAGCCCGCGGTGGGGGAGGCCGGCCACGGGCAGGCATCCGACATCGAGATCCAGGCCGCGGAGATCCTCCGCATGCGCACCTGGCTCGAGGAGACGATGGCCCGACACACCAACCGCACGGCGGAGCAGGTGAACAAGGACATCGACCGCGACAAGATCCTCTCCGCCTCCGAGGCGCTGGAGTATGGAGTCGTCGACCAGGTGCTCACCACGCGCAAGCGCACACCCGCCGCGATCACGTCCTGACGCGACGGTCCTGATGACGCCCCGCCCCCGATGGGAGGCGGGGCGTCGTCCGTTCGGTGTCTCCGGCACATTCGCCGTCGCAATTCCCACCGATGTCACAGACTACGGTTAGGCTCGAAGGACACCCGGGGCTGAGGCCCGCTGTTTGAGGAGGAGCCGGATGGCACGCATCGGAGAGAGCGCCGACCTGTTCAAGTGCTCCTTCTGCGGCAAGAGCCAGAAGCAGGTGCAGCAGCTGATCGCCGGTCCCGGCGTCTACATCTGCGACGAGTGCGTCGAGCTGTGCAACGAGATCATCGAAGAGCGCATGGCCGAATCGTCCTCGGGCGAGGTCGCCGACTTCGATCTCCCCAAGCCGCGCGAGATCTTCGCGTTCCTGGAGGAGTACGTCGTCGGGCAGGAGGACGCCAAGCGCGCCCTGTCCGTCGCCGTCTACAACCACTACAAGCGCGTGCGCGCGCACGGCACCATCCAGTCCGCCGAGCAGCGCGCCGAAGAGGTCGAGATCGCGAAGAGCAACATCCTGCTCCTCGGTCCGACCGGATGCGGCAAGACCTACCTCGCACAGACCCTCGCGAAGCGGCTGAACGTGCCGTTCGCCGTCGCGGACGCGACCGCGCTCACCGAGGCCGGCTATGTCGGCGAAGACGTCGAGAACATCCTGCTGAAGCTTCTGCAGGCGGCCGACTTCGACACCAAGCGGGCCGAGACCGGGATCATCTACATCGACGAGGTCGACAAGGTCGCCCGCAAGGCCGAGAATCCGTCCATCACCCGCGACGTCTCGGGCGAGGGCGTGCAGCAGGCGCTGCTGAAGATCCTGGAGGGCACCGTCGCGTCCGTCCCGCCGCAGGGCGGCCGCAAGCACCCGCACCAGGAGTTCATCCAGATCGACACGACGAACGTGTTGTTCATCGTGGCGGGGGCGTTCGCCGGACTCGAGGACATCATCTCCTCGCGCGTGGGCAAGCACGGCGTCGGCTTCGGCGCGCCGCTTCACACGAAGGGCGACGACCTGAACCTCTTCTCGGAGGTGCGCCCGGAGGATCTCCACAAGTTCGGTCTCATTCCCGAGTTCATCGGTCGCCTCCCGGTGGTCGCGGCCGTCTCGCCGCTTGATCGCGAGGCGCTCATGGAGATCCTGACCGCACCGAAGAACGCACTCGTGAAGCAGTACGAGCGCATGTTCGAGCTCGATGGCGTCTCCCTCGAGTTCGATCGCGCTTCGCTGGAGGCCATCGCCGAACTCGCCGTCGAGCGAAAGACCGGTGCGCGCGGTCTGCGCGCGATCCTCGAAGACGTGCTGGGCCCGATCATGTTCGAGATCCCCTCCGCCGACAACGTGGAGAAGGTCATCGTGACCCGTGACGCGGTGGAGAAGGGTGCGGCCCCCACTCTCGTCATGCGGGAGAAGCGCAAGAGCGCCTGACCTTCCGTGACGAGAGGACCCCACCGGCAACGGTGGGGTCCTCTCGCGTATCAGGCGGTGAGGCCTCGGCGCGCCAGGAGCGGCGTGATCTCGGCGTCCCGGCCGCGGAAGTCCCGGTAGGCCTCGAGCGGGTCCTTGGACCCACCGACGCCCAGGAGGCGGGCGCGGAACCGTTCGCCGTTCGCCCGGGTCAGGCCGCCGTTCTCGCGGAACCATTCGACCGTGTCCGCGTCGAGCACCTCGCTCCAGATGTACGAGTAGTAGCCGGCGCTGTAGCCTCCCGAGAAGATGTGCGCGAAGTACGCGGACGAATACCGGGTGGGCACCGCGGGGTGGTCGAGTCCGATATCGGCAAGAGCGGCGGCCTCGAACTCCGCGACGTCGATCCCGGCGTCGACCTCGCCGCTGCTCAATCGATGCCAGGCCTGGTCGAGCCAGGCTGCCGCGAGATATTCGCTGGTCTCGAAGCCTTGATTGAACGCCTCGGAGTCATGAAGGCGTCGGACGATCTCCGCGGGGAGCGGCTCGCCGGTGTCGATGTGACGTGCGTACGCCGCGAGCACGTCCGGCCAGTAGATCCACATCTCGTTGACCTGACTCGGGAACTCGACGAAGTCGCGGAAGACGTTGGTCCCAGCGAAGTGCGGATAGGTCACGGTGGCCAGCAGGCCGTGAAGGGCGTGGCCGAACTCGTGGAAGAGCGTCGTCACCTCATCGAGGGTGAGGAGAGTCGGACTGCCGGCTGCAGGCTTCGAGACGTTGAGGTTGTTGACGACGACCGGATGCGTCCCGCGCATCGCGGACTGGGAGACGATCGGATTCATCCATGCGCCTCCGCGTTTGCTGTCGCGAGTGTAGAGGTCGAGCACGAAGAGACCCAGCGCGGATCCGTCGGCGTCGAACACCTCGAACACGCGCGCATCGGGGTGGTAGGCGACCAGGTCGTCGCGCTCCCGGAAGGACAGGCCGTACAGGGCCTCAGCTGCACGGAAGACGCCGTCCTTCAGCACCCGCTCCGCCTCGAACCAGGGCCGCAGAGCGGCTCGATCGAGGTCGTATCGCGCGGCGCGCACCTTCTCGGTGTAGAACGCCCAGTCGTGTGCGGCGATCTGGTGGGGTGAGGCGGAACGGTCGGCGATCTCCTGGAGCGCCGCATACTCTGCCGCGGCGTTCCGGGCCGCGGGGACGGCGAGCCGGCGGAGCATCTCCTCGACCGCTTCGGGGGAACCGGCCGTCTGGTCGGCGGTGATGTAGGCGGCATGCGACGGGTAGCCCAGCAGTGCTGCGCGCTCGGCGCGCAGCCGCACGATGTCGCGCAGGACGCCTCGGTTGTCGTGCGTTCCGCCGCGGGAACCGCGGCTGCGTGACGCGGCCATGATCCGCTCCCTCGCGCGGCGGTTCGTCAACGACGACAGATAGGGGTGGCCGGTGAAGAGAGTGAGCGTCACCACCCACGCGCCGTCGAGGCCGCGTCCTCGGGCGGCTTCGGCCGCAGCGGAGAGTTCACCCTCGGACAGCCCGTCCAGGTCGGCTGCATCCTCGAAGACCACGGCGAGCTCGTTCGTGTCGGCCAGGAGGTTCTTCTCGAAGGTCGTGGTGAGAACCGACAGGCGCCGATTCAGTTCCGACAGCCGCGCCTTGTCGTCTGCGTCGAGCGCCGCGCCCGCGTGCGCCATCTCCCGATGGTGTCGCTCCACGAGGTAGCGATCCTCCTCGCTCAGCGTCAGCGTGTCGAGCTGGTCGTGCACGGCGCGCACGCGCGCGTAGAGGCGCGCATCGAGGCGCACCGCGTCCTCGTGGGCGGCCATCAGCGGCGCCAACTGCTCGTCGACCTGCTGGATGGGCGCCGTCGCATCGGCTGATGCCACGGTGTAGAACGCGTGAGCGACGTCTTCGAGCATGCGTCCCGACTCTTCGAGAGCCACGACGGTGTTCTCGAAGGTCGGGGGTGCTGCGGAGGTCGCGATCTGCTCGATCTCCCGCAGGTGCTCCGTGAAAGCCCGCTCGAACGCGGGGAGGTAGTGCTCGGGTCGAATTCGTGCGTAGTCCGGCAGGCGATAGAAGAGCGTGGACGGGGAGAGCAGAGGATTCTCGTGGACCATTCATCCACCCTATTCGGCAAGCGCTTCTTCACCAAAGATGTCTTTGCAAAGCAACGCTTGCAAAGACGTCTTTGTGGTTCTATGCTCGAGCCATGGACGACAAGAGGGCCGATGTCACCCGGTCACCGGCGCATCACAGCAACGATCGGGTGCTCGAGGCCGGTGCTCTCCGAGCTCTCGCGCATCCTCTCCGGGTGCGGATCTACGACATTCTGAGCCAGTACGGTCCGCAGACCGCCAGTACGCTCGCGGAACACCTCGGCGAGTCCACCGGTTCGACGAGCTATCACCTGCGGGCGCTCGCGAAGCACGACCTCATCCGCGAGTGCGTCGACCGTGGATCGGCGCGCGAACGGTGGTGGGAACGACCGATCGGGGGAGTGTCGTTCACCAACCCCGCAGGGGCCACCTCGCCCTCCGAGCGGTCCGCGACGCAGCTGGTGATGAGCGAGTTCTTCCGCCACCGGCAGGAGCGGCTGATCGACTTCGTGATGAAGCCCGATGACGCGCTGGAGGATGCCTGGGCGGACGGAGCGATGGTCTCCACGGCCACGGCTCGTCTGACGCCCGAGCAGCTGCGAGACCTGTCGCACCGGATCATGGAGCTGATCGATGACGCCGTGGAGCGCCATCGCGATCAGGTCGGCGAGGGCGTCCGACCGGTCTCCATCCGTGCCGACCTCTTCCCGCTCACCGATCTGAAGGAATCGTGATGACCACTCTCGTCGAGGTCTCGCACGCGTCCGCACCGACCGCGGTCGATCGCGTGCTCCTGAGCTTCTCGCGTCGCCTGGCCGCCCTCGTGGCCGCGCGCATCGCGCGACGGCAACGTGCCGCTTTCGCGGCGGCGATCGAATCGCGTCATCACGATCTCCGTGCCCGCGCTCAGGCGTCCGCGGGCGTCGTCATCCCGCCCGGGTGAGCGTGGTGAGCGCTCGCGTCAGGCGGGTGAGCGCCTCAGGGCGACTCGTCGTCCGACGCGTGGCGCACCACGGCGTTGCCCTCTTCGTCGAGCTCGACGAGCACGCCGTTGGCCAGCTCGGCGATCGGCTTGCCCTCGAGCCATGTCAGCGTCCATCGTGGTCTCGGCGCGCCGAGGACGTCGACGGGGATGGTGGCATCCACACCCGCGATTCCCTCGCGCAGGCTCTCGGGGACCGCCTCCGGCGGTTCTTCTCCCGAGGTCCATCGTGTTCCGAGTCTCATCAGACCTCCCTGAGCTCGATCTCGACGACCGTGGTCTCGGTCGCTTCCACATAGGTCAGATCCTCGATCCGTCCCACAGCCTTCAGGTCGCCCTCCGCCAGGCGCAGGGCCTCGAGCCGGTCGGCAGGCGCCCCCAGAACAAGGCGGGTGACCGGAGTCTTCTGCGACGCCTTGGCCTCGGTCTTCGCTCGGCGGATGCCGATGAGTGCGGCGCCGACCGCTGCGAGCACCGCCGGGTCGCCGTCGCCGTCGCCGGTCTCGGGCCACGCCGAGGTGTGGATGGATCCATCCTCGAACCACGACCACGCCTCCTCCGTCGCGAACGACACGACCGGGGCGAGAAGGCGCAGCAACGTCGACAGGGCGGTGCGGAGGGCAAGCGCGGCGGAAGGCTGCCCGACGTCGGTGCGGTCGTAGGCGCGCTCCTTGACCAGCTCGAGGTAGTCGTCGCAGAAGGTCCAGAAGAACGACTCGGTGACCTCCAGCGCCCGCGCGTGGTCGTAGGCGTCGAGGGCGCGCGTGGCCTCGGCGACGACGACGTCGAGAGTGGCGAGCATCGAGGCGTCGAGGGCGTGGGTGATCTGCGCGCCGTCGGGAACAGGGAAGGACAGGACGAATTTCGCGGCGTTCAGGATCTTGATTGCGAGGCGCCGGCCGATCTTCACCTGCGTCGGGTTCTGCGGATCGAAGGCGGCGTCGGCGCCGAGACGACTCGAAGCCGCCCAGTATCGCACCGCATCCGAACCATGCCGCGAAAGGATGTCGGCAGGAGTGACCACGTTGCCCTTCGACTTGGACATCTTCTTGCGGTCGGGGTCGACGATGAAGCCCGAGATGGCGGCATCGGTCCACGGCGCACGGTCGTCCTCGAGCACGCTTCGGAGCATCGTGGAGAACAACCAGGTACGGATGATGTCCTGGCCCTGCGGTCGGAGGTCGAAGGGCGAGACGAGGTCCCACAGCCCGTGATCCCGCTCCCAGCCGCCCACGAGCTGCGGGGTGAGAGAAGACGTCGCCCAGGTGTCGAAGATGTCGCGCTCGGCGTCGAATCCCCCCGGCATCCCGCGCTGGTCCTCGGTGAAGCCGGCGGGCACGTCGATGGTCGGATCCACCGGCAGGCTCTGCGGGTCGGGGGTGAGCACACGCGAGTAGTCGCGTTCGCCCTCGGCGTCGAGCCCGTACCACACCGGGATCGGCACGCCGAAGAAGCGCTGACGTGAGACGAGCCAGTCCCCGGTGAGTCCGCCGGTCCAGTTCTCGTAGCGGACGCGCATGAAGTCGGGATGCCACGACATCTCGCGACCGAAGGCGATCAGGCGCTCCCGGAGACTCTCGTCGCGCGCGCCGTTGCGGATGTACCACTGCCGCGTCGACACGATCTCGAGGGGGCGGTCGCCCTTCTCGAAGAACTTCACCGGATGGGTGAACGGTGCGGACACCGACATGAGCTCGCCGCTGGCCTCGAGCTGCTCGACGACGACCTTCTTCGCGCTGAAGACGGTCTTGCCGGCAAGCTCAGCGTAGGCCGCGGTGCCGCGGTCGGAGACGATGACATCCGGTGCCTCTGCGACCAGGCGTCCGTCCTTGCCCAGGATCGTGCGGTTCGGAAGGTCGAGTTCCCGCCACCAGATGATGTCGGTGACATCTCCGAAGGTGCAGATCATGGCGATGCCGGAGCCCTTGTCGGGCTGTGCGAGCGGATGGGGCAGGACGGGGACCTCGACGTCGAACAGCGGGGTGCGCACCGTCGAGCCGAACAGCGGCCGGTAGCGCTCGTCATCCGGATGTGCGACCAGCGCCACGCACGCGGGCAGCAGCTCCGGGCGCGTGGTCTCGATGTGCACGTCGCCCGACCCGTCGCTCTTGTGGAAGGCGATGCGATGGTAAGACGCCTGCTGATCGCGGTCCTCGAGCTCGGCCTGCGCGATCGCGGAGCGGAAGTCGACATCCCACAGCGTGGGTGCGAGCGCCTGATAGGCCTCGCCGCGCTCGATGTTGCGCAGGAACGCCAGCTGGCTGGTGCGGATCGTGTCGTCGCTGATCGTGCGATAGGTCTGATCCCAGTCCACGCTCAGTCCGAGCTGGCGGAACACCGCTTCGAACTGCTTCTCGTCTTCGACGGTGAGACGCTCGCAGAGCTCGATGAAGTTCCGGCGGCTGACCGGCACCTGGTCGGCGGGCTTGATCGTCTTCGTCGTCCCCTCGAACGGCGGCGTGAACGACGCGTCATAGGGGAGGGAGGGATCGCACCGCACGCCGTAGTAGTTCTGCACGCGGCGCTCGGTGGGCAGGCCGTTGTCGTCCCAGCCCATCGGATAGAACACGGCCTTGCCGCGCATCCGCTCGTATCGCGCCTTGATATCGGTGTGCGTGAAGCTGAAGACGTGGCCGATGTGGAGGCTTCCCGACGCCGTCGGTGGGGGTGTGTCGATCGAGTACACCCCGCCGCGTCCGGCAACCGCGGCCCGCGCGCGGTCGAACCGGTACGTTCCCGCGGCGTTCCATGCGACATCCCACTTGTCTTCGAGACCTTCGAGGGCGGGCTTGTCGGGGATCTCGGCCATGGTGCTCCTTGCGCGGTATGGGCGGCACTGTGTGAGCGTGCCTGAATGTGCGGGTGGGCACAGTCTACCGACGCAGGACGGCCCCTCGCTGAGGCCGGGTCACCCCCGCTGAGGTCGAGTCACACCTGAACGGGCTCGGGAGCCGCGACGTGCGCCGCCGTCGGCATCCGGGCCGCGACCCATGCCGCGAGCAGCGTGATGGCCGACATGATCGCCAGGACGATCCCGGGGTGCCACCACGCATAGGCGGTGGCCTCGCCCAGGGCGAGGGTGAGCGCGGGCACGAATCCGCTCACGGTCGCGGCGATGGCGTACGACAGCGAGAGGGCCGAGTAGCGGAAGTGATCGGGGAAGAGGTCGTTCATGAGTCCGCCGAGTGCCGCCCACGCCATCGTCGGCAGGATGCCGCCGATGATCATCGTGCCCACGAGGATCGGGAAGGTGGCGAACTGCAGCAGGAAGTACATCGGGAACGTGATCAGAAGCGTGCCGAGTGCGCCCCACATCACCACACGGGCGGACCCGATGCGGGTGGACCACCACCCGAAGAGGGGGATCGTGACCAGTTGCAGCAGACCGCCGATGGTCGTGGCGACCAGGAGGTCCTGGTAGGCGAATCCGAGCTGGGCGACCCCGTAGTTGACCGTGTACGTGTTCATCAGCGAGTAGGAGCCGATGCCGAGCAGTGCGGCGCCGATGGCGACCACGATCGCGAGCGGACGCCGGGCGAACATCGTCACGAACGGCACCCGGTCGCGGCGACCCTCGGCGACGACGTCGCGGAAGACCGGCGTCTCGGTGATCGTCAGACGCAGGTAGAGCGAGACGGCGAGGAGCGGTATGGCCAGCAGGAACGGGATGCGCCAGCCCCACGCTGCGAGATCCTCGGCGCTGAGCACCTGAGTCATCACGATGTACACGGTGGCGGAGAGGATGGACCCGACCGGTGAGCCGAGCTGCGGGATGGCCGCGAAGAACGCGCGACGCACGGGGGAGGAGTGTTCGGTCGCGATGAGGATGGATCCGCCCCACTCGCCGCCGAGCGACAGGCCCTGTGCGATGCGGAGAGCGATGAGGAGAGCAGCGCCCAGCCAGCCGGCCTGCGCGTAGGTGGGCAGCATCCCGATGAGGCCCGTCGCGACGCCCATGATGCCGATGGTCCACAGCAGAGTCGCGCGCCGCCCCAGGCGATCGCCCATGTAGCCGAAGAGCACCGCGCCGATGGGGCGCACGACGAACGCGAGCGCGATCGTCAGGAACGACGTGAGCGTCGACCCGAACTCGCCGAGCGGCGAGAAGAAGAGCGGGCCGAGGAAGAAGGCGGAGAAGTACGCGAAGACGTAGAAGTCGAACGATTCGAGCGACGTGCCGACCATCGAGGCCCACGCCACGCGGCGCGGAGTGGAGGTCGGAGCTGTGGATGCGGGGGAGGATGTCACGAGCGTCAATTGTGGCACGAGTCCAGAAAGGCGGCATCGGGCGAAGAAGACCGGCGTCGGGAGGGTTCACCCCGCGATGGTCGCGGGTCGCCGATCCGCGCGTAGAATGTCCGGACAGACATCGATCCGGCCATCACCGGGGAGTCCTCGGAAGAACGTTCCGTCGTCCGCTGTCGATCGTGCGGCGGGATCACTAGAACCGAGCGGGTCAGGCCCGTCACAGCCGCTGTGAGAGTGGCCCCGGCCCGCGACACGCGGGTCGAGCGGCACGCGGGGTGGTACCGCGGTTCTCCCGACGGGTGGATCGTCCCCGCAGGACGAGAACCTGCGAGAGTGCGATGACCTACCCCCGATCCTCCTTCGGCCCGGCCGCCGACGTGCAGCCGAGCCCGCGTTTCCCCGACCTGGAACAGCAGACCCTCGCCTTCTGGGCCGAAGACGACACCTTCCGGGCCTCGATCGCACAGCGCGACGGTGCGCCGGAGTGGGTCTTCTACGACGGCCCGCCCTTCGCCAACGGACTGCCTCACTACGGTCACCTCCTCACCGGCTACGCCAAGGATCTCTTCCCGCGCTTCCAGACCATGCGCGGCAAGAAGGTCGACCGCGTCTTCGGATGGGACACCCACGGGCTGCCCGCGGAACTCGAGGCGATGAAGCAGCTCGGCATCACCGAGAAGAGCGAGATCGAGGCGATGGGCATCGCCACGTTCAACGAGAAGGCGCGCTCGTCGGTGCTGGCGTACACCCGTGAGTGGGAGGACTACGTCACGCGCCAAGCGCGCTGGGTCGACTTCGAGCGCGGCTACAAGACCCTCGACACCGGCTATATGGAATCGGTGCTCTGGGCCTTCAAGACCCTCCACGACCGCGAGATGGCCTACGAGGGGCACCGCGTGCTGCCGTACTGCTGGCGCGACGAGACGCCGCTGTCGGCGCACGAGCTGCGCATGGACGATGACGTGTACAAGATGCGGCAGGACCCGTCGGTGACCGTCACCTTCCCGCTCGTCGGGGCCAAGGCCGAGGCCCTGGGCCTGACCGGCGTGCGAGCCCTCGCCTGGACGACGACGCCGTGGACCCTCCCGACCAACTTCGCGCTCGCGGTCGGACCCGACATCAGGTACGCCGTGCTGCCGGCCGGTCCCGCCGGTGCCGCGGACGTGCACCGGGATGACGACCCGGTGGAGGCCACGGCGCACCGCTACCTGCTGGCCGAGGACCTGCTGGCCGGATACGCGAAGGACCTCGGCTACGCGTCACCCGAGGAGGCCCGCGAGGCGGTGACGGAGACCTTCCTCGGCGCCGACCTGGCCGACGTCTCCTACGATCGCCTCTTCGACTACTACGCCGACACCGACGCGTGGGGCACGCGCGATGCCTGGCGCATCCTCGTCGACGACTACGTCTCGACCGGCGACGGCACGGGGATCGTCCATCAGGCGCCCGCGTACGGCGAGGACGATCAGCGTGTGACCGCGGCCGCCGGGATCCCCCTCGTCATGAGCCTCGACGACGGTGGGCGATTCCTGCCGCAGGTCTCCGACGTTGCGGGCGAGTTGTGGATGGACGCCAACCGGCCACTCATCCGTCTGCTGCGACAGGCCGGCCGCATCCTTCGGGAGGCGAGCTACGAGCATTCGTATCCGCACTGCTGGCGCTGTCGGAATCCGCTGATCTACAAGGCGGTCTCCAGCTGGTTCGTGCGCGTGACCGACATCAAGGACCGTCTCCTGGCCGGCAACGAGCAGATCGCGTGGGTGCCCGAGAACGTGCAGCACGGGCAGTTCGGCAAGTGGCTCGACGGAGCACGCGACTGGTCGATCAGCCGGAACCGCTACTGGGGGACGCCGATCCCGGTCTGGCGGAGCGACGACCCCGAGCACCCGCGCGTGGACGTGTACGGCTCACTCGCGGAGCTCGAGCGGGACTTCGGCGAGCTCCCGCGCAACGAGTCGGGCGAGGTCGACCTGCACCGGCCGTACATCGACGAGCTCACCCGCCCGAACCCCGACGATCCCACGGGCCGCTCGACGATGCGGCGCATCGAGGACGTGCTCGACGTCTGGTTCGACAGCGGCTCGATGCCGTATGCGCAGGTGCACTATCCGTTCGAGAACCAGGCCTGGTTCGACGAGCACTCGCCCGCCGACTTCATCGTCGAGTACATCGGGCAGACGCGCGGCTGGTTCTATGTCATGCACGTGCTCTCGACCGCCCTCTTCGACCGCCCTGCCTTCACCGGAGTCTCCTGTCACGGCATCGTGCTGGGCAGCGACGGGCAGAAGATGTCGAAGTCGCTGCGGAACTACCCCGATGTGAGCGAGGTCTTCGACCGCGACGGTTCGGACGCCATGCGCTGGTTCCTGATGTCGAGTCCGGTGCTGCGCGGCGGGAACCTGGTCGTGACCGAGGAGGGCATCCGTGCGGGGGTCAGGGAGTTCCTCCTGCCGCTGTGGAACTCCTGGTACTTCTTCGCCACCTACGCCAACGCGAGCGGGGTGCGCGGATACGAGGCGACGTGGCGCACCGACAGCACCGATGTGCTCGACCGATACATCCTGGCGCTCACCGGCGACCTGGTGCGCGGCGTCGCCGACGATCTCGAGGGACTGGACTCCACGACGGCCGCCGCGCGCCTGCGTGACTTCGCCGAAGTGCTGACCAACTGGTACATCCGCCGCTCGAGGGACCGGTTCTGGGTGGGCGTGACCGACGATCCCGCCAGCAGAGACGCCTTCGACACGCTGTACACGGTGCTCGAGACCCTCGCGCGGGTTGCGGCGCCCCTGCTGCCGCTGGTGTCGGAGCACGTCTGGAAGGGCGTGACCGGCGGACGCAGCGTGCATCTGCAGGATTGGCCGGATGCCTCGGCCTTCGCCCCGGCGTCCGACATCCGCTCGGCGATGGATGCCGTGCGCGAGGTCTCGAGCGCGGCGAACGCCCTGCGAAAGCGCGAGGGGCTTCGCGTGCGGCTGCCGCTCGCGGCGCTGACGGTCGTCGTGCGAGACGCCGCCGCGCTCGTGCCGTTCGAGGCGATTCTGCGCGAGGAGCTGAACGTCAAGGCCGTCGAACTGATCGAGCTCGACGAGGCCGTCGCCGAGCGGTACGGCATCAGCCGCCGGCTGAGCGTGAACGCCCGAGCCGCCGGCCCGCGACTGGGCAGACGCGTTCAACACGTGATCGCCGGCGCCAGAGCCGGCGTCTGGGAGGAGATCGACGGCGCGGTGGTCGTGGACGGCATCGCGCTCGAAAGCGGCGAGTACGACCTCACGCTGGAGGCGGGAGGCGTCGCCGAGGGCGTGGCCATCTCGCTGCTTGCCGACGGCGGCTTCGTCCTGCTGGACACCGTCACGACCCCCGAGCTGGAGGCGGAGGGACTGGCCCGCGACATGATCAGGGCGGTTCAGGAGACCCGCAAGGCGGCAGGATTCGAGGTGAGCGACCGCATCCGCCTGGAGCTGCTGTTCGCCGACGCGGGCGATCTGGCCAAGGTGGAGTCGGCGTTCGAGATCGCGGACGTCGCCGGCGAGACGCTCGCCCGTGAGCACGTCCTCGGGGACAGCGCGACCGGATCGTCGATGGAGTTCGAGACCACCGTGACTGCGGGCACCTACGCGAACGCCGGCGTCGTCACGGTCCGCGTTTCCCGGATGGAGGCGATTCGATGACCGATCGCGAGAGAGCCGACGCCGTCTACGCGGCGCTTCTGGACCGCGCCGGTGAGCGATGGGTGCAGCCGCGGATCGAGCGCACTCAGCGGGTGCTCGACCTGCTCGACAATCCGCAGCGCACCTATCGCGTGGTGCACATCACGGGCACGAACGGAAAGACCTCGACAGCCCGCATGATCGAGGCGCTCGTGCGTGCGCACGGGCTTCGCACCGGCCTGTTCACGAGTCCCCACCTCGACCGCTTCACCGAGCGCATCCTGGTCGACGGTGAGCCGATAGACGACGCGGCCGTCGCCGACGCCTGGGACGAGATCGATCCCTTCGTGGGGATGATCGATGCCGAACTCGTCGCCGAGGGGGAGGACCCGCTGACGTTCTTCGAGCTCCTGACGGTGCTCGCGTTCGTCGCGTTCGCCGATGCCCCCGTCGACGTGGCGGTCGTCGAAGTCGGCATGGGGGGTTCGTGGGACTCCACGAACACCGCCGATGGCGATGTGGCGGTGCTCACACCGGTGGGCATGGACCACGCCGACCGCCTCGGCGAGACCCCGGCCGAGATCGCGACCGTGAAGGCCGGGATCGTGAAGGACGGCGCGCTGGTGGTCTCGGCACGGCAGGACACCGAGGTGGAGGCGGTCATCCGCGCCACGGCCACCGCGCGCGGTGCCAGGGTCGCGTTCGAGGGTCGTGAGTTCGCCCTGACCGAGGCTCGGCTCGCCGTCGGTGGCCAGCAGCTGACCGTGCAGGGACTCGCGGGGCGCTACGAAGGGGCCTACCTGCCGGTGTACGGGTCGCATCAGGGGCGAAACGCCGCTCTGGCGATCGCCGCCGTCGAGATGCTTCTCGGTGCCGGCGGACGCGCGATCGCGGAGGACGTGCTCGCCGAGGCGCTGACCGTCGTCACCTCTCCGGGCCGGCTGCAGCTGCTCGGCACCGCGCCGACCGTGCTCGTCGACGCGGCCCACAACCCTCACGGCGCCGCAGCGCTGGCCACTGCGCTGCGGGAGTCCTTCGCGTTCGAGGAGTGGGGCGTGGTGCTCGGCGTGCTCGCCGACAAGGATGCCGCCGGCATCGTCGCGGCCCTCGCACCGATCGCCACGCGCGTCTTCGTCACCGCACCCGCCTCGGACCGCGCCGGTGACCCAGACGCCCTGGCCGATCTCGCGGAGGCCGCGGGGTTGGACGTCACCGTGCACGGTGATCTTCCGACCGCCGCCGACGAAGCCCGGGCCTGGGCGGTCGAGTCCGCTCAGCGTGCGGTGGTCATCGCGGGCTCGGTGGTGCTCGCGGGCGAAGCGATCGCGGTATCGGTCGCCGAGGGATGGAAGCGCGGTGGCGCCGATGCGTGAGCCCCGAGTGAGGCGTTCGAGAGGAGCGGCCGAGTCGCTCGGCGCGGTGGTGCTCGGATTCGAATCGATCATCGTCTTCCTCGGTGGACTGGTCGTGTTCGGACTGCGCGCCTTCCCGGGGTCGATCCCGCCGTGGTGGGGGATCGTCGGCGGCACGGTCGTCGCACTGGCGATGGTCGTCACCGCTGGTCTGCTGCGGTACCGTGCCGGGATCGTGCTGGGGTGGGCCCTCCAGGTCGTCGTCGTCCTCGGCGGATTCCTCGTTCCCGCGCTGGTGCTGGTCGGTCTCATTTTCGGAGCGATGTGGGCGTATGCGACCATCAAGGGGGCGGCGCTGGACCGCCGGAACGCCTCGCGTGCCGCAGACGCGGAACCCACGAACGGAGACTGAATGGCCACCGAAGAAACCCTCGTCCTCGTCAAGCCCGACGGCGTCGCCCGCGGTCTCACCGGCGTGATCCTCGCCCGGATCGAAGCGAAGGGTTACGCGCTGGTCGACCTGCGCCTGGTCGAGCCCGAGCGCGAGCGTCTCGAGCGCCATTACGCCGAGCATGAGGGCAAGCCCTTCTACGAGCCGCTGCTCGAGTTCATGATGTCGGGCCCCTCCGTGGCCATCCGGGTCGCCGGCAACCGGGTCATCGAAGGCTTCCGCTCGCTCGCGGGAACAACCGACCCGACCACGGCTGCACCCGGCACGATCCGCGGCGACCTCGGCCGCGACTGGGGCCTGAAGGTGCAGCAGAACCTCGTGCACGGGTCTGACAGCCCCGAGTCGGCGGCCCGAGAACTCGCCATCTGGTTCTGACCCTCTCCTCAGCCCGACGAAGGCGCCGCATCCCCCTGGGGATCGGCGCCTTCGCGCTGCAGCTCAGCCGAAGATCGTCTGGAAGATGTTCGGAAGGGCGTTCAGCTGCACCTGAGCCAGCAGCACGACGACCGCATAGCTGAGGATCGCCATCAGCGGCACCCAGGCCATGAGGCCTGCGGCGGCCTTGCGCACGCGCGCAGGAACCGGCACCACGCCTGACCGCAGCAGGTGGATCGTCACCGCGTAGAAGGACGGGATCGTCACCGCCCAGGTCACCATGCACCACGGGCACAGCGTGCCGAGGTCGAAGATGCTCTGCGCGATCAGCCAGACGACGAACCCGAACGCGAACGCCATGCCCGCCCAGAAGCACCACCAGAACCAACGCGCGAAGCGTGCTCCGGCGAGGATCGCCGCGCCGACGACGATCGGTGCGACCCACCCGGTGAGGCCGAGGATCGGGTTGGGGAAGCCGAAGACGCTGCCCTGCCAGGAGTCGAGATTCGCGCTGCACTGCACCAGCACGCTGAAGTCGCACGACGCCGACGCGCTCGGGTCCGCCAGTCGCTCGATCTTCTCGACCGTGAGGCTGAAGGCGGCGAACCACCCGATCACCCCCGCGATGATCAGCCAGATCGCCAGGCCGGTCGGGCGGGTGTGCGACGAGGGCGAAGCCATACGGCGACCCTCTCATCGTCCGCTATGGGTCTGCTGTGGACCGACTGCGGCCGCGGTCGCGCATTATCGGAGCGAAAGTGCGATAATGAACGGCGATGCACGGCGGCCGCGCCGCCACGGGCATCGACAGAAGACTTCGGGCGATGAACGCCCTATCGTCGTCGCGGAACCCGCTGGACCGGGCGCGACGACACACCGAGTGAGTTCGCGGGGACGCCCCTTCCCAGGGATGGGCGCCACGCACGAGATTTCGACGGGTGACGCGCGGTGTCACCCGCGGGGAGTACGCCAGAGATGGCCGATGGAAATGATGCACACGTCCCAGCAGACTCCGAACCGGACGCCCCGGCGGAGACGAACGTAGAGGCGGAACAGTCGTCCGAGGTTGGGACGCAGGAACTCTCGGAACCCGCAGGGGCCGCCGAGGTCACGGTGCCCACCCAGGAGGAAGCGTCCTCCGAGCCGGCGCCGTCCCCTGAGCCCGAGTCCTCGGCCGAGCCCGAGGTTCCTCCGGCTCCGCCCGAAGAACCTTCCGAACCGGAGAGACTGACCGCTGTCAGTCTCGGTCTCCTGCCGGAGCAGTTCGTCTCCGCGGTGTCGACGCAGCTGCACTTCTACGCTCCCGAGATCGCGGTGCTGCCGGCGCGGCCCGATGACGACGTCGAGAGCGACCGGGAGCAGCAGTCTGGGAGCAGCTCTCGCCGCCGTGGTCGACGTCGCGGAGGCGGCGGCCAGAACGACAAGAGCGGCGGCGACGACGAATCGCGCCGGTCCTCCGGCCGGAAGCGGGCCGTCGAGGTCGTGACCGAGCCGCAGCGGATCAAGGGATCCACGCGCCTCGAGGCGAAGAAGCAGCGCCGCCGTGACGGGCGCGAGGCCGGTCGCCGTCGTGCCGTGGTGACCGAGGCCGAATTCCTCGCGCGCCGTGAGGCGGTCGACCGGGTCATGGTGGTGCGATCGAAGAACGGCCGGATCCAGATCGCGGTGCTGGAGGACGACGTCCTCGTCGAGCACTATGTGGCCCGCAATCAGGACTCGTCTCTCATCGGGAACGTCTATCTCGGTCGCGTGCAGAACGTGCTCCCCAGCATGGAGGCCGCGTTCGTCGACATCGGCCGGGGACGCAACGCCGTGCTCTACTCCGGTGAAGTGGACTGGGACGCCGTCGAGACCGGCAACCAGCCGCGACGGATCGAGCTCGCGCTGAAATCGGGCGACAAGGTGCTCGTCCAGGTGACGAAGGACCCGGTCGGACACAAGGGCGCGCGACTGACCAGCCAGATCTCGCTCCCTGGGCGCTACCTCGTGTACGTGCCCGGCGGCGCCATGAACGGCATCTCGCGCAAGCTCCCCGACACCGAACGGGCGCGCCTGAAGAAGATCCTCAAAGAGGTGCTGCCCGAGTCCTCCGGCGTCATCGTGCGCACCGCCGCCGAGGGCGCGACGGAGGAGCAGCTGACACGTGACGTCAACCGGCTCACGACGCAGTGGGAGCACATCGGCCGGCAGGTCGAATCCCAGCAGGCCCCGGCGCTGCTGCACTCGGAGCCCGATCTGCTGGTCAAGATCGTGCGCGACGTCTTCAACGAGGACTTCTCGAAGATGCTCATCCAGGGTGAGGATGCGCACCAGACCATCACCGCGTATCTCGAAGGGGTCGCTCCCGACCTCCTCGATCGCGTCGAGTCCTACGAGGAGGACCGAGACCCGTTCGACCGCTTCCGCATCACCGAGCAGATCGAGAAGGCGCTGGACCGCAAGGTGTGGCTGCCCTCGGGCGGATCGCTCGTCATCGACCGCACTGAGGCGATGACCGTCGTCGACGTCAACACCGGCAAGTTCGTCGGCTCCGGCGGCAACCTCGAAGAGACGGTCACGAAGAACAACCTCGAGGCGGCCGAGGAGATCGTGCGGCAGCTGCGGCTGCGCGACATCGGCGGAATCATCGTGGTCGACTTCATCGACATGGTGCTCGAATCCAACCGCGATCTCGTGCTGCGGCGTCTGGTCGAGTGCCTCAGTCGCGACCGGACCAAGCACCAGGTGGCCGAAGTCACGTCGCTCGGACTCGTGCAGATGACGCGCAAGAAGCTGGGTCTCGGGCTGCTCGAGACCTTCAGCGAGGCGTGCGAGGTGTGCGCCGGCCGCGGCGTGATCGTCCATCACGACCCGGTGGTCAAGCATCGGTCATCGGGGTCGTCCTCGAGCGGCCGTCGACAGCGCCAGAACGGCAACGGCGGTCCCTCGCAGGGCAACGGCAACGGATCGTCGTCGTCCCAGGGCGGCGGCACGCATACGATCACCGAGGGCGTGAAGTCGGCGCTGGCGCAGATCGCGGCCTCGACGATCCACCCGTCGCAGGGGGAGGACGCCCCCGCCGCCGGTGGACAGGTGGATGTCGTGCTGCCCGAGCCCAAGGACGGCCAGCCTGCCCCGAAGGACGGATCCCGGGCCGAGCACGCGGATCGGGGCAAGAAGCCCCGCCGCAAGAAGCCCGAGTCATCGAAGGGTCCCCGCACCGAGACGGACGTCCTCCTGGACTCCGTTCTGGATGCGCTCCCCGAGCCGAAGGCCCCCGGTCAGGGACGCGGTCGGCGCCGGGTGACCACCGCCGCCTTGACGGGTACGCCGGTGAGCACCGTCACGCCGGCCCCGCCGAGCGAAGACTGACGTCGCGGAGGTCGCGCGTCACCGCCCGCGGCGCTCGCGAGCGGTGACGCGCAGTCCGGAGGCGATGAGGCGCCGGACCAGTTCGTGGCCTCCGACGGCGTGAGCGCCCGCGGCCACGAGACGGTCGTAGGCGTCGTCGGGAACGTCGTAGTGATCGCGATCGAAACCGCGCCGGGGGATGCCGTTCGCCGCTGCGAAGCGGTGCAGTTCGTCGAGGCTCGCATCGCTGATCAGGTGCGACCACAAGCGTCCGTGCGCGGGCCAGCGAGGTGGATCGATCAGGATCGCCATCCCGCGATCCTACGGCGCGGACTCCGGCGGCGTCGCTTTGCGCGGGGCTGCGGCATCCGGTAAAGTATTCCTTTGGTGCGTAGCGTGCCGCATACTCATGGCGACACGCCGAGAGCATGGCTTCCGCACCGTTACCCGTCTTTCAAGACAACCGGAGCCGTGCGCTCCCCAAGACGAAACAAGGTGTGAAGTGGTTTACGCAGTTGTGCGCGCCGGTGGCCGGCAGGAGAAGGTCGAGGTCGGCTCGATCGTCGTTCTCGATCGTCTGGCCGCTCAGATCGGTGACAAGGTGCAGCTTCCGGCCGTCCTGCTCGTCGACGGCGACGCCGTCACGACCGACGCCGACAAGCTGGCGAAGGTCTCGGTGACCGCCGAGGTCCTCGGTGAGGAGCGCGGCCCCAAGATCGTGATCCAGAAGTTCAAGAACAAGACCGGCTACAAGAAGCGCCAGGGGCACCGCCAGGACCTCACGCGCGTCAAGGTCACCGGCATCAAGTAACTCCAGGAAGAAGCTGAGATGGCACACAAGAAGGGCGCAAGCTCCACTCGCAACGGTCGTGACTCCAACGCGCAGCGCCTCGGCGTGAAGCGCTTCGGCGGTCAGGTCGTCGGCGCGGGCGAGATCATCGTCCGTCAGCGCGGAACCCACTTCCACCCGGGCGCCAACGTCGGCCGGGGCGGCGACGACACGCTGTTCGCCCTCGCCGCCGGTGCGGTCGAGTTCGGCAACAAGGGCGGTCGCAAGGTCGTCAACATCGTCGCAGCTGCGGAGTGATCCGGGGCTCACGAGAAGTCTTCGATGAGGGGCGGGCTTCGGCTCGCCCCTCATCTGTATCCACATCCTGAGGGGAATGACATGGTCACCTTCGTCGATCGGGTGACCCTTCACCTGCGCGCGGGCAAGGGCGGCAACGGCTGTGTGTCGGTGCGACGGGAGAAGTTCAAGCCCCTCGCCGGTCCCGACGGCGGCAACGGCGGACACGGCGGAGACATCGTGCTCGTCGCCGACCCGCAGGAGACGACGCTGCTGTCGTATCACCACTCTCCGCACCGCAGCGCCGACAACGGCGGGTTCGGCATGGGCGACAACCGGTCCGGCGCGGCGGGAGAGCACCTCGAGCTGTCTGTGCCGGTCGGGACCGTGGTGAAGGCGCCCGATGGCGAGACCCTCGTCGACCTCATCCACCCCGGGATGCGTTTCGTCGCCGCCCCGGGCGGCCTCGGAGGACTCGGGAACGCCGCCCTGGCGTCACCGAAGCGTAAGGCGCCCGGCTTCGCGCTGCTGGGCACCTCGGGCTGGGAGGGCGATGTCGTCCTCGAGCTGAAGACCGTCGCCGATGTGGCGCTGGTCGGATTCCCCTCGGCCGGCAAGTCGAGCCTGATCGCGGCGGTCTCGGCCGCGCGACCGAAGATCGCCGACTACCCCTTCACGACACTGCATCCGAACCTGGGCGTCGTCCAGGCCGGTGACACGCGCTACACCATCGCCGATGTCCCTGGACTCATCGAGGGTGCCAGCGAGGGCCGCGGGCTGGGCCTGGAGTTCCTCCGGCACGTCGAGCGGTGCACGGCACTGGTGCACGTGCTCGACTGCGCCACCCTCGACCCCGGCCGCGATCCGCTGAGCGATCTCGACGTCATTCTCGCGGAGCTCGCCGCTTACCCGGTCGCGGACGATCAGGTGCCGCTGCTCGAACGGCCACAGCTGGTCGCGCTCAACAAGCTCGATGTGCCCGAGGCCAAGGACCTCGCCGATCTCGTGCGCCCCGACCTCGAGGCTCGCGGCTTCCGCGTCTTCGACATCTCCACGGTCGCTCGCTCGGGGCTGCGTGAGCTCACGTTCGCTCTGGGGGAGATCATCGCCGGTCATCGGGCGACGCGAGCCGACGAGGGGCCGCAGGAGCGCGTGGTCATCCGCCCGCGCGGTTCCGAGAAGGAGTTCTCCATTCGGGTCGAGGGCGGCACCTACGGCAATCTCTACCGCATCGTCGGCGCAAAGCCGGAGCGGTGGGTGCAGCAGACCGACTTCCGCAACGATGAGGCCGTCGGCTTCCTGGCCGACCGCCTCGACAAGCTCGGTGTCGAAGACGAGCTGTTCCGCGCCGGTGCGACCCCGGGTGCGACCGTGGTGATCGGGGAGGGCGACGGCGTCGTCTTCGACTGGCAGCCGTCGCTGAGCTCGGCTGCCGAACTCATGACCGCTCCGCGGGGGACCGATCCCCGGATCGATCCGTCGAACCGCCGCACGACGTCGCAGCGGCGGGAGCAGTATCGCGAACGCATGGATGCCAAGGCCGAGGCGCGCGCCGATCTCGAGGCCGAGCGCCTCTCGTCGTCCGGGTGGAGCGAGGAGAGCGACGGGTGAGCGTCGTCGACCGCTCCGGTCTCGCCACCGTGCGCCGCGTGGTGGTCAAGGTGGGGTCCTCGTCGATCAGCGGTGCGAATCGCGGCAAGATCGCGCCGATCGTCGAAGCGCTCGCCCACGCCCATGCTCGCGGCACCGAGGTCGTGCTGGTCTCGTCGGGAGCGATCGCCACCGGAATGCCGTACCTCACCCTCGACGAGCGTCCCACCGACCTCGCCACCCAGCAGGCGGCCGCGGCGGTCGGGCAGAACGTGCTGATCTACCGCTACCAGGATGCGCTGCGCCCCTTCGGTGTCGTCGCCGGGCAGGTGCTGCTGACGGCAGGCGACCTCGAGAACGCGACACCGCGATCGAATGCGCGCCGCGCGATGGAGCGGCTTCTGGGACTGCGCATCCTGCCGATCGTCAACGAGAACGACACCGTAGCGACCCACGAGATCCGCTTCGGCGACAACGACCGCCTGGCAGCGCTGGTCGCCCGCCTGATCGGTGCCGACGCGCTGGTCCTTCTCAGCGACATCGAATGCCTCTACACGCGCCCGCCGGGCGAGCCGGGTGCTCGCCCGATCGATCGTGTGGCCTGGGGCGACGATCTCGACGACTACGAGTTCGGCGCAACGGTCGTCAACAGCCTCGGAACCGGCGGTGCCGCGACGAAGGCTTCGGCCGCGAAGCTTGCTTCGGCAGCGGGCATCGGCGTGCTCGTGACGAGCGCGGACCTCGTGGCCGAGGCGCTCGAGGGGCGTCACGTCGGCACGTGGTTCGAGCCGGATCCGGCACCGGATGCGGCGCCCGCCACGGGGCCCGTGCGGGCGGCCGGGAATCAGTAGGCTGGAACGATGACCACGGTGACGGAGGCTTCGGCACGCGAGCGGATGCAGCGGGCGAAGGATGCCAGCCGAGCCGTCGCGCTCCTGGACGACGATGCGAAGTCGCACGCGCTGCGGACCATCGCCGACGCGATCGAGGCGGCCTCGGCCGAGATCGTCGCCGCGAACACCGAGGATCTCGCACGCGGTGCGGCGAGCGGGCTCGCCGATGGCCTGCGCGACCGCCTGCGCCTGGACGCCCCGCGCGTCGCCGCTCTCGCCGCCGCCGTGCGGGAGATCGCCGACCTTCCCGACCCCGTCGGACGTGTCCTCGACGAGCGCATCATCGGCGGCGGCATCCGGCTGACGAAGGTCGCCGTGCCCTTCGGCGTCGTCGGAGCGATCTACGAGGCCCGGCCGAACGTGACCGTCGACATCGCGGCCCTCGCCCTGCGGTCGGGGAACGCGGTCGTCCTACGCGGCGGGAGCGCGGCCGAGAACACGAACAGGGCCCTCGTGTCTGCCATGCGGCATGCCCTCGCATCTGCAGGCATCGACCCCGAAGCGGTGCAGACGATCGATGCGTTCGGACGCGACGGCGCACGCGAGCTGATGACCGCGCGAGGGCTGGTCGACATCCTCGTTCCGCGGGGAAGCGCGCAGCTCATCGAAACGGTCGTGACGGAATCGACCGTGCCCGTCATCGAGACCGGCGCGGGGGTCGTGCACATCTTCGTCGACGCCACCGCGCGCGCGGACTGGACGCGGGAGATCGTCGTCAATGCGAAGGCGCAGCGACCCAGCGTCTGCAACGCCGTCGAAACGGTCCTCGTGCACCGCGATGCTCTCGAACTCGTCCCCGACCTGCTGGACGCGCTCGAGGGGGCGGGGGTGACCGTGCATGGAGACGAGACGATCTCAGGACTCTCGCCTCGCGTCGTGGCGGCCACCGATGACGACTGGTCCACGGAGTACTTGAGTCTGGATCTGGCCATGCGCGTCGTCGACGGGATCGACGAGGCGCTGACGCACATCCGAACCTACTCGACGCACCACACCGAGGCGATCATCACCGATGACCCGGCAGCGGCCGAGCGCTTCCTCGCCGAGGTCGACTCCGCGGCGGTGATGCTCAATGCGTCGACACGCTTCACGGACGGCGGAGAGTACGGCTTCGGTGCAGAAGTCGGCATCTCCACGCAGAAGCTGCACGCCCGAGGGCCGATGGGCCTGACCGAACTCACGAGCGTGAAGTGGATCGGGCGGGGCGAAGGCCACGTCCGAGCCTGATCCCAAATAGACTGGTCGGCGTCCGGACATCCCGGGCCCACCCGAAACGGAGCACGAATGACACTGGCTGAGATCGTCATCCTCGCGGCGGAGGAGACCGAGCACCACGGCAACGTCGCGCTCGAGACCTTCTGGTACGGTGCGGTGGCCCTGGCCGTCTTCGGTCTGCTGGCGCTCGTGACCGCGTCGTATCGTAACGTGGCGAACCGCCACGCACATAAGGCGGAGGCCTACGCGAAGGCGCACGCGAACGACGTTCAGAAGGCGGGACACGGGCACTAGGCCCGCTGCATGTCCACGGCGCGAGCCCCTCGGATCGGAGTGATGGGCGGGACGTTCGATCCCATCCACCACGGGCACCTCGTCGCGGCCAGCGAAGTGGCGCAGTCCTTCGACCTCGATGAAGTCGTCTTCGTTCCGACCGGACGCCCCTGGCAGAAGCAGAGCGTGACCTCCAGCGAGCATCGCTATCTGATGACCGTCATCGCGACGGCATCGAACCCGCAATTCACCGTGAGCCGCGTCGACGTGGACCGGGCCGGCCCGACCTACACCATCGACACACTGCGCGATCTGCAGGCGGAGAGACCGGGCGCGGAGCTGTACTTCATCAGCGGCGCCGACGCCGTGGCGCAGATTCTCAGTTGGCGGGACCATGATGAACTGTGGCAACTCGCCCACTTCGTCGCCGTCTCCCGTCCCGGCCACGTGCTGAGCACCGAGGGACTGCCGTCGGAGAACGTGAGCCAGCTGGAGATCCCCGCGCTGTCGATCTCGTCGACGGACTGTCGAGACCGGGTTCGTCGAGGTCACCCGGTGTGGTACCTCGTCCCCGACGGGGTTGTCCAATACATTGCGAAGCATCACCTCTACCGGAGCATGGAATGAGCACACCCGAGCACCCCGCGGACAAGCCGCTGACCCGCCGTCAGCTGCGGGAGATCCGCAACACCGGCTCGACGCCCGTCGTGACACCCCCGGACGCCGACGCCCATGCCACAGCCGACACCGACGACGCCGCGCCCGAGCAGGCGGCACCGGTCGCCTCTCCGAAGCCGCGCCTGCCCCGGCCGGCACCCCCGACCGATGTGTCGCCGGCGCCGGCACCCGACTCCAGTGTGAACCTCGGTGAGGCGCCGCTCACGCGCCGGCAGGCGCGCCAGCAGGAGAAGATACGCACCGCCTCGGTGCCGGTGATCACACCGGAGGTGGCTGCTCAACACACCACAGCGGCGAAGAAGCCCGTGTGGACCGCGGCGCCGGTCGACCCCGCCCTGGGCGAGCCGACGCCCATCGTCGCCTCCGTCCCCGAGGGTGCGGATGCACCGGCCGAGAACGATTCGGGCGAGGCTGGCCGAGAGGTCGCGGACGAGTCCGAGCGGCCCGTGGTGAACCCGGCTCTCGGGGCAGGGCTCCTCGCCGGGGGCGTGCAGGAGGCTGCGGGGGCCCCGGCGTCCTTCGATCAGCTGCTGACGCGCTCGTCGAGCGGCTCGGTCAGCACTCCCAACGCGCTCATCATGTCTCAGACGCCGTCGACGCTCGCCTCGCCTGTCGCCTCGACGGGCGAGGTCATCCTCACGGGGTCGTACGACCTGCCGGAGGGCTTCGGATCCACCGGACACGCCCGTGGGACGGCGGACGGCAAAGAGGTGGACGCGGTTCTCGTCGACGGTGAGCTGCCGGCGCATTCGTCACCGACGCCGATCGCCGCCAGCGCCGCGATCAGCACCCACAAGCAGCCCGGCGACGTCATCAAGCCCCCCACCCCCGAGAAGGGTGGGCGGCTGATGCTGACACTCGCGATCACCGCCGGTGTCCTGGCGCTCGCCCTCGTGGGCGTGCTCATCCTCGCGTTCGTGACGGGAGCGATCTGATGCCGGCGACGGAACAGTCGCGGGAGATGCTCCAGATCGCCGCCGCCGCAGCGGACGCGACCGGTGGTGAGGACCTCGTCGCCCTGGACGTGTCCGATCCGCTGCCGCTCGTCGACGTCTTCCTCATCGTCACCGGGCGCAGCGAGCGCAATGTCGCCGCCATCGCCGATGAGATCGAGGAGAAGCTCCTCGAGGCAGGCCACAAGCGGCTCCGGCGCGAAGGACGCGAGGAGTCCCGCTGGATCCTCCTCGATTTCGGCGACGTCGTGGCGCATGTCTTCCATGAGGAGGAGCGGTCGTACTACGGGCTCGAACGCCTGTGGAAGGACTGCCCCGTCGTCCCCATCGTCCTTGCCGGAGCCTCGGCTGGCGAGTGATTCACGTCGCGTCGCGCGCCACGCCCGGGGCGGCGACGGTTCGAAGAGACCGGGAACATGTTGTAAGCTGATCGAGTTGTCCCGCCGGAGCGGGAAACGATCTGGGCCTGTGGCGCAGCTGGTAGCGCACCTGCATGGCATGCAGGGGGTCAGGGGTTCGAGTCCCCTCAGGTCCACCAAAAACCCCCGGTCAACCGGGGGTTTTGTGTTGGATGCGGGCAGCCTGAAGAGTCCTCCCCATCATGCTGTGTCGTAGCGTGGAGACATGAAGCTCCTCGCGCGCGTCCTGGTGGTCGGCGTGCTGAGCAGCGCGATCAGCGGCGCACTCGCGTCGGAGGAGTCCGACCCCGATATCGCGGCTGCTGCCGCATCGATGCCCTCGACCGACGCGTCCGCCGCCGAAGAGCCCGTCGTCGTCGCGCCCGCCGGTGCCGGCGAGGTGAGATTGGAAGCCGCCCGGCTCGTCGCAGCGATGACGGTGCGTGAGCGTGCGGCGAGCGTCGTGATGGGGCACCTTCCGACGACAGACACATCGCTGCTCCGGACATACATGGCCGAGGAGGGGATCGCGGGGTTCATCCTGATGGGCGCGAACATCCCGGCGGACGAGTCGGCGCTCCGTGCGGTGACGGGATCCCTCATCGTCGATCCGACGCTCCCGCCGCTCTTGGCCATCGACCAGGAGGGCGGCGACGTCTCTCGGCTGCCCTGGGACGACTTCGCCGCGGCGCCGACCTTGAAGGACGCCGACCCCGGTGCCGCGGCGGACGCGTTCGCGGCACGCGCGTCTCTCGTGGCGCGTGCCGGGGCGAGCGTGAACTTCGGCATCGTTGCAGACGTGACATCCGACCCCGGGATGTTCATCTACCGGCGTGCTCTCGGCACCGACCCGGCTGCCTCGGCGGACAGGGTCGTGGGCGCTGTTCAGGGCGAGGGCGGACGGGTGGCATCCACCCTCAAGCACTTCCCCGGCCACGGCGCAGCGCCGGGCGACTCGCACATCGGCATCCCGAGCACGGACATGTCGATGCAGGAATGGTCCGAGACGCAAGCGCCCCCATTCGTCGCGGGGATCGACGCGGGCGCACCCCTGCTGATGTTCGGACATCTGTCGTACACGACCGTCGATGACGCGCCCGCATCGCTGTCGTCCGAGTGGCATCGCATCGCCCGCGAGGAACTCGGGTTCGACGGCGTCGCGGTCACCGACGATCTCGGGATGCTTCAGGCGACCGGCCTGCCCGAATACGCCGATCCGGTAGCCAACGGCGTCGCCGCGCTGGCAGCAGGCAATGATCTGCTCCTGACGGTGCTCTACAGCGACGCCGGCAGCGCCGAGCGCCTGGTGGAGGGGATCGTGACCGCCGTGGAGCGCGGCGAGGTGTCGCTGGAGCGACTGACCGAGGCATCCGAGCGGGTCACGGCGCTGCGATGGGTGTCGGCGCACACCACCCTGCTTCCCTGCGCGGACTGCGCGCAGTGACGCCCGCTGTCAGCCGATGATGGCGGCGAGGAGACGTTCCCGCAGCCTGGCCCCCGTCGCCGCGAATTCTCGCTGTTGCCGTACGTACTCCGCCTTGCCCGCTGCGGTCTCCACCGCCACCGGATCGAAGCCCCAGTCACGCAGGTCGTAGGGTGAGGCCCGCATGTCGAGGGTTCGGACCGCGCGCGCGTGCTCGAAGGTGTCGAGCAAGAGATCGCCCGGCACGAGCGGCCCGGCCTTGACGGCCCACTTGTACAGATCCATACCCGCGTGCAGGCATCCCGGCTGCTCACGATCTGCCTGCGTGCGACGGGACAGCGGTTCGCGGTTGCGCGGTGCGGCATCAGGGGTGAAGAAGCGGTAGGCGTCGAAGTGCGTGCAGCGCAGCTCGTGCGCCTCCACCACGTCATCGGTGCCCCGGGGGCCGAGTCGAAGCGGCAGGTCGTGACGCGGTGAAGATGATCGATAGACCATCGCCCACTCGTGCATGCCGAAGCATCCGAAAGCGGGGGCGCGCCCGGCCGTGGATCGGAGGATGCGCACGATGCCGGCGAGGAGGTCGCCGCGCGTGCGTCGGCACTCATCGGCATCGACGACGAGCGATCCGGGAGGGTCGCTCGCGACGTAACCTCGCCACCGGCCGCGTGAGGTCTCGGCGGCGTCTTCGAGGACAACGCCCGCACCGGGATGCCACCGGCGCAGCACTGCCGGCTTGTAGGAGTAGTACGTGTAGAGGAAATCGTCCACCGGGTGCGCCTCCCGGCGAGAGGAGCGCTCGCGCCGCGCGGCCGTGAGGGCGTCGGCGCGGTGGGCGTGACGCGACGCGAGATCGTGCCACGCCGACGCAGGAAGGCTCGTCGTGACCGTCACGTCTGGACCGGGTCGATCAGATCGGGGCGGTTGTTGCGCACGTTTCCGACAGCGGGGGAGACGACTCGGGCGTCGAGCGTCTCGGCGACCGCAGGTGCCGCGTCGATCGCGGCGTCGAGGACGTCACGCACGTTCTCGGTCGTCGGATCGAGCCACGCGTCCGCGTGGTCCGGGTCGACGAACAGCGGCGTACGGTCATGGATGGAACGGAGCGAGCCGACCGCGTCACGTGTGAGGATCGTGAAGCTCAGCATCCACCGTGCCGGGTCGTCGTCGCTCTTGGACGGATCCTTCCACCATTCGTAGAGGCCGGCGAACAGCAGCGGGCCGTCGTCCGCCGGGTGGATGTAGTGCGGCACCTTTCCCTGGTCGGACTTCTGCCACTCGTAGTACCCCGATGCGGGAATGACGGCACGGCGCTTGTGGAGGGCGGTTCGGAACAGCGGCTTGTCCTCAAGCTCCTCGGAGCGGGCGTTGAAGGCCCGTGCTCCGATGGTCGGGTCTTTCGCCCACCCGGGAACGAGACCCCAGCGCGCTCGTGCAAGCCGCCGCGTCGGCGGCTCGGTCTTGGTGGAATCGAGCACGATCGCCGCAGGGTCTGTGGGGGCGATGTTGAATGACGGTGCGGGAAGATCGTCGCCTTCCACGTCGACGCGCAGAACGCCGACGAGCTCGGATCCGACATTCGCGACGACGAACCTTCCGCACATGCTGCCAGCCTACGCGCGGACGACGACACGGCTCACGAATCGACGACGCCCGCCTCGCGCAGGCGCCGGAGCAGGCCCGCGCCGTGTGAGGCCGAGACCCACGGGACAGATGCCGCCGTGTGGTCGTTGACGGCCGTGCGGCCACCGGCGAGAACGGCCTCGGTGGGGGACAGGCGCCGGATGGCCACCGCGGCGACGTTGCCGGGGTGCTCGCTGGCGAACCGCGTGTAGATCTCATCGTCATGCTGGCCGTCGTCGCCGATCAGGAGCCACGTGATGTCGGGGAACTCGGCTGCGAGCCGCCGGAGGTTCTCCGACTTGTGCAGCTGGCCGCTGCGGAACCAGCGGTCGTGCGTGGGCCCCCAGTCGGTGAGCAGCGTCGCTCCGGGCGGATAGAGGTGACGCCGGAGGAATCGCATGAGCGTCGGTGCGATGTTCCACGCACCTGTCGACAGGTACACCACGGGGATTCCCGGTCGATCGCGCACGAGGGTCTCCAGCAGAACCGCCATGCCGGCGACCGGCTGCCGAGCATGCTCATCGACCACGAACGAGTTCCATGCGGCCAGCAGGGGCCGCGGGAGAGCGGTGACCATGACCGTGTCGTCGACGTCGGAGACGACACCGAAGCGCACATCCGAACCGACGACGAAGACCCGCGTCTCGACGGGCTCGCCGCCCTCGACCGACATTGTGAAGGTCTGCCACCCCGGCGCGAGGGATGCGGGCAGCACGGTGTCGATCACGCCGCCGCGATCGGCGACGACGTCATGCGTCACGCCGCCGATGTCGACGCTCACCTGGGCGAAGCCGACGGGCACGGCCACGAAGCTGCGCCAGCCGCGCACGCCGCCGTACTCGCCGTCGCTCGGAGGGGTCCGAGGCGGCACGATGAGCACGCGCCCGAGCACGCGGACCCAGTCGGTGCCGCCGTACCCGGGGAACGGCGTCACCGTCGGCAGCTGCCCGCGCTGACGAGCCCGGCGTTCGCGCCAGGCGTGGAAGCGCCGCTCCCACCGGGCCAGCCACAGGACTTTCGGACGGACGGGATCCTCGGTCGGGGCGGCCATACCCCTCAGTCTTCCACGCGATGCGCGCCCGGGACCGCCGTCGAGCCGGTGCCGTCGTCCGCGAGGTGCTTGCGTTCGACGCGTTCGATGACCTTCTTCGCGACCAGAACGAGAACCAGGAACACGACGATGACGCCGACGAAGAGGTAGCCGGCGTAGTGGAGGCGGTCGGCGAGCTCGCGATAGGTGCCGGCCGCGGCGGACGACACCGACACGTACAGTGCCGCCCACACGATGCAGGCGGGCGTGGTCCAGGCGAGGAAGCGGCCGTATCGGTAGCCGCTCATCCCCACGGTCAGCGGCACCAGCGAGTGCAGGACCGGGAGGAAGCGCGACAGGAAGATCGCGGGGCCGCCCCGCCGGCGCAGGTAGCGTTCCGACCGCATCCAGTTCGCCTCGCCGATGCGCCGTCCCAGACGGGAGTGACGGATACGGGGCCCGAGGTAGCGGCCGAGCCAGAATCCGATGCTCTCGCCCGCCACCGCACCGATGACGACCACGACACCGAGAGTGAGCCCCTCCCAGATGCTCGAGACCGCCGTTCCGGCGACGATGACGATGGTGTCCCCGGGCACGATCAGACCGATCAGCACACTCGTCTCGAGCATGATCGCGATGCCCGCGAGTGCGGTTCGCAGCACCGGATCCACCGACTGCACGGCATCGAGGATCCAGGTGAGCACGTCGTTCACCCGATCGAGACTACGTCGGACGCCTCGCGAGGAGGTGTGAAATCCCCGTTGCTCGGAGCAGGCCTTCAGGATGCGCGGGCTCGCGCGGGGGCCGGATGAGGTTCCGGTAACCTGAAAGACGCGTTCCGCGCGCCCCCGTACTCCGCGATTGGTTCTCCCGTGTCACAGCACTCTCCCTCCGACCGCCCTGCTTCCGACGACGGAAGCGGCTTCGACGCCCACGCCGTCGAGCGCAAGTGGCAACAGCGGTGGGAACAGGCCGACCCCTTCAAGGCGGGTGGCCCCGAGGACACGCGTCCGCGCAAGTACGTGCTCGCCATGTTCCCCTACCCGTCGGGCGACCTGCACATGGGTCACGCGGAGAACTACCTCTACTCGGACATCGTGGCGCGCTTCTGGCGCCACCGCGGCTACAACGTGCTCAACCCGATCGGATGGGACTCATTCGGCCTGCCCGCCGAGAACGCCGCGATCAAGCGCGGCGCGGACCCGCGGGAGTGGACGTACGACAACATCGCACAGCAGAAGGCCGGATTCCGTGCCTACGGGGTCTCGTTCGACTGGAACCGCGTCCTCCACACGAGCGACCCGGATTACTACCAGTGGAACCAGTGGCTGTTCCAGCGTCTTCACGAGCGGGGGCTCGCATACCGCAAGGACGCCGCCGTCAACTGGGACCCGGTGGATCAGACCGTGCTCGCCAACGAGCAGGTGCTTCCCGACGGCACATCCGAGCGCAGCGGTGCGGTGGTGGTCAAGAAGAAGCTCGAACAGTGGTACTTCAAGATCACCGACTACGCCGATCGACTCCTCGACGACCTGAATCAGCTCGAAGGGCGATGGCCGCAGAAGGTCATCCGCATGCAGCGGAACTGGATCGGGCGATCTGTCGGAGCCGACATCGATTTCGAGATCGAAGGGCACCCGGAGAAGGTCACCGTCTTCTCGACGCGCCCGGACACCCTCCACGGGGCGACCTTCTTCGTCGTCGCACCGGAGAGCGAGCTGGCGGCTCAGCTGGCTGCCGGAGCCTCGGCCGACGTGCGGCAGCGCTTCAGCGACTACGTCGAGTCGGTCGGTCGTCAGACCGAGATCGAGCGTCAGTCCACCGATCGGCCGAAGACCGGCGTCTTCCTCGAGCGCTACGCCGTCAACCCCGCCAACGGCGAGCGCCTTCCGGTGTGGGCCGCGGACTACGTGCTGGCCGACTACGGCCACGGCGCCGTGATGGCCGTCCCCGCCCACGACCAGCGCGACCTCGACTTCGCGCGCGCATTCGACCTGCCGGTGAAGGTCGTCGTCGACACCACCGCACCCATCACGGGGGCGATCCCGGTCATCGATGTCGACGAAGACGGCAACCCCATCGACCCCTTCGCGGACGACCCGTCGCTCGACGAGCTCGATCCCGCGCACACGGGCGTCGCCCTGGCCGGTGAGGGTCGCATGGTCAACTCGGGCTCACTGAACGGGCTGTCCAAGCGCAACGCGATCACCCGCATGATCGAGGAACTCGAGGCGAAGGGGGCCGGCCGGGCGTCGAAGTCGTATCGGCTGCGCGACTGGCTCATCTCCCGGCAGCGCTTCTGGGGGACCCCGATCCCGATGATCCACACCGATGACGGCCGCATCGTGCCGGTCCCGGAGGATCAGCTGCCGCTCACCCTCCCGGACGCGGCCGGTCTCGATCTCGCACCGAAGGGCACCTCGCCCTTGGGCGCGGCTGGCGAATGGGTGCAGACCGTCGATCCCACCACCGGCGAGGCGGCGCGGCGCGACCCCGACACCATGGACACCTTCGTGGACAGCTCCTGGTACTTCCTGCGCTTCCTCTCGCCGGGCGACCCGAACGAGGCGTTCTCGTCCGCCGAGGCGATGAAGTGGGCGCCGGTGGACTTCTACATCGGAGGCGTGGAGCACGCCATCCTCCACCTGCTCTACGCGCGGTTCATCACCAAGGTCCTGTACGACATGGGGCTGGTGGACTTCACCGAGCCGTTCTCGAGCCTGATCAACCAGGGGATGATCATCCTCGGCGGCACGAAGATGTCCAAGAGCAAGGGCAACCTCGTGGTGTTCCAGGACGAACTCGACGCGCACGGCGCTGACGCGCTGCGGGTCGCCCTCGCCTTCGCCGGACCGGTCGAGGACGACAAGGACTGGAACGACGTCTCGACGACGGGTGCCCAGAAGTTCCTGGCCCGCGCCTGGCGCGTGGCGCACGACGTGGCCAGCGAGCGGGACGTCGTGTGGAAGGACGGCGATCCGGCCCTGCGCCGCGTCACCCACCGCCTCCTCGCAGATGCTCCGACACTGGTCGAGCAGACGAAGTTCAACGTCGTCGTCGCCCGGCTCATGGAACTGGTGAACGCGACCCGCAAGGTGATCGACACCGGCGCGGGTGCGGCGGATCCCGCCGTGAGGGAAGCCGCCGAGGCGACGGCCATGATCCTGGACCTGTTCGCTCCTCACACGGCCGAGGAGATGTGGGAGACGCTCGGCTATGAGCCGTTCGTCGGCCTCATGCCCTGGCGGAGCGCCGACCCGACGCTGCTGGTCGAGGAATCCGTCACCGCTGTCGTTCAGATCAACGGCAAGGTGCGGGCGACGCTCGAGGTGCCGGCGCGCATCGAGCCCGACGCGCTGGAGAAGCTCGCCCGAGAGGACGCTCGCGTCATCCGCGCCCTCGGTGACAAGACCATCGCGCGCGCGATCGTCCGCGCACCGAAGGTCGTGAGCTTCAGCGCGAACTGACCCTCCCCACGGGGCTGCCGCAGCGCGCTGTCCACCGAACGGTCGGGCCGCGTCCGCCGCGTGTGCGCACACGCCTAGCGTGAGCGGGTGGCGAGAATCTCGGACACCTCGACAGCTCGGCGCTGGGGCGTCGGCGGACTGGTGCTGCTCGTGCTGGCGGGACTGGTCGTCACCGTGGTCATCGGGCTCGTACGCGGTGCCACGGCACCTGTCGAGACGGTGACCGTCGATGACCTCGCGACGACTGGCACACCGGAGGCGGATCTCTATGTCCACGTGTCGGGCGCCGTCGCCGGTCCCGGCCTGTACGTGCTCGCCGACGGCGCGCGCGTGATGGATGCGGTGGCAGCCGCCGGTGGTTTCACCGGCGACGCCGATTCCGCCGCCGTGAATCTCGCTCGGCCGATCGCCGACGGCGAGCAGCTTCACGTGCCCGCGAAGGGGGAGGCGCCCGCGCCTGCGCCGGGGCCGGCGAGCGGCGGCGCCGGCCCGATCGATCTCAACACCGCCGACGTGGCCGCGCTCGAGACGCTCCCGGGCATCGGGCCGACCCTCGGTGGCCGGATCGTGGCCTGGCGGGAGGAGAACGGTCGGTTCACCAGTGTCGACGACCTTCTCGCAGTGCCGGGGATCGGCGAGAAGCTGCTGGCCGGCATGCGCGATCTGATCGTCGTGTGATGGGCAGAGCGTGGACGCTCGCCCCGGCGGCGGCGCTCACCTGGGTGGTCGCGGGCCTCGCGACGGTCCACCCGGCGGTGGCTCCCGCGCTCGCGGCCGGCAGCGCGACGGTCATGGCGGGCGCGATCGTCATGACATGGCGTTCGCGGCGTGCGGTGCGGCTGCGCCGGGCCGGCGTGCTGATCGGCCTCGTCGCGCTCAGCACGGGCGTCGCCGCGGCGAACGTGTGGTCGGCCACCGGGCCCCGGGAGCACGTCATCGATCTGGCCGAGCGTGAGGGACCGCTGGTGTCGATGACCGCGACCGTGACCGGCAAGATCGAACCGTGGGGATCGGAGCACCTCGCCTTCGATGCCGTGGCGAGCGCCGTCGGTGACGGGGAAGGGGCGCACGCGGTCGCCGCGGTCATCCAGATCGTGGTCGCTCCCGACGACATCGAGAACGTCTCCGCTCTGGATGCCGGCGCGGTCGTCGAAGCGCGGGGTTCCTTCCAGGTGTCCGAGGCCGGTGAGCGTGCCGTCGCACAGGTCCACGCCACGGTGGTCGAGCTGCTGCGACCTGCCGGCGGAGTCCTCCGGATCTCGAGCGATCTGCGGCGTGGGCTGCTCGCAGCGGTCGATGGATTGCCGAGCGACGGAGCGTCGCTCGTGCCCGGACTGGCCGTGGGCGACACCCTGCTGGTGACGGAGCAGATGGATGCGGCGATGAAGGAATCTTCCTTGTCGCACCTCACCGCGGTGTCGGGTTCCAACTGCGCTCTCGTCGTCGGTCTCGCCTTCGCGGCCGCCGCGGCGTCGGGTCTCGGACGGACCTGGCGCATCGTGGTCGCCATGCTCGCGCTCGGGGGATTCGTCGTGTTGGTCACGCCCGAGCCGAGCGTGGTCCGAGCCGCGGGCATGGCTGCTGTCGCAATGCTCGCCCTCCTGCTCGGACGGACGTCGCAAGGCGTAGCCGTGCTGTCGGCGGCGCTGGCCGTCGCCCTGGCCGCGGACCCGTGGCTGTCCGGATCGCTGGGGTTCGGTCTGTCGGCGGCGGCCACCGGGTCGCTGCTGCTGTTCGCCAGGCCGCTCGCGCAGGGTCTGGCGCGCATCATGCCGCAGAGCCTCGCGCTCGTGCTGGCCGTGCCGCTGGCCGCTCAGCTCGCGTGCGGTCCGCTGCTCATCCTCATCACCCCCACCGTTGCGCTCTACGGCGTCGCGGCCAACGTGCTCGCGGCGCCCGCGGCACCCGTGGTGACCGTTGTCGGCCTGGCGGCGTGTCTGGTCGCGCCGATCCTGCCCGTCGTCGCCTCGGGCCTTGCCGCGCTGGCCTGGGTGCCCGCGACCTGGATCGCCGCGACCGCCTCGACGGTGAGTGCGCTGCCGGGAGACCAGCTCCCGTGGATCGAGGGGCTCGGCGGCGCGCTCCTCCTCACCGCGGTATCGGCCGCGATCGGGCTCGCCGTCGCCCTGCCTGCCGGGGGCACCGCCCGGCGTCGCCTTCACGGGATCGCGCGAGGGGCGGTCGCGGTGCTCGCCGGAGTCGCGGGCGGAACGGCGGCGCTCGCGGGAGTTCTCGGGCCCGCCACCCTCCCCGCGTCGTGGCAGATGCTGGCATGCGACGTCGGACAGGGCGATGCCGTCCTCGTGCGTGCGGACGACCGTGTCGCGCTGATCGACACCGGCCCTGATCCGGAGGCGCTGCGGACCTGTCTGGACCGCGTCGGAGTCGATCGTCTCGACCTGGTCGTGCTGAGCCATTTCGACCATGACCACGTCGGCGCAGCCGCCGTCGTGGCCGAGCGCACCGGTGTGATGATCCACGGCCCGGTCGACGGACCGGACGACACGGCGATCGTCACCTCGTTCCGCGACGGCGGTGCCCGTGTCCTCGAGGTCGCCGCAGACGATGCCGGCACGCTCGGAAGCGCGCGCTGGCGGGTGCTCTGGCCGCGGGAGGACGCCGGGGTCGCCCCCGGCAACGATGCGAGCGTCGTGGTCGCGTTCACGGGCGGCGGGTTGCCGTCCATCCTGCTCCTCGGCGACCTTTCGGAGGAGCCGCAGCGACAGCTTCTGCCCGGGGTGGATTCCCCGTTCGAGGTCGTCAAAGTCGCCCATCACGGCAGTGCCGACCAGAGCGCCGCGCTCTACGAGGCCGTCTCGGCACGACTGGGCGTGGTGACGGTGGGCGAGAACGACTACGGTCACCCGCGAGCGGAGGCGCTGGCGCTCGTCGTGTCCAACGGCGGCGTCGTCGCACGCACCGACACCGACGGGATCGTGGCGATATGGCGCGAGGCCGGCGTGCTCCGGGTGTGGCGCGACCACGCGGGCGCCGTCGGTGCCGGCGGCTAGGCTGAGATCATGTCCCCGACTCCACGCCGACGAGGGTCCGCGGCACCGAAGTCGGCGATTCCGCAGCTGTCATGGCGGGCACCCCAGCCCGCGCCGGTCGTCCTCGTATCCGGCCCGGAGGACGTGTGCGCGGAGCGGGCGATCGCCGGCGTGCGCGACTACCTCAAGGCCGAGGATGCGAGCCTCGAGGTCTCCGACATCCGCGCCGACGCGTACGAGGCGGGAACGCTCCTCGCGATGGCGTCTCCATCGCTGTTCGGGGAGCCGCGTCTGGTCCGGGTCAGCGGCGTCGAGAGGTGCTCCGACGCGTTCCTGGCGGAGGCGATCTCGTATCTTCGGAATCCGCAGGAGGGCGCCACCGTCACGTTGCGCCACACCGGCGCGAGCGTCCGCGGCAAGAAGCTTCTCGACGCGATCCGAGCAGGGCAGGGCGGCGGTGTCGAAGTGGCGTGCCCGGCGATCAAGCGGGACGCAGATCGCTACGACTTCGCGGCGGGGGAGTTCTCCACTGCGGGGCGTCGCATCCAGCCGGCCGCGCTGCGGGCGCTCACCTCGGCGTTCGCGGACGATGTGACCGAGCTGGCGGCCGCCTGCCAGCAACTCCTCGCCGATGTCTCCGGCGACATCACCGAGCAGACCGTGCAGCGCTACTACGGCGGCCGCGTCGAGACGTCTGCGTTCACCGTCGCCGACACGGCGATCGCGGGCCGCTACGGTGAGGCGCTGGTCTCTCTGCGCCATGCGATCGCCTCGGGTGCGGATCCTGTCCCGCTGGTGGCTGCGATCGCGTCCAAGCTGCGCACGATGGCCCGCGTCTACGGCGTCCGCGAGTCCTCGAGCGCCCTTGCCGCGAGGCTCGGCCTGAAGGATTGGCAGGTCGACCGGGCGCGCCGAGACCTCGCAGGGTGGGATGAGGCGGCACTGCAGATCGCCGTCCAGGCCGCCGCGCGTGCGGATGCCGAGGTCAAGGGCGCGTCGCGTGACGCCGTGTTCGCCGTTGAACGACTGGTCACGGTGATCGCCACCCGGGCGCCCTTCGGTGATTGAGTCCGGCGCGCCGCGTCGCCGTCATGCCGAAGGCCCGCCCCGGATCGGGACGGGCCTTCGGCAATCAGCGGGTTCGCTCAGAGCGAGGCGACCTGCTTCGCGATGGACGACTTGCGGTTCGCCGCCTGGTTCCGGTGGATGACGCCCTTGCTCACGGCCTTGTCGAGCTTCTTGGTCGCCGTGCCGAGCGCCTTCTCGGCCGCGGCCTTGTCGCCCGACGCGACGGCGTCGCGGGTGCGGCGCACCGCGGTCCTCAGCTCGCTCTTGACGGCCTTGTTGCGCTCGCGCGCCTTCTCGTTGGTCTTGTTGCGCTTGATCTGCGACTTGATGTTCGCCACGTTCGACGTATCTTTCGTTCGGAGTGATCGGTGGATTGCCGAGTGGCAGGAGAGGGATGCCGCACGGCGGTCGTGAGGGTGGGAAACCCACACGCAAGCCAAAAGCCGATCCTACCAGGTTCGCGACGATCCGCCCGCATCCGGATTCTCGAGCGTCGCGAGAGCCAGGTCGAGCAGCGCATTGAAGACTCGAGGTCGCATCGCCGTGACCAGATGCGTCGTCCGCGGGACGACGATCAGTTCGGCATGGGAGGCGATGCGGGTGAAGAGCCGCTCGTTCGCCCGGAGCTGATCGTACTGTCCGTTGATGAACCACATCGGCACCTCGATGCGCTCGAGCGCTGCGAGCAGATCGAGCACGGACAGCGTGCGCAGTGCGACATCCTGCGCGGCGAGGGCGTAGCCGCCGGCACCGAAGTCGTACCGGGTCTCGTCCGGAAGGGTGGCGTTCAGCACGCGATCGGTCAGCCACATGCCGCGGTCGGGGAGGGCATCGAAGCCGCGGGCGAGCATGCGGTATGTCGCGAGGCCCACCCCTCGGGGAATCGCGGTGCATGCGGCGGCGATGAAGCCGGCGACGGGTGGCGGATCTTCGGCGCCGACGTACTCGATCGAGAGCAGTCCGCCCATCGAGTGGCCGACGAGGAGAACGGGGCCGCGTTCCGCGGCGTCGCGGACCGCGGCGTCGATGGTCGCGAATGCACCCTCCAGCGTGAACGCCTCGTCCATCCGGGATCCGTGACCGGGGAGGTCGACCGCGGTGACGGCGTTGCCGCGCTGTTCGAGGTGTGCGACCTGCGACCGCCACATGGTTGCGGACGTGCGGATGCCGTGGACCAGCACGACCTCCACCGCCATGGCTCCAGCCTATGCGGGCGGACGCGGGAAGGCCCCGGCCCTCATCGGGACCGGGGCCTTCATGGCGGCGGTGTCCTGGTGCTACGCCGTCGTGGTGCGACGTCGCGTGACGGCGATGGTGCCCCCGATCACGACGAGGAAGGCCGCGATCAGCGCCAGACCCCACGGCACCTCCGCGCCCGTGGCGGCGAGCGATCCGGCGGCGACCACGGTGACCGGGATCTCCACGGACTCGTATCCCTCGGACTCCAGCACGAGGGTGTGCGCCCCGGTGTCGAAGTCGGCGGGGATGCCGACGATGAAGGTGATCTCGCCCTGAGCGTTCGCGGCCGGGATCGCGTCGACCACGATCGGGTCGCTGTAGAGGGTCGCGGACACCGTCTGACCGGGCGTGAGCCCTGACAGCTCCACGGTCAGCGTCCCGCCCTGCTCCACCGTGCCCGAGCCGATGGTCCACTCGACCCATTCCTCGTCGGCATCGGATCCGTCCGACGGAGACGGAGACGGAGTCGGCGTTGTCTCATCGGCGACGACAGCACGGCCCAGCGGAGCCGGGTCGACGGGTGTGAAGGTCGCGAAGTACGCCACCGAGGCGGCCAGGTCCACCTGACCGGTGTCGGTGATGTCGGCTCCCTCGGTGAACGTGGTGAAGTTGTCGCCGCCGGCCGCGAGGAACGAGTTCGTCGCGATCACGACGGTGTCGTCTTCGCCGACGGGTGCACCAGCGAGCGTCATCGAGACGATGTGCGATCCCGGCGCTGCATCCGGGTCGTACTCGTACGAGAAGCCCTCCGAGATGCCCATGTGCAGCTTGGGGCGGGAGGCGCCCTCCGGCTGCCACTGCTCCTCGAGGATCTGCTCCAGCTGCGCTCCCGTGACCTCGACCGTCACGATCGTGTTCGCGAACGGCTGCACGTTGGCGATGTCACGGTAGGTGACCGTGCCGTCCTCGCCGTAGAGAAGGTCGGCGCGGAGCCCGCCGGGGTTGATCATCCCGATGTCGGCCGAAGTGCCGGTGTAGTCCTCGTTCGAGGTGGCCCACAGGTACATGTCGGCGAGAGTGTTGCCCATCGCCGATTCGACGCCGCGGTCGTCTCCGGGCGGAGTGCCGCCGCGCAGGATGTCCCCGGTGATCGATCCGACCTCCACCGAACCCTCCACCTCAGCGACCTCGACGGCGTCCGCGACGATCTCGGCGACCTCGGGATCCGCCGGGTAGAGGGGGGTCTCCCCGTCCGTCAGCGGAACGACCGAGCCGTCGATCGAGACGAGCTCCTTGGTCTCGGTGTCGACCGAGATCTCGAGCAGCCCGAGGGCCTTGCCGTACTCGAGCGCCTGGATCACCGGCCGCTCACCGCCGCCGGGGGTGGGCAGCATGCAGGCGTATTCCTGGTGCGTGTGGCCGGACGCGATGGCGTCGATGTCGTCGGACGCGCCGGCGACCAGCTCCGCGTAGTCGGTGTCCTCCGACGTCAGGGCTTCGCACGAGTCCGTCGCGGCGCCGTCATGCGTGAGGAGCACGATGACGTCGGCGAGATCGCCGGCCGTGATCTCTGCGGCGACGCGGTTCGCGGCCTCCAGCTGGTCGCCGAACTCGATGTCGGCTATGCCGTCCGGCGAGACCATGACCGCGGTGTCCGGTGTGACCGTTCCGATGAAGGCGATGCGCACCCCGTCGATGTCCTCGATGTCGTACTCCTCGAGGACCGGGTCCTCGGTCCCCCTCGCGTACACGTTCGCACCCAGGCTGTAACGCGCGCCCTCAGCCGCATCGCCCGCGCCGTAGCGCGGCGTTGCGACATCGGTCAGGAACTCGAAGCCCTTGTCGAATTCGTGGTTCCCGACCGCGCCCAGGTCCAGCCCGGCGGCCACCAGGGCGTCGATCGAGGGCAGGTCGTCCTGGATGAAGGAGGTGAACGTCGACGCGCCGATGTTGTCACCGGCCGAGACGAGCAGCGTGTTCGGGTTCTCCGCTTCGAACGCGTCGACGGCCCCGGCGATCACGGCAGCGCCCGCAACCCCGTAGGAGTCGCCCTCCAGCCGGCCGTGGAAGTCGTTGATCGTCAGCACGTCGACCTCCGTGACGTCGGTCGCCGCCTCCGCGGTCAGACCGACCAGCACCGGGTCGTGGTCCGAGGACCGGTACACGTCGTCGGCGTAGAACAGCGTGCCGTGGTTGTTGTAGCGGCTGTACTCGAGGGCGACGGACTCACCCGAGTTGATGTTCCAGATGTCACCGCCGGTCGCACGGGCGAGCGCGTGCTCGTTCATCAGGATGTGATCGAGCGAGCCCGAGAGCCCGGAGAACGAGTACGACGACGTGTCGATGTCGAGTGCGGTCTCCGCGTCGACGTATCCGGCTCCGTAGAGCACCTGCATCGGATCCTCCTGGCCGTAGGAGTTGAAGTCGCCGGCGAGGATGACGCTCTCGGTGTCGCCTCGGGCCTCCTCGACCCATTCCGCCAGGGCCGTCGCCTGGCGCACGCGCGACTCGTTGCTGCTGCCCTGGCCGTCGCCGGCGTCGGCGTCACCGGGCCAGGGGCCCGCTGAGCCCTTCGACTTGAAGTGATTGACGACGAAGAGGAACTCCTCGCCGCCATCGGTCGGCGCGAAGACCTGACCGATCGGCTCTCGCGCGTTCCCGAACGCCTGGTCCGACACCGACTGGTCGCCGAGCGCGAGCGATGCGCCCTCGGTGACGACCTCTGCCGGACGGTAGATGATGGCGTTCGTGATCACGTCCTGCTCGGAGGCCTCGGGAAGGTCATCCGATGACGGCACGTATGCCCAGATGTCGCTGCCGGCGGCGTCGTTCAGCGCGTCCACGAGAGTCGCGGTCGCTTCGTCGGCCGTCTCGCCGAGGCGTGCGGAGTTCTCGATCTCCATGAGCCCGACGACGCTGGCGTCGAGGGCGTTGATGGCCGCGACGATCTTGTCCTGCTGTCGCTCGAGGTCGGCAGCATCCCATGCGCCGCGGACGTCGCAGCCGGTGCGGACGTTGTTGCCGTCGCCGTCGCGGTCTTCGTAGGCTTCGCACCCGGCAATGTCCTCGCCGAGCGTGGTGAAGTAGTTCAGCACGTTGAACGAGGCCACCGAGACGTCGCCGCCGACGGCCTCGGGAGCCGACGTGCGCGGGTTGGAGAAGGTGACGCCGTCCTCACCGGTTCCATCGTCGGCGACAGGTGCGGTCGGCATGAAGCGCCACAGGTCGAAGCCGAAGCTCAGCACGACCGGCTCGTCGAACGTGGCGGTCCCGCCGACGACGACCGGCTCGGTGAGCGAGACGTACGGGGGCGTGAGGGACGAGTTCGCCGACGACGTGAAGTTCGTCGAGGCGCCGTCGTCGAGCACGACACCGCGTGCGGCGTTGTCCGCCACCACGGCGGCAGCCTCGGTGGACCCGGGTGCGGCGACATCGGTCGGCTGGCGCAGCGGCTCGTCACCGAACGCGAGCCCGACCTCGCCGTACTGATTGGTTCCGTACGTGTTGCTCACCGTGTAGGTGCCCTGCGGGGCGAGCAGCATCGATTCGAGGCTCTCGCGCTCGGCGTCGCCGGCCGGCCACTGGAGCTCGACGGGAGCGACGGGCTCGGCATCGGCGACGATCGTCGCCCCGCCGGCGGGTACCGAGAGCTGCGTGAGGCCGTAGTACTCACTGACCTGACCGGTGACCTCGACCGTTTCCCCCAGGGCCACGTCGCCGACGGTGGCCGACGAGTAGACGAAGATGGCGTCCGAGGCGTCGTGGATGGCCAGATCGATGTCGCCGCCGGTGCCGGGGGCCTGCAGCACGTATCCGTTCAGGCCGCCGCTGGGGTAGTGCGCGGTGACGATTCCGGTCGTGGTGACGGTCTGGCCGACGAGAGGGGACGCATCGGCGGTCCCCTGGATCTCGGAGATCGCGACCGGGTCTGCGGGCAGGGTCGGGGTCGGGGTCGGCGAGGGGTCACCGGGTTCGTCCGAGGTCGACCCCACGGGCGTGGGCGCACCGGCGGTGAAATCCGCCGCATTGTCGGCCGTGTGGGTGTGGTCGGCGTCGCGTGAGACACTCGTGGCGTTCGTGGTTCCGGGCGCCGCGCCGGCGCCGGCGAAGATGGACGCCGAGCCGTAGCCGACAAGATCGACGACGCTGTCCTGCGAGGCGACGTCCGCCGTCGGCAGCAGAGTGGCGGAGTCGACGAGGGCGACGGTGCCGTTCGAACCGCTCATCGCGATCGACCCGTCGATGTCGGCGGTGTATCCGGGAAGCGACGTGTTGGTCCCGAACGCTTGGCCGACCAGTAGGGAGCCGCCCGCGGCGATCGATCCGGACAACGGCGTCGCCTGCCATCCGCTGCCACTGGAGGGTGCGTACTGAACGCTCCATCCCGCGAGGTCGACGGTTGCAGAGCCCGGGTTGTACAGCTCTACGAAGTCACGGTTGAAAGCGGCGCCGCTGTTGCCTCCGCCCCCGTAGACCTCGTTGATGACCACAGGGGCGTCCGTGGACACGGCCGCGGTCGCCGCAACGGGGAACGCGATGCCGGTGGCGGCGAGTGCGCCCACGGTCAGTGCCGCGGCGGCCGATCGCGCGCGTGATGCGGACGATGTCGGGGGTGTCGGTTCAGTCACGACAGAGGACTCCTTCTCGAGATTCTCCGGCGCCGACGCGATCGCAGGCGGCCTGGTCAACTCTCTGCGACTTCGGGGTTCATTGCGATAGGGATGCGTTAACGTTGCGTTAAATCCGAGGGGCGGAGCGGTGTCGGCTCAGCGCGCGGCCGCGCCGGCGACCCCCGTAGAATCGACGGGACATGTCACCGCGCGCACTCGAGCCCCTGCAGCCTTCCGCGACTCCACCGGAGTCGATCCGGAATTTCTGCATCATCGCCCACATCGACCACGGCAAGTCGACGCTCGCCGACCGGATGCTCCAGATCACCGGGGTGGTCGCTGATCGTGACATGCGCGCGCAGTACCTGGATCGCATGGACATCGAGCGCGAGCGCGGCATCACGATCAAGTCGCAGGCCGTGCGGATGCCGTGGGCCGTCACGGGCGACGACGGCATGGAGCAGGCCTTCGCCCTCAACATGATCGACACCCCCGGCCACGTCGACTTCACCTACGAGGTCTCGCGCTCGCTCGCGGCGTGCGAAGGTGCCATCCTGCTCGTCGACGCGGCACAGGGCATCGAAGCCCAGACGCTCGCGAATCTCTACCTGGCGCTCGAGAACGACCTGCAGATCATTCCGGTCCTGAACAAGATCGATCTGCCGGCAGCGGATCCCGACAAGTTCGCCGCTGAACTGGCGGGTCTCATCGGCGGCGACCCCGACGACGTGCTGCGTGTGAGCGGGAAGACCGGTGTCGGGGTCGAGGCGCTTCTGGACCGTCTGGTTGAGAAGATCCCTGCTCCCGTGGGAGACGCGGACGCCCCGGCCCGAGCCATGATCTTCGACTCCGTCTACGACTCCTACCGCGGTGTGGTCACCTACGTGCGCATGGTCGACGGCAAGCTCCAGCCCCGCCAGCGCATCCAGATGATGTCGACGCGTGCGACCCACGACCTCCTGGAGATCGGGGTTTCCAGCCCCGAACCGATCCCCACGCAGGGCCTCGGAGTGGGGGAGGTGGGCTACCTCATCACCGGTGTGAAGGATGTGCGGCAGTCCAAGGTCGGCGACACCATCACCGATCAGCGCAAGCCCGCGGCCGACGCCCTCCCGGGGTACACCGATCCGAAGCCGATGGTCTTCTCCGGCATCTACCCGATCGACGGGAGCGACTACGCGGATCTGCGCGAAGCGCTCGACAAGCTGAAGCTCTCGGATGCGTCTCTGCAGTACGAGCCGGAGACCTCGGTGGCCCTCGGATTCGGCTTCCGCTGCGGGTTTCTCGGACTGCTGCATCTGGAGATCATCACCGAGCGGCTCACGCGCGAGTTCGGACTCGATCTCATCACCACGGCACCCTCGGTGACGTACGACGTGATGACCGACACGGGTGAGACGGTCACCGTCACGAATCCGAGCGAGTATCCCGACGGGCGTGTCGCAGAGGTCTCGGAGCCGGTCGTCAAGGTCGGGATCCTGCTTCCCAAGGACTACGTGGGAACCGTGATGGAGCTCTGCCAGGCCAGGCGCGGCTCGCTGCTCGGCATGGACTACCTCAGTGAGGATCGCGTGGAGCTGCGCTACAATATGCCGCTGGGCGAGATCGTCTTCGACTTCTTCGATCAGCTGAAGTCGAAGACACAGGGATACGCGAGTCTCGACTACGAGCCGGCCGGTTCGCAGACCGCCGACCTGGTGAAGGTCGACATCCTCCTGCAGGGCGAGAAGGTCGATGCGTTCAGCTCGATCGTGCATCGGGAGAAGGCGTACGGCTACGGCACGATGATGACCGAGCGGCTGCGCAAGCTGATTCCCCGCCAGCAGTTCGAGGTGCCGATCCAGGCGGCCATCGGCGCGCGGATCATCGCCCGTGAGAACATTCGCGCCATTCGCAAGGACGTGCTGGCCAAGTGCTACGGCGGCGACATCTCCCGCAAGCGCAAGCTGCTGGAGAAGCAGAAGGAGGGCAAGAAGCGCATGAAGATGGTCGGTCGCGTCGAAGTGCCCCAGGAGGCGTTCATCGCCGCGCTGTCCGGTGACGTCGAGACGAAGAAGTAGGAGCTTCCGGCACTCACCGGATGCTCGGGAGCGGATCGGTAGGCTCGACATATGCGCCGCGGAACCTTCAAGGACGACACGGTCGACTACGCAGCCGTCGGGGCGACGCAGGCGCCTGACCTCATGCACTTCCCGCCGGAGCGGAGCATCCCCGCCGAGCAGGCGTGGCGGATCGGATCGGGGGAGTCGCGCTTCCGCAGCGCGGGCGAATCGCTGCTGTCATGGACGGCGCAGCGCGGGTCGGGACTCACCCTCAGCGATGTGCGCCCCGCGCCCGGGCCGATGTACTCGGGCGTGAGCTTCGATGCCGAGGGCGCACCGATCGCACCCAGCCGCACCGAGGCGGATCAGCGGTTCGACACCGACGGCACCCCGTTCGTCGGTGCGGGCACCTCCATCCGGCTCGCCGGCCGAGTCGCGGGCATGAGCGTCGACGCGGAACTCCGGGTGATCTTCGCGGTGGAGGAGCCGCGACGGATCGGCTTCGCCCTCGGCACGGTGGGCGGCTCGGTCGTCAGCGGCGAGGAATCCTTCATGATCGAATGGCACGACAACGACGAAGTCTGGTTCACCGTTCGCGCCTTCGATGGGCCGCGCGCGACGCTGTACCGACTGATCCCCGCTCTGACGCGCCGCCGGCGTCGCGAACTCTTCACGCGCTATCTGCGGGCGATCTCGCCGCTCTACACGACGCCCGCGTGAGTGCGGATCGAGCGCGCTGATGGGCGCTGCGCTGCCTCTCGGTGATCCCGCTCCCGCGGACGGGATGCTGCCCGATGATCTCGTCCTCGGCGGCGCGGCCGCCTTCGGCGCGTATCTGCACGTGCCGTTCTGTCGCGTGCGCTGCGGATACTGCGATTTCAACACCTATACGGCCGGGGAGCTGCGCGGTGCGCGGCAGGACGCGTACGCCGACACGCTCTTGGACGAGGTGCGGCTCGCAGGACGGGTTCTGGCCCATCGCGGGCCGTTGCGGGAGGCGTCGACGGTGTTCTTCGGCGGCGGGACCCCGACCCTCCTGCCTGCCGGCGACCTCGCTCGCATGCTCGAGGGGATCCGAGACACCTTCGGGATCGCGAACGGCGCGGAGGTGACCGTGGAGGCCAATCCCGACACGGTCACCCCCGCCGTCGTCGACGAGCTCGCCGACGCCGGCGTCACCCGCATGTCGATCGGCATGCAGTCTGCGGTCCCGCACGTGCTCGCCGCTCTCGATCGCACGCACCGACCGGAGAACGTCGGCCAGGCCGTGGCTGCCGCGCGCGCCGCGGGTTTGGGGGTGAGCATCGACCTGATCTACGGCGCGCCGGGGGAGAGCCTCTCGGATTGGTCGCGCTCGGTCGACGCTGCGGTCGCCCTGGAGCCGGACCACATCTCCGCCTACGCCCTGATCATCGAGGACGGCACCAAGCTCGCGCGCCAGATCCGGCGCGGCGAGGTGCCGGCACCCGACGACGACCTGCAGGCGGACATGTACGAGGCCGCCGAGACGGCCTTCGCCGCGGCGGGCCTGGAGTGGTATGAAGTCTCCAACTGGGCACGGCGGGAATCCGACCGGTCGAAGCACAACCTCGCCTATTGGCGGGGTACGGACTGGTGGGGGTTCGGGCCCGGCGCGCACAGCCACATCGGCGGCCTCCGCTGGTGGAACGTCAAGCACCCCGCCGCATACGCCGCGCGGCTGAGCGAGGGTTCGTCTCCCGCGGCCGGGCGCGAGCGACCGGACCGTTCCTCGCGGGACCTCGAGACCGTGCTGCTGCGTTCGCGTATCCGCGAGGGGCTCCCGATCGCGCTCGTGCCCCGCGACCGACGCGGCGCGGTGCCGGGGCTCATCGCCGACGGCCTGATCGATGGGGCCAGCGCGATCGGCGGCACGATCGTGCTCACCCTTCGCGGCCGGCTGCTCGCCGACGCCGTCGTGCGCGCCCTCACGGACTGACGGGCGGGCCCGACGCGCGCTCCGGCGGTCGGCGCGATAGAATTGGCACTCACTCGAGACGAGTGCCAGTGCACGCCGGACACGTATGCGGGAGGATCCATGGTCAGCGCACGCGGACTGGAAGTCCTCCGCGCGATCGTGCAGGACTACGTCGAGACGCGCGAGCCGGTCGGCAGCAAGTCCATCGTGGAGCGCCACGCCTTCGGGGTGTCGGCGGCCACGATCCGCAACGACATGGCGATGCTCGAGGACGAGGACCTCATCGCCGCACCGCACACCTCGTCCGGACGGATACCCACCGACAAGGGGTATCGCGTCTTCGTCGACCACCTCGCCGAGGTTCGTCCGCTCTCGCCCGCGCAGCGGACGGCCATCGCCGCCTTCCTCGAAGCGCCGGGAGATCTCGACGACCTCATGGTGCGCACGGTCCGGGCGCTGACCCAGCTGACCGGCCAGGTCGCCATCGTGCAGTATCCCTCCTTCGCCCAGGCGCATGTGTCCCACATCGAGCTGGTCGGGCTGGATGCGGGGCGCATGCTCGTTGTGATCGTCACCGACACCGGCCGCGTGTCGCAGCGGCTCGTCTTCCTCCCGCGCGATCCCGCCGAGGACGAGATCGTGCGCCTGCGGGCGGCGATCGCCGATCTCATCGTCGGCCGCCCCATCCGGGACGGTGCACACGCGATCGCCGAACGCCTTGCTTCGGCTGGAGGCGACCACCGCTCGCCCGATGACGCTGTGATCGACGTGATCGCGATGATCGTCGCGGAGGAACTCGACGAATTCCGGCAGGACAGACTCGTGATGGCGGGAACGGCCAATCTCGCACGGCGCGAGTCGGATTTCCGCGGAAGCATCTATCCGCTGCTCGAGGCGATCGAGGAGCAGGTGACGCTCATGCGCCTCATGGGGGAGATGGTGGCCGACGAGCACGGTCTCGCCGCGAGCATCGGACGCGAGAACGAGCCCTTCGGTCTCGCGGAGGCGTCGGTCGTCGCGGGCGAGTACGACGCGTCCGGTGCCCGGGCGCGTGTCGGCGTGCTCGGGCCGACTCGCATGGACTATCCGAGCAACCTCGCATCGGTGCGCGCGGTGGCGCGCTACCTGTCGCGGCTGCTCGAAGAAGACGAAGGCGCCCGCTGAGGCGCTCGAACACAGACGATCCCGTGGCGACACGGGTGGGAAGGCGAACGTGGCTGACCACTACGAAGTGCTGGGTGTCTCGCGAGACGCGAGCCCCGACGAGATCAAGAAGGCCTACCGGCGATTGGCGCGGGAGCTGCACCCCGACGTGAACCCAGGGGATGACGCCGCCGAGCGGTTCAAGTCGGTGACGCACGCGTACGACGTGCTGAGCGATCCCGATCAGCGAGCACGCTACGACATGGGCGGCGACTCGCCGTTCGGCGGTGGTGGCGCCGCCGGATTCGGCTCCTTCGGCGACATCTTCGAGACCTTCTTCGGTGCCGCCGGGGGCGGCGGCTCGCGGGGTCCGCGTCCCCGCTCCCGCCGTGAGCGGGGACAGGATGCGCTCGTGCGCGTCACGCTCGATCTCGGCGACGTCGTGTTCGGCGTCCACCGCGACATCGAGGTCGACACAGCGGTGCTGTGCGAGACCTGCGACGGCTCCTGCTGCCAGCCGAACACGCAGCCGGTCACGTGCGACATCTGCCACGGCTCGGGCCACGTCCAGCAGCAGGTGCGGAGCCTGCTCGGCAATGTCGTGACGAACGCGCCCTGCCGGGTGTGCCAGGGTTACGGAACGACCATCCCCTACCCGTGCGCGACCTGCCAGGGGCAGGGGCGGGTTCGGGCACGTCGCACCGTGTCCCTCGACATCCCCGCGGGCGTGGAGACCGGCCTGCGGCTGCAGCTCCCCGGCTCGGGAGAGGTGGGACAGGCCGGTGGCCCCAACGGCGACCTCTACATCGAGGTGTCGGTGAAGGACCACGAGACCTTCAGCCGCGAGGGGGATGACCTGCTGGCGACGTTGGAGGTGTCCATGCCCGATGCCATCCTCGGCACGACGACGACCATCGAGTCACTCGACGGCACGGTCGACCTGGAGATCCGGCCGGGTGTGCAGGCGGGCGATGTCCTGACCATCAAGGGGCGGGGCATCACCCCGTTGCGCGGCAGCCAGCGGGGCGACCTCCGCGTCGGAGTGCACGTCGTGACCCCGACCCGCCTGGACCACAAGGAGCGGGCGCTCATCGAGGACTTCGCCAAGCGGACGAAAGCGCCCGCGCCCAAGCTCGCGGAATTCCACCAGGGCCTGTTCGCGAGGCTGCGGGACCGCCTCCGGAACGGCTGACCGATGCCGCTGCACTTCGTCGTCGACGGGGACACCGCGCTCGACGGTGACGAGGTCGTGCTCACGGGGCGCGAGGCGCATCACGCCGCCGTCGTGCGTCGGGTGCGCGTCGGTGAGGCCGTGACCGTCGGCGACGGCCGCGGCGCATGGCTGTCGGGTGAGGTCGCCGCGGCCTCGCCGCAGCGGGTCGCCGTCGTCATCACGCACCGGCGGACGGTGCCCGCGGCCGCTCCTCGACTCGTGCTGGTGCAGGCTCTCGCGAAGGGCGACAGGGACGAGCTCGCCGTGCAGGCCGCCACCGAGATCGGTGCGGATGCGATCATCCCGTGGCAGGCCTCACGCAGCGTCTCCCGCTGGCAGGGCGCGAAGATCGAGAAGGGCCGTGCGCGATGGTCCTCGATCGTGCGGGAAGCGGCCAAGCAGGCGCATCGCGCCTGGATCCCCGAGGTGACCGCCCCGGTGTCGACCGCCGACCTCGCCGCGCGGGCGGAGCACGCGCGACTGCTCGTGCTCGTCCCCGACGCCGCCGACCCGCTCACCGCTGTCTTCCTCGATCCGCAGGACACCACCGACGTGCTCGTGATCGTCGGACCGGAGGGCGGGCTGACGCCCGAGGAGGTCGATCGGCTGGGCTCGGCCGGAGCGCGGCCGGTGCGACTCGGGGAGAATGTGCTGCGCACCTCCACCGCCGGACCCGCGGCGCTCGCGCTGGCCAGTGCGGCGCTGCACCGCTGGTGACCGGACCTCACGCCGCGGCGGCGGCGGGCGCCGATAGACTCGCGGTATGACGGAATCGTCTGTTTTCACCCGCATCCTGCGTGGCGAGATCCCCGCGGAGATCATCGCCCAGACCGACAACGCCTTCGCGATCCGCGACATCGCACCGCAGGCGCCGGTTCACCTGCTCGTGATCCCGAAGACCGAGCGGTACCGCGATGTCGTCGAGCTGGCCGAAGGCGACCCCGCACTGCTCGCCGAGGTGGTCGGACTGGCGCGCACGGTCGCCGACGAGCACGCGGACGGCCAGTTCCGTCTCGTGTTCAACACCGGCGCTGCCGCCGGGCAGACCGTCTTCCACGTGCACGCCCATGTGCTCGCCGGACAGTTGGAGGAGAAGACCCTCGGTGCCTGATCAGGAACCCACCGTCGACCGCGTCTACGCGGACGGCGTCGCGATGGTGCAGCTTCTCGGCCCGCAGGACCGTCTGCTGCGAGTCGTCGAGCGCGAGCACCCGGAGGTGGATGTGCACGTGCGCGGCAACGAGATCACGCTCACGGGCGGAGCCGGCGCCGTCGCGTCGGCGCGCACGCTCGTCGACGAGCTCCTCGCCATGACCAGAGCCGGCCACGACATGGCACCGACCGACGTGTCCTCGAGCAGCCGCATCCTTCGCGCCGACGGCGGCATGCGACCGTCCGAGGTGCTCGGCGAGCAGATCCTGTCGTCGCGGGGGAAGGTGATCCGCCCGAAGACCCTCGGGCAGAAGGCGTATGTCGACGCCATCGACGAGAACACGATCGTCTTCGGCATCGGCCCGGCCGGAACCGGCAAGACCTACCTGGCGATGGCGAAGGCCGTGCAGGCGCTTCACCGCAAGGAGGTCAGCCGCATCATCCTCACGCGGCCCGCGGTCGAGGCGGGGGAGCGACTGGGGTTCCTCCCCGGCACCCTGACGGACAAGATCGATCCGTATCTGCGCCCGCTGTACGACGCCCTGAACGAGATGATGGATCCCGAGATCGTGCCGAAGCTCATGGCGACCGGCACCATCGAGGTGGCGCCGCTGGCGTACATGCGCGGACGGACGCTCAACGACTCCTTCGTGGTGCTCGACGAGGCGCAGAACACCACGCCCGAGCAGATGAAGATGTTCCTCACGCGTCTCGGCTTCGGCACCCGCATGGTCGTGACCGGCGACATCACGCAGGTCGACCTGCCCCAGGGCGCCTCGGGTCTGCGGCTGGTCACGCGCGTCCTCGGTGACGTGGACGACATCCACTTCTCCCACCTCACCAGCGAGGACGTCGTGCGCCACACCTTGGTCGGGCGCATCGTCGACGCGTACAGCGAGTACGACGAGAGGCGGCTCGCCGCGCGGCGCGAGCGCGACGAGGCCACCGAGTTCGCCAACCGGGCGGAGCGCCGCGCCGCGGACCGGCCCAGCAGGCCGCGCGACCACCTTCCGAAACGAGGACGCTCATGACCATCGAGATCACGAACGAATCGGGCGTCGCGATCGACGAGACCGTTCTGCTGCGTCTCATGGAGCACGACCTCGCCGAGCTCCGGGTCAGTCCCGACGCGGATCTGGCGATCCTCCTCGTGGACGAGGGGGCGATGGAGGCGCTGCATGTGCAGTGGATGGATGAGCCCGGACCGACGGACGTGCTGAGCTTCCCGATGGACGAGCTGCGCCCGGGCACCGAAGACGCACCCACACCGGGGGGGCTCCTGGGCGACATCGTGCTGTGCCCCCAGGTCGCCGAGACGCAGGCGATCGCCGCGAAGCACTCGACGATGGACGAGATCGTCATGCTGACCACGCACGGCCTGCTGCACCTGCTGGGGTTCGATCACGCCGAGCCCGACGAGGAGCGGGAGATGTTCGGCCTGCAGCGCGACCTCATCGCGTCGTTCCAGGCGGCCGAGCGTCGCCGCCGCGCATGACCGAGGCACTCCTTCTCATCGCGGCGGTTCTGCTGCTGGCGTTCGGCGGGCTCATGGCCGCCGTCGACGCCGCCCTGAGCGTCACCTCCCGCGCCGACCTCGAGGAGCTCGGCGAAGACGGTCGCAGCACCGTTGCGCTCCGGCGCATCGCAGCCGACCCGGACGCGCATTCCACCGCCGTCGCCTTCATCCGCGTCGTCGTGGACACGACCGCGGCGGTGCTGGTGACCGTCTCGTTCACCCTCCTGTTCGAGAACCTCTTCTGGGCGACGCTCGCGGCGGCCGTGCTCATGTCGGGCATCTCCTTCGTCGTGGTCGGTGCGAGCCCCAGGAACTTCGGCCGGCAGCACGCCCGGGGCCTCCTGCGCGGGGCAGCGCCGATCGTGCGCGGCGTGCGGATCATGCTCGGTCCCCTCGCGCACGGTCTCGTGCTCCTCGGCAACCGGGTGACCCCCGGTGTGGCCCGCGGTGCGTCGTTCGCCTCCGAAGAGCAGCTGCTCAGCATGGTGGACGAGGCGGCCTCGCGCGACCTCATCGAAGAAGACGATCGCGAGCTCATTCACTCCGTCTTCGACTTCACCGACCGATACGTGCGCGAACTCATGGTGCCGCGCACCGACATGGTGACCGTCGACGCCGACGCGACCACGCGCGACGCGATGGCGATCTTCCTCGACCGCGGCGTGTCGCGCATTCCGCTCATGGACGACGACGCCGACGACGTCGTGGGGGTGCTGTACCTGAAGGACCTCGTGCAGTTCGGCTTCCGCGACGAGACCGGCTGGCGCGACACCCCGGTGGCGCGCATCGCCCGCCGCGCCGTGTTCGTGCCGGAGTCGATGAAGGCCGAGACGCTCCTGCAGCAGATGAAGCGCGACAGTGTGCACGTGTGCATGGTCGTCGATGAGTACGGCGGTGTGTCGGGGCTCGTGACCCTCGAGGACATCATCGAGGAGCTGGTCGGCGACATCTCGGACGAGTACGACCCCCGAGCGGATGAGATCACGCCGCTCGAGCACGGTCGATTCCGCGTGAGCGCCCGTCTCGGGCTGGACGAGGTCGGCGAGCTGTTCGATCTCGAGCTCGAGGACGAGGACGTCGATTCGATCGGCGGCCTCCTGGGCAAGGCGCTCGGACGCGTGCCGCAACCGGGTTCGACGGTGGAGGTCGGCGGTCTCGTGATCACCGGCGGTGCCTCGCGCGGACGGGGGCGCGGCATCTCATCGGTCTTCGTCGCCCGGTCGGACAAGCCGCGGTCCGACAAGACCGAACCCCGCACGGGTGAGATCCCCGTTCCTCAGACATCCACCGGCGAGATCCGGATCATCCGAAGAGGCGATGGCGCATGACCGAAACGACACGATCCGGATTCGTCACCTTCGTCGGGCGACCGAACGTCGGCAAGTCGACGCTCACCAACGCCCTCGTCGGAGAGAAGGTCGCGATCACGAGCGACAAGCCGCAGACGACCCGGCGCGCGATCCGCGGGATCCTCAATCGTCCGGGCGGGCAGCTCGTGATCGTCGACACCCCCGGCATCCATCGGCCGCGCACGCTCCTGGGCGAGCGGCTCAACGACCTGGTGGAGCAGGTGCTCGGCGATGTCGACGTGATCGGGTTCTGCGTTCCCGCCACCGAGAAGGTCGGCCCCGGTGACCGGCGCATCGCCGAGTCGCTCGACGGCTATCCGAGGGCGCGGAAGGTGGCCATCGTCACCAAGACCGATGCCGCCGAGCGTGCGCAGATCACCGATCGGCTTCTCGAGGTCGACGGGCTGCGGGAGGACTGGGACGCCGTGATCCCGCTCTCGGCGTCCACCGGCCGGCAGCTCGACGTGCTGTCGGACGAGCTCCTCGCGCTTCTGCCGCCGGGGCCGGCCCTGTACCCCGAGGGCGTCGTCACCGATGAGGCGATCGAGGACCGCGTCGCCGAGATCATCCGGGAGTGCTCGCTGGAGGGGGTGCGCGACGAACTGCCGCATTCGATCGCGGTGGTCGTGCAGGAGATCGCCGAGCGCGAGGACTCGGATCTGACCGATGTCTACGCCGACGTCGTCGTCGAGCGCGACTCTCAGAAGGCGATCATCATCGGGCGCAAGGGGGCGCGCCTGCGAGACGTGGGAGCCGCTGCCCGGGGCCAGATCGAAGCCCTGATCGGCGCGCGCGTCTACCTGTCGCTGCACGTCAAGGTCGCCAAGGAGTGGCAGCGCGATCCGAAGCAACTGGGTCGGCTCGGGTTCTGACGTGACCTCACCGGGCGCCCGGGTGTACGCTGGGGTCATGCGCTTCGGCGGGCTCTTTCTTCTTAGCCGCCGCGACGAGGCCTCGATCTAAGGGCCTTCCTCGTCGCGGAGCCTCGTCATGGCCCCGGGGTTTCCCCATCCTCCGACGACACGAAGAAGCGACCATGAAGAACACGCAGAAGCCTTCCGGGATGCCGGTGCACAAGTACCGCCCCTTCCACGAGCAGATCTCCGTCGACCTGCCCGACCGTACCTGGCCGGCCCGGCGGATCACGCAAGCGCCGCGCTGGTGCGCGGTCGACCTGCGCGACGGCAACCAGGCGCTCATCGATCCGATGAGCCCCGAGCGCAAACGGCTCATGTTCGAGCTGCTGGTGAAGATGGGCTACAAGGAGATCGAGGTCGGATTCCCCTCGGCCAGCCAGACCGACTTCGATTTCGTGCGGCAGCTGATCGAAACGGATCTCATTCCCGACGACGTCACCATCCAGGTGCTCACCCAGGCGCGGGAGCACCTCATCGAGCGCACCTACGAGTCGATCCGCGGCGCGAAGCAGGCGATCGTTCACCTCTACAACTCGACGAGCGTGCTGCAGCGCGAGGTCGTGTTCCGCACCGATCGGCAGGGAATCATCGACATCGCCCTCGAAGGGGCGAGGCTGTGCCGACGCATGGAGCGCACGATTCCGGACACGCAGGTGTTCTACGAGTACTCGCCGGAGAGCTACACCGGCACCGAGCTCGACTTCGCCGTGGACGTCTGCAACCAGGTCATCGAGGTCCTCGAGCCCACCCCCGACCGGAAGGTCATCATCAATCTGCCCGCGACGGTCGAGATGGCGACACCCAACGTGTACGCCGACTCGATCGAGTGGATGAGTCGCCACCTGGCGCACCGCGAGAACGTCATCCTGTCGCTGCATCCGCACAACGACCGTGGCACGGCCGTCGCCGCCGCCGAACTGGGGTACATGGCCGGCGCCGACCGCATCGAAGGATGTCTGTTCGGCAACGGCGAGCGCACCGGCAATGTCGATCTGGTGGCCCTGGGGATCAATCTGCTCACGCAGGGCATCGATCCGCAGATCGACTTCAGCGACATCGATCAGATCAAGCGCACCGCCGAGTACTGCAACCAGCTGCCCGTGCACGAGCGCAGCCCGTGGGCGGGGGACCTGGTCTTCACGGCTTTCAGCGGCTCGCACCAGGACGCCATCAAGAAGGGCTTCGACGCAATGGCCGCCCGCGCGGCCGACGAGGGCGTCTCGCCCGACGAGATCGAGTGGGCCGTTCCCTACCTGCCGATCGACCCGAAGGATCTGGGCCGATCCTATGAGGCCGTCATCCGGGTCAACTCGCAATCCGGCAAGGGCGGCGTGGCGTATCTTCTGAAGTCCGACCACGCCCTCGATCTGCCGCGCAAGCTCCAGATCGAATTCTCGGGTGTCGTGCAGGCCAAGACAGACGCCGAGGGCGGCGAGGTCACGAGCGGCGAGATCTGGAACGTCTTCACCGACGAGTACCTCCCCACCGATGACGCCGACGCGCGATGGGGCCGATTCGAGCTGCTCTCCACGCGGACCGAGAGCGACATGACCGGCGATGTCGCGCTGGATGTGCGGCTGCGCGACGGCGACCGCGAGGTGGAGGCCCGAGGAGTCGGCAACGGTCCGGTGGCGGCGTTCCTGGAGGTGCTGCGCGCCGAGGGGATCCATGTGACGCTGTACGACTACGTCGAGCACGCGCTCAGCTCGGGCGGCGACGCCCAGGCGGCGGCGTACGTCGAGGTTCAGGTGGACGGGGACCGGCTCTGGGGTGTGGGGATCGACGGCGACATCTCGACCGCATCCCTCAAGGCCATCGTGTCCGCGGTCAACCGGGCGATCAGAACCCGCACGCGCACGCACGACCTGGCGGCGGTCTGACGAGCGTGGGCGAGGCCATCACGCTCGCGGTCATCGGCGGCACCGGGTTGGAGAAGGCATTCGACCATCTCGATGAGACCATCGTGGTCGACACGCCGTTCGGCCCGACCAGCGAACCGGTTGCGGTCGGCGAGGTCGCCGGTCGGCGCGTCGCGTTCCTTCCCAGGCACGGTCGCGCGCATTCGCTGCCGCCCGGATCGATCCCTGCCCGGGCGAACGCGTGGGCGCTGGCGTCGCTGGGCGTGCGGGGCATCGTCTCGTCGGCAGCGGTGGGATCGCTCGACCCCGCGCTTCCGCCCGCGACCTTGGTCATACCCGACCAGCTGCTGGATCGCACCCGTCACCGTGCCGACACTTTCTTCGACGGCACCGTGCCGGGCGAGCCGGTGCGTCATCTTCCGCTGGCGGATCCGTTCTGCCCGGTGCTGCGGCGGGCTGCCGCGAGTGCGGCCCCCGACGCGCACGCGGGAGCGACGGTCGCCGTCATCGAGGGGCCGAGGTTCTCCACACGGGCCGAGTCCCTCAGTCTGCGCGGCGACGGCGCCCATCTGGTCAACATGACCCTCTTCCCCGAGGTCGCCCTCGCCGCCGAGCTCGGCATCGGCACGGTGACGCTCTGCGTGGTGACCGACATGGATGCGGGCGTGTCGGAGGGCGACGAGACCGTCAGCGCGGACGTCGTCTACGAGCGATTCGCCGCCGCCCTGCCCGGTGTCGTCGCTGCGGTCGAGGGCACCATCGCCGCGATCCCCGCCGACTATGCCGGACGAGCGCTGCTCGATGACGGAGCGCGTGCTGACGTGCTCGGCCGCGCCGCCTCGGGTCGCACCTGATGCGGATTCTCATCACGGGCGGCGCCGGCTTCATCGGCACCCGCATCGTCGAGGCGGCGCGAGCCCGAGGCGACGAGGTGCGCGTCCTGGACTCTTTCCGTGACGACGTGCACGGGGGAACGCCCGTGCTCCACCCCGATGTCGAGGTGATCCGCGGCGATGTCCGTGACGCCGAGGTGCTCGATCGTGCGCTGCGCGGGGTCGACGCCGTCTCTCATCAGGCTGCGAAGGTGGGACTGGGCGTCGATTTCGCGGATGCGCCCGACTACGTCTCCTCCAATGTCCTCGCCACCGCGGAACTTCTCGCGGCGATGCGGCGTGCCCGTGTCGGGCGCCTCGTGCTCGCCTCGTCGATGGTCGTGTATGGCGAAGGACGGTACACCTCCTCCGGCTCCGACCACGCGGTCGTACCCGCCGCGCGGCGGCGTGCCGACCTCGATGCCGGCGTCTTCGACCCCCGAGACCCCGTGACGGGGGAACTGCTGCTGCCCGGACTGGTCGACGAAGAGACGCCCGTTGACCCGCGGAACGTCTACGCGACGACGAAGCTCGCCCAGGAGCATCTCGCGGGGAACTGGGCGCGCGAGACCGGCGGCACCGTCGCGGCGCTCCGCTACCACAACGTCTACGGGCCGGGGATGCCGCGCGACACGCCGTATGCGGGCGTGGCGTCGCTGTTCCGCTCGTCACTCGAGCGCGGGGAGGCCCCTCGCGTTTTCGAAGACGGCGGTCAGCGGCGGGACTTCGTCCATGTCGACGACGTCGCCGGTGCGAATCTCGCCGCTGTGGGCTGGGTGGGGAATGCCGGTGACGGCGTCGCCCGGGCGTTCAACGTCGCGAGCGGACACGTGGTGACCATCGGCGAGGTGGCGGCCCTCCTCAGCGATGCGGCGTCCGGCCCGGCGCCGATCGTCACCGGCGAGTACCGTCTCGGCGACGTGCGCCACATCACCGCATCGGCCGAACGTGCCGCGTCCGAATGGGGATGGCGAGCGCAGGTGGAGCCGGGGCGCGGGCTGCGCGAATTCGCCACCGCTCCGTTGCGCGCCTGACACTCAGCCCGTCGCGCGATCCGATGCCGCGGGCAGGTGGATATCGAAGCGGCATCCTCCCGCGACGTTGGTCGCGACCACCTCGCCGTCGTGTGCGTGGACGATCCCTCGCACGATGGCCAACCCGAGCCCGGCTCCCGGGCCGGCTCCGGACCCGGTGTGCGGGGTTCGCGCGCGAGAGCCGCGCCATCCCGCTTCGAACAGGCGCGGCAGGTCCTCGTCGTCGATACCGGGACCGCGGTCGATCACGGAGACGGTCGGACGCTCCTCGATCAGCTCGACCCGCACCGCGATGGGCGTTCCCGACGGGGTGTGCTGCACGGCGTTCATGAGCAGGTTCGCGACCGCTCGCGAGAGCTCGCCGGCGTCCACACGCACCGACAGATCCCGCGGCAGGTCGCCGTCCACCGTGATCTCCCGGTCGCCCGCAGCCGGACGGACATCGGCGACGGCGTCGCTGACGACATCGAGCAGCGCGACGTCCTCGAACCGCAGGCGCAGTGCACCGGCGTCGATCCGGGAGAGATCGAAGAGGTCGTCGACCATGGAGGCGAGCAGATCCACCTGGGAACGCATCTGGCGGTGGTACCTGCCCGGGTCGTCGACCATCTCGTCTTCCAGTGCCTCGGCCATCGCCCGGATGCCCGCCAGCGGCGTGCGCAGGTCGTGCGAGATCCACGCGACCAGTTCCCGGCGTGACGCCTCGACGCGGGCTTCGCGCTCGCGGGAGAGCCGCAGCTGCTCGCTCGTGTGCGCGAGAGCCTCCTCGACGCGGGCGAACTCGGCGCTCCCGGCCCGAGACGACGCGACCACGACCTCGCCGTTGCCGATGCGTTCTGCGGCGCGGGAGAGCGCACGGATGTTTCCCGCGACCCAGACGCAGAGCGTGACCGCGACGAGGAGCGAACTCATGCCCGCCGCGATCGCGACGGCGATGGCCACCACCAGGTCGTGGGGCGACAGATACATGAGGTTCGCCACGGCGATCATGCTCACGACGACCGACACGACCCCCACCGTCAGGGCGGTGGCCAGCTGTGTGTACAGCGGTGTGCGGCGCAGCAGAAGCAGCACGCCGACACCGACGATCCCCGCCGCGACACTGATCGACAAGGTGATCGCCACGACGGCGACCAGGTCCGGAACACTCACGATGCCCCTCCTTCTCCGGGGGGTTCACCGGTCGGATCGAAGCGGTACCCGACACCCCACACGGTGACCAGATGGCGGGGTCGGGACCTGTCGGGCTCGATCTTCTCCCGCAGGCGACGCACGTGCACGGTGACCGTCGACAGGTCGCCGAAGGACCACCCCCACACCGCCTGGAGGAGTCGCCGGCGATCGAACACCTGTCCCGGGCGGCGGGCGAGGTACTCGAGGAGATCGAATTCCCGTGCGGTCAGAGCCAGCTCCTCACCGTCGCGGGTGGCGATGCGGGCGGCCGGGTCGATGCGGTACCCCCCGCAGACGACCGGCCCCTCCGGGCGCGCCTCGGCGAGCGTGCGGCGCAGCACCGACTGCGCCCGCAGCACGAGCTCCCTGGGTGAGAAGGGCTTCGTGAGGTAATCGTCGGCGCCGGCCTCGAGCCCGACGATGCGGTCGTCCGCCGCGGTGCGGGCGGTGAGCATGAGCACGGCTGTGTCCCCGCCGGCTCGGATGCGACGACAGGTCTCGATGCCGTCCATTCCGGGCAGCATCACATCGAGCACGACCAGATCGGGGGCGAGCGTCTCGAGCCGCCCGAGGGCTTCGACGCCGTCCGCGGCGACGTCGACGACGAAGCCGGCGGCGGACAGGTAGGCTGCGGCGACCTCGGCGACGGTGGGGTCGTCGTCGACGACGAGGATGCGGCGACCTTCGAGGTCGCCACTGCGGTGCGGCGACGTGCTCACGTGATCACCCTACGGGCGATCCCCGCCCGCCGGCGCCTGCGTGCGTCGCGTGCGCGCCGCCGTCCGTGTTTCGTAATGATCGCCGTTGGCCCTCGTGGCCGCGCGAGCGGCTAGCGTCGGATCATGATTCGTGTCGATGTCGTGCTTCCGTGCCTCGACGAGGCGGCGGCCCTGCCGGACGTGCTCGCGCGCCTCCCGGAGGGCTACCGCGCGATCGTGGTCGACAACGGATCGAGCGACGGTTCGGCGGAGGTCGCGGCGGAAGCCGGCGCGACCGTCATACACGAAGCGCGGCGCGGCTACGGAGCGGCGGTTCACGCGGGACTGGCCGCCGCAGAGGCGCCGATCGTCGCCTTCGCCGACGCCGATGCGTCCTTCGACCTCGGACAGCTTCCCGACGTCGTCGGCCCCGTCGCCCGCGGCGAGCGCGACCTGATGCTCGGGTCGCGTGTCATGCAGGGCCGCGGGGCATGGCCCTGGCATGCGCGTGTGGCGAACCGCTATCTCGCACGCCGCATCTCCGCCGCAGCGCACGTGCCGCTGAGCGACCTCGGCCCGATGCGCGCCGCGAACCGGGTGCCCTTGCTCGAACTGGGTGTCCGCGATCGCCGCAGCGGGTATCCGTTGGAGACGGTTCTGCGTGCCGCCGCCGCCGGCTGGCGCATCGGCGAGACACCGGTGCTCTACCGACCACGCGTGGGCGTGTCGAAGGTGACCGGCACGGTGCGCGGCACCGCGACCGCGATCTCGGACATGTCGCGCGTTCTCCGGGAGGTCTCATGAACGATCTGACGGTCGCCATCGTCGCCAAGGAGTGCGTGCCGGGGCGCGTGAAGACGCGGCTGACGCCGCCCCTGCTGCCCGAGGAGGCGGCGCGCCTCGCGCGCGCGAGCCTCGACGACACGATCGACCTGGTCCGCTCTCTCCCCGTCGCGCGCCGCATCCTGTTCTTCGCGGGCAGAGTCGCGCACGAGCATCGTGATCTGGAGGTCATGCCGCAGCCCGAGGGCGACCTCGATGCCCGCCTCGGGCATCTGTTCGATGCCGTTGACGGTCCCCTGCTGCTCATCGGCATGGACACCCCCCAGCTCACACGGGCGCATATCGCCGAGCCGGTCCGGTCGTGGCCCGACGACGTCGACGGCTACCTCGGGCCCGCCGAGGACGGGGGATTCTGGGCCCTGGCGATGCGTGAGCCGGATGGGTCACTCATCCGAGGGGTGAGCATGTCGACCTCGTCCACGGGACGCGAGCAGCGACGTCGTCTCACCCAGGCGGGGCTGCGCGTGCGCGATCTCGCCGTCGTACGCGACGTGGATCGCGCCGACGACGCGCGTCGCGTCGCGGAAGACGCCCCCGGCGGTCGTTTCGCGGCGGTGTGGCAGGGCATCCAGGCGGGTGCGGCGCGTGTCGGCTGATGTGCCCGGGTCGCGGTTCGCCGCCGGCGGCGCGGATCCGTACACACGCATGCTCGAAGGCGGTCGGGACGGCGTGCTGCAGCTGCGACGCCTCACCAACGGCGAGATCGCGGAGGAGTGGAATTTCGTCGCGCTCGGCGGCTCCGCCGATCGCGATGACCTGGCCGCGCTCGGGGCGGCGGAGGGACCGGTACTCGACGTCGGGTGCGGCCCGGGCCGGATGGTGCGTGCGGCGGCGGAGCGTTCGTCGGCGGCCATGGGGATCGACGTGTCACCGGCGGCCGTCCGGCGAGCGCGTGCCGAAGGGACACCCGCACTGGAGCGCTCGATCTTCGATCGTCTGCCGCTCGAAGGACGGTGGCGCACGGTCTTGCTGATGGACGGGAACATCGGCATCGGCGGCGACCCTCGAGCCCTTCTGCTGCGGTGCCATGAGCTGCTCGCGCCGGAGGGGCGGATCGTCGTCGAGACGGACGCCGACCGAGACCTGGACGAGCGATCGCTGTTCACCGTCGTGGATGCGGCGGGGAGGGAGAGCGATGCGTTCCCGTGGGCGCGCGCCGGGTGGCGAACCGTCGTGCGAGCTGCGCGGGATGCGGGTTTCTCGGGTGCTGCGCACGTGCGGAGCGGATCACGTCATTTCGTCACCGCGGCGGTGCCGCGACGGCGCCCGACCAGGACTGCGGCGCCGGCGACGGCTACCGCCGCGATCCAGAGTCCGGCGAGCACCAGCGGGTAGTCCACGACGTGGATCGTCGGGTTGCGCGCTCCGACCGCTCGCACGACGAGCCCGGGGATGAGCACCAGCGAGCAGCAGGCGGCTGCCACGAGCGCCGCTCGTGCGACGGCGGCCGCGACCGGCCCGATCCGACGCGCGGTGCCGCGCCCGATGACGCCGAACGCGACCACCACCGGTGCGATGAGCCCGTCGTGCACCACGATCGCCGCGAAGACCCACCACATCACCGCGGGGTATTGAGCGGACGCGACGGTCGTCAGCCCCAGCACGGCGGCGTACCCGAGCAGCGCGAGCCCGAACGCGCCGATGGCGAGCCGCGCGCCCGTCACGGCAGCACCTCGATGCTGCTCAGCCACTTCGTCTGCATCACGCCCGGCCGACCCGGTGCGATGATCCGGGCCGGGTATCCGTGATCGATGTCGAGCTCGTCGCCGTGCAATCGGAGCGCGACCAGGGTCAGGGGGTCCTCGACGTAGACCTGCGGCATCGCCGTGCGGGAGAACGCTCCGCGCACCTGGAGGCTCGTGATCCGCAGACCCGTGCCTGTCGTACCGCCGGCGAGGTCCATCAGATCGTGCAGGCGCACTCCCGTCCAGGTCGCCGTCTGGCTCCATCCTTCGACGCAGGCGATCGGCAGGTCTGCGGTCGTCTGCGGCAGCGCGGCGAGATCGTCACGCGTGAGTCGGATGCGGGACTGCGCCCCGGCCACCTCGAGCATCCAGTCCTCCGCCCGAGCGCTCTGCTCGACGCCTGCCTCTGCGGCGGTGCGGTTGATCGGGAGTCCCTGCGGCCCGATCCCGGGGCGCCGAGGCGACAGCACCGCGAGCGGCGCGAGCGGCGCGATGGTCTGTCCGGCGGTGCCGAGCAGGATCGCACCGGCTGACGCTCCGACCGCGATCAGCGCGCCGCGACGCGAGACGGCTTCGGTCTGGGTCGGTGCCTCGCCCGGGTCGGTCGGGAGCTGTTCGGGCCACGTGCGCCGGGGCGGCGCATCCTCCGCGGCCGGGTCGACCGGCCGGGCCCGCCAGAACCCGACGATGAGGGGCAGCTTGACCGCGACGTGGAGCACGACGCTTCCCACGAGAACCCAGGCGAGCACGAAGTGCACGCGCCGGAACGAGAAGTCGAACGCGTACCACTGCGCGATGTTCATGACGCCGATCGTGACCTCGACCAGTGCCGAGCCCACGAGCAGGCCGATGGAGGCGCGCTCGAGGAGGGAGAGGGGGCCGGTGACGGGAGGCCACGTGAACAGCCGGGGGTACACCGCCCACAGCTTGCCGAGCAGGACCGGGATCATCGCGAGTCCGGCCAGCACGTGGGCCCCTTGGGTCACCCGGTACAGCCCGACGGGGCGGGACGACAGCGGGAACCAGGCGGGAGGGCTCTGCAGCACGTGGCTGTAGAGGCCTGTCAGGAAGCACACGAGCACCAGCACGCCGAGCGCGCGCCCCAGCACCACCGTGGTCCGCGTGCGACGCGGCGGGGTCGACGTGCGGGCGCGCATCGCGTCGACGGCGCGTTCGAGACGCGCCGAGGCCCTCGCCGTGAGTCCTGTCATGCCTTCAGCCAAGCACGGGCCAGCGGAGATGCACCTTACGAACCGCGGACGGCGCGGTCTGGGCACGGCGGGGGAGTGCCTAGATATCCCAGGGTCGTAGTTTGTCAAGCGGCGACGGTGTGGCGGTGTGCCCAGGCGATGGTCTCGTCGTAGGGGGTGCGGTGTCGGAGGCAGCCGTCGAGGATTCCGACGAGTCGGTTCGAGAGCGCTCGTAGCGCGGCGTGGTGGGTGGCTCCCGCGGCGCGGTGTGCGTCGTAGAACGCTCGAGCGCCTGGTGACGTGCTGAGCGCGCAGAAGGCTTGCTGGTGCGTGGCGTCTGCGAGGCGTCTGTTGCGGGCGTAGCGGGCGAGGACGACGCGGCGGGTGCCGGATGCGCGGGTGATGGGGCTGGTGCCGGCGTAGTTGCGGCGGGCTTTCGCGTCGGCGAAGCGGTCGGGGTCGTCTCCGAACTCGGCGAGCACCCTCGCGCCGAGAACCGTCCCCAGGCCGGGCTGGCTGGTGATGATCTCAGCGTCCGGGTGCCGGCCAAAACACGACTCGACCTCCGCTTCCAGTGCAGCGACCTGACCGGTCATCGCGGTCAGCACCGTCACGATCGCGGTGACCCCGGCGCCGTAGGCGGCCGCGACCGGACCGGACAGCTCGAGTTGCTCGGATCGCAGCGCAGCGAGGATCTCGACGGCGCGGTGCTCGAGATTGCGTAGCCGTCCCGCCCGGCGCAGCATTGCGATCAGTCGGGTCCGGGTCAGTGCCCGTCCGGCGGCCGGTGTCGGGGCGGCGGCGAGGACTGCCAGGGCGTCTCGTCCGGCGAGGTCGTCGCTGAACGCGGTCAACGCGGCCGGGTAGAACTCCCGCAGCATCGACCGCAGCTGGTTGGCCTGCCGCTGCTTTGACCAGATCATCGTTTGATGCGTTCTCGCCAAAGCCTTCACGGCCTCAGCCAGGTCGCTGTCGCCGGTCGCCGGCCGGTGATGGTCGCGATCAGTGCGGACGATCTCCGCAAGCACATGCGCGTCTCCAGGGTCGCTTTTCGCGCCCGATGTCGAGTGCCGCTGACGGTACCGGGCCGACTGCTGCGGGTTGATCGGAAACACCGTGTATCCCGCCGCGATCAACGCCTGCACCCATCCGCCCCGATCCGTCTCGATCCCCACAAGGACCTGAGCAGGATCGTCGCCGTCATCGAGATGATCCGCAATCAGCGCATGCAGTCTCGCCAACCCCGTTACCCCCTCTGGCAGTCGACGCCGGACCAGCACTGCACCCTGCCCGTCCTGCAATTCGATGTCGTGATGGGCCTCAGCCCAGTCATCACCGAGGAACAACATCGTCCCGGCTCCCTTCGCGAACGTGATCAATGCTCGTCCCGGAGAAAGCTCGCAGCGTCCTAATGGTTCAGTGCTCGAAGCACGTCATCCCAGCAGCCATCACGGCTTCCTCACCAACCAGCGAGGGCACGATCTAGGCATAGACGTCATAACAGCGTCAGTCTCGAGGAGTGCTCACTCGCCGGTGGACTTGGACACCACACTGGCCCCCGGGGCCGCGTGATGCACCCCCATTAGTCTCGGAGCATGCCCTCTGTCCGAACCGCCACGATCCGCCGCCGCGCGACGGTGATCGGAAGCGGAGTCGCCCTCTCTCTGATCGCCGTGGCCGTGGCGGTGCCCGTCGCGACGGGGTGGGATGTCGCCACGCGTGCGGCGCGCTCCGCGGATGATCGCGCGATCGCTCCGCTTCATGGTCTGTGGGTGCCGCACGTGGGCGCAGCCACCGCTGCGGCGGTGCTCATCGCCGTTCTGGCGTGGCGTTTCGCAGACCGCTGGGCGCTCACCCTCTCGTGGCGGGCGCTGCTCGCGTCGTCTGCCGTCGCGGCGGCCACCTGGATGCTCGCGCTCGCGTTCGTTGACGGTCCGACGGGGATCTCCCGTGTGCTGGGCAACCCGTACGAGTACCTGCGCACCGCGCGCGAGGTCGACGACATCGGCGTGCTGCTGACGACGTATGTCTCGCGCATCCCCTACGCCTCCGACGACAACTGGGTCACCCACGTCGCCGGGCACCCACCGGGAATGCTTCTGTTCTTCGTCGCTCTGGTGCGACTCGGACTCGGCTCCGACTTCACCGCCGGCATCGTGGTGACGCTCGTCGCCGCCACGCTGCCGGCCGCGGTGCTCACGACGCTGCGCGCCCTCGGCGCGGAGGCCGTGGCGCGGAGGGCGGCGCCCTTCCTCGTCTTCACACCGGCCGCCGTGTTCCTCGCCGTCTCGGCCGACGCCGTGATCGCAACGGTCGGTGCGTGGGGCATCGCATCACTCGCCGTCGCCGCGTCGCGCCCCCGAACGGCCGCGATGATCGCCTGGGCGGCGATCGCCGGGATCGTGCTGGGCGCGACCGTCATGATGTCGTACGGGATGCTGCTGCTCGGCATTCTCGCTCTGGCGGTGCTCATCGCGACGCGGCGCTGGGTGCTGCTCCCGATCGCGGCAGCGACCGCATCCGCCGTCGTGCTCGGCTTCGCGGCGGGCGGATTCGGCCTGTGGGAGGCATATCCCGTGCTCGCCGAGAGGTACGCCGACGGCATCGCCTCCGAGCGGCCATACGCGTATTGGGTCTGGGGCAATCTCGCGGCCCTCGCGATCTGCGCGGGCCCGGCGGTGGGCGGTGCGATCGCTGCGACGACCGTTTCCCCGGAGGTGCGCCGCCGATCCGCGGTGCGGTGGCTCATCGTGGCTGGCGCCCTCATGGTGCTGCTGGCAGATCTGTCGGGGATGAGCAAGGCCGAGGTGGAACGGATCTGGCTGCCGTTCGTGCCGTGGCTCACCATCGCGTTCGCCTTCGTCCCGGCCCCGTGGCGGCGCCGCCTCCTGGCTGCTCAGCTCGTGTGGGCGCTGCTGGTGCAGCACCTGCTCTACACGGTGTGGTGAGCCGCCGGGGTTCCGTCTCTTCACGACCTGTCCGCGCGCCGTCCGCGGCCCGTCGGTGCGCACCGCGGGATAATCGAGGGGTGCCCACCTATCGCGACGAGGTCGTGGTCCTGCGCACCCACAAGCTGGGAGAAGCGGACCGCATCGTCACCCTGCTCAGCCGCCGCCACGGCAAAGTGCGCGCGGTGGCCAAGGGTGTCCGGCGCACGTCATCGCGATTCGGATCGCGCCTGGAGCCCTTCATGGTCGCAGACGTGCAGCTCTACCAGGGCCGTTCGCTCGACATCGTGCAGCAGGCCGAATCGCTCGGCTCCTATGGGGCGGACATCGTCGTCGACTACGACAGCTACACGTCGGCGAGCGCGATGGTCGAGGCGGCGGACCGGCTGAACGAAGCCGAGGCGACCCCCCAGCAGTACCTGCTCCTGGTCGGAGGACTCCGGGCGCTGTCGATGCGCGAGCACTCCGCCCGACACATCCTCGACTCCTACCTGCTGCGGGCGATGGCGTTGTCGGGATGGGCGCCCGGACTCGAAGAATGCGCCCGATGCGGCGCCCCGGGTCCGCACGACGCATTCGTCGCGCAATCCGGCGGCATGGTGTGCGCCGCGTGTGCGCCGACCGGGGCCGCGCGGGTGCATCCGGCGGCCGTCTCCCACCTCGGTGCGCTCATCCGCGGAGACTGGTTCGCCGTCGACGACGCCCCCGCCGCCGCCACGACCGCTGCGTCCGGGCTCATCGCCGCCTACGCCCAGTGGCACCTCGAGCGCGGCATCCGATCCCTGTCCCACGTCGAAAGCCGCCCGTGAGCCCCAAGCCGTACACTCATCGCGACGCCGTTCCCTACCGTCCCGTCGACTGGACGGGCGAGTACCCGCCGGAGTTCCCGCCGGGCGCGGTGCCCTCCCACGTGGCCATCGTCATGGACGGGAACGGACGGTGGGCCAATCGGCGCGGCCTCACGCGCGTGGAAGGACACAAGGCGGGCGAGGCGGCGCTGCTGGACGTCGTCGCCGGCGCCATCCAGGCGGGCGTCCGCCACCTGTCGGTGTACGCGTTCTCAACGGAGAACTGGTCGCGCTCTCCCGACGAAGTCCGCTTTCTCATGGGATTCAACCGCGACGTGCTGCACCGTCGTCGTGATCAGCTCAACGAGTGGGGCGTGCGCGTGCGGTGGGCCGGACGCAAGCCCCGCCTGTGGTCCTCGGTCGTTTCGGAGCTGCAGTACGCCGAGCGGCTCACCGCGGGCAACGATGTGCTCACGCTGACCATGTGCGTCAACTACGGCGGGCGCGTCGAGCTCGTCGACGCGATGCGCGGCATCGCCGACGATGTCGCGGCGGGGCGACTGAAGCCTCGCGCCGTGTCCGAGAAGCTCATCGCGCGACGGCTGTACCAGCCGGACATGCCCGACGTCGACCTCTTCGTGCGTTCCAGCGGCGAGCAGCGCACCTCCAACTTCCTGCTGTGGGAGAGCGCGTACGCGGAGTTCGTCTTCCTCGACACCCTCTGGCCCGACTTCGGCAGGAAGGATCTGTGGCGGGCGATCGACCTGTACCTCGGCCGGGAGCGACGATTCGGGGCCGCCGTCGACACGCCCGATGAGGCCTTCTGATGGCCGCGACGGAATACGGCAGCGCGTGAGGATGTTGCCTCCGGCATGACGGATGCCATCGCGATCGACGTCTGGTCGGACATCGCCTGCCCCTGGTGCTACATCGGAAAGCGGAACCTCGAGAAGGCGATCGCCTCTCGCGGCGCGGGCGTCCCCGATGTGCGTGTCACCTTCCACTCCTTCGAACTGGCGCCGGAGACGCCCGTCGACTTCGACGGCGGAGAAGCGGAGTATCTGGCCGCGCACAAGGGAGTCGACGCGGCGTCCGCTCAGCAGATGCTCGATCGTGTCAGCGGTGTGGCCGCCGACGCCGGCCTCGAGTACCGCTTCGATCTGCTGCGTCACACCAACACCGTGAAGGCTCACCAGCTGCTTCACCTGGCCAAGGAGCGCGGGCGTCAGCACGAGATGAGCGAGCGACTGATGGCCGCCTACTTCACCGAGGGTCGTCACCTCGGCCGCGACGACGAGCTGGTGGCCCTCGCGGCGGAGGTCGGTCTCGATGCGGACGAGGTGCGACACGCACTCGAGCACGAGGTCTACCTGGAGGCGGTTCGAGCGGATCAGGCGCAGGCGAGCGCCTACGGCATCACCGGGGTGCCCTTCTTCGTCATCGACGGTGCCTACGGCGTCAGCGGCGCACAGCCGCCGGAGGCCTTCGGACAGATCCTGAAGCAGATCGCGAGCGAGCGGACGGCGGAGGTCGTCGTCGATCCGGCCTGAGAACCCGCGGGTTGCCGTCAGGAGGTCAGATGCTGCTCGATCAGCCGCAGGATCTCCGGGTCGTCGGGTGAGGTGGTGGGGCGGAAACGGTGCACGCTTCCATCCGGTGTGACGAGGAACTTCTCGAAGTTCCACTTCACCGCCCCCGCCTTGCCGTTGCCGTCCTTCGCCGTCTTCAGCGCCGCATAGAGGGGCGCGGCGCCGCGGCCGTTCACCTTGATCTTGTCGTTGACGGGGAAGCTCACGCCCCACGTGGTGGCGCAGTAGTCGAGGATCTGCTCCATCGAGCCGGGCTCCTGGCCCAGGAACTGATTGCACGGGAAGCCGACGACCGTCAGCCCGCGATCGCCGTAGGTGCGCTGCAGCTGCTCGAGCTGCTCGTACTGGGGAGCCAGACCGCACTTGGAGGCGACATTGACGACGAGAGCGACGCCGTCGCCGTACGACGCGAGGGTCGCCTCGTGGCCGTCGGCAGTGGTGAAGGGGATGTCTCGCACAGCGGAGGCAGCGGTCATATCCCCAGGGTACGGCGGCGCCCGCGCGTGGGGTCCGCGTCTGGGAGAATGGTCCGGATGAACACCACCGTCACCGCGCCTGCAAGCGCCCTGCGCATCGGGCCGATCGCCCTGGATGCGCCGGTCGTGCTCGCCCCCATGGCGGGCATCACCAACACCGCCTTCCGGCGGCTGTGTCGCGAGTACGGCGCGGGTCTGTACGTCAGCGAGATGATCACGTCCCGTGCGCTGGTTGAGCGGAACGCCACCACGATGCGCCTGATCACCCACCACGAGTCCGAGACGCCGCGATCCATCCAGCTCTATGGCGTGGACCCGTCTACCGTCGAGAACGCCGTCCGACTCCTCGTGGCGGAGGACCGGGCTGATCACATCGACCTCAACTTCGGGTGTCCCGTCCCGAAGGTCACGCGCAAGGGGGGTGGGGCGGCACTGCCGTGGAAGAGCGGGCTCTTCCGCGACATCGTGACGCGAGCCGCGCGCGCCGCCGAGCACGTGCCCCTGACGGTGAAGATGCGCAAAGGCATCGACGCGGACCATCTCACCTACCTCGACGCGGGCCGGATCGCCGAAGACGCCGGTGTCACGGCCGTCGCCCTGCACGCCCGTACCGCGTCGGAGTTCTACTCGGGCAGCGCGGACTGGTCTGCGATCGCCGCACTCAAGGAGGCCGTCACGAGTGTGCCGGTCCTCGGCAACGGCGACATCTGGTCGGCGGACGACGCCGCGCGCATGATGCGCGAGACCGGTTGCGACGGCGTCGTGGTCGGTCGGGGATGCCTCGGCCGACCGTGGCTGTTCGGCGATCTCGCCCGACGGCTCGGTGGACCCGGAACGGCTGCGCCGCCCGTCGATGCGACGCTCGCCTTCGTCGCCGACGCCTTCCGTCGCCATGCCGAGCTGCTGATCGAGTTCTTCGACGACGAGAGCCGTGGGTGCCGTGACATCCGCAAGCACGTGGCGTGGTACTTCAAGGGGTATCCGGTCGGCGGTGATCTGCGTGCCCGCTTCGCGACGGTCTCGAGCCTCGCGGAAATCGACGACCTGATCGGAGAGCTCGACCTGTCCGCGCCGTACCCGGGTGCCGCCGCAGAGGGGCAGCGCGGGCGAGCGGGCAGTCCCAAGCGGCCGGCGCTTCCCGAGGGATGGCTCCACTCGCGTGAGCTCGCCGCGGACGCGTCCGGCGCGATGGCCGAAGCGGAGCTGGATCACAGTGGCGGGTGACGACGACGCGATGCGGTCGGAGCGCCCGGCCGGGTACGACGATGATGACGCCGCGCGTTTCCACGCCGAGCAGCACCGCTCTCACCGCGACGGATTCGCGCGTGATCGCGCACGCGTGCTCCACTCGGCCGCGCTTCGCCGGCTCGCCGCGAAGACCCAGGTGCTGAGCCCGGCTTCCCCGGCCGATTTCGCGCGAAACCGTCTGACGCACTCGCTCGAGGTGGCACAGGTCGGCCGTGAACTCGCGACCGCGCTGCACCTGTCGCCCGACGTCGTCGACACGGCCTGCCTCAGCCACGACCTCGGCCATCCGCCGTTCGGACACAACGGCGAACGAGCGCTGAACGACTGGGCGGAAGACGTCGGCGGATTCGAGGGCAACGCGCAGACGCTGCGCATCCTCTCCCGCCTCGAGCCCAAGGTGCTCGGACCCGACGGCCAGAGCCACGGCCTGAATCTCACGCGTGCGAGCCTGGACGCCACGTGCAAGTATCCCTGGACGGCGGAGCATCCCCTGCCCGACCCCGGTGGGCGGCTGAAGTTCGGGGTGTATCCCGACGACGAGCCGGTCTTCCACTGGATGCGCGCCGGTGCCCCCGGCAGGGTGCGCTGCATCGAGGCGGAGGTGATGGACCTGTCGGATGACATCGCCTACTCCGTCCACGACTTCGAAGACGCCGTCGTCAACGGCTACCTCGATCCGCGGCGGCTCTCGGACACCTCGGAGCACGAGGCGCTGCTGACGGCCATCCAGTCATGGGTCGGATACGACTTCGCTCGAGATGAACTCGCCGACGCCCTGTTCCGACTGATGCGGCTGCCGGAGTGGATCAATGGATTCTCCGCACGCCGGGCCGACCTCGCCCGTCTGAAGAACCTCACCTCGGACCTCATCGGCCGCTTCGCCCGCGCCGCGACGACCGCGACGCGGGAGGCGTATGCCGGCCCCGTTCTCACGCGCTACCGCGCGCACGTGGTGGTGCCTCGGGTGATTGAGGCCGAGATGGCCGTGCTGAAAGGGATCATCGGTGCCACGGTGGTCTCGATCGACGGGCGCAAGGAGCTCTACAGGGAACAGCGACGCGTGTTGAAGCGCTTGGCGTCGGCGCTGTGGGACTCGCCTCAGGCGCTGGACCCCCAGTACGCCGACGACTTCGACGCCGCGGCCGACGATGACTCCCGCCGTCGCGTCGTGGTCGATCAGGTGGCGAGCCTCACCGATCAGGTCGCGATCGCCTGGCACGGCCGCCTGGTCGGCGAGGTCGACGCCGCCTCGCTGGGGGTCTGGGCTCCGCGCTACAGCGAGCCGCGGCCGTCGGGGGCTCCTCGTCCACGCGGCGAGGTCGGGGTCTGATGGCCGGACTGATCCGTCAGGCGGACGTCGACGAGGTGAAGGCGCGTATCAACATCGCCGACATCATCGGCGAGCGCGTCGCCCTCAAGCCCGCGGGCGTCGGATCCATGAAGGGGCTCTGTCCGTTCCACGACGAGCGCAGCCCGAGTTTCAACGTGCGGCCCCAGGTCGGCTTCTACCACTGCTTCGGATGCGGTGAGTCCGGTGACGTGTACACGTTCCTCCGTCGCATGGACCACCTGAGCTTCTCGGAGGCGGTCGAGCGTCTCGCCGCGCGCATCGGCTACGCGCTGCACTACGAGGACGGCGGGGCTGCGCCGCAGAACAGCGGCCGCGCGCGCCTCTACGAGGCGAACGCGGCGGCGGCGGAGTACTTCCGCGCGCAACTGGCGACACCGGATGCCGACGCCGGGCGCCGCTTCCTGGGCGAGCGCGGGTTCGACGCCGGCGCTGCGGCGCACTTCGGCGTGGGGTACGCGCCGCGCGGCTGGTCGGGGATGCTCGACGCGCTCGGTGCGCGCGGGTTCCGTCGGGAGGAGCTGCTGGCCGCCGGTCTCGTCTCCCAGGGGCAGCGGGGGGTGTACGACCGATTCCGCGGTCGCCTGGTCTGGCCCATCCGCGACGTCACCGGGCAGACGATCGGTTTCGGCGCCCGGCGCCTGTACGACGACGACAACGGTCCGAAGTACCTCAACACGCCCGAGACGCCGATCTATCGCAAGGCGCAGGTGCTGTACGGCCTGGACCTGGCCAAGCGAGACATCTCCCGGGATCACCGCGTGGTGGTCGTCGAGGGCTACACCGATGTCATGGCGTGTCACCTCGCGGGGGTGACCACCGCCGTCGCCACGTGCGGCACGGCCTTCGGGTCCGATCACATCACGGTCCTCAGGCGCGTGATGGGAGACGACTCGCAGGCCGGCGAGGTCGTGTTCACCTTCGACCCGGACGCCGCCGGGCAGAAAGCCGCGCTTCGCGCGTTCGCCGATGCCAAGCGCTTCAATGCACAGACCTATGTGGCCACGGGCCCGCAGGGACTGGACCCGTGCGACCTGCGTCTCCACCGCGGCGACGGTGCGGTCCGCGGCCTCGTCGAGTCGAAGTCGCCCATGGTCGAGTTCGTCCTGGACCAGCGGATCGCCGCCTACGATCTCGCGTCCGTGGAGGGTCGGATCGGGGCCCTGCGGTCCGCGGCACCGGTGGTCGCCGACCTGCGCGATCCGCTCATCCAGCCGGAGTACATCCGCGTGCTCGCTCGTCGCCTCGGAATGGACACCGAGGATGTCCGACGCGAGGTCGAGCGTGCCGGCCGACGCGAGCCGGAGGACCGTCGTCGCATGAGCGCTGCGCCCGCGGCGCGGCCGGACGACGACGGGTCCGCCTCGGTGTCGCGCGCGACCGTCGCGCAGCTCCCGCGTACGCCGGATGCCGCCCTCGAGCGGGATGCCCTGATGGGATTCCTTCAGTTCGGTCACCGCCTCGACACCGCCCTGCTGGCGCGTGCCGTCGACCAGCCATTCCGCACTCCCGCGCTCGAGGCGGTTCGTCAGGTCGTGGCGCAGACGGCCGACGTGACCCGGCCCGGCTGGTCGGTCGAGGCGATCGATCAGGTGCGCGAACCGTACCGCTCGCTCGCCTCGGAACTGCTGACCATGCCGTTTCCGGCATCGACGGTCGAGAGCGCGGAGGCGTCGACCGCGGATCTCGCGCGGCGCCTCGTGCGACGCGGACTCCAGACCGAGAAGACGGAGCTTCTCGGAGCGATCCAGCGGGTGCCCGCCGACAGTGAGCAGGGGCGACGTATCCGACTGCGACTGCGTGAGCTCGACGTCGAGCGCCAGCGGCTCGACGCCGAGGACTGACGCATGCGCGCTGGTGATCGGTGCGCGGACACGGCAGGATGTCGGTATGGCGTCGCGGATCGAAGAAGCGGACGTGGCCGTCCGGGCCGATGATCTCTCGATCTCCCGGGCGGGTCGCGGTGCACCGGACGAGCGTGTCGTGGACGGCCTGTCCTTCACACTGCCATACGCGCATGCGCTCACGATCATGGGCCCGACCGGTGCCGGCAAGTCGAGCCTCCTCGCGGTCATCGCCGGCGCCGGCGAGTCCGGCCTCGCCGTCGTCGGGGGCGACGCGCGCGTGCACGGCATCCGGGTCCGACGTCCGGGGCGGGCGCTGCGCCGACTGACGTATCTCACGGGCTACCTGCCGCAGTCCGCCGGCGCGAAGCTGCCGTCCCGCTTCACGGTGTCGGAACTGATCGGTCAGCCCATCACATCGCGTGACAAGAACGTCAACGCCCGCGCGCTGGCCGTCCGGGTCGCGGGGCTGCTCGACGAGATGCAGCTCCCGCTGGGCGCGGCCGCGAAGTATCCGTATGAGCTGAGCGCGGGCATGCGCCAGCGGGTCGCGTTCGCGCAGGCGCTCATCCTCGATCCGAAGCTTCTCGTCGCCGACGAGCCGTTCGCCAATCTCGACGTCGAGGTGCGGGCGGCGGCCCTCGCAGCGCTGCTGCGACGCCGTGATGAGTACGGCATGGCCGCGCTGGTCGGCACCAACGACCGCGATGTCGTGCGCGGGCTCGAGGCTGATGTGATCGTCATGCGGTCCGGGCATGCGATCGCCGCCGGCCGGGGAGCGGATGACCTCCTCTGGACGCCCAGCGGCGACGCGGATCACCGGCTGGTGGCCGCCGCGAAGCCGTCCGACTGATTTCCTCCCGTCGGGCGAATCCTGTTAGGATCATCTGGTTGCCCGCGCAGCGGGGATATTCCTCCATAGCTCAATTGGCAGAGCAATCGGCTGTTAACCGGTAGGTTCTTGGTTCGAGTCCAAGTGGGGGAGCGGAAAGCCTCGACCTTCGCAGAGAAGGCCGGGGCTTCGTCGTTTCCACCGGCCGTCGTGCTGGATCCCCGCGGAGTTGCGGGGTGATCGACCCGGGCAGGGCGGGGCCGTTTTGATCCCGTCCGTTCGCTTCCGATAGGTTCGGTCCCACCCGACATCGGAAGGTCTCCGTCATGCCGCAGCGCCGTTCGCGCACCCCGGCGCGCGCCGCGGGGTGGGCCGCGCTGTACCTCACCATCGCACTCGGCCCGCTGATCCTCAGCCTGATCCAACTGGATCCCGGACGTGGGTTCTGGGTGAACCTGTCGGTGGCCGCGGGATTCGTCGGGCTTTCCTTGATGGGGCTCCAATTCGTCCTCGCCGCGCACACCGTGCGCACCGCGCGCGTGTTCGGACTCGATCTGCTCCTGCGTTTCCACCGGCAGATCACCTGGCTGATCGCGCTCCTCATCTTCGCTCACCCGATCATCCTCTTCCTCTGGGATCCGCGCTTCCTCGCTCTTCTGGATGTCGCTCAGGCGCCGGCCCGTGCGCGCTTCGCGGTGGTGAGCGTGGTGCTTCTGGCAGTGCTCATCGTGACCTCGATCTGGCGGCGGAGGCTGCACATCCGATACGCGGTCTGGCAGGTGATGCACAGTGTGCTTGCGACGCTGATCGTCGTGACGGCACTCGTGCACGTTCTGCTGATCGGGTACTACGTCGACGAGCCGTGGGAGAAGGCGCTGTGGGTGTGCTATTCACTCGCGTTCGTCTCGATCGGCGTCTGGGTGCGAATCGTGCGCCCGATCCTCCGCTGGCGACGACGCTGGAGGGTCGTCGCCGTCGAGAACGAAGCGGCGGGTTCGTCGACGATCGAGCTGGAGCCGGTCGATCCGAGGTCGTTCGGCCCGCGCGGATTCGAGTTCGAAGCCGGGCAGTACGCGTGGATCCATGTCGGGGGTTCGCCTTTCGCGATGACGTACCATCCCTTCTCGTTCTCCTCCAGCGCGCAGAGCCCGGGGCGGGTACGGTTCACGATCAAGCCGGAGCAGGGCTTCACTGCGACAGTTCCGCATCTGTCGCTCGGCAGCGTCGTCTACCTCGATGGGCCGTGGGGCCACCTGACGATGGAACGCAACGATGCGAACGGGTTCGTCTTCATCGCCGCCGGCGTGGGGGTGACCCCGATGCTGAGCATGATCTCCACCCTCGCCGATCGAGGCGACGACCGCGACTGTCTGCTGATCCTGGGCAACCGACATGAAGATCGCATCATCGGCGCCGACCGGCTGCGCGAGCTCCAGGAGCGCATGCCGAACCTCGAGGTGGTGCACGTCGTCAGCCGCCCGGGTGACGGCTGGGATGGCGAGACCGGCCGCATCCGCACCGACGTGCTGGATCGCGTCTTGCCGACGGATCGGCGCGAGCGCGCCTACTTCCTCTGCGCGAGCGGTCCGGTCATGGACGCGGTCACAGCCGCCCTCGCCACGCTGGGGATACCGGATGCGCACGTGAGCGCCGAGCGATTCGCGATGGCCTGACGGAGTGGGGACATGAGCGGGAAGAAGATCGTCGGCCTGCGCGAGAAGCGCGTCACACGGATCGTGTGGGTGGTGTCTACGGCGGTCGTCGCCGCCTGCGTCGGGTGGGGCGTACTCGCTCAGGTGATGGTGTCGGATGCCTGTGCGGTCGACCCACCGCCCGCGAACGCGCAGTATCTGCACTGCGACTGAGGTCGGTCCATGATCACCCGTTGAGGGGCCGACGCTCGGCGTGCGTTACGCCTCGAGCTCGTCCACCCCGGGGGTCCAGGCGGCGCCCGGTCGTCCCCAGCCGCGCTTGCGGGCGATCTTCTGCACGGTCTTCCAGTCGCCGTCGTCCAGTCGATCGACGTAGAGGACGCCCTCGAGGTGGTCGAACTCGTGCTGCAGGATCCGGGCGCGCCATCCGTCGACCTCGAGTGTCACGGGCATGCCGTCGAGGTCGATGCCCGTCACCCGGACGGTGTCCGAACGACGGAGCGGAAAGCGCTCGCCGGGGAACGAGAGGCAGCCCTCCGACTCCTCGTCCGGATCGGGTGCGCCCGGCTCCAGGGGACGCATCCACAGCTCGGGGTTCAGGATCACCCCGCGCCAGGGATGGCCGTCGTCGTCTTCGTACGCGTAGGTGAAGATGCGCAGCGGCACGCCGACCTGCGGCGCGGCAAGGCCCACGCCCGGCGCAGCATCCATCGTCTCGAACATGTCCGCCACGAGCGCGCGGATCTCGTCGGTGACGGACTCGACGGGGGAGGCGGGGCCGTGGAGGACCGGATCGCCCATGATGCGGATCGGAAGTACGGGCACGTCCGACAGCGTAACCTCCGGACGCCCGGGTATCGTCGAAGCGTGATCGCGATCGATGTCGGCAGTGTCGAGGATGTCGGCGATCAGCTCGTGGGCGCGTTCCAGGATCCGGGGATCCTCATCGGCATCCCGCTCGCCCTCATCGGCGCGGTCTTCATGTCCTTCGGGGCGCAGTATCAGCACCGAGGGGTGACCAAGGTGGAGCGCCTGAGCGGAGGGGCGCAGAAGGGCCTGACCGCTGCGCAGCTCGGCCGGCTCCTGGCGCGCCCGTCGTGGGTGCTCGGCACGGTCATGCTGGGTCTCGCCATCGTCTGTCAGCTCTCGGCTCTGTCGTTCGCGCCGCTCATCGTGGTGCAGCCGCTCGGAGCGATCGCGCTCGTGATCACGACGCTCCTCAACGCCAAGATCAGCGGCCATCGGCCGACGCGGCGATCCGTGATCGCGATCGTGGCGTGCGTGGGCGGCATCTTCCTCTTCGTGACCATCGCCGCCCTGTTCGCCACCGAGACGCCCCTCAGCGACCGGCAGCTGATCACCGTCCTCCTCATCCTCGCGGTGGTAGCGGTGCTGTTCAGTGCGGTGTGGCTGTGGCGGCGTCACCACGTCGGCGCGCTCTTCTACATCATGGCCGCGGGCATCCTCTACGGATTCGTGGCGACGCTCGCCAAGGTCGTTCTCAGCCGCATCGAGTCTGGAGATTTCGAGTGGCTGACCCTCACCTGCGTCGCGGCACTTCTCATCGTGACCGCGGTCGGGGCGTACTTCGTGCAGTCCGCGTACTCGTCGGGGCCTCCCGATCTCGTCATCGCCGGACTGACCGTGATCGATCCGATCGTCGCCGTCGTCATCGGACTCACGGTCCTCGGCGAGGCGCAGAACGCACCCCTGTGGGCCTACATCGGGTTCGCCGTCGCCGGCGCCATCGCCGTGTGGGGGGTGTTCCAGCTCGCACGTCACCACCCCCAGATCATCTCCGACAGCCAGGAACTCCCTCTGGAGCGGGGCAGCGACGGGAGCGGCTTCGACGGACCCCATCCGCCGACCGGGTCCACGCGGCTGGGAGAGGCGGTTGCGAAGGTCTGGCCGGAGCCGCCGATCAACGATCCCGACGACGACGCCCGGTAGGCTCGTACGAGGTCATCCCGGTCGGGATGCCGGGGGCGGTGGCCAAGCTGGTCAAGGCAGCGGGCTCATAACCCGACGATCGTGGGTTCAAGTCCCACCCGCCCTACTCACGGTGAGCCCACGCAAGGGGTTCCCGCTCCATCGGGCGCGTCGATAGGGTCGGAGGGACCCGAGAGGAGACGCGGATGCGGCTGGCAATGGTGGGACTCGGACGCATGGGGGCGAACATCGTGCGCCGCCTCATGCGCGACGGACACGAGTGCGTCGTCTACGACGTCAACGCCGACGCGGTGTCCGCGCTGGCGGGGGAGGGGGCGACGCCGGCGACCGACGTCGCCGACATGGTGTCGAAGCTCGAGGGCCCGCGGGTGGTGTGGCTCATGATTCCGGCGGGGCTGACGGGCACGGTCGTCACAGAGGTCGCCGAACACCTCGCGCCGGGTGACATCATCATCGACGGCGGGAATTCGAACTACCGCGACGATGTGCGTCGCGCGGCGGTTCTGCGGGAGGAAGGCATCCACTATGTCGACGCCGGCACGAGCGGAGGTGTGTTCGGGCTCGAACGCGGCTACTGCCTGATGGTCGGCGGCGCCGACGAAGCGGTTCGAACGATCGAGCCCGTGCTGCGCACGATCGCGCCCGGACCGGGTGAGATCGATCGCACGCCCGGTCGGTCGGGGGAATACGCTCCCGAGGAGCTCGGCTACCTGCACTGCGGACCCGCGGGTGCCGGCCACTTCGTCAAAATGGTGCACAACGGCATCGAGTACGGCATCATGGCCTCCCTCGCGGAGGGGTTCAACATTCTGCACAACGCGGATGCAGGAGTGCGCGAGGCCGAGCACTCCGCGGAGGTCGCTCCGCTCGAGGAACCGGATTTCTACCAGTTCGACATCGATGTGCCGAAGGTCGCGGAGCTGTGGCGGCGAGGCTCGGTCATCTCCTCCTGGCTGCTCGATCTCACGGCTGCCGCCCTCGAGCAGAGCCCCGACCTGAACGGGCTCGCCGGCCGTGTGTCGGACTCGGGAGAGGGGCGATGGACCGTCAAGGCCGCCGTCGACGTCGGTGTGCCGGCGCCGGTGCTCGCCGCGTCGCTGTTCGAGCGCTTCGCCTCCCGGGACGAAGACCAGTACGCGAATCAGCTGCTCTCGGCGATGCGCCTCCAATTCGGCGGGCACCAGGAGCTGCCCACCGGCGATCGCCTCGAGGCGGGGTCGCGCAAGGCCGAGTGAGTCGTCAGTCGGCCCACAGGTAGGAGTACTTCACGAACACCTCCGGCGCGAGGCCCGCTTCGACGAGGACGCCCTGGATGGCGGTGAGCATGTAGCGCGAGTCCCACCCCATGTACAGGAAGTGCTCGTCGTCGAGGCGGTCCCACTGACCGGTCCACGACATCTCCGGGTACACCGGCCCACCCCGGCGCGCGCTGAAGGTCTCCACCGATATGCGCGAGTCGGCCCACAGGCGCTTGAAGACCCGGTTGAAGAGGTACTTCACGTCGGGGACCTCCCAGTGCTCGCCGACGTACTCGACGTAGGCGAACTCCTGCTGCCATCCGCGCGGCCATCCTCGGCGCGGTACCGCATCGAGGATGGGCGTCAGCCCGTCGTCATCGATGACGATCGGGCCGCGACGCGGCCACGTGGTCATGAACGCGGCTGCAAGTGACGCCGAGCGCGCCGAGATCGCCGCCGTGTTCCACTGCTCGGCCCTCGCAGCCTCCGCCGTCAGCGGGATGGCGCTGCGCTCGAGGACGGCGCGCTTGGCGGGGAAGGACGCGCCGAAGGACGCCATCGCGGCATCCTCCTCCAGGAGGACGATGTTGCCGAGGGTTGCGGCAAGAGCGCGATGGGCGTTCTGCGTGTCGTCGTCGACGTCCGACCACGCCGTGCGTCCGTCGCCGGTCCAGTCGTCGGAGGGGGCGAGGGGGAGGATGTGGTCCACGTCCACATCGGCGACGTCGTCGACGCCCGCCAGCCGGGACATCACGTAGATCGCATGCGGGAGCTCGGTGAACTTCAGCGCCACGCGGACGCGGTCGTCCGAGGGAGTGAGCCGGGAGATGGCGAGCGTGAGGGCGTCCACACCGTCGTCCAGCGCCCGGAGGAGCCTCGCGACGAGACGCTCGTTCGTGAGGCGCACGATCGTACGACGCAGCTGAAGCGACTGGAGCTGCTCGAGGACCGTCACCAGCGTGGGCTTGTCGATGACGCCGGTGGTCCATTCGCGATGCACGCGCATCATGAGGGGGAACATCCCCGCGCCGAAGACCGAGAGCCAGCGCAGGTGACGGGAGACGTCCGGGTCCGCTTCGCGTGCCGGGTCGAGGAGCACGCCGTACACCTCGGCATAGGCGCGCCAGGCTTCGGCATGGGTGCGCAGGGCCGCCGGTTCCAGCCGCGGAAAGTGCGTCCGGAAGGCCTCGTAGACACCACGCCCACGTGTGACGGCGACCTCGCGGCCTCCGATCATCACCAGATAGTGGTTCCAGAAGTCCGCGATCCGCTCGCCGGTGTGCCGTTCGATGGGGAGCCAGAACTCGTCCTCGATGGCGGTCTGCTCGCCGTGTGACAGGCCCATCAGCACGTAGTTGTGGATGAGTTCGTGGTCGCGCAACGGCTCGCCGGTGGAATTGAGCGACTCGAAGATCTGCTGGGCGTTCGCGCCGGGGCCGAGGGTGATCGCGACGTGCTCGAGCTTCTGCAGACCTCGCCAGACCCGCGCGACCTCGTCGGGGCGCACCTGGCTGCGGAAGAAGGCGTAGTTGTCGTCGAAGCGGGAGTCACGCACGGCGTCCCCGCGCGAGTCGGTGACGACCGCCTCGAACACGTTCGCCCAGGCGCGATGCGGGCGCAGCTTGGTCGCGCGTGCGTCGGGATGCACGAGGACCTGCTCGAGCTCACCGGCCAGCAGCGGGTCGTGGTCCCGCACGGTGTGGTGCAGCGCGGCGACGAGGAGCATGAGCGTGGTGATCCGCTGCTGCCCGTCGATCAGGACGAGCTCGGACAGACGATCGGTGCGCATCTCAGCGCTCAGGATCGATCCGATGAAGTGCATATGACGCTCGTCCGAATCGGCGACCGCGCGGATGTCGGCGAGCAGCTGTTCGCAGCCGCCGATGTCCCAGCGATACTGCCGTTGGTACACCGGGACCACGATCGTGGCGTCCGCGGCGGACAGCCAGGCGACGGTGTTCACCGCGTGGGCGTCGATGTTCGTGGCAGTGAGCATGGGGCGCTTCGCTCCGTTCGTTGCAGGCCGCCGTCGAGTCTAGTGAACCGGGTCGGCGACCACGGGGCGCCGACCGGCGGCGAGGTAGGCTTGCCTAAGTCGGGCCTGTAAAAACGTGCTGGCCCCGAACGGAAAGGTCATGATTCGCATCATGGGTTACATCAAGAGCGCCGCTCTCGAATCGACCGGCTTCGTCGTGCTCGACCCGTACGACAAGGAGATCGACCCCAAGGAGTGGCTCGAGATCGAATACGTCGACTGGAAGTCCTCCGGCGACACCCGCTTCGCCCCGCTGGCGTCGGCCAAGGGCGAGATCGAGTGCAACGGCTTCTGGAACCACGAGCCGCCGCGCACCGACAAGGACGGCGTCTGGATCGACGAGCAGACCGAGAAGGCGCCGACCCTCACCGCGCGGGCCATGGAGCCCGGTGCCAACGTCGGACGGTGCCGCATCATCGAGCTGCAGCCGAACTCCTACGCGGACTGCCTCTACAACCTGCACCAGGACGACAACAACCGCCTCAACCCCGACGGCACCGGCTGGGTCGTGCGTGGGTTCTTCAACCTCACCGACGACAAGGACAGCTATTTCGTGCTTCGGGAGAACCGCAGCGACCCGAGCATCGAGTACCGGATCGCGCTGCCCGCCGGTGCGCAGCTGATCGTCGACACGCAGCGTCTGTGGCATGCGGTGCACCACCAGGGTGACGAGCCGCGATACTGCCTCATCACCTCGTGGGAGTCGGGGCCCGAGCTCGACGAGTACATCGCGCGTTACAACGGCCAGCCCACGACGGAGTACTACGAGATCTCGGAAGAAGTCCGGGAGGCCGGTCAGGCCGAGCAGGCGCGGCGCGACGCCGCACGCGCTGCGTACTACGCCGCCAAGGGCCAGAAGGAGAAGCTCGCGATGAGCGAGGCCTGAGCTCGAACATCCTCCGCGAGCCCCCGGCGATATCGTCGGGGGCTCGCGGCGTGTCGCGGCCGGATCCCTTGTGATTATCGGCCGCATCGGGTGATAATGACGGCAGACAACCGAACACGTCCGCCACGCTCCGTGGTGCCAGGTCGTAGGGGAAGACGCACCTGACAACGAAACGGAGACATCATGGCGACATCGCGTTCTCGCGGAGTGGTGTACGTCCACTCCGCACCTCGCGCGCTCTGCCCCCACCTCGAGTGGGCGGTGGGTCGCGCCATCGGCCGAGCAGTGAATTTCGAGTGGTCCGAGCAGCCCGTCCAGCCCGGCACGCGTCGTGCCGAGTTCTACTGGGACGGTCCCGCCGGTACGGGTGCGGCGCTTGCCAGCGCCATCCGCGGCTGGGAGCACCTTCGCTTCGAGGTCACCGAGGATCCCTCGCCCGGGCACGACGGCGGCCGGTGGCTGCACACGCCGGGGCTCGGCATCCATTTCGCGCAGACCGACGCCGTCGGCAACATCGTCATCGGCGAGGATCGCCTCCGCTACGCGATGGAGGTCGCCGCCGGCGATGCGCGGGAACTCCAGCGCGAACTCGACGTCGCGCTGGGAGCCGCGTGGGACGAGGAGCTGGAACCCTTCCGGCACGCCGGTGACGAGGCGCCCGTCGTGTGGCTGCACAAGGTGGGGTGAGGCCCGGCACAGACTCAGGAACGGCGAGGCGCCACTACCGAAGCTCGGAGGAGGACACCCGGGACGCGAGAAAGCGAATCGCCGCCTGTACCCCAGATGCGACCCCAGTGCATCTGCTCACGACGAAGCCCCCGCACCCAGGCGGGGGCTTCGTCACGTGAGGTCAGGCCGAGGCCAGCGCCACGACGGCGTTGTGGCCGCCGAAGCCGAACGAGTTGCTGATCGCCAGCTGGTCGCCGCGGCCGAGCTCAACCTGTGAGCCCGAGATGTTGAAGGGGACGGCCTCGTCCTGTGTCGTGATGTTGATCGTCGGGGGCGCGAGCCGGTCCTGAAGCGCCTTCACGGTGAACATCGCCTCCAGCGCGCCGGTTCCGCCGAGAAGGTGTCCGGTCGAGGCCTTCGTCGCCGACACGGGGATCTCGTCGATGCGGGGGCCGAACACCGATTTCAGGGCCGTGTACTCGTTCGGGTCTCCGACCGGCGTCGAGGTGGCATGCGCGTTGATGTGCGTGACGTCGTCGGGCGAGGCGTCGGCGGAGGCGAGTGCCATCTCCACGGCGCGCTGTGCGCCGTGGCCCTCGGGATCGTTGGCGGTGATGTGGTACGAGTCGGCCGTGACGGCGCCGCCGACGACGTAGGCGTAGATCGTGGCGCCTCGGGCGCGGGCGTGTTCTTCCGACTCCAGGATCAGCACCGCGGCACCCTCGCCCATCACGAAGCCGTCGCGGTCGACGCTGCAGGGGCGCGAGGCGGTGGCGGGGTCGTCGTTGCGCCGCGACAGCGCCTGCATCGACGCGAACGACGCGATCGTGATCGGGTGGATCGCCGACTCGGTACCGCCGGCGATCACGACATCGGCCAGGCCCGTGCGGATGTGCTCGGCCGCGTTCACGATCGACTCGGTGCTCGACGCGCACGCGCTGGCGACCGTGCGGGCGAAGGCGCGAGCGCCGAAGTGCAGGGACAGGTTACCTGCGGCGGCGTTGGGCATGAGCATGGGAACGGTCATGGGCATCACCCGACGGGGGCCCTTTTCCCGCAGGGTGTCCCACGCGTCGAGCAGGGTCCACACGCCGCCGATGCCGGTGGCGAAATCGACGCCGAGGCGCTCGGGCTCGACCTCGGGCGCGCCGGCGTCCGCCCAGGCCTCCATCGCCGCCACCATCGCGAACTGCGATGCCGGGTCCAGCCGCCTCGCCATGGGACGCTCCAGCACCGTCTCCGGTCGCACGGCGGCCTGCGCGGCGAACGTGACGGGCAGCTGGTTCTCCTCCACCCAGTCGTACTCGAGCGTGCGTGTGCCGGACGCGCCGGCCAGCAGTGCGGACCAGCTCTCGGGGGCGGTGCCGCCGATCGGCGACGACGCGCCGATTCCGGTGACGACGATGCGTGACGCGGTCATGGGGAAGGAACTCCTCGTGAAAGAACGCTGGTGGGGGCCGGCGCCCCCACCAGAAGGGTTACGCCTGGTTGGACGTGATGTAGGTGACGGCGTCGCCGACCGTCTTGAGGTTCTTGACCTCGTCGTCGGGAATGGTCACGCCGAACTTCTCCTCGGCGTTGACGACGATGGTCATCATCGAGATCGAGTCGATGTCCAGGTCGTCGGTGAACGACTTCTCCATCGCGACCTCGTCCGCCGAGATGCCGGTCTCGTCGGTGATCAGTTCGGCGAGTCCGGCGAGGACCTCGTCATTGGTGAGTGCCATGGTGTTCTCCTTGTCTGTCGGGGATGCTGGCGCCGCGCGCGGGCCGTTGATCAGTCTAGGGCGGTGGTCGGGCCGCTCACGGCAGCACCACCACCTGCGCGCCGAAGACCAGTCCGGCGCCGAATCCGATCTGCAGGGCGAGCCCGCCGCTGAGTTCGGGATGCTCTTCGAGCAGCCGGTGTGTGGCGAGGGGGATGGACGCCGCGGAGGTGTTCCCCGTCGTGGCGATGTCGCGTCCGACGGCGACGGTGTCGGGGAGGCCGAGCTGCTTGGCGAATTCGTCGATGATGCGCATGTTCGCCTGATGGGGGACGAACGCGGCGAGATCCGACGCCTCGACGCCGGCCTCCTCGAGAGCCTGGCGCGCGACTTTGACCATCTCCCACACCGCCCAGCGGAAGACGGTCGGACCTTCTTGACGCAGGGTGGGCCAGGGGGCGTTTCCGTCGCGGAAGTCCGTGAGCGTGTGGTTCATCCCGACGGCGTCCGCCTTGGATCCGTCCGAGCCCCATACCGTCGGTCCGATGCCGGGCGTGTCACTCGGGCCCACGACGACCGCGCCGGCCCCGTCGCCCAGGAGGAAGGAGATGCTGCGGTCGGTGGGATCGACGATGTCGCTGAGCTTCTCCGTGCCGATGACGAGCGCGTACTCGGCCGCACCGGAGCGGATGAGGGCGTCAGCCTGCGCCACCCCGTATGCGAAGCCGGCGCATGCCGCGTTGAGATCGTATGCGGCGGCGGGGTTCGATCCGACGCGATCGGCGACGATGGCCGACACGGAGGGCGTCTGCTTCGGATTGCTGATCGTCGCCACGATGACGGCGCCGATCCGATCGGCGGGAACACCCGAGCGCGCGATCGCCTCTTCCGCGGCCGATGCGGCGAGATCGATGGCCGTCGTGCCGGGGATCGCACGCATGCGCGTGATGATGCCGGTGCGCTGTCGGATCCATTCGTCGCTGGAGTCGATGGGTCCGACGAGGTCGTCGTTGGGCACGGCGTTCTCGCCGCGGGCGGCGCCATACGAGTAGATGCGGGTGTGCGCGGCGCCCCGGGACTGCCGGAGGGTGGGGGTCATGAGTGAGGGCTCCGCTCAGGAGGTGGATGGGCTGAGGAGTTCGGCGGCGGCGAGCAGATCCGCCGGGGTCTTCACGGCGACCGCCGGCGTGCCGCGCAGTGCGCGCTTGGCAAGCCCGGTGAGGGTGCCGGCCGGTGCCAGTTCGACGAGACCGCTCACGCCGGCATCGGCGAACGCGGACATGCACAGGTCCCAGCGCACCGGGGAGGCCACCTGCTCGACGAGGAGGTCCAGGAAGAAGGCACCCTCGGTCACGCTCGATCCGTCGCGGTTCGTCCACAGCCGCACGTGCGGATCGTGCGTGGCGACCTCCGCGGCGGCGAGCCGCAGTTCGTCGACGGCCGGGGTCATCGCCTCGGTGTGGAATGCACCCGCGACCTGCAGGGCGACCACGCGGGTGCCGCGCACGGGCTCGGCCGCGAGGGCATCGAGGGCGGAGAGGGAGCCGGCGGCGACGAGCTGCCCGCCGCCGTTGTGATTGGCCGCGGTGAGGCCGAGTTCCGCCAAGCGGTCGAGCACGGCGACGGTGTCACCGCCGAGGACGGCGCTCATGCCGGTCGGCGACGATGCAGCTGCAGCCGCCATGGCGCGTCCGCGCAGACCGACGAGGCGCATCGCATCCTCCTCGGTGAGCACACCCGCGGCGGCGGCTGCCGTGAATTCACCCACCGAGTGGCCGGCGACACCGGCGACGTGGTCGTCTCCGAGGGCATTCCACGACAGCAGCCCGGCGGCGACGATCAGCGGCTGCGCGACGGCGGTGTCGCGGATCCGGTCGGCGTCCCACTCCGTGCCGGCGGCGACGAGGTCGACGCCGGACCACTCCGAATAGGCCGCGAGCCGCTCGCGGGCGCCGTCGAGTTCGAGCCAGGGGGTCAGGAAGCCCGGGGACTGCGAACCTTGACCGGGGAAGATCGCGATGAGCACCATCCCATCCTGCCAAGGATCAGCCGATGCGATGTGTGGCATGCCGCACAAGTGTCCCGGCATCGTTTGTCGCATCGCCACAGCACGATCTCGGTCGAGGTGCTGGCGGACCGAGGTCACGACAGGCGACGCGGGGCGCTCCGACGTCGTGTCGCGTCGGTTCCGATGGAGCCGAGGACGAGCGAGGTCTGCAGGATGAGGGCCTCCCGTGGTCCGGTCGCATCCCAGCCGATCACCTCGGAGACCCGTTTGAGCCGATAGCGCACCGTGTTGGGGTGCACGAACAGCTCGCGCGCGGTCGCCTCGAGGGACCGCCCGTTGTCGAGATAGCTCCACAGCGTCGTGACGAGATCGGTGCTGTGTGCCTGAAGCGGGCGATAGATCCGCTCGACGAGGGTCTGCTTTGCCAGGGGATCACCGGCCAGCGCTCGCTCGGGCAGGAGATCGTCGGCCTCGACGGGACGCGGAGCATGTCGCCACGCGCGTGCGACCGCGAACCCCGCCAGCGCCGCCCGGGCGCTCTGGCTGGCGTCCACGAGTGCCGGAACGACCGGGCCCAGCACAAGGTGACCCGCCCCGAAACCGGGCTCGAGACGTTTGGCGATCTCGACGAAGGGGAGGGCGCCGGATCCTTCGTCGGTGCGCACCGGATCCTCGGCGCGCCCGATCACGAGAACGAGCCGCGATCCCTGTACGCCGATCAGCACGTCCACGCCGAGCTTGCGTGCGGTGCGGCGCAGCTGATCGACGTCGAACTGCGCCGGGGTCGTGCCCACGAGCACGGCCACCTCGCCGTGGCCGTGCCACCCGAGGGCGGCGATCCGGCTGGGGAGCTCCTCGTCGGCCTCACCCGTGAGGATCGAGTCGACGACGAGGGCCTCCAGGCGCGCATCCCACAGCCCGCGGGCCTCCGCGGCGCGGGCGTAGACATCCGCGGCGGCGAAGGCGACCTCTCGCGAGTAGAGCAGGATGCCTTCCCGAAGGTCCTCGCCCTTGCCGGCCACGCGCTCCTCGGTGACCTCGACCGTGGCCCGGATCAGCTGCAGCGTCTGCTGCAGGCTCACGCTCCGGAGGAGTTCGCGAGGCGCGGCCGCGAAGATGTCGGACGCAATCCACGGCGTCGAGCCGGGATCGTCGTACCACTGGATGAACGAGGTGATGCCCGCCTGGGCGACCAGGCCCACCGCCGACCGACGCGCCGGCGGCATGTCGGCGTACCACGGCAGCGACTCCTCGAGGCGCTTGATCGTGGCGGTGGCCAGGTCACCCGAGATGCGACGCAGCCAGGCGAGCGTCTCGTCCTTGTCCATCTCCGCGGAGCGGGGCGGCATGCGTCCGGTCAGCTCTCGCCGCCCGCGTTGCCACTGGTGCCGGCGGTGACATCGTGGAGGCGGTACTTCTCGATCGCCTGCGCGGACAGCGACCGGTCGACCGTGCCTTCCGCCGCGAGCGCCTGCAGCGCCCGGACGACGATGGAAGGTCCGTCGATCTTGAAGAAGCGGCGCGCGGCGGGCCGCGTGTCGGAGAAGCCGAAGCCGTCCGCGCCGAGTGTGACGAACTGCTGCGGAACCCAGGGTCGGATCTGGTCCTGCACGGCGTGCATGAAGTCGCTGACCGCGACGACCGGTCCCTCGCCGTCCCGCAGCTTCTCGGTGACGTAGGCCGTCCGTGCTTCTTCGTCGGGGTGGAGGAAGTTGTGCTCGTCGGCGGCGAGTCCGTCGCGACGCAGCTCCGTCCAGGACGTCACCGACCAGACGTCGGCCTGCACTCCCCAGTCGTCACGCAGCAGCTGCTGCGCCTCGAGGGCCCACGGGACCCCGACGCCCGATGCGAGGAGCTGCGTACGCGGTCCCTCGCCCTCGGCGGCGGAGATGCGGTGCATGCCGCGCACGATGCCATCGACGTCGACGCCCTCCGGCTCGGCCGGCTGCACGAGCGGCTCGTTGTACACCGTCAGGTAGTACATGACGTTCGGGTCGGGGTGGTTGCCGCCGTACATGCGCTCGATGCCGGCGCGCACGATGTGGGCGATCTCGTACCCGTAGGCCGGGTCGTACGACACGGTGGCGGGGTTGGAGGAGGCGAGCAGGTGCGAATGACCGTCCGCGTGCTGCAGGCCTTCCCCGGTCAGGGTCGTGCGGCCGGCGGTCGCGCCGATGATGAACCCGCGCGCCATCTGGTCACCCGCCGCCCACTGCGCGTCGCCGGTGCGCTGGAAGCCGAACATCGAGTAGAAGATGTACACCGGGATGAGCGGTTCGCCGTGCGTCGAATACGCCGTGCCGACACCGGTGAACGCGGCCATCGCGCCGGCTTCGTTGATGCCGACGTGCATGATCTGGCCCTGCGGGCTCTCCTTGTAGGCCAGGAGCAGCTCGCGGTCCACGGACGTGTAGTGCTGGCCGTTCGGGTTGTAGATCTTCGCCGTCGGGAAGAAGGCGTCCATGCCGAACGTCCGTGCTTCGTCGGGGATGATCGGCACGATGCGGTGTCCGAAGTCCTTGGCGCGCAGCAGATCCTTCAGCAGGCGAACGAAGGCCATGGTCGTCGCGACCTCCTGCGTGCCCGACCCCTTCTTCGGCAGTGCGTAGGCCTTGTCGTCGGGAAGCTGGAGACCCACGTGATGGGTGCGTCGCTCGGGAAGGAAGCCACCGAGCGCGCGTCGACGCTCCAGCATGTACTGGATGGTCTCGTCCTGCTCCCCGGGGTGGAAGTACGGCGGCAGGTAGGGGTTCTCCTCGAGCTGCGCATCCGAGATCGGGATGTGCATCGCGTCGCGGAAGTGCTTGAGGTCCTCCAGCGTCATCTTCTTCATCTGGTGCGTCGCGTTGCGCCCCTCGAAGTGTGGGCCGAGGCCATAGCCCTTGATCGTCTTGGCGAGGATGACCGTCGGCTGGCCCTTGTGCTCGCGCGCCGCCTTGAAGGCCGCATAGACCTTGCGGTAGTCGTGCCCGCCGCGCTTGAGGTTCCAGATCTGCTCGTCGGAGTAGTCCTTCACCAGGGCGGCGGTGCGCTCGTCGCGCCCGAAGAAGTGCTCGCGCACGAAGGCGCCGTCTTCGGTCTTGTACGTCTGGTAGTCGCCGTCCGGAGTGACGTTCATGAGGTTGCGCAGGGCGCCGTCGTCGTCGCGCCCCAGGAGCTCGTCCCACTCGCGACCCCAGATCACCTTGATGACGTTCCAGCCCGCTCCGCGGAAGAAGCTCTCCAGTTCCTGGATGATCTTGCCGTTTCCACGGACGGGGCCGTCCAGGCGCTGCAGGTTGCAGTTGACCAGGAAGGTCAGGTTGTCCAGCCCCTCGTTCGCCGCGACCTGGAGCTGCCCGCGGCTCTCGACCTCATCCATCTCGCCGTCGCCGAGGAAGGCCCAGACCTGCGAGTCGGCGACATCCTTGATGCCGCGGTTCGCGAGGTACTTGTTCGTCATCGCCTGGTAGACGGCGTTGATGGGCCCGAGGCCCATCGAGACGGTGGGGAACTGCCAGAACTCCGGCATGAGACGCGGATGGGGGTAGGAGGGGAGCCCGTGCGGCGCGGCGGACTTCTCCTGACGGAATCCGTCGAGCTGGTCCTCGCTCAGCCGCCCCTCAAGGTAGGCGCGGGCGTAGGTGCCGGGGGAGGCGTGTCCCTGGATGAAGATCTGGTCACCGCCCGAGGGGTCGTCCAAGCCGCGGAAGAAGTGATTGAAGCCGACCTCGTAGAGGGCGGCGGACGAGGCGTATGTGGAGATGTGGCCACCCACCGCGATGCCGGGGCGCTGCGCACGGTGCACCGTGATGGCCGCGTTCCAGCGGATCCACGCGCGGTACCGGCGCTCGAGCTCCTCATCGCCGGGGAACTCCGGCTCCGCGTCGGGCGCGATCGTGTTGATGTAGTCGGTCGTCGGCACCATCGGAACACCGAGGTGCAGCTCCTTCGACTCCTTCAGGAGGCTCAGCATGATCTCGCGTCCGCGTTCGTGGCCGCGAGCGTCGACGAGCTGCTGCAGCGACTCGCGCCACTCCGCGGTCTCGTCGGGATCGCTGTCGAGAGGGCCCTGGGAGTACGGATCCTGGTCGTGGACAGTCACGGGAGACCTTTCGTCTGATGGCAGATCGTGCCAAGCAATCGGGGGGCGCGATGCCGCGTTTGTCTGCGATGCACAAACACGCCGCCGCTCAGCCTACCGTCCTGCCGGGACGGTGACTCCGATGCGCCGGTCGTGGTGGTTCTCCACCCTAGACTGGACGACCTGGGGCCTTTAGCTCAGCTGGTAGAGCGCCACGTTTACACCGTGGATGTCGTCGGTTCGATCCCGGCAGGGCCCACCACCGGGCGCCGCTTCGGGCGGGTGACCTATGTTGGTCGGGTGAAGGCTTCTCCCCGCGATCAGCGCGCGCTCCTCGACCTGGCCGAGCTCGACTCCCGCATCCGGCGAGCCGAAGCGGCACGTGCAAGCCCGCCGCACGCCGCTCGGGTGAAGGAGCTGTTGGCGCAGCGTCAGGCGCGCACTCAGGAGCTGGCCGCCCTTCTCGGCACGCGAGATGACCTGCAGGCCGAGATCGGCCGCATCGAAGCCGACGTCGCCGTCGTCGACGCGCGGCGCGTGCGCGACACCGAGCGTCTGGCCGCGACCTCGAACGTGAAGGAAGCGCAGGGGCTGGAGAGCGAGCTCGCCTCCCTCGCCCGCCGCAAGAGCGACCTGGAGGACGCCGAACTCGCCGTGATGGAGCAGCTCGAGGACGCTCAGGCCGCCGTGACGGCCGCAGAGGGGATGATCGCGCGGACCAATGCGGAGGGCGCGGAGCTGAGCGCCGCCGGGAAGGCCGCCGTGGAAGCGGCGACCGCCGACGCCGCCACCGCCACCCGCGATCGGGCTGCGGTGGCGGCCGGGATCGCCGATGATCTCGTGGCGCAGTACGACCGGCTCGCGATCCGCAACGCCGGAGCGGGACTGCTGACCCGCAACACCTGCGGCGGCTGTCATATGGTTCTCTCGGGCACCGACCTGGCGGAGGTGCGACGCGCCGCGGACGACGACGTCGTGCTGTGCCCCGAGTGCGGATGCATCCTGGTGCGCACGGAGGAGTCGGGCCTGTGAGCGCTTCGATCGTCCAGCAGAGGAGCCCTCGCGGGAAGATCCGGCGTCCCGACGAGGCCACGGGCCACGGTGAGAGCCGCCGACACGGCCTCGGCTGACCCCGGCCCGCTCGCCCCCATCACCTGGGCGGTCGTCGGCGATCACGACCAGCGTGTGGTGGTCGTGGATCTCGACGCGGATGCGGGTGAACGACGCCGGGTGTCGCTGGCTCCAGGTGAGTTCGCCGACCACGTCGTCCAGCGCGAGCTCGCCTCGGCCCCGCGGTGGGTGTGGGACGACACGGCTCGGCGATACCCGCCGCTGCTGGCCGCGGGGGTGCGTGCCGCCCGGTCGCACGATCTGCGGCTCAGCCACCGGATCCTCGCGTGCAGCGCGGACATCGCCGCGCCCGGTGCCCTGCGTGCCGCAGCGGAATGGGAGGGCGGACCGTCGCCCGCGGTGGCTGTCGCCGCGGCGACGCTGTTCGATCTCGCTGCTCCGACGGATACGACCGGTGACATCGCTGCGACCCTCGCCGAATTCCGCCGGCAGCGCGGGGCGCTGTCGACCGCGCGCGCTGGTTCCGGGCTCCACCTGCTCGCCGCCGCGGAGTCGGCGGGCGCTCTGCTTGCGGCCGAGATGCATGCAGCCGGGCTCCCTTGGGACCAGGCGCGCCATGACGCCGTGCTCGAGGCCGAACTCGGCGCTCGTCCGCCCTCGGGTGCGCGACCCTCGCAGCTGGAGCTGCTCGCTCAGCGTCTGCGCGAGCAGCTCGACGATCCGACCCTCAACCCCGACTCCGCGGTCAGGCTCCTCCGCGCGCTGCATCGGAGGGGGATCGCGGTCGAGTCGACGAGCCGATGGGAGCTCGAGCGCGTCGAGCACGAGGTGGTTCCGACGCTCCTGGAGTACAAGCGCCTCGCGCGGCTCTGGTCGGCGAACGGCTGGGCGTGGTCGGACGAATGGGTCTCGGCGGGTCGCTTCCGTCCCGTGTACATTCCGGCGGGAGTCGTGACCGGGCGCTGGGCCTCCGCCGGCGGGGGAGCGCTGCAGATTCCGCGCGGACTCCGCTCCGCTGTCCGCGCCGATCCGGGGTGGTGTCTGGTCGTGGCCGACGTCGCGCAGCTCGAGCCGCGCGTCCTGTGCGGCATGTCGAGGGATGCGGCCCTCGCGGAGGCGTCGCGCGGTCGTGACCTCTACGAGGGCATCGTCGCCGACGGCGCGGTCGCCACCCGGTACGACGCGAAGCTCGCCATGCTCGGGGCGATGTACGGGGCGACGACGGGCGAGAGCGGACGGCTCATGCCGAGGTTGCGACGTACGTACCCGCGCGCGATGGCGATGGTCGATGCGGCCGCACGTCGTGGCGAGGACGGCGCGCCCGTCTCGACGTCATGGGGACGGACCACGCCCGATGCCGGCGCGACGTGGCGGGCGACGCAGGCACGCGCGAGCGAGGCGGACGCGTCGACCGCGGACATCCTGCGCGCCAAGCGCGCCTCCCGCGACCGCGGGCGCTTCACTCGGAACTTCATCGTGCAGGGAACGGCCGCGGAGTGGGCGCTGGCGTGGTTGGCCGACCTTCGCACACGGTTGACCGCGTTCCCCGAGGCCGCGACCGCCGCTGCCGCATCCGGACCGGTGTTCGCCCGTCGACCGCACATCGCGTTCTTCCTGCATGACGAGGTGATCGTGCACTGTCCACGGGAGCACGCGGAGGAGGTCGCTGAGGCGGTCCGCGACGCGGCTGCCGCAGCCGGCCGGTTGCTGTTCGGCGACTTCCCGGTCGATTTCCCGCTCGATGTGCGCATCGCCGAGTCCGCGCAGAAGGACTGACGGCGATAGGATCGCTGCAGCGAATGGGTCGGCCGGACGGTCGCGTTGCGCGCGTCGCACCGAGGAACGTCCGGGCTCCACAGGGCAGGGCGGTGGGTAACACCCACCCGGAGCGATCCGCGAGACAGTGCCACAGAGAGCAGACCGCCGGGCGTGCCCGGTAAGGGTGAAAGGGCGGTGTAAGAGACCACCGGGGTCGTGGTGACACGACCCGCACGGCAAACCTCGCCCGGAGCAAGGCCAGACAGGGGATGATGACGCGGCCCGCCGAGTCCCCGGGTAGGCCGCTGGAGCGTCACGGCAACGTGACGCCGAGAGAGATGACCGTCGATGGGGCGCGAGCCCCGGAACAGAACCCGGCGTACAGGCCGGCCCATTCGCCTCAGTTCACCGCGAGCGACGCCGCACCGATGATGCCGGCGTTGTTGCGGTGCACAGCGGGAACGATCGGAGTCCTGATGTCCAGCAGCGGCAGGAACTGCTCGGAGTGCTTGGAGACGCCGCCGCCGACGACGAAGAGATCGGGGCTGAAGAGGAACTCGATGTGGCTGTAGTACCACTGCAGCCGCGCCGCCCACTTCTTCCAGGACAGCTCGTCCCGTTCCATCGCCGAGTACGCCGCATAGGCCTCGGCGTCCTTACCGTGCTTCGCGCGGTGCACGTGTCCGAGCTCGCTGTTGGGGATCAGCACGCCGTCGTAGATCATCGCCGACCCGATCCCGGTTCCGAGCGTGGTGAGGATGGTGAGTCCGTCGACGCCCTTCGCCGCTCCGTAGCGCACCTCGGCGATCCCGGCGACGTCGGCATCGTTGGCGAAGTGGATGTCGCGCCCGAGCCCCTTCTCGAAGAACGCCTCGGCTTCGAACCCGATCCATTCCTCCGACACGTTCGCGGCCGACAGTGTGCGACCGGACTTCACGATGGCGGGGAAGGCGACACCGAGGGGGAGGGCCTCGTCCGAGACGCCGAGCTCGTCGAGGACGACGGTGACCGCGTCGAGCACGTCTTGGGGCTTGGCCCCCTTCGGGGTGGACACCTTCACCCGATCGCTGAGGAGTTCGCCGCGCTCGAGATCGACGATGCCGCCCTTGATGCCTGTGCCGCCGATGTCGACGCCTATCGCCCGGGTGCTGTTCGCTGCCATGTCTTCACCCTATCCAGGCGCGGACACCGCTTCAGTAGGATCAAGACAGAGGTGTCACCGAGGCGCTCGCGAACCGGAGGAGGCGGCCATGTCCGGCGGCGAAGAGAAGTTCTGGTACAACCTGACGACCGGGCAGGTCGAGCGGGGCCACGTCTCGCCGGCGGTCGACCGCGCCGGCCCGTTCGACACGGCCGAGGATGCCGCGCGGGCGCCGGAGCTGCTGAAGGAGCGCTCGCGCGCCTGGGCCGAGGACGAAGCCCGCGACGACGCCTGGGGCGCGACCGGAACCGGCGCCGACGACAAGTAGTCTGGCAGTCAGCCAACCGACGTCCAGCGGAGGGAAAGTCATGGACAAGCAGCGCGATTTCGTCCTGCGCACGATCGAGGAGCGAGGCGTCAAGTTCGTCCGGCTCTGGTTCACCGACGTGATCGGCACGCTCAAGTCGGTGGCGATCGCCCCCGCGGAGGTCGAGGGGGCCTTCAACGAGGGTCTCGGCTTCGACGGCTCCGCGATCGAGGGGCTCACGCGCACCTACGAATCGGATCTGCTGGCGCACCCCGATCCCACGACGTTCCAGACGCTTCCGTGGCGAGGCGAGATCGACCCGACCGGTCGGATGTTCTGCGACATCACCACCCCCGACGGTCAGCCCGCGGTGGCCGACCCGCGGTACGTACTCAAGCGGTCTCTGGCGAAGGCAGCCGATGCGGGCTTCACCTTCTACACGCATCCGGAGATCGAGTTCTACCTGCTGAAGTCGTCGCGCTACGGGACGGAAGGCCCGGAACCGGTCGATTCGGCCGGCTACTTCGACAACGTGCCGGGCGGCACGGCGCACGATTTTCGTCGTCGTTCCGTGCGCATGCTGGAGGATCTCGGGATCTCCGTGGAGTTCAGCCACCACGAGGGCGGACCGGGTCAGAACGAGATCGACCTGCGGTACGCCGATGCCCTCACGACCGCCGACAACATCATGACGTTCCGCACGGTGATCAAGGAGGTCGCCATCGAGCAGGGCGTCTACGCGACGTTCATGCCGAAGCCGCTCGGCGGCAAGCCGGGAAGCGGGATGCACACCCACATGTCGCTCTTCGAGGGCGACACGAACGCGTTCTACGAAGAGGGCGGTCAGTATCAGCTCTCCAAGGTCGGGCGGCAGTTCATCGCGGGGCTGCTGCGCCACGCCAACGAGATCTCGGCGGTCACGAACCAGTTCGTCAACTCCTACAAGCGTCTGTGGGGCGGCGACGAGGCCCCGAGCTTCATCTGCTGGGGGCACAACAACCGCTCCGCCCTCGTGCGCGTACCGATGTACAAGCCGAACAAGGGTCAGTCCTCACGCGTGGAGTATCGCGGCATCGACTCGGCGGCCAATCCGTACCTGGCGTACGCCCTGATGCTCTCGGCGGGCCTCAAGGGCATCGAGGAGGGGTACGAGTTGCCTGCCGAGGCCGAGGACAATGTGTGGTCGCTGACGGACTCCGAGCGTCGCGCGCTCGGCTATGCGCCGTTGCCGACGAGTCTCGACCACGCCCTGGAATACATGGAGGAGTCCGAGCTGGTGGCCGAGACCCTCGGCGAGCAGGTCTTCAACTACGTGCTGCTGAACAAGCGCCGCGAGTGGCAGGAGTACCGCTCGCAGGTCACGCCGTACGAGTTGAAGAGCAACCTCGAGATGCTCTGACGCCGGCGCCATGGCCCGCGATCGCTCCACGACCCTGACCGGTCTCGCGCGCGTCGGCTTCAGCCGCCTGACGGAGGCCGATGCGGACCTCTCCGAACTCGAGCAGCTCATCGACGTGCCCTGGGAGGAGCTCCGCGACGCCGCGTCGGACGCGGCCGATCCCGATGTCGCCGTCTCGGCGATCCTCTTCATCGCGCGACGAGATCCCGCCGCCGTGCGGGCGCTTCGTGCGAGCGAGAACGGGTGGCGTGCCCTGTGGGCGCTCCTGGGTGCGTCGTCCGGATTCGGGGATTTCTTCCTCCGCCATCCAGAGGAGCTCGCCGAGCTGGCGCATGCCGGCACGAGCCTGCCGACCGACATCGAGATGCGGAGGGAGCTGCTCGCCGCGGTCGGAGAAGAGGACGGCTTCGCTCGCGACGGCAGTGAGAGCTGCTGGGTTGCACTGCGGGTGCGGTACCGGCGCATGCTCGCCAAGATCGCCGCTTTCGACCTGCTGAGTCCCTCGCCCGTCGACCAGGTCCCGTTCGTCGCCGGTCGGCTGGCGGACGCAGCGGCGGCCGCACTCGAGGCGTCGCTGTGTGTCGCTCGCACACGGGTGTCGTCGACGGGGCCGGCTTTCCCGCGCGAGCATGTGGCGGCGACCCAGCTCGCGGTCATCGGCATGGGCAAAACGGGGGCGCGCGAGCTGAATTACGTCAGCGACGTCGACGTCATCTTCGTCGGCGGCGCAGCGGACGGGCTCCGCGAGGAGGTGGGGGAGAGCCGGGTGATCGACATCGCGACCCGGCTGGCGGTTCAGACCATGCGCGGCGTGTCCGAGATGGAGGTCGAGCCTCCTCTGTGGGAGGTCGACGCGAACCTCCGCCCCGAGGGGAAGCAGGGAGCGCTGGTGCGTACCCTGGAGTCGCACCTGTCGTACTACGACCGGTGGGCGGCGAGCTGGGAGTTCCAGGCGCTGCTGAAAGCGCGCGCGATCGCGGGCGACGAGGCGCTCGGCGATGCGTACGTTAACGCGGTCGGGCCGAAGGTGTGGACGAGCGCCGCGCGCGAGAACTTCGTCGACGGCGTGCAGCGCATGCGTGAACGTGTGACCGACCACATCCCGAACGACGAAGTCGCCCGCCAGATCAAACTCGGCCCCGGCGGGATCCGGGACATCGAGTTCACCGTGCAGCTGCTGCAGCTGGTCCATGGACTCTCCGACCACGGGATCCGGCAGCGGAGCACCCTCGCGGCCCTCGACGCCCTCGTCGCGGAGGGGTACATCGGCCGCGCCGAAGCCGCCGCCTTCTCGCGTGACTACCGGATGCTCCGGCTGCTCGAGCATCGCGTGCAGCTGCGCCACCTGCGCCGCACCCACCTGATGCCCGAAGACGCCGAGGGACTGCGTTCCCTGGCTCGGGCGACCGGACTCGGAGACACCGGTGATTCCGTCCTGCGGATCTGGGAATCGGTCAAGCGCGAGGTTCGCGACATCCACGTGCGGCTGTTCTACCGTCCGCTGCTGTCGGCGGTGGCCGCTCTCCCCGAAGAGGAGCGCTCCCTCTCGCCGGAGCAGGCGAAGGATCGGCTGGCGGCCATCGGATTCCGCGACCCCGGTGGCGCGCTGCGTCACATCGGGGCGCTCACGACGGGACTCAGTCGCAAGTCGCAGATCCAGCGGCACCTCATGCCGGTCATGCTCCGCTGGTTCGCCGACGGCGTCGACCCCGACTACGGGCTGATCGCCTTCCGCCGTCTCAGCGAGAGGCTGGGGGACTCGCCCTGGTTCCTGCGCATGCTGCGCGACTCCGCGGGAGCTGCCGAAGACCTCACGCGTGTGCTCTCGGGCTCCCGCTATGTGGGTGAACTGATGGAATGGATCCCCGAGTCGGCCGCGTGGCTCGATGACGGCGGGGCTCTCCGTCCGCGGTCCGGGGTCGCTCTCCAGGAGGAAGCGCGCGCGATACAGACCCGTCACGACAACGTCGAAGACGCGATGCACTCCGTACGGGCGCTCCGCCGCCGCGAGATGCTGCGGACCGCCATGGGCGGAATCCTCGGCGTGCTCACGATCGAGGAGATCGCGGACACCCTCACCACGATCAGCGAGGTGAGCATCCAGGCCACCCTGCGCGCGGTGCGCCGGGAGGTCGTTCCACCGGAAGACGACGCCCTCGATTTCTCGATCATCGCGATGGGTCGCTTCGGGGGGCGGGAACTCGGCTTCGGGTCCGACGCCGACGTCATGTACGTCTACCGACCGAACGGGCTCGACCCTCAGCGCGCGCATCAGCTCGCACAGGCGCTCGTCCAGGGACTTCGGCGGCATTCCGAGGATCATCGTCTCCCGCTCGACCTCGACGCCGACCTGCGCCCGGAGGGGCGCAACGGCCCGCTCGTACGATCCCTGGAATCGTATGCCGAGTACTATCGCCGATGGTCGCTGTCGTGGGAGGCGCAGGCGCTGCTGCGGGCACGGGGGATCGCGGGAAGCGTCAAGCTCATCCGCGCCTTCACCGAACTCGCCGACGAGGTGCGCTATCCCGCGCACGCGGACCAGCAGGGGCTTCGTGAGATCAAGCGGATCAAGGCGCGGGTCGAGAGTGAGCGGCTGCCCCAGGGGGTGGACCCGGCTCGTCACCTCAAGCTCGGCCCGGGCGGCCTGAGCGACGTGGAATGGCTGGTGCAGCTCCTGCAGCTGCAGCACGCGCACGCGGTACCCGCCATGCGCACCACCTCGACGCTCGACGCCCTGCATGCCGCACGCGAGGCCGGCCTCGTGTCGGCGGTGGCGACCGAGCGTCTGGCGGCGTCCTGGCGTCTGGCGAGCCGGCTGAGGTCCGCCAACACGCTGCTCTCGGGACAGACCAGCGACGTGCTGCCGACAGACAGATCCAAGCTCGACGGCATCGGGCGTCTGCTCGAGATGCCGCCCCACAGCGCGAGTCTCGTCGAGGAGCAGTGGGTGCGAACCGCCCGACGCGCCCGGCGCACGTTCGACACGCTCTTCTACGGTTGAGGACGGCTCACGTCGCGGCCCAGCGCAAAGACGGCCCCCGGGGTGCACCCGGGGGCCGTCTTACGTCACGCGGTCTGCGTCACACGCCGAAGTAGAGCTCGAACTCGAACGGGTGCGGTCGCTGTGCGATCGGCTGGATCTCGTTCTCGATCTTGTACTCGATCCACGTCTCGATCAGCTCGGGGGTGAACACGCCACCGGCGAGCAGGAACTCGTGGTCGTTGCGCAGTGCCTCGAGCGAGTCCAGCAGGGAGTTGGGGACCTGCGGGATGTTCTTGGCCTCCTCGGGCGGCAGCTCGTAGAGGTCCTTGTCGACCGGCTCGTGCGGCTCGATGCGGTTCTTGATGCCGTCGATGCCGGCCATGAGCTGCGCCGCGAACGCGAGGTACGGGTTGCCCGACGCGTCGGGGGCGCGGAACTCGATGCGCTTGGCCTTCGGGTTGGATCCGGTGATCGGGATGCGGATGGCCGCCGAGCGGTTTCCGGCCGAGTAGACCAGGTTGACCGGCGCCTCGAAGCCCTTCACCAGACGGTGGTAGCTGTTGAGCGTCGGGTTGGTGAAGGCGAGAACGGCAGGAGCATGGGCGAGGATGCCGCCGATGTACCAGCGGGCGATGTCCGACAGCCCGCCATAGCCCTTCTCGTCGTAGAACAGCGGCTGGCCGCCGTTCCAGAGCGACTGGTGGGTGTGCATGCCCGAACCGTTGTCGCCGAAGAGCGGCTTCGGCATGAACGTGGCGGTCTTGCCCCACTGGTCGGCCGTGTTCTTGACGATGTACTTGAACTTCAGGATGTCGTCCGCCGCGTGGACCATCGTGTCGAACTTGTAGTTGATCTCCTGCTGGCCGGCGGTGCCCACCTCGTGGTGAGCGCGCTCGAGCTCGAGTCCGCTGGCGATCAGGCGCAGGCTGATGTCGTCACGCAGGTCAGCCGTCTTGTCGACCGGGGAGACGGGGAAGTAACCGCCCTTGTACGGGGTCTTGTTGGCGAGGTTTCCGCCCTCTTCGGCGCGGGCGGTGTTCCACGCGCCTTCGACGGAGTCCACGGCGTAGAAGCTCGTGTTCTGCTTCACCTCGTAGCGCACATCGTCGAAGATGTAGAACTCCGCCTCCGGGGCGAAGAAGGCGGTGTCGGCGATGCCGGTCGAGGCGAGGTACTTCTCCGCCTTCTTGGCTACCTGACGCGGGTCCTTGCCGTAGATTTCGCCATTGCGCGGGTTGTAGATGTCGAAGACCATGATGAGGGTCTTCTCGTCGCGGAACGGATCGAGGTAGGCGGTCGACACGTCCGGGATGAGCTGCATGTCGGACTCGTGGATGTTCGCGAAACCGCGGATCGACGAGCCGTCGAAGAGCTGTCCGACGGTGAAGAACTCCTCGTCGACGGTCGAGGCGGGAATGTTGAAGTGCTGTTGCACACCAGGGAGATCCGTGAACCGGATGTCGAGGAACTTGACGTCCTCGTCCTTGATGAACTTCAGCACCTCGGATGAATCACTGAACATGGAGTCTCCAGAGGTAGGGCGTTCGGGAACTGCCAACCCGCGAGGGGCATGGCTTGCACGGTACCGACAGGGCGTTGCCCGGTCGTGACACCAATGTTTCGGCCAGGTTACAGGGGTCTGGGTACGCTTGTGCGGTGACAGACCAGCGATATCCCGGTGAGCGCCTGGGACTGCCCGCATCGGGGCGGGGTTCGATAGGCCGACTCGGCCGGCGTGTCGGAGCCCTGTTCATCGACTACGGGGCGGCCTACATCCTCGCCGGACTGTTCGTCACCGACCCCGATGGTCTGCCAGCCGTCTTCTCCGGCGATCCGCTCGTGATCGCGGCGATTTTCATGGCGATCCAGGTGGTGTTCGCGCCCATGCTGCAGGGCAGCCCCGGTCATCGCATCCTCGGACTGCGTCTCACCCGGATCGACGGTGCCTGGGTCGGACTGTGGCGCCCGATCGTGCGGACGGTGCTCCTGGTTCTGGTGATCCCTGCGGTGATCTGGGACGCCGATCAGCGAGGACTGCACGACAAGGCGGCCGGCACGGTCCTCGTGCGTTCCTGACTGCCCTCAGCGCGGCCGCGGTGCACGGACGCGATTGGGGTCCATGCCCTTGGGGATCGGGAGCGAGGCGAGCGACTGCGAGACCGAGTCGACGCGCTTGATGACCGCGGCCATGGTCGCGCGGTCGATCGCCTTCGGGAGCTTCTTGATCGTCGGGGCGAGCTTTGCGATCGGCACCTCGTCGTCGCCGTGTCCGACATAGAGCACCGTGATGGGCACGCCCGAGGCCACGCGCTTGATCTTGGATCGTTCGTCGCCCACGAGGCGGGTCAGGCGCCCGCGCGCGCCCTCGCCGACGATGACCACCCCACCGCGTCCGATCGCGCGATAGACCGCCTCCTGGGTCTTGGGGTTGATCCCCACCGGCATCTCGCTCGCCTGCCACCTGCGGCCGAGCGACGTCGAGATCACGTGGCCGGTCGCACCGGGCATGCCGTCGATCTGGCGGTACATCGCCTTCGTCGACAGACGTGTCATGGTCATCATGGCGGCGAGAATGCCCGCCATCAGGCCGGTGATCGCCCACAGGAGCACGCTCCACCACGCGACCGGCTGCACCAGGAAGCCGATTCCCACGCCGACGGCGGCGCCGACGACCAGAATGCCGATGAGGACATACGGCAACCAGGGGAACGCCCTGCGCGTGAAGGTGAACAGGGTGCGGAGCTGGGAGAAGAAGCCGGGTCGCTTCTCCGGAGCGGTGCTGCGGGCCATGGGACCAGGATACCTTTCGGGCGCAGCCTGGTTCGGACACGTCCTCCCCTCCACAGGGAGCGGCAGCGGAGGAGCCTTCCACAGAAGCGACGCGGGAGGAGCGCCGAATGCTCGCGAACGGAACGGTGGGAGACGTGGCCCCGTCATCCGATACCCCGCCCTCGTCTGTCCTCGCGCCCCACCTGCGCGCGGGAGCGCGGGTCGTGCGCCGCATCGACGGCGACGACACGCCGTGGCCCGGTGTGGTGGCGCGGCTGGACGACGGGGCGCCCGCGCTCGTGGTTCCGGTCGCCGCTCTGGGGCGGACGTGGCCCGGCTGGGCGCTGCGCGACCCGGCGCACGTGGTCGTACCCACGGACATCAGGCGCTCGGTCGAGGGGCATGACGCCGTCTTCCCGCTCTTCGTCGAGAGGCTGATGACCTTCCTGACCCGGCGCGGACCTCTCCTCTCCGACGGCGAGCGCGTCACGATCGCCGTCAGTGTGCTGCGCGGACTGCGGGAACTCGACGACGCAGGGGTGACGTCGCCGGGCAGTGGTTCCTGGTGGTTGACCGACGACGGCCGGCCCGGTTTCGCCCTCACCGGCGACCCGGCAACGTCAGCGGAGCGTGCCTCCGCAGACGTGCTGACCGAGCTCGGGAAAGGGGAGGGGGGACTTTCGTCGTTGGTCGAACGGACCGTGGCTTCCGTGGCCGGAGGCGTCGACGAGCGCACCGCGAGACGGCTCGAGGACGAGTGGTTCGATGCGGCGTCGCCGGAGGCCCTGGTCACGGTGGGGTTCGGTCCCCGTTCGGCCGCCGCGGCGATCGCGCCGGCTCGCGCGGATGTCACCGCCGACCTCGCCGCTTCGGAGGAGCCCGACGGTGCCGGTGTGCTCGTGAACCTCGGTCGATACGTCGACGGCGGCCTCGCGGAGACGATCGGAGCGACGGTGGAGCGCGTGCGCCGAACGATGACCGGAGCGCGCTCTCGCCGTTCGACGCTCCTCTTCGCCGGAGCTGCGGCAGGTGCCGTCGTGGCGATCGGACTGCTGTGGCCGGTCGGTGCGGAGGAGCCTGCCACTGCACCGGTCGATCAGGGGGCCACCCCCGCGTCGACCGCGACCACGTCGCCGGTTCCGGCCGCCGCCGTGGGCGTGGCCGCAAACGACGACCTCGCTGTCGTGACGGCGGCGCTGCTGGAGGCGCGCATCCGCTGTGACGATGATCCCGAGTGTCTCGCAGGGGTTTACTGGTCGCCGATCACGTCGGTTCCGCCCGGCGCCGTCGACCTCGATGCGAGCGTGCGCGACGTCGAGGTGCTGGATGATTTCGGCGGCGTCGCCGTGCTTCGCGTGTCTGGACCCGAGGCACCGGATCAGGTCGTCGTCATCGCGCGCAGAGACGACTCATGGCTGCTGCGTGACGTCCATGACGTCGCACAGCAGCCATGAGTCTCGAGCGATCAGGCGCCGAGGTTGGCCTCGAACGATGCGTCCTCGAGGCGCTTCTTGACCGCCGCGAGGAAACGGGCCGCGTCTGCGCCGTCGATGGTGCGGTGGTCGTACGACAGGGCGAGGTACACGTACGACCGCACCGAGATGGCTTCCGCCCCGTCGACCGTCACCACGCCGGGGCGCTTGACGACAGTGCCCGTTCCGAGGATCGCCGATTGCGGCAGGAACACCACCGGTGTGTCGAACAGGGCGCCGCGAGAGCCGGTGTTCGTGAGCGTGAAGGTGCCCCCGGCCAGCTCGTCGGGCTTGAGCTTGTTGTCGCGCGTGCGCGCGGCGAGGTCGGCGATCTCGTGCGCGATCTGAGCGAGGTTCTTGCTCGCCGCATCGCGCAGCACGGGCGTCAGCAGGCCGCGCTCCGTGTCCACCGCGATCGACACGTTCTCGGTGGCGGGGTAGACGATCTTGTCGCCGTCGACCGTGGAGTTGATGATCGGATACGTCTGCAGCGCCTCGGCCGCGGCGAGGGCGAAGAACGGCAGGAAGGACAGTTTGTCCCCGGTCTTCGCCTGGAAATCCTTCTTCACCCGGTCGCGGTACTGCGACAGCTTGGTCACGTCGACTTCCACGACCGTCGTCAGCTGCGCCGTCGACTGCATCGACGCCACAGCACGCTCGGCGAGCACCTTGCGAAGGCGCGACATCGGCTGCGTGGTGCCGCGAAGGGGCGACACCTCCACCTCGACGGGCGCCGCCTCCGCGGCAGACGTCGGGGTCGCCGGGGCCTCGGCCGCCTTCAGAACGTCCTCCTTGCGGATGCGTCCGCCCACGCCGGTTCCGGTGACGCTCGCGAGATCGACGCCCTGCTGCTGCGCGAGACGGCGCACCAGAGGCGTGACGTAGATGTCGTCGGAAGCGGACGGTGCGGCGGCAGCCTTCTCGGGAGCGGGAGCGGGAGCGGGAGCGGGCTCCGGCTCGGAGGTCTGCTCTTCGGCGGCCGGCGCGGGAGCCGGCTCCTCGGCAGGCTCGGGGGCTGACGTCTCCTGTGCGGACGCGGGCTCCTCGGGCGCGGACTCCTCGGACGGCGCTTCCGCGGGTGCAGGGGAGCCCGAGCCGATCTTGGCCAGCGGCGAACCCACGGCCACGGTCTCGTCCTCCTGCACCAGGATCTGCTGCAGCGTGCCCGCGAACGGCGACGGGATCTCGGTGTCGACCTTGTCGGTGGAGATCTCGAGCAGCGGCTCGTCGACCTCCACGTCGTCGCCGACGCTCTTCAGCCAGCGGGTCACGGTGCCTTCGGTGACGCTCTCGCCGAGTTCGGGCAGCACGACGTCCTTACCGTCCGCGTCGGACGCGGTGCTCGTGGCGGGAGCAGCCTGCTCGGGACCGGAATCCTCGGCTGCGGGCTCTTCCGCAGGTTCCGCCTCGGGCTGCGCGGGGGCCTCCGCCTGCGCGGAGTCGTCCGACGTGTCCTCGGAGGGGGCTCCGTCGCCGTCGCCGATCTTGGCGAGCACGGCGCCCACCTCGACGGTTTCGTCCTCCTGGACGAGGATCTCTTCGATGACGCCGCTGACCGGCGAGGGGATTTCGGTGTCGACCTTGTCCGTGGAGATCTCGAGAAGACCCTCGTCCTCCTGGATCGTGTCGCCGACCTGCTTGAGCCAGCGGGTCACCGTCCCCTCGGTGACGCTCTCGCCGAGCGCGGGGAGGACGACGGATGTGCTCATGTGCTTGTCTCCTTCGGAATGCCGATTGCTTCTAGCTTAGTGATGACCTCGACGCGCCGGCGTCGGATGGCTGGGGGTGTCGTGCGCAACGCTCACAGTGTGTGCAGGGGCGAACCGGCGAGGGCGAGGAGGGCCTCGCCCAGCGCCTCGCTCTGCGTGGGATGCGCGTGCAGGAACGGGGTCACATCCTCGGGGTGCGCTTCCCACCCGACGATGAGCTGACCTTCTGCGATGAGTTCCCCGACGCGATCTCCCACCATGTGGATGCCCACGACGGGGCCGTCGACGTGCCGGACGACTTTCACGATCCCCGCCGTTCCGAGGATCTCGCTCTTGGCGTTGCCGGCGAGGTTGTACTCGTAGGTGGTGATCGCGTCACCGTGCAGCGCACGCGCGGCGGCCTCGGTGAGTCCGACCGACGCCGCCTCCGGCGATGAATACGTCACGCGGGGGATGTGAGCGTCCGGGACGCGCACGGGTCGTCGACCCGCGATCCGCTCGGCGACCTGGATGCCCTGCTGGAATCCCCGGTGTGCCAACTGCGGCCCGGCGACGATGTCGCCCACCGCCCAGACGTGGTCGGCGGCGGTGCGGAGATCGTCGTCGACGACGACGAACCCGCGATCCAGGCCCACGCCGGCCGCTTCGAGCCCGAGACCGTCCGTCGCGGGCGCGCGGCCCACCGCCACCAGCAGGGCGTCCGCCGCGATCTCCGCGTCATCCGCGAGCCGCACGACGACGCGATCCTCGTCCGCGGTGACGGCGGAGACGGGCGTTCCGAGGACAGTGCGGATGCCGCGGCGCCGGAAGGCGCGCTCCAGGGTCTTGCCGATGACCTCGTCGTCGGCGGGCAGGAGCGTCGGGAGCGCCTCGATGACCGTCACGTCGGCACCGAGAGAACGCCAGAGACTGGCGAACTCGACCCCGATGACCCCGCCCCCGAGGACGGCGACGTGCGCGGGGATCTCGGGGAGCTCGAGCGCCTGCTCGCTCCCGAGGATTCGCCCGCCGATGTCGATGCCGGGGAGCGTGCGCGTGTACGAGCCGGTCGCGACGACGACATCGCGACCGCGGTAGAGGTCGTCGCCCACCCGCACTGCCGGCCCCTGCTCGAGGGTGCCGGCGCCGTGGACGACGGTGATTCCGCGGGCGGCGATCAGGCCCTGCAGGCCCTTGTGCTTCTTCGCGACGATCGCCTCGCGATACGCCGTGAGAGCCGGGACGTCCACGCCCTCCCACGTCGCTCGCACCCCGACTGCCGCTGCGTCCCTGGTGTTGTCGGCGACCTCCCCGGCGTGCAGGAGCGCCTTGGTCGGCACGCAGCCGCGGTGCAGGCAGGTCCCGCCGAGCTTGTCCTGCTCGACGATGACGACGGAGGATCCCAGTTCCGCGGCGCGAAGGGCGGCCGCGTAGCCGCCGGACCCGCCGCCCAGCACGACGAGGTCGGCCTCGTGCACGGCCATCAGCGCGTCGTTCCGGCCACGAAGCGGATCAGCGCGCGCACCGTCGCGCCGGTCGCGCCCTTGTCGGTGAATCCGTACCCACCGCCCTTGTGCCAGCCGCTGCCGGCGATGTCCAAATGGACCCACGGAATGCGCGGAGCGTCCTCGGCATCGCTCGCGCGACCCACGAAGCGACGCAGGAACAGGCCGGCGAAGAGCGAACCGCCCGCCGGGTCGCCGATCTTCGCGTTCTGCATGTCGGCGACGGGCGAGTCGAGCTCCTCCTCCATGTGCTCGGGAAGCGGGAGCTGCCACGCGTCCTCGCCGGTCGTCGCCGCCTCCGCGAGGAAGCGGGCCACGGCGGTGTCATCGCCCATCACCCCGGTGTGCCGGTTCCCCAGGGCGACGGATATCGCGCCCGTCAGCGTCGCGACATCGACGATGAGGTCGGGGCTCTCGGCACTCGCGGCGGCGAGACCGTCCGCCAGGACCAGGCGTCCCTCGGCGTCGGTGTTCAGCACCTCGACGGTCGAGCCGTCCCGCATCGTCAGGACGTCGCCGGGTCGCGTGGCCGAGCCCGAGGGCATGTTCTCGGCGAGGCAGAGCCACGCCGTCGCGCGTACCGGCGCCCCGACGCGAGCAAGGGCCCGTACGACGGCGAGCGCGGTGGCCGCGCCGCACATGTCGTACTTCATCCCCACCATCGAAGCGGGTGGTTTGAGCGAGAGTCCACCGGTGTCGAACGTGATGCCCTTGCCGACGACCGCGACGTGGGCCGCCGCATCCGCCGGCGAGTAGTCCACACGCACGAGTCGCGGCGGCCTCGATGATCCGCGTCCGACACCGAGGATGCCGCCGAATCCGCCCTCTTCGAGGTCGGTCTCGTCGAAGACGTCGACAGACACCGGCAGGCCCGCGACGCACTCGCGCGTCCGGTCGGCGAAGTCCGCCGGGCCGAGGCGATCGGCGGGCATCGTGGACAGATCCTTCACCAGCGCCATCGCCTCGGCATCGGCGCGTACGGCCTCGAGTTCTCCACGGTCGGGACGGGTCTCGCCGTGCACGACGACGGTCGCGGCGCGTGCCGGCGGCGGAGTGCTCTTATAGGAGTCGAAGCGATAGCCGCCGAGCGTGGCGCCTTCGGCCACGGCACGCCATCCCTGGAACGCGGGAGCCGCGACGGCGACCGTGTCGAAGCCGGTGAGGGAGCGGACTCCCGCGCCGACGGCGGCACGCACATCCTGTTCCCCGGGGGACGTACCGGTGCCGACGACCGCGAGCGGGAGCCGCGTCGCCTCTGGCGCGGCGACGCGCAGATAGGACGATCGCGCACCGGTGAACCCGACCGCCTCCAGCGCGCCGTGCAGGCCGGGCCATTCGGCCAGAGCGTCGGCGGCATCGTCGAGCGGGGGGAGCGCCAGAAGGATCGCTTCGGCGTCGGACTCTCGGATCGGACTGGTTCGGAACTCGAGGTCGGGGAACGACATGGTCCCATCCTAGGGATGCGCGTGTTCGCTGTGAGCGGGACGGGGTACGCCGACGGTCGGCGCTCGCCTCGTAGCATGGACAGATGCCCCTGTCCTCGTCGCTGTTCGAGCGTTCGGCCTCTGCGCCTCCCATCCCCCGGGGAGTGCCGCTGGTCATCGCCCTCACCGGCTTCACCGACGCCGGCAGTGCGTTGTCACGCACGATCGAGTACCTGCGGGATGAGATCGACCCGACTCCGGTCGCGGTCTTCACCAACGACATCCTGCTGGATTACCGCGCGCGGCGACCCGTCGTCGCGTTCGATCAGGATCACCTCGCCGACTACCGACCCCCGCGGCTGGAGTTGTCACTCGGACACGACGCGCTGGGCTCGCCGTTCCTGATGCTGGCCGGCTATGAGCCGGACTTCGCGTGGGAGGCCTTCGCCTCCGCGATCCTGGCACTGGCCGAGGAGTTCGCCGTGTCCACGGTCACGTGGGTGCACGCCATCCCGATGCCCGTCCCGCACACGCGGCCCATCGGAACCACGGTGAGCGGCACGCGGCGCGAGCTGACGGAGGCGCATTCGGTCTGGAAGCCGACCACGCAGGTGCCGGCGACGGTCGGACACCTGCTCGAGTACCGCTTCGCCGAAGGCGGCGCCGCCGTCGCGGGTTTCGTGCTACTCGTTCCCCACTATCTCGGCGACACGGAGTATCCGGCCTCCGCTCTGGCCGCCCTTGATGCGATCACCGTCGCGACCGGCCTCGTCTTCTCCGGCGACTCGCTCCGCGACGAGAACCGCGAGTATCTCGAGAAGGTCGAAGAGCAGGTCGCCGGCAGCGAGGACCTGTCTCGCATGGTCGAGAACCTGGAAGAGCGGTACGACGCCTACATGGCCGGCTCGACGCAGGCGACGCCGATCATCCACACCGGGGACCTTCCCAGCGCCGACGAGCTGGCGGCGGAGCTCGAGCGCTTCCTCGCCAACCGACCCTCGGGCGACGACGACCGATTCGGCGCGTGAGGGAATAGCCGCGCCGGTCGGCACGTTTCCATACAGGTGTCGCCTGCTGCGGGTCAAGTGCCGCTGCGGAATGTGAGACAATGGATGGAGCGACCCGTTGTCACGTCGACTGCATGCCTCTCGGTGTGCGGGACTTGACAAGGGTCTTACTAGTGTCCGAAATCGACCGGGGGGCGTCGACACGCGTCCGCCGGTGAAAGGCGAAACGTGACCACAGGCACGAAGACCAGCACCCGCGCAACGCGAGCGAAGGACACCGAGGCCGAAGAGATCGTCGAGGAGACGCCCGCGAAGAAGCCGGCGACGAAGGCGACCGCCAAGAAGTCCGGCAGCCGCTCCGCGAAGAACGCCTCGAAGACGGCCTCGTCGAAGTCCGTCGACAACGACGATGAGATCGACGACGACGAGGTCGACGCCGAGGACATCGAGGACGGCGACGACACCTCGGCGGAGGACGACGCCGACGACGACGGCGATGAGGGCGACGCGAAGTCCGGCAAGAAGGGCTCGGACGGCGCCTCGGAAGCCAAGAAGAGTGCCGCAGAGCCGCTGCCCACCGGCGCCATCGTCATCTCGTCGAACGACGACGAAGACGTGCCGATCTACTCCACGCAGATCACCGGCGCGACAGCGGATCCCGTCAAGGACTACCTGAAGCAGATCGGCAAGGTCCCGCTCCTGAACGCGGCCGAAGAGGTCGAGCTGGCGATGCGGATCGAGGCCGGCCTGTTCGCGGAGGAGAAGCTGTCGAACATGTCGGCGGCCGAGAAGTCCTCGCAGCTCGGGCTCGACCTGCAATGGGTCGCCCGCGACGGGCAGCGCGCCAAGAGCCACCTGCTGGGTGCAAACCTCCGCCTGGTCGTGTCGCTCGCCAAGCGCTACACGGGTCGAGGCATGCAGTTCCTGGATCTGATCCAGGAGGGGAACCTCGGTCTCATCCGCGCGGTGGAGAAGTTCGATTACACCAAGGGCTTCAAGTTCTCCACCTACGCGACGTGGTGGATCCGTCAGGCGATCACTCGAGCCATGGCCGACCAGGCCCGCACGATCCGCATCCCCGTCCACATGGTGGAGGTCATCAACAAGCTCGCGCGAGTGCAGCGCCAGATGCTGCAGGACCTCGGCCGCGAGCCGACTCCGGAAGAGCTCTCCAAGGAGTTGGACATGACCCCGGAGAAGGTCATCGAGGTGCAGAAGTACGGCCGCGAGCCGATCTCGCTGCACACCCCGCTCGGCGAAGATGGTGACAGCGAATTCGGTGACCTCATCGAGGACACCGAGGCGGTCGTCCCCGCCGACGCGGTCGGCTTCACGATGCTGCAGCGTCAGCTGGAGTCGCTGCTGGACTCGCTCTCGGAGCGCGAGGCGGGTGTGATCCGCATGCGCTTCGGCCTGGGTGACGGACAGCCCAAGACGCTGGATCAGATCGGCGACACCTTCGGTGTCACGCGTGAGCGCATCCGCCAGATCGAATCCAAGACGATGGCCAAGCTGCGTCACCCCTCGCGCTCGCAGTCGCTGCGGGACTACCTCGAGTGAGCGACGCGCCGAACGACGGCAAGGCCCTCACGACCACGATCGACGGGGAGGCCTTCGCCCGCATCCCGATTCGCACGCGCGTCGTGATGCCCGGCGATGATCTCGAGGAGTTCATCCGCGAGTATGCGGCGGGCGTGGTGCGCGAGGGCGACATCCTCTTCGTCACCGAGAAGATCGTGGCGATCACCCAGGGGCGGTCCTACCCCCTCGAGGAGATCAGGCCGCGCCGGCTCGCGCGTCTCTTGTCGCGGTTCGTCGTGCGGACGCCGTACGGCATCGGCCTGGGCATGCCGGAAACCATGGAGATGGCGCTCCGAGAATGCGGAACCCTGCGCATCCTGTTTGCGGCGGGCGTCTCAGCGGTGACGAAGCTCGTCGGACGTCGCGGCGATTTCTATCGCATCGCCGGCGATAAGGCACGCGCGATCGACGGTCCGACCCCCGGGACGATCCCGCCCTACAACAGGGCGGTCGTCCTCGGCCCAGAGCGACCTGGCGACGTCGCCGTCCAGCTGCAGGGTCTGCTGGGGATCCCCGCGCAGGTCGCGGTGGTCGACATCAACGACATCGGTGGCAACGTCCTCGGCTCCACGTTGTCTCGCGACGAGGAGCGGCGCCTGGTGGCGATCCTGTCCGACAATCCGCTCGGACAGGGGCACCAGTCGACGCCGCTCGGAATCGTCCGCCCGGCCTGAGGGGGCTGATCCCGGACGGCGTCGCGCGGGCTTCGTCAGTCCTCGTCGACGAGGCGCGCTGTCTCGTCGTGCCATGACGTGGCGACTTCGCGCAGCTTGTCCTCGTACTTGCGCCCGTGGTGCGCGCAGAACAGCAGTTCGCTGCCGTTGACCTCTGCGGCGATATAGGCCTGCGCTCCGCAGGAGTCGCATCGGTCCGCCGCCGTCAGACGGTAGTCGAGGACGGCGGCCGGGTCGGTGGGTGTCGAAATCGAGCTCATGTCGGTCCCTCCTCGAACGGTCGATCGATCGTGTCGTATAAGACAACCACGGCTTTGTTTCGAGAATGCCGCGAGAAGGTCACAGTTCGCTCACCGCGTACGGCCGCGGGTTCGCTCGTGTGTCACCCCGGCGCGCGGTGGTGTCGGGGATATCCTTGGACGCTGTGACTGCCGAGTACTCCGCCCACCACCTGCAGGTTCTCGAAGGCCTCGAAGCGGTGCGGAAACGCCCCGGGATGTACATCGGCTCCACCGATTCGCGCGGTCTGATGCATTGCCTGTGGGAGATCATCGACAACTCCGTCGACGAGGCCCTCGGTGGTCACGGCGAGCGGATCGACGTGATCCTCCATCGCGACGGCAGCGTGGAGGTGGTCGACCGGGCGCGCGGCATCCCGGTCGACGCGGAACCGCGGACCGGGCTCTCCGGCGTCGAGGTCGTCTTCACGAAGCTCCACGCCGGAGGCAAGTTCGGGGGCGGCTCGTATGCGTCCTCGGGGGGTCTGCACGGGGTCGGCGCGTCTGTCGTGAACGCCCTGTCGGAGCGACTCGATGTCGAGGTGGACCGTGGCGGAAAGACGTGGGCCATGTCCTTTCATCGCGGCGAGCCGGGGGAGTTCGCCGGCGATTCCCCCGACAGCGCCTTCTCGCCTTACGAGCAGAGCAGCCGGCTTCGTCACGTCGGCAAGGCGCCCAAGGGGGTCACAGGAACCCGGATCCGCTATTGGGCCGACACCCAGATCTTCACGAAGGATGCCACCTTCGCTGTCGAGGAGCTGGAGCAGCGCGCGCGGCAGACCGCCTTCCTCGTGCCGGGCCTCGAGATCGTCATCCGTGATCAGCGCGGCGAGGAGCCGCGAGAGACGAGCTTTCGATACGACGGCGGCATCTCGGAGTTCGCGGAGTTCCTCGCCCCGGACGCGCCCGTGACCGATACGTGGCGCCTTCAGGGAGAAGGAACCTTCACCGAGACGGTCCCCGTCCTGCAGCCGACCGGAGCCATGGTGCCGACCGAGGTCGAGCGCACGTGCGAGGTCGACGTCGCGGTGCGCTGGGGCACCGGCTACGAGACCGTCGGGCGCAGCTTCGTGAACATCATCGCCACGCCGAAGGGCGGCACGCATCAGCAGGGCTTCGAGCAGGGCCTGCTGAAGGTCGTGCGGGCTCAGATCGAGGCCAACGCCCGTCGTCTGAAAGTGGGCAACGACAAGCTCGAGAAGGACGACATCCTCGCCGGCCTCACGGTCGTCCTGACCGTACGCCTGCCCGAACCGCAGTTCGAGGGGCAGACCAAGGAGGTGCTCGGAACCCCGGCCGTGCGCCAGATCGTCTCGAGCGTGGTGAGCAAGGGGCTGCAGGAGCGCTTCGCGTCCACCAAGCGGGATGACAAGTCGCAGACATCGCAGCTCATGGAGAAGATCGTCTCCGAGATGAAGGCGCGCATCTCGGCCCGCACGCACAAGGAGACGCAGCGCCGGAAGAACGCGCTCGAGTCCTCCTCGCTCCCCGCGAAGCTGGTGGACTGCCGCAGCAACGACGTGAATGACTCGGAACTGTTCATCGTCGAGGGCGACTCGGCTCTGGGGACAGCCAAGTTGGCGCGCAACAGCGAGTACCAGGCGCTTCTGCCGATCCGCGGCAAGATCCTGAACGTCCAGAAGGCGTCGGTCAGCGACATGCTCTCCAACGCCGAGTGCGCCTCGATCATCCAGGTCATCGGCGCCGGCTCGGGCCGATCGTTCGATCTTTCCGTCGCGCGCTACGGAAAGATCATCCTCATGAGCGACGCCGACGTCGACGGTGCGCACATCCGCACGCTTCTGCTGACGCTCTTCTTCCGCTACATGCGCCCGCTCATCGAGGAGGGACGCGTCTTCGCCGCGGTTCCGCCGCTGCACCGCGTCGTGGTGCAGCATCCCGGGTCGAAGCCGAACGAGACGATCTACACCTACTCCGAGAAGGAGCTGCACGCGCTGCTGGCGAAGCTGCGCAAAGCGGGGAAGAAGTGGCAGGAGCCGATCCAGCGCTACAAGGGCCTCGGCGAGATGGATGCGGAGCAGCTGGCGTCGACGACCATGGATCGATCCGGACGCATGCTCCGACGTGTGCAGCTGACCGACGCGGAAGCGGCGGCCACCGTGTTCGAGCTCCTCATGGGAAACGAGGTCGCCCCCCGCCGAGAGTTCATCGTGGAATCCAGCGATCGGCTGGGACGCGAGCGCATCGACGCCTGACGCAGGGCTCGGCGCCGGCGCGGACGGTTCAGCGAACGCCCGTCCCGATGGACCCGACGGCGGCATCGAGCGGCGTGCCGGAGCCGTCTCGCTTCGCTCCCGACGGCGGCAGCGCGCGTGTCGCCCCCTCGGGTCCCACCGCGCGCGGATCGTCACCGACCCACGCGAGGGTCAACGCATCCTCACCGCGCACGAAGCGCTGCGAACGCACTCCGCCGGTCGCCCGGCCCTTCGTGGGGAACTCCGTGAAGGCCGAGACCTTGGCGGAGCCGGCGTCGGCACCGGCGAGGGCGTCGGCGCTGCCGGCGACGGTGACGACGACGGTCTCCGTCGTCGCAGCGACGACGCCGAAGAAGATGGCGCGCTGTCCGTCGGCGAGACGGATGCCGGACATCCCGCCTGCGGAGCGTCCCTGGGGCCGCACGCTGGAGGCCTCGAATCGCAGCAGCTGCGCATCGGTGGTCACGAAGACGAGCTCCGACCCATCAGGGGCGGCCGAGGCGCCGATGACGCGATCTCCGTCCTTCAGGGCGATGATCTCCACGTCGGGCTTCGCGGCGATCTCGGCGGCCGAGACGCGCTTGACGATCCCGGCGGCCGTGCCGAGGGCCAGGGGCGGGTCGTCGGCGAGCGACACGAGCGCCACGACCTCCTCATCCTTTCCGAGCGGCAGATACTGATCGACGCGTGCGCCGGCGGCGAGAGCGACGGAATTCCCGGGGACGGAGGGCAGGTCGACGGGGGAGAACCGCACCAGTCGACCGAGGGAGGTCACCGCGCCGACGTCGCCACGGGTCGTGGCGTCGACTCCGGAGCGAACGGCATCGTGCGAGGACCGACGGGTGGGGGCGACGAGACCCCCGCCGCCGACCTCGGGATCGAGATCGGCCCGCACCATGCGGCCGGTCGTCGACAGAAAGACGCGGCAGGGCGTGTCCGCGATCTGCAGATCGGCGGGAGCGGCCTTTCGCGAACGCGGCTGCACGGGCCCGCCGTTCAGCAGCATCGTGCGCCGCGGGGTGCCGAACATGTCGGCGGCGGTCTGGAGCTCTCTGGCGACCTGGGCGCGGAGCAGGGCGTCGCTGGCCAGCAGCTCCTCGAGGGCGGCGATGTCGGTCTTCAGCTGGTCCCGCTCGCCCTCCAGTTCGATGCGGCTGAACTTGGTGAGCCGACGCAAGCGCAGTTCGAGGATGTACTCCGCCTGTGGCTGAGAGAGGTCGAAGACGTCGATGAGCCGGGTGCGAGCCTGGTCGCCGTCATCGGAGGTGCGGATGACCTGGATGACCTCGTCGATGTCGAGGATCGCGATGAGCAGCCCCTCCACGAGGTGCAAGCGCTCCCTCTTGCGCTCCAGCCGGTAGCGGCTGCGGCGCGTGACCACCGAGATGCGATGCTCGAGGTAGACGCGGAGCAGGTCGCGGAGCCCGAGCGTCTGAGGCTGTCCCTCGACGAGTGCGACGTTGTTGAAGCTGAAGTTGTCCTCGAGAGGGGTCAGTCGGTAGAGCTGCTCGAGCACGGCCTTGGGATCGAACCCGGTCTTGATGCCGATGACCAGCCGCAGCCCGTGCCGACGGTCGGTGAGGTCGTTCACGTCGGCGATGCCCTGCAGCTTCTTCGCGGTGACGGCATCCTTGATCTTCTCGATGACGCGTTCGGGACCGACGAGGTAGGGAAGCTCGGTGACGACGATGCCGGTACGGCGCGGGCCGACCGGCTCGATGGAGGTCTTCGCACGCGTGCGGAACGAGCCGCGGCCATTCGTGTAGGCGTCCTTGATCCCGTCGAGCCCGACGATGATCCCGCCGGACGGGAGGTCGGGACCCGGAACGAATTCCATCAGTTCGTCGACCGTCGCGTCGGGGTTCTCCAGCAGATGCGTCGCCGCGGCCACGACCTCGATGAGGTTGTGGGGGGCCATGTTCGTGGCCATGCCCACGGCGATGCCGGAAGCGCCGTTGACGAGGAGGTTGGGGAAGGCCGCCGGCAGGACCTCGGGCTGCTGGAACTGGCCGTCGTAGTTCGGGATGAAGTCCACGACGTCTTCGTCGAGGTGCTCGGTGAGGGCGAGCGCGGCCGGCGCGAGGCGGGCTTCCGTATAGCGCGCGGCGGCGGGGCCGTCGTCGAGGGAGCCGAAGTTGCCGTGGCCGTCGACGAGGGGAACGCGCAGGGAGAAGGGCTGTGCCAGGCGCACGAGAGCGTCGTAGATCGCGGCGTCGCCGTGCGGGTGCAGCTTTCCCATCACCTCGCCGACGACGCGCGCGCTCTTGACGTGCCCGCGGTCCGGTCGCAGTCCGAGTTCGGCCATCTGGTAGAGAATGCGCCGCTGCACCGGCTTGAGTCCGTCCCGCGCATCCGGGAGCGCGCGCGAGTAGATCACCGAGTACGCGTACTCGAGGAAAGACCCCTGCATCTCTGCGGAGACGTCGACGTCTTCGATGCGTTCTTCGGGCTGCGGTGCGGAGTCGGTGCGGGGCATGAAGGGTGAGGGCCTCGTGGAGGGGACGATCGATGGCCGTTTCACCCGTGTGGGAGACTGGCCGGGATGTCCACGAGCCTACCCGGCCCGTCGCCGCGCGCACGGAGCCTCACCGGAGTGCTGCCGGAGTCGATCGCCGCCATGGCGGGGGAGTCGACGTGGTTCGCGCCGGCGCGCAGCGTCGTGATCTTCCTCCTGGACGGTCTCGGTGCCGCGAACCTCACGGCGCGGGCGGGGCATGCGCGTTTCCTCGCCGCGGCCACGGGGCGACGGGATGTTGCGCAGACGGTGTTCCCCTCCACGACGGCGGCCGCTCTGACAGCGCTGCTGACGGGCGAGCCTCCGGGCAGGAGCGGCATGGTCGGCTACCGCGCCTTGGTGCCCGGTGCAGACCGCATCGCGAACCAGCTGCGCGGCTGGGAGCAGGACGACCTGCCCGCGGACTGGCAGCGGGCGCGTCCGATTCTCGAGCGCGAGTCCGCGTCCGGGCGCGCGTGTTTCGTCGTCACCCGCGCCGAGTACGCGACGACCGGTTTCACGCAGTCGACAACGCGTGGTGCGGAGGTCATCGGCGTCGACGACCTCGACGAGAGGGTGGACCTCGCCGCGGACGTCGCCGGCCGAAACCCCGGTGCACTCGTCTACCTCTACGCCCCCGACCTCGATGTCGTCGGCCACCGCGCGGGCTGGGAGTCGGACGAGTGGTCGGCGATGCTCGAGCGCGTGGATGCGGCCGTGGTGAGAATGGCTCGACGGCTCCGACCCGACACCGGTCTGGTCGTCACCTCCGACCACGGCATGATCGACGTGCCCCGTCACCGACACGTGCTGTTCGGTGAGGGGGCTCTCACCGAAGGACTGCGGCACGTCGGTGGCGAGCCGAGGATGGTGCATCTGTATGCGGAGAGCGGCGCGGCGGATCACCTCGCGGAGAGGTGGAGGTCGTCCGAGTCATCCCGGTCGTGGGTGCTCACACGCGATGAGGCGATCGCAGCAGGACTGTTCGGGACGGTCGACGACGTCGTTCGGCCCCGGATCGGCGACGTCCTCGTCGCGGCGCGACAGAGCATTGCCTACTACGACGATCGGGTCACGGACACGTCGTCGCAGAAGATGGTCGGTCAGCACGGATCGCTGACGTCGGAGGAACGCACCGTCCCCCTCATCCGACTCGGAGCCTTCGCCCGATGAGGTCAGTCGTCGGTGCGCGCGCCGAAGACGATCTCATCCCACGAGGGCATCGACGTGCGGCCTTTGCGCCGCCCCGCTCCTTCGGCGATGACGATCGTGCGATCGTCGATCTCGTCGTCGGATGCGACGGGCTCGTCCTCGGATGATTCATAGCCGGGCTCGAGGGCGTCGAAGAGTGCCACGGGAGCGTTCGGATCCGATCGGTCGTCTTCGGGTTCGGGCAGCGGCTCCCGCTGCCCCCGGCGTCGACGCAGCGCCTCGAGGAGATCGGCGGTCTCGGCCGAGGTTGTGACCTCCGGGTCGGTTGCGCGCTTGGTCGCGGCCTGACGCACGGCCTGCGCGGTGGCCGGGGTGCTCGACGCCGCCGGCGCGGAGGCTTCGGCTTCGGCGTCGGGCACCCGGCGCGGGCCGAACGCTCCGCTGTCGAAGCGTGACTCGTCCTTGCCGGCGTTGTCGAGCGCGCGGAGGCGCGGGATGAGCCCCTCGGGGAGCGAGCCCTGGCGGGAGAGCTGAACGGCATCGCCGTTCTGCGGCGACAGGGTGGACCGCCGCGGATCGAAGCCCCATCGCGCGTCGTGCTCGATCCCCGCGGAGGTGAACTCGAGCTTCACGACCCATCCGCTCTGCTCCTTCCAGCTCGTCCATCGCTCGCCGCCGGCACCCGCATCGGCGAGCTTCGCCCGCACGGCGGTGCCGAAGCTCACGTGCGCATCGTGGTCGAGTTCGGAGCCCATCAGGACGGGGACGGCCAGAGCCTGTCCGACGATGTGCTCGCGCTCGGCGAGCACCGGACGCTCGAAGCGCTGCACATCTTCGACACGCAGCCCCAGCAGGTCTGCGACCTCCTTGGTCGACAGGCCGGCGCGGATGTGCGACTGGATCTCCCGCGGACTCGCCCGCTTCTCGGGGGCATCCGACTCGCGTCTGACGCGGCGGAGCTCGGCCCGCAGCACGTCGTCGAGGGCGAGCGCGAAGCGATCTCCGGCCTCGGTCGCGACGACGAGACGGTCGTCTTCGGTGCCGATCACTCTGAGCTGTTCCATGCCAATCGCCTCTCCGGTTCGGCGTACGTCGCCCATGCTGACACAGCGGTTCGCCGGCGCCGGGAATATCGCGGGCGCGCCGCGAGTTCGACCCCGAGCGCGCCGGCCGTGATCCGCATTTGCGAAATCCGGAGCGGTCGTGCAAACTAACGCCGCCCCGATGGGCACACAGCAATCTTCTGGGAAGTAGAGACCGTCACGAATGGCTACTGATTACGACGCTCCGCGCAAGTCCGAAGACGAGAGCGAGTCGATCGAAGCGCTCAAGGAGCGCGTGCCCGACAAGATGTCGGGATCGGTCGACGTCGAGGACTCCGACAACCCCTCGGGCTTCGAACTGCCGGGCGCCGACCTGTCCGATCTCGAGCTGGATGTGGTGGTCCTCCCGCCGCAGCAGGACGAGTTCACCTGCATGAGCTGCTTCCTCGTCAAGCACCGCTCGCAGGTCGATCACGAAGAGGCGATCGGCTTCATCTGCACGGAGTGCTCGTAGCCGAGGCCCGCCGCACCGCCGCGGCCAGGCGGTCGGGTGTCCGCGAGGAGAGGTACCACGCGGGAACCGGATCGTCGGGGTCATCGATCGGGATCACGACGACGCCGTCGATGCCTCCGCGCAGCAGATGCCACGCGCGCGGATGAAGACCGGGGCCACGGGCCTGGCGGGCATCCTCGCCGGTGAGTGCGACGGGGGCGCCGAGATGGCACGCGTCGATGTGCGCGCGGCCGGCGCGAAGGCGCCCGCCCGTCACCTCGATCCGGGGCGACAGGACGATCCAGACCGCGACGGATCCGAGTCCGACGACGGCGCCCGCCGCGAGCGCGAGCGTGGTGTCCACCGGGACGAACACGAGGGCTGCCATCGGCCCCGCGAGCGCGGCGGCGACCAGGCTCCACAGCGACGGGCTCAGACGCTCGCGATAGTTCACGGCGCCTTCCGCGCCGACGTCGACAGCTCTGTTCTGCATTACCCTCGTTGCGTGACCGAATCGGTGGATGTCCTCATTATGGCCCGTGAGGCCCCGCTCTACGCGCACCCCGGCGATGCCGGAGCCGATCTGGTGGCCGCCGAGGCGGTGCGCCTCGAGCCCGGTGAGCGCGCGCTGGTCGGCACCGGCGTCCGCATCGCACTTCCGGACGGTCACGTCGGATTCGTCGTTCCGCGCAGCGGCCTGGCGTCGAAGCACGGCATCACGGTGGTGAACGCGCCGGGCACGGTGGATGCCGGCTACCGGGGCGAGGTCAAGGTCGCGTTGCTGAACACCGACCCACGAGAGCCCTACACGATCCGGGAGGGCGACCGCATCGCGCAGCTGATCGTGATGCCGATCCCGCCGGTGCGGTTCGTGCCGGTGGACGAATTGCCCGACAGCACCCGGGGCGACGGCGGCTTCGGCTCGACGGGCTACCAGAAGGATGGAGCATCCTCATGACCGAATCCACTCCCGTCGACCGCGCGACCTCGGGACCCTTCGATGACAGCGAGGCCAATCCGGTCCGCCCGTACATCGACCTGGGCGGCATCAAGATCCTGCCGCGGGAGGGTCTGAACCTGCGCCTGGAGGTCGAGGAGCAGACCAAGCGCATCGTCGCCGTCGGGCTGGACTACGCCGAATCGACGCTCCAGGTGCAGCCCTTCGCCGCGCCGCGCTCGAGCGGCCTGTGGGACGAGACGCGGGAACAGATCCGTGAGCAGGTACGCACCCAGGGCGGTCGCGTCGAGGAGCGCGAAGGTCCGCTGGGTCACGAGCTGCTGGCCGAGGTGCCGGTTTCGGCGGCGGACGGGTCGACGGGCAAGCGACTCGCCCGATTCATCGGTGTCGACGGTCCGCGCTGGTTCCTGCGCGGCGTCATCGGGGGAGCCGGCGCCGCCGACGCGGGTGCGGCGGCGAAGGTCGAGGACCTGTTCCGGTCGATCGTGGTGGTGCGAGGGGGCTCTCCGATGCCGCCGCGCGACCTCATCCCCCTCAAGATGCCGGCCACGCCGGGTTCTGCGTGACCGGCGAGAGCACCGCCGCGCCCGACGAGTCCGAGCCGCAGGAGAAGACGGCGACCGGGTCGGCCGACGCGAAGGGACCTTCGGCACCGGACGCCATCGGGGCGGCCCTCGGGCAGGCTGCGCGGCGCGCGGGCATCGATCCCGCTGAGGAGGCGTCGACCGGTCACGTCGTCTGGCGGGCGATGGGCGGTGTGCGGGGCATCCTCGAATCGGTGCTCCCGGGGCTGGTGTTCATCGTGGTCTTCACCATCACGATCGATCCGGACTCCGGCGACGGCGATCTCTGGCTCTCCCTCGGCCTGTCGGTCGGTGTGGCGGCTGTCTTCACGGCGGCGCGCCTGCTCGCCCGGCAGCCGGTCACGGCCGCGGTGGGGGGTCTCGTCGCGGCCGTGGTCGCGGCGGCGTTCGCTCTGCTCACCGGAGATGCGAGCAACAACTTCGTTCCGGGGTTCGTGACCAATGCGGTCTACGGCTCGGCGCTGCTGATCTCGGCGCTGGCCGGGTGGTCGCTGATCGGACTCGCCGCGGGGTTCCTCCTCGGCGAAGGCACCGCGTGGCGCAAGGATCGACGCAAGCGGCGCGTCTATTTCTGGCTGGCGATCGCGTGGGCGGCGCTGTTCGCCGCGCGCCTGGCCGTGCAGCTGCCGCTCTACTTCGCCGGCGAGGTGACGGCGCTCGGAACGCTGAAGCTCGTCATGGGACTGCCGCTGTTCGCACCGATGCTCGCTGTCACCTGGTTGGCCGTGCGAGCGCTCCACCGTCAGTCGGTCCGGTGATAGTATTTATCTCGACATCGAGATAAATACGTGCCCCTGAGTAAGGTCCGCCTTGCTGGTCACGCACGCGCGTGAGGGGCGAAGATGGGGAAGCCGGTCCCATACCCGGGGCCCGCCGGCGACGAAGGAGACGGACGTGTCCACAGTTGACAGCTTCGGTGCCAAGAGCACCCTGACGGTCGGCAGCACCGACTACGAGATCTTCCGCATCGACACCGTTCCCGGGTACGAGAAGCTGCCGTTCAGCCTGAAGGTGCTTCTGGAGAACCTCCTGCGCACCGAGGACGGCGCCAACGTCACGAAGGCGCAGATCGAAGCGCTGGGCGGATGGGACCCTCAGGCGGAGCCCGACACGGAGATCCAGTTCACTCCGGCGCGCGTGGTCATGCAGGACTTCACCGGTGTGCCGTGCATCGTGGACCTGGCCACCATGCGCGAGGCCGTGACGGCTCTGGGAGGGGATCCGAAGAAGATCAACCCGCTCTCGCCCGCCGAGATGGTGATCGACCACTCCGTCATCGCGGACCTCTTCGGCTCCGAGAACGCGCTGGAGCGCAACGTCGAGATCGAGTATCAGCGCAACGGCGAGCGCTACCAGTTCCTGCGCTGGGGCCAGACCGCCTTCGACGACTTCAAGGTCGTGCCGCCGGGGACCGGCATCGTGCACCAGGTGAACATCGAGCACCTGGCGAAGGTCATCTACGACCGCAGCGTCGACGGCGTGCTGCGGGCCTACCCCGACACGTGTGTCGGCACCGACTCCCACACCACGATGGTGAACGGCCTCGGCGTGCTCGGTTGGGGCGTCGGTGGCATCGAAGCCGAAGCCGCGATGCTCGGCCAGCCCGTGTCGATGCTCATTCCGCGCGTCGTCGGCTTCAAGCTCACCGGAGAGATCCCCGCGGGCGTCACCGCCACCGACGTCGTGCTCACGATCACCGACATGCTGCGCAAGCACGGCGTCGTCGGGAAGTTCGTGGAGTTCTACGGCGACGGTGTCGGATCGGTTCCCCTGGCCAACCGTGCGACGATCGGCAACATGAGCCCGGAGTTCGGCTCGACGGCGGCGATGTTCCCCGTCGACGATGTGACCCTGGACTACCTGCGGCTGACGGGTCGCGACGAACAGGCCGTCTCGCTGGTCGAGCAGTACGCGAAGCAGCAGTCGCTGTGGCACGATCCCTCGCGCGAACCCGCCTTCAGCGAGTACATGGAGCTCGACCTGTCGACCGTCGTCCCGTCCATCGCCGGCCCGAAGCGTCCGCAGGACCGCATCCTGCTGGCCGAGGCGAAGGAGCAGTTCGAGAAGGATCTCACCAACTACGCCGACGTCGACCACGATCTGGTCGACCTCACGATCTCCGAGTCCTTCCCCGCATCGGACCCGCCCGGACTGAGCCCGGAGGATTCCGAGAGCGAGCACGAGCACCACCACCGCTCGCACGCGCCCAAGGTCGCCTCCAAGCCCTCACCGGTGACCACCGCCGACGGCGCGTCCTTCACGCTCGACCACGGCTCCGTCGCGCTGGCGGCGATCACCTCGTGCACCAACACCTCGAACCCGTCGGTCATGATCGCCGCTGGGCTCCTCGCGAAGAAGGCGCTCGACAAGGGCCTGAAGAGCAAGCCGTGGGTCAAGACCACCCTCGGGCCCGGTTCGAAAGTCGTCACGGACTACTACGAGAAGTCCGGGTTGGACAAGGCCCTCGAAGGCCTCGGGTTCTACACGGTCGGCTACGGATGCACGATCTGCATCGGCAACTCGGGTCCGCTCATCGAAGAGGTCTCCACGGCGATCAACGACAACGATCTCGCGGTGACCGCGGTGCTCTCGGGCAACCGTAACTTCGAGGGTCGCATCAGCCCCGACGTGAAGATGAACTATCTCGCGTCGCCGCCGCTCGTGGTCGCCTATGCGCTGGCCGGATCCATGAACTTCGACTTCGAGAGCGATCCGCTGGGCACGGACAGCGACGGCAACGACGTCTTCTTGTCGGACATCTGGCCGGCGACGGACGAAGTGCAGGAGATCATCGACTCCTCGATCTCCCGTGAGCAGTTCATCAAGCAGTACGCGACGGTGTTCGAAGGCGACGAGCGCTGGAAGAGCCTGCCGACCCCCAGCGGCCCGACGTTCGAGTGGGCCGAGGACTCGACGTACGTCCGCAAGGCGCCGTACTTCGACGACATGACGATGGAGCTGACGCCGGTGCAGGACATCACCGGCGCGCGGGTCATGGCGACCCTGGGCGACTCCGTCACCACAGACCACATCAGTCCGGCGGGCAACATCAAGCCCGGCACCCCCGCGGCCGAGTACCTCACCGAACACGGCGTGGAGCGCAAGGACTTCAACTCGTACGGCTCGCGCCGGGGGAACCACGAGGTGATGATCCGTGGCACGTTCGCGAACATCCGCCTCAAGAACTCCCTCGTCGCGGCGGTCAACGACGGCCAGGTCGTCGAAGGCGGCTACACGCGGGACTTCACCCAGCCGGGTGGGCCGCAGTCGTACATCTACGACGCCAGCATGAACTATCAGGCGCAGGGCACGCCGCTCGTGGTGTTCGGCGGCAAGGAGTACGGGTCCGGTTCGTCGCGCGACTGGGCGGCCAAGGGCACCCGGCTGCTGGGCGTCAAGGCGGTCATCACGGAGAGCTTCGAGCGCATCCACCGCTCGAACCTCATCGGAATGGGTGTCGTGCCGCTGCAGTTCCCGGCCGGTGAGAGCTGGGAGTCCCTCGGTCTCGACGGCACCGAGATCATCTCGATCACCGGTCTCGAGAAGCTGAACGAAGGGGTGACGCCCAAGACCGTGCGTGTCACCGCCGAGCCGAGTGAGTTCTCGGCCGACGGGGCGAAGACGATCGAGTTCGATGCGACCGTGCGGATCGACACTCCCGGTGAGGCCGACTACTACCGCAACGGCGGCATCCTGCAGTACGTGCTGCGCTCGCTCGTCTGACCTGCGCAGGAGGTGAGGCCCCGGCTCGATCGAGCCGGGGCCTCACCCGTCTGCGCCTGTCGGCGGATAGACTGACGGCCAGGCGTCTCGAACCGATGAGCCGGAGCCATGGACGACGACGAAGAGGGCACGATGGCGATTCTCCCCTCGATCAGAGGACCACGAGATCTCGACCGACTCAGCGTCGCGCAGCTGCGGCAGCTGGCCGAGGAGGTTCGCGCCTTCCTCGTGGAGAACGTGTCACGCACGGGTGGACACCTGGGACCGAACCTCGGGGTCGTGGAACTCACCATCGCGCTTCATCGCGTCTTCGACTCGCCCCGGGATCCGTTCGTGTTCGACACCGGCCATCAGTCCTACGTCCACAAGATGCTCACCGGCAGGCAGGACTTCGCCGGCTTGAGATCACGTGGCGGCCTCGCGGGCTACCCGCAGCGTGCGGAGAGCGAGCACGACGTCGTGGAGTCCTCGCACGCGTCGAGCTCGCTGAGCTGGGCCGACGGGATCTCCCGCGCGCTGACCCGCACCGGCCGGGACGACCGGCACGTCGTCGCCATCGTCGGCGACGGATCGCTGACCGGAGGAATGACCTGGGAGGCGCTCAACAACATCTCCGACGACAACGACCGACGCCTCGTGATCGTCGTCAATGACAACGGCCGCTCGTACGCGCCCACGATCGGCGGCATGGCGCGCTATCTGAACAAGGTGCGCACGGCGGACGCGTACCGGTCGCTGCGGCACGGCTCCGCCAGTCTGTTCGGACGGCTCGGGCCGGCCGCGCGAGCCATGTATCGGGGTGTTCGCGGCGGCACGCACGGATTCCTCTCGCGATTCGTCAACAACGACGCGCTGTACTCGAACCTCGACATCAAGTACCTCGGTCCCGTGGACGGCCACGACCTCGAGGCGCTCCTGGAAACCCTCGAACTCGCGAAGGCCTTCGGCGCGCCGGTCATCGTGCACGCGATCACCGAGAAGGGACGCGGGTTCCGGCCCGCGGTCGAAGACGAAGCCGATCAGTTCCACGCGGTCGGCAGGATCGATCCGATCACCGGCGAGACCATCGGCAGCGCCGGCGGAACGTGGACCGATGTCTTCTCCCGCGAGCTGCTCGACGTCGGTGGCGAGCGCGACGACGTCATCGCGATGACCGCGGCCATGCTGCGGCCGACCGGCCTGCTGCCGTTCTCGCAGCGGTTCCCCGATCGCGTGTACGACGTCGGCATCGCCGAGCAGCACGCCGTCGCCTCGGCCGCCGGCCTCGCCTACGGCGGGCTGCACCCTGTCGTGGCCATCTACGCGACCTTCATGAACCGGGCGTTCGATCAGATGCTGATGGATGTCGGACTCCACAGAGCGGGTGTGACGTTCGTGCTGGACCGGGCGGGGGTGACCGGCCCCGACGGGCCCAGCCATCACGGCATCTGGGATCTCGCGATGCTGCAGATCGTTCCGCACATCCGCATCGCCGTGCCACGGGACGCGGAGCGCCTCCGTGAGGAGTTCCGTGAAGCGCTGACCGTCGAGGACGCGCCGACCGTGGTCAGGTTCCCCAAGGGCGCGGTGGCGCCGGACCTGCCTGCACTCGAACGGCTGCCGGACGGCGTCGACGTGCTCGCCCGCATCGACGAGCAGGATGTGCTGCTGGTCGGGATCGGCCCGATGGCACACGTCGCCGTGGAGGTCGCCGAGCGCCTGCGGGCGCAGGGGATCGGCTCGACCGTGATCGACCCGCGGTGGGCGATCCCGGTGCAGCGTTCGGTGATCGACCTCGCGGCGACGCATCGGCTCGTGATCACGATCGAGGACGGCATCCGCGTCGGAGGCATCGGCACGCGCGTCCGTCAGGTGCTTCGCGAGTCCGGGGTCGATACGGCGGTGGACGAGCTCGGGGTCCCCGACGAGTTCATCGATCACGCTGGTCGTGAGGAGATCCTGCGGGATGCCGGGCTCACCGCCGCGAAGATCGCGCAGGACGTGGTCGCCCAGGTGCTCGGCACACGCCTGCCCATCGCCCGCGGCGCGGGCGAGCCCGTGACTGATGACATCGCCGATCTCGCGGGCCGGAGCGACGAGGACTGAGACGAAGAGCCCGCCGACCTGGCACGGTCGGCGGGCTCTTCGCGGTGATCTCAGCCGGCGATACCGACGATCTTCGGGTGGTGGAAGCTGTCTCCGAAGACGCGCTCGGACGCTCCTTCGCGGTCGAGGTACGGGGATGCGCCGCCATCGATGAAGGGCCAGCCTGCCCCGAGGATCAGACAGAGGTCGATGTCCTCGACCTCGGGGACGACGCCCTGCTCGAGCATGATGAAGATCTCCTGCGCCAGACCGTCCTGGACCCGGCGGAGGATCTCGTCCTCGGTCGACGGGGAGTCGCCGACGGCGCCCTTCAGGACCTTCTCCGCATCCTTGGACCACCCGGTGACCCGTCCGGCCTTGTCCTTCTCGACGACGCGATCGAGCGCGGCGAGCTCGTGGAAGTTCTCCGACGCGTAGAAGCGGTCGGGGAAAGCCGTGGCCATCGTGTCCTGCACGTGGGCCGCGACCTTCCATCCGACGAGGTCGATCAGCTGGAACGGTGTCATCGGGAGTCCGAGGGGACGGAAGGCGTTCTCGACCGTCAGCAGCGGTGTTCCCTCGTAGACGGCTCGTGCTGCTTCGCCCATGACCTTCGCCAGCAGGCGGTTCACCACGAAGCCGGGAGCGTCGGCGGTGAGGACCGCGTTCTTCCCGAGCCCCTTGGCGACGACGAACGCGGTCGCGAGTGCCTCGTCGGCGGTCTTCGGGGTCTTCACGATCTCGATCAGCGGCATGACCGCGACGGGGTTGAAGAAGTGGAAGCCCACCAGGCGTTCCGGATGCTCCAGCGTGGAACCGATCTCCTCCACGGAGAGCGACGACGTGTTCGTCGCGAGGATGGCGTCGTCCGCGATGATCTTCTCGATCTCGCCGAAGACCTGCTGCTTGACTCCGACCTCCTCGAACACCGCCTCGATCACGAAGTCGCAGTCCGCATACTCGGACGTGTCGACGGTTCCGCGCACCAGTGCACGCAGGCGATTCGCTGCGTCGGCGTCGAGGCGCCCTTTGGACTCGAGCTTGCCGATCTCCTCGTGGATGTACGCGATGCCCTTGTCGACACGCGCCTGATCGAGATCGGTGATGAGCACGGGGACCTGGAGCTTGCGCACGAAGAGGAGGGCGAATTGGCTCGCCATAAGGCCGGCGCCGATGACGCCGACCTTGCCGACCTTCTTCGCGAGCCCCTTGTCCGGTGCACCGACGGGACGCTTCGCGCGCTTCTGCACCAGGTCGAACGCGTACATCGACGCGGCGAACTGGTCGCCGCTGACGAGTTCTGCGAGGGCCTCGTCCTCGCGGGCGAAGCCCTCCTCGCGCGTGCCGCTCTTGGCGCGGTCGAGGAGGTCGAGGGCGACGTACGGGGACGCGGGGACGGTCCCGATCCTGGACTCCAGCATGTTCCGTGCCATCTTGACGGCGATCGGCCATTTGGTGAGGCGTTCGATCTTGCCGGGCTGGTTCCGGCGTTCCACCTTGATCGACCCGCCGAGCACGCCGTCAGCCCATCGCAGGGAGTCTTCGAGGTAGTTCGCGGCGGGGAAGATCGCATCCACGATGCCGAACTCGAACGCCTGCGCCGGCTTGAGCATCCGGTTCTGCTTGAGCGGGTTCGAGATGACCACCTCGAGCGCGTTCTCGATACCGATCAGGTTGGGGAGGAGATAGGCCCCACCCCAGCCCGGGATGATGCCGAGGAAGACCTCGGGGAGGGCGATCGCGGCGGCCGAGGCATCGACGGTGCGATATGTGGAGTTGAGCGCGATCTCCAGGCCGCCGCCCAACGCGAGCCCGTTCACGAACGTGAAGGAGGGAACGCCGAGATCGGCGAGCTTGCCGAGCACGTGGTGACCGAGCTGCGCCACCTTGCGGGCGTTCTCCCGCGATCCGACGAGAGTGATGTCGGACAGGTCGGCGCCGGCGGCCAGGATGTACTGCTTGCCGGTCACGGCGACCGCATCGATCTGACCGGAGGCCGCACGGTCCTTCAGTTCGTCGAGGCGCTCGTTCAGCTCGACGAGCGTTCGGGGACCGAGCGTGTTGGGACGGTTGTGGTCACGCCCGTTGTCGAGCGTGATGAGGGCAAGAGTCCGGCCCGAGGGCAGGCGAACGTCGCGCACGAGCGAGTGCGTGACGACCTCGTCGTCGGAGAGGGTCAGCAGGGGCGTGAAGTCGATCTGATCGTAGGTGCTCATGAGGCCGCTCACTTCCTGCGCTTCTTGCCGTCGTAGTGGGGGTTCTCCCAGACCACCGAACCGCCCTGGCCGAGCCCCACGCACATCGCCGTGAGGCCGTATCGCACGTCGGGGCGCTCGGCGAACTGCGCCGCGAGCTGGATCATGAGACGGACTCCGGATGCGGCGAGCGGATGCCCGAGCGCGATCGCTCCACCCCACTGGTTGACGCGCGGGTCGTCGTCGGCGATGCCGAAGTGGTCCAGGAGCGAGATCACCTGGACGGCGAACGCTTCGTTCAGCTCGAACAGACCGATGTCGTCGATCGTCAGGCCGGCCTTCCTGAGGGCCTTCTCGGTCGACGGGATGGGGCCGATGCCCATGATCTCGGGCTGCACGCCCGCGAAAGCGAACGAGACGAGTCGCATCTTCGGCGCGAGGCCGAGCTCCTTCACCGCGCCACCACCGGCGAGCAGCGACATGGTCGCACCGTCGGTGAGCGGGGAGGAGGTTCCCGCGGTCACGCGACCGTGAGGACGGAACGGGGTCTTGAGACCGGCGAGATCGGCCATCGTCGTCTGCGGACGACGACCTTCGTCCTCGGTGGCGAGCGCCCACGCACCTTCGGCGTCCTTGATCGCGACGGGAACGAGGTCGGCCTGCAGCTTGCCCGCATCGTAGGCGGCCTGCGCCTTGTGCTGGCTGAGCATGCCGAAACGATCTGAGCGCTCCTTGGTGAGATGCGGGAAGCGATCGAAGATCCGCTCCGCGGTCACGCCCATGTTGAGCGCGCCGGGGTCCACCATCTTCTCGGCGACGAAGCGGGGGTTGGGGTCGGCGTTGGACCCGATCGGGTGATGCCCCATGTGCTCGACCCCGCCCGCGAGAGCGAGGTCGTACATGCCGATCCCGATCGAGGCGGCCATCGTGGTCACACTGGTCATCGCACCGGCGCACATGCGGTCGATGGCGAATCCCGGAACGCTCTGGGGGAGTCCCGCGAGGATGGCGACACTTCGGCCCAGGGTCAGGCCCTGGTCGCCGGTCTGCGACGTCGCCGCGATGGCGACGTCGTCGATCCTCTCCTTCGGAACGTCGCCATTGCGCTCCATGAGTCCGATGGTCGCCTTCACGGCGAGATCATCCGATCGCGTGTTCCAGTACATGCCCTTCTCGCCGGCGCGCCCGAACGGGGTGCGCATTCCATCGACGAAGTAGACGTCCGAAAGCTCGGCCACTCTGCCTCCAAAGTTCAGGGATGTGCCCAGCCTAGGAGCGGCCGTGGAGGGCTCGGAATCGGTTGGGTCGAACCTACGAATCCGACTCGGACCCCTGCTCCGGGGCTTGGGCGGAAGATACAAAAGCATCCGCGATCACCTGTGCAGTCTGTCCAATCTGCCAGGCTCGCGCACCCCACGACCGCAGGGCGTCCGCGATCGACGCCGCGTCGAGGTCGGTCGGCGGTGACCAGGCGACACGACGCAACGTGTCCGGCGTCAGCAGGTTCTCGGTGGGCATGTTCAGGCGCTCCGCGAGTTCCTCCACCGCCGGACGCGCCGCCTTGAGCCGGAGGTCAGCCTCCGGATTCCGCTGAGCCCATGCACGGGGCGGCGGGAGCGCGTCGCCGCCACCCGCGCGCTCCCGAGGCGGATTCGCATCCGCGCGACCCTCTTCGATCGCGGCCCACCACCGGTCGAGCTCGGTGCGGCTGGCGCGCCCGGTGAAGTCCTTCACGTGCGCGAGATCGTGCTTCGAACGCGGGTCCGCGATGACGGCGGCGACGAGAGCGCGATCGGGTACCAGACGGCCCGGGGCCACATCCTCGGCAGCCGCCAGGTCTTCACGAGCGACCCACAGGGCGCGCGCCACGGCGAGCGAGGAGCGGCCTCGCACCGTGTGCAATCCGCTGAGCCGCCGCCACGGCTCTTCTCGGGGCGGCTTGGGCGGGCGATCGCGCACGTCGTCGAATTCTTCGAGGGCGAATCGCGTCTTGTCCTGGTCGGCGAGCTCGCGGGCGAGGGCGTCCCGCACGTCGACGAGGTGGATGACGTCGAGTGCGGCGTACTCGAGCCAGGACTGGGGGAGTGGACGCTGCGACCAGTCCGAGGCGGAGTGAGCCTTGGCGAGGGAGATCCCGACGGTGCTCTCGACGACCGCGCCCAGTCCGACGCGCTCGTGGCCGAGCAGCCGGGCGGCCAGTTCGGTGTCGAACAAGCGGTCGGGGACCAGGTCGAGTTCGCGTAGCGAGGGGAGGTCCTGGCTCGCGGCGTGGAAGACCCACTCCACGTCGCCGATCGCGCGCTGAAGGGCGCCGAAGTCGCCGATCGCGGGCGGGTCGAACAGGAAGACGCCGGCATCCCGACGGAAGACCTGAATGAGGTATGCGCGTTGCGAGTAGCGGAACCCCGATGCCCGCTCGACGTCCACGGCGGCCGGTCCGGTTCCGGAGGCGAGTGCCTCGCACGCCGCGAGGAACGCGTCGCGGTCGGCGATGACGGAGTATTCAGCCACGGGGATTCCTTCGGGAGCCGAGGACGGCGATGCCCTCGGAGCCGGGCGGCAGCCCGGCCAGCATGCAGGTCAGCTCTGCCCACGCATCGACGTGCGCGGTCAGGTCACCGTCGGGCGACCAGGACGCGCGCAACTCGATCTGCGCGCCGTCGCCCTCCGCGGCGAGAGTTCCGAAGCCGCGGGAGAGGGTCTTCGTCGCCGTGCCCGACGCGGAGTGGTGGGCGGCGCCTCGAACCGAGAGGGCCTCCATCAGCCACGACCACGCGACCTCCGCGAGCATCGGATCGGTGCCGATGTCGGTCTCCAGAGGCGCCTGGGCGAAGCACACGATGCGCCACGGGCCGTTCCACGCTGCGGGCTCCTCGGGGTCGTTGAGGAGGATGAACCGCCCCGTCCCGTAGGCCGACACGCCGTCGTCCGTCTCCGGGCGCACGTCCCCTGCGAGGGCGAGTGCGAACGGTGCGAGACCGCCGGGGGCGGGGATCTCGTGGACGGTGAGGTCGTCGCGGATGCCCATCGCCCGCACCTGTTCGGCGACGGAGGCGAAGGCCATCGGCGCGGGAGGAGGGGTGACAGCCACGGAGACAGACTAGAGTGAGGCCTCGATGCACGCCTCCAGGCGCGCCGCGCAGAACGGCGCCACCCCCGCCCTCGTCACCGCATTCCGGTTCGCGATCGCCGCTCTCGGTGGTGCGCTGGCGCTGGTGCTGACATCGATGTCCCTCCTCTCGTTGCGGGTCGCCAGGCAGGTGATCACACCCGCCAATCGCCGGCCGGACACGCGCCTGCTCGATCTCGACACGCAAGCGCAGACGGTCACGCTCCAGCGCACGGCGGACACGGTGCTCCCCGGCCGTTACGGCCTGTTCACCACGGGGACCGAGAGCTACGTGAAGGTCGGCACCGTCCTGTCCGCGGACGACGAGACCGTCACGCGCAAGCTGCTCACCCACGTCGGATCGGGTGCCCATCTGGCACCCGACGCGGCCTTCAGCGGCTGGTACTTCAGTCATCCGGACGAGCTGCACCTGGACTGGACGCCGGAACTGGTCGGCTCGGCGGTCGGGCCCTGCCCGGCGTGGCGGTTTCCCGCCGGTGACGGGACCACGTGGGTCGTGCAGGTGCACGGCCGTGGCACAACGCGCTCCGAAGCGCTTCGCGCGGTGCCGGTCTTCCATGCCCTGGGGATCACCTCGCTCGTCGTCTCCTATCGCAACGACGGCGAAGCACCGCGCAGCAGAACGGGGACCTACGCCCTCGGTGCGACCGAGTGGCGCGACGTCGACGCGGCCATCGGATTCGCACGACGCCGCGGCGCGCGGCGTGTGATCGTCATGGGGTGGTCGATGGGCGGTGCGATCGCACTTCAGCTGGCACTCAACTCGGCTCACCGCGACGCGATCGCCGGCCTCGTCCTCGACTCGCCGGTCATCGACTGGCGGGTCGTCCTGGACTACCAGGCGGGACTCATGAACCTGCCGCAGCCGGTGACCCGACTCGCGATCGACGCCCTGGGATCGGAGTGGGGTACGGCGTTCACGCGGACGGGTTCACCGATCCCGTTCGATCGCCTCGATGTCGTTGCGCGAGCGGATGAGCTCCGCCACCCCGTTCTCATCCTGCACAGCGACGATGACGGGTTCGTGCCCTCGGATGCCTCCCACGACCTGCTCGCGGCCCGGCCCGACCTTGTCGAGCTGGAGGCGTTCGAGGTCGCGCGTCACACCAAGCTGTGGAACTACGATCAGGACCGGTGGTCGCACGCGATCAGCGACTGGATGCGCCGACACGATCTCTCGGGTGCAACCGCAGATAGCTGAATCCGCAGTCGTCGACGAGCATCCCCGCCACCGTCGCGTCCCGCGGTCGCGACGGTGAGACGAAGGCCGCGCCCGAGGGTTCGAGCGCGGGCGCGATCGTGAGGCAGATCTCGTCCAGACATCCCGCCTCGAGGAACCGTGTCGCAATCGTCGGCCCTCCCTCGCAGACGACGCGGGGAAGGCCGCGCTCCCGGAGCTCCGCGACGATCGCACGCGGATCGAGCTGCTCGTCGGCATCGATCGTGACGTGCTCCACCGGCGCGCCGGCGAGCCGTGCGTGCACGCGCTCCCGGTGCGCGCGGGAAGACAGCACCAGGGCGGGCGGCCGCCCCGGCCTGGTGAGCCGGACCCCGTCGAGATCTCCGGTGGCGGTCACCACGGCGAGGCGTGCGTGGGCGGGGAGCAGGTATCGCTCGGTGCGGGCCGTGGTCGCGCCCACGACGACCACATCGGCGTTGGCACGCACGGCGCGGAGGATCATCCGGTCGGTAGGGGAGGTGATGGTCTCGCTCGTCCCGTCGGAACCGGCGATCGAGCCCGTCACCGAGGTGACCATGTTCAGCCGGGTGAACCCGGTGTCGTCGGCGGAGTACCGACGGCTGAGCCAGCGATCGGCATCGAGGGAGTCCGTGGTCACGGAGTCGAGGGTTCGCGGGACGACCTCGGTGACGGTGACCGTGCGCTCAGCGCTCACGCGCAGCCATTCTCTCGCGCACCTGGCGCTTCGCGCGACCGAGCATGCCGGTCATCCCTGCGATCCGAAGCGGCGACACGGCGCGCGTCAGACCGATCGACTGCGGGAAGTCATCCGGGACGGCGAGAGCCTCGTGAGCGGTGAGACCCGTGAGGCCCTGAGCGAGGATGCTCGCGAACCCCCTTGTCGTCGGAGCCTCGGCGGGCGCGGTGGCGTGCATGGCGACGCGGTCATCGTCGTCGACCTCGACCACGATGAAGACGGGCGATTGACACTCGGCCACGCGTTCCTGCCGATCCGGATGGTCGGCGAGGCGGGCGGGCATCTCGGGCAGCTCATGGGAGAACTCCAGGAGCAGCTGCAGGCGGTCCGGCTCCTGAAGATCGAGGAAGTCCTGTCGGATCGCCGCCAGTGCTGCCGGGAGGGGATGTTCGATCATCACCGCGACGGAACCTCTCCTCGGGCCGAGCCGGTCACGATCGGCAGGCCCACCGCGCTTCCCCATTCGGTCCACGACCCGTCGTAGTTGCGCACATCGGGGAAGCCGAGCAGGTGCGTCAGAACGAACCACGTGTGGCTGGAGCGCTCACCGATGCGGCAGTACGCGATGATCGGGTCTGCGTCGCGCAGACCGACTTCCCCACGGTAGATCGCCTCCAGCTCCGAGCGCGGGCGGAACGTCCCGTCCGCCGCTGCGGCACGGGCCCAGGGAACGCTGTGGGCCGTCGGTATGTGCCCCGCACGCAGGGCGCCCTCCTCCGGATAGGCCGGGGCCGAGGTCCGGGTGCCGTCGTATTCTTCGCCGGAGCGCACGTCGATGAGCGGTCGTCCGAGGTGCGCGAGCACGTCGTCGCGGTAGGCGCGCAGTGTCGCGTCATCGCGCTCGACCACGGGGTAGTCCGTGACCGGGCGTTCGACGCGCTCCGTCGTGAGGCCCCGGCCCTCCGCGATCCAGAGGTCTCGTCCGCCGTCGAGCAGGCGCACGTCGTCGTGGCCGAAGAGGGAGAACACCCAGAGGGCGTATGCGGCCCACCAATTGCTCTTGTCGCCGTAGATGACGATGGTGTCGTCGCGCGAGATCCCCTTCCGACGCATCAGGTCGGCGAATCCACGTCCGTCGACGTAGTCCCGCACGACCGGGTCGTTGAGTTCGGTGTGCCAGTCGACCTTCACCGCGCCCGGGATGTGCCCGGTCTCGTACAGGAGCACATCCTCATCGGATTCGACCACGACCAGACCCGGTGCTCCGAGATGCTCGGCCAGCCATTGCGTGCTGACCAGACGCTCCGGGGCGGCGTAGTCGGCGAAGGTGTCGGCAGGGTCGTATGCGACGGGCACGGAACTCTCCTCGATGCAAGGCGGTTGGGATGACGGCGTAGTGTGGATCCGCGTCCTTCGAGCCTATTTCCCTTTCTGCCCCGGGGGATCGCATCCGTCACCGCCGCGACACGAAGGACGACATGACCGCGACCACGGCTCGATCCGGAATCGTGCACCTGGCCGAGCGTCAGCCGCAGTTGAGCGGCGAGGACATGGTCGCCGCTCTCGTGCCGCCGCGACAGTTCTCGCAGGCCACGTTCGAGTCGTACCGCGCGGACGGCGACTACCCCTCCCAGCAGGAGGCCAAGCAGAAGCTCGCGACCTTCGCCGGCGGGCGAACGGCGGCTTCGCGCGGCGGCCTGTTCCGGCGGGGGAGGAAACAACCCGAGGTGAAGCCCGGCGTCTATCTCGACGGTGGCTTCGGCGTGGGAAAGACTCATCTGCTCGCGGCGGTCTACCACGCCATGCCGGCGCGACGGAAGTACTTCGGCTCCTTCATCGAGTACACCGCACTCGTCGGCGCGCTCGGCTACAAGAACACCGTGGACCTGTTCCGCGGCTCCGAACTGCTGTGCATCGACGAGTTCGAGCTCGACGATCCGGGCGACACGATGGTGATGACCCGGCTGCTCGGAGAGCTGGTCGCCTCCGGCACCCGATTGGCCGCCACATCGAACACGCCCCCCAACGCCCTGGGCGAGGGCCGTTTCGCGGCGCAGGACTTCTTGCGGGAGATCCATGCTATGGCGGCGAGCTTCGACACGCTCCGGATCGACGGGACCGACTACCGGCAGCGGGCGGTCGACGGCCATGCGCGCGTACTGACGGATGAGGAGTACCGCTCGGCGATCTCCGCGGCGGCGAGCGTCGGAATCGCCTCCGACGACGCGTTCGCCGACGTGATCGGCCACCTTGCGCAGGTGCATCCGTCCCGATACATCCGACTCATCGACGGAGTGTCCACCGTCGGTCTGCGCGACGTGACGGAGTTCGACGATCAGTCCGCCGCGCTGCGCTTCGTGGCCTTCGTCGATCGCGTCTACGATGCGCAGATCCCCGTCCGTGCCACGGGCCTGTCGCTGGACGGGGTCTTTCCCGAGGAGATGCTCGCGGGCGGATACCGCAAGAAGTACCTGCGCGCCATCTCGCGTCTCGTCGCATCCACTCTCGCCTGACCCCGCCAGCCCGTCGCGACATCTCACGGCACGTTCTCGCCGTCGAGAAACCTGATGTTTACCTGAGCGCCGGTGACGTAACAAACCCGAAACACGCGACGCACGCCGCCTGAAACCCTCGCTCGCGAGACTGGGGCACGTCCCACCGGACCGCCACCCGAACCGCGGCCACCGTGGGCACCCGAGTAACACCAATCATGGATGAGGAACTTCATGGACAGCGGAAATCTCGCCTGGCTGATCACAGCCTCGGCACTCGTGCTCTTTATGACGCCTGGCGTCGCGTTCTTCTACGGAGGCCTGGTCAAGGCCAAGAGCGTCGTCAGCATGATGATGATGAGCTTCGGCGCGATGGGGCTCGTGAGCGTGCTCTGGATCCTCTACGGCTTCAACATGAGCGCCGTGGAGAGCACCTGGGCATTCGCCGGCAACCCGTTCGCCGATTTCGGTCTCGCCTCGGCGTCGAGCGATGACCTCGTCGGTGCCATGTTCGGCGGCACCTTCGCCATCATCACCGTCGCGCTGATCTCCGGTGCGATTGCGGATCGCGCCAAGTTCGGCTCCTGGATGCTGTTCGCCGGCATCTGGGCGACGGTCGTCTACTTCCCCGTCGCGGCGTGGGTCTGGGGCGGCGGCTGGGTCTACAACCTCGGCACGACCTTCGGCTTCTCCACCGAGGTCATCGACTACGCCGGTGGAACCGCGGTGCACATCAACGCCGGTGCGGCGGCCCTCGCCCTCGCTCTGGTCCTCGGCAAGCGCATCGGCTTCCAGAAGGGCATCAACAAGCCGCACAGCGTTCCGCTGGTCGTGCTCGGCGCCTCGATCCTGTGGTTCGGCTGGTTCGGCTTCAACGCCGGCGCCGAAGGCCTCGGCGCGCTGGGCACAGAGGACTCCGTGGTCGGTCTGATCGTCATCAACACGCTGGGTGCGACCGCGGCCGCCATCATCGGCTGGCTGATCGTCGAGAAGCTCAAGGACGGAAAGGCCACGTCGGTCGGAGCCGCCTCGGGTGCGGTCTCCGGTCTCGTCGCCATCACGCCCGCCTGTGCGAACCTGACCCCCGGTTGGGCACTTCTCCTCGGCGTCGTCGCCGGTGCGGTCTGCGCCCTGGCCATCGAGCTGAAGTGGAAGCTCGGCTACGACGACTCGCTCGACGTGGTCGGCGTGCACCTCGTCGGTGGTCTGATCGGAACGATCTACCTCGGCTTCTTCGCCACGGAGACCGGTCTGTTCCTCGGCGGTGGGTTCGAACAGCTGATTCTCCAGGTCGTCGCAGCGTTCGGCGTGCTGATCTACTCGTTCGTGATCGCCTTCATCCTGGGCTTCGCGATCGACAAGACGCTCGGCTTCCGCATCAAGAACGAGGACGAGCTGGCCGGCGTGGACACCACGGTGCACGGCGAAGAGGGCTACGCGATGGCGTAAGCACTCTGCGGCTCGCAGACAAGCGCAAGGGGCGCTGTGGTCATGACCACAGCGCCCCTTGCTCGTGCCCGCACGAATGCGCCACCGCTAGGCTGACCCCCGTGAAGCGTCACCGAAGGGTCTCCGCCGTGGCCGGCGTCCTCGGCCGCCTGTTCCGTCCGCGTGCGACGCTGGTCGTCGGCGGCGGCGGCCGGCCGCGAGCAGACGCGACGGTGGAGGTTCGGCCGCCTCGTGCATCCGAGCTGCGCATCACCTATGAACCCCGGCGGGATGACGAGCCGGACGCCGGGGAGATCGTATGGACCTGGGTGCCGTTCGAGGAGCGGGACGGACGCGGCAAGGATCGGCCCGTTCTCGTCATCGGCCGACGGGACGCCGACCGCGTCTACGCGCTCAAGCTCACCAGCATCCCGCAGGACGGCGATCGCGATCACCTCGAGCTCGGGAGCGGGCCGTGGGATGCCCGGGGAAGGCCCTCATGGGTCGACGTGGACCAGGTCTACCTGGTGCACCGTCGGGGGATGCGACGCGAGGGAGCGGTGCTCGATGTCGACCGCTTCACGCGGGTGGCGGCAGCGCTCAGCCGGCGCTACGGGTGGCAGATGGCGATCCAGGTGCCAGGTGGCGATGAGGCCTGAGCGGCCGATCGCGTCGTCGGTGGGCGATGCGGGACTTGAACCCACGACCTCTTCCGTGTGAAGGAAGCGCGCTACCAGCTGCGCCAATCGCCCTCGGCTCCGGGAGCCGCGACCCTGCCGGGCCGAGTACCGATGTTACCTGATCCGTGAGGGTGATTCGAACCGTGAGAACGGGACACGCGCGGCGTGGCGGTGGTTTTGCGCGGGGCCCGGAATGGGCTAGAGTTTTCCAAGTGCCCGGGCAAGACCGGGAACGAAATGCGGATGTAGCGCAGTTGGTAGCGCATCACCTTGCCAAGGTGAGGGTCGCGAGTTCGAGTCTCGTCATCCGCTCGAGTGCGGGGATCTCCCGATTCCAGGGCGATCACGACACGTGGGTCGAACCACACGCGGTGGCGTGGCCGAGCGGCTAGGCACCGGCCTGCAAAGCCGTTTACACGGGTTCGAATCCCGTCGCCACCTCGCATGACAACTGAACAGCCCTCACGGGCGCGATTGGCGCAGCGGTAGCGCGCTTCCCTGACACGGAAGAGGTCACTGGTTCGATCCCAGTATCGCGCACTCCAACCCCCGGTTCGACCGGGGGTTTTTCTTTTCGTCGTGAGGGGTCCGTCGTGGTGCCCGCCCCCGTCGCCGCACGGGCGACGGTTTCCGCCGGCGCGGACGGTAGCCTGGACGCGAGCCATTTTCTGGAGTGTTCCCTGTGACTGACGTTGCCCTTCCGTCGGATGTGTCGTACCCCGCCGACGGCTTCGCGCTGTTCCCCGATCGTGCCGTCATCGCCATGCGCGTGAACGGCGAGCTGAGAGATCTCGCCGCGACGGTCGAATCCACCGACGAGGTCGAGCCCGTCGAGATCACGAGCCCTGAGGGACTCAACATCCTCCGCCACTCGACGGCGCACGTCCTCGCCCAGGCCGTCCAGCGCATCCGTCCGCAGGCCGACCTGGGGATCGGCCCGCCCGTCACCGACGGCTTCTACTACGACTTCGGCGTCGACGAGCCGTTCACGCCCGAGGATCTCAAGGCCATCGAGAAGGAGATGCAGCGCATCGTCCGCGAGGGCCAGCGGTTCACCCGCCGCGTCGTGTCGGACGAGGAGGCTCGAGTCGAACTGGTGGACGAGCCGTTCAAGCTCGAGCTCATCGGGCTGAAAGGCGGCACCGCGTCGGGTCACGAGGCGGCGGAAGGCGCCGGGGTCGAGGTGGGGGCGGGGGAGCTGACCATCTACGACAACGTCGACCGCGACGGCGTCACCGTCTGGAAGGACCTCTGCCGCGGTCCGCACGTGCCGAGCACGCGCATCATCGGAAACGGGTGGGCGCTCCAGCGCGTGGCGGGCGCCTATTGGCGCGGGAGTGAGAAGAACCCGCAGCTGCAGCGCATCTACGGCACCGCGTGGCCGACCAAGGACGAACTGCGCGCATACCAGGCTCGTCTGGAGGAAGCCGCCAAGCGCGACCACCGCAAGCTCGGCAAGGAGCTCGATCTCTTCTCGTTCCCCGACGAGATCGGGTCGGGGCTGTCGGTGTGGCACCCCAAGGGCGGCATCATCCGCGGCGAGATGGAGCAGCACGCGCGCCGCCGTCACGTCGAGGGCGGGTACACCTACGTGTACACCCCGCACATCGCGAAGGAAGACCTCTTCCTCACGTCCAACCACCTCGTCACCTACAAGGACGGGATGTTCCCGCCGATCGTGATGGACGAGGAGCACGGCCCCGACGGCACCGTGACGAAGAAGGGCCAGGACTACTACCTCAAGCCCATGAACTGCCCGATGCACATCCTGATCTATCGGGAACGTGCGCGCAGCTACCGCGACCTGCCGATGAGGCTCGCCGAGAACGGCACCGTCTACCGCAACGAACTCTCCGGCGCCCTTCACGGCCTGACCCGCGTGCGCGGCTTCACACAGGACGACTCCCACCTGTTCGTGACTCCGGAGCAGCTCGAGTCCGAAGCGACCCGGGTGTTGGAGTTCGTCATCTCGATGCTGCGCGACTTCGGCCTGGACGACTTCGAACTCGAACTCTCCATGCGCGACGACGAGAAGTCGAAGTGGATCGGCACCGACGAGTTCTGGGAGTACTCGACGAACGCCCTGCGCAACGTGGCGGTGGCCAGCGGACTCAAGCTCACCGAGGTTCCGGGGGAGGCCGCGTTCTACGGCCCGAAGATCGACCTCAAGACACGCGACGCCATCGGACGCACCTGGCAGCTGTCGACCGTGCAGGTCGATCCGAACCTGCCCGAGCGCTTCGGCCTGGAGTACACCGGCCCCGACGGCGAGAAGCACCGGCCGATCATGATCCATCGGGCACTGTTCGGATCGATCGAACGCTTCTTCGCCATCCTCCTCGAGCACTACGCTGGCGCGTTCCCGGTGTGGCTGGCTCCGGTGCAGGTGGTCGGCATCCCGGTGGCCGAGGAGTACGCCGAGCACCTCGAGCAGATCGTGGCCCGACTGCGAGCAGCCGGCGTCCGTGCCGAGGTCGATCGATCCGATGACCGGATGCAGAAGAAGATCCGCACGCACACGGCGCAGAAGGTGCCGCTTCAGCTGATCGCGGGCGAGCAGGACCGCGCCGCCGACGCCGTCTCGTTCCGCTTCCGCGACGGCACCCAGGAGAACGCGATACCGGTCGATGTCGCGGTCGAGCGCATCATCGCGTCGATCCGGGACAAGGCGCTTGTCAACACCGCGGAGGATCTGGCGTGACCCACGCCGGTGAACCGGGCGACAGCGTCGACGCGGCCTCGCTCGCCGGCGTCCCCGACGCCTTTCAGCGCCTCTGGACGCCGCATCGGATGGCATACATCCAGGCCGGTCCCCAGGTGCTGCGGGATGATTGTCCGTTCTGCGCCGCCCCGGAGAAATCCGATGAAGACGGGCTGATCGTCGCTCGGGGCAAGAAGGCCTACGTGCTGCTGAACCTCTTCCCTTACAACTCTGGTCATCTTCTGGTCTGCCCGTACCGACACGTGGCCACCTACGATCAGGCGAGCGCTGACGAGGTCGCCGAGATCGGGGAACTCACGCAGATCGGCATGCGGGTTCTCCGCGAAGTCAGCCGGTGCGACGGGTTCAATCTCGGAATGAACCAGGGGGCGGTCGCGGGTGCCGGCGTGGATGAGCACCTTCACCAGCACATCGTGCCGCGGTGGCGTGCCGACGCGAACTTCTTCCCGATCATCGGGCGCACCAAGGCCCTGCCCCAGCTGCTCGGCGAGGTGCGCGCCGCTGTGAGTGCGGCCTGGCCGGCGTAGGACTCAGCGTACGCGCTGCACGTCGAACTGCATCTGCGGGGCGGCGTAGTGGTCCTGCGCCTGCACCAGCTGCAGCTCCCGCTGCCCGGACTCGTGGGTCATCGCCAGCAGCGCGAAGACGCTGGAGGTCGTTCGTGCAAGAGCGTCCGCCGCATCGCCCGACCTGTTCAGGTGTGCTGTGAAGAGTGCGGCGGTGACGTCGCCGGATCCGTTCGCCTTCATCGGGATCCGCGGTGTCTGCACGATCCACGCACCGTCGTCGGTGACAGCGAGCATCTCGATGGTGTCCTGAGGGCTGTCCGGCCGCTCGACGCTCGTGACGAGCACGGTACGCGGCCCCATCTGGCGCGCGGCGTCGGCGGCCGCAAGCGTGGAGTCGAGGTCCTCGGGTTCGGTGCCGGTCAGGAATCCCAGCTCGAACTGATTCGGAGTGATGATGTCGGCTGCCGGCACGACCCGCTCCCGGAGCAGGACGGGGATGGCGGGCGCGACGAAGCATCCGCTCCGGGCATTGCCCATCACGGGGTCGCACGCGTAGATCGCCGAAGGATTCGCCGCCTTCACGCGCGTGACGGTGTCGAGGATCACATCGGCGATGCCTTCCCCGCCCTGGTAGCCGGAGAGCACGACGTCGATGTCTGCGAAGGCGCCGCGCTCTTCGATACCGAGGATGACATCGCGCACGTCATCCGGGCTGATGAGCGGTCCCCGCCACGCGCCGTAGCCGGTGTGGTTGGAGAAGTTCACGGTGTAGACCGGCAGCACCTCCACTCCGATGCGCTGAAGCGGGAAGACGGCGGCGGAGTTGCCGACGTGGCCGTACGCGACCGCGGACTGGATGGAGAGGATCTTCACCCGTCCGATCATGCCACCCCGTCAGAGAGGCCCCGCACGCCCTCGACGGCGTCGGCGATGTCGCCTGCGAGACGATCCGCGTCGCGGTCGTCCAGCTCGTGGACGGTGAGCCGCAGCCGCTGGGACGGACGCGAGGCGGGGGACAGGACGAAGTCGTCCCCGGCCCTGGCGAGCCAGCCGCGACGCATGAGGCGGATCGTGACATCGGCCGCGGGCACTCCGACGTCGACCCAGAGATTGAGTCCGTCGGACTCGGTCGCGTCGATGCCCCGCGAGGTGAGCCGCCTGACGAACGCGGCGTTGCGCGCGGCGTAGTGCTCCGCGGCGTCCGCGATGGCGGCATGGACCTCCGGATCGATCATGAGGGCGTGCACGAGTCGTTGCAGCAGGTGGCTGACCCAGGTGGTCCCGGGGGTCAGGCGAAGAGCGAGCCGAGACGCGGTCTCGGGGTCGGAGGAGGTCACCGCCAGACACATGTCCGGGCCGAGGAACTTCGAGACCGAGCGCACGAGAGCCCATCGGCGGTGACCAGGCGGGACGACCGAGTGGAAGGTGCGGCGCGAAAGCATCGAGAAGTGATCGTCCTCGATCACCAGCAGGTAGGGGTGATCGGCGAGCAGCTCGCGCAGCTGATCGGCGCGCTCGGCCGTGAGGCTGGCGCCGGAGGGGTTCTGCGCGCGGGGGGTGCAGATGATGGCTCGTGCGCCCTCGGCGATCGCGGCGCGCAGTCCGTCGACGGTCATCCCGGAGTCGTCGCATGCGATCGCGATCGGTCGATAGCCTCCCAGCCGGACGGTGTGGATGCTCGTGAGAAAACAGGGATCCTCCAAGCCGACGGCGTCGTCGCGGGTGAGCGCCTGGGCGAGGAGTCGCTCGACGGCGTCGGCCGCGCCGCTGGTGATCGTGAGCCGCGATCGGGCGGCGCACGTCGCGTCGGACATCCACGCGTCGGCCCACGACTCCAGCCCGGGATCGATGACCGGCTCGCCGTAGAGCACGGGTCGCCCGGCGGCACGGGCGAGCGCGCGGGAAGGATCGGGAATGCGCGCGGGATCGGGGTTCCCGGTGCCGACGTCGCGCAGCGCACTGTCGGGGGCGAAGCCCTCCTGTGCGACGAGGCGGCGAGCGGTCACGCGCGTGCCACCTCGCCCGCGGGCGATGACCAGACCGGACTGGGCCAGGTGCCGGTAGGCGGCCACAACCGTGTTGCGGTTGACGCCGAGGTCGGCCGCGAGCGACCGAACGGGCGGGAGGATCGCACCGGGCGGGAGAACACCGCTCTCGATCGCGGATCGCACGCTGTCCGCGATCTCGCTCGCGGTCGCGCCGACGATGTGAGCGTGCATGAGGTCGATCCTCTCGTGTTCGATGGTCGAACCCGACAATGCTATCGTTTGGCCTAGATCAAACGCCTGTCTTGTCTGCGTCGCAGCGAGCGGCATGTCGAAGGGACGACCGTGATGACGAATGCAACCGGATCAGACCGTGTGAAGCGCGGACTCGCGGAGATGCTGAAGGGCGGCGTCATCATGGACGTCGTCACGGCGGATCAGGCCAAGATCGCCGAGGACGCCGGCGCGGTCGCCGTCATGGCGCTCGAGCGCGTTCCCGCCGATATCCGCGCGCAGGGCGGTGTCGCGAGAATGAGCGACCCCGACCTCATCGACGACATCATCGCGTCGGTGTCGATCCCGGTCATGGCCAAGTCCCGCATCGGCCACTTCGTCGAAGCACAGGTGCTGCAGGAGCTCGGCGTCGACTACATCGACGAATCCGAGGTGCTCTCGCCGGCGGACTACGTCAACCACATCGACAAGTGGCGCTTCACGGTGCCGTTCGTGTGCGGCGCGACGAACCTCGGGGAGGCGCTGCGCCGCATCAACGAGGGCGCCGCGATGATCCGTTCCAAGGGCGAGGCCGGCACCGGAGACGTCTCGGAGGCGACCAAGCACATTCGCAAGATCACCTCGGAGATCAACGCCCTGCGTTCGATGACCCGGGACGAGCTCTATGTGGCGGCCAAGGACCTGCAGGCTCCGTACGAACTGGTCGCCGAGGTCGCCGAGACCGGCACCCTGCCCGTGGTGCTCTTCGTCGCCGGGGGAGTGGCGACCCCCGCGGACGCCGCGATGATGATGCAGATGGGTGCGGACGGCGTCTTCGTCGGCTCCGGCATCTTCAAGTCCGGCAATCCCGCCGAGCGAGCGGCGGCGATCGTCAAGGCCACCACCTTCTACGACGACCCGAAGGTCATCGCCGATGTCTCGCGCGGGCTCGGCGACGCCATGGTGGGCATCAATGTCGCAGACCTTCCCGCACCGCACCGCCTCGCCGAGCGTGGCTGGTAGCCCTCGCGTCGGCATCCTCGCGCTGCAGGGCGACGTGCGCGAGCACGGGCGCGTCCTGCGAAGTCTCGGTGCCGAGGTCGTGTCGATTCGCCGGCCCGATGAGCTGCTCGCCGTCGACGGGCTGGTGCTACCCGGCGGGGAATCCACCGTCATCGACAAGCTGGCGCGCGGGTTCGGTGTGGCGGAGCCGCTCTCGCGTGCGATCGCGGCCGGCCTTCCGGTGTACGGCACCTGTGCCGGCCTGATTCTGCTAGCCGACCGTCTGGAGGACGGGATCGAGGGGCAGCGCACGTTCGGTGGGCTCGACGTCACCGTGAGGCGAAACGCCTTCGGCGGACAGGTCGAGTCCTTCGAGGCATCGGTGACGGTGCCGGCGTTCGGCGGTCCGCCCGTCGACGCCGCCTTCATCCGCGCCCCTCTCGTGGTGTCGACGGGGCCGGGTGTCGAGGTGCTCGCGGAGCTGGATGACGGGGGAATCGTCGCCGTTCGCCAAGGCAACGCGATCGGCACCGCCTTCCATCCCGAGGTCTCGGGAGAGCGGCGATTCCACGAGCTGTTCCTGTCGCTGGTGCGCGCCGCCTGACGTCGGCGCGGCGCGGGCGCCCGCCCTCGATAGACTGGAGGGCATGTCCGGCCACTCCAAGTGGGCGACGACCAAGCACAAGAAGGCCGTCATCGACGCCCGACGTGCGAAGTCGTTCGCCAAGCTCATCAAGAACATCGAGGTCGCCGCCAAGATCGGCGGTGCGGATCTCGCAGGCAATCCGACGCTGTACGACGCCGTGCAGAAGGCGAAGAAGACGTCGGTCCCCAACGACAACATCGATCGCGCCATCAAGCGCGGTGCCGGCATCGGCGGGGATGCCGTCGAGTACCAGACGATCATGTACGAGGCGTACGGGCCGCATGGTGTCGCCCTCATGGTCGAGTGTCTGACCGACAACAAGAACCGCGCGGCGGCAGAGGTGCGCACCGCGCTCACCCGCAACAACGGAACGCTCGCTGACCCGGGAAGCGTCGCCTACAACTTCACGCGCAAGGGCGTCATCGTCGTCTCGGACGAGGGCACCACGGAAGATGACGTCATGCTCGCGGTCCTCGATGCGGGAGCAGAGGAGGTCGAGTCGCACCCGAAGGGCTTCGAGGTCCTCACCGAGGCCTCCGATGTCGTCGCCGTGCGGAAGGCCCTGCAGGATGCCGGCATCGATTACGAATCAGCCGACGTTGAGTTCGTGCCGAACCTGAAGGTCGAGGTCGACGCCGACACCGCGCGCAAGGTCTTCCGTCTGATCGACGCGCTCGAGGACAGCGATGACGTGCAGAACGTCTTCAGCAACGTCGACCTCACCCCCGAGGTCCAGGCCGAGCTCGAAGAGGACGACGACGAGTGACAGCAGGCGCGCCTTCCGGCGCGTAGGCGGATGCTCGCCTAGCGTGATCGCGTGACACTGCGTGTTCTCGGCATCGACCCGGGCCTGACCCGCTGCGGGATCGGTGTCGTCGACGTCGCACCGGATCGTTCTGCTTCCCTCGTTCACGTCGGCGTCGTGCGGTCGTCGACGGAGGCGCCCATCGAGGTGCGCCTGGCCGCCATCGCACGGGGCATCCGCGAGGTGATCCGGCAGCACGCCCCATCGGTGGTCGCCGTGGAACGGGTCTTCGCCCAGAATAACCGCAGCACCGTGATGGGCACCGCTCAGGCCAGCGGTGTCGCCCTGATGCTCGCTGCGGAAAGCGGACTGCCGGCGGCGACCCACACCCCGAGCGAGGTCAAGGCGGCGATCACCGGCTACGGCTCGGCCGACAAGCGCCAGGTGCAGGTCATGGTGGCTCGGGTGCTCCGCCTCGACGATCTGCCCAAGCCCGCCGACGCGGCGGACGCGCTGGCCCTCGCGCTGTGTCACGCCTGGCGTGGGTCGCCCATGACTGCTCCCGCGCGCACCGGCGGAACGCTCACTCCGGCGCAGCGAGCGTGGTCGCGGGCGGAGCGAGCGACCCGCCGCTAGCGTGTCGCTCGAACATAGATCCGAACCCGACCCTAGGCTCAACGCATGATCTCCTCTCTGCGCGGACGCGTGCTCCACACCGAACCCGACAGCGTCGTGATCGAGGTGGGTGGCGTCGGGTTCCAGGTCGCCGTCACGTCGCAGGTCGTGCGTGCCGCGCGCGTGGGGGAGGAACTCCGGCTCCACACGTCGCTCATCGTGAGGGAGGATGCGCTCGCACTGTTCGGGTTCACCGAACGGGAGGAGCTGATCGTCTTCTCGCAGCTGTTGAGCGTCACCGGCGTCGGCCCCAAGTCGGCCCTGGGCGTGCTGTCGACGCTCACCGTGCCGCAGATCGCCGACGCCGTCACCGCCGACGACGATGCCCCCTTCCGCCGGGTCTCGGGGATCGGACCGAAGACGGCCAAGCTGATCGTCGTGCAACTGGCCGGAAAGCTCGCCCCCTCCAAGCCCGCCGTCGGCGCGAGCAGCGGCGACTCCGGCCTGGACGTGCCCGCACAGGTGGTGGAAGCGCTCGTCGGACTGGGTTGGCCGGAGCGCCTCGCTGCCGAGACCACGGCCGCCGTGGCGGCGCGAACGGAGACGGAGGCGACGACCGTGGCGGGACTGCTGCGCGCCGCGCTGGCGGAGCTCGGCCCGGCTCGCAAGGAGCGTGCGCATGGATGACGAGAACGACCCGCGCGTGGCCGACGCTCAGATCGCCGATGATTCGGAGCTGGCGATCGAGGGGGCGCTGCGTCCGTCCTCGCTCGATGAGTTCATCGGACAGCACAAGGTCAGAGGTCAGCTCCAGCTGCTCCTCGAGGCCGCCCGCATCCAGCAGCGCCCCGCCGATCACATCCTCCTGGCCGGACCGCCCGGGCTCGGAAAGACCACCCTCGCGATGATCGTCGCTCACGAGAGCTCCCGTGCCCTCCGGCTTTCCAGCGGACCGGCGATCCAGCACGCCGGCGACCTGGCGGCACTCCTGTCGAGTCTGCTGCCGGGCGAGGTGCTGTTCATCGACGAGATCCATCGGATGGCGCGTTCGGCCGAAGAGATGCTGTACCTCGCGATGGAGGACTTCCGCATCGACATCATGGTCGGCAAGGGCGCCGGCGCGACGAGCATCCCGCTGGATCTGGCTCCGTTCACGCTGGTGGGGGCGACGACGCGGTCGGGGCTTCTGCCGAACCCGCTGCGGGACCGCTTCGGCTTCACCGCCCATCTGGAGTTCTACGACGCCGGGGAACTCGAAGAGGTCGTGGCGCGCTCCGCGCGAACACTCGAAGTGGCGCTGCCGCCGCAGGCTCGCGCTGAGATCGCACGACGGTCGCGCGGCACACCGCGCATCGCGAATCGGCTCCTGCGGCGGGTGCGTGACTACCTGATCGTCCACGGCCGCGGAACCGAGGCGGGGGTGCGCGACGTCGATGCGGCGCTCGAGCTGTACGACGTCGATCCGATCGGGCTCGATCGCCTCGACCGTGCGGTGCTGGATGCGCTGGTGCGCCGATTCCGCGGCGGTCCCGTGGGGCTCAACACGCTCGCCGTGACCGTGGGCGAGGAGGCGGACACGATCGAGGCCGTGGTGGAGCCGTATCTGGTGCGCATCGGGTTTATGGGACGCACCCCCCGCGGGCGCATCGCCACGCCCGAGGCCTACGCCCACCTCGGCGTGCCTCACGCAGAGGCGGCCCTGAGATTCGATGACCTATAATCTCTGGAGGCTCCGGCCCATCCCACCCCGATGATCCGCGCGTCCGCGCGCGCGACCGAAAGGCATCGCCTCGCCCATGGACTTCGCGCTCTTCTTCTCGAACTACGGCCTGATCATCCTCCTGGTCCTGCTCCTCGTCTTCATGTTCTGGAGCTCCCGCCGGCGGATGCAGAAGCAGAAGCTCGAGCAGGAGGAGAAGGCGCGCCAGACGGTCCCGGGCGCCGAGGTGCTGATGCAGGGCGGCCTGTACGGCACGATCGTGTCGTTCGACGGAGACAACCTCGATCAGCCCGCGGTGGTCGAGATCGCGCCGGGCGTGGAGATCAAGGTGCACAGCCAGGCCATCCTGCGTGTCGTGAACCCGACCGAGGGCGTCGTCACCGAAGACGAGTTCCTCGAGGCGGAGGCCAGCCAGGAGGAGTACGCGGACGGTGTCGCCGATGGTGAGATCTCGTCCCTGAGCGACGACGCGCGAGAGGCCCGCGAGAACGACGACAAGAGCAAGCCCGACGCCTGAGTCCGCGTCCGCCCGCTCTGTAGAAAGCTGATCCTCCGTGGCGACACCCACCCCCGTCCGGCACGCCTGGCGCGCACTCATCGGACTGCTGGCGATCACCGGCGTCCTCTTCGGCATCAACGCGCTGGGGGTGTACGTCTTCCAGCAGAGCTCGTGGGCACCGGAACTGGCGCTCGACCTGCAGGGCGGCACGCAGATCGTCCTCGAAGCCCAGACCGAGGACGGCGTGGCTCCGTCCGACGAGCAGATGCAGCAGGCGGTCACCATCATCCGCCAACGCGTCGATGCGTCGGGCGTCGGTGAGGCCGACGTCACCACCGAGGGCGGCACGAACATCGTCGTCCAGATTCCCGGCGAAGCCGACGAGCAGACGCGTGAGCGCATCGAGGCCTCGGCGCAGCTTCAGCTGCGCGCGGTGCTGTTCGCAGGCTCGGCGCCCAACACCTACGTCGGCGAGGACGGCAACGCGACCCCCTATCCGACGCCGGACCCGACCCTCGAGGCGACGCCGAGCATCGAGCCCACCGACGGCAGCGACACCAACTGGATCACACCGGCGCTGCAGGCGGAGTTCCTCGCGTACGACTGCGCCGACCCCGCCAACGATCCGGCGAACGCCCCCGCCGATGAGCCCCTGATCACCTGCGACGCGGGCAACACGATCAAGTACATCCTGGGACCGGTGGAACTCGACGGCTCGTCGATCGACGACGCGACCTCCGGCCTGGAGCAGACCACCAACCGCTGGGCCGTGAATCTCGACTTCGATGACGAGGGCACGCAGATCTTCGGCGAGATCAGCCAACGTCTGTACGGGGCGACGTCGCCGCTGGATCAGTTCGCCTTCGTACTCGACGGTTACGTGCTCACCGCCCCGCAGATGAACTCCATCATCCTGGGCGGCAATCCGAGCATCACCGGTGATTTCACGCAGGAGAGCGCCCAGGTGCTCGCCGATCAGCTGAAGTACGGCGCGCTGCCGCTGAGCTTCGAGGTCGTCAGCTCCGACACGATCTCCGCCACCCTCGGGACGCAGCAGCTCCAAGCCGGTCTCATCGCGGGACTCATCGGTCTCGGGCTCGTGGCCGTCTATTCGCTGATCGTCTACCGAACGCTCGGCTTCGTCATCATCGCGAGCCTCGGCGTCATGGCGGTGCTCACCTACATCATGCTCGCCATCCTCGCGTGGCGTATGGGTTTCCGGCTGTCGCTGGCCGGTGTCGCCGGTCTGATCGTCGCGATCGGATTCACCGCCGACTCGTTCATCGTGTACTTCGAGCGCATCCGCGACGAGCTCCGCGACGGCAAAACGATCACCTCGGCCGTGGAAGACGGATGGTCACGGGCCAAGCGGACGATCTACATCTCCAAGTCGATCAACATCCTGGCGGCGGTCGTCCTGTACGTCCTGGCGGATGCCACCGTGAAGGGGTTCGCCTTCACCCTCGGACTCACGACCGCGATCGACATCCTCATCTTCATCCTGTTCACCCACCCGGTGATGCAGCTGCTCGCCCGCACGAGGTTCTTCGGCTCGGGGCATCCGCTCTCCGGCATGGACCCCGCAGCGCTCGGCGCGGTCTACCGCGGTCGTGCGCAGTTCCGGGAGCCCGTGGCGGCCAGCGGTCGGGGCGGCTCGGCCAAGCGCGCCGGGCGCTCCCGCCACGAGGCCGAACGGCGACAGACGATCGCCGAACGCAAGCGCGCTGAACTGGCGGCCGCAGACGCCCCGGCTGCGAAGACGTCGAAGGAGGGAGACGACTGATGCGCTCCATGAGTCAGCTCGGAAACGACCTCTACACCGGCAAGACCTCCTTCCCGTTCGTCGGGCGTCGCCGGCTGTGGTTCATCATCGCGGCCCTTCTCGTCATCGGTTCCGCGCTCGTACCGCTGTTCCGCCCCATCCAGTTCTCGATCGAGTTCACGGGCGGATCGCAGTTCACGGTGTCGAGCCTGTCCGCGCCCGACCAGGCGTTGGCAGGAGACGCCGTGCAGACGGTGGTTCCGGATGCGACGGTGAAGGTCACGACCGTGGGCGACAGCGCCGTGCGTGTGCAGACCGACCAGATGACGGACACCGAGACACGCGAGGTGGCCACCGCACTCGCAACGGCCTACGACGTTCCGGAGTCGGAGGTGACGACCTCGTTCATCGGGCCGAGCTGGGGTCAGGACGTCACGCGTCAGTCGCTGTGGGGGCTCGCGATCTTCCTCGCCCTGACCTTCCTCATCCTCGCGCTGTACTTCCGCACCTGGAAGATGTCGGCGGCCGCGATCCTCGGCCTGGTCGACGTGCTCGTCATCACGATCGGCATCTACTCCCTCGCCGGGTTCGAGATCTCGCCGGCGGCGGTGATCGGATTCCTCACGATCCTCGCGTACTCGCTCTACGACACGACGGTCGTCTTCGACAAGATCCGTGAGAACACCCGCGAGGACGGGGAGATCTCCGGACGGACCTTCGGCGAGTCGGTCAACCTCGCGGTGAACCAGACGCTCGTGCGGTCGATCAACACCACGGTCGTGGCCATCCTCCCGGTCGGCGCCATCCTCTTCATCGGTCCGTGGCTCGGAGCCGAGACCTTGAGCGACATTTCGCTGTCGATCTTCGTCGGCATCATCGTCGCGGCGTATTCGACCCTCTTCGTCGCCGCGCCGCTGTACTCGCTGTTCCGCGAGAACGAACCGGGCATGAAGGCGCGAGACGAGAAGGTGCGGGAATCACGCGAGCGCGCGGGCGTTCCGGCCGACGCGTGAGTCGTGGCCGCGGGCGTAGGATGAGGGGATCCGGCGCGGGGGAGGAGGCTCGATGACCGAGGCCGCTCCTCCTGCGCAGTCGACCCTCCGACGCCTCGTGCCCAGGATCTTCTCCCGGGCGGCGCGTCGCGACGACGTCGAGACGCTCATCCGAACGGTCCGCACGCATCATCCGAAGAGCGACCTGACCGTCATCGAGCGGGCCTACGGCGTCGCCGAAGCCGCTCACGAAGGCCAGAAGCGCCAGAGCGGCGAGGCCTACATCACCCATCCGCTCGCGGTCGCGCAGATCCTCGCCGAACTCGGGCTGGGCCCGAAGGCGATCGCGGCGGCGCTTCTGCACGACACCGTCGAGGACACCGCGTACGGCCTCGAGGCGCTCAACGCGGAGTTCGGCGACGAAGTCTCCATGCTCGTCGACGGAGTCACCAAGCTCGACAAGGTCAAGTACGGCGAGAGCGCTCAGGCCGAGACGGTGCGCAAGATGATCGTGGCGATGTCCAAGGACATCCGGGTGCTGGTGATCAAGCTCGCCGATCGCCTGCACAACGCTCGCACGTGGGGATTCGTGCCCTCGCACAAAGCGGCCCAGAAGGCCACCGAGACGCTCGAGATCTACGCTCCGCTGGCGCATCGCCTGGGTATCCAGACCATCAAGTCGGAGCTGGAGGATCTCTCCTTCGCCGTCCTCCATCCGAAGCTCTACGCCGAGATCGACAGCCTCGTCAAGCAGCGCACGCCGCAGCGTGAGGAGTACGTCCAGAACGTCATCGATGCGGTCGACTCCGATCTGCGCGACCTCCGCATCCGCGGGCGGGTCATGGGCCGACCGAAGCAGCTCTACTCCGTCTACCAGAAGATGGTCGTCCGCGGGCGGGAGTTCGACGACATCTACGATCTGATCGGCATCCGCGTGCTCGTCGGCAGTGTGCGCGACTGCTACGCCGTCCTCGGGGCGATCCACGCGCGGTGGACACCTCTCCCGGGCCGGTTCAAGGACTACATCGCGACGCCGAAGTTCAATCTGTATCAGTCGCTGCACACCACCGTCATCGGTCCCGGCGGACGAACCGTCGAGATCCAGATCCGCACGCACGAGATGCACCAGCAGGCGGAGTACGGTGTCGCCGCGCACTGGAAGTACAAGGAGCAGATGGCTGGCGGCAAGGCGACCGGCAAGTCGGTCGACGCCGACATGGCCTGGCTCGCGCACATCTCCGACTGGCAGGCGGAGACCGCCGACCCCGGTGAGTTCCTCGACTCGCTCCGGTTCGAGATCGGCGCGAAGGAGGTCTACGTCTTCACGCCGAAGGGACGCGTGATCGGACTCCCCGCCGGTGCGACGACGGTCGATTTCGCGTACGCGGTGCACACGGAGATCGGCCACCGCACGATGGGGGCGAAGGTCAACGGGCGCCTGGTTCCCCTGGAGACCGAATTGACCAGCGGCGACGTCGTGGAGGTGTTCACCTCCAAGAACCCCGACGCGGGCCCCAGTCAGGACTGGCTCGGCTTCGTCAAGAGCACCCGTGCTCGCAACAAGATCCGCGGATGGTTCACGAAGGAGCGCCGCGAAGAGGCGATCGAGCAGGGGAAGGAGTCGATCGCGCGGGCGATGCGCCGCCAGAACCTGCCGTTGCAGAGACTCATGCGCCAGGACTCCTTCTCGGAGGTGGCTCAACAGCTGCGCTACGAAGACGTTTCCGCGCTCTACGCCGCTGTCGGCGAGGGGCACGTGTCGACCCAATCGGTCATCGAGAAGGTGACGGCCCTCGTCGCCGCCGAGGAGACGGCGACCGGGCCCATCGACATCCCGATCGTGGGACGGTCGAGGCAGCCCCGTGCCGGCGACTCCGGGGTGCTCGTGCGCGGCGCTCCCGACATCCTGGTCAAGCTCGCGAAGTGCTGCACACCGGTGCCGGGAGACGACATCGTCGGGTTCATCACCCGCGGAAGCGGCGTCTCGGTGCACCGCGCCGACTGCACGAACGTCAAGGCGCTCATGAAGGACCCGGAGCGCCTCATCGACGTGGAGTGGGGATCGACCGGCAAGAGCGTTTTCCTGGTGCAGATCCAGGTCGAGGCCCTCGACCGCTCCGGCCTGCTCAGCGACATCACCCGCATGCTCAGCGAGCATCACGTCAACATCCTGTCGGCTTCGGTCTCGACGTCGAATGATCGGCTGGCGATCAGCAAGTTCGTCTTCGAGATGGGCGACATCGTTCACCTGGATCGCGTACTGAACGCGGTGCGCCGCGTCGACGCCGTCTACGACGTCTACCGCGTCACCTCGTCGTGAGCAGTGCCTCGGCCAGGCGTTCGAGAAGGGCTGTCGCCCGTCGGCGGTGAGGCATCCGTCCTCGTGCCGCGAACCACTGCAGCGCCTCGGGGATCGCATCCGGATGCAGCCGGGCGAGGGTGGCGGTGACCCCGCGCACATGCTCGTCGTCGGCGCGCGCGAGGTCTGCCAGCGTTCTCGCGGGGGTCGTGACCCACACGCCGGCGTAGCGCCGCCGGTCCACGCGATCCACGCCTCGATCGTGCACGACGATGCGTCGATCGAAGACGTGGTGCAGGCGTGCGTTCCCGGTGCGGCACAGCGTCAGTCTCGCGGGCGGGTCGTTCACGGCGCCGTGAACCCACGCAGCTGAGACGAGACTGACGGTGAGCGCATCCGGGGCGAGGAGGCGGAGCGACCCCGCTCTGATCTCCGTCGTCTCCACGGCGTCCGACGGCATCCAGGCGTCACCGACGTCGACGACGTCGCCATCCAGTCGCGCCGCCGTCAGCTCCGCGATCGAGAGCCGGTGCCCGGCGAAGTAGAGGAAGGCGTTGGTCACGTCGCCATTGTGTGCGCGACGCGACCGCTCGTGACGACTCCGGCCAAATCTGTGGAATCAGCCGCCGAGTGCGCGCAACCAAGCGCGGCGAGCTTCCAGTGCCTCTCGTGCCTCCGAGATCCTGCGCGCGTCACCGCCTGCCTCGGCATCGGCGAGATCCTCTTCCAGCTTGGCGATCGCGTCGTTCAGCTGGCGCGTCATGTCATTCGCCCGAGCCTTGGTCTCGGGGTTGTTGCGCTTCCAGTCGGCGTCTTCCCGAGCGCGGACGCTCTGCTCGATCTTGCGCAGGTCGTCATCGAGCGCCCGCTCGGTCTCCCGCGGGTGGATGCGCCCGATGTCGTCCCACTGGCGCTGAATCGCCGTCAGTGATGCCCGGGCCCGTGCGAGGTCCTTCTCGTCGACGATCGGAGCGGCCTGCGCGAGCAGCTCCTTCTTGGCCTCGATCTTCTCCTTCGACGCCTCGGCGTCGGCGGCGGCGCGCTCCGATCGGGCGTGGAAGAGGGCGTCGCCGGCCGCCTTGAAGCGCGCCCACAGCGCGTCATCGGCTTTCTTGCCGGCGCGTCCCGCCGCCTTCCACTCGTCCAGGAGCGATCGGTACGCAGCGATGCCGTCTTCACCCTGCGGGGCGAGAGCCTCGGCGCGCTCGACGAGCCGGTTCTTGCGCTGTCGGACGCCCTTGTGCGCCTCGTCGAGCTGCGCATAGAACTCGCGTCGGTGCTTGTCGACCGTCGAACGTGCGTCGCGGAATCGCTTCCAGAGCTGCTGCCCGGTGGACTTGGGCAGTCGCGGCCCGTCCTGCTGATGCTTCTGCCAGCGCTCGAACAGCGCCGACATCTCGGCCGAGGCCTGCTTCCATTGGACGGTCTGGGGATCGCGGGCGGCAAGCGCCTCGGCCTCTTCGACGATGGCGGTGCGTTCGGCGACGGCATCGTCGACGGCCTGCTTGGCGGCGGCGGCCTCCGTCGCGCTGGCCGCGCTCAGCTCGGTCACCAGCGCCTGAAGCCGGGAGGTGAGCGCGGCGAGGTCGCCGACGGCGGCGGCGCCGTCGACCTTGATCATGACTCCTGCTGCGGCGGCCCGCAGATCCGAGGCGGATGCTCCGCCGCGACGATGGCGCACCTCGAGCAGGGTCACTTCTCCGGCCAGGTCCGCGTACTTGCGCTCGAAGTACGCCAGCGCCTCGGCCGGCGACCCGTCGGGGAACTGGCCCACCACTCGCCACGCGTCGCCCTCGCGCACCGATACCGTGCCGTCGTCGTCGACGCGACCCCACGACCCGCTCTCCGCAGCGGGATCAGCGGCAGAAGCCGCACCCTCGGGGGAGGAGACCCCATGGTCGGTGGCCGGTGCGGTGGAGTCGCCCTCGTGCTCGGTCGACGGCGTCTCGGAGGTCTGGGGATCGACGGGGGAGTCTGCTGCGGCAGTCACGGATAGCACCTCATCACGGCACGCGGCCGTCTGCGGGGGATGGACGGTGACAGCCTAGTACGAGCGGCGCTCGGCGCCGATGTCGGTCACGGGCTCGTCGTCGGGCTCGGAGAGATACCCTCGGTCGGCTCCGTCGTCGGCGTCGGCGTGGCCGTCGGCTCAACGACCGTGGTCTCCGTGGGCTCCGGGATCGGCACGCCGGGACCGGCCGTGAAGTACACCGTCTGCAGGGCGATGACGCCGGCCAGCACGACACCGCCGATGACCCCCGCCAGCACGTTGTCGCGCGTGCGCCGCCGGATGCGCTCGTCGTGGAAGCGGCGGCGGGCCTCGTACAGCCTCGCCCGCTCGCGCATGTCGCGGGTCTTCCGGTCGTTCTTCGCCACCGATCCTCCTCACGGCCCACCGGCCGCGTCGATCCTATCCGCGTCGATCGAGGGCTGCTGATCGGGCCGAAGGACGCGACCGTGTCCGCTGGTGCGACTAGCCTTTCGGACGTGAGTTCGTCGGCGCTTTTCCAGGGGCAGACCCCGCTCGCGGTCCGCATGCGTCCGGCGAGTCTGGCCGAGGTGGCAGGGCAGGGGCATCTGCTGCGCAAGGGGTCGCCGCTTGTCGCTCTCGCCGACCCCGACGCCGCGACAGCCGGGTCGGCCTCGGTGATCCTGTGGGGTCCGCCCGGCACCGGGAAGACCACCCTCGCGCAGGCCATCGCGAGGTCATCGAACCGCCGGTTCGTCGAGCTCTCCGCCATCACCGCCGGCGTCAAGGATGTGCGCGAGGTGATGCAGGACGCCCTGACCCAGCGCGACCTGTACGGGCAGTCCACCATCCTCTTCCTCGACGAGATCCACCGCTTCACCAAGGCGCAGCAGGACGCCCTGCTTCCCGGGGTGGAGAACGGCTGGGTGGTGCTCATCGCCGCCACCACGGAGAACCCGTCGTTCTCCGTCATCTCGCCGCTGCTGTCGCGATCGCTGCTCCTCACACTGCGTCCGCTGACCGACGACGACCTCGGACTCCTCCTCGACCGGGCGGTCGAGGATCCCCGTGGTCTGGCGGCGACGGTGGCGGTCGACCCCGAAGCGCGCGCCGCGCTCATCCGCCTGGCGTCGGGCGACGCTCGCCGCGCTCTGACCGCGCTCGAGGCCGCGGCCGTGCTGGCTCGTCCCGAGCCCGCCGAAACCGAGCCCGCCGAAACCGAGACCTATGAGGCCGAGCGCGATGAGGCCGGGAGCGGTGCCGACGCGGGGGACTCCGCCGAGCCGCCGGTGCCGACCGTCACCGCGGATCACGTCGCGGCGGCGGTGGATCGCGCGCTGCTGCGATACGACCGCCAGGGCGACGAGCACTACGACGTCATCAGTGCGTTCATCAAGTCGATCCGCGGCTCCGATGCCGATGCGGCGATGCACTACCTCGCGCGCATGATCGAGGCGGGGGAGGATGCGCGGTTCATCGCGCGCCGGTTGATCATCTCCGCCGCGGAAGACATCGGTCTCGCTGACCCGCAAGCCCTCCCGATCGCGGTCGCCGCCGCCGATGCGGTGCAGTTCATCGGCATGCCGGAAGGGCGGATCCCGCTGGCGGAGGCGACGGCGTATCTCGCCACCGCCGCCAAGTCGAATGCGGCATACCTGGCGATCGACCGGGCGATCGCCGATGTGCGGGCGGGAGGTTTCGGCGGCGTGCCGATCCACCTGCGGGACGCGCACTACGCCGGGGCCAAGCGACTCGGCCACGGCAAGGGATACGTCTACCCGCACGACCTCGACGTGGGGGTCGCGCGCCAGCAGTATCTTCCCGACCATCTGAGGGGGCGGCGCTACTACGAGCCCACGGCGCGCGGGAACGAGCGGGAGATCGGCGCGCGCGTCGAGAAGATCCGTCGCATCCTCGATGACGGCGACCCCCGCTGAGGCGGCGTCTGAGCTCTGATAGACTTGGTCGGCTCGAAACGGCGTTTTCGGGCATCCCCTCTCCTCTTCGACAACCATTCGGCGTGTCCCGGCGTGCAGTCCGGATCGGGCGAGGAGGGGGAGATACGTCCGTGAGCCGCGAGAGACGCGGCCACGTCATCGGAAGGAAGTCTTCGTGGCTACGAAGTCCCAGGACCGCCGCAAGGTCCGCCTGTCGCGCGCGCTCGGCGTCGCGCTCACCCCCAAGGCCGCCCGCTACCTCGAGAAGCGTCCCTACGGTCCCGGTCCGCACGGTCGCAACAAGCGCAAGGCCGACAGCGACTACGCCGTTCGTCTGCGTGAGAAGCAGCGTCTGCGCGAGCAGTACGGCATCCGCGAGAAGCAGCTGCGCATCGCGTTCAACGAGGCCCGCCGCAAGGACGGCCTGACCGGTGAGAACCTGGTCGAGCTGCTCGAGATGCGTCTGGACGCCCTCGTCGTGCGCGCCGGCTTCGCCCGCACCACCGCGCAGGCCCGTCAGATGGTCGTGCACCGTCACATCATGGTCGAGGGCCAGACCGTCGACCGCCCGTCGTTCCGCGTGAAGCCGGGCCAGCTCATCCACGTCAAGCCCAAGAGCGAGGGCATGGAGCCGTTCCAGGTCGCCGCTCTCGGCGGTCACGCCGAGGTGCTGCCTCCCGTTCCCGGCTACCTCGAGGTCGAGCTCGACAAGCTCCAGGCCCGGCTCGTGCGTCGACCCAAGCGCGCCGAGGTGCCCGTGACCTGTGACGTCCAGCTCGTTGTCGAGTACTACGCAGCGCGCTGAGCGCTGCGTAGTACAGCGGCGGAGCCGTCAGCAGTACAGGTACGCAGCGCGCTGAGCGCTGCGTAGTACAGCGGCGGAGCCGTCAGCAGTACAGGTACGCAGCGCGCTGAGCGCTGCGGAGTACAGCGGCGGAGCCGTCAGCGGTACAGGTACGCAGCGCGCTGAGCGTTTCGTTCGAAGGGCGTCGGGGAGACCCGGCGCCCTTCGTCGTCCCCTGCACTCCCCGCCGACCGCCTACGATGGAGCGAGTCGTGTCTGGACACCGAAGGAGACCGTGACATGAAGAACGTCGTGTGGTTCCTGCTGGGCGTTGCGGGGGGATTCGTCGCCGCGCACGTGGTGAACAAAGACCCGCGTGGGCATGAGCTGCTCGCCGAGGTCGACTCCCGCATCGGGGAGTTCACCGATCGGATGGGTGACGCCTACCGAGAACAGGAAGCCCGCATCACCGGCATCGTCGAGAGCGTGGCCGATGTCGCGGCCGAGGCCGTGGCGTCGACCAGGTCCGCCGCTTCGGAGGCGGCGGATCGCGTCACCGACAAGAACGCAGACTGAAACACCGACGCTGCCGGTCGTCGGCCGCGCGGCGTCTCACCACGAAGGACCGCATGAAGACCGCTGACATCGCCCAGCGCTATCTCGACTACTTCGAGAACAACGGCCACACGATCGTCCCGTCGGCCTCGCTCGTGACCAGCGACCCGTCGCTGCTGTTCACCGTCGCCGGCATGGTGCCGTTCATCCCGTATCTCACCGGTGTCGTCCCTGCCCCGTACCCCCGAGCGGCCGACGTGCAGAAGTGCATCCGCACCAATGACATCGAAGAGGTCGGCAAGACGCCGCGGCACGGCACCTTCTTCCAGATGCTCGGCAACTGGTCGTTCGGCGATTACTTCAAGGAAGGCGCGATCGGCTACGCGTGGGAGCTGCTCACCCGCAGCGACAGCGAGGGCGGTCTCGGTTTCGACGAGAAGGATCTCTGGGTCACCGTCTACGAGGACGACGACGAGGCGGAGTCGCTCTGGAGGTCGGTCGCAGGCGTGTCGCCCGACCGCATCCAGCGTCTGGGCAAGGACAGCAACTACTGGAGCACGGGTCAGCCGGGGCCGGCCGGACCGTGCTCGGAGATCTTCTTCGACCGAGGTTCCGCCTACGGCATCGACGGCGGACCGGCGACCGATGACGACCGGTACGTGGAGATCTGGAACCTCGTCTTCATGCAGTACGCCATCACGAACGTGCGCTCGAAGCTCGACTTCGACATCGTCGGCGACCTGCCGCAGAAGAACATCGACACGGGCATGGGGCTCGAGCGTGTCGCGTTCTTGAAGCAGGGTGTCGAGAACATGTATGAGACCGACCAGGTGCGGCCGGTGCTCGACCGGGCGGTGGAGCTCTCGGGCCGGAGATACGGCGCCGACCACGAGGACGACGTGCGGTTCCGCGTCATCGCCGACCACGTGCGCTCCTCGCTCATGCTCCTGTCGGATGGCGTGACGCCCTCCAACGAGGGCCGCGGCTACATCCTCCGGCGTCTGATGCGCCGCGCGATCCGTGCCATGCGTCTGCTCGGCGTCGAGGAAGCCACGTTCCCGGAGCTGTTCGCGGCGTCTCGTGACGCCATGAAGGCCTCCTACCCCGAGCTGCAGAGCGACTACGGACGGCTGTCCGCGTACGCCTTCGCGGAGGAGGAGACGTTCCTGCGCACCCTCGCGTCGGGATCGACCATCCTCGACCTCTCGGTCTCGAACACGAAGCACGCGGGCGGCACGACGCTGTCCGGCTCCGAGGCGTTCCTGCTGCACGACACCTACGGGTTCCCGATCGATCTGACCGTCGAGATCGCGCAGGAGGCCGGCCTCGAGGTGGATCGCTCGGCCTTCGACACGCTCATGCAGGAGCAGCGCCAGCGTGCGAAGGACGACGCCCGGAGCCGCAAGCGCGCGATCGCCGATCACAGTGTCTATCGCGACTTCCGCGCGAAGGGCGAGACGGTCTTCACCGGCTACACCGATCTCGAGACCGAGAGCACGGTGCTGGGTGTGCTGGTCGACGGTGTGTCGGTCGACAGGGCCTCTTCGGGCCAGGTCGCGGAGGTCATCCTCGCCGAGACGGCGCTGTACGCCGAGTCGGGCGGGCAGGTCGCCGACAAGGGGGTGATCGTCGGCCCCGGCTTCGAGCTCGACGTCATCGACGTGCAGCGGCCGGTCCCCGGCCTGATCAGCCACACGGTCGAGGTCGCCACCGGCGAGGTCGGGGTGGGTTCGGCGGCGACGACGGTCGTCGATGCCGCCAATCGGCGCGCCGCGCGTCAGGCCCACTCGGCCACGCACTTGGTCCACGCGGCGCTGCGGGACACCCTGGGCTCGTCGGCGACGCAGGCCGGGTCGCTGAACCGGGCGGGCTATATGCGATTCGACTTCACGTGGGCGCAGCAGCTGTCGGACGCGACCAAGTCCGAGATCGAGGAGATCGCGAACAACGCGGTGCGCGACAACCTCGAGGTGACCACACGCGTGCTCCCGCTGGATGAGGCGAAGGAGCTCGGGGCGATGGCGCTCTTCGGCGAGAAGTACGGTGACACCGTTCGCATGGTCGACATCGGCGGCCCCTGGTCGCGAGAGCTCTGTGGTGGCACCCACGTGTCCGCCAGCGCCGAGGTGGGGTTGATCAGCCTGGTCGGTGAAGCTTCGGTCGGTGCCTCGAACCGGCGCGTCGAAGCTCTGGTCGGGCAGGATGCCTTTCGGCAACTCGCCGCGGAGCGTGCGCTGGTCTCGCAGCTGTCGACGTCGCTGAAGACCCCACGGGAGCAGCTGCCGGCGCGGCTCGCCGAACTCTCGGCGAGCCTGAAGGCGGCGGAGAAGAAGATCGCGGCGTTCGAGGCGAAGGCCCTGTCCGACCGTGCGCCGTCGCTCGTCGAGCAGACGCAGCAGGTGGGCGCGTTCCGTGTCGTCGCCGAAGCCATCGGTTCGGCCGGCTCGGCCGACGACGTTCGCACCCTCGCGCTCCAGGTTCGAGACCGTCTCGGTTCGACGCCTGCCGTGGTGGCCCTCGCCGCGACCGTCGGCGAACGGGTGACGATCGTCGTCGCCACCAACGACGCCGCGCGAGCGGATGGTGCGAAGGCCGGCTCGCTCGCGAAGGGCGCAGCGGCGATCCTCGGTGGCGGAGGCGGCGGTCGGGACGACGTCGCGCAGGGGGGCGGCACGAACGTCGCGGTGGTCCCAGCCGCGCTCGCGTCCGTCGTCGAGGCGCTGCGCAGCGCATGACCTCGTTCCGGCGTGGCGTGCGGCTCGGCATCGATGTCGGCCGTGCACGCGTCGGCGTCGCGCGCTGCGACCCGGACGGCATGCTCGCGACTCCGGTCGAGACGGTCGCCCGAGACGACCGAGCGGTCGCCCGTGTGCGGGAGATCGCGACCGAGCTCGAGGCCCTGGAGATCCTGGTCGGTCTGCCCCTGAACCTGCGCGGCGAGGACACCGCTTCGACGGTGGACGCGCGGGAGTTCGCCGCGACCATCGCCGCCGCCGACGCACCACCGGTGAGGCTCGTCGACGAGCGGTTGAGCACCGTCTCGGCGCACGCCGCCCTGCGGCTTTCCGGGCGGTCGCAGAAAAGGTCTCGTACGATATTGGATCAAGTCGCCGCGGTGGTCCTGCTTCAGCAGGCCCTCGAGGTCGAGAAGAGCACCGGTCGCCCCCCAGGCTCACCCGTCCCCCCGGTGCAGGAGCCCATCTGATGCCACAGTCGTCGTCTTTCGATGATCCGTTCGCGGACCTGTTCGACAAGCTTCCCGACCCGCGTCGACGCGAGTCCGCGGCGGGCGCGGATGACCTCGCGACGGCGCCTGACCCATCCCGCGCCACCCCGGACTCACCGTCGGAACCGACGTCTCCTCCGCCCACCTCTCGTCGTGCCGCTCGCGAGGCGGCAGCCCGGCAGTCGGGCACTCCGCAGCCATCGCAGGCCCCGTCGGCGGTGGCAGAGCCTCCGAAACAGGCTCCCACGAATGCCCCGGCGCCCCGGGAGACTCTCGACGATCTCTTCGCGGGCACGGGGAGCACGGAAGACTTCGGATCCACACCACCGCCGCCGAACAGGCGCCGTCGCCGGATCGGAGGATGGATCGCTTTCGGCGTCGTCCTGGTGCTCCTCGGCGGCCTGGCGGGAACCGGCTACTACGTCTGGACGACCTACGAAGAGCAGATCCGCGACGTGATGGGGTGGCAGGAGCCGGCGGACTACGAGCCGGGCATGGCCACCGGCGAAGCGCTCGTCACGATCTCGACCGGCGACACCGGCGGGCCGATCTCCCAAACGCTCTACGACGCGGGCGTGACGAAGACACCCGATGCGTTCTACGACATGCTCGTGGACACCGGCCAGAACCCGACGTTTTATCCGGGTGTCTACCAGTTGCAGCAGATGATGACCTCTGAGGCGGCCCTCGAGGCGCTCGAGAACCCCGAGAACAAGCTCGAGAACTCCGCACTCCTGCCCGAAGGGCTGACGGTGGATCAGTCGCTCCCGCTCCTCGCGGAGGGAACGGGCATCCCGCTGGAGGACTTCGAGGCGGCCATCGCCGATCCTTCGCAGTACGGTGTCTCCGCGGACAGCCTGGAGGGCTGGCTGTTTCCGGCGATGTACACATTCGACCCCGACACCTCGGCGACCGAGGTCATCCAGACGATGGTGGACCGGACCGTCGCCTCGCTGGACACCGCCGGGGTGCCCGAGGCCGATCGCGAGGAGATCCTCACCATCGCCTCGATCATTCAGCGCGAAGCCCGCGAGGAGGAGGACTTCTACAAGGTGTCGCGAGTGATCCAGAACCGTCTCGCTCCGGACAACCAGGAGACCTTCGGTCGGCTCGAGATGGATTCGACGGCGCAATACGGGATCGGTGAGGACGACGGGACCGTCAGCTCGTCGGAGGAGGCGCTGACCGACGACAACCCGTGGAACACCTATGTCCACCCCGGGCTGCCGATCGGTCCCATCGCCAACCCCGGCGACGTCGCGATCGACGCCGCCATGCATCCCGCGGAAGGCCCGTGGCTGTACTTCGTGACGGTCAATCTGGACACCGGTGAGACGGTCTTCACCAACACGTACGCCGATCATCTCGCCGCGGTTGATCAGTGGCGGGCCTGGTGCAGCGAGAACCCGGACTCGGGGTGCTGACCGCACACCGCCTGGCCGTGTGGGGCGATCCGATCGCGCACAGTCGATCGCCGCAGATGCACCGTGCGGCCTACGACGCGCTCGGGCTGGCGTGGGAGTACGACCGATGCCGAGTGGATGACGCCGGATTCGCTGCCGCGGTCGCGTCGCTGGACGCGACCTGGCGAGGACTGTCGCTGACGATGCCGCTGAAGCAGGTGGCGTTCGCCGCTGCGGACCGGGTCGACCGCGGAGCGCGCCTCACCGGTGCGGTGAACACATATCTGCTCGAGGCGTCGGGCCCGGTCGGCTTCAACACCGACATCGGCGGAATCGTCGCCGCGCTGGCAGAGATCGGGTGCGGCGGCGTCGACCATGCTCGGATCATCGGCGCGGGGGCGACTGCGACGTCGGCGCTGGTGGCCCTGAGCGATGCCGGCGTCGAGCGGGTCGAGGTGCTCGCACGGCGACCGCAATCCGTTGCGCCGATGGTCGAGCTCGGTGATCGCGTCGGCGTGCGGGTGCGTCCGGGACCCCTGGACGACCCCGACGGGGACGTGCCGCTGACGGTGGCGACGCTGCCCGGCGGCGCCGTCGTCGATGCGGCGCCGGCAGCGCGCCTGGCCGCGACCGGAGGCACGCTCTTCGACGCCGTGTACGGTCAGTGGCCGACCGCCCTGGCACGCGCGTGGCAGGACGCCGACCTCCCCGCCCACTCCGGACTCGGGATGCTGCTGCACCAGGCGGTTCGGCAGGTCCGCATCTTCCGCGACGGCGATCCCGAGGCGGTGCTCCCCGACGAACCGGTCGTGGTCGCCGCGATGCGGCGCGCGGTCGTGGGAGACTAGTCGCATGCTCCGCGTGCTCACGGCCGGCGAATCGCACGGCCCCGAACTCGTCGCGATGATGGAAGGACTCCCCGCCGGCGTCCCCATATCCCGTGATGCGATCCAGACCGATCTCGCCCGCCGCAAACTCGGCTACGGACGCGGCTCTCGCATGAAATTCGAGGCGGACGAGCTGAACATCTCCGCGGGAGTGCGGCACGGGCTCAGTCTCGGATCCCCCATCGCGCTCCGGATCGGCAACACCGAGTGGCCGAAGTGGGTCGAGGTGATGAGCGCCGAACCGGTCGAGCTCACCGAGCGCTCCCGCGGCCGCGGTGCGGCCCTCACGCGCCCTCGCCCGGGGCACGCCGACCTCGTCGGCATGCAGAAGTACGGCTTCGACGAGGCCCGGCCGATCCTGGAGCGGGCGAGCGCCCGCGAGACCGCCGCACGCGTCGCGCTCGGAGCCGTCGCCCGGTCGTTCCTGTCCGAGCTCGGCATCCGGCTCGTCAGCCATACCCTCTCGATCGGCCCCGTTCGCGTGCCCGAGGACGCTCCGGTGCCCGGACCCGATGACGTCGAGGCCCTCGACGCCGATCCGCTGAGGTGCTTCGACGCCGAGACGAGCCGACGGATGGTCGAGGAAGTCGACGCCGCCAAGAAGGACGGCGACACCCTGGGCGGCATCGTGGAGGTGCTCGCCTACGGGCTTCCCCCGGGGCTCGGCTCCCACGTGCAGTGGGACCGGAAGCTCGATGCGAAGCTGGCCCAGGCCCTGATGAGCATCCAGGCCATCAAGGGCGTCGAGGTCGGCGACGGGTTCGAGACCACGCGCCGGCGCGGCTCGCAGGCGCACGACGAGCTCTTCGTCGCCGATGACGGCATCACGCGGTCGAGCGACCGGGCCGGAGGGACCGAGGGCGGCATGTCCACAGGGACCGCCCTGCGGGTGCGGGCCGGCATGAAGCCCATCGCCACGGTTCCGCGCGCGCTGCGCACGGTGGATGTGAGCACGGGCGACACGGCGTCGGCTCACCATCAGCGCTCCGACGTGTGCGCGGTTCCGGCAGCGGGCGTGGTCGCGGAGGCGATGGTGGCGATCGTGCTGGCCGAATCGGTTCTGGAGAAGTTCGGCGGCGACAGCGTGGCCGAGACGCGCCGGAACCTGCAGGCCTTCGTCGCGGCGATCCCCGCGACGCTTCGCACGACCGCGGTCAGCGACGGCGCGCTGCTGGACGTATGACGCGCTGCGCCCTCGTGCTCATCGGTCCGATGGGCGCCGGCAAGACGAGCGTCGGTCGCCGGGTGGCGAAGGCTCTCGGACGACGCTTCTACGACAGCGACATCGCCGTCGTCCGTGAGCACGGGCCCATGGACACGATCTTCGCGGAGCACGGCGAGCCCGCGTTCCGCGCGTGGGAGCGGGAGGCCGTCGCCACCGGACTTGCGCGCGGCGGCGTCGTCTCGCTCGGCGGCGGCGCGGTGCTGAACCCCGACACGCAGCGCGACCTCGCACGTCATCGCGTCGCGCTGCTGACGGTGGAGCCCCGCGTGGTCGCGGCGCGCGTGGCGGGCACCGACCGGCCGCTGCTCGGCGGCGACGACGCGCTCGCGCGCTGGGAGCAGATCTTTCGCGAACGGGAACCGGTCTATCGGCAGCTCGCCGATCGCACCTTCGACACGTCGCACGGGCCGTTGCAGCATGTCGTGGACGCGATCGTGACATGGGCGCGCGAGGAGGAAAACGAATGAGCGATGTGACGACGATCTCCGCGTCCGGCGACGCCGGGTACGATGTGACCGTGGGGCGCGGGGTGCTGTCCCGGCTCGGCGAGACCCTGCCCTCCGCTGCCCGCAAGGTGCTGATCGTGCACCCGCCGACGCTCGCCGCGCAGGCGGAGCGGCTCCGCGGGCAGCTCATGGGCGATCGTGAGGTTCTGCTGGCCGAGATCCCCGACGCCGAACAGGGCAAGCGGATCGAGGTGGCGGCGTTCTGCTGGCAGGTGCTCGGGCAGGCGGACTTCACCCGCACCGACGCCGTCGTGGGGTTCGGCGGGGGAGCGGTCACGGACCTCGCGGGCTTCGTCGCGGCCACCTGGCTGCGAGGCGTGCCCGTCGTGCAGGTGCCGACCACCGTGCTCGGCATGGTCGATGCGGCCGTGGGCGGCAAGACGGGCGTCAACACCGCCGAAGGCAAGAATCTCGTCGGCGCCTTCTGGCCACCGCACGCGGTGTTGTGCGATCTCGATCTGCTGGAGTCGCTGTCCGAGCACGAACGGGTCGCAGGGTACGCCGAGGTCGTCAAGGCGGGCTTCATCTGGGCACCGGAGATCCTGGACCTGATCGAGGCAGACCCCCGGGCGGTCGTCGACCCCGGCAGCGCGGCCTTTCGGCGCACGATCGAACTGGCGATCGAGATGAAGGCGCGCGTCGTATCGAGCGATCTGCGCGAAGCTGGACTGCGCGAGATCCTCAACTACGGTCACACCCTCGGTCATGCGATCGAGCACGCCGAGCGCTACCGGTGGCGCCACGGCGCCGCGATATCGGTCGGCATGGTGTTCGCCGCCGAGCTGTCCCGTCTGGCCGGGCGACTCCCGGATGCCGCGGTGCAGCGTCACCGCGACATCCTCGGTTCCCTCGGGCTGCCCATGAGCTATCGCGCCGGCGCCTGGAGCCAGCTGCTGGCGACGATGCAGCGGGACAAGAAGAGCCGCGCCGGGATGCTGCGCTTCATCGTGCTGGATGACATCGCGAAGCCCACCGTGCTGCAGGCGCCGGACGAGTCGCTGCTGTTCGCCGCCTACCAGGAGGTCGGCGAATGAGCGCAGCCGGACGCGCCCGCCGCCTTCTGATCGTGAACGGACCGAACCTCAACCTGCTCGGCACCCGCGAACCTGAGATCTACGGCTCCGCGACGCTCGCCGACGCCGAACGGCTCGCCGCCGACGCCGCGGCCGAATCGGGTTTCGAGGTGCGCGCGGTGCAGAGCAATCACGAGGGCGTGCTGATCGACGCCATCCACGACGCGCGGGAGGACTGCGCCGGAATCGTCATCAACCCCGGCGGACTCACCCACACCTCCATCGTCCTGCGCGACGCGCTCTCCGGCGTCGCCCTGCCGGTCGCCGAGGTGCACATCTCCGACGTGCGCACCCGCGAGCCCTTCCGCCACCACTCCTATGTCGCCGATGTCGCCGTGGTCCACGTGATCGGCGAAGGTGTGGATGGATACGCCACCGCCGTGCGCCGCCTGATCGCCGTGATCGCCGGCCAGGCGGACGGCTGACCGGCGCCGCGCGCCGCCATCCTCTAGAATCGAACGTCGGACCAGCGCCCCGCGCGCCCCGCGACCTCTCAACGAACGGACTCTCCTCCTCATGGCATCCACCGCAGACATCAAGAACGGCGTCGTGCTCAGCATCGACGGACAGCTCTGGAGCGTGGTCGAGTTCCAGCACGTCAAGCCCGGCAAGGGCGGCGCGTTCGTGCGGACCAAGCTGAAGAACGTCGTCTCGGGAAAGGTCGTGGACCGCACCTATAACGCGGGCGCGAAGATCGATATCCAGAACGTCGATCGCCGGGACTACACGTACCTCTACAACGACGGCGAGAGCTTCGTGTTCATGGACATGGCCGACTACGACCAGATCAACGTGCCCGCCGCGACGGTCGGTGACGCGGCCAACTTCATGCTGGAGAACCAGCAGGTCACCATCGCACTGCACGACGGCACGCCGCTGTATCTCGACCTGCCCGCCTCGGTCGTGCTCGAGATCACCTACACCGAGCCCGGTCTGCAAGGCGACCGCTCCTCGGCGGGCACGAAGGCCGCCACGGTGGAGACCGGATACGAGATCCAGGTGCCGCTGTTCCTCGAAACCGGCACGAAGGTCAAGGTGGACACCCGCACGGGTGACTACCTGGGCCGCGTGAACTGATCGCGGATGAGCGCACGCACCAAAGCCCGCAAGCGCGCGCTGGACATCCTGTTCCAGAGCGATGTCCGCGGAGACGACCTGCCCGCGATGCTCGCCGTGGAAGCGCGTCGAGCCGCGAATGAGCCGGCTCGAGAGTCGTCGTGGCTGTATGCGCGTGACATCGTCGACGGCATCATCGACAACCGTGACGAGATCGACGAGCAGATCACGACGCACGCGCGCGACTGGTCGCTGGCGCGCATGCCCGCCGTCGACCGGGCCCTTCTGCGCATCGGCGTGTGGGAGATCCTCTACAACGACGAGGTGCCCACGGCCGTGGCGATCGACGAAGCCGTCGAGCTGGCGAAGGAGTACTCCACCGACGACTCCGGATCCTTCGTCCACGGCATTCTCGCGCGGGTGGCCCGTTCGTCCTGACCGGTGTCCGTGCCTCGGGAGAGGATGATGCGGTGTCCTCCGCCGTCGAACCGTCGCCTGCCGGGGAACAGCCCGGGTCGAACTGGCGAAGGGTCGTCGCGCCCGCGGACGAGATCTCGGACGGGACCCGGCTGGCTCTGTTCGTCGACCTGAAGCTGCGCACTCGGACGGGGCAGTGGGGACCGAGCAGACTCGAGCCGGCCACCGCCGGAGGCCTGCTGCGACGCGCGAACGACGTCGCGGTCGGCCTTCGGCCGGCCGTTCGTGGCGCGGCGGCCGGATCGTGGATCCGCGGCGACGTGAGCTGGGAATCGCTCCGACGACCGGGGGGACCGTGGTCGGCGGTCCAGGCGAGGTGGTTCGCCGAGCTTCACAGCATCGCGCGGGAGGTGCGTACCCTCGCCACCTACTCCGATCTCGGGGAGTGGCTGGTGCTGGACACGATCGAATCCGGCCTGCTGTGGCCGCACCTGGCCTCGGCGGATGACCTGGGCATCCCGCTCGTCGGGACGGCCGCAGATCGCCGGGTGATGCTCGCGCGGCAGACGGCTGCCGCCCTGCGCATCGAACGCGTCGAAGACGGCGGCCTGCGGCTGTGCGCCGACATCTCGATCGACGGGGAGTCCTTCACGGGCGAAGCCATCCGCGCCGTGGCGGCCTCCGGTCTCTACGGCTACCGTGTGATCGACGGCGCCCCTCTCCTCGTGCTGGCGCCCGCGCACCTCGACGACGTGACACGTCGTCTCCTCACCGACGGTGGCTCTGTGCACGTGCCGCCGGCGGAGGCGGGCGAGTTCCTCCGCGACCACGCGCCGCTCATCGCGCGCCGCCTTCCGGTGCACGCCGGAGCCGGCGTCGAGGTGCCTCCTCCACGTCCGCCCCAACTTCGCGTTCGTGTCGACGCGCGATCCGTCGATCGTATCGTCGTCGCGTGCGCGTGGATCTATCCGGGGCGGCCGCCACGGGGCTTCGCGAGCGTTCCCGACGACCCGGAGCGCGACATCTCGTTCGAAGCGCAGGTGCGCGCCGCGCTCGCGACGGCGTGGGGCGCGGTGACCGATGTCGTCCCGGCGGCACAGGCCGAGTTCCGCGATGTCGAAGCGGCGGAGTTCACCACGCGGCTGCTGCCGGCCCTGCGTGAGATCGAGGGCGTGCGCGTGGAGGTCATGGGTGACGCCGGGCGACACCGCGAACTCTCGGGCGATCCGCGCATTCGGATCAGCACCGTCGACTCGACCGATCCGGACTGGTTCGACCTGGGCGTCCAGGTCACGATCGACGGACGTCGCATCCCCTTCACACCCCTCTTCACGGCCCTCGCGCTGCGGCGTTCCAAGATGATGCTCGCCGACGGCGCGTACTTCTCGCTCCGTCATCCCGCGCTGGATCGCCTGCGGGACCTCATCGACGAGGCGGTGGAGATGTCCGAGTGGGAGACGGGGCCGAAGATCTCCCGATATCAGCTCGCCCTCTGGAGCGACTTCGAGGATCTCGCCGACGAATCCGAGGCCGCTGTGTCGTGGCGGGCCGCGGCGCACACCCTGCAGGACGTCGAGCGCGTCCCGGAGACGATCGTTCCGGACAGTGTCCGCGCGACGCTCCGGCCGTATCAGAAGCACGGCGTCTCCTGGCTGTGCTTCCTCGCCGACCATCGCCTCGGCGGGATCCTCGCCGATGACATGGGTCTCGGCAAGACGCTGCAGGTGCTCGCTGCGCTGGCAGCGCGTCGTGAGGGCGCCGGCGGCCGCACCGCGCTCGTGATCGCCCCGACGAGCGTGATCGGCACCTGGCAGGAGGAATCGGCGGCGTTCGTGCCCGACCTGCGAGTGACGGTGGTCTCCAGCACCGGCGGTCTCGCCGCTGTAGGCGAGGCGGATGTCGTCGTGACGTCGTACGCCGTGCTTCGTCTCGATGAGACCGCCTTCGCCGAGCGCGAGTGGGGCTGGCTGATCCTCGACGAGGCGCAATTCGTGAAGAACCCCGCCACACGCATCCACCGTGCGGTCGCCGCACTGCGTGCGGAGGTGCGCTTCGCGCTCAGCGGCACGCCCTTCGAGAACTCGCTCATCGAGTTGCATGCGCTGCTTTCGATCACCTCACCCGGACTCTTCCCATCCGCCCGGCGATTCCGCGACGAGTACGTCGGCCCCATCGAGAAGGGCAAGGTGCCTGACAACGTCGAAGGCGGTGCGTACCGCCGGGCACGGTTGGAGAAGCTGCGCAGACGCGTGCGACCGTTGATGCTCCGTCGCACGAAGGCTCAGGTCGCCGCCGATCTGCCACCGCGGCAGGAGCAGGTGCTCCACGTCGAGCTGTCAGACGCGCATCGCGCGGTGTACGACATCGCCCTCCAGCGGGAGCGGCAGAAGATCCTGGGGTTGCTGGATGACCTCGACCGCAACCGGTTCATCGTGTTCCGTTCGCTGACGCTCCTGCGCATGCTCAGCCTCGCCCCCCGGCTGATCGACCCCGAGGCGTCGGGGGATTCGAGCAAGCTCGACGCGCTCGTCGCGCAGCTCGAGGAGGTGATCGCCGAGGGTCGTCGGGCGCTCGTGTTCAGTCAGTTCACGTCTTTCCTCGACCTCTCCGAGCTGGCGCTCGGAAGGGCGGGCATCGGCTTCACGCGTCTGGACGGCTCCACCGCCGACCGGTCGGGTGTGGTCTCGGCCTTCCGGGCGGGCGAGACGCCCGTCTTCCTCATCAGTCTGAAGGCGGGCGGCTTCGGGCTGAACCTCACCGACGCCGACGTCGTCATTCTGCTCGATCCGTGGTGGAACCCGGCCGCGGAAGCACAGGCGGTCGACCGCGCCCATCGCCTCGGTCAGACCCGACCGGTGATGGTCTATCGCCTGATCGCCTCGGACACCATCGAGGACAAGGTGCGCGCCCTCCAGCAGCGCAAGGCCCGCCTCTTCGACGCGGTGCTCGACGATGACGATCTGTTCGCCCGCTCCCTGGACGCGTCCGACATCCGCGGACTGCTGGAGACCTGATCGGCCCGGACGGAGCGTGCACACAGCGACGCCGGCATCGCGCGCCGTAGAATCGTTGGGCGTTCGACACAGGAGGAACTCATGCGGATCACGGGCCTCGGCCACGCCGGGATGTTCATCGAGACGGCCGGCGGCAGCATCCTCTGCGACCCCGTCATCGGCCCGAGCTTCTACGGTTCGTGGTTCCCGTTCCCCGACAACCGCGCTCTGGACTGGCAGCGATTCGGGCGGGCGGACTTCCTCTACGTCTCGCACCGTCACCGCGACCACTTCGACCCGGCGCTGCTGCAGCAGTACGTGCCGAAAGACATCCGCGTGCTGCTGCCGGAGTACCCGACGGACGATCTCGAGCGGGACCTGCGGCGTCTGGGATACGAGAACATCGTCTATACGCGGTCCGGTGAGACGCTGCGCTACGGCGATCTCAAGATCATGGTGACCCCCCTCCGCGCCCCCTCCGACGGCCCCATCGGGGACTCCTCGCTGTCGGTCGACGACGGCACGGCCAGCATCCTCAATCAGAACGACTCGCACCCGCTCGACCTCGACGCGCTCATGTCGTTCTCCCGCCCGGAGGCCTACTTCACACAGGTATCGGGCGCCATCTGGTGGCCGATGGTCTACGACCTGCCCCAGGACGCGAAGCAGAACTTCGCGAAGCTCAAGCGGGATGCGCAGAACAAGCGAGCGATGTACTACATCGAGAAGGTCGATGCTCCGCACGTGTTCCCGATGGCCGGTCCGCCGATGTTCCTCCGGGAGGAGCTCTTCCGCTACAACGGCACGGGCCTCCACGATGACGCGATCTTCACCGACCAGCGGGAGTTCCTCCGGCACATGAGAGAACAGCGGCCGGACCAGAAGGGCTACGAGTTCGTACCCGGCACGGTGGTCGAACTGGTGGACGGCGAGCTGTCGGTGACGCAGTCGCTCTACACCGACGACGAGATCGACCGGATCTTCGACGACAAGTGGGCCTATCTCGCCGAGCAGCGCGACGCCCGCCAGGACGAGATCCGAGCGGAGGTCGACTCGCGGGCCGAGGTGCTCCCGCCCGAGGAGATGCTCGCCGCGATCAAGGCCTGGTGGGAGCCGCTGCTGCGCCGTGCGCGCACGATCCGCAACGGGGTGGGCGGCAACGTCCGGTTCCGGATCGGCGAGCTGGACATGGTCGTCGATTTCCCCAAGGCCAAGGTGCGGGAGTACGCGGGTGAGGAGTGCGTGTATTGGTACACCATCCCCGCCGACCTCGTCTCGACCAACATCGCCGACCACGAGATCGACTGGTCCAATTCGATCTTCCTGTCGATGCAGTTCGAGGTCGGCCGCAGCGGAAAGTTCAACGAGTTCCTCACGACCTTCCTCAAGTGCCTCTCCCGCGACCGGATCGAGTACGTCGAGAACTGGTATGCCGAGCAGTCCGACCAGACCGAGGACGTGCAGCTGGAGGACTGGGTCGTGCAGCGACGGTGTCCCCACCTCCGCGCGGATCTGACCAAGACCGGCAAGATCGAGGACGGCGTGCTGACCTGCTCGCTCCACGACTGGAAGTGGGATCTCGCGACGGGCCGATGCCTGACGACGCAGGGGCACCCCATCCGTGCCGGGCGTGCCGACGAACAGGCGGACGCCCCGGCCGCCTGACCGGCCGGGGCGTCGCGCTCTCGCTCAGTCCCGCGTGTACCGGCGGGCGCGGCCGGAGATCCCCGCGAAGTGGAATTCGCCCGCGGACACCGGGTCGACGGCGAGGTCCGTCGATGTGTCGCGGGGGACCCGGCGATGCAGCTCGCGGTACTCCTCGACACCGATCGGCATGCGCGCATCCAGCAGCGCCTCGGTGCGCTCCCGGCGCGCGGCCGCGCGGTAGCCGGGCCGCACCAGGCCGGTGAAGAACTCTCCCACCGCTCCCGAGCCGTAGCTGAACAGGCCGATCCTGCAGCCGGTGAGATCGTCGTCCGAGTCGAGGACCGCCGCGAGGGCGAGGTAGAGCGACGCGGTGTAGCTGTTGCCGATGCGTCGGTTGTAGCGCGTGGAGGGCAGGAAGGTGTCGAGGCCGAGCTCGACCCCGGTGTGCTCGGCGAGCTTGCGATGCGCCTTCTCTGCCATGCGCGTGAACGGCTGGTGGTGGCAGAAGGCGTCGATCTCGCTCGCCGCCACGCCGCCTTGAGCGCGGTAGTCGTCCCATGCCCCTGTGAACGCGTCGAGGTACGCGTCGATGGAGAGCTTGCCCTCGACCATCGCGATGTCGCTGTCGTTCGGGCGCCAGAAGTCGTCGATGTCGGCGGTCCAGATGCCCGTGGGCGTCGGGATCTCCAGAAGATCGGGGTCGGCGGCGACGAGCATCGCGACCGCACCCGCGCCCTGCGTGGGTTCGGCTGCTGTGTCGATCCCGTATCGGGCGATGTCGCTGCTGATGATCAGGACGCGTTCCCGGGGGTCGCGGGTGACGATGCCGATCGCCATCTGGAGCGCGGCCGTTCCGCCGTAGCAGGCCTGCTTGAGCTCGACGACACGACAGGCGGGAGGCAGCCCGAGGAGCCGGTGTGTGAAGATGCCCGCAGCTTTGGACTGGTCGACGCCGGTCTCGGTTGCGAACAGCAGCGTGCGGATGCCTGCGGCGCCGTGGCGGTCGAGGATCGGCGCGGCTGCGGCGGCGCCCATCGTGACGATGTCCTCGTCGGGGCCCGGGACGCTCATCTGGTCCTGGCCGAGCCCTTTGTGGAACTTCGCCGGTTCCACCCCGATCGCGCGTGCGAGATCGGCGAGATCGAGCACGCGACTCCCGGTGGCGACGGCGAGATCGTGGATTCCGATGACGGGCGGGGGGTTCATGCTCGGCCTCCTGCGCGGCGTTCCATCAGCACATGCGATTGCATCAGTTCACCGGGGTTGGTCTGCGCCGCCAGCAGCGACAGCTCGCCGCACAGGACCGTGGCGGCGATGAGTCCGGCCAGCCGTCGCGCGCCGGCACCCGACTCCTCCAGCCCTCGGCAGCCCAACCGCTCGAGGGCCGCATCGACTCCGGGCAGATCCTTGCCGTTGCCGACCGTTCCGACGATGAGGTTGGGGAGGGTGCACGAGAACAGCAGATCGCCGTCTCCGCGCCGTTCGGCATAGGTGATGCCCTGTGAGCCTTCGACGATGTTCGCGGCGTCCTGACCGGTCGCGAGATAGAAGGCCAGGAGCATGTTCGCGTAGTGCGCGTTCGCCGAGCGCAGGGCGCCGGCGACCGTCGATCCGACGAGGTTCTTGCGCACGTTGAGATCGATCATGCGGGTGGCGGTGGTCCGCAGCTGAGCGTCGACCAGATCGGCCGGGATGAGGATCTCGGCGACGACGTTGCGACCGCGACCGAGCAGACCGTTCACCGCCGTGGCCTTCTTGTCGGAGCAGAAGTTGCCGGAGATCGACCCGTACGACAGCTCCGGGTGCCATGCCAGGATCGCGTCCATGAGCGACTGCGCGGCGAGGGTGACCATGTTGTGGCCGGACGCGTCGCCCGTCGTGAGCGCGAAGCGCACGAACAGCAGGTGACCGACGATCTCGGTGTCGAACTCGATGAGCTTGGCGTGGCGACTCTGCACGGCGACGATGGCCGCCAGGTCGTCGAACCGGGCGTCGAGGGCGCGTGACGCTGCGACGGCCTCGGCTGCCGACGCAGCGACGAACAGACTCGAGCGGGTCATCCGCTCATCGACGACCGACACGCGGATGCCGTCGTCGACGAGGCGGGAGACGCGTGCGCCGCGGCCCACGGACGGCCACAGCGGCGTCTCGTACGTGGCCAGCGGCACGCTCTGCTCACCGGCGACGTCTCCGCTGAGCTTCAGGGGACCGACCCACCGGGTGGGGATCGGTGTGACGAGATCATCGGGCATTGCTGCTCCTTCCGAGGGATCGCTGCGCCAGAGTCGTGAGGTCGACGCCACGCGCGGCGCAGAACTGCGCCGTGGCGCCGCTGACGACGACGTCGGTGGTGCGCAGGGCGGTGAGGTCCTCGGCTCCGAGAAGGGCGAAGAGAGAACCGAGATGCATGGTCCACTCCTGGATGCGGTCGCGCAGCGCCTCGGCGCCCCCGTCGAGGACGACCGAGAGGAACGACCCGGAGACGCCCACGGCACGCGCACCGAGGGCGAGAGCGCGCGCGACGTCGAGGGGGGAGCGGACGCCGCCCGAAGCAAGAAGGGTCGGGGCGCCGGCCGGAGCCTCCAGCAGGCACGCGACGGTCGACTGCCCCCACCCTTCGAGGTAGCCGTAGTCACGCTGCGGGCGACGCTCGTTCTCGACTCGCACGAAGTCGGTCCCGCCGTTGCCGGAGACGTCCGCGTACGCCACACCCATGTCGGCGAGCCGCCGCAGCGTGCCCGAACTCAGACCGAAACCGACCTCCTTGACGATGACCGGCACGTCGACGGCGGCGATGATGCGCTCGAGAGAGGACGGCCAGGTCGAGAAGGAGCGGCTGCCTTCCGGCATGACCGTCTCCTGCACGGCGTTCACGTGCACCTGCAGCGCGTTCGCCTCGAGGAGTTCCACGGCGCGGCGGGCATCGTCGGCGCTGCGCTCCACGCCGAGATTGGCCATGACGAACCCGTCGGGGTTCTCCTCCCGCAGCACACGGAACGTGGGGGCGACCGACGGGTCGCCGAGCGCGATGCTGACCGATCCCGAGGCGATCGCCGCGCCGGTCTCGCGCGCGGCGATCGCGAGATCGCGGTTGACTGCGCCGGTCATGTCGCTGCCGCCGGTCATGGCGTTGATGTAGAAGGGAAGCGGCCACGGGGCATCGGCCACCTCGGTGGACAGCGTCACCTGATCGACGTCGATCCCGTCGAGCGCGTGATGCACGAAGGCGACATCGTCGTAGCCGTTGCGTCGCGGGCCCGACGCCTGCTGCTCCGCCGCGAGGCGGACGTGGTCGTCCTTGCGGTCACCCGACACGTTCGTCTCCCTCGGTCACTGTCACGGAGAGCGCCAGTGGCACGACACCGAGGTCGCGCCACGCACGCTCGAGCGCATCGCGCTCCACCGTCGGGTGCACGAGCGCGACGCCGCAGTCGCCGCCCCCCGCGCCGGACGCCTTCGCGGCCGCGCCCATCCCTTCGATGATGTCGCACATCTCACGCAGGTCGGCCGTTTCGATCTCCACGCCCGAGGCCGCTGCCAGATCCCGCAGCACCCTCCGAGCCTGGCGGAGCGCCGCTTGGGCGGCGGTGGCGTCGTCGGCGGCGAAGGCATCCCGAAGAGCGAGCACGGCGCTGCGGGAGTCGGAGAGGAACGCCGGGTGGTCGACGTCGCCGCGTTCGACGGCCGCTTGGACGGCGGAGACGAGCGACCGGGTCGATGCCGGTGCGCCGGTCCACCCCACGACGAGGTCGAGATCGGTCGGCGGCTCGATCGGGACGATCTCGCCGACCTCCCACGCGGGAAGCCGCAGGCGGCGCTCCACCTCGAGCGCACCGGCGGCCGCGAGCGCCTTGCGATCGGGGCTCCGATAGAAGATCCAGCCGCCGTGCGTGCTCGCCGCGACATCGCCGCCGCTCGCATCGGGCGACACGCTGAGCGTCGCCAGCATGGCCAGGCGGTACTCCTCGTCGGGTGTCAGGGCGAGCCCGAGATGACCTCCGACCGCCCGGACGACGCCGACGGTGACGGCGGCGGAAGAGCCGAGACCGAACTTGCGTCCGGCGCCGTCGTCGAGGCCGCTGTCGATGTCGAGGGCGAACACACCATCGGGGATCGATCGCTCCCGCCGCAGATCCTCCATCACGGTGAGCGCCGCGACCACGTAGTCGAGCCCGTGCTCCTCATCCGACACGTCGATGCCCGGCGAAGCGGGGGTCCATGTCAGCGTCTTGTAGCCGGTGGAGGCCACCACGCGTGCCGGAGCGGCCGGGTCCAACGTCACGGTGACCCCGAGGTCGACCGCCGCCAGCACGGCGGGCTGCCCCGGCGTGACGACGGCGTACTCGCCCGCGATGAACAGTTTCCCGGGGATGCGGACGACGATCCGCTCGGGCGAGGATTGGGTCACGCGGATCTCTCCCGCAGGGTCGCGCCGGGCCCCGGTCGGGCGACCACCGTGTCTGCGAGGGTGCTGATGCGACGTGACACCGCCGGAGTGTCCGCCGGTGCGCAGACGATGCAGACGTTCGGGCCGGCATCGGCCGTGGCCCAGGCGCGCACGCCCTCGCGGCGCAGTGTCTCGACCGCGTCGAAGATGGACCAGCTCGTCGGCGTGAGGTAACGGATCGACGGATCACTGCCCTGGATGACCGCGTGCATCCGCAGCGCATTCGTCTCGGTGATGCGGCCCAGCCGCTCCAGGTCTCCGGCGCGGCACGCCTCCTGTGCCGCAGCCAGCGACTGAGCCGTCGAGGTCACCCAGGCGGGATAGTACGGCGAGGTCAGCGCGGTGCGCCGCATCGCCTCGCGACTGGAGACGGCCTTCTCGCCCGCGTCGACGGTCGCGATGACCATCTCGATCTCGGGCGCATCGATGTGCTCGGCGAACGAATGCTCATCGTCGCCCGCATGCCAGATCGCGAACCGCGAGATGATCGATCGCGATGCCGATCCGGAGCCGCGTCGGGCGAGCCGGCTGAGCGCACGGGTGTCGAGGTCGAGTCCGTATGCGGTCGACGCCGCGAGTGCCAGCGCGGCGAAACCCGACGCGGACGAGGCGAGTCCGGCCGCGGACGGGACGGTGTTCCGCGTCACCACCTCGGCGGCGGCATCGCTGCCGGCGAGGTGCCGCACGTGATCGAGGAACCTGACCACGCGCTCCCGCACGACGCCCTCGCGCTCGGAGCCGTTCATCACGACGCGGTCGACTGCCGCCCCGGTGTCGGCGCGCACGGTCGTCGTGGTCGGGAAGACGTCCAGAGTCATCGACAGACTCCCCGTCGCGGGCAGATTCTGCGTGGTGTCCGCCTTGCCCCAGTACTTCACCAGGGCGATGTTGGGATGCGCCTGCGCCGTGGCGGTGGTCACGCGACCTCCATGTGAGTCGTCCAGGCCGCGGGGGCGCCCGCCGTGCGCATCCGTCTCACGACGGTGGCGGCATGCTCGGGATCGTGGGCGAGCGCGATCACGCACCCGCCGCGACCACCGCCGGTGAGCTTGGCCCCGGCGGCACCCGCAGCGCGGGCGGCGGCCGCGAGGTGGTCCAGGGCCGGGTCACCGACGCCGAGGGTGCCGAGATGGCGATGGGCGGCATCCATCGCGGAACCGAGTCCGTCCAGGTCGCCGTGCGAGATGTCGGCACGAGCCTGCGCCGTCAGCTCCGCGAGCGCGCCGACGGCACGGTCGAACACCTCGGGCGATGACTCGCGCAGCGAGCGGACGGCGCCCACGGCCTCGCGCGTGCGGCCGCGCACCCCCGAGTCCGCGACGACGAAGTGCAGAGCGGTCCCGACGGTGATCGGCTCGACGCTGCCGCGCCGGAACCAGATCGGGCCGGGTGCGCAGACGGCGCGGGCATCGAGACCGCTCGGCGCCCCGTGCGCGGCGCGCTCTGCGTCCTGGATGAGCGCGAATCGCTCGTCGGGGTCGAGGTCGCGGCCGAGGGCGCCCGAGACGGCCGTGACGACAGCGGCGGCGACCGCCGCGCTGGAGCCCACACCGCGCTCGGACGGGATGTCGCTGTGGATGCGCACATGAAGCCTCGCATCCGGCGCGCCCGCCGACGCGAGGGCGGTGCGAACGGCCGTGACGGTGGGAAGCAGGCGAGCAGGTGCCGCATCGAGCGGGCCGTGGAACAGCTCGCTGTCGATGCGCGAGGCCCGGGACGTGGCGGCGGCCTCCGCGCGGGCGGCGATGGACGTGATCGGCAGAGCGATCGCCGGGTGGCCGTAGACCACCGAGTGCTCGCCGATGAGGATGGCCTTGCCGGTGGCCTCGCCGATCCCGTTCCCCGGCTCGGGGTCGCCGACGAGCGCGTCGACGGTGCCGGTCGCGCGGGGCTGTGGGGGAGCGTCCCCGCGGAGGGCGCTCGCGTCGGTCTTCGAGGTCATAGCGGGCTGGCCAAGCCTAACAGTCGACGATCCGCACGGGCCGTGGACGACCGGCGCCACCGGTTCCGATAGAGTGACCGTGATCGCATCCTTTAATCCCGTCCCGTGAGACGGAGAAGGGAGCGCCGATGAGCACGCGCACCGTGCTGCACGACGCCGACATCGCCCGGGCACTGACCCGCATCGCCCACGAGATCCTCGAGTCGAACAAGGGCCCCGACGGTCTCGTGATCCTCGGAATCCCCACTCGCGGAGTCACCCTCGCCGCCCGGATCGCCGGGCTGGTCTCGCGCTTCGGCGGCGCGCCCGTTCCCGCGGGAGCCCTCGACGTGACCATGTACCGCGACGACCTGCACCGCAACCCGACGCGGGCGCCGCATCCCACCGAGATTCCTCCCGGCGGCATCGATGCACGAACGGTGATCCTGGTCGATGACGTGCTCTTCTCCGGTCGCAGCATCCGCGCGGCCCTCGACGCCCTCCAGGACATCGGCCGACCGGCGGCGGTGAGGCTCGCGATCCTCGTCGACCGAGGCCACCGCGAGCTGCCGATCCGTCCCGACTTCGTCGGCAAGAACCTCCCCAGCGCACGCGACGAGCGCGTGAACGTGCGGCTCGTCGAGATCGACGGCGTCGACGAGGTGGCGATCGGTTCATGAGACACCTTCTCGACACGCGCACGCTCACCCGCGAGGACGCCATTCGCGTCCTCGACGTCGCCGAGGACATGGCCGACACGCAGCGCCGGGAGGTCAAGAAGCTGCCGACGCTTCGCGGCAAGACCGTCGTGAACCTGTTCTTCGAGGACTCCACCCGCACTCGCATCTCGTTCGAAGCTGCCGCCAAGCGGCTCTCGGCCGACGTCATCAACTTCTCGGCGAAGGGGTCGAGCGTGTCCAAGGGCGAATCCCTCCAGGACACCGCCCAGACGCTGCAGGCCATGGGCGCCGACGCCGTGGTGATCCGTCACGGCGCATCCGGGGCCCCCCAGACGCTCGCGACGAGCGGATGGATCAGCGCCGGCGTCGTCAACGCCGGCGACGGCACGCACGAGCACCCCACGCAGGCGCTCCTCGACGCGTACACGATCCGCAAGCGCACTCATGGCTCGGCCAGCCGTGGTCGCGGTCTGGACGGTCTTCACGTCGCGATCGTGGGCGACATCCTCCACTCCCGGGTCGCGCGATCGAACGTATGGCTGCTGACGACGCTCGGCGCCCGCGTCACCCTCGTCGCGCCGCCCACCCTGGTGCCGCAGGACGTGACCGCCTGGCCGGTGACGGTGCGATACGACCTGGACGATGCGATCGCCGACGCGCCGGACGCGCTCATGATGCTCCGCATCCAGCTGGAGCGCATGAACGCCGCATATTTCCCCACTGAGCGGGAGTATTCCCGTCGCTGGGGCCTGGACCCACTGCGGCTGGAGGCTCTCCCGCCCGGTAGCATGGTGCTGCATCCGGGACCGATGAACCGCGGCCTGGAGATCTCGGCGGCCGCCGCCGATTCCCCCCGTGCAACCGTGCTGGAGCAGGTCGCGAACGGCGTGTCCGTGCGCATGGCCGTGCTCTACCTCCTGCTGGCGGGGGACCATTCGAGCGCGAACGCAAAGGAGGAAGGCCGATGAGCATCCCTCACATCGGCGCAGAGCCCGTCGTCTACCGCGGCGTGCGGATCTCCGGCGGCGACGCCCGTGACCTCGTCGTCGACGGGGGAGTCATCACGGCTCTCGACGGGGAGGCGCCGGGAGGCGCGCGCATCGTCGACGCCGACGGACTCATCGCCCTCCCCGGCCTCGTCGATCTGCACACCCACCTGCGCGAACCTGGATTCGAGGCGTCCGAGACGATCCTCACGGGATCGCGCGCGGCGGCGGCCGGCGGCTACACCACGGTCTTCGCGATGCCCAACACGTCCCCGGTCGCCGACACCGCCGGCGTCGTCGAGCAGGAGCTCGCACTCGGCGAGGCGGCCGGCTACGTGCACGTGCAGCCGATCGGCGCGGTCACGGTCGGCCAGCGCGGTGAGCGCCTCGCGGAACTGGGCGCGATGGCGAGCTCTCGCGCACGTGTGCGCGTGTTCAGCGACGACGGCTTCTGCGTCTGGGATCCGCTCATCATGCGTCGCGCCCTCGAGTACGTGAAGTCCTTCGGCGGCGTGATCGCCCAACATGCGCAGGATCCCCGGCTGACCGAGGGCGCCCAGATGAACGAGGGCACGGTATCCGCGGAGCTCGGACTCGCGGGATGGCCCGCCGTCGCCGAGGAATCGATCATCGCCCGCGACGTGCTCCTGGCTGAGCACGTGGGCTCCCGCCTGCACGTCTGCCACCTCTCCACCGCCGGGTCGGTCGAGATCATCCGCTGGGCGAAGGCCCGAGGCGTCGCGGTGACGGCGGAAGTGACGCCGCACCACCTCCTGCTGACCGAGGAGCTCGTGCGCGGATACGACCCGCGTTTCAAGGTCAATCCGCCCCTTCGCCGTGATGAGGACGTGCGAGCCGTGCGGGAGGGCCTCGCCGACGGCACCATCGACATCGTGGCGACCGATCACGCACCGCACCCGGCGGAGGCGAAGTCGTGCGAATGGCAGGCAGCCGCACACGGAATGGTGGGCCTCGAGAGCGCACTCCGGGTCGTGCAGCAGACGATGGTCGACACCGGGATGCTCGATTGGGCCGATGTCGCGCGAGTGATGTCCGCGGTTCCCGCGCGCATCGGGCGCCTGACGCCGCCGGCGCTCGAGGTCGGCGCGCCGGCCGCGTTCGTGCTCTACGACCCGCGTCCGGCACGCACCTTCACGCGTGACGACCTCCACGGTCGCAGCGTCAACTCGCCCTACCTCGGTCGCGATCTGCCCGGTGAGGTGAGGTGGACCGTCAACGGCGGGTTCGTCACGGTCGCCGACGGCGAGCTGGTCGATCGGGAGGGTGTCGCGTGAGCCGCGAAGCCGCACTGCTGGTGATCATGGCGGTCGCCGTCGGCCTGCTCGTGCTGGCAGCCGTCGGCTGGTGGCGCCGGACGCGCCGCGACCGTGCACTCGAGCCGCCGGTGGGGGAGATCCCCGCCGGGGCGATGGAGCGCGACCGCTTCGCGGTTCTGTACGTCGCGACCACGCGCCCCGATCAGCCGCTGGAGCGCCTGGCCATCCGGGGGATGGGATTCCGCTCGGCCGCCGAGGTCATCCTCACCGATCGCGGCATCGCGCTCGAGCTCGCCGGTGAGAGACCGCTGTTCCTCGCCCGGGGGCGGCTCCTCGCCGTCGACCAGTCCACCGTCGCCATCGACCGCGTGGTCGAGAAGGACGGCCTGGTCCGCCTCACCTGGCGGATCAGCGACGACACCGTCGTCGATACCTACCTCCGGCCGCAGGATTCCTCGGCCCGCGCACTCGCCGACGCCCTCGGCGCATCCATCACCTCGACAGGAGCAGACGCATGACCTCGCTGCTGACCACCGACCCCGCGGTCCTCGTCCTGGAGGACGGGTCCCGCCACACCGGGCGCGCCTACGGCGCGCGGGGGACCACTCTGGGAGAAGTCGTCTTCGCCACCGGCATGACCGGGTACCAGGAGACGCTCACCGATCCGTCGTACGCCGGCCAGATCGTGCTTCAGACGGCGCCGCACATCGGCAACACCGGCATGAACGCGGAGGACCGGGAGTCCCGGCGCATCTGGGTCTCCGGCTACGTCGTGCGCGATCCGTCGCGCGTGGTGTCGAACTGGCGCTCGGAGGAATCCCTCGACCAGTCCCTGGCCGCCGACGGCATCGTCGGGATCAGCGGCATCGACACCCGTGCGGTGACACGCCGCATCCGTTCGGCCGGCAGCATGCGCGGCGGCGTGTTCTCGGGAGAGACCGCGGCGCTCGACGCCGAGGAGCAGCTGCGCATCGTGCGCGAGGCCCCGGAGATGTCCGGGCGCAACCTGTCCGCTTCGGTGTCCGTCGAGGACGTCGAGGTCACGCGCGCACAGGGGGAGCGCGTCGGCAACCTCGCGGTGCTCGACCTCGGTGTCAAGCAGTCCACGATCGTCAACCTCGCGGCGCGCGGGTTCGATGTGCACGTGTTCCCGCAGAGCGCGACGGTGGCGCAGATCATGGAGATCGAGCCGGTCGCCGCCTTCTACTCCAACGGTCCGGGGGATCCCGCGGCCAGTGACGCGCACGTGGAGCTCCTGCGCGGCATCCTCGATGCGCGGGTGCCCTTCTTCGGCATCTGCTTCGGAAACCAGCTCCTCGGCCGCGCGCTCGGATTCGGCACGTACAAGCTGCCCTTCGGACACCGCGGCATCAACCAGCCCGTCCTCGACAAGGCCACCGGGCGCGTCGAGATCACGTCGCAGAATCACGGATTCGCCGTCGATGCCCCGGTCGAGGGGACGGTGGACAGCCCCCACGGTTACGGTCGCGTGGAGGTGAGCCACGTCGGTCTCAACGACAACGTCGTCGAGGGTCTCCGCGCCCTCGACATCCCCGCGTTCAGCGTGCAGTACCACCCCGAGGCGGCCGCCGGTCCGCACGATGCGAACTATCTGTTCGATCGCTTCCGCGACATGGTGCTCGACACCCTGTCCGCCCGCAGCAACGACTCCCAGGAGGGTGGCCTCTGATGCCCAAGCGCGACGACATCCGATCCGTCCTCGTCATCGGCTCCGGCCCGATCGTCATCGGTCAGGCGTGCGAGTTCGACTATTCCGGCACCCAGGCGTGCCGCGTGCTCCGTGAAGAGGGGGTGCGCGTGATCCTCGTCAACTCCAATCCGGCGACGATCATGACCGACCCGGACTTCGCCGACGCCACATACATCGAGCCGATCTCGCCCGAGGTGATCGAGACGATCCTGGCGAAGGAGAAGCCCGACGCGATCCTGCCGACCCTCGGTGGGCAGACGGCGCTGAACGCCGCGATGGCGTTGCACGATCGCGGCATCCTCGACGCCTACGGGGTCGAGCTCATCGGCGCGAACGTCGACGCCATCCGCAAGGGCGAGGACCGTCAGGTCTTCAAGGAACTCGTCATCGAGTCGGGGGCCGATGTGGCCGAGAGTCGCATCTGCCACTCGATGGACGAGGTGCTCGCCGGCGCCGCCGACCTCGGCTATCCGCTCGTCGTGCGTCCGTCGTTCACGATGGGCGGCCTCGGCAGCGGATTCGCGTTCGACGAAGCCGACCTGCGGCGCATCGCCGGCGCCGGTCTGCGCGATTCGCCCACGCACGAGGTTCTCCTGGAGGAGTCGATCCTCGGTTGGAAAGAATACGAGCTCGAGCTCATGCGCGACTCCGCAGACAACACCGTCGTGGTGTGCTCGATCGAGAACGTCGACCCGGTCGGCGTGCACACGGGCGACTCCATCACCGTCGCGCCGTCGCTGACGCTGACCGACCGCGAGTACCAGAAGATGCGCGACATCGGCATCGACATCATCCGTGCGGTGGGCGTCGACACGGGCGGGTGCAACATCCAGTTCGCCGTCAATCCCGACACCGGCCGCATCATCGTCATCGAGATGAACCCCCGCGTGTCGCGGTCGTCGGCGCTCGCGTCGAAGGCGACGGGCTTCCCCATCGCGAAGATCGCCGCGAAGCTGGCCATCGGCTACCGCCTGGACGAGATCCCGAACGACATCACCAAGGTCACCCCCGCGAGCTTCGAGCCCACGCTCGACTACGTCGTGGTCAAGGTGCCTCGCTTCAACTTCGAGAAGTTCCCCAACGCCGACACCACGCTGACCACGACCATGAAGTCGGTGGGAGAGGCCATGGCGATCGGCCGGAACTACACGACGGCGCTGCAGAAGGCGCTGCGCTCGCTCGAGAAGCGCGGTTCGAGCTTCCACTGGGGCGACGAGGATCGCACGGTCGACCAGCTCCTGGAGATCGCCCGCACGCCCACCGACGGCCGCATCGTCGTGCTCCAGCAGGCGATGCGCAAGGGCGCGACCGTCGAGCAGGCGTTCGAGGCGACGAGCATCGACCGCTGGTTCCTCGACCAGATGCTCCTCATCAACGAGGTCGCCGAGGAGATCCGCGGCGCCGAGGAGCTCGACGCGGCCGCCCTCCGGCTCGCGAAGGATCACGGATTCTCGGATGCGCAGATCGCGCAGCTGCGGGGCCTCGACGAGGCCGAGGTCCGCGGCATCCGACACGGTCTGGACATCCGCCCGGTGTACAAGACGGTCGACACGTGCGCCGGCGAGTTCCCGGCCCTCACGCCGTACCACTACTCCAGCTACGACAGCGAGACCGAAGTCACCCCGTCGGAGCGCACGAAGGTCGTGATCATCGGATCCGGTCCCAACCGCATCGGCCAGGGCGTCGAGTTCGACTACTCGTGCGTCCACGCCTCGTTCGCGCTGAGCGACGCCGGGTACGAGACGATCATGGTCAACTGCAACCCGGAGACGGTGTCGACGGATTACGACACGTCGGACCGGCTCTACTTCGAGCCGCTGACGCTCGAGGACGTGCTCGAGGTGCTGCACGCCGAAGCGCAGTCCGGCAAGATCCTCGGCGTCGTCTGCCAGCTCGGCGGGCAGACTCCGCTGGGCCTCGCCAAGGGGATCGAAGAAGCCGGGTACACCATCCTCGGGACGAGCCCGGCGGCGATCGACCTCGCCGAGGAGCGCGGGCTCTTCAGCGGGATCCTCGACGCGGCCGGACTCGTCGCGCCCCGGCACGGCACGGCGATCGACGTCGACGAGGCTGTCGCGGTCGCGGAGGACATCGGCTACCCGGTCCTGGTCCGCCCGAGCTTCGTGCTCGGCGGACGCGGCATGGAGATCGTGTACGACACCGACAGCCTCCGCGACTACTTCGTGCGGATCGCCGACCAGGCGATCATCGGCCCCGGACTCCCGCTGCTGGTCGACCGCTTCCTCGACGATGCCATCGAGATCGACGTCGATGCCCTCTTCGACGGCGAGCAGCTGTACGTCGGCGGGGTCATGGAGCACCTGGAGGAGGCGGGCATCCACTCCGGCGACTCCAGCTGCACGCTTCCGCCGATCTCGCTCGGCCGCAGCGACGTGGACCGGGTGCGCACCGCGACGCTCGCCATCGCGCAGGGCATCGGCGTGCGGGGGCTGCTGAACGTGCAGTTCGCCATCAGCGCCGGCGTGCTCTACGTCATCGAGGCGAACCCGCGCGCGAGCCGTACCGTCCCCTTCGTCTCGAAGGCACTCGGGATCCCGCTCGCCAAGGCCGCCTCGCGCGTCATGGCCGGTGCGACGATCGGGGAGCTCATCTCGGAGGGCCTGCTCCCGGCCGCGGACGGCTCGCGCGTTCCGCTGGACGCCCCGGTGTCGGTCAAGGAGGCGGTGCTCCCCTTCAAGCGCTTCCGCACGAAGGACGGCGAGACGGTGGATTCCATCCTCGGCCCCGAGATGCGCTCCACCGGTGAGGTGATGGGTATCGACCGCGACTTCCCGACGGCGTTCGCCAAGAGCCAGCAGGCAGCCTACGGGGGCATGCCGACCACGGGCACGGTCTTCATCTCCGTCGCCGACGACGACAAGCGCGCCGTCATCCTCCCGGCGCACCGACTGCGGGAGCTCGGCTTCGACCTCGTCGCCACGGAGGGCACGGCCGAGATCCTCGCCCGCAACGGCATCGCGGTGAAGGTCGTCGCGAAATACTCCGAGACGCAGGAGTCGGGCGAGCCGAACGTGGTCGATCTGATCAACGCCGGCGAGATCGACATGGTCGTGAACACCCCGTCGGGAGGGATGGCTCGCGCCGACGGCTACGAGATCCGCGCCGCGGCGGTGGCTGCCGACAAGGCGCTGTTCACCACCATCGCGCTCCTGGGCGCCGCCGTCAGCGCTCTCCCCGCGCTCCGCGAGGGGTTCGAGGTGCGAAGCCTTCAGGAATACGCGGTGGACCGCGCCTCGCGCTCATGACCGGATTCGGCGAGCGGGTGCGGTCGACCCTGGCGCAGCGGGGTCCGCTGTGCGTCGGGGTCGACCCGCACCCGAGACTTCTCGTCGACTGGGGTCTGCCGGAGACGGCCGCCGGCGCACGGGAGTTCGGACTCCGCGTGGTGGATGCCGCAGCGACCGCCGGGGTCGGCATCGTCAAGCCGCAGGTCTCGTTCTTCGAGCGCTTCGGATCGGCCGGGTACCGCGCCCTCGAGGACGTGCTGCGGACGGCCCGGGAGGCGGAGCTGCTCGTCATCGCCGATGCCAAGCGCGGTGACATCGGGTCGACGATGGATGCCTACGCCGAAGCGTGGCTGCGCGCCGGATCCCCCCTCGAGGCCGACGCGCTGACGGTGAGCCCGTACCTCGGAGTCGGGGTCCTCGCATCGGCTGCGAGCCTGGCCTATGCCGGCGACAAGGGACTGTTCGTGCTGGTCGCGACGAGCAATCCCGAGGGGGTGGACCTGCAGCGCTCCCGCGACGCGAGCCGGCGGACGGTCGCGCGGCGGGTCCTCGACGAGGTCACGCAGATCAACGCCGCCCACGTCGATGACGGACGATGGGGGAGTGTCGGCGTCGTGATCGGCGCGACGGTCGGGTGGGCGGATGCGGGGCTGGCTCCGGTGTCTCCGCCGGCGCCGATCCTCGCCCCCGGTTTCGGATTCCAGGGCGCGCAGCCGGGCGACCTCGGCGCGGCGTTCGGCGACAGCGCGCAGACCGTGATCGCCAGCGAGAGTCGGAGCCTTCTCTCCGCCGGTCCGGGGCGGCTCGCGGAGACCATCAGAGACCGCTCAGAGCACTACAGGAGCAGGGAATGACCGAACCACACCGACCTCCCGAGGTCGACCGCGTCGCGGCGTCGCGCCGTGCCGTCGAGGCCCGCCGGGCACGAGCGTCGCTGAAGAAGGACATCGCGATGCGGGTCGTGACGCCCCAGGACGTGCTCGCTCGGAGCACCGACGCCACGGATTCCGCCGCGGCGACGCTGCGCGTGACGGAGTTCCTGACCGCGCTGCCGGCCATCGGTGCGGGCAAGCGCGATCGCGTGCTGCAGTCGCTCGGGATTTCACCGGTCAAGCGCCTTGGCGGGCTGGGTGGCCGTCAGCGGAACGCCCTGTCGACGTGGCTCGACGAGCGTTTCCCGCCCATCCGACCCCGCGCCGGACGCAGCCGTCTCCTCGTGCTGGCCGGACCGACGGCGGTGGGCAAGGGGACGGTCGCCGCGCACATCGCCGCGCACCATCCGGAGATCCTCCTCTCGGTCTCGGCGACGACCCGGCCGCCCCGTCCGGGCGAGATCGACGGTGCGCACTACTTCTTCGTCGACGACGAGGCGTTCGACCGCATGGTGGATGCCGGCGACCTGCTCGAGCACGCCACCGTGCACAACCGTCACCGCTACGGCACACCCCGGCGCCCCATCGAAGAGGCGCTGGCCGAAGGACGGACCGTGCTGCTCGAGATCGATCTGCAGGGCGCACGCCAGGTGCGCGCGGCCGACCCCGCCGCCACGCTCGTGTTCCTGCTGCCGCCGAGCTGGGACGAACTGGTTCAGCGGCTCATCGGGCGCGGGACCGAGGATGCCGAAGAGCGCGCGCGCCGCCTGCGCACGGCGAAGGTCGAGTTGGCCGCTCAGAGCGAATTCGACCACCGCGTCGTCAACGACGACGTCGCCGAGGCGGCCCGCAAGGTCGTAGAATTGTCCGAAGCGCCCGCGCGCTACTCGTCGCGCGGCTGACGCGATCGACTCACCGCCACCATCCGAACCAGGAGGTTCCCCATGGCCGGAACGAACCAGGGCATCATCGAGCCCCCCATCGACGCACTCCTCGAGAAGGTCGACTCCAAGTACCAGCTGGTCATCTACGCATCCAAGCGCGCGCGCCAGATCAACGACTACTACTCGGATCTGCACGAGGGGAACCTGTTCGACAACGTCGGGCCACTCGTGGACTCCACGGTCGAGGACAAGCCGCTGACCATCGCGATGCACGAGATCCACGAGGACAAGCTGCGCCTTCGCGCCGCCGAGTGAGCTCACCGCACATCACCGGCCGCATGATCCGTCATGTCGGCCGGTGATGTCATACTGCCTCCGTCCGTGACCGCTGTCTTCCTGGAGCTCCGATGAGCGATCTTCGCCTGTTCACGTCCGAGTCCGTCACCGAGGGGCATCCCGACAAGATCTGCGACCAGATCTCCGACAGCATCCTCGACGCGATCCTCGCCGAGGATCCGGAGGGACGCGTGGCCGTCGAGACGCTCGTGACGACCGGTCTCGTGCATGTCGCGGGGGAGGTGTCCACCAGTGCATACGTCGAGATCCCCGCGATCGTGCGCGACGTGGTCAACCGCATCGGCTACACCAGCAGCGAGACGGGTTTCGACGGTGACTCCTGCGGTGTGAGCGTCTCCATCGGCGCACAGTCCTCGGACATCGCCGCCGGGGTGAACAAGGCGTTCGAGCAGCGTGAGCGCGGATCGGTCGACCCGGCCGATGAGCAGGGCGCCGGCGACCAGGGCATCATGTTCGGCTACGCCACCGACGAGACGCCGCAGTTCATGCCGATCGCTGCATGGACGGCGCACCGCATGGCCGAGCGCCTCGCCGACCTCCGCCGGGACGGTCAGCTGCCCTTCCTCCGCCCGGACGGCAAGACGCAGGTGACGCTGGGCTTCGACGGGGGCGTGCCCAAGACCGTCGAGTCGGTGGTGCTCTCGACTCAGCACCACCCCGACATCTCTCAGGCCGACCTTCGCGACCGGGTGCGCGCGGAGGTCATCGACCCCGTACTGCACGCCACCGGCCTCGATCTGCCCGGCGTGCAGTACTTCATCAACCCGGCCGGGCCCTTCGTCGTCGGCGGCCCGAAGGGCGACGCTGGTCTGACGGGTCGCAAGATCATCATCGACACCTACGGCGGCGCGTCGCGCCACGGTGGCGGTGCATTCAGCGGAAAGGACCCGTCGAAGGTGGACCGGTCCGCCGCCTATGCGATGCGCTGGGTCGCGAAGAACGCCGTCGCCGCGGGCCTCGCCGATCGCCTCGAGGTGCAGGTGGCCTACGCCATCGGCAAGGCGAGCCCCGTCGGACTCTACGTGGAGACCTTCGGAACGGGCCACGTCGCCGACGAGATGATCACGCGGGCGATCCGCGATGTCTTCGATCTCCGGCCCAAGGCGATCATCGATCGGCTCGATCTCCAGCGGCCCATCTACGCAGACACGGCCGCCTACGGCCACTTCGGCCGCGAGCTGCCGAGCTTCACCTGGGAACGCACCGATCGCGTCGACGAGCTCCGCTCCGCCGCCGGTCTCTGACATGTCCGCCCGCCGCGTCGCGCGGGTGCTCGTCGACTCCCCGCTGCCGCAGCTGGACCGCCTGCTCGACTATGCGGTCCCCGCCCCGCTCGTCGACCACGCGCTCGCCGGGGTGAGGGTGAAGGTGCCGCTGCGGACCGCGGGCCGCACGGTGGAGGGATGGATCGTCGAGATCGCCGACGAGGAGCCTGGCGACCGACCCCTGTCCGACCTGGAGGATGTCGTCTCGCCCGTGCCGGTCCTGCCTCCCGGGCTGTATGCGCTCGCGCGGCGGGCCGCCGACCGCGCGTCCGGTTCCGCGAGCGGCGTGTTGAAGGTGGCGATTCCGCGCCGAATGGTGCGCGCCGAGAGGGCGCACCTCGCCGCCGCCCCGCCGACACCGGTGACCGTCGTCCCGGAAGCCGCGGAGTGGGCCGCGGCGAGGCTCGCCGAATTCCCCGGGCTTCGTCCCGTCATCGAGGAAGCGCGCCGAGGGGCACTCCTCGCCCCGCCCGGTGTCGGCCCCGCCTCCGACGCGGAGGGCGCCACCGACGTCGGCGTGTGGGCTCTCCTGCTCGCGGCCGTCGCCGTCGATACGCTCGCCGCCGGTCGGAGCGCGATCCTCGTCGTGCCGGATCATCGTGACCAGGCGCAGCTCGAGCAGGTGCTCCGCGAGCGGCTCCCCGAAAGCGCCCTCGTCCGCCTGGATGCGCGGCAGAGCGGGCCGTCGCGATACGCGGCGTATCTGAGGACGCTGGCGGATGCCCCCTGCGTCGTCGTCGGAAACCGCTCCGCCGTCTACGCCCCCGCCGCCTCGGTCGGCGCCGTGATCGTGTGGGACGACGGCGACCCGCTGCTCGCGGAGCCGCTCAGTCCCGGTGTCCACGCCCGCGATGCGGCGCTGCTGCGACAGGAGATGGAAGGGTCCGCGCTGCTGTTCGCCGGTCACACCCGCACGACGGACGTCGAGAGACTCGTCGCGCTGGGGTGGCTCGACGACATCGCACCGGCCCGCCGCGTCATGCCCAAGACCATGCTGAGCGCCACGCGCGAGGGGGAGGGGCGAGGTCAGCGCATCCCGTCGGCGGCGTTCGCGGCGGCCCGTGATGCGCTCGCGTCCGGCCCGGTGCTGGTTCAGGTCGCACGCCCGGGATACGCTCCCGTGCTCGTGTGCGCCTCGTGCCGGCATCCCGCCCGCTGCGCGCACTGCGGCGGGCCGCTGCGAGCCGCGCACCACGGAGCCGTTCCCACGTGCGGGTGGTGCGGCAGGTCCGCTCCCGCGTGGGGGTGCACCGAGTGCGGGGGAACGCGGCTGCGGATGGCCTCCTCGGGAAGCGAGAGGACCGCCGACGAGCTCGGGCGCGCCTTTCCCGAGATCCGGGTGATCGTCGCCGATGGGGACCACCCGGTTCCCCATGTCGACGCGCGTCCGGCGCTCGTGGTGGCGACGCGGGGCGCGGAGCCGATCGCCGCCGGCGGCTATCGCGCGATCATCCTGCTCGACGCGGACCGGATGCTCCTCGCCGAGGACCTGCGCATCGGCGAAGCCTGCCTGCGCTGGTGGTCGAACGCCGCCGCGCTCGCGGCGCCCGGGGCCCCGGTGCATCTCGTGGGCGTCGCGGGGCCCGTGGCGCGCGCATTCGCGACCTGGAACCACCCCGCGTACGCGCGCATCGAACTGGCAGAACGTGCGCCGCTGCGCATGCCGCCCACAGTGCGCGTCGCCGCCCTCGAGGGGGATCGACGCACCGTCACGGAGGCTCTGGTGCGACTGCGCGAGGATGCCCCGGACCTCGATGCCCGGGCGATCCTGGGGCCCGTCGACACGGAGGGTGGCGTGCGTGCGCTGGTGCGGTTCGAGTACGCCCACGGTGCATCGGTGACCCGCAGTCTGCGTTCGTCGATCATCACCGCCGCTCTTCGGTCGCGCAGGCCCGCCAAAGGGCGCCAGCGCCCACCCGCCCCTACACTCAGAATCCGGGTCGATGTGCCCGATCTCGATCTGTGAGGAGTCCATGCGTCTCGTCTTCGCCGGCACACCCGCACCGGCCGTACCCGCCCTTCGTGAGCTCGCGGAGAGCCGACACCAGATCGCGGCGGTGGTGACCCGCCCGGACGCACCGCTCGGACGCAAGCGGGTGCTCACCCCGTCGCCGGTTGCCGCGGCGGCCGAGCAGGTCGGCGCACCGGTCATCAAGACGGCGCGTCTGGACGCCGACGCAACCGAGCGGATCGCGGCGCTCGAGCCCGATCTCGGTGTCATCGTCGCCTACGGCGGGCTCGTGCGGGAACCTCTGCTGAGCACTCCCGCACACGGATGGATCAACCTCCACTTCAGCCTGCTGCCGAAGTGGCGCGGCGCGGCACCGGTGCAGCACGCGCTCATCGCGGGCGACGATGTCACCGGCGCCGCCGTGTTCCGCCTCGTGGCGGAGCTCGACGCCGGCGACGTCTTCGCCGACCGACGGGTCGAGATCGAGCCGAGGGAGACCGCAGGGGAGCTGCTGTCTCGGCTCGCCGACGTGGGAGCGGGTCTGCTCCACGAGGTCGTCGACGCCGTCGCCGCAGGAGACGCCGTCGCACGCGCCCAGACGGGTGAGCCCACGTTCGCTCCGAAGCTCACCATCGATGACGGTCGCATCCGCTGGGAGGAAGCTGCGGAGCGGATCCTCGATCGCGTGCGTGGCACGACCCCCGAACCCGGCGCGCACACGACGGTCGCCGGCGAGCGATTGAAGCTGCATCGTGTCGACCTCGTCGACGACGCGCCACCGCTGGCACCGGGACAGGTCGGATGGGATCGCGGGCGCGTCCTGGTCGGCAGCGGCGACGGTGCCATCGCCCTGCGAGAGGTGCAACCGGCCGGGCGCGGCGTGATGCCGGCGCCCGATTGGTGGCGAGGGCGCCGGCAGGATGATGTGAGGCTGGGTTCATGACCGGTGCACGCGAGGTGGCCTACGAGACGCTCCGAGCGGTCCACGAGTCGGACGCCTACGCGAACCTGCTGCTCCCGGCTGCGATCGAGCGTGCCGGCCTGAGCGCCGGCGACGCGGCGCTCGCGACCGAGCTCACCTACGGAACCCTCCGGCGTCGCGGCACCTACGACGCCATCATCGGGATCGCGGCGGACCGTGCACCATCGAGCATCGATCCGGAGATTCTGGATGCCCTTCGCCTGGGTGTGCACCAGCTCGTCGCGACCCGTGTCGCCTCGCACGCCGCCGTGAACGAGTCCGTGACGCTCGCACGTCGCGCCGGCGGGCGCGGCGCCGCCGGGTTCACCAACGCCGTGCTGCGGCGCGTGTCGCGGGACACCCCCGGTGAATGGGCGGATCGGGTCGCCGAGACTGCGAGATCCGACGATGAGGCGATCGCCCTGTCGTCATCCCACCCCGTGTGGGTGATCCGCGCCTTTCGTCGTGCCCTCACGGCAGAGGGTCGCGCCGACGAACTCGGCGCGCTGCTGACCGCCGACAACACGGCCCCTCGCGTCACCTTCGCGGCGCTCCCCGGCCTCGCGGAGCCCGGTGCCGATGCGCGCCGCACCCCCTTCTCGCCGCTGGGATTCCGTCTCGCCGGCGGTGCTCCCGAAGCCGTCGTGAGCGCATCCGACGGCCGCATCCGCGTGCAGGACGAGGGCTCGCAGCTCGCAGCGCTCGCCCTCACCCGGGCCCGTGCCGTCGAGACCGGAGAGAGGTGGCTCGACCTGTGCGCCGGCCCCGGAGGCAAGACGGCGGTCCTCGCCGCCGAAGCCCTCGCTCACGGCGCGCGGCTCGACGCGAACGAGATCTCACCCGCACGGGCCGGGCTGGTGCGACGGTCGATCGCGGGGGTGCCGCTGGAGGTGAAGGTGACCGAGCGCGACGGGCGGGACCTGACCGCCGAGCGTCGCGGCATCTACGACCGCATCCTGGTCGATGCCCCGTGCACGGGCCTCGGCGCCCTGAGACGGCGCCCCGAGGCGCGCTGGCGCAAAGCACCGGGCGACGTTGCGGAACTGACGGCGCTGCAGGGCGAGCTGCTGGGTGGTGCGATCGAAGCGCTCGCGCCCGGCGGAATCGTCGCCTACGTCACGTGCTCGCCCCATCTCGCGGAGACGACCGGCGTGGTCGCCGAGGCCCGTCGTCGCTTCGGCGACGCCGTCGAGGAGCTCGACGCCCGTGCCGTCGTGCGCGAGGTCGCCCTGTCGTCGCCCGACCTTCCCGCGCAGACCGACGGCTCCGGTCGCGCCCAGCTGTGGCCGCACCGCCACAACACCGATGCGATGTCGATCACGCTGCTGCGGCGCACGTGATGACGCGCGGGAGCCGGAATAATGAACGGGTGAGCGACATCCGCATCAACCCCAGCATCCTCGCCGCAGACTTCGTGAACATGCAGACCGAGCTCGGCCGCATCGCGTCGGCGGATTACGTGCACGTGGACGTCATGGACAACCACTTCGTCCCGAACCTCACGTTCGGTCCGCAGATGGTGGAGCGCATTCAGGCGACGTCGCCGGTGCCGTTGGACGTGCACCTGATGATCGACGATCCGGAGCGATGGGCACCGGGCTACGCCGAGATCGGTGCGGCGTCGGTCACCTTCCACCTCGAGGCCGCCGCAGAGCCGATCGCGCTGGCTCGTCGGCTGCGGCAGATCGGAGCGCGAGCGGGCGTGGCCGTCAAGCCGGGTACACCCGTCGAGGGGCTCCTCGACGTGCTCGACGAGTTCGACCAGGTGCTCGTGATGACCGTGGAGCCGGGCTTCGGCGGGCAGTCCTTCATGCCCGAGACCATGCCGAAGCTGCGAGCGCTCTCCGACCACGCTCGCGCCGTCGGATCGACGGTGTGGCTGCAGGTCGACGGCGGAATCGGGGAGTCGACCATCGCCCAGGCGGCGGAGGCCGGTGCGGACACCTTCGTGGCGGGTTCGGCCGTCTTCGGCGCCGACAGCCCGGACGCCGCCATCGCCGCGCTCCGCAGCCGGGCGGCGCACGCACACCGCCACTGAAGCCGCACCGGGCGCGGCCGGTGCCGCGCGCGGAGTTCGGTACGCTGGAGAAGTGAAGACCTTCGACGGCCTGTTCGGCGAGCTGACGGCCACGGCCGAGCGACGACCCGAGGGGTCGGGAACGGTGGCGCAGCTCGACGCCGGAGTGCACGCGATCGGCAAGAAGATCGTGGAAGAGGCCGCAGAGGTCTGGATGGCGGCCGAGTACGAGTCCGACGAGGCCGCCGCCGAGGAGATCTCCCAGCTCCTCTACCACCTGCAGGTGCTCATGCTCGCGAAGGGTCTGACACTGCAGGACGTCTACCGACATCTCTGAGCGCCGCCCGGACCGTCGCCAGAAGAAGAAGGACATCCCCATATGCTGCGCATCGCCGTGCCCAACAAGGGCTCGCTCGCCGAGACCTCGGCGGCCATGCTCGCCGAGGCCGGATACAGCGGCCGCCGCGACTCGAAGGACCTCCACAAGGCGGACCCCGCCAACGGCGTGGAGTTCTTCTACCTCCGCCCGAAGGACATCGCGACCTACGTCGGATCCGGCGCGCTCGACGTGGGCATCACCGGCCGCGATCTGCTGAGAGACGCGCGCATGCCCGGTGCTCGAGAGATCGAAGCGCTCGGCTTCGCCGGCTCGACATTCCGGTTCGCCGCCCCGCCCGGACGCTTCGCCGAACTCACCGATCTCGACGGCTGCCGCATCGCCACCTCCTATCCGGGACTGGTCGATTCCTTCTTGGACGAGCACGGAGTCGCGGTCGATCTGGTCCCGCTCGACGGCGCCGTCGAATCCGCCGTCCGGCTGGGCGTCGCGGACGCGGTGGCTGACGTCGTCGAGACCGGCACCACCCTCCGGCAGGCGGGCCTCGAAGTGTTCGGTCCGCCCCTGCTCCACTCCGAGGCCGTCCTCATCTCCGGCCCCGACGATGCACCGGGCACGGAGACCCTGCTTCGCCGGCTGCGTGGCGTGATGGTCGCTCGCCGATACGTGATGGTGGACTACGACCTGCCCGTGTCGCTGGTAGACCGGGCCGTCGAGATCGCCGGGGGCATCGAGTCGCCGACGATCTCGCCACTGCGCGACCCCGAGTGGGTGGCCGTTCGGGTGATGGTGGCGCGGTCGAGCGTGAACCGCGTCATGGACGACCTGTACGAGCTGGGCGCGCGGGCGATCCTCGTCACCGCCATCCACAACGCGAGGCTCTGACATGTCGGTCGTATGCCGCGTCATCCCGTGCCTCGATGTGGCAGCGGGTCGCGTCGTCAAGGGCGTCAACTTCGAGAACCTCCGCGACATGGGCGACCCCGTCGAGCTCGCGCGCCTGTACTTCGCGCAGGGGGCCGACGAGCTCACCTTCCTCGATGTGACGGCGACGGTCGACGAGCGGGCGACGACTTACGAGATGGTGCAGCGCACCGCGGAACAGGTCTTCATCCCGCTGACCGTCGGCGGGGGAGTGCGCGCCGACGACGACGTGGCTCGCCTGCTCGGCGTCGGCGCCGACAAGGTCGGCGTCAACTCCGCTGCCATCCGACGGCCGGCGCTGGTCGATGAGATCGCCGATCGTTTCGGGGCACAGGTTCTGGTCCTCTCGCTGGACGTGAAGCGATCTCCGCGCACCCCGTCGGGCTTCGTCGTGACCACGCACGGCGGTCGCACCGAGACCGACCGCGACGCGCTGGCGTGGGCGCGCGAGGCGATCGAGCGGGGAGCGGGGGAGCTGCTGGTCAACTCCATCGACGCGGACGGGACGAAGCAGGGATTCGACCTCGAACTGGTCTCCCTCATGCGCGAGGTCTCGTCCGTGCCCGTCATCGCCTCCGGCGGCGCCGGCGCCGTGGAGCACTTCGCACCGGCGGTGGGCGCCGGTGCCGATGCGGTGCTGGCCGCGTCGGTGTTCCACTCGGCCCAGCTGACCGTCGGTGACGTCAAGCGCGCGATGCTCGCCGACGGCATCGCGGTCCGCGAGGGCGACTTCCTGCGAGGCGACGACTCGTGAACGACACCGACCAGCGCATCGCCCGTGTCGCCTTCAACGGCGACGGACTCGTCGCCGCGATCGTGCAGCAGTGGGACACCCGCGAGGTCCTGATGCTCGGCTGGATGGACGCGGAGGCCCTTCGCCGCACGCTCACCGAGGGGCGCGTCACCTACTGGTCGCGTTCCCGCCGGGAGTACTGGCGCAAGGGCGACACGTCGGGCAACTTCCAGGAGGTGCGAGGGGTTCGCCTCGACTGCGACGGCGACGCCATCCTCGTGAGCGTGGAACAGCACGGTCCCGCGTGCCACACCGGCACGCGCACCTGCTTCGACGCCGATGACCTGGCACCCGTGGTCGCGGGATGACGCGGCGGCCCCGCACCTTCGCCGTCGTCCTGGTGCTGATCGGCGGCGCCGTCGGCCTGATCTCGTCGACGCAGACCTGGCTGACGGTGACCCTGGCCTCCGTCGAGGGAGACCAGCTCACCGTCGCCGGCGCCGACGCCGTGCCGGTCCTCGCACCCTTGAGCCTCGCGGCACTCGCGCTCGGGGCCGCCCTCACGATCGTCGGCCGCGTGCTCACGTATGCATTCGGCGCGCTCACGACGCTCATCGGGGCCGCCCTGGCGATGCTGTCGGCGCGAGTGGGTCTGGACGCCCCCGTGGAGTCCTACGCCTCGACCGTGACCGAGGCCACCGGCATCACCGGCGCCGATGCGGTGCACGATCTCGTCGCGAGCTCCGCAGTCACCCCGTGGGTCGTGGCCACCGTGGCCGCCGCAGTCGTCATGGTCGCCGCAGGGCTGCTCACCCTCGGGGGAGCCCATCGGTGGTCCGGCACATCAGGGCGTCGGTTCCGCACCGACGCTGAACCCGCCGGAGGATCGCGCCCCCACGACGCGATCGACTCCTGGGATGAGCTGTCGCGGGGCGAAGACCCGACGGCCTGAACCGATAGACTTGAGCGACCCGCGCAATCGGAGGAGATCCATGAGCCACACCAACGGCGATCCCGGCCACGGCCACTCACCCGCAGCATGGACCGCTGTCGTCATCATGCTCGTCGGCTTCGCCGTGGGCACGACGGCGTTCTTCCTGGACATCCCCTGGCTCGTGTGGAGCTCGGCCGCTCTCGTGGTCGTCGGTCTCATCGTCGGATGGGCCATGGCCAGAGCCGGCTACGGCGTCAACGGCCCGAAGCACATCGCGAAAGAGCACTGACATGCTCGCCGACCTGACGGCCGGCGCGGCGGCGGATGCGGAGGCGCGCATGCTCGAGCGTCCCTTCGCGGACGTGGAGAAGGCAGCGCTGGCGCAGCGGCCCGCGAGGGATGCTCTGGCCGCGCTCGCGCCGGCGGACCGCGTGAAGATCATCGCCGAGGTCAAGCGCGCGAGTCCGTCGCGGGGTGACCTCGCGGACATCCCCGATCCCGCACACCAGGCCTCCCTGTACGAGGCCGGGGGAGCGTCGGCGATCTCCGTCCTCACCGAAGGGCGTCGCTTCAAGGGGAGCCTCGCCGACCTCGAGGCCGTCCGGGCGCGCGTCGATGTGCCCGTTCTGCGCAAAGACTTCATCGCCACCGACTACCAGGTGTGGGAGGCGCGCGCCGCCGGAGCCGATCTCGTGCTGCTGATCGTCGCCGCGCTGGTGCAGAACGACCTGCGACGCCTGCACGATCTGACCGTCGAACTCGGGATGACGCCGCTGATCGAGACGCACAGCGCCGACGAGGTCGACCGTGCCGCCGATCTCGGCGCGCGGCTGGTCGGCGTCAATGCGCGCAACCTGTCGACCTTCGAGCTCGACAAGGATCTGTTCGGCCGCCTCGCACCGCGTCTGCCCGAGGACGCCGTCAAGATCGCCGAGTCGGCCGTGCTCAGTCCGGCCGACGTCGCGCACTACCGCAGTGCCGGTGCCGATGTGGTCCTCGTGGGGGAGGCGCTGGTGACCGGCGATCCGGTGGCGACTCTCGCGTCCTTCCTCGACGCCGCACCCGACCGTCGGACGATCGAGAGGAGCCGAGCGTGAGTCTGCGCGACGCCCACGGACCCTTCTTCGGTGACTTCGGGGGTCGTTACATGCCCGAGTCGCTGATCGCTGCGATCGATGAGCTCACGGCCGCCTACGAGGCGGCCATGGCCGACGAGGGCTTCGTCGGCGAGTTCCACCGCCTGCTGCACACCTATGCCGGTCGCCCGTCGGTCCTCACCGAGGTGCCCCGATTCGCCGCCCACGCCGGCGGAGCGCGAATCTTCCTCAAGCGCGAGGACCTGAACCACACCGGTTCGCACAAGATCAACAACGTCCTCGGGCAGGCCCTGCTCACGCAGCGCCTGGGCAAGACGCGCGTGATCGCGGAGACCGGAGCCGGCCAGCACGGGGTGGCGACGGCGACGGCCGCGGCGCTGTTCGGCTTCGACTGCACGATCTACATGGGTGAGGTCGACACGGAGCGCCAGGCGCTCAACGTGGCACGTATGCGACTCCTCGGCGCGGAGGTGATTCCGGTCACGACCGGATCGCGCACCCTCAAGGACGCGATCAACGACGCGTACCGCGATTGGGTGGCGTCGGTCGAGACGACCAACTACATCTTCGGGACCGCGGCGGGCCCGCACCCCTTCCCCGCAATGGTCCGCGACTTCCAGAAGGTCATCGGCGACGAGGCCCGAGCCCAGCTGCTCGAGGAGACCGGCCGGCTCCCGGACGCGGTTCTGGCCTGCGTCGGCGGCGGCTCGAATGCGATCGGCATGTTCGACGCCTTCCTCGACGACCCCGACGTGAAGCTCTATGGCGTCGAGGCGGCCGGCGACGGGGTCGACACGCCACGACACGCGGCATCGATCGGGCGCGGCCGACCTGGCGTCCTCCACGGCGCGAAGACTTTCGTGCTGCAGGACGAGGACGGCCAGACGATCGAGTCCCACTCCATCTCGGCCGGCCTCGACTATCCCGGGGTGGGACCGGAGCACGCGTGGCTGTCCGACATCGGTCGCGCCGCGTACATCCCCGCGACGGACGACGAGGCCATGCAGGCCCTCCGGCTGCTCTCGCGCACCGAAGGGATCATCCCCGCGATCGAGTCCGCACACGCTCTGGCCGGCGCGCTGCGCATCGGTCGCGAGCTGGGTCCCGACGCCATCCTCGCGGTCAATCTCTCCGGTCGCGGCGACAAGGACATGGACACCGCCGCGCGCTACTTCGACCTGTACGACGCCGGGGTCGACGCCGCTGCCGCGGCGTCCGCGCCGACGGCGGATGCCGCCAAGGGCGAGGGGGAGAAGCTGTGACCTCGCGCGTCGCAGCCGCGGTGAACGCCGCGGCGGAGCAGGGACGCGGGGCCTTCGTCGGCTACCTTCCCCTCGGTTTTCCCGATCTCCAGACGAGCATCGACGCCGCCGTGGCCCTGGCCGAGAACGGCGCGGACATCCTGGAGCTCGGGCCGCCCTACTCCGACCCCGTCATGGACGGCACCGTCATCCAGGAGGCCACGCAGGCGGCGCTGGCCGGGGGGTTCCGGCTTCGCGACACCTTCACGGCTATTCGCGAGATCACCCGACGAGTGGATGTGCCGGTACTCGTGATGACCTACTGGAACCCGGTCGTCCAGTACGGTGTGGACCGCTACGCGGACGACCTGCTCGCCGCCGGCGGAGCGGGCCTGATCACGCCCGACATCACCCCCGAGGCCGGCCAGGAGTGGATCGACGCGAGCCGGCGCACCGGCCTCGATCGCATCTTCCTGGCGGCGCCGACGTCCTCGGACGAGCGGCTCCGGCTCATCGTGGAGAACTCCACCGGCTTCGTCTACACGGTCTCGACCATGGGGATCACGGGCGAGCGTGCCGAGCTCGACGCCGCAGCGCGCATCCTCGTCGGCAGGCTCCGGGCTCAGGGTGCCCGGCACGCGTGCGTCGGCATCGGCATCTCCAGCGCCGACCAGGTCGCGGGCGTTCTCGGGTACGCGGACGGGGCCATCGTCGGCACCGCACTCGTGCGTGCGCTGCGCGACGGCGGCCTCGAGGGCCTCGCGCGCACCACGCGTGCCCTCGTCTCCGGCACGCGCCCGAGCACCGGGTCGAACTAGACTCAGACACCTCGGGCCGTCTCACGACGCCACACCTCTCGAGAAGGACGATCCGCCCCTATGATGAACGCCGCCCTCAGCGTGGTCGCCAGCATCCCCAGCCCGACCGTCAGCTACATCGACCTCGGACCGCTGCGCATCCACTTCTACGCGCTGTGCATCATCGCCGGCATCGTCATCGCCGTGCTGATGACCAATCATCGGCTGACCAGGCGCGGTGCCGAGCCCTGGGTCGTCATCGACATCGCCCTCATCGCGGTGCCGCTCGCCATCATCGCCGCGCGCATCTACCACGTCGCCACGCACCCCGGATTCTACTTCGGGGAGGGGGCGGACTTCTGGGCCGTCTTCCGCATCTGGGAGGGCGGTATCGCGATCTACGGCGCGCTCATCGGCGGTGCGGTCGGGGCGTGGCTGGGATGCCGCTGGACCGGCATCCGATTCTGGAGCTTCGCCGACGCACTCGCTCCGGGTCTGCTGCTCGCGCAAGCCATCGGACGCTTCGGCAACTGGTTCAACCAGGAGCTGTTCGGTCTGCCCACCGATCTGCCGTGGGGGCTGGAGATCGACCCGGAGAATTCGGCCTTCCCCCCGGGTCTGGCAGCCGACACCCTCTTCCACCCCACGTTCCTCTACGAAGTGCTCTGGAACGGGCTCGGCGTGCTGTTCCTGCTGTGGGTCGGACGCCGTTTCGGGCTGCAGTGGGGTCGCCTGTTCGCGCTCTACCTGATCTGGTACAGCGCCGGCCGCATCGTGTGGGAGTCGATCCGCATCGATCCGAGCGAGATCTATCTCGGCCTGCGCACCAACGTGTGGGCCGCCATCGCCGGTGTGCTCCTCGGCCTCGTCATCTTCTTCGTGCAGAAGCGCCGCCACCCCGGCCGGGAACGTTCTCCCTACGTGCCGGGACGCGAGTGGTCGCCCCCCGGCGCTGTACAATCGGCCGAAGACTTCGTCGACACCAGCGCACCCCCGTCAGCCGGAGTCGATGACCACAAAGACGCCACAAGCGCACTCCCCACGAAATAAGCACACCGCAACGCGTGCATCGCGGGCCGACGTCGTCCCAACCTTGAGTATCAACGTGAGGACGGTAGATATGGCATCGAGCCCCCGTCACAGCGCCGCTACGGCAGGCGTGTCTTCAGCCCTGCCCGGCGGCTTCCCCGCACGTCAGGGCATGTACAACCCCGCGTTCGAGAAGGACGCCTGCGGCCTGGCCATGGTCGCGACCCTGCGGGGCGAGCCCGGACACGACATCGTGGACCTCGCGCTGACCGCGCTCCGGAACCTCGAGCACCGCGGTGCGATCGGGTCGGACGCCGGCACCGGCGACGGTGCCGGGATCCTCACGCAGATGCCCGACGTCTTCTTCCGCGACGTCGTCCCCTTCGCGCTCCCGCCGATGGGCGAGTACGCCGCCGGCCTGGCCTTCCTTCCCCCGGACGCCGAGACGCGCTCGGGTCAGAAGGCGACGATCGAGAAGATCGCCGACGAGGAGGGTCTGGTCGTGCTCGGCTGGCGCGAGGTCCCCACGGCGGCGGACAATCTCGGCCGACTCGCCTTCGAGGCGCGCCCGGTGTTCGAGCAGCTCTTCGTCGCCGCACGCGCCACCGACGGCGCGCCCGTGGCGGGCATCGCGCTGGACCGCCTGACCTACCGCCTGCGCAAGCGCTCCCGCAGCGAGGCCGGTGCGTACTTCGTGTCGCTGTCCTCGCGCACCATCGGCTACAAGGGCATGGTCACGACCCTCCAGCTCGAACCGTTCTACCCCGATCTGCAGGACGAGCGCTTCGCCACCGAGCTGGCGGTCGTGCACTCGCGGTACTCGACCAACACGTTCCCCTCATGGCCTCTCGCGCAGCCGCTCCGGATGCTCGCGCACAACGGTGAGATCAACACGGTCAACGGCAACCGCAACTGGATGCGCGCCCGGCAGTCGCAGCTCGAGTCCGACCTCATCGGCGACGTGCGTCCGCTGCTGCCCATCTGCACCGACGGCGCGAGCGATTCGGCCTCGTTCGACGAGGTCCTGGAGCTTCTCACGCTCACCGGTCGCTCGCTCCCGCACGCGATCCTCATGATGGTGCCGGAGGCGTATGAGAAGCAGTCCGACATGGACCCGCAACTCCGCGCGTTCTACGACTACCACTCCATCCAGATGGAGCCGTGGGACGGGCCTGCGGCCCTGATCTTCACCGACGGCACGGTCGTCGGCTCCACGCTCGACCGCAACGGTCTGCGCCCCGGCCGTTGGACGGAGACGACCGACGGACTCGTCGTGATCGGCAGCGAGACGGGCGTGCTCGACTTCGAGCCCGAGCGCATCAAGCGTCGCGGCCGCCTCCAGCCCGGTCATATGTTCCTCGTGGACACGGCGCAGGGCCGCATCATCGAGGACGAGGAGATCAAGGCGGAGCTCGCCGGTCTCCACCCCTGGCAGGAGTGGCTCGACGCCGGACGCGTGCGGCTGTCCGAGCTTCCCGAGCGCGAGCACATCGTGCACCCGATCGCCTCGATCACACGTCGTCAGCGCACGTTCGGCTACACCGAGGAGGAAGTGCGCATCCTGCTGACCCCGATGGGGCAGAACGGTGCCGAGCCGCTCGGCGCCATGGGCTCGGACACGCCGGTCGCCGTGCTCAGCGACCGCCCGCGTCTGCTGTTCGACTACTTCACCCAGCAGTTCGCCCAGGTGACGAACCCGCCGCTCGACTCGATCCGCGAAGAGGTCGTCACGTCGTTGTCGCTCGGGCTGGGACCGGAGCGGAACCTGCTGTCGTGGGGACCCGACCACACCCACACCGTCACCCTCGACTTCCCGGTGATCGACAACGACGAGCTGGCCAAGATCCAGCACATCGACACCGCCATGCCCGGACGCAGCTCCGTCACCATCCGCGGCCTCTACCGGGTCGAGGCGGGGGAGAAGGGCATGCGCAAGCGCCTCGAGCAGATGTGCGCCGAAGCCGATCGCGCGATCGAGGACGGCGCGGAGTACATCGTGCTGAGCGACCGTGACTCCAACAAGGACCTCGCGCCCATCCCGTCCCTGCTGATGCTGGCCGCCGTGCACCACCACCTCATCCGCAAGGAGACGCGCATGAAGGCGGGCCTCGTCGTCGAGGCGGGAGACGTGCGCGAGGTGCATCACGTCGCGACCCTCATCGGATACGGCGCCTCGGCGGTCAATCCCTATCTGGCGATGGAGACCGTCGAGTACCTCGTGCGCGCCGGCTACATCACCGGCATCACCCCCGCCAAGGCGGTCGCGAACCTCATCAAGGCCCTCGGCAAGGGCGTGCTGAAGATCATGTCCAAGATGGGCATCTCGACGGTGTCCTCCTACGCCGGCGCACAGGTGTTCGAGGCCGTCGGCCTCTCGCAGGAGTTCGTCGACAAGTACTTCACCGGCACCGAGACCAAGCTCGGGGGCGTCGGACTCGAGGTCATCGCGACCGAGAACTCGTCGCGACACGAGTACGCCTATCCCGAGGACGGAGCGGTGCGCGCCCACGAGCGGCTGTGGACGGGCGGTGAGTACCAGTGGCGCCGAGACGGCTCCCCTCACCTGTTCAACCCCGACACCGTGTTCCGGCTGCAGCACGCGACCCGGACCGGTCGATACGACATCTTCCGCGAGTACACGAAGCTCGTCGACGACCAGGCCGCCGAGCTGAAGACGCTGCGAGGCCTCTTCCGGCTGCGCACGGACGAGCGCACGCCCGTTCCGATCGATGAGGTCGAGCCGGTCTCGTCGATCGTCAAGCGCTTCCAGACCGGCGCGATGAGCTACGGCTCGATTTCGAAGGAAGCGCACGAGACGCTGGCGATCGCGATGAACCGCATCGGCGGCAAGTCCAACACCGGCGAGGGCGGCGAAGACGTCGACCGTCTCATGGACCCGGAACGGCGCAGTTCGATCAAGCAGGTGGCATCGGGTCGCTTCGGGGTCACGAGCCTCTACCTCACGGAGTCCGACGACATCCAGATCAAGCTCGCGCAGGGTGCGAAGCCCGGTGAGGGCGGCCAGCTGCCGCCCACGAAGGTGTACCCGTGGGTGGCTCGCACGCGTCACGCGACCGCCGGGGTGGGGCTGATCTCGCCTCCGCCGCACCACGACATCTACTCCATCGAGGACCTCAAGCAGCTCATCTTCGACCTCAAGCGCGCCAACCCGAAGGCGCGCATCCACGTCAAGCTCGTGAGCCAGTCGGGAATCGGCGCGGTGGCGGCGGGTACGGCGAAGGCACTCGCGGACGTGATCCTCGTATCGGGTCATGACGGCGGGACCGGAGCGAGCCCGATGAACTCGCTCAAGCACGCCGGCACGCCGTGGGAGCTGGGGCTCGCCGAGACGCAGCAGACGCTCATGCTCAACAACATGCGCGACCGCGTCGTGGTGCAGGTCGACGGGCAGATCAAGACCGGTCGCGACGTCATCATCGGCGCGCTGCTGGGCGCCGAGGAGTTCGGCTTCGCCACAGCACCGCTGGTGGTCTCGGGCTGCATCATGATGCGCGTGTGCCACCTGGACACGTGCCCGGTGGGAGTGGCGACGCAGAACCCGGTGCTCCGCTCGCGGTTCACCGGCAAGCCCGAGTTCGTCGTCAACTTCATGGAGTTCATCGCGCAGGAGGTGCGTGAATACCTCGCGGCCCTCGGCTTCCGCACGCTGGATGAGGCGATCGGCCATAACGAGCTGCTCGACATCGACCGCGCGATCCAGCACTGGAAGGCGAGCGGCATGGATCTCGCTCCCGTCCTCGAGGGCCCGGCGTTCGCCGACGACCTCGCACGGCGTCAGACGCGCAGCCAGGATCATGAGCTCGACGACCACTTCGACGTGCAGCTCATCGAGCGCGCTCGCGAGGTCATCGAGGGCGGGGGAGAGATCTCGATCGACCTCCCGGTGCGCAACACGGCGCGCGCGGTGGGGACGCTGCTCGGTCATCACGTGACCGTCGCCCACGGCGAAAACGGCCTGACGAGCGGGTCGATCCAGGTCAATCTCACCGGCTCCGCCGGTCAGTCCTTCGGTGCGTTCCTGCCCGCCGGGATCACGCTGCGCCTGGAGGGCGACTCGAACGACTACGTCGGCAAGGGCCTGTCGGGCGGCAAGGTGGTCGTGCGTCCGCCTCGCGCCGCGACCTTCGACCCGTCGCAGAACGTCATCGCCGGCAACGTCATCGGCTACGGCGCCACCCGCGGATCGCTGTTCCTCGGGGGTGTCGTCGGGGAGAGGTTCCTCGTGCGCAACTCCGGTGCGTCCGCGGTCGTGGAAGGCGTGGGCGACCACGCCCTCGAGTACATGACCGGGGGGCTGGCGGTGATCCTCGGCACCACGGGACGCAACCTCGGCGCCGGAATGTCAGGCGGCACCGCCTACGTCTACCGGCTGGATGAGTCGCAGGTGAACCGCGACGCGCTGGCGACCGGTGAGCTGCAACTGGGCGAACTCGGCTCAGGTGATGCCGAGATCCTGCGCGACCTGCTCGAGCAGCACGTCGCCGAGACCGGATCCGCGCTCGCGAAGGCGATGCTCGACGACTTCGACAACGAAATCTCCCACTTCGTCCGGGTGCTGCCGCGCGACTACGCCGCGGTGCTGCAGACCCGACAGGACGCCGTCGACCAGGGGCTCGACCCCGACGGTGACATCGTGTGGAGCCGCATTCTGGAGGTGACAGGTGGCTGACCCCAAGGGATTCCTCAAGACGACCGAGCGCGAGCTTCCCGCCCGCCGCCCGGTCCCCGTGCGCATCCTCGACTGGAAGGAAGTGTACGAACCCGGTGACTCGGCAGTGCTCCGGCGTCAGGCCGGACGCTGCATGGACTGCGGTGTGCCGTTCTGTCACAAGGGCTGCCCGCTCGGCAACCTCATCCCGGAGTGGAACGATCTGATGTGGCGCGGCGAGGGCCGCGCCGCGATCGAGCGGCTCCACGCGACGAACAACTTCCCGGAGTTCACCGGGCGGCTGTGCCCCGCTCCATGCGAGAGCTCCTGCGTGCTCGGGATCAACCAGCCCGCCGTCACGATCAAGCAGATCGAGGTCGCCACGATCGACGACGCCGTCGCGAACGGCTGGGTCGAGCCGGAGCCGCCCGAGCGGCTTACGGGCAAGACCGTCGCGGTCGTCGGATCCGGTCCCGCCGGGCTGGCCGCCGCTCAGCAGCTGACCCGTGCAGGTCACACGGTCGCGGTCTACGAGCGCGACGACCGCATCGGCGGGCTGCTGCGCTACGGCATCCCCGACTTCAAGATGGAGAAGCGCCACATCGAGATGCGTCTGCGTCAGATGCAGGATGAGGGCACGCGGTTCCGCGCCGGCGTCGAGATCGGCGTCGACATCACGTGGGCGGACCTGCGCGCGCGGTACGACGCCGTGCTGATCGCCACAGGCGCGACCGTTCCCCGCGATCTGCCGATCCCGGGTCGGGACCTCGCCGGCGTTCATTACGCCATGGAGTATCTCGTCGAATCGAACAAGGCCGTCGCCGGCGACGCGGTCGCCAACCAGATCACCGCCGAAGGCAAGCACGTCGTGGTCATCGGCGGCGGCGACACCGGAGCCGACTGCATCGGCACCGCACACCGGCAGGGCGCGCTCAGCGTCACCAACCTCGCGATCGGCAAGCAGCCTCCTGAGGAGCGGCCAGAGCATCAGCCGTGGCCGATGACGCCGACGATCTTCGAGGTCGCCAGCGCGCACGAGGAGGGTGGAGAGCGCTCCTACCTCGCCTCGACGGTGGAGTTCCTCTCGAACGATGTCGGCGAGGTGCGCGCCCTCGTGGTCGCCGAGACCGAGTTCGTCGACGGCCGTCGCGTGCCGAAGAAGGGCACCGAGCGGGAGATCCCCGCGGACCTGGTGCTCATCGCCATGGGCTTCACCGGTCCCGAGCAGGAGGCCTTGGACAGCCAGATCGGTACGGCCTTCACGTCGCGGGGCAACGTGGAGCGCGCGAACGACTATCAGACCGAGGTTGCGGGGGTCTTCGTCGCCGGAGACGCCGGTCGCGGCCAGTCCCTCATCGTGTGGGCGATCGCCGAGGGTCGCGCCGCCGCATCGGCGATCGACGAGCACCTCATGGGCGTCACCTCGCTCCCGGCACCGGTCACCCCGACCGATGTCGCGATCGGACTGCAGCCTGCGTAGTCTGGTCACGGCCATCAGGCCGACCTCACCCCCAGCACCCGGAGAAGACATCGGATGAGACGTGCCAAGATCGTCGCCACGCTGGGTCCCGCCACATCGTCGTATGAGATGGTCCGCGCGATCATCGACGCCGGTGTGGACGTGGCCCGCCTGAACCTGAGCCACGGCGACTACTCGGTCCACGACAACAACTTCGCCAACGTCCGCAAGGCGGCCGACGACGCAGGGCGCGCGGTCGCCGTGCTCGTCGACCTCCAGGGACCCAAGATCCGCCTCGGCCGCTTCGCCGACGGACCCCACGAGCTCGCCGAGGGCGACATCTTCAAGATCACCGTCGACGACATCCCCGGCACCAAGGAGATCGTCTCGACGACCTTCAAGGGTCTGCCGCAGGACGTCAAGGCGGGCGACTTCCTCCTGATCGACGACGGCAAGGTTCGCGTCAAGGTCCTCGAGACCGACGGCACGACCGTGACCACCGAAGTGATCGTCGGCGGCCCGGTCTCGAACAACAAGGGCATCAACCTTCCCGGCGTCGCCGTGAACGTTCCCGCCCTGTCCGAGAAGGACGAGGACGACCTCCGTTGGGCGCTGCGCACCGGAGCGGACCTGATCGCCCTCTCCTTCGTCCGCTCCGCGAAGGACGTGCGCCGCGTGCACGTGATCATGTCGGAGGAGGGGCGCCACATCCCGATCATCGCGAAGATCGAGAAGCCCCAGGCGGTGGACAACCTCGAGGAGATCATCGACGCATTCGACGGCATCATGGTCGCCCGTGGCGACCTGGGCGTCGAACTGCCGCTGGAGGCGGTTCCGATCGTGCAGAAGCGCGCCGTGGAGCTGTGCCGCCGCATGGCGAAGCCCGTCATTGTGGCGACGCAGATGCTCGAGTCGATGATCAACAGCCCGGTTCCGACCCGCGCTGAGACGAGCGACGTCGCCAACGCGGTGCTCGACGGCGCCGACGCGGTCATGCTCTCGGGCGAGACCAGCGTGGGTGACTATCCGGTCGTCGTGGTGGAGACGATGGCCCGCATCGTCGACTCGACGGAGGTGCACGGACTCGACCGCATCGCGAAGATGACGGCCAAGCCGCGCACGCAGGGCGGCGCGATCACGCTCGCCGCGATCGAGGTCGCTGAGTTCGTCGAGGCGAAGTACCTCTGCATCTTCACCGAGTCCGGCGACACGGCTCGCCGCCTGTCGCGCCTTCGCCCGGGGATCCCCATGCTCGCGTTCACACCGGAACCGGCGATCCGCCGGCGCATGGCGGTCACGTGGGGCATCCAGTCCAGCCTCGTCGAGCACGTTCCCCACACCGACCGGATGTTCATCCAGGTCGACGACTACCTGCTGTCCAACGACCTGGCCAAGGTCGGCGACAAGGTCGTCGTGATCTCCGGTTCGCCTCCCGGGATCACCGGTTCGACCAACGACATCCGCATCCACAAGGTGGGCGACGCGGTGCACGGCGCCGCGCCGATCTATCAGTCGCGCGAATAGTCATCGCTCGGACCGGAACGGTCGCGCTATCCTGAGCGCGACCGTTCCGTCGTCCGTGAGGAGATCATCATGATCTGGGACATCTTCTGGTTCATGCTGATGGCGTTCTACGTCATCGCGTACATCTTCGTGGTGGCCCTCGTGATCGTGGATCTGTTCCGCGACCGACAGCTCGCCGGCGGGTGGAAGGCGCTCTGGATCGTCTTCCTGGTCTTCGTTCCGATGCTGACCGCCCTGGTCTATGTGATAGCTCGGGGACGCGGCATGGCCGAGCGGTCTGCGCGGCGGGAGCGCCCGGGTGCTCCCGAGGCCGATGACTACCGCCCTGCCGCCTCGTCCGATCCTTCCGGCGACATCGCCAAGGCCAAGGAGCTCCTCGATGCCGGGGTGGTCACGCGGGGGGAGTTCGACGCTCTGAAGAGCAAGGCGCTCGGCAACCAGTACTTCGGCTGAGCGACGCTGTCGCCCCGCCAGGGCGTGACAGGGTGGTGGGATGCAGCTTCTTCGCAAGGGATGGTCCGCCGGGAGAGTGCGTGCCCGAACGGTCGAGATCGCTCATGACCTCGACGCCGTCGGCTATGTCGTGCGGGGTTCGAAACCGGATGACGCCGCCGGGGTGACCGACCTCGTGCGTGGGCATCTGGGCGGGGCGCCTTCTTTCGAGTACGCGCGTTCCGATGGCGCGGTGATCGTGACCGCCGAGGGTGGGGAGATCGCCGGGGTCGCCGTCGTGCGTGCTTCCCTGTCGCCGCAGCAGAACGTGGTCGTGCACGTGCGCGCCCTCGTCACGGCACCGGAGCATCGTGGACGAGGCATCGCCTCCCTCGCGCTGGCCGTGATCCCTCAGGTGCTCGGCGCTGACCTGTCGCCCGACGTGATCTTCGGCGCCGCGGCGAGTGAGCACGCCGTCTTCTTCCAGCGCAACGGGTTCGATGTGCTGCAGCCGGGGGAGCGGCTCGACCTCGGTGCCCACACCGACGTTCTCGTGGACGCCGCAGCGGCGCCGCTGGACACCTGGTTCGTCAGAGCGCCGTGACGAGGGTGTGCCGGTGGTGGGAGTCGAACCCACACGCCCTTTCGGGCAACCGAGTTTGAGTCGGTCGCGTCTGCCATTCCGCCACACCGGCCGGTGCGGAGATGACGATACCGTAGGATTCAATGGTGACAGAGCAAGATCAGTCCGCGTCTGCGGCCAGCGCCCCCCGTCGAGTCGTCGTCGCCGAAGATGAGTCTCTCATCCGCCTCGACATCGTGGAGATCCTGCGCGACAACGGATTCGACGTCGTCGGAGAAGCAGGTGACGGCGAGACCGCCGTGCAGCTGGCGACCGAGCTTCGGCCCGACCTCGTCGTGATGGACGTGAAGATGCCCCAGCTGGACGGCATCTCCGCCGCCGAGAAGCTGAGCAAGAACAACATCGCGCCCGTCGTGCTCCTGACCGCCTTCAGCCAGAAGGAGCTCGTCGAGCGAGCCAGCGAGGCCGGTGCGCTCGCCTACGTCGTCAAGCCGTTCACCCCCAACGACCTGCTGCCCGCCATCGAGATCGCCCTTGCGCGCCACGAGCAGATCATCACCCTCGAAGCCGAGGTCGCCGACATGGTGGAGCGCTTCGAGACCCGCAAGCTCGTGGACCGCGCCAAGGGCCTGCTCAACGAGAAGATGGGTCTGTCCGAGCCCGAGGCGTTCCGCTGGATCCAGAAGGCGTCGATGGACCGCCGCCTCACGATGCAGGATGTCGCCAAGGCCATCATCGAGCAGCTGGCGCCCAAGAAGGACTGACGCCCTCGAACCCTCGGATCTCCCCGTCTTCGCCGGCACCGCCGTCAGGAGGCGGGGAGATCCTTTATGTGGTTGGTGATGCGCACCGTCGAGCAGCGTCGGCCGTCCTCGTCGGTGACCACGATCTCGTGCACCGCCATGCTGCGCCCGAGGTGGACGGGGGTGCACACGCCGGTCACGAGGCCGGATCGCGCCGATCGCGTGTGCGTGGCGTTGATGTCGACGCCGACCGCGAGGCGGCCCGGTCCGGCGTGAAGATTGGCCGCCATCGAGCCGAGGGATTCACCCAGGACCACGTAGGCTCCGCCGTGAAGGAGCCCCACCGGCTGGGTGTTCCCGTCGACCGGCATCGTGGCGACGGCGCGCTCCACGGTGAACTCCGTGAAGCGGATGCCCATCTTCTCGGCCAGGGCGCCCATCCCGCGCTCCGTGGCCCAGTCGAGTCCGTCGACGGTCGTCGCATCGGTCATGGCGGGAGCCTCCCTCGGAGCGGTTCGGGGGTGTCGGCACCCGCGTCTAGGCTTGCAGGGTGACGGACTCCGCAAAGCCTACCCTTCTGGTCGTCGACGGACATTCGCTCGCGTACCGCGCGTTCTACGCCCTCCCGGTCGACAACTTCTCCACCCGCGACGGGCAGCACACCAACGGCGTGTACGGGTTCCTCGCGATGCTGATCAACCTGATCAAGGCCGAGAAGCCGACCCATATGGCCGTCGCCTTCGACACCTCGCGGCAGTCCTTCCGCACTCGCGAGTACACCGAGTACAAGGCCAACCGATCGGAGACGCCGCCGGAGTTCAAGGGCCAGATCCCGCTGTTGAAGGACTGCCTCGCCGCCATGAGCATCACGGTGCTCGAACAGGAGGACATCGAGGCGGACGACATTCTGGCCACCCTCGCCACGCAGGGCTCCGCCGCCGGCTTCGACGTGCTGGTGTGCTCCGGCGACCGCGATACCATCCAGCTCGTCGACGACGACGTCACCCTGCTCTACCCGAACGTGCAGGGTGTGTCGCAGCTCAAGCGCTACGACCGCGAGGCGGTGCTGGAGCGCTACAAGGTGCCACCGGAGCAGTACCCCGATGTCGCGGCGCTGGTCGGTGAGACGAGCGACAATCTGCCCGGGGTTCCGAAGGTGGGGGAGAAGACCGCCGTCAAATGGCTCACGCAGTTCGGCACGCTCGATGACCTTCTCGCGCAGGCCGACACCATCAAGGGCGTCGTCGGCAACAACCTCCGTGAGCACATCGACGATGTGCGCCGAAATCGCTCGCTCAACCGCCTGCTGCGTGACGTCGAGCTTCCTGTCGTGCCCGGCGACCTGGCCGTGCGGCCGATCGATGCCCAGGCGGTGCGCGACATCTTCGCGCGTCTGGAGTTCCGAACCCTCCTGCCACGCGTCTTCGAAGCGGCCGGCGTCGACGGTGCGATGGCCGCCGCTTCGGCACCTGTCGCGGAGGCCCCGACGCCGTCGGAGCCCGATGCCGCCGCGCTCTCGGAATGGTTGCGGGCCACGTCGGGCGAGGTGGGGCTGACCGTGTCGACCCTCGGCGGGCTGCCCCGCCGCATCGGCCTCGCCACATCCGACGAGGCCGTCGAAGTGACCTGGGACGACGCGACCGCCGACATCCTGCTCCCGTGGCTCTCCTCGGATGCACCCAAGGTCCTCTGCGACGCGAAGGCGCAGATCAAGGCCCTTCGCCGAGCCGGGGCGGTCGTCGACACCGTCGTCTTCGACGTGCTCATCGCCGGCTGGCTGCTGCGCCCCAGCCTTCCCGACAAGTCGCTTGCCGACCTCGTCGAGAGTTACCTCGACGAGAAGCTCCCCACCTCGGACCCGACGCAGCTCGTGCCGGAGGAGGAGGGGGCCACCCCGGGCCAGCTCTCGTGGTACGCCCTGAGAGTCGCCGATGCTCTCCGTGACAAGCTTCCCGCGCGCGTCGCCGACGTTCTCGTCGACATCGAGCTGCCCACGCTGCTGACCCTCGCGGACATGGAGCTGGCGGGTGTCGCCGTCTCGCACGAGAAGCTGGCGGCGTTCTCCGGTGATCTCGGTAGGCGGGCCGACGCCATCGCACAGGAGGCGTACGCGACGATCGGTCGCGAGGTCAACCTGGGCTCGCCGAAGCAGCTCCAGCAGGTGCTCTTCGAGGAGCTGGAGCTGCCGAAGACGCGCAAGACCAAGACCGGCTATTCCACCGACGCGGCGGTTCTGGCGGATCTGCAGGAGTCGAGCCCGCATCCGTTCCTGCGTCTTCTGCTGCAGCACCGGGAGGCGACGAAGCTGCGGCAGATCGTCGAGTCGCTCGATGCTGCCATCGGAGACGACGGCCGCATCCACACGACGTACGTGCAGACCGGCAGCCAGACCGGTCGACTCTCGAGCACGGACCCGAACCTGCAGAACATCCCCATCCGCACCGAGGAGAGCCGGCTCATCCGCGCGGCCTTCGAGGTCGGGAACGGGTACGAGACTCTCCTGACCGCTGACTACTCGCAGATCGAGATGCGCATCATGGCGCACCTCTCGGGCGATGCGGGTCTGATCGAGGCGTTCAACACCGGCGAGGACCTGCACCGCTTCGTCGGTGCGCGGGTGTTCGGCGTCGAACCTGCCGAGGTCAGCCCCGCCATGCGCACGAAGGTCAAAGCGATGTCGTACGGACTGGTCTACGGCCTCTCGGCGTTCGGTCTGTCGAAGCAGCTGCGGATCGAGCAGTCCGAGGCGAAGGAACTCATGCGAGAGTACTTCGCCCGTTTCGGTGCCGTGCGTGACTACCTGCGGTCATCGGTCGAGCAGGCTCGCATCGACGGATACACCGAGACGATCTTCGGTCGTCGTCGTCCCTTCCCCGATCTCGCCAGCCCGAATCGCGTGCTGCGCGAGAACGCCGAGCGCGCAGCGCTCAACGCCCCCATCCAGGGAAGTGCGGCAGACATCATGAAGATCGCGCTGCTGAACATCCACGCGGAACTCGGTGATGCCGATCTGTCGTCGCGCGTGCTGCTGCAGATCCACGACGAACTCGTGGTCGAGGTCGCCCCGGGCGAATGGGACGCCGTCGAGCGGATCGTCACGGCTCGCATGGGCGATGCCGCGAGCCTCACCGTTCCGCTGGACGTGCAGATCGGTCGCGGCGCGGACTGGAATGTGGCCGGACACTGACGCCCGCCTGAGCGGGCCCGCGATCTTCTAGGCTCGGAGCATGACAACGCCTGAACGCACCCCCACGCCGATCGACACGATCGCGGAGGCGTGGGTCGACACGGTCGCGGACCTCGATCCGATCGTCGCGACGTACATCGGCCGCTTCGAGCACAACCATCGCTTCGCGGACTATTCGCCCGAGGGCGTCGCAGCCGGCGCCGACGCCGCTCGTCGCGCCCTGGCCGATCTGTCCGCTGCCGAGGTGACGGACGCGGTCGACGCCGTGACCAAGGAGGATCTCTCCCGAACGCTCGAGCTGGAACTCGAGCTCCACGATGCGCAGTGGCCCCTCCGCGACCTCAACGTGATCGCCTCGCCCGCACAGGACATCCGTTCCGTGTTCGACCTCATGCCCACCGAGACGATCGAGGACTGGTCGACCGTCTCCACGCGGATGTCGGCGCTGCCGGAAGCCGTCGCGGGATATACGCAGACCCTCCGCGAGGGCCTGTCGCAAGGCGTGGTACCGGCCCGGCGCCAGGTCGCCGAGGTCCTCGGCCAGATCGCGCGGTATACCGCCGACAACGGGTTCTTCGCCTCGTTCGTCGCGGAGGCCGCGCCCGGAGACGGCCATCTTCCCGCATCCCTCGCGCGCGATCTGACCGACAACGCCAACGCGGCCCGCGTCGCCTACGACCGCTTGGCCGCCTTCCTCTCGAACGAGCTGGCGCCGGTCGCCGGCGAGAAGGACGCGGTGGGTCGCGAGCTCTACGGGCTCCACTCGCGACGCTTCCTCGGCGCGACGATCGACCTCGACGAGACGTACGAGTGGGGTCTGGAAGAGCTCGCGCGCATGGTCGCCGAGCAGGAGGCCATCGCGAAGGAGATCCTGCCCGGTGGCTCCGTCGAGGATGCCGTCGCCTTCCTCGAACAGGACGAGTCGCGGAAGTTGCACGGCACCGACGCCCTGCAGCGCTGGATGCAGGAGACGAGCGATCGCGCCGTCGAGGAGCTCGGCCGCACGCACTTCGACATCCCTGAGCCCATCCGACGCCTGCAGTGCATGATCGCGCCGACGAGAGAGGGCGGCATCTACTACACCGGGCCGACCGACGACTTCTCGCGGCCCGGCCGCATGTGGTGGTCGGTTCCGGAAGGCGTCGAGTCGTTCGACACGTGGCGCGAGCTCACGACGGTGTACCACGAGGGCGTTCCGGGTCATCATCTGCAGATCGCGCAGGCGGTGTTCAACCGCGCGACGCTCAACTCGTGGCGGCGGCTGCTCGCCGGCACTTCGGGGCACGCGGAAGGGTGGGCGCTGTACGCGGAGCGTCTCATGGAGCAGCTGGGCTACCTCGATGACCCCGCCGACCGGTTGGGAATGCTCGACGGGCAGCGCATGCGGGCCGCCCGCGTGGTCCTCGACATCGGCGTGCACCTGGAGAAGCCGCGACCCGACGGCAACGGCACCTGGGACGCCGATTACGCCCTCGACTTCATGATGCGCAACGTCAACATGCCGCCCGAGTTCGTGCGTTTCGAGGTGAACCGCTATCTGGGATGGCCGGGTCAGGCACCGTCCTACAAGGTCGGGCAGCGCATCTGGGAGAACCTGCGCGACGAGGTTGCGACGGCGCAGGGGGGCGCGTTCTCCATCACGGACTTCCACAAGCGTGCTCTCGACGTCGGGGGAGTGGGCCTGGACACGCTCCGTTCGGCCCTCGTCTGACCGGAGCGGGAATAGCCCGGCGCCTGCGGCGTTCTCATGCATGTGAATACAAGCGATCTGTCCGGCGTCCACCTCGGCCTCGACACCTTCGGAGACATCACCGTCGATTCCGACGATCGTCCCTTGACCGCTGCACAGACGATCCGCAACGTGGTCGACCAGGCCGTCCTCGCCGACGAGGTGGGCCTGTCGTTCTTCGGTGTCGGGGAGCACCATCGCCCCGATTTCGCCGTCTCGAGTCCGGAGATCGTGCTCGCCGCCGCTGCGGCTCGCACCCGCGACATCCATCTCGGCACCGCGGTGACCGTGCTGTCGTCCGATGATCCGGTGCGGGTCTACGAGCGGTTCGCCACCCTGGATGCCGTGTCGGGCGGTCGAGCGGAGGTGATCCTCGGGCGCGGCTCGTTCATCGAGTCCTTCCCGCTGTTCGGCTATGAGCTGAGCGACTACGAGGTGCTGTTCGAGGAGAAGCTGGAGCTCTTCTCACGTCTGCGCGACGAACGTCCCGTCACGTGGCAGGGGAGCACGCGGGCACCGCTCGTCGAGGCGGATGTGCATCCGAAGACCGAATCGGGACGTCTGACCGCGTGGGTCGGCGTCGGCGGCTCGCCCGAATCCGTGGTGCGCGCCGCCCGCCACGGCTACGGACTGATGCTCGCGATCATCGGGGGTCCCGCCGGCAGGTTCCGACCCTTCGCCGATCTCTACCGCCGCTCGCTCGATCAGCTGGGCCACCGGCAGCTCCCCATCGGCGTGCACTCGCCCGGCCACGTGGCCGAGACCGACGAGCAGGCGTGGGAGGAGGCGTACGTCGGCTTCCAGGCGATGCACGACACCATCGGCCGAGAACGCGGATGGCCGCCCTACAGCAGGCTTGCTTTCCAGCGCGACGTCGGTCCAGAGGGTTCGACCTACTCCGGTTCGCCCGAGACGGTCGCCCGCAAGATCGCCGAGACCGTGCGCACGCTCGGGGTGGATCGGTTCGACATGAAGTTCTCCACCGGAACGCTCTCGCACGACAAGCTCTTGAAGAGCATCGAGCTCTATGGCACCCGCGTCGCACCGCGCGTGCGGGAACTGCTCGCGTCGTGACGGTCGTACGATGGGGCGCATGACCGACGCCGCACGGGCCCGGACCTCCGACGCCGGACGCCGCCTCGATCGTCTGCCGTTCGGCCGCCCGCATCTGAAGGTGCTCACCGGCTCCGGCATCGGGTGGGCTCTGGACGCGATGGACGTCGGATTGATCTCGTTCATCATCGCGGCGCTCGCCCAGCAGTGGGACCTCGCGCCGGGGGAGACGGCGTGGATCGCGTCGATCGGATTCATCGGCATGGCGATCGGTGCGAGCATCGGCGGGCTCCTGGCCGATCGTATCGGCCGCCGCCAGGTTTTCGCGCTGACCCTGCTGGTGTACGGGCTGGCGACCGGGGCCAGCGCCCTCGTCAGCGGAATCGCGGCCCTCCTCGTCCTGCGTTTCCTCGTCGGGCTCGGGCTCGGCGCCGAGCTGCCCGTGGCCTCGACGTATGTGAGCGAGTTCGCTCCCGCGCGCATCCGCGGCCGCGTCATCGTGATCCTCGAGGCCTTCTGGGCCCTCGGCTGGACCGCTGCGGCCCTCATCGGGTACCTCGTCATCCCGCTCTCCGACGACGGGTGGCGCTGGGCCTTCGCTCTCGGTGCGATCCCCGCCGCCTACGCCCTCATCGTGCGTTGGGGACTGCCGGAATCAGCGCGCTGGCTGGAGCGCCGCGGTCGTCACCAGGAGGCCGACGAGATCGTCGCGACGTTCGAAGCGGCCTCGACGCGCCCACCGGTGCACCGGCGGCCGGCGCCATCGGTCTCACCGGCACCGCAGGCGACCACCCCGCCGAAGGCTTCTGTGCGCGCCCTGTGGCAGCCCGATCTCCGGGTGCGCACCAGCGCGCTGTGGCTGGTGTGGTTCTGCGTGAACTTCGCCTACTACGGCGCGTTCATCTGGATCCCGACGCTTCTGGTCGCCCAGGGTTTCGACCTGGTGCGCTCCTTCGAGTACACGCTGTGGATCACCCTCGCCCAGCTTCCGGGATACGCCGTGGCGGCGTGGCTCATCGAGGTCTGGGGGCGGCGCGCGACACTGTCGGTCTTCCTCATCGGAAGCGCCGTCGCCGCGCTGCTGTTCGGCACCGCGTCGACCGAGGCGATGATCCTCCTCACCGGGATGGCGCTGTCGTTCTTCAACCTCGGCGCGTGGGGCGCGCTCTATGCGGTGACACCCGAGATGTATCCGACGTCGCTGCGGGCCACGGGCGCCGGCTGGGCGGCGGGGGCCGGGCGGATCGCATCGATCGTCGCCCCGCTGTCGGTACCCCTTCTGCTCGGCATCGGAGGCGCTCCGGTGCTGTTCACGGTCTTCGGCGCCGTCTTCGCCGTCGCCGCGGTGGGCACCTGGGGTCTCGTGGATCGCCGCGGGGTGTCGTTGGATGAGGGATGACACCCGGGGCGACTCCGTGAGGTACGTCGCGATCGGCGACTCGTTCACCGAGGGTGTGGGCGACGAGCTTCCGGACGGTTCGGTCCGCGGATGGGCCGATCTCGTCGCGAGAGGATGGGCGGACGGGACGGGCCGGACCATCGAGTACGCCAATCTCGCCATCCGCGGCAAGCTCATCTGGCCGATCGTCGATGAGCAGCTGGAGCGCGCGCTCGCACTGAGACCGACCCACGTGTCCTTCAACGGCGGCGGCAACGACATGCTGCGCCCGCGCATCCCGCTGTCGCGTGTCGTCGATGCTTTCAGCCGCGTCCTTCAGCGGTGTGACGAAGAGGGCGTGACGCTCATCCTCCTATCCGGCGCGAATCCTTCCGCGCAGCTTCCGCTGTCGCGCCTCATTCAGTCGCGTGGCGATGCCCTCTCGCGCCAGGTGGTGGCGCGGGTCGAAGGCCGGAACGACGTGGTGCGCGCGCTCAACTGGCCGGATCGCGAGCTCTCGACACCGGGCTATTGGGCTCAGGATCGACTTCACATGAATGCCCGCGGGCATCACCGGGTCGCAGCGCGAGTGCTGCATGCGCTGGGAGTCGAGCCGCCGGGGGAGTGGTGGTCGCTGCCGGCCCTCGAGCTGCCAAGACTGGGAGCCGGCAGATACACCCGCGACCACCTGGGGCCGTGGGTTCGTCGGCGTCTGACCGGGACCTCGTCCGGTGACGGCCGGGCGGCGAAACATCCGTCGTTCATCACGATCTCGCCGGACGCGACCGCAGAACCGTAGACCGACGCCCGTTGTCAAGCCCGCGCGCGAGATGCAGCCGGTTCGGAAGGATCAGTGGCTGAGAAGTCGATGACCCTCGCACATCGGCGGAAAGGACCTCGCTATGAGTATCGGAGGCGGAATCGCCCTCTTCGTGATCGGCGCCATTCTCGCGTTCGCGGTGAACGTGGACGTGGAGTGGGTGAACCTCGACCTCATCGGCTACATCCTGATGGGGGCGGGCTTCCTCGTGTTCCTCATCGGTCTCGTGCTCGTCGCGCGCCGTCGTCGCAGTGACACGGTCATGCGCACCGAGACGGACCCCGCGAGCGGAGAGCGCGTCACGCGTCGCTCGACCACCCGGGATGACGTCGACGGAATCTGACGTGTCGGTGTGTGTCCTCGCATGACGTCACGCGAAGACACACACCGACACATCGATTGACCCGCACCCCGGGTCGGCGGATCGTGTCGTCATGACCGATTCTCCTTCTCTCCTCCATGAGCCGCTTCGGTTCGCGTACTGGGTCCCCAATGTCAGCGGGGGACTGGTCGTCTCGAACATCGAGCAGCGCACGTCGTGGGACTACGAGTACAACGTGCGTCTCGCCCAGACGGCGGAGCGCGTCGGGTTCGAGTACGCCCTCAGCCAGGTGCGTTACCTGTCGAGCTACGGCGCGGCTCAGCAGCACGAGTCGACCTCGATCAGTCTTGCGCTGCTGCTCGCGACCGAGCGTCTCAAGGTCATCGCGGCCGTGCACCCGGGCCTGTGGGAGCCGGCGGTGCTCGCGAAGTACATCCTGACCGCTGACCAGTTCTCCCACGGCCGCGCAGCTGTGAATGTCGTCAGCGGCTGGTTCAAGGACGAGTACACGAAGCTCGGACTCCCGTGGCTGGAACACGACGAGCGCTATCGCCGCTCCGCCGAGTTCATCGAGGTGCTGCGCGCACTCTGGACGGAGGAGAACGTCGACTTCCACGGTGACTTCTACCGCGTGAACGACTTCACGCTGCGTCCCGGCCCGTATCCGGTCGAGGGACGCAAGCATCCGGAGATCTTCCAGGGCGGGAACTCGACGGCGGCACGGTTCAACGGCGGGGCTCACGCCGACTGGTACTTCTCCAACGGCAAGGACTTCGACGGCTTCACCGAGCAGTACGACGACGTCACGAGGATCGCCGCCGAACACGGCCGCACCGTGAGGTTCGGTCTGAACGCGTTCACGATCATCCGCGACACCGAAGCCGAGGCGCGCGAACAGCTGCGGGAGATCATCGCTCAGGCGGACGGTGCCTCCGTCGAGGGATTCCGTCGCTCCGTGCAGCAGGCGGGCGCGGCGACGGCGGACCGGAAAGGGATGTGGGCGGACTCGAGCCTCGAGGATCTGGTGCAGTACAACGACGGCTTCCGAACACAGCTGTTCGGGCCGCCCGAGCAGGTCGCCGAGCGCATCATCGCGTACAAGAAGCGCGGCGTGAACCTCTTCCTCCTCGGATTCCTGCACTTCCAGGAAGAGCTGGAGGAATTCGGCGAGAAGGTCATCCCGATCGTTCGGGAGCTCGAGGCAGAAGCGCTGCGCTCCGGCGATCCGCTCGCGGTCTCTCGCTAGCGTCGTCAGGTGGCAGGTGCGCCGGTGACAGAGTAGACGAGTTCGACGAACTGCCCGGTCCGGTCGACATCCACGAGCGTCAGTCGGTCGGACTCGAGGCGCCGGGGGAGCAGGGGAGCGCCTCGACCCAGGGTGACCGGTGCGACGGAGAGTCGGATCTCGTCCAGCAGTCCTGCGTCGGCGAACTGTCCCGCGACGTCGCCGCCACCGATGATCCAGACGTCCCCGCCATCGGCAGATGCTCTGATGGCGGGGACGTGGTCGGCCACGGAGCCGCCGACGAAGTGGAGATCTGCACCGTCGACACCGACGCGCTCGCGAGCCGTGAACACCCACGTCGCGCGGTCACCGTAGGCGTCGCGCCATCGCTCGGGGTGCTCGCGCAGCTTCTCGTTCTCGCACACCCACTCGTACGTCGAGGAGCCCATCACCTGGGCGCCGATCGTGCGAAGGAAACGGGTGAACCCTTGCATCGCCCCCTCCGAAGGCACGGCGAAGAGCCAGTCCAGGGAGTGCTGATCGTCGGCCAGGTACCCGTCGAGGGTGGTGGCGGTGGTGTAGACGAAGCGTGTCATGCCGGCACCCTACGGTGAGGTCCGGACATCGCCTCGCCGGCGCCGACGGCGCCATGCCCGCCAGGAGGAGGGGCGGCTGGTCATCCGTGAGTTGACATAATGTGCATTATCGGCGAATACTTCGGGATATGGGGGGCAGGGGCACGCAATAGTCTGGACCGGTGCTCGACTCACTCACCGGCTTCCTCGTCGTGGGTCTGGCAATCGCCGTCGGGTACGTCATCGCTCGGGTGGACCTGCTGGGCGAACATGCCCGTCCGGTGCTCGCACGACTCACCTTCTTCGTGCTTTCGCCGTTCCTGCTGTTCGTCGTGCTGGCCGAGGCCGACGTGCGCACGCTCTTCTCCGCCCTCCTGCCCGTCTCCGCGATAGCCGCCGCGGTCGCGATCGCCATCCATGCGATCGTGGCACGCCTGCTGTGGCGACGGAACGTCGGAGAGACGACGATCGGCGCGCTGAGCGCCGGGCAGGTCAACTCCAACAACATCGGCATCCCGCTCTCGCTGTATCTGCTCGGCAGCGCCGCATACCCCGCGCCGGTGATCCTGATGCAGCTGCTCGTGCTCACACCGATAGCGATGGCGATCATGGAATCCGTCACGGCGCAGCAACGCTCGGTCGGTCGCATCCTCGTGCGCACCGTCACGAACCCCCTCGTCATCGGATCCGTCCTCGGCACCCTGGTCGCCGTCAGCGGCCTCGAGCTGCCGGCGACGGCGATGGAGCCGGCGCGACTCATCGCCGACGCCTGCGTGCCGGTTCTCCTCATCAGCTACGGCATGTCCCTGTTCGGCCAGCGGGTGCTCGGCGCCTCGGGCCGGCGGCGCGATGTCGTGCTGGCCACATCGCTGAAGCTCGTCGTGATGCCACTGACGGCCTGGCTGTGCGGACAGCTGCTGTTCGGCATGTCGCCCCACGACGTGTTGATCGTCGTCGTTCTGGCAGCGCTCCCCACCGCCCAGAACGTCTTCAACTACTCCCAGCGGTTCGGCATCGGCGAGACGATCTCCCGAGACACGGTCTTTCTCACCACGATCGGCTGCGTTCCCGTCCTGTTCGCGGCGTCGCTTCTGTTGGGCTGACCTCTCCCCCGGCGCGCACGATCCGCGTACAGTGGAGACGAGCCATTCCCAGGAAACTTTCAGAAAGGCCTCTCATGTCTCTCGAATCAGCGGAGAAGTCCGCCGTCAACGGCATCCGCACAGCGCTCGGCATCGGCGGCGTTCTCGCCGTGATCGTCGGCATCCTGATCCTCGTCTGGCCGGGGCGCACGGCGGCCGTGGTCACCGCGATCATCGCCATCTACGCGATCGCCGCAGGCCTCGTCTACGCCGGGCTCGGCATCTTCTCGAAGGCGAAGGGCGGCTGGTCGCGCGTCGGCCACATCGTGCTCGGAATGCTCTTCGTCATCGCCGGCGTGGTCGCCTTCTTCAACCTCGCTCAGACGACGGAGTTCCTCGCGATCTTCCTCGGCATCCTCGTCGGTGTCATGTGGATCATCGAAGGGGTCGTCTCCCTGTCCACGCTGAGCGACTCCCGCTCGAAGGGCTGGACGATCTTCTTCGCCATCCTCAGCATCGTCGCCGGAATCGTCCTGCTCTTCAGCCCGCTGTGGGGCGCGCTCGTGCTGTGGTGGGTGCTCGGCATCTCGCTCGTCATCCTCGGCATCGTCCAGATCATCCGCGCGTTCACGTTCAGCCCCCTCGACGCCTGAGCCGCGCGACCGTCGCCGCCACGCGATAAACACCTTCCGGCGCGAGAAACGTCGCAATGTGTGGTGTTTCGCGCTGGAAGTGGTTTCTCGGAGAACGCGCGGGCGGCCACGTTCTCGCGTCGGGTCAGCCGATCGGCAGATGGCGCGCCCACCAGTCGAGTACCGCGTCGAAGCGCTCGACCCGATGGCGCGGCTGGCCCGCCCGCGTGAGTTCGTGGTCCTCCCCCGGGAAGATCAGCATCTCCGTCTCGACGCCCTGACGCTTCAGCGCGGAATAGTAGCGCGTAGCCTGTTCGAGGGGGCACCGGTAGTCCGCCTCGGAGTGGATGACGAGTGTCGGCGTCGTGACGCGATCGACCACCGCCATCGGACTCTGCGCCGCGATCGCCTCGGGATCGGTGCCGACGTACTCATCCCCGAAGAACGTTCCGATGTCGCTCGTGCCTTGGAACGACACGGGGTCCAGGAAGCCGCGTTCGACGATCGCCGCGGCGAAACGCTCCTCGTGCGCGATGGTCCACGCCGTCAGGTAGCCGCCATACGACCCGCCCATGATGCCCACGCGGTCGCCGTCCAGTCGCGGGTCCGCCGCCAGGAGCCCGTCGAGAAAATCGAGAACGTCGGCCATGTCGACCGTGCCCATCGCCTGCCGGATGCTTCGCCCGTGCGCACTCCCGTAGCCCGCTGAGCCCCGGGGATTGCAATAGACCACCGCATAACCGGCATCGACGAGCACCTGTGTCTCGTCGAAGAGGTGTATTCCATAAGCAGCATACGGTCCGCCGTGGATCTGAAGGATGACCGGGTGCGGACCCTCCCCGTCCGGGATCGCGCTCCAGCCGTGGATCGGATATCCGTCGCGGCCGGTGATCTCGTGCTCGGCGATCGGCAACGGGGCGATGGCGCCCGCTTCACCGTGGTGGGTCAAGCAGCGGGCCTCGCCGCCGTCCATCAGGAAGAGTTCGCCGAGGCTCCCCGGGGTCGCCGCTGCCGCGACGACCCTCGTGCCCGACGCGGCGTGACCGCTCACCTCGACATCGCCGTCGAGCACGGCGGAAGCGGTGCCGTCCCGGGCGACGCGGAGCAGGTGCACGCGCCCGCGGGTGCGGTTCTGCACGAGAAGGTCGTCACCGACGACGGTCAGGTGGCTGCCCGCTTCACCCAGATCGAAGCGGTCGGCGTCGTGCACGCGCCGGAGGCCGTCTGCTCCGACGAGGAAGAGCCCCGTCGCCGGAGCGACGAAGTCGACCCCCGTCTCCCCGACATCTGCCGCCAAGAGAGCGAGCGTGCCGTCGCCGCACACGGCGAGGTCGGAGATCGTCAACCGCGCATCGGCCGCCACGACCTCCGATGCGTCGCCATCGTCGAGTCCGACGGCGACGACGCGGGAACGCAGATCCCGGCGCGCCGACTCGATCGCGTCGACGACGGTGAACACGCGGCCCTCGTGCACCGCCAGTGCGCTGTGCGATTCGTCACCGAACGTCACCCGTCGCGAGGGGGCCGGAACGGCGGGGGACTCCTCCGACTCCCCCATGCGAGGCGCTGCGGGATAGGCGGGCTCTTCGTCCGGGTCGGCCACCGGCACCACGAAGACGTGCGACGGTCGGTCGGCGATGTATCCGACCCCGTTGGCGTGCCAGCGGATGCCGGTGACACGACGCGGCGCCTCCGCGGCAGGCTCGAGCCCGGCCACGGTGCCGTACCGGCCCGGCTCGGGCACGCGGGCGAGGAAGACCGCGCGCACCCCATCGGGCGTCCATGCGTGGTCTCCGACCCCGAGAGGCTCATCCGTGATCTGCACCGCCTCTCCCCCTGTGGCGCGCATGACGAACAACTGCCCCCGGCCGCGCGCGTCGGGGCGCCGGAACAGGACCCGTGAGCCATCGGGACTGATGAGCGGCGCCGCGTCGGCGACGCCGCGTGTCAGTCGGCGGGGACGCCCGTCGGGGAGGTCGACGCGCCACACCTGCCCGACGTAGCGGTTCGCCCTGATGTCGGGTCGCGACGTCGCGTAGACCGCGAACGACCCGTCGCGTGAGATGTCGGGCCGGCCGACCGTGATGAGGGATTCGATGTCGGCGGCTCGCACGTCACTCCCCCGCGAACGAACCGGTGTCTCCGACGAGCCGGGTGTTGTCGGCGGGAACCGGCTCGATCGCCGCGAGAGCGACCTCGGCGGCGAACTCCGACACGTTGTACAGGCGCCCTGCCGACTCGCGACGTGTAGCGATCGCGCCGGGGTTCGCGCGTTCCAGGAGCGTGGCGGTGATGGTCCCCTCGATCATGTCGCCCGAGACCACGACGAACTCCACGCCGCGCTCGGCGAGAGCCGGGATGCGCTCACGCAGCGCATCCTCACCGGCACGCTTGGACAGAGCGACCGGCTCGTACTCCGGCATCGTCGCCGTCGTGCGGATGAAGTGCGCCTGGTGGCTCGTCACGAACACCACGCGAGCGCCCTGAGGCAGGAGCGGCAGCGCGGTCTCCAGAGTGCGCACCTGGGCGTCGCGGTTGAGCGTCAGGGCATAGTCTTCGGCGACGCCGGACTCCATGCCCCCGGATGCGTTCAGAACGAGGATGTCCAGGGACCCGAAAGCGCGTGCGACCTCGTCGAACATCGCCGCGACCGAGTCCGGGTCGGTCAGGTCTGCCCCGACGACGAGGACCCGCACGCCCAGCTCTCGCAGTTCCGTGGCGAGCTTCTCGGCCCGCGGGGCCTTGTTGCGGAAGTTGATCACGACATCCGCTCCGGCCTGCGCGAGGTATCGCGCCGTGTCGGCGCCAATGCCCCGCGAGGAACCGGTGACGAGGGCGGTCTTTCCGGTCAGGGAACCGGCGGGGAGGGGCTGGGACATGGACTTCGCTCCTGAGGTCGTGACGAGCGCGCGCGTGCGCACGAGCCGCTCATGACCCTATCAACGGGTCTCATCCGATTTCGGGGCGCGCGACGACGGCCCGTCGCCCGGTGTGCGTTGCTAGAGTTCGAGCAAGGGGAAGGAGGCGGGTCGATGATGCCCGATCTGACGCAGTATCTCTGGATCGTCTGGCTCGTGCTCGCACTGCTGTTCGTGATCGTCGAGCTGCTGACGCTCGAGTTCACCTTCCTGATGCTCGCTGCCGGCGCTCTGATCGGTGGGCTGGGCGTCAATCTCCTCGGCGGACCCTGGTGGCTGCAGGTGGGCGCGGCCGCGGCGATCTCCGCGCTCCTGCTGTTCACGATCAGACCCTTGCTGCTGCGCGCGCTGCGCCGCTCCTCGGGCGACGTCAAGACGAACGTCGATGCGCTCTACGGCATCGACGGCCGTGTGGTCGCGGCCTTCGTCGAGGGTGACGGAAGCGTGAAACTCGACAACGGGGAGACCTGGACCGCACGAGCAGCCTCCGGCATCCTCGACGCCGACCTCGAGCTCGGCACTCGGGTGACCGTCTACGCGGTGCGGGGCGCGACGGTCGAGGTCCGGCCCACCCACGTTCATCGCGAGAAAGAAGCTGACCATGGTTGACATCGGCTCGTTCATCGGACAGATCTTCGTCATCGTCCTGCTGCTGGTCGTCGCGATCTTCGTGGTCGTGGTGATCTTCCGCTCCATCCGCATCATCCCGCAGGCGTACGCCGGCATCGTCGAGCGGCTCGGCCGCTACCAGCGCACGCTGAGCCCCGGTCTCAACCTGCTGGTGCCGTTCATCGACCGCCTCCGACCCTTGGTCGACATGCGCGAGCAGGTCGTCTCCTTCCCGCCGCAACCGGTCATCACCGAGGACAACCTCGTCGTCTCGATCGACACGGTCGTCTACTTCCAGGTCACGGATGCGCGCGCCGCGACGTACGAGATCGCGAACTACCTCAGCGCTGTCGAGCAACTCACCACGACGACGCTCCGCAACGTGGTCGGCGGGCTGAACCTCGAGGAGGCCCTGACGAGCCGCGACAACATCAACGGCCAGCTGCGGGTCGTCCTCGACGAGGCGACCGGCAAGTGGGGGCTGCGCGTCTCCCGAGTCGAGCTGAAGGCCATCGACCCGCCGGTGTCGATCCAGGACTCGATGGAGAAGCAGATGCGCGCGGAGCGGGACCGTCGCGCGGCGATCCTGACCGCCGAGGGCTCGAAGCAGTCTCAGATCCTCGAGGCGGAGGGCCGTCGGCAGTCCGAGATCCTCCGCGCCGAGGGCGACAAGCAGGCGGCCGTGCTGCGAGCCCAGGGCGAGGCCGAGGCCATCGAGATGGTCTTCGACGCCATCCACGCCGGTGAACCCGACGACAAGCTCCTCGCCTACCAGTACCTGCAGACCCTCCCCAAGATCGCCGACAGTGCATCGAGCAAGCTGTGGGTCATCCCGAGCGAGATGACCGAGGCACTGAAGGGCATCGGCGCCGCCTTCGGCGGTCGCTCCGACGACACCCCTCGCCGTGAGCCGGGCTCGAAGCCGAAGCCGACCGGGCCGACCCGCGCCGCCGCCGACGCGGCGCTCGCCGCCGCCCGCGAGGCGGCGTCCGCCGCCGATGACATCGCCACGGAAGCGCGCAAGACCACACCCGGTGCCGCCGGCGGCGGAGCGGGTGAGGCACGCTAGACCTCGTGCACCCCTGGTTCACCGCTTCCGCACCCCCTCGCGTTCTGGCCCATCGTGGCCTGGTCACCGCGACAGACGCCGCGGACGGGATCGTTGAGAACTCGTTCGCCGCCGTCACGTCCGCGCACGCCGCCGGAGCTGCCTACGTCGAGTCGGACTGCCATATCACCTCCGACGGCGAGGTCGTGCTCTTCCACGACGTCGATCTGCGCCGCGTCACCGGCGACCCCCGCCCGATCGCACATGTCACCCTGCAGGAGCTCGACGACCTGATGTCCTCCCGGGGCGGCCTGGTCACCCTGCGCCAAGCACTGGAGACGTTTCCGGGTCTCCGCTTCAACATCGATGTGAAGGCGGCGGCTGCCGCCGTTCCGGCGGGACGCATCATCGCCGCGCACGCGGAGCGCGTGCTGCTGACGAGCTTCGACGACGACAGGCGTCATACGGCGCTGCGCGCCGCGACCGTCGGGTCGGCCCGCCCCGCGACATCGGCGGGGTCGAGGACGGTGGCGCGCTTCCTCGCCGCCGCTTCCCTACGTTCGATCACCATGGCGCGCAGAGCACTGGTGGGCGTCGATGCGCTTCAGGTGCCGGAGAGGCAGGGTCCGATGCGCATCGTCTCACCGCGCAGCGTCGAGCTCGCGCACGCACTCGGCGTCGAGGTCCATGTGTGGACGGTCAACGATGCCGCGCGCATGTCGACGCTCTTGGACTGGGGTGTCGACGGCATCGTCACCGACGTCGCCGACGTCGCCCTCGACGTGGTTGCGACGCGGTCGTCGACGCCGCCACGCGCGGGCGGCTGACGGCGCTGTGCATCGACTGTGAATGGCGTCTTCGCGGCGTCCGTTCGGATGATTCCCACAGGTCGTCGCGTTATACCTGATGACCGACGAGAGGACCACCCCCTATGGCAGACCGCAGTCTGCGCGGCATCCGACTCGGCGCCCAGAGCCTACAAAGCGAAGAGGGCGTCGTTTTCCACGACCGCGCGCAGCACACCTACTCGTGTTCGTCCTGTGGGCGAGACACGGTGATGACCTTCGCCGCCGACGCGGAGGTCCCGGAGGCTTGGGAGTGCCGCACCTGCGGCGCCGAGGCTCTTCTGCGAATCGGTGAGGGCACGGCCACGGTGGACCACAGCGGCGACAAGGCCGCCCGCACCCACTGGGACATGCTGCTCGAGCGTCGCACGATCCCGGAGCTGGAAGAGCTCCTGGAGGAGCGCTTGACCTACATCCGCGAACGACGCGGTGCGGCCGCCTCCACCGACAAGCTCAGCGCCTGAATCCCACTCATCGACCGGCGCCGGCTCCCTCGGGAGTCGGTGCCGTCGTCGTTCGCACGGGCGAACGACGGGAGAGCACCGTCACGACCACCGCGAGAGCGGTGATCGCCGCGAGGCTCCCCCACCCCAGGATGGCCTGAACGGCAGGGCCGACCACGACCGCGCCGGTGAGACCGGTGCGCAGCGGCACGTCGAGCACCATCGCGCCGGCGGTGTCCGTCGGCAACGACTCCAGGGTGACGCCCGAGGGATCGATGATCTGGCTGGTGCCCACCGTCGACAGATTGACCACCGCACGTCCGGTCTCGATCGCGCGCATGCGTGCGAAGGCGAGCTGCTGCAGGTTCTCATCGGTGTCACGGAAGTCGGCGTTGTTCGTCTGCAGCACGTAGATCTCCGCGCCGTCGCGGGCGCCCTCCCAGATGACGTCGTCGTAGATCACGTCGAAGCAGATCGCGAGGCCGACACCGATCCCGTCGACATCGAAGTACGGCGGATTGGATCCGGGCGTGTACTCCCGCTGGATCAGACCGATGAGGTCGGGCACGATCGCCTCGTAGAACCAGCGATCGGGCACATACTCCCCCATCGGGACCGGGTTGGCCTTGTCGTGCACCTGCTCCGCACCGTTCTCGGCCGTCCAGAGGATCGACGTGTTGAACACGTCGTCGCCCCGCTCCGTCGCAGCGTTCACGATGAGCGGCGCGTCGGCGCGCTCGCTCAAGCCGTCGAGCGCGGCCGCCGTCGCGGCATCCCGCAGCGGGTCGTATCCGATACCGCCCTCTGGCCACACCAGCACGTCGAGATCGTCCTCGAGGATCGGCTGGGACGCCTCGATCTGGGCGTTCAGCACCTCATACGGCTCCCGCTCATCGAAGTACGCAGACGGTCCGTTGCCCTGCACGGCACCGACCCGCCACGTGCCGACATCCGTCGTCGGGAACGCCGGCACCGCGACCAGAAGCACCGCGGCGACGGCCGCCGGCACGGCCGAGCGCACATCCCGGAGCCGACCCGCTCGGAGCCACTCGATGACGGCGGCGGTGAACACGACCATGAGGAAGGTCAGCCCGCTGACGCCCACCCAGGAGACGATGTGGGCGAGCGGACTCTCCGACTGGCTCATCCCGAGCCGCCCCCAGGGGAAGCCGGTGTAAGGCCAGGAACCCATGATCTGCTCGCGCAGGGTCCAGATTCCTCCCACCAGCACCGGCAGCCCGACGAGGTTGGCCCACCGTGAGGGCCAGATTCGCGGGAACCAGCGGTACGAGAGCGTCAGCAGAACCGATCCGAGCGCGATGAACAGCGTCTCGACACCCGCCAGCGCGAACCAGGGAATCACCCCGAGATAGCGGGTGATCCAGACGATGTGGATGAGGTAGAACGACGCACCGAAGGCGAGGCCGACCAGGAGCGCTCCGCCCACGCTGCGGCCGATGAGGGAGACGAGCGCGAATGCCACTCCCACGAATGCCAGGGGCCACCAACCGATGTCCGGGTAGGCGGCATCGAGGACCGCTCCCCCGACCAGCGAGGTCACGACGGCCGCCCACAGCGGCAAGACGGGCCGGATGGCCGGGGCGAGACTCACGCGTCCACCCTAATCCGGCGCCCCTGCGCGACTGCTTCGAGAAGGATCGGCACTCCGGGAGATCACACCGAGCTGTACGCGACGATCCCCCGCCGCACCGACTCGAGAGCACGCCGTGCGGTGCCGGCGAGTTCCGGTGGCGCGACGAGCGAGAGCTGGTCGAGCAGGTCGATCGTCTGCTTCGTCCAGCGGACGAAGTCGCCGGCTGCCATGTCGGCCTCGGCGAGCACGGTGTCCAGAGGCAGTCCGCGCGCCCACCCGTGCATCGCGGCGGACAGGTTCGGCGAAGGCGGTTCGGAACCGGGCAGGCGATGCTCGGTCTCGAGGTCGTCGAGCCGCTGCCACAGATCGGTCGTCTTCTCGAGGGCGATGCGGAATGCCCCGCGCGGCAGGCGCCGATCCCCGTAGCCGCCGTCGTCGCGACGCGGCTCGTAGACCAGCGCACACGCGATCGCCGCGAGCGAGGGAGCGTCGAGCGCGCTCCAGAGCCGCAGCCGAAGGCTCTCCGCGACGAGAAGGTCACGTTCGCCGTAGATGCGCTTCATCGTGCGGCCGTCGTCGGTGAGCGTCGTCGCCCCGTCGGCGGCGATCTCGACGTAGCCGACCTCATCGAGCACCTCGACGACGCGATCGAAGATCCGCGCCACCGTGCCGGTGCGGGAGTCGATCTGCCCGCGAAGCTTCCGCACGGTGCGATCGAGCTTGTGGTACCGCTCGGCCCAGCGCGCGTGATGCTCGCGATCGGGGCACTCATGACTCGGATGACGCCTCATGCGATTGCGCAGCGACTGGATCTCGCGCTGCCGGGCATCGCGGGTCGACTTTCCCGCGGTGACGTCCTTGCGATTGATCTTCTCGATGTCGCTCAGCTCGCGGCGGATCGCGGCGTACTCGACGAAGTCGCCGCGGTCGCATGCCATGGCATCGGCGTATCCCGCGAGCGACTCCTCGGCATCCTTGACCTGGCGCGCGATGCCGACCACGGCCCGGTCGGCCTGGAATTGCGCGAACGAGGACTCGAGGATCTCGCGCGCCTGCCCGCGACCGAAGCGGTCGATCAGGTTCACCGCCATGTTGTACGTGGGCCGGAAGCTGGAGTTCAGCGGGTAGGTGCGGCGCGACGCGAGCGCGGCCACCGCCTGCGGGTCCACGCCCTCGGTCCACTGCACCACCGCGTGTCCTTCGACGTCGATGCCCCGGCGTCCAGCACGCCCGGTCAGCTGCGTGTACTCGCCGGAGGTGATGGCCACCCGCGCCTCGCCGTTGAACTTCTCGAGTTTCTCGAGCACGACCGTCCGGGCGGGCATGTTGATGCCGAGCGCGAGCGTCTCGGTGGCGAAGACCGCCTTGACGAGCTTGCGCTGGAACAGCTCCTCGACGATCTCCTTGAAGGCCGGGAGGAGGCCCGCGTGGTGCGCCGCGACGCCGCGCTCGAGGTTGTCCTTCCACTCCCAGTAGCCGAGCACGCCGAGGTCTTCTTCGACGAGGTTGCGGGTGCGGTCCTCGACGATCTCCCGGATGAGGCTGCGCTCCTCGGGCGAGGTCAGACGCACGCCGGAGCGCCGCACCTGGATGACGGCCTGATCGCACCCGGCCCGGCTGAAGATGAAGAAGATCGCGGGGAGCAGATTCGAGCGTCGGAGAAGCTCAACGACATCCGGCCGATCCAGTCGCTCGATCCGCTGCGGATGCCCGGCTCGCTGGGGCCGCCTGCCGCCCCGGTGCGGTCGGCGGCCGCCACCCCCGTGCCGCCCGCTCTCGTAGCCGCTGCCGCGAGCCGAACGGATGCGCAGCAGCTCCTGGTTCACCTGGGCCGTTGCGACGCCGGCGCGGTCGTCGAACAGCGGCAGAAGGTCTCCGCGTACGAGGACGTGCTGCTCGAGAGGGACCGGTCGGGTCTCGGACACGATGATCTCCGTGTCCCCGCGCACCGCATCCAGCCAGTCGCCGAACTCCTCCGCGTTCGACACCGTCGCCGACAGGGCGATCAGTCGCACGGCCGGCGGGAGATGGATGATGACCTCTTCCCACACCGCGCCACGGAACCGATCGGCGAGGTAATGGACCTCGTCCATCACGACGAAGCGCAGCCCCTGGAGCGCGGGCGAGTCGGCGTAGAGCATGTTGCGCAGGACCTCGGTGGTCATCACCACGATGCGGGCGCTCGCATTGATGTTCGTGTCGCCGGTGAGCAGTCCCACCTCGTCCGGCCCGTACACGTCGACGAGTTCGCGGAACTTCTGATTCGACAGCGCCTTCATCGGCGTCGTGTAGAACGCCTTGTCGCCCGGGGCGGACATCGCCAGGTGGATGCCGAACTCCCCCACGATGGTCTTTCCGGCCCCCGTGGGCGCGGCCACGAGCACGCTGCGGCCCGACTCGAGCGCGTGGCATCCCGCGAGCTGGAAGGGGTCGAGGTCGAAGCGCTGCCGTTCGGCGAACTCGCTCGTACGGGGATGCTCGCGGTGCTCGTTCGCTCGGGCGAACCGCTCGGCGGGCGAGAGAGAGGTCACGACGACGACCCGTCCGCGAGGAACGCCTCTTCGCGCTTGCGTCGACGCCGATCGAACACCAGCGACACTGCGGCGGCGGCGAAGAACAGCACGACCAGGATGCCGGCGAGCAGGATCATCGACACCACGTCAGCGCCTGGCGTCGCGACCGCCGCGAAGATCGTCGCGACGAGAACGGCCACCCGCCAGCCCTTGAGGATGTCACGCCCGCTGATCACACCGGCGATGTTGAGGGCGACCAGGAACACCGGGAGGACGAAGGAGACCCCGACGACGATGATCAGCTTCATGACGAAGTCGTAGTAGTACTTCGCGTCGTAGAACGACGAGCCGCCCTCCGGCACGAAGGTGGCCATGATCTCCACGATGTGGGGCATCACCAGCAGACCGGTCCAGCATCCCGCGAAGAACAGCGGGATCGCCGCCGCGACGAACCAGATCGTGTATCGGATCTCCGTGCGGGTCAGACCCGGCATCACGAACGCCCAGATCTGCCACAGCCAGACCGGTGCCGACAGCACCAGGCCGATGGCGAAGGCCATCCGGATGCGCAGATCGAACGCCGAGGTCACCGTGCTGAACATGACGGCGACGTCGATCTCATCCCCCCGCTCGACGGCGATGTACCTGATGGGCTCCGTGATGAGCCAGATGACGAAATCCGTGATGAAGAAGGCCACCACCATGCCGACGACCAGCGCGATCGCCGCGATCATCAGGCGCTTGCGCAGCTCGACGAGATGCTGGCCGAGCGACATGCGCCTCTCACCGCGTCGGGGCTTCGCCGCCTTCGATGCGGGTGTGTCGGTCGCCACCGATCAGGGTTTCGGGTCGGATGCCCCGCCCGATGTCGGCGTGGACGGCGAGTCCGCGGTCGCCGACGGGGTGTCGGCGCGGTCACCGCCTCGAGGCGCGTCCTCGTCTTTCATCGCCTTCATCTCGCCCCGGAACACCCGGGCGGACTGGCCGACGCTCTTGGCGAGGGCGGGCAGCTTGGCGGCACCGAACAGCAGCAGGATGACCGCGAGGATCAGCAGCAGGTGCCATGGGCTGAATGCGTTAGCCATGAGGAAGACTCCAGATCGTTGACCTGTTCTCAGTCTAACCGCGCTATCGCGAGCGGGAACGGTGCTGGGCGCGGCGGGTCTCAGCTCGGGCCGTACAGTCGCAGAGCGCTCTCGGCCCAATCCGCTGCCGCACGGCGTGCGCCCTCGGGCTCCAGGATCTCGACATCGCCACCGAGCTTGGCGGCCAGACGGCGCAGACTGTTCTCGTCGGCGACGCGCATCGTGGCCACCGTCACGCCCCTCTCCGTCTCGGTGTCCGCCCGCCGAAGGTAGTCGCCCAGGAGCGCCGCCGACGCTGCGGGGAACCGGATGCGCACCACGAGCTCATCCGAACCGTCCGCGAACCAGTCGGGCACGGGATCGGCGGCGTGTGAGACCGTCAGATCCGTCAGTCGGATATCACTGACGCGGTCGAGGTGGAAGGTGCGCATCGCCTCGCGCAGGTGGCACCATCCCTGCAGGTACCACTGACCGTCGGCGATGCTCACCTTCACGGGGTCGACCGTGCGGGTGGTCGCCGGAGCATCGGGGGCCTTGTAGGCGAAGGCGACGGCGCGTCCGACGCGCAACGCCTCGGCGACGCGATCGCGTACCGCGTCAACGGGGGCGGGCGCGACGATGAGGTCGGCCGGGGTGCCGGAGGCGCCGCGGGCGAGCTTGGCGAGAAGTCCCGAGAACAGCTCGCTGTCCCCGACCCCGGGAATCCCGCGGGTGAGCTGAAGGCCGGCGAGGAGCGCAGCCGCCTCGCGCGCGGTGAGGCGCGGCGTGCGCTCGAGCGCGACCGAGTGCGTGATGACGATGCGGTCGTCCCGATCGAGCAGATCCCAGTCGATGTCGAACAGATCGTTGGCCATCTGCCAGAAGCCGCCGTCACCCGGCAGGCCGATGACGGTGAGCTTCTCCACCATCTCTCGCATCTGGTCGGGGGTGACGTCGAACTCCTCGGCCGCCTCCGCGACCGACACCTCCCCCTTCCCGATCAGATACGGCACCAGCTGCAGCATGAGCGCCGCGCGGTCGGTGGCGACGAGCGGCTTGCGCACGGGTTTCACGCGGCACCGCCGTGACGGGCGAGCGTCGAGCGCAGGCGCGTGAGGACGGCGTCCCGCAGCGCGGCGGGTTCGACCACCCGCACCTCCGGGCCGTAGGAGGCGAGCTCGTCGGCGAAGATGTGCACGTCGACGAAGGGCACGCGCACCCCCTGCTCGGCCGGCTGGGCGCGGCGCGCGAGTCGCAGCGCGGCTTCCGTCCCCGGTTCCACCTCGAGCAGCGCCACGTTGCGTGCTGCGACCTCCTGCAGGCCGGACAGCGCCCGCTCCCCCGCTCCCCGACGGAGCGCTGCGTCGAAGTACTCGCGCGTGGCGGTGACGGCGCCGACGATGCGCGACAGCAGGAAGGTCCGCTCCTCGTCGACGCCGAGGTCGTGCGCGAGCACGTGCCAGCGTCCCTCATACTCGACCAGGGCGAGGGGGCGCACACGCCGCGTGCGCGGGGCGGCGTCGCCGGGCTTCAGATACGGGAACGTCACGACGCGGGCGTGCTCGATCGCCTGCTGCAACGGCACGAACGCCGCGTCGTTGGTGCTCAGCCGAGGCGCGAACCCCTGGATCGGCGCATCCATGGGGATGCCGAGCGCGCGGATCTTGCGGAGGCCGGCCCGAGCCTCCACGGACATCGAGCTCTCGCTCCAGACGCTCCCGGCGAGGGTGAGGAGCGCGAGCTCGGCCGGCGAGAACTCCAGGTCGTCCGGGAGGGTGTACTCCGCCGCGGGCACGCGGTAGCGCGCTTCGCGCAGATCATCGGGGTCGGCCCAGTCGCCGATCGTCTCGATCGGGACGCCGAGGGCTCGGAGGTTCTCTTTGTCGCGCTCGAACATCTTCTCGAGAGCATCCTTGGAAGCTCCCGCTTCGCGCTGCTCGCGGTACCCGGTGACGTTGGCCAGGATCGTGTCCTTCGTCAGCCCCTGATCCGTCGCGGTGAGAGCCACCACGAGGTTGACCAGCCGCTCTTCGGGCGGGGTCTTCACGGATGCGGTGGCCACGACGCCAAGTCTAGGCAGGCCCGAGGGAAGACGAGGCTCAGGACGCCTCGTCGACGCCGAGGATGTCGATGACGAAGACGAGCGTGGAGCCGGCGGGGATCGCTCCGCTCGCCTGGTCGCCGTAACCCTGATCCGGTGGAATCACCGTGAGCACCTGGGACCCGACGGTCTGGCCCTCGAGCGCCGCGGAGAACCCGGGCACGACCTCGTCGAGCGAGAGCGCCGCGGGTGTCGTCTCCCACGTGGAGTCGAACACCTCGCGGTCTGCCCACGTCAGTCCGGTGTAGTGCACCCGCACGGTGTCGCCGGCCTCGACGACCTCGCCGTCGCCCTCGATGAGGGTCTGCACGACGAGCTCGTCGGGAGCCGCGGCATCGGGGATGATGACGCCCGGCCGGCCGTCGGGGGCGCGCACGACCGTGGGCATCCCGAGGCTCGAGTTGTAGCGAAGGTCGCCCTCGGCCTGCGGCAGATAGACCTTGCGGACGTCGACGACGGCGAGAAGCGACTCGTCTTCGGCGAGGCCGGCCTGGGCGGCGTAGTCGGGGTTGATCTCGTCGGCCGGGAGGCCGATGACGATGCGAGACCCCGCCTGAGCGCACTGCAGCGCCTCGGAGAGGCCGGGAAGCGCGGCGGCGATGTTCTCCATCGAGAAGACGTTCGTCAGATCACCGTCGTAGGCGGTCGCGGCGAACGGCTCCCCGCTGTCGCCGGCGTAGAACGAGTAGTCCATGACCAGCAGCTGCGAGTCCGTGGACAGCTCGGGTCCTTCGCCCTCCGACAGGCGCTCCACCGCCACCTCGTCGACGTGGAACGGGGAGTAGACCTCCACCCGCGGCTCGGCGTCGATGTCACCGGAGACGGTCGCGAGCGAGGCCAGGTCGGTGTCGCTCTCCACGCAGGTGGGCGCGGCGGCTTCGACGGTGCAGCCGACGAGGCCGACAGAGGTCATTCCGATGAGGGCGAGAGCAGCGGGGATCTTGCGCACCGGTTCATCCTAGGCGGTCGCGGTGCCTTCGTCCTCCGCGGCGGACGCGAGACGAGCGCCTGCGGCGGCACGCTCGGCCTCGCGCACACGCTTGCGGAGATTCTTGTCGGTGATCTCCCGATCCCCCACCGCGCCGGGTGTCCACAGCTCCACATCCTCATCGCCGTAGCTCGACTTCGACGCGCGGCGCTTCTGCTCCGGGGCCACCGCGCCGGGCGCGAGTCGTCGTGCCCACACCAGGAAGCCGGTGTGGGCGACCATGCGGTGATCGGGCCGCACCGCGAGCCCTTCGACGTGCCACCCGCGCACCATCGTCTCGTTCGCGTCCGGCTCGGTGAACAGCCCCGTTCCGCGGATGAACTCGGCCACGCGGCTCAGCTGCGTCGCCGTGGCGACGTAGCAGACCACGACGCCGCCCGGCGTCAGCGCGTCGGCGACGGCGTCGAGGCACTCCCAGGGGGCGAGCATGTCGAGGACCACCCGGTCGATCGTGCCCGGCTCGACCACGGCGGGGAGGGTCTCAGCGAGGTCGCCCAGCTCGATGCGCCACGTGGCGGGCACCTCCCCGAGGAAGGTCTCCACGTTCGCCCGGGCGACGGCGGCGAACTCCTCGCGCCGCTCGAACGACACCAGCGACCCGGTCTCCCCGATCGCGCGCAGCAGCCACAGCGACAGCGCACCCGAGCCGACGCCGGCCTCGACGACGCGCGCCCCCGGGAACACATCCGCCTCCGCCAGGATCTGCGCGGCGTCCTTCGGGTAGACGATCGCCGCGCCGCGCGGCATCGACATCACGAAATCGCGCAGCAGCGGACGAAGCGCAAGATACTCGTGACCGCCGCTGCCGGTGACGACGGACCCGTCGGGCTGACCGATCAGCGACGTGTGCCGCAGGACGCCATGGTGGGTGTGCAGCTCGCCGTCCTGACGCAGGGTGATGGTGTGGAGGCGGCCCTTCGGACCGGTCAGCTGAACACGGTCGCCGACCCGGAAGGGGCCGCTCGGGCGTGCGGCGGTCATCGGTTCTCCTCCGCGGTGCGGTGCGCCGCGTGCAGGGCGGCGAGGTCGTCGGCGGTGCGATCGGCGAGCGTCGGCCAGAGCTCGTGGGCGCCGACGCCCTCGAGCGACACCATGAGGGGTACGCCGAGCGTCACCGCCCCGGAGGCAGCGGCGGCGCGCACGCCGGTCGGCGAGTCCTCGACCGCCACGGCGTCCAGCGGTGACACACCGAGGGCCTCGCAGGCCTGGAGATAGGGATCGGGATACGGCTTGGGCCGCGCGACGTCGTCGCCGCCGACGATGACGTCGAACGCGTCGAAATCGATGAGCGACACCACGTGGTCGGCCATGCGACGCATGGACATCGTCACGAGCGCCGTCTTGATGCCGGCCGCACGCAGACTCCGCAGCAGCTCCTTCGCGCCGGGCCGGAACGGCACGCCCTTCTGCGAAAGCTGCGACATGACCTCGGAGGTCAGGTGGTCGACGATGTCGCCCTTGCTCATGCGCACGCCGGCCGACTGCAGGATGCCCGCGGAATCCTCCAGCGCGAGTCCCACCAGCTGCAGCGCCTGCTCGTGGGACCAGGTGCCCCCGAAGCTCTCGATGAGCGGTGTCTCGGCGGCCATCCAGTACGGCTCGGTGTCGACGAGGGTTCCGTCCATGTCCCACAGGACGGCGGCGATGCGCGGAGAATTCACCCGCCCATGCTACGCACCCGGCGTCCCGCCCACCGCCCGGATCGGGGCCGCCCGCGCCTGCCGCCGCGCCCGTGCGCGCGGAGCGTGCCTATCCTGGAGGGACCGATCGGGGAGGTTGTGTGGACGCACTGGGACGCCGCGTGCTGGTCGCCGCGTTCGACGGGTGGAACGACGCCGGCGAGGCCGCATCCGCTGCGCTTGCGCACGTGAAGGGCTCCGGCGACTACGAACCGGTGTTCTCCGTCGACCCGGAACTGTACTTCGACTACCAGTACACCAGGCCGCATCTGGTCGCCGACGCCGAGGGCCACCGCCGCCTCACCTGGCCGGAGGCGACGGTTCTCCGCCCGACGGAGCCGCAGGGCGACACCGAGCTGTGGCTGCTGACCGGGGTCGAGCCCGCTCGCGCGTGGCAGGCGTTCAGTGCGGAGTTCATCGACGTGGCCCTGCGCGAAGACATCACCGGCTTCGTGTCACTGGGGTCGATGATGTCGGATGTCCCGCACACGCGCCCGATCTCGGTCTTCGCCGGCAGCGAGAACGATCAGGTGCGCGAGACGCTCGGACTCGAACGCGGCAGCTATGAAGGACCGGTGGGCATCCTGTCCGTGCTGGGACATGCCGCCGACGCAGCGGGCATCCCCACCGCGAGCCTGTGGGCGAGCGTGCCGCACTACGTTGCAGGCCACACGCCGTCCCCGAAGGCATCACTGGCTCTGCTGGACCGACTCGAGTCGCTCACCGGCATCCCCGTCGGTCGCGGCAGCCTCGCGACCGAGGCGATCGCGTGGGAGGCGACCATCGACGCGGCCGCCGCCGACGACGAGGAGATGACGGAGTACATCCGACAGCTCGAGGAGAACCGCGACACCGTCGATTCCCCCGAGGCCTCGGGTGACGCGATCGCCCAGGAGTTCGAGCAGTATCTGCGGCGGCGCGGCGACGGTCCGTCCAAGCCCGGCCGCGACGACCGGCGCTGATCCCCTCTCGCGGGGGCCCGGGTCAGTACGCGTCGATGACGCCGAGGCTCAGCAGCACGATGAGGACGGTGCCGAGCGCGACGCGGTAGAGCACGAACGGCAGGAAGCTGTGCCGTGAGATCCACCGCATGAAGAAGGCGATCACGGCGAGAGCCACGACGAAGGCGACCACCGTCGCCAGGGCCGTCTCGCCGAGGGAGAACACCCCGGGCTCGTCCCAGCTCTTGAACAGCTGGTAGAAGCCGCTGCCGAACACGGCCGGGATCGCGAGCAGGAACGCGTATCGCGCCGCGGCGGCGCGTTCGTAGCCCATGAACAGTCCCGCCGTGATGGTGCCGCCGGATCGGGAGACGCCCGGGATGAGCGCCAGGCTCTGCGCGAATCCGTAGACGACGCCGTGGCCGACGGTGAGATCGTTCAGAGAACGACGCTTCGCCCCGACGTGATCGGCGATGCCGAGCAGAACGCCGAAGAAGATCAGCATCGCGGCGATGATCCACAGCGAGCGGAACGTGGTCTCGATCTGATCCTGGAAGAGCAGGCCCAGCACGACGATCGGGATGCTGCCGACGATGATCAGCCACCCCATCCGCGCGTCGGGATCGTTGCGGGGAATCCGGCCGAACAGGGCGAGGAACCAGTTTCGGATGATGCGCACGATGTCACGCCAGAAGAAGACCACGACGGCCGCTTCGGTGCCGATCTGCGTGATCGCGGTGAAGGCGGCACCGGGGTCCTCGGCGGTGGGCAGGAACTCGCCGAGGATGCGCAGATGGGCGCTCGAGGACACGGGCAGGAACTCGGTGAGTCCCTGCACGAGGCCGAGCACGATCGCCTCGAGCAGTTGCATGGGGTGGCCTTTCGGTGAGGTCAGCAGGTGCGCAGCAAGTCGCCGAGCACGCGCTGGCCGAACACGAGCGATTCGACCGGCACCCGCTCGTCGACACCGTGGAACATTCCGGTGAAGTCGAGATCAGCGGGAAGTCGCAGCGGCGCGAACCCGTATCCGGCGATCCCGAGGGACGCCAGTGCTTTGTTGTCGGTGCCGCCGCCCATGAGGTACGGGATCACCGGCACGCCAGGGTCGTGGCGAGCCAGCGCGGCGACCATCGCATCGATCAGGTCGCCGGCGAAGGGCACCTCGAGCCCGATGTCGGAGTGGACCACGTCGACGGCCACGTCGTCGCCGACGATCCGCTGGATGTCGGCCAGTGCCGCATCCTCCGTGCCGGGCAGCACCCGCACGTCGATGAGCGCTTCGGCACGGTCGGGGATGACGTTGTGCTTGTAGCCGGCGGTGAGCCCCGTCGGGTTGGTCGTCGTGCGCAGCGTCGAGCGCAGGAATCCCGCCGCCGGCCCGGTGCGCCGCGCGAGACTGTCGGCGTCGTCCCCGGCGGCGCCGGTCAGCTCGCCCAGCATGCGGGTGAACTCCCGTGTCGTGTCCGTGAGGTGCACCGGCCACTCGGTGCGTCCGAGGGCGGCGACCGCCTCGCCCAGCCGCGTGACGGCGTTGTCGTCGTGCACGCTCGAGCCGTGTGCGGCGCGTCCGGTCGCGACCAGCCGGATCCAGACCAGGGCCTTCTCCCCCACCTGCAGCAGATAGGCACGCCGCTCACCGACGTGGATCGAGTAGCCGCCGACTTCGCTGATCGCCTCGGTCGCGCCGGCGAACCATTCCGGGCGGTCCCGCACGACGAGGGAGGAGCCCTCGATGCCGCCGTTCTCCTCGTCGGCGAAGAACGCCAGCACGATGTCGCGGTCGGGCTGCTCCCCCGCACGGGCCATGTCGGCGACGGCCGTGAGGATCATGGCGTCCATGTCCTTCATGTCCACCGCGCCGCGCCCCCACAGCATCCCATCGCGGATCTCGCCGGCGAACGGGTCGACCGACCAGTCCTCGGCAATGGCGGGAACGACATCGAGGTGCCCGTGGAGCACGAGTGCCGGTCGGTCTGGATTGCGGCCCCGGATCCGCGCGTGCACGTTGGTGCGCCGCGGGACGGGCTCGTAGTAGTCGACGGCCAGGCCGAGATCTTCCAGGTAAGCGCCGACGTACTCGGCCGCCTCCCGCTCCCCCGCCGCATTACCGCCGCCGTGGTTGGTCGTGTCGAAGCGGATGAGGTCACGCGCCACGCGTGCGACCTCGGGGAGGTCGGAGGGGGTCGCCGGCATGCGCACCAGGCTACCGGGCCGGGACGCGTCGCTCGGACACGCGCGGGACCACCGCGCGTAGGGCGTTCGGTGCGGAACGTGCTAGGCTCGACCCTCGGTTGCGAAAGCTGCCGACCACCTGCGCGGGTGGCGGAATAGGTAGACGCGCTAGCTTGAGGTGCTAGTGCCCGTATTAGGGCGTGGGGGTTCAAGTCCCCCCTCGCGCACAGTCCGAAAGGGTCCCGATATCGGGGCCCTTTCGTCGTTACGCTCCGTCGCCGCTCCGTCGCCGCTCGGCGCGAGAAACCACAAACGCCGCGAGAAACCACGCCTTGCGTGGTTTCTCGGGGAGAACGGCGTTTTTCGACGGGAGGCGGCGAACGTCAGGCCACGCCGACGCCGAACAGCAGCCCCAGGACGTAGGTGACGGCAGCCGCACCCCACCCGATCGCGAGCTGGCGCAGCGCGCGACCCATCGGCGGTGCCCCCGACAGGATCCCGACGAGTGCGCCCGTGGCCAGCAGTGCGAGGCCGACGAGTGCGAGGGCGAGGAGGACCGCTGCGAGTCCGGTGAGCCCGAACAGCCACGGCAGTACGGGGATGATCGCGCCCGAGGCGAAGAACAGAAAACTCGAACCCGCGGCTCGCCAAGCGCCGCCGATCACGTCGTCGCCGTCGAGGTCGGCGGCCACGACGAGGGACGTCGAGCCGCCTTCGCGCGCCGAGCCGACCACCTGGCGGGCGCGCGCATCGGCCTCGTCGGCCGGCATCCCCCGCGTGCGGTACACCAGGGCGAGCTCGTTCGCATCGAGATCGAGGTGAGCGAGCGCGTCGTCGGCGTAGTCGCTCGGGCGCGCTGCCTCGAGCAGTTCCCGCTGAGAACGCACCGACACGTACTCGCCCGCCCCCATCGACAGCGCGCCCGCGAGCAGCCCGGCAATGCCGCTGAAGAGCACGAACTGCGGCGCTACTCCCGTCGCCCCGATGCCGAGCACGAGCGCGAGGTTCGACACCAGTCCGTCGTTGGCACCGAACACGGCCGCGCGGAACACCCCCGACAGGCGACGTCGCCCGCGCGCCGCGAGGCCTCGGACCACCTCGTGATGCACGCGCTCGTCGGCAGCCATCGCCGGCGTCGCCGCCGGATCGTCGTCGTACGGTGAGCGGGCCTCGGCGTTCTGCGCGAGAGCGAGGGCGAAGACCGATCCGAAGCGCGTCGCCATGAACCCGAGGATGACGCTGGATGCGCTGCGATGCGGCAGCCGTTCGGGCTCTCCGCCGAGAAGTGCGAGCCAATGCGCCTCATGACGGCCCTCGGCCTCGGCGAGGGCGATGAGGATGGCGCGCTCTTCGCCCGTACGGCGAGACGCGAGACGACGATAGACGTCGGCCTCGGCGCGTTCGTCGACGAGGTATCGCGCCCAGCGGCGTCGTTCCCTCGGGGTGGCGATCGGTGTGGTCTCGGGCACACTTCACGCTAGCCATCGCGGGCACCTACGCCACTCGTGTCGGCCGGTATTGCCAGCATTTCGGAGCTCCGAAGCCGCCGGAAGCGGTGCCGTCGACGTCAGGAGCGCACGCGGGAGCGCAGCACATCGATGCGGGACTGCAGCTGCGCCACCGTCGCCTGTGCGACCGCCGGTCCGCCGCACACCCGCCGCAGCTCGGCGTGGACGGCGCCGTGCGGCTCACCCGATTGCCGGGCATAGAGTCCCACGAGGCTGTTGAGCAGCTGCCGCTGTTCGCGGAGCGTCCGGTGCAGCGCCGGCGGGAGCGTCTGTTCCGGCGAAGGCGGCTGATCGGTGGCCGACTCCCTCGACTCGCGTTCCTTGCGATGCCGGCCCTGTCGGGCCTGACGCTGCATCAGAAGCTCGTGCACGTGCTCGGGTTCGAGGAGTCCGGGCAGACCGAGGAACTCCTCCTCCTCCGGGGTTCCCGGCACGGCCAGCTGACCGAATTCGCGCCCGTCGTAGAGCACGCGGTCGAAATGAGCGAACGATCCGAGCGCCTCATAGGAGAACTCCTCGGTGAGCGCGTCGGAAGCCTTCTCGTCGCGCTCGGCCGCGTCCATGAGGTCTTCCTCGGCGTTCCAGTCTTCGTCGCCGTCGGAATCGCGATCGAGGGCATGATCGCGCTGGCGCTCCAGCTCGTTGGCGAGAGCGAGCAGCTGGGGGACGTTCGGCAGGAAGACGCTCGCGGTCTCGCCGCGACGGCGCGCGCGCACGAACCGCCCGATGGCCTGCGCGAAGAACAGGGGTGTGGATGCGGAGGTGGCGTACACGCCGACGGCCAGGCGCGGCACATCCACACCCTCGGACACCATGCGCACCGCGACCATCCAGCGCTTCTCACCGCGCGCGAACTCCTCGATGCGCCCTGACGCCTCGGCCTCGTCGGAGAGCACCACCGTGGGCGCCTCGCCGCTGATCTGCTCGAGGATCGCGGCGTAGGCGCGCGCCGCGGTCTGATCCGTCGCGATCACGAGTCCTCCGGCGTCGGGCACATGCTCGCGCACCTCGCTCAGCCGTCGATCCGCCGAGCGCAGCACCGCCGGGATCCACTGCCCCTCCGGGTTCAGGGCCGTACGCCATGCCTGGGACGTGATGTCTTTCGTGTTGTCCTGGCCGAGGTGGGCCTCCATCTCCTCACCGGTCCTGGTGCGCCAGCGCATCTGCCCCGCGTAGACCAGGAAGATCACCGGCCGCACGACGCCGTCCTCGAGCGCGCGGCGATAGCCATAGCTGTAGTCGGTCCGCGAGAGTCGGATGCCCTTCGCGTCGGGGTGGTACTCGACGAACGGGATCGGCGCGGTGTCGCTGCGGAAAGGTGTGCCCGACAGCAGCAGACGACGCGTCGCGCGTCGGTACGCCTCCCGCAGCGCATCCCCCCAGCTGAGAGCGTCGCCGCCGTGATGCACCTCGTCGAGGATCACCAGCGTGCGACGGTCGAGCACGAGCTGCTCGTGCACCGAGGCCTTGACGGCCACCTGGGCATAGGTGACGGCCACACCGTGGTAGTGCCGAGCGGGAGCGACGTGACGATTGCTGAAGGCGGGATCCAGGCGGATCGACACCCGGGCAGCGGCATCCGCCCACTGCGTCTTCAGGTGCTCGGTCGGGGCGACCACGACGATGCGGTCGACGACGTCCCGCCGCAGCAGTTCCGTCGCGAGGCGAAGCGCGAACGTGGTCTTGCCGGCGCCGGGGGTCGCGGCAGCGAGGAAGTCGCGCGGACCGGAACCCGGACCATCGGGGCCGTCCATCGAGAAGTACAGGTCGAGCGCTTCGGCCTGCCAGGCACGCAGACGCTGCGCGGTGCCCCACGGAGCGCGTTGCGGGTACGTGGGCGAGAGGTGTTCGGCCGCGAAGCTCCCGAGGTGAGCGTCGGAAGGATGCGCGCCGTCGGCGGGAGGAGACTCGTCGAGCACCCGGCATCCCTCCCTGTCGTGTGATCCGCTGATGCGACTGACTACCTTAGACGAGCCCCGCGACGTCGGCTCCCGGCGGCGGCCGCGCGGGGATAGCCTCGTATCGGTCACGAACCGAAGGAGATCCATGGCAGGCGCGAGCGCGAACCGCACCCCGTTCGTCGAGAACACCGGACCGCATCCGTGGCGTCGTTACGTCGCGATCGGCGATTCGTTCACCGAGGGCATCGGCGATCCGGAGCCGGCTTCGCCGGGTGGGCATCGGGGATGGGCGGATCGGGTCGCCGAGGTGCTCGCCGACCAGGTGGAGGACTTCGCGTACGCCAATCTCGCCGTGCGGGGGCGCCTCATCGGGCAGATCCTGGCCGAACAGGTCGAACCCGCGCTCGCGCTCAAGCCGGACCTCGTGACGTTCTCGGCGGGGGGCAACGACGTCATCCGCCCGGGGAGCGACCCCGATGCCGTCGCCGAGCTGTTCGAGGACGCCGTCGCACGCCTGTCGCGCGACGGCGCGACCCTCGTGGTCTTCACCGGGATCGACACCGACTTCACGCCGGTGTTCCGCGGCATCCGCGGCAAGGTGGCGATCTACAACGAGAACATCCGCGCGATCGCCGACCGCTACGACGCGATCGTCGCAGACCAGTGGGCGCTGAAGGAGGTGCAGGACATGCGGTTCTTCGACGACGACCGCCTGCACATGAACGCGCTCGGTCACCACGAGGTCGCTCGCATGGTGCTTCGGGCACTGAACGTGCCCAACGATCTGCTCGCCATGCAGCCCGACCCGCTCCCCCGGCAGACGTGGCGCAAGGCCCGGTCCGGCGACCTGGTGTGGGCGCGGGAGTATCTTGTGCCGTGGGTGCTGCGCCGCGTGCGGCATCAGTCCTCCGGCGACCACGTCACCGCGAAGCGTCCCGATGCCCTGCCGCTCGGTGGTGCGGCCGGCCGCGTCATCGACGACGGGGATTGAGCGCCCAGACGGCCACCGCACCGGCTGCGGCGACGTTGAGGGAATCGACGCCGCCGGCCATCGGAATCGTCACGACGCTGTCGGCGGCCTCGACGGCGCGGCGACTGAGCCCGTCACCCTCGGCACCCAGCAGGAGCGCCACCCGATCGTGATCGGCGGCCGCGAACGCGTCGAGGCCGATGGCATCGTCGGACAGCGCGAGAGCGGCGAGATGGAATCCGGATGCGTGGAGCATCGTGCGCGCTTGCGGCCAGGCCGGAAGGCGGGTCCACGGCACCTGGAAGACCGTCCCCATGCTGACGCGCACACTGCGCCGGTACAGCGGGTCGGCACACCGCTCCGTGGTGAGCACGGCGTCTGCTCCCAGAGCCGCGGCACTGCGGAACACCGCTCCGACGTTGGTGTGGTCGACGATGTCCTCCAGCACCACGACCAGACGCGCTCCGGCGACGGTCTCATGCACGCTCGGAAGGGCCGGACGCGCCATCGAGGCGAGAGCGCCCCGGTGAACCGCGTAGCCCGTGACCTGCTCGGCGATCTCGGCCGGGACGACGTACACGGGGGTATCCGGATGCGCCGCGAGCAGCGAGTCCGCGTCGTCGAGCCACTTCTGCTGCACCAGAAGCGAGCGCGGAGCGTGACCGGCCCCGAGAGCGCGAGCGATGACCTTCGCCGACTCCGCGATGTACAGACCGCCTTGCGGCTCGCTCACGCGTCGGAGCGCGATGTCGGTCAGGTCGCGGTAGTCCCGCAGCCGGGGATCCCCCGCATCGTCCACGCGTTCGACCCGCACGTTCGGCTCCCTTCCTCGGCCCTGACGTAACATCCTCGCAACTGCAGGCGAATACACTCGCATCGGAGGTGACCGGGTGACACTCACGACGGCGGGCGGTGCGGCGCTCTCCCCCACGGTGGCGGACGCCATCGACGCCCTCGCGGGGCGGCGGGTCGCCGTGCTGACGGGCGCAGGCGTGTCGACCGACTCCGGGATCCCCGATTACCGCGGCGAGGGGGCGCCCGTGCGCACCCCCATGACCGTCGAGCAGTTCCTCTCCAGCGACGAGGCCCGGCGCCGATACTGGATCGGCAGCCACCTGGGATGGCAGGCTTTCGCCGGTGCCGCTCCGAATCCCGGGCACGCCGCACTCGCGACACTCGAGGAGCACGGCGTCACGACGGGAGTCATCACGCAGAACGTCGACGGACTGCACGTGCGCGCGGGGAGCCGCCGCGTCGTGGAGCTGCACGGCACGATGCGACGCGTCTTCTGCACCCACTGCGGACAGGTCTTCGATCGTCGCGACCTGGCCGAGAGAGTCGAAGCGGAGAACCCCTGGATCACCGTTCCCGACAGCGTGGAACTCGGGCCCGACGGAGACGTGCTTCCCGGAACCACGGACGGTTTCGTCGTGCCGGTGTGCACCGTCTGCGGCGGGATGCTGAAGCCCGACGTCGTCTTCTTCGGCGAGTTCATCCCCGCCGAGAAGTTCCGCGAAGCGGAGCAGCTCGTCCGAGCCAGCGATGCCCTCGTCGTGGCCGGATCCTCCCTCGTCGTCAACTCCGGCATCCGGCTCCTCGAGCGGGCCCGTCGTCGCCGACTCCCGATCGTCATCGTCAACCGCGGGCAGACCCGGGGCGACCGCCGGGCGACGGTGAAGGTCGACGCCGGCACGACGGAAGTGCTCCAGGCGTTCGCCGCCGCGTTGCCCGCCCGGGTCGGCGGCGCGTCTAGTCTCGAGGGGTGACCTCCCTCCTCCTCGTCCGCCACGGTGAGACCGATTGGAACCGCCAGCGGCGCATCCAGGGTTCCACCGACATCCCCCTCAACGAAGCCGGTCGGGCGCAGGCCGCTGATGCCGCGCGCCACCTGCGCGACATCCTCGACACCAATGCGCCCGTCGCCATGGCCGCGAGCGATCTGGGTCGCGCTCGCGAGACCGCGCAGATCATCGCCGACGCCCTCGGCGTGGGCGGCGTGGGTGTTTACCCCGATCTGCGCGAGCGCGCCTACGGTGAGGCGGAGGGCCTTCGACCCGAGGAGTTCTCCGAACGGTGGGGCTCCTGGGACCGCGCGGAGGTGCCCGGAGCCGAGGCGTGGCCGGATGTCCGGCGCCGCGCCCTGCGCGGCCTGCGCTCGGCGGTCGGCGACGCCCGCAGCCGTACGGCGCCGGGGAGGAGCACCGTCATCGTGGTGAGCCACGGCGCGCTCATCCGCGAGGTGATCCGCCACGCGAGCGCGGGCGAATTCCCCCTCGACGGTGAGCGCCTGCCGAACGGCTCGATCCACCGCCTCCGCTTCGAGCACGACCATCTGAGTCTGCTCTCGTACGAAGCCGCCGAGGATGCGCTGCGCATGACCGCGACCACCGAGGCCGTCGCGCCGGCCGGCCGCACGGCCTGACTCACGCGCCGGGGGCGACCTCCGCGCGTCGAACGATCGATCGCGCATGCCGAAGCACGGGCTCGTCGACCATCCGTCCGCGGAAGGTGAAGACACCCCGCTCCCCTTCGGCCGCCGCGAGGACCGCCCGCGCCCACGTCGTCTCATCGGCACCGGGCGCATAGGAACGGCGGATGACTTCGACCTGCGACGGATGGATGCAGGCGGTCGCCGAGAAGCCGGAGGCGGCCGCGTCGACCGCTTCGCGTGCGAGACCCTTCGTGTCGGCGATGTCGAGGTGCACCGCGTCCACCGCGATCCCGCCGTTGGCCCCCGCCGCCAGGAGGACCCGGGCGCGCGCTGTGCGTGCGATGTCACGGTAGCGTCCGTTCTTCTTCCGGCTGGAGGTGCCCCCGAGGCTGGCGACGAGGTCTTCGGCGCCCCACATCAGGCCGGAGACGTTCGGCAGCGACGCCAACGCCTCGGCGGCCACGATTCCGGTGGCCGTCTCGCACAGTGCGATCACCCGGAATCGCGCGTCGATTCTCGCGAGCTGGCGCGGATCTTCCGCCTTGGCGACCATGATCGTCCGGAAATCGGTCTGCGAGAGAGTCGCCATGTCCGCCACGAAGTCCGCCGTGCCCGTGGCATTGACCCTCACGATGACGCGATCGGGGTCGAGCTCGGCCTCGATGAGGGCGCCGCGTGCACCCGTCTTCGCCCCTGAGGCGACCGCGTCCTCCAGGTCGATGATCACCGCATCCGCGCGAGCCGCCGCGGTGGCGAAGCGTTCGGGCCTGTCGGCGGGGCAGAAGAGCAGAGCCGGTCCCCACGGTGCGTCGGTCATGACTCCCCTTCCGGATCGGGTGCGAACCACATCAGTGCCGTGCGCGTCGCCGTGGCGACCACGTCGTCGCGCTGGTTGCGTCCGGTGTGACGCATCGTCACCACGCCCTGTCCCGGCCGCGACGCGGATGGTCTGACCGCGAGGATCTCCGTCTCGGTGTAGAGCGTGTCACCGTGGTGCAGCGGGGCCGGAAACGTGACGTCGGTGAGTCCGAGCTGCGCGACGAGCGTGCCCTGCGTGATCTGGGTCACCGAGGCCCCCACCATCGTGGCGAGGGTCCACATCGAATTGACCAGCCGCTCGCCGAACGGCTGCGTCGCAGCGTAGGCGGCATCCAGGTGCAGCGCCTGAGTGTTCATCGTCAGAGCGGAGAAGAGGGTGTTGTCGGTCTCGGTCGCCGTCCGGCCCGGTCGGTGCCGGTATCGCGCGCCGACCACGAGCTCGTCGGCGTAGAGACCGCGCTGCTCGACCACGTGGTCGGACGGCGGGTGGGAGGAACGAGCGTCGGCGGCATCCATCGCGGCCACGCTACCCCGCGAGTCCGAGCGCCCGCGAGATCACCAGCAACTGCACCTCGGTGGTGCCCTCGCCGATCTCGAGGATCTTCGCGTCGCGGTAGTGCCGCGCGACGGGGAACTCGTTCATGAAGCCGTTGCCCCCGAAGATCTGCGTGGCGTCGCGGGCGTTGTCCATCGCCGCCTCCCCGGCGGTGAGCTTCGCGATCGCCGCCTCGGCCGTGAAGGGCCGACCCGCGCCGCACAGCCGGGCCGCGTGGTGCCATGCCAGGCGCGCGGTGTGCACGCGCGCCTGCATGCGCGCGATCGTGAACTGGATGCTCTGACGCGAGGCCAGACGCTCTCCGAACACGACGCGCTGCCGCGCGTAGGCGATCGCCTCCTCCAGGCACCCTTCGGCGGCCCCGGTGGCCAGCGCCGCGATCGCGATCCGCCCTTCGTCGAGGATGTTCAGGAAGGCGGCGAACCCGCGTCCGCGCTCGCCCAGCAGGTTCTGCTCCGGCACACGCACCCCGTCGAAGGCGAGCGGGTGCGTGTCGGAAGCATGCCAACCCACTTTGTCGTAAGCCGGTCCGACGGTGAAGCCCGGCGTTCCGCTGGGCACGATGAGCGTCGAGATCTCCTTTCGGCCGTCGCGCTCACCCGTGACGGCGGTCACCGTGACGAAACGCGTGATCGGCGTGCCGGAGTTCGTGATGAACTGCTTCGCGCCGTCGATGACCCACTCGTCACCCTCGAGGCGAGCCGTGGTGCGCGTGGCGCCCGCGTCGGATCCCGCCTCGGGTTCGGTCAGGCCGAACCCGGCCAGGGCTCGCCCCGCGACGAGGTCGGGCAGCAGTTCGTGTCGCTGCTCCTCCGAGCCGAAGCGGTGCACGGGCATCGCACCCAGGCTCACCGCCGCCTCGAGGGTGATGGCAATGGACTGGTCGACGCGCGCGAGGGCCTCCACGGCCAGGCACAGCGCGACGAGGTCGCCGCCCTGCCCGCCGACGTCCTCCGGGAACGGCAGTCCGAACAGGCCGAGTTCGCCCATCTGTGCGACCACGTCCATGGACAGCGTCCGGGTGCGGTCCGCTTCGTAGGACTGGGGTGCGACGACGTCCTCGGCGAACTCCCGCACCAACCGTGCGAGCTCGCGCTCCTCGTCGCTCAACCCGTGATGTTCCATGTCTCCCTCTCCCTCCGCTGAGCACGCGACCGCGTCATGCGTCGGTCGGTCCGGCCACGTCGACGACCACGTCGCCGCGGCGCACGTGATCGCCCATGGCGACGCGCAGCCGCACTCGCCCGGCACGTGGCGCGAGCACCGGGTGCTCCATCTTCATGGCTTCGATCGTCACCAGCACCGCACCGGCGGCGACCTGTTCGTCGTCAGTGACGTGGACCGCCACGACCGAGCCCGGCATCGGCGCGACGGCATCGAGGGCGTCGACGCCGGTGCTCCCGCCGGACGCCGTGCGCCGGCGCCGTGCGACCTCGTTGCGGGTGAGCGGCCTCGCCGACACCGTCTCGCCGCGTCGATGCGCCCACCAGGTGCCGTCGCTGGCGCGTGCCACGATCGCCTCGGCAGCCGCGGCGTCATCCGCTGCGGCCTCCTCGATGTCGTCCTCGACGAGGAAGGGGATGCGGGCGCCGTCGGCGCCGGACAGGCGCCATCCGTCCCGGCGGCCCCACGGCGAGCCGGTCGCGGGCGCAGGATGCCGGCCCAGCTCCGCGGCCGCCCACCGGGCGAGGACGTCCGCGTCGGGTCGGGTCACTCGGGGGATCTGACGTCGTCCGATGAGTCCGGTGTCGAGGCGACCGGCGCGCACATCCGCGTCACGCGCGAGAGCGCGCAGGAAGGAGATGTTCGTGTCGACGCCGAGCACGATCGTTTCCGCGAGGGCTCGGTCCAGAGCGTCCCACGAATCCTCCCGTGTGGACGCGTGACTGATCACCTTCGCGATCAGCGGGTCGTAGTGCTCCGTCACGGTGGCACCGGTCTCCACAGCAGCATCTGTGCGCACCCCCGGCGCCGCCCGCCACATCGCGATCTCACCGGTCTCGGGGAGGAATCCCCGCGTCGGGCTCTCCGCGTAGACCCGCGCTTCGACGGCGTGACCGTCCAGGCGCACGTCGGCCTGCGCGATCGGCAGCCGTCCCCCCGCGGCGACATCCAGCTGCATGGCGACGAGGTCGCGCCCGGTGATCATCTCGGTGACGGGGTGCTCGACCTGAAGCCGCGTGTTCATCTCGATGAAGAAGTACTCGTCCGGGCGATCCGCCGCCACGAGGAATTCGACCGTGCCCGCACCCCGGTAGTCCACCGATCTCGCGGCCGCGCACGCGCTCTCGCCGATCCGGGCGCGCGTCTCATCGTCGATCGCGGGCGAGGGCGCCTCCTCGATGACCTTCTGATGCCGCCGCTGCAGCGTGCACTCGCGTTCGCCGAGGTGGATCACCCCGCCGTGCGCGTCGGCCATGATCTGCACTTCGATGTGCCGCGGCGCCTCGATGAGTCGTTCGATCAGGAGGGCGTCGTCCGCGAACGACGCGCGGGCGATACGCCGCGCGGAGGCGATGGCGTCGAGCAGCCCGTCCTGCTCGCGGACCACCTGCATGCCCTTGCCTCCACCGCCGGCGGAGGGCTTCACGAGCAGCGGGTATCCGATCGCCCGGGCCTGACGGAAGATCTTCCCCTCCGTGCTGGCTCCGACCTCGAAGCCGGGCAGCACCGGCACCCCGTGCGCCGCGACGTGAGCTTTCGCGCGGATCTTGTCGCCCATCACCTCCAGAGCGCGATCGCCCGGACCGATGAAGACGATCCCTGCCGCGTGACACGCCCGCGCGAACCCCGCATTCTCCGACAGGAATCCATAGCCGGGGTGGATGGCCTCCGCGCCGGTCCGACGCGCGGCGCGGATGATCGCGTCACCGTCGAGGTAGCTGGCGATCGCCGGCGCCGGGCCGATCCCGACCGCCTCGTCGGCTTCCCTCACGTGGGGGGCGTCGGCGTCGGCGTCGCTGTAGACCGCGACGCTGCGGATTCCGCGTCTGTGCAGCGTGCGGATGACACGTCGGGCGATCTCGCCGCGGTTGGCGACGAGCACGGTGGCGAAGGGACTCTCGTTCATGTCACATCCGGAACAGTCCGAGTCGTGGCTCGGCCAGGGGAACGCGCGTGACGACGTCGAGCGCCAGCCCCAGCACATCGCGTGTGTCGGCGGGGTCGATGATGCCGTCGTCCCAGAGTCGGGCCGTGGCATAGTACGGATCGCCCTGCTCCTCGTAGCGGGATCGGATCGGGGCCTCGAAGGCCTCCCGTTCGTCTGTCGTCCACTCCTCGCCCCGCACCGCCATCGCATCCTCGCGCACGGTGGCGAGCACCGCCGCGGCCTGACGCCCGCCCATCACCGAGATGCGACTGCCGGGCCAGGACCAGAGGAAGCGCGGTGAGGAGGCGCGTCCGCACATGGAGTAGTTGCCCGCGCCGAATGATCCGCCGATCACGACGGTCAGCTTCGGAACGCGGGTCGTGGCGACGGCGGTGACCATCTTCGCGCCGTCCTTCGCGATCCCCCCGGCCTCGGCGTCGCTGCCGACCATGAATCCGGAGATGTTCTGCAGGAACACCAGCGGAACACCACGCTGGTCGCACAGCTCGATGAAGTGCGCGCCCTTGAGGGAGGACTCGCTGAAGAGGACGCCGTTGTTGGCGACGATTCCCACGAGATGACCGTGGATGCGCGCGAAGCCCGTGACGAGTGTGGTGCCGTAGCGACTCTTGAACTCGTGGAAGTCCTCGCCGTCGATCAGACACGCGATGACATCGCGGACGTCGTAGGGCCGATTGACGTCGAGAGGGACCAGGTCGTAGAGGTCGGTCGCCGGCCGACCGGGGTCACGCACGACGACCGCCTCCGTGCGCGGCGGGGCGGGAAGGGTCGAGACGATGTCGCGCACGATCTGGAGGGCGTGATCATCGTCGTCGGCGAGGTGGTCCACCACCCCGGAGCGCTCGGCGTGGAGTCGGCCCCCGCCGAGGTCCTCGGCGGTCACCACCTCGCCGATCGCCGCCTTGACCAGAGGTGGACCGCCGAGGAAGATCGTGCCCTGGTCTCGCACGATCACCGTCTCGTCGCTCATCGCGGGCACATAGGCACCGCCGGCGGTACACGAGCCGAGAACGGCGGAGATCTGCGGGATGCCGGCGGCCGACAGTCGAGCCTGGGTGTAGAAGATGCGCCCGAAGTGGTCGCGATCGGGAAAGACCTCATCCTGCATCGGCAGGTATGCGCCGCCGGAGTCGACGAGGTAGATGCACGGCAGTCTGTTCTCCCCCGCTATCTCCTGTGCGCGCAGATGCTTCTTCACCGTCATCGGGAAGTAGGCGCCGCCCTTCACGGTCGGGTCGTTGCAGACGACCATGACGTGGCGACCGTGGACGAGCCCGATCCCGGCGACCACGCCCGCGGCCGGCGCGACGCCGTCGTACAGTCCGTCCGCCGCCAGCGGCGCCACTTCCAGGAACGGGCTGCCGAGGTCCAGCAGGCGCCGGATGCGCTCGCGCGGCAGCAGCTTCCCGCGTGAGACGTGTCGCTCGCGCGCCGCGTCCGGGCCGCCGCGCGCCACCTCGGACAGCCGCCGGCGCAGCCGGTCCGCGAGCTCCGCCTGACCCGACGACGCCTGGGCGCGGGGCGCCTGGACCGAGGATGCCTCCATGCCCGTCTCCTTCGACGTCACGATCTCGTCACGCACGTTGTCGCCGATGACGAGCGTTGGCTAGTGTTTACATCACAGTTAGCGCTGACTAACTGAGCACCACGTTAGCGAGGATTAACTGAGATGACAAGGAGCGCCACGGATCGTGAGCGCGCCAAGACGGATCGCCATGACGCGCTGCTCCGCGAGGCCGCACGACTGTTCGCCGATCGCGGGTTCAGCGGCGTGAGTCTGGAGGACCTCGGCGCCGCCGTCGGCGTGTCGGGACCGGCCGTCTACCGGCACTTCTCGGGCAAGCAGGCTCTCCTGGCGGCCATCCTCGTCGGCGTCAGCGAGCGACTGCACGCGGGTGGGACGGAGGTCGCCGCCGCGCACGACACGGCCGCCGACCGCCTGGTCGCTCTCGCGCGCTTTCATGTCGCCTTCGCCCTGTCCGAAGCCGACGTCATCCGCGTGCAGGACCGCGATCTCGCCAATCTCTCCGATGGCGACGCCCGGACGGTACGGCGTCTCCAGCGGGACTACGTCGCCATCTGGACGGACACCCTCGGCGCGCTGCTGCCGCACGCGGAGCCGGCCGAGCTGCGCGTGCGCGTCTACGCCTGCTTCGGTCTCATCAACTCCACACCGCACAGCGTGCGCGGCGTTCGCTGGAGTGTCCCGGACGGCCCAGCCGCGCCGGTCCTGGAGGCGATGGCGCTGGCGGCCCTCACCGCGGACGCCGACGCCTGATCGGGCGCTCACGCCAGGAGCATCGCGCGTGCAGGGTCAGCCAGCAGCGCGCCCACGTCCCGCAGGAACGACGCAGCCTGTTCGCCGTCGACGACGCGATGGTCGAAGGACAGACTCAAGGTGACGACACTCCGCAGTGCGATCGCGCCTTCGTGCTCCCACGGCATGCGCCGGACCGCACCCAGGGCGAGGATGCCGGCCTCCCCCGGATTGAGGATGGGCGTTCCGGCATCGACGCCGAACACGCCGACGTTGGTGATCGAGAACGTGCTGCCGGTGAGTTCGGCGGGCGTCGACCGCCCCGACCGGGCACGCTCGGTGAGGGCGGAGAGCTCGGTCGCGAGTTCTGCGAGCGTCATCGCGTCGGCATCCGCGATGCGCGGCACGAGAAGACCGCGCGGGGTCGCGGCGGCGATCCCGAGGTTCACATAGCCGAACTCCACGATCTCGCCGGCGCGCTCGTCCCACCGCGCGTTGAGCGACGAGTGGCGCCGGAGCGACAGACAGACGGCCTTGGCGGCCACGGCCAGCACACCGATCCGGGCAGGCGCCGCATCCCCCCGGACGCGCGCGATGAATTCCATCGTCTCGGTCGCGTCCACCGTCAGGAACGTGGTGGCGTGCGGCGCCGTGAAGGCGCTGGCGACCATCGCCTCCGCGGTGCGCCGACGCACGCCGCGGACCGGTACGCGCGTTTCCCGCTCGCCAGCCGGTTCCTGCGAGGGGGCGCGCTCGCGCGAGGCTGCCGGCGTGCGTCCCCGTCCGGCGACGTCTTCGACGTCTCGACGCGTGATGAGCCCGTCGGGACCCGCGGGCGTGATCAGGGCGATATCCACGCCGAGCTCCTTGGCCAGCTTCCGCACCGGTGGAGTGGACCGCGGTCGCTCGGCGAGGATGTCGGCGGCCGTGTCGGTCAGACGGATCGCGTCATGAGGTGCGGCCTCGAGGATCGCCGTGTCGGCGCAGGCGCTCGATTCCCGGGCCGCGGCACGGCGACGACGTCGCCGTGCGGGTGTGCCGACGGCCGCTCCGTAGCCGACGAGGTTTGCCGGCACGGGCTCATCCTCCGCCTCCCGGGTCGCAGCGACCTCGACGGCATCCCCTTGGCCCCCGCCCGCTCCGCCGGTCCCGTCTCCTCCGGCGTCGCCCGACGCAGCAGCGGTGTCGACGCTCACCAGGACGGCACCCACGTCGACGACGTCGCCCGGCGCCGCGTGCAGTGTCCTGACCACCCCGGCGAAGGGCGAGGGGATCTCCACGACGGCCTTGGCCGTCTCGACCTCGGCGAGCGTCTGATTCAGCGACACCGTGTCGCCCTCGGCGACGTGCCACTGCACGATCTCGGCCTCCGGCAGCCCCTCGCCCAGGTCCGGGAGTCGGAAGTCCTCGCTCATCGAACCGCCTCCTCCGCCTCCGGGATGGCCACCTCGTCCTCGAACCCCGTCGGGCTCGCGGGTCGTCCCAGCACCCGGTCCACCGCATCGAGGATCCGATCCAGATCGGGCAGGTGCAGTGCTTCGAGCTTCGCCGGCGGGTAGGGGATGTCGTGCCCGGTCACCCGTTCCGGCGGCGCCTCGAGGTAGTGGAAGCATCGCTCGACGAGGCTGGTGATGACCTCGGCCGCCATCCCGGCCTCACCGCCGGCCTCGTGGGTGACGACGACCCGGCCGGTACGTCGCACCGATGCCGCGAGCGTGCGGTAGTCCACGGGTGACAGGGAGCGCAGATCGATGACCTCGATCGACACGCCGTCCTCCTCGGCGGCGGCCGCGGCATCGAGCGCGGTCGTCACCTGGGCCCCGTACGTGACCAGCGTCACATCATGTCCGGGGCGGGCGACACGCGCAAGGCCCATCGGCGAGGCGTCGGCGAGATCGACGTCGAGGTCGACGTCGCCCTTGCGGTGGTAGAGCCGTTTCGGCTCGAAGAAGACGACCGGATCGTCGCACGCGATCGCCTGCCGGAGCATGACGTACGCATCCTGCGGCTGCGACACCGCGATCACCCGAAGGCCGGACGTGTGCACGAAGTAGGCCTCCGGCGACTCGGAGTGGTGCTCCGCAGCCCCCACCCCTCCCGCCCAGGGGATGCGGATGGTGAGCGGCATGCGCACGCGTCCTTGCGTGCGATAGTGGAGCTTCGCCACCTGACACACGATCTGGTCGAAGGCCGGGTAGACGAACCCGTCGAACTGGATCTCGACCACGGGTCGGAATCCGCGGTAGGCCAGCCCCACCGCGGTGCCCACGATGCCCGCCTCCGCGAGAGGGGTGTCGACGACGCGCGCCGGCCCGAACTCGTCGAGGAGCCCGTCCGTGACGCGGAAGACGCCGCCCAGACGCCCGATGTCCTCCCCCATCAGCACGACGCGCTCGTCGTCGCGCATCGCTCTGCGCAGACCGTGGCCGAGCGCTGCAGCCATCGTCAACCGGCTCATCGCGCGTCCTCCTCGTCGTCGGCGAATCCGTCGAGGTACGCCCCGAACCGGCGACGTTGTGCCGCGAGCGCGGTGTGCGGCTCGGCGTAGACGTCGTCGAACACCGCGAGCGGCTCCCGCGAGCGCGCGTGGAGTGCCGCGTCCCGAACCGCTGCCGCGAGCTCATCCGCCCGGTCCGCCACGCCGGCTTCGAAGGCGTCGTCCCACGCGTCCTCGGCCTTCAGGAGCGCCTCCAGCCGCATGATCGGGTCGCGCTGCGCCCACGCCTCGAGGTCTTCCGGAGCGCGATAGCGCGTCGGATCGTCGGAGGTCGTATGAGGCCCCATGCGATACGTCACGGCCTCGAGGAAGGCGGGGCCCGCTCCGGAGCGCGCATGATCGGCTGCCCACCGCATGGCGGCCAGACACGCGAGGACGTCGTTCCCGTCGATCCGCATGCTCGGGATGCCGAAGCCGGGCGCGCGCCCGGCGATCGGGAACCTCGCCTGCACCGTGACCGGCTCCGAGATCGCCCACTGATTGTTGGAGCACACGAAGACGACCGGAGCGGCGAAGGACGACGCGAAGACCATCGCCTCGTTGACGTCGCCCTGGCTCGTGGCGCCGTCGCCGAAGTAGGCCACGGCGATCTCCCCGCCGCGGTCGCGCTGGATGCCCATCGCGTACCCCACCGCGTGCAGCGACTGCGCCCCGATGATGATCTGCGGGGGCGCGGTGCGCATGCGCTGCGGGTCGTAGGTCGCGTGGACCTCACCACGCCAGGAGAGCACGACATCCGCGGGCTCCGCGCCGCGCACGAGCCCGACTCCGAGCTCGCGGTAGCTGGGGAACACGAAGTCGTCAGGCCGCAGGGCGCGAGCGGTGCCGACCTGCGCCGCCTCCTGCCCTCGGCAGGGTGCCCAGAGGCCCAGCTGACCCTGACGTTGCAGCGCGACCCCCTCGGTGTCGACGCGCCGGACGAGCGACATGTCCCGGTACAGGTCCCGCAGGAACGCATGATCGACGTCGTCGACCCAGGGATCGAGTTCACCGTCGCAGACGCGAGTGCCGTCAGCGCGGATCAGACGGGCGACCTCGTCGATGTCGGTCGCGGGATCAGCGGTCGGATTCAGGGTGTGCATCGTCGTCATCCCCTCCGGCGGTCCTGCCCTCGTGAGGCCGAATCCGCCGCGTCGGCCGGCATCCTCGCCGGTGCTGCCGACGATACGGCGGTATAACACCTAGCTCAAGCATGCGCCCGCACCATGAGCATGTTGCGTACATCCACCCCCGTCATGCGTGCTAATGTCTCGCACTATGACCACTCTGGACCGCACCGATCTGGAACTGCTCTCGGCCCTGTCCGCCGACCCCCGCGCGACGGTCGTCGCCCTCGCCGAACGACTCGGCCTCTCGCGCAACACGGTCCAGGCACGCATGGCCAGACTCGACCGTTCCGGTGTGTTCCTGTCCTACGAGCGCGCGATCTCGGCATCGGCCCTCGGCTTCCCGATCGAGGCGTTCATCAGTGTCATGGTGCGGCAGGCGGACCTGCCCCGCATCCGCGCGGAACTGGCCCGCGTTCCCGAGGTCGTTCAGGCGGACGGATTGAGCGGTCAGGTCGATCTGCTCGTACGCGTCGCATGTCGCGACACCCAGCACCTCTTCGACACGGATGGCCGCATCCTGGCCATCGACGGTGTGGAGCGCACCGAGACCTCTCTCATCATGGGAGAGGTCATCGGGTACCGCGTGGCGCCCTTGATCGATCTCGCCATCCGCGAAGCCTGAGCCGCGCGGAAGACGCTCACGCGGCGAGGAAAGCCTCGATGGCCGCCGCCGCCGCCTGGGGCGTCTCGTAGTGGATGAGATGCCCGACGTCGGGAATCTCCACGAGCGTCGACTCCGCGAACGTGGCCGCGAGCAGGCGCTCGGCCTCGATCGGAGTGATGTCATCCCTGTCAGCGGCGATCAGGAGCGTCGGCACCGTGATGCGCGGGGCGAATTCCCGCACGTCGTGCGAGACGGAGGCGACGAATGCGTCATGGAGCACGTCGCGGTCGGCGAATCGGGAGAAGTAGGTGTCGTGCTGGTCGTGCACGAACCGACGCACCTCCGCATCCTTCGTCTTGGCCATCGACACGCTCATCACCCGCACGATGACGCCGTTGCGGAGCAGCGCCTCCCCCAACGGTCGAGGAAGGGCCGCACCGGCCCGGTAGTACAGCACGGCAAGGCGGGTGAGGATGCCGCGGGGCCCCTCGAGCGCGGGCGCGCCGATCGGGTTCACCAGGACGAGCCGCGGGGTCGCCAGCCCGTCTGCCACCGCGGAGGCGGCGATGATCGAGCCGAAGGAGTGCCCCAGGACGACCGCGCCGGGTGCGACCGCCGCTGCGAAGGCGATCAACCACCGCGTGTAGGTGTCGATGTCGTGCGTGAGGCCCGGGATCGAAGGTGTCTCTCCGAAGCCCGGCAGATCCGGCATGACGAAGCGCACTCCCGGCAGGAACGCCGCGACCGGTTCGAGACCGTGATGCTCGCCCCGGAATCCGTGGACGGCGAGGATGGTCGTCGTGGCATCGCTGTCGCCGTACTCCCACCAGACGGTGGGCGACCCCAGCACCTCGGTCTCGTGTCGCTGCACCGGGATCGCCGCGAGACGCGCGGCGTAGGGGTGCGGAGCGGACACCCGCCGAGTCTACGCGGGACGCCGTGCGCACAACGACGACAGCCCCGCCGAAGCGGGGCTGTCGTGAACGGGCTGCTTACTTGGAGCCGAAGTTCTTGAAGCGCTGGTTGAACTTCTCGACGCGGCCGGCCGAGTCCATGATGCGCTGCTTGCCCGTGTAGAACGGGTGCGAGGACGACGAGATCTCGACGTCGATCACCGGGTACTCGACGCCGTCGAGCTCCATGGTCTTGTCGCTGGTCACCGTCGAACGGGTGAGGAAGGTCTCGCCCGAGCCGAGGTCGCGGAAAACGACCGCCTGGTAGTCGGGGTGGATGTCAGTCTTCATGGCGTTCCTTGAGGGGTCGGGCCCCTTCGGTTCTGAGGGACCGGTGAAAGTCGAGGCGCAACGGCACCAGCGCACGAGTCTACCAGGGATCGCCTCGGCGCCGGGAATCGAGGTCAGTGCGCCGCGCGGGCGGCGTAGCGGCCGTCGTGTTCGGTGAGGTCGATCGGGACCCCGAACGCCTCGGTGAGAGCCGCGGAGGTGAGGGTGTCGGCGAGGGGCCCGGCACCGACGACACGGCCGTCGCGCAACAGCAGCACGTGTGTGAAGCCCACGGGGATCTCCTCCACGTGATGCGTCACCATGATCATGGCCGGCGTCGTCGGCGCCTGTGCGTAGCCGCCGAGAAGGGAGAGCAGCTCTTCCCGTGCGCCGAGGTCCAGGCTCGCGGTCGGCTCGTCCAGGAGCAGCAGCTCCGGGTCGGTCATCACGGCCCGGGCGATCGACACGCGCTTGCGCTCGCCGTCGGAGAGCGTGCCGAAGGTGCGGTCGGCGAGTTCGTCGAGCTTCCACTCGGCGAGCACCCGCAGCGCACGGCGCTCGTCGATGTCCTCGTAGTCCTCGCGCCAGCGCCCGAGCACGCTGAAGGCCGCGGTGAGCACCACGTTCAGCACCGTCTCCTCCGGCGGCACGCGACGAGCCAGCGCGGAGGAGGCGAATCCGATGCGCGGCCGCAGTTCGAACACGTCGCTGCGCCCCAGCCGCTCACCGAGGATCGTGACGGTGCCCGACGTCGGGTGCATCATGGTGTCCGCCATCTGCAGCAGCGTGGTCTTGCCGGCGCCGTTGGGGCCGAGGATCACCCAGCGCTCGTCGTCGTTCACCGACCAATCGAGGTGATCGATGATGTCCCTGGCGTTGCGGCGGACGACGACGTCGGAGTATTCGAGCACCTGCGGCATGCATCCCAGCCTATCGGCCGGCGGCGGCCACTTCGCGGTACAGGGCGGCGGTCTGTTCGGCGATGGCGCCCCAGCTGAAATGCTCGGCGGCTCGGCGGCGTCCCGCATCGCCGTACGCGCGGGCACGTGCGGGATCGGACACCACCTCGGTGAGCACGCGAGCGAGATCCGCGACGAACGCGTCGGGGTCGACCGGCGTTCCCGTGCCGTCCTGCACCTGCTCGATCGGCACCAGACGGCCCGTGACGCCGTCGACGACGACCTCGGGGATGCCGCCGGTCGCCGTGCCGACGACGGCCGCTCCGCATGCCATGGCCTCGAGGTTGACGATGCCGAGCGGCTCGTAGACCGACGGGCACACGAAGGTCGTGGCAGCGGCGAGAATCGTGCAGAGCTCGTCGCGTGGCAGGAGCCGATCGATCCAGACGACCCCCTCCCTGGTCTCCTGCAGGCCGCGCACGAGTCCCTCGACCTCCTCGAGGATCTGGGGCGTGTCGGGAGCGCCGGCGCAGAGGACCACCTGCACGTCGGCGGGCAGCGACTCGACGGCGCGAAGGAGATAGGGCAGCCCCTTCTGGCGTGTGATGCGACCGACGAACACCACTGACGGACGGTCCGGATCGATGCCTGCCGTGCTCAGGAACGCGTCGTCGCGCACGGGTCGCCACTGGGCGACGTCGATTCCGTTGTAGATGACCCGCACCTTGTCGGGATCGAGCGCCGGGTAGCTGCGAAGGATGTCCCGACGCATGCCGTCGCTCACGGCGACGATCGCCGCCGCCGCCTCGTAGGCGGTCCTCTCGATGAAGCTCGACACCGCGTAGCCGCCGCCCAGCTGCTCCGCCTTCCAAGGGCGCAGCGGCTCGAGGCTGTGCGCGGTGACGATGTGCGGGATGCCGTGCAGCAGCGACGCGAGATGACCGGCGAAATTCGCGTACCAGGTGTGGCTGTGGACCACATCCGCTCCCCCGATGTCGCCGACGATCTCGAGGTCGATGCCGAGCGTCTGCAGGGCGCCGTTCGCACCGGCGAGTTCGGCAGGCACGCGATACGAGGTCGTGTCCTTCTCGTCACGGTCCGCGCCGAAGGCACGCACCTGCACCTCGATCGATCCGCGCAGCGCCGCGACGAGCTCGGTGACGTGCACCCCCGCCCCGCCGTAGATCTCGGGCGGGTACTCCTTGCTGACGATGTCCACGCGCATGGGTCGAACGCTAGTGCATGCGGGTGAGCCGTTACACCCCTGTCCGAATCACACGCCACCCCTGGTCCGCACGCTCGCGCGCACCCTAGGGTGGAGCCATGCCACGGACGCCGAAGGTCTTCGGAATCATCCTCGCCGGCGGCGAGGGCAAGCGACTCATGCCGCTGACGGCGGACCGGGCCAAGCCCGCGGTGCCGTTCGGCGGTCAGTACCGACTCATCGACTTCGCGATCTCCAACCTGCTCAACTCCGGCCTGCGCCAGATCGTCGTGCTCACGCAGTACAAGTCGCACAGCCTGGACCGTCACATCTCGCAGACATGGCGCATGTCGGCGCTCCTCGGCTCCTACGTCACGAGCGTTCCGGCGCAGCAGCGACTCGGCAAGCGGTGGTTCTCGGGGTCGGCGGATGCCATCCTGCAGAGCCTGAATCTCATCAACGACGAGAAGCCCGACATCGTCGTCGTCATCGGCGCCGACCACGTCTACCGCATGGACTTCCAGCAGATGCTGGCTGCGCACATCGAGTCGGGGGCGCGCGCCACCGTGGCGGGCATCCGTCAGCCGATCGAGCTCGCGAACCAGTTCGGCGTCATCGACGTCGAACCCGACGATCCGTCACGGATCCGGGAGTTCCTGGAGAAGCCCCACGATCCGATCGGCCTCGCCGATTCGCCCCACGAGGTGCTGGCGTCCATGGGGAACTACATCTTCGACACCGACGCCCTCATCGAGGCGGTCGAGGCCGACGGTGAGATCCCCACCTCGAATCACGACATGGGCGGCGACATCGTCCCCTACTTCGTCGGTCGCGGCGAAGCGGGCGTCTACGACATGAAGCGCAACGACGTGCCCGGATCGACGGATCGCGACCGCTACTACTGGCGCGACGTCGGAACCATCGACTCCTTCTTCGACGCGCACCGCGACCTGATCTCGACGCTGCCGATCTTCAACCTCTACAACACCGAGTGGCCGATCCACTCGCAGACGGTCAACTCGCCGCCGGCGAAGTTCGTGCGCGACTCCGTCGGACGCATCGGCAACGCGATCGACTCGATCGTCTCGCTCGGCTCCGTTCTGTCGGGAACGCACATCGAGCGGAGCGTCGTGGGGCCATGGACGCTCGCGGGCGGAGGGTCCACGATCACGGACGCGGTGCTGTTCGATCACGTGCGCGTGGGACAGGGGGCGCGGATCCACCGGGCGATCCTCGACAAGAACGTCGTGCTCGCCGACGGGGCGACCATCGGCGTCGATCGCGATCGCGACCTGGCCCGCGGCTTCACGGTGACCGATTCCGGCATCACGATCGTCGGCAAGGGCGTGCACGTCGAGGCCTGAGCGCAAGTAGCGTGTGAGGGTGCCTGACTCCCCCGCGTTCCTCGTCGTACTCGACGCCGATTCGACCCTCATCCGGAACGAGGTGATCGAGTTGCTCGCCGACGAAGCCGGGCGCGGCGCCGAAGTCGCCGCGGCGACCGAGGCAGCGATGCGCGGCGAGGTTGATTTCGCCGCTTCCCTCCGCTCCCGCGTCGAGGCCCTCGCGGGGGTTTCGGTGTCGGCCTTCGAGCGGGTCATCGCCCGCATCGAGCCGACCCCGGGGGTGCGGGAGTTCCTCACGGAGATCCATCGCCGCGGGGGCGTCGCCGCGGTGGTGTCCGGCGGGTTCCACGAGATCCTCGACACGGTGGCCCCATCGCTGGGCGTCGATCGGTGGCGTGCGAACCGCTTGGACCAGCGCGACGGAGCACTCACCGGCCGCGTCTCCGGGCCGATCGTCGATGCTCGGGCGAAGGCCGACGCCGTGCGCGAGTGGGCCGATCAGGAGCACATCCCGCTTCGGCAGACGATCGCGATCGGTGACGGGGCGAACGACCTCGAGATGATGCGCGTGGCAGGACTCGGCGTCGCCTTCAACGCCAAGCCGACCGTGCGCGCTCACGCGGATCTGGTCGTGGGCCCCATCGATCTGCGGGAAGCGATCTCGCTCCTGCCCTGACACAGCTCCCGCCTGCGTCGGACCCTGACGCTACCGTGAGGCTCATGGACATCCTTCTCGTTCCCGGCCTCTGGCTCGATGCCTCCTCGTGGTCCGATGTCACCGCGCCACTCGTCGCGAACGGTCACCGTGTGCATCCGCTGACGATGCCGGGCACCGGCGCCCCGGCGTCCGAGAGCGACGAGATCGGAATCGACGACTGGGTCGGAGCGGTCGTCCGCGAGATCGACGCTGCGACGCATCCCGTGGTGCTGATCGGACACAGCGGGGGCGGAAACGTCGTCTACGCGGCTGCCGACCGGCGCCCGCACGCCGTGGCGCACGTGATCCTGCTCGACACCTTTCCGCCCGTTCCGGGAGCTGGCATCTCGGACTTCCCCGTCGTCGACGGTGTCGTGCCGTTCCCCGGGTGGGAGTTCTTCGACGAGGACGACGTCGCCGATCTCTCGCCGGAAGTGCGTGCCCGCGCGGGGGCCCGCACGAGCTCGGTTCCGCGGCACGTGCCCACGGACGCCCTCCGACTGACGGACGAGCGGCGTCGCGGTGTGCCCGTCACCATCGTGACCGGGACCGTGCCGGCGAACGTGATCCGAGAGATCGCGGCGGACCCCGCCCCGTGGGCGGCGGAGCTGGCAGCCGTCGAGGATCTCCGCATCATCCAGCTCCACGACGACGGTGCGCCAGGAGGGCACTGGCCGCAGTTCTCAGCTCCGGAGCGAACGGCTCGAGCGCTCCTCGAAGCGGTGCGGGAGACCCCCGGCGCCCCCGGCGAGGAGTCCGGGCACCCGGCGGGTCAGTGACCCATGCCGAGGCCGCCGTCGACCGGGATCACGGCGCCGGAGACGTAGGCGGCCGCGTCGGAGGCGAGCCACGCGACCACACCGGCGACCTCATCGGATGATCCGAAGCGACCGGCGGGAATGCTCTTCTTGTAGTCGGCCTGGGTCTGCTCCGGCAGTCCAGCGGTCATGTCGGTCTCGATGAAGCCCGGGGCCACGACATTCGCGGTGATCCCGCGCGCGCCGAGCTCGCGGGTGAGCGACCGGGCGAAGCCGACCAGCCCGCTCTTGGACGCGCTGTAGTTGATCTGACCGGCAGAGCCCAGCAGCCCGACCACGCTGGAGATCAGGATCACCCGACCCCAGCGCTTCTTGAGCATGCCCTTCGAGGCGCGCTTGACGACGCGGAACGATCCGCCGAGGTTCGTGGACACCACGTCGTCGAAGTCGTCCTCGCTCATCCGGAGGAGGAGGGTGTCGCGTGTGATGCCCGCGTTGGCCACCAGCACGTCGACGGGTCCGAGCGCGCCCTCGACCTCGGTGAAGGCGGCGTCGACGGCAGCCGCGTCCGTCACGTCGGCCCGCACCGTGAGCGTGCCCTCCGGGCCCTCCCCGCTGCGCGCGGTCACCGCGACGCGGTAGCCCTCGGCGACGAACCGCTCGGCGATGGCGCGGCCGATGCCACGGTTTCCCCCGGTGACGAGGACGACGTGCTCAGAGGACATAGCTGATGCTCCTTCATGCTGCGGGCGGGGACCCGCCTCAGCCTAGCGGGCACGCGATTGACACCCGTCCGTCGGCACTGCCACGCTGGAAGCGCCCTCGAGAAAGGCCTCCCATGACACAGCCCGACCCCCATGGCGGACCCTTGTCGCCCGGCGCGTATCCGCCGCCGGCTCACGGTGCGACACCACCGCCCTACGGCGCGGGAGGTCCTGCGGGCGCGCGGACGAACACCCTCGCGATCGTCTCGCTGATCGCCTCGATCAGTGCTTTCGTGATCCTGCCGTTCCTCGGCTCGCTCGCGGGGGTCATCACCGGGCACATGTCGCTGTCTCAGATCTCCCGCACCGGCGAACAAGGTCGCGGCCTGGCCCTCGCCGGCCTGATCGTCGGCTACGTCGGCCTGGCCCTGGCGGTCATCGGAGTCATCGCGGTCATGCTCTTCTTCGGCGTCTTCCTCACCGCTGTGTCGCAGTCGACCTACAGCTGACCCGCGGGCTCCCGGGTGCGCAGCGGGCGTACCCTGGAGGGACCGTGAAGCACTCGCACCACACGCCGTCGGCGACGTCCCTCCCCCGCGCACCGCGCGAGGGCGCGGACTCCCGCGCGCGCACGTACCTCGTCACCATGGGGATCCGCGTGCTGTGCTTCGCGCTGATGGTCTTCGTCACCCCGTACGGATGGTGGACGTGGGCCTTCGCGGCTGCTGCGATCTTCCTCCCCTACGTCGCCGTGGTGTTCGCGAACGTCGGGTCCGATGTTCGCGAGACCGGCGTCGAGAGCCCCGAACGGGCGCTGCCGGCGGCGGCGGTCCGCTCCGCGCCAGACCGTGACGACGAAGCCGCGGAGCAGGCGCGGCCCCGTGTCATCCGCATCGAGGAAACACGTCGCGAAGGCGAGAACAGGGGTGGGTGACGCGCGCTGCTCTCGAGCGGGATGCCGCGAGACCGCGCGCTGGCGCATCGACTGGCGGAACCCGCGCATCCACGGGGCCGACCGCCGCAAGACGTGGGTCGCCTGCGATGCGCACCGCGCCTTCCTGCGGGATTTCCTCGCCGCGCGCGATTTCCCGCTCGATGTCTCCGAACTCGAGGCGACGTCATGAGCCGGCGCACGGCGCCGACGGCCGTGCGGTGGTCGGGATACGTCGCCGTCGCGGTCCTGTTCGCAATCGCCTGCGCGTTCCTGTCCCATTGGCAGTTCGAGCGGAACGAGTCGCGTGCCGCCGAACTGGAGCTCGTCGACGACAACTACGACGCCGTGCCCGTCGATCTGGAGGACCTCGTCCCGGAGGGATCGACGCTCGACCCCGAAGACGAGTGGCACCCTGTCGTGATGACCGGCGAGTATCTCCCGACAGACCAGCTGCTGGTACGCAACCGCCCCCACGGGGGCACCGCGGCGTTCGAGGTGCTCGTTCCCTTCCGCCTCGAGGACGGGCGCATCCTGATCGTCGATCGCGGGTGGGTGCCTCCCGGCGAGAGCAGCCGTGAGCCCGACGCCGTCGCCGCCCCTCCGGAAGGCACCGTCGAGGTGACGGTGCGTCTGCGACCGGGAGAGGCTCTCACGTCGTCCGGAGAGTCCGTGGACGGCGGGCAGATCCCCACCATCAACCTCCCGCTCATCGCGGCGGTCGTCGCCGACGGCGAGCGAGTCGAGCAGAGCGCCTACGGCGCCCTGGTGTCGGAACAGCCCGCGCCGGCGACGACGCTCGGCGCACTCGACGACCCGTCGGCCGACCCCGGGCCGCACCTCTCGTACGCCATTCAGTGGATCCTCTTCGCGATCATGGGCTTCGTGTTCATCGGATACATGATCCGCACCGAGATCCGCGCGCGACGCGACGATGACGAAGACGACGACGAGAGGCCGGCGGAGACGACCGGGCCCATCGCCCGGCGACGCCGCGACCACGATGCGGATGCCGAGGACGCGCTCGTGGACGCCCTCGGCCGGTGATCACGCCAGCGTGATCAGCTCGATGTAGTCGCGCCCCCAGATGTCCTCGACACCGTCGGGGAGGATGAGGACCCGCTCCGGGTTCAGCGCCTCCACGGCGCCCTCGTCGTGGGACACGAGCACGACCGCGCCCTCGTAGTGGGCGAGGGCTCCCAGGATCTCCTCGCGCGAAGCGGGGTCGAGGTTGTTGGTCGGCTCGTCGAGGAGCAGCATGTTCGCAGACGACACCACGAGGGTCGCCAGCGACAGCCGGGTCTTCTCTCCGCCCGAGAGCACACCCGCAGGCTTGAGCACGTCGTCACCGGTGAACAGGAACGACCCCAGCACCTTGCGCGCCTCGGTCGCGGTGATGTCGGGCGCCGCCGACATCATGTTCTCGAGCACCGAACGGTTCACGTCGAGGTTCTCGTGCTCCTGCGCGTAGTAACCGACCTTGAGACCGTGGCCCGGCTCGATGACACCCGTGTCGGCCCGGTCGACGCCGGCGAGGATGCGAAGGAGGGTCGTCTTGCCGGCGCCGTTCAGGCCCAGCACGACGACCTTCGAGCCGCGGTCGATCGCGAGGTCGACATCGGCGAAGATCTCCAGCGAACCGTACGACTTCGACAGGGCCTTGGCCATCAGCGGGGTCTTGCCGCACGGGGCGGGCTTGGGGAAGCGCAACTTCGCGACGCGGTCTTCCTGGCGCACCTCGTCGAGACCGGAGAGCATCTTCTCGGCGCGTGCGACCATCTGGTGCGCGGCGGCCGCCTTGCTCGCCTTCGCACCGAAGCGTGCCGCCTGCAGCTGCAGCGCGGTCGCCTTCTTCTCGATGTTGGCCCGCTCCTTCTTGCGCCGTTCCTCGTCGGCGACCCGCTGTCGCAGGTAGTTCTTCCAGTTCATGTTGTACACATCGATGACCTGACGATTGGCATCGAGGTAGAACACCCGATTGACCGTCTCGCCCACGAGCTCCACGTCGTGGCTGATCACGATCAACCCGCCCTTGTACGACTTCAGGAACTCGCGCAGCCACACCACGCTGTCCGCGTCGAGATGGTTGGTGGGTTCGTCGAGGATCATCGTCTGGGCGTCTGAGAAGAGGATGCGCGCCAGCTCGATGCGCCGGCGCTGCCCGCCCGACAGCGTCTTCAGCGGCTGGTCCAGGATGCGGTCCGGCAGGGAGAGATTGTGGGCGATCGAGGCCGCCTCGGCCTCCGCGGCATAGCCCCCCAGGGCCTCGAACCGCTCGGTCAGGTTGGCGTACTTCCGCATCGCCCGCTCCGCGACGGCAGGGTCGTCCGAACCCATGGCTTCGGAGGTCTCCCGCATGCCGATCGCGATCGTGCCCAGGCCGCGGGCGTCGAGGATCCGCGTGCGAGCCAGCATCTCCGGATCGCCGGACCGAGGGTCCTGCGGCAGGTAGCCCAGCTCGCCAGAGCGGTCGACGCGCCCGGCAGAAGGCAGCACGTCGCCGGCAAGCACCTTGGTGAGCGTGGTCTTTCCGGCGCCGTTGCGCCCGACGAGCCCGATCTTGTCGCCGTCGGAGACGCGGAAGGAGACCTCCGACATGAGCACGCGGGCGCCCACGCGGATCTCGAGGTCGTGCACGGCAAGCACAGCGATCGTCCGTTTCGTTGGTGACAGGGGACAAGGGAGGCCGACGGCCAGCCTCCTAGTATAAGTCGGGAACGGCCCGCAGACCGCCGGGCACGACCTCCGAAGGAGCGCCATGACCCTCGCTGCCCCCTCCCCCGCCCGTCGACGCGTGCTCGCTGACGTCATCGCACGGCCCGAAGGACGCGCTCGTGCGCTCGCGACCGACGCCGCGCTCATCCTCACCGGCGCCGCCGTCGTGGCCGTGCTCGCGCAGGTGTCCGTGCCGCTGTGGCCGGTCCCGATCACGGGTCAGACCCTCGCTGTGGTGGTCGTCGGCGCCGCCCTCGGCGCACGGCGGGGCGCGCTCGCCCTTCTCGCCTACCTGGTGATCGGGCTCGCCGGAGTCCCCGTCTTCGCGGACTTCACCGGAACGGTCGCGGCGATCGCCAAGCCCAGCTTCGGATTCATCCTCGGCTTCATCGGGGCGGCATTCGTCGCCGGCTGGTTCGCCGAGCGCGCGTGGGACCGCAAGCCCTGGCTCGCTTTCATCGGGTTCGTCGCCGCCAGCGCTGTCCCCTTCGTCGTCGGGATCCCTTACATGGCGCTCATCCTGAACGGTGTGATGGGACTGGAGCTGTCGCTGTGGCAGCTCCTCCAGGTGGGACTGTTCCCCTTCATCATCGGCGGTGTGGTGAAAGCGGCGATCGCCGCGGCGGTCATCCCGGGAGCCTGGGCTCTCGTGCGCCGGGTCGACACGTCCCGCGACTGATTCGCCTCCCCGCTGCGAGCCGAGGGGGTCGAAAGCACTCCGAATGTCGGGTAAAGTAAGCCTGCCCTAACACCTAGGAGGAATCTTGTTCCGCTCCCCCCGCACACGCATCGCGCTCGCGGCCATGGCCGCCACCGCACTCGGCATCGCCCTCACAGGCTGCGCAACAGGTGTCGAAGAGTCCGAGGATGCATCGTCGTCGACGACCGGCGACACCTTCCCCGTGACGATCGAGCACGCTCTCGGCGAGACGGTCATCGAGACGCAGCCGGAACGGGTCGCGGCGATCGCGTGGAGCAACCAGGACGTCCCCCTGGCCCTCGGAGTCGTTCCCGTGGGGATGGACTCTCAGGTGTGGGCGTGGACCGGCGACGCCGAGCTCGGCGTCTACGAGTGGACGCAGGATGCGATCGACGAGCTCGGCGGTGAGGAGCCCGTGATCTTCTCCTCATCCGACGGTGTGGACTTCGAAGCCATCGCCGACACCGCCCCCGATGTGATCCTGGCGGCCCAGTCGGGCCTGAGCGAGGAGGACTATGCCACGCTCAGCGAGATCGCCCCGGTGGTCGCGTATCCCGAGATCGCCTGGTTCACGCCGTGGCGAGACACCATCGCCCTGAACGCCGAAGCGCTGGGGATGGCCGAGGAAGGCGACGAGCTCGTCGCCGATCTCGAGCAGCAGATCGCCGACGCGACGGCGGAGGCCGACTTCGCCGGGAAGACGGCGGCGTTCTTCTACGCGAGTCCGGCCGACCTCTCCACCGTCTCGCTCTACACCGGCGGTGACTCGCGGACCGCCTTCCTCAACGACCTCGGCTTCGATCTGCCGCAGGTCGCGATCGACGCCGCGGCGGAGGGTTCCTTCTACCAGGACTTCAGCGCGGAGAACGCCGACCAGCTGGCCGACGTCGACGTCATCGTCAGCTACGGCGACGGCAGCCTCCTCGAGGCGATGCAGGCCGACCCCCTGTGGAGCACCCTGCCCGCCGTGCAGAACGGCGCCGTTGTGGAGGTCGGGAACGGAGACGCCCTGAGCGCCGCCGTCAGCCCGACCGCACTGTCGATCCCGTGGGTCCTCGACGAGTACGTCGCGATGCTCGAGGACGCCGCCTCGCAGGCTCAGTGACGCTCCTCGCCGCGAATACGCGCCGCGCGCCCGCCTCTCGTGCGGGCGCGCGGCCGCGTGTCGTGGCCCTCGTCATCGGACTCGCTCTCCTCGTCGTCACCGTGATCCTCTCGCTGGCATTCGGTTCCAGGCCGGTCACCGTCACCGAGGTCGTCGACGGTGTCACCACGTGGCTGCGCGGGCAGACACCCACCGACATCGGTGCACTCGCGGTGCAGAGCCGCATCCCCCGCACCGCGCTCGCCATGCTCGCTGGTGCGGCACTGGCCATCTCCGGCGCCCTCATGCAGGCGATCACCCGAAATCCGCTCGCGGACCCCGGCATCCTCGGCGTCAACACCGGCGCCGCGCTGGCCGTCGTCATCGGCATCGCCTTCTTCGGCCTGGCAGACACGTGGGGCTACCTCAGCCTCGCCCTCATCGGCGCCGGCCTCACCGCCGTCTTCGTGTACTTCGTCGGGTCGGTCGGCGCCGGCGGCACGACACCCATCAAGCTGGCGCTGGCCGGAGCTGCGACCACCGCCGCCCTCACGTCGCTCGTGTCAGCGATCCTGCTGCCGCGTCAGAACGTGCTCGACGAGTTCCGCTACTGGCAGGTGGGCAATGTCGGACGAGCGGAATGGGAGACCATGGCGGTGGTCGCGCCCGTTCTCGTCTTCGGCGCCATCGTCGCCATCTTCTCCGCCTCGGCTCTGAACGCGCTCGCGATGGGCGACGACGTGGCGACGGGCCTCGGCGTGCACGTCGGGCGCATCCGCATCGTCGCCGCCATCGCGGGGGTCGCCCTCTGCGCCGCCGTCACCGCGGTCGCCGGCCCGATCGGCTTCGTCGGGCTCATGGTCCCGCACGTGGTGCGTCTCGTCTCCGGGCCGGACCAGCGGTGGCTCCTCCCTCTCTCCGCGATCGGCGGCGCCATCCTCCTCGTCGCGGCAGACACGATCGGACGTGTCATCGGCTCTCCCGGCGAGGTCGAGGCGGGCATCATCACCGCATTCGTCGGGGCCCCCGTTCTCATCGTCATCGCTCGCCGCACCAGGATGCGGGCGCTGTGACCGCGACGGCAGAGATCATCGACGGAACCGCCGCCGCGGTCCGCGCCGGCCGCCGGGCACGGACGCGTCGCCGCACGGTCGCGGTCGCCGCACTGGTGATCCTTCTGATCGGCCTCAGCATCGCGATGCTCACACTGGGCAACACCGTCTACCCGCTCGGCGATGTGATCGCGGTCATGCTCGGCTACGACGTTCCCGGGGCATCCTTCACCGTGGGGACACTCCGAATACCCCGTACGCTCACCGGTGTCCTCGCAGGCATCGCGTTCGGCGTCGCCGGCGTGACCTTCCAGACCATGCTGCGCAATCCTCTCGCGAGTCCGGACGTCATCGGGATCACCTCCGGTGCCAGCGCTGCGGCGATCCTCTCACTCATCGTGCTGGGCTGGGGCAGCGGGGCCACCATGACGCTGGCGCTGCTCGCCGGCGTGGGAACGGCCGTCGTCATCTACATCGCTGCTCGTGGTGGCACGTCGACGGGCGGCCGCCTGATCCTCATCGGCATCGGCATCGGCGCGATGCTCGACGCCGTCGTGGCCTACCTCCTCGTCCGCGCCCAGGTCTACGACGTCGCCGTCGCTGCACGGTGGCTCGCGGGCAGCCTCAACGGTGCGCGGATCGAGGACGTGACGCCGCTGGCCGTCGCGGTGTTCGTCCTGGTGCCGGTCGTGCTGCTGCTCGGCAGGGATCTGCGCGCCCTGGAACTCGGTGACGCGTCGGCCGCCGCCCTCGGGGTGCGTGTCGACCGCACGCGGCTCCTTCTCGTCGTCTCGGCGGTCGCCCTGGCCTGTTTCGCCACCGCCACCACCGGGCCGATCGCCTTCGTGGCCTTCCTCGCCGGCCCGATCGCCACTCGGATCGTGGGCGCGGGCGCATCCGTGGTCGTCCCGGCGGCGCTCACCGGGTCGTGCCTCGTGCTCGCGTCCGACCTCCTGGGCCAGTTCGCCTTCGACACGAAGTTCCCCGTGGGCGTCATCACCGGCATCCTCGGAGCTCCCTACCTCCTGTACCTGCTCATCCGTACCAGCCGCCGCGGAGGCTCTTCATGACCCACGCACACCAGCTCCGCACGGAGAGCCTCGTCGCCGGCTACGCGGGCGCCGTCGTCGTCGATGACGTCGACCTGGACGTGCCCGCCGGCAGGATCAGTGTGATCGTCGGCGCGAACGCGTGCGGCAAGTCGACGCTGCTCAAGACGATGTCGAGGCTGCTCACGCCGGAGAGCGGGACGGTCATCCTCAACGGCCGTCGCATCGACCAGATCCCCACCAAGGAACTCGCCCGATCGCTCGGGCTGCTCCCGCAGCAGCCGATCGCCCCCGAGGGCATCGTGGTCTCGGAACTCGTCGGACGCGGGAGGCACCCGCACCAGAAGCTCTTCCGGTCCTGGACGACCGAGGACGACGTCGCCGTCGCGCACGCCCTCGACGCGACCGGCGTGAACGACCTCGCCGACCGCCCGATCGACGAACTGTCCGGCGGACAGCGTCAGCGCGTGTGGATCGCCATGGCTCTGGCTCAGGAGACGGGCGTGCTGCTGCTGGACGAGCCGACGACCTTCCTCGACGTCAGTCACCAGGTCGAGGTGCTCGACCTGCTCACCGACCTGAACCGCCGGCGGGGCACGACCATCGTCATGGTCCTGCACGACATCAATCTCGCGGCGCGGTACGCCGACCATCTGTTCGCCCTGAGACGCGGTCGACTCCTCGCGAGCGGTCCGCCCTCGGAGGTCATCACCCGGGAGCTCATTCGCGACGTCTTCGACCTGGACTCCCTCGTCATCGCCGACCCGGTCTCGGGGTCTCCGATGGTCCTGCCCCGTGGACGCCACCACATCCTCGACCCCCTGGACGGAGTGACACCATGACAGACAAGCCCTACCGGTTCTTCCGGGTGCGCCTGAGGGCCATCAGTGACCTGACCCCCAGCTTCCGACGCTTCACCTTCACCGGCGACGACCTCGACGATTACGGCGACCCGGGCTTCGATCAGCGGATCAAGCTCATCTTCCCCACCGTGACAGCACCGCTGGAGGCGATGCCGACCGGAGACGACTGGTACGCGCAGTGGCGGGAGCTCCCGTCGGACACCCGCCCCCACATCCGCACCTACACCACGCGGCGCGTGCGTCACGACCTGCGAGAGGTGGATGTCGACATGGTCGTGCACGACGTCACGGGCCCCGCTTCCCAATGGATCGACGACGCGCGGATCGGCGACGAGCTGCTGATCCTCGCTCCGTCCACGGCCGCGACCGGCGTGAGCTTCGGCATCGACTTCGTCCCGCCTGAGCGCACCGACGCCGTTCTGCTCGTTGGAGATGAGACCGCGGCCCCCGCCATCGCGGTCATCCTCGAACAGCTCCCGCCGGAAGCTCGCGGACACGTCGTCCTCGAGCTGCCCGAGCCGGCCGATGCGGCCTACATGCCGACCCATCCCGGGTTCGGGATGTCCATCGGCCACCGCACCGCCGACACGCGGCACGACTTCCTCACCACGACCGTGCCGCAGGTCGCCGAACGTCTCGCGCCCGGCGGGACGGGAGCCGACGTCGAAGAGATCGACATCGACACCCAGCTCCTCTGGGAGGTGCCGCGCACGGCCAAGGGCGGCGCCGCCTTGAAGAGCGCACCGCTCTACGCGTGGCTTGCCGGGGAAGCCGGCGGCATCAAGGCGCTCCGTCGTCACCTCGTCAGTGAGCGCGGCGTGGATCGCCGAGCGGTCGCCTTCATGGGCTACTGGCGCCTCGGCCGCGCCGAGATGTGAGAAAGGGCGCGACCGCGCAAGCGGTCGCGCCCTTCACCTCCGTCACGAGGAGCGCGCGTCAGATCGCGAAACCGAGGGCACGCATCATGTCGCGCCCATCGTCGGTGATCCGCTCCGGACCCCACGGCGGCATCCAGACCCAGTTGATCCGGAATCGATCCACCACGGCGTCGAGCGCCTGCGCGGTCTGCTCCTCGAGCACGTCCGTCAGCGGGCAGCCGGCGGACGTGAGTGTCATGTGGATCACGAGGGCGTCGTTGTCATCGTCCCACGCGAGGTCGTAGATGAGCCCCAGATCGACGACATTGATCCCGAGCTCCGGATCCATGACGTCTTTGAGCGCTTCGGAGACCTCGTCGTACTTCTCGGTCGTGAGCGTCACGGTCATGTAACGATTCTACGCGCCGGCGTCGACGGTCGGCTCAGCGACCTGCGGAACGAAGCGATCGTAGCCCTCGTCCTCCAGCCGGTCGGCAAGTTCCGGGCCGCCCTCCTCGACGATGCGGCCCTTGACCATCACGTGCACGTGATCGGGCCGGATGTAACGCAGGATGCGGGTGTAGTGGGTGATCAGGAGCACACCGAGGTCGGTCTGCTCCTTCGCCCGGTTGACACCCTCGGAGACGATCTTGAGGGCGTCGACGTCGAGCCCGGAGTCAGTCTCGTCAAGCACGGCGAGCTTCGGGCGGAGCAGCTCGAGCTGCAGGATCTCGTGGCGCTTCTTCTCGCCGCCGGAGAAGCCCTCGTTCACGTTGCGCTGCGCGAACGTCGGGTCCATCCGGAGATTCGTCATCGACTCGCGGACGTCCTTGGTCCACGAGCGGATCGCGGGGGCCTCGCCGTCGATGGCGGTCTTGGCGGTGCGGAGGAAGTTCGTCACGGTCACCCCGGGGATCTCCACGGGGTACTGCATCGCCAGGAAGAGCCCGGCGCGGGCGCGCTCGTCGACGGACATCTCGAGCACGTCCTCGCCGTCGAGAGTGATGGATCCGCCCGTCACGGTGTACTTGGGGTGTCCGGCGATCGTGTACGCGAGCGTCGACTTTCCCGACCCGTTCGGGCCCATGATGGCGTGCGTCTCGCCCGTTCGGATGGTCAGCGTGACGCCGTTCAGGATGGGGGTGGCCCCCTTCTCGGTCTCGACCGTCACGTGCAGGTCGCGGATCTCGAGGACAGTCATGATGTGTTCCTTCGTCAAGTCAGGTCTTTGGTCACGGCCGGATCGATCATCACGTCGTCGCCGTCGATCTCGACGACGTAGACGGGGACCGGTTCGAAGGCCGGAAGGTTCTGAGGTCTGCCGGTGATGAGAGAGAACGCCGAGCCGTGCGCCCAGCATTCGAGGGTGTCCCCCTCGACGAATCCTTCGGACAGCGAGATGTCGCCGTGGGTGCAGGTGTCGCCGATCGCGTGAACGACGCCCTCGGCATCCAGGACGACCGAGATCGGCACGCCGTCGAGCTCCACGCGGTGCGCGGTGTCCTGCTCGAGCTCGCTCAGCGAACAGGCTCGCTGTGCGCTCACGCGGCGCCGTCCTCGAGCTCGCGCTCGATTGCGGCCGTCAGCTCGTCCTGCAGCGCCGGGATGCCGATCCGCTGCACGATCTCGGACAGGAAGCCGATGACGACGAGCCGACGCGCCTCGTCCTCGGCGATGCCGCGAGCCTGGAGGTAGAACAGCTGCTCGTCGTCGAAGCGACCCGTCGCACTGGCATGCCCGGCGCCCTGGATATCGCCCGTCTCGATCTCGAGGTTCGGGATCGAGTCGGCTCGTGCACCGTCGGTGAGCACGAGGTTCCGGTTCGCCTCGTACGAATCCGTTCCCACCGCATCGGGACCGATCAGCACATCGCCGATCCAGACGCTCCGGGCGGAAGCCCCCTGCAGAGCGCCCTTGTAGAGAACGTCGCCGACGGTGTGAGGGCCCTTGTGGTGCAGGTACACCTGGCTCTCGAGGTGCTGACCCGAGTCCGCGAAGGACAGCCCGTACAGGCGCGCCTCGGAGCCCGGACCGGCGAGTTCGACCGACGGGTTCACCCGCACGACGGAGCCGCCGAAGGTGACGACGACGTGCGTGAGCGTCGCGTCCTTGTCGACTCTCGCCTGATGCGACGCGGCGTGCACGGCGTCGTCGTCCCATCGCTGGACGGTCACGAGCTTCAGCGTGGCGCCGTCGCGGACGATCACCTCGACGTTCTGCGCGTATGCCGCCGATCCGCTGTGGTCCAGGACGACCGTGGCGCGGGAGTTCGGAGCCGCCTCGATGACCAGATGCGCGTTGCCGTGACGCTCGGCGCCCGCGCCGCGGAGCGAGAGGACGAACGGTTCGTCGAACTCGCCGCCGTCGGGCACGCGCAGGTGCAGCGCGTTCGCGCCCCGCTTCCATGCGATCGCGCTGATGAGATCCTCGGGCCGGAAGACCTCGCCCCGCGGTCCGGCATCGTCAGCGGCCGCGGCCACGATGAGGTCGGCGATCGTGTCGCGGTCGTCGGAGACGGCCGGTTCTCCCTGCCCGTCGGTCTCCTCGTCGACGAACAGGGTCGCGAGGCGGTCGAGCGGCGCGTGGCGCCAGTTGACCTCGCGGCCGGTGGGACGCTCGAAGTCCGCGGGGTCGAACGACGTCGGTCGCTCTGAGCGAGTCTGAACCGGGACGAACGATCCTGCCCCGTCCGAATGCGGCACTGATCCGGGCACCGTCGCGGGTGCCTGAGTGGTGGTCGTCATCTAGCCGACGGATCCTTCCATGCCCATCTCGATGAGCTTGTTGAGTTCCATGGCGTACTCCATGGGCAGTTCGCGGGCGATGGGCTCGATGAAGCCGCGCACGATCATCGCCATGGCTTCGTCCTCCTCGAGGCCTCGCGACTGCAGATAGAACAGCTGCTCCTCGCTGACCTTCGAGACCGTGGCCTCGTGGCCGAGCTGAACATCGTCGACCCGGATGTCGATCGCCGGATAGGTGTCCGAGCGCGAGATGGTATCGACCAGCAGGGCGTCGCATCGCACCGTGTTGGCGGAGTGATGCGCGTTCTCCGCCACGCGGACCTCGCCCCGATAGCCCGCTCGCCCGCCACCGCGCGCGATCGACTTCGACACGATCGAGGACTGCGTGTACGGCGCCATGTGGATCATCTTCGCCCCGGCATCCTGGTGCTGACCAGGACCGGCGAAGGCGACCGAGAGCGTCTCGCCCTTGGCGTGCTCGCCCATGAGGAAGATCGACGGATACTTCATCGTGACCTTGGAGCCGATGTTGCCGTCGACCCACTCCATCGTCGCGCCCTCGTGGGCGACGGCGCGCTTGGTCACCAGGTTGTAGACGTTGTTCGACCAGTTCTGGATCGTCGTGTATCGCACGCGGGCGTTCTTCTTCACGACGATCTCGACGACGGCCGAGTGCAGCGAGTCGCTCGTGTAGATCGGGGCGGTGCAGCCCTCGATGTAGTGGACGTAGGAGTCCTCGTCGGCGATGATCAGCGTGCGCTCGAACTGACCCATGTTCTCGGTGTTGATGCGAAAGTACGCCTGGAGCGGGATCTCGACGTGGACGCCCTTTGGGACGTACACGAAGGAGCCGCCCGACCACACGGCCGTGTTCAGCGCCGCGAACTTGTTGTCCCCGGCCGGGATGACAGTGCCGAAGTATTCCTCGAAGAACTCCGGGTGCTCCCGCAGCGCGGTGTCGGTGTCCATGAAGATGACACCCTGACGTTCGAGGTCCTCCTGGATCTGGTGGTAGACGACCTCGGACTCGTACTGAGCGGCCACACCGGCAACCAGGCGCGCACGCTCAGCCTCCGGGATGCCGAGCTTCTCGTACGTGTTCTTGATGTCCTCGGGAAGGTCTTCCCACGACTGCGCCTGCTTCTCCGTGGAACGCACGAAGTACTTGATGTTCTCGAAGTCGATGTCGGAGAGGTCCGCGCCCCACGTCGGCATCGGCTTGCGTTCGAACAGCTGGTGACCCTTGAGGCGGGCCTTCAGCATCCATTCCGGCTCGTTCTTCAGGCGGGAGATGTCGCGCACGACGGCCTCCGAGAGGCCGCGCTTCGCGCTCGCGCCGGCGACGTCCGGGTCATGCCATCCGAACTCGTACACCCCCAGGCCATCGAGCTCGGGACGATCGATCAGCACATCCGACATGGCTCAACTCCTCTCTCTTGGGCCGCAACGGTGTCATCCGCCCCGGCATTCCCCGCCCTTCGGGAGTTTGGAAGGTGGATGCCGCTCGGTGGGCCCGATCACAGGCGCCTCGTTACCGCGCCTAGACTGTCAGTGATGCGAAACGCGACAGCGTCGCATCCCGAACCACTCGATTCTACAGGGTTCACCGGCGGCCGCACCGAGAGCGGCCCGATGCCGTGCACCCGGAAGGCCGCGCATGCCCTCCTCCGTCTCCCCCGTCGAGAACGCCTCCGTCGAGTCCTCCGGTGGCATCCGTGGGCGGATCGTCGCGTTCCTCCCCGACCGTGTCGACCGGCGTGTCGTGGCCGCGGCCTGGGCGACTCTCGTCGTGCAGATCGGCATCGTGGCCACCGGCGGTCTCGTGAGACTGACGGGCTCCGGTCTCGGATGCCCCACATGGCCGCGCTGCACCGACGAATCGTTCGTGGCGACGCAGGAGATGGGCATCCACGGCGTCATCGAATTCGGGAACCGCCTGCTGACGTTCGTGCTGGTGGCGGTGGCGATCGTGACGTTCCTCTTCGTCGTGCGGATGCGTCGACGCCGTCGCGACCTCTTCTGGCTCGCCCTCGCCATCGGCCTCTACGTGCCGCTGCAGGCGATCATCGGCGGCATCACCGTCCTGACGAACCTCAACCCCTACGTCGTCGGCCTGCACTACTTCGCGTCCGTGGTGCTCGTGGCCCTGTCGGCCGGCCTCGTGGTGCGGGTGTACGCCGTGCCGGGTCCGCGACGCGTCGCCGTACCCCGGACGTACCGCGCGCTTGTCGCCCTCACGGCCGTCGGCGTGCTGGTGACGGTCGCCGTCGGCATCCTCGTCACGGGTTCGGGGCCGCATGCCGGCGACGGCGGTGCGGCACGGAACGGTCTCGACCCGGAACTCATGCAGCATGTCCACTCCTGGCCGGCTTATGTGACGCTGGCGCTCTCACTGGCGATCTTCGCCCTCGCCTTCCGGATGCCGGCCCCCCTTCGGCTGCCGCTGTGGACAGGGCTGCTCCTTCTCACCGAGGCCGCGCAGATCGCCGTGGGCCTGTGGCAGGCACGCGCCGGCCTCCCGATCGTGCTGGTGAACATCCACATGGTGCTCGCGGTGGTCCTCGTCGCAGCCATGACCGCCGTCGTCCTGCACCAGTCGCTGCCGGCGACGCATCCGCGATCAGACCCAGCCGCGCGCTCATAGCGGACTCATCGGATTCACCCACCCGCAACCGAGGAACCGCATACCGCGCGCACGGACGCTCCCGGAATCGTGTCCTCGGTCGCGGCCGACCGGTCGCACGTGAGGAGCAGATTACAATGACCACCCGTCCCAGCCTCGTGCGCAGCATCCCGTTCTGGATCCTTCTCGCAGGCTCCCTCGGCACGGCCGGTTACGGCGCGAGCATGGTGACCGGAACGCTCGACTCGATGACCACGACCCTCCTGGACGGAACGGCGACCGGCGTCGACGTCTACGTCGGCCAATCGACGGCGATCATCGGTGCCGTGCTCGTCGGCGCAGGTGTCATCGGCGTGCTGCTGACCCTTGCCGTCGCGGCCGTGGCGACCCTGCGCCCGTATCCCGCACCGGAGATCGTCGAGGCTGTCGACCCGGCGGCCGACTCAGAGGAGAACGACCTGACGCCGGATGCGCCGCAGAGCGAAGCCGAGATCACGCGCCCGGAAGCGGACGCGGAGACCGACCGCGAGACCGTCCGCGTCGGCTGACCGCACGCGCGGCCCGCTGCGACTCAGAAAGGCAGCAGCGGGTCGACGGCGATCGCGACGAACAGCAGGGTGAGGTACGTGATCGACGCGTGGAACACCCGCATCGGCTTCGGCTCCGTGCCGCGGACGGCTCGGTTGTAGAGAACGTGCGACTCGTAGACGAACCACCCGCCGAACACGAGGGCTGATGCGGTGTAGACGATGCCCATCGACGCGACCGGGATGAGCAGCAGGGAGCACACCACCGTGGCCCACGCGTAGAGGATCACCTGCAGCCCGACCTGCGAACCGTTCCGGGTCGCTCCGAGCATCGGCACGTCGACGTCGTCGTACTGGTCCTTGTACTTCATCGACAGCGGCCAGTAGTGCGGCGGTGTCCACAGGAAGACGAGCACGAAGAGGATGACCGGAGGCCACGCGAGCGAACCCGTCACGGCGGTCCAGCCGATGAGCACCGGGAAGCAGCCCGCGATCCCGCCCCACACGATGTTCTGCTCGGTGCGGCGCTTCAGGAGCATCGTGTAGATCACGACGTAGAAGAAGATCGCGCCCGCGGACAGCGCCGCCGCCAGAGCGTTCGTCGTGACGAACAGCCACGCGGTCGAGCCCACGGCCAGTGCCCATGCGAAAACGAGGGCCCCGCGCGGAGAGACCTCGCCGGTCACCAACGGGCGGTTGACGGTGCGCTGCATGTGCGCATCGATGTCGCGATCGAGGTACATGTTGAACGCCGCCGCCGAACCGGCGCTCATCGAGCCGCCGATGACCGTCGCGAACACGAGCCACAGATCGGGCAGACCGCCCTCGGCGAGGATCATCACCGGCACCGTCGTGACCAGCAGCAACTCGAGGACGCGGGGCTTCGTCAGGGCGACGTAAGCCAGGATCGTCCGGCGGATCGATCGGGTTCCCTCGGTTTGCCGGGTGCCGGTCTGAGCCGTCGTGGTGTGCATCTCCCCCGCCATCGCCGCCTGAACAATCACTTCAGTCTATGGCATGCCCGCGCGACCCCACGCCGTTCCGACGACGTGCGACCTCCGCCGCGAGCGCCGGCACGGATCACGGCCGTGTGACGGCCTGAGGGCGAATCGCTATGCTGAGAGGACACGCGCGCCGCACGCGCCGATCCCATCCCTCGCCACTGGCTGATTCGGGGATCCGCGCGCGTCAGCGCACCCTCGAGAAAGGCTCTCTGTGTCGGAACTGCGTTGGGAAGAGATCGATCGGCGCGCGGTGGACACCGTGCGCGTGCTGGCGGCGGATGCTGTCGAGAAGGTCGGCAATGGTCACCCGGGAACGGCGATGAGTCTCGCTCCGGCGGCGTACCTGCTGTATCAGCGGGTGATGAACCACGACCCCGCGGACGTGCACTGGCCGGGTCGTGATCGTTTCATCCTCTCGGCGGGGCATTCGTCGTTGACGCAGTACATCCAGCTGTATCTGGGTGGGTTCGGGTTGGAGCTGCAGGACCTGAAGGAGTTGCGGACGTGGGGGTCGAAGACCCCGGGTCACCCGGAGTTCGGCCACACCGACGGCGTGGAGATCACGACCGGACCGCTGGGTCAGGGACTGGCCTCGTCGGTCGGGTTCGCCTACGCCGCCCGGTATGAGCGGGGCCTGTTCGACCCGGAGTCCGCACCGGGTGAGTCGCCGTTCGATCACACCATCTACGTGATCGCCTCGGATGGGGACATCCAGGAGGGCATCACCAGCGAGGCATCCTCGCTGGCCGGGCATCAGGAGCTCGGCAATCTCGTCGTCATCTACGACGCGAACCAGATCTCGATCGAGGACGACACCGACGTCGCGTTCACCGAGGACGTCGCCGCCCGCTACGCCGCGTACGGCTGGCATGTGCAGACGGTGGATTGGAAGAAGACGGGCGAGTACGTCGAAGACGTCGCCGAGCTTCACGCAGCCCTCGAGGCGGCGAAGGCCGAGGCATCGAAGCCGTCGATCATCGTGCTGAAGACGATCATCGGGTGGCCCTCGCCGGGCAAGCAGAACACCGGAAAGATCCACGGCTCCAAGCTCGGCGAGGACGAGTTGAAGGCGACGAAGGAGGTGCTCGGGTGGGACCCGGAGCAGACCTTCGTGGTGCCCGACGACGTCCTCGAACACACTCGTTCACTCGCCGACCGTGGCGCGCAAGTGCGGGCGGCGTGGCAGGAGAAGTTCGACGCGTGGGCCGGCGCGCACCCCGAGCGCAAGGCGCTGTGGGACCGCATCAACGCGCGCGAGCTCCCCGCCGATCTCGCCGATGCGCTCCCGGTGTTCGAGGCGGGCAAGGACGTGTCCACCCGTGCCGCGTCGGGACAGGTCATCAACGCCCTTGCCGACAAGCTCCCCGAGCTGTGGGGCGGCTCGGCCGACCTCGCCGAGTCGAACCTCACCACCATCAAGAACGCCGCCTCGTTCATCCCGGCCGAGTGGTCGACCGACGAGTGGGACGGCAACCCGTACGGGCGGGTGCTGCACTTCGGCATCCGCGAGCACGCGATGGCGGCCATCATCAACGGCATCGTGCTGCACGGCCCCACCCGCGCGTTCGGCGGGACGTTCCTGATCTTCAGCGACTACATGCGCCCCGCGGTGCGTCTGGCCGCGCTGATGAACATCCCCTCGATCTTCGTCTGGACCCACGACTCCGTCGCCCTTGGAGAAGACGGCCCCACCCACCAGCCGATCGAGCAGCTCACCGCGCTGCGCGCCATCCCGAACCTCGCCGTGCTCCGCCCCGCCGATGCGAACGAGACCGCCGTCGTCTGGCACGAGATGCTCCGCCGCCACGCCGGCCCCTCCGGCATCGCCCTGACCAGGCAGAACATCCCCACCTTCGAGCGCGGTGACGGTGAGGCCAGCGGCGACGTCCTGGCCTCCGCCGACCTCGCCGCGAAGGGCGCATACGTCCTCGCCGAGGCACCGAACGGCACGCCCGACGTGATCATCATCGCAACCGGGTCCGAGGTGCAGCTGGCCGTCGCCGCCCGCGAAGCCCTCGCGGCCGACGGCGTGGGCGTGCGCGTCGTCTCCGCCCCGTCGCTGGAATGGTTCGCCGAGCAGGACGCCGACTACCGCGAGAGCGTCCTTCCCACCGCGATCACCGCCCGCGTCTCCGTCGAAGCCGGACTCGCCCTGGGCTGGCGCGGCATCGTCGGCGACCGCGGCCGGTCCGTCTCGATCGAGCACTACGGCGCCTCCGCCGACTACCAGACCCTGTTCGACAAGTTCGGCATCACCACCGAAGCCGTCATCACCGCCGCCCGCGAAACCCTCGAGGAGAACGCATGAGCACCCCCACCGCACGCCTTGTCGAAGAGGGCGTCAGCATCTGGCTCGACGACCTGTCTCGTCAGCGCATCACCAGCGGCAACCTCGCCGACCTGATCATCACGCGCAACGTGACCGGCGTCACGACCAACCCGACGATCTTCGCGGGGGCGCTCGCCAAGGGCGAGTCCTACGACGGCCAGGTATCCGTGCTCGCCAAGGACGGGGCCGACGTCGAACGGGCGATCTTCGAGATCACCACCGACGACGTGCAGGCCGCCTCGGATGTCTTCCGTCCGGTCTTCGACGCGACCGGCGGCGTCGACGGACGCGTATCGATCGAGGTCTCCCCCGAGCTCGCGCACGATACCGATGCCACCGTCGCGGAAGCCAAGAAGCTCGCGGCGAAGGTGGACCGCCCCAACGTGCTCATCAAGATCCCCGCGACGAAGGCCGGCCTCCCGGCGATCACCGAGGTGATCGGAGCAGGCATCAGCGTCAACGTGACCCTCATTTTCAGCCTCGAGCGTTACGACGAGGTCATCGACGCCTACCTCGCCGGAGTGGAGAAGGCGCAGGCGGCCGGGCACGACATCTCCACCCTCCAGTCGGTGGCGTCGTTCTTCGTCTCCCGCGTGGACACCGAGGTCGACAAGCGCCTCGCGGCCATCGGCACCGAAACGGCCTCGTCCCTGTCGTCGAAGGCCGGACTCGCCAACGCGCGTCTGGCTTACGAGCTGTTCCAGAAGAAGTTCGCCTCGGACCGCGCCAAGGCCCTGCTGGAGGCGGGCGCCACCGTGCAGCGCCCCCTGTGGGCATCGACGGGTGTGAAGGACCCGGCCCTGCCGGACACCCTCTATGTCACGGAGCTCGTGGCCAAGGGAACCGTCAACACGATGCCCGAGAAAACCCTCGAGGCCACCTTCGACCACGCGGAGATCACCGGCGACACCGTGACCGGCTCGTATGCAGAGTCGCACGACTACTTCTCGCAGCTCGAGGCCGCAGGCGTGGACTTCACCGACGTCACGCAGGTCCTGGAGGACGAGGGCGTCGAGAAGTTCGTCACGTCGTGGCGTGAGCTGCAGGAGACCGTGAAGGCTGCTCTCTCCGAGGCCGCAGAGGCCTGAGGTGAGCTTTCACCTCCACCTCTCCGGACATGTCGAGGAGGCGGTCGAAAGGACCCTTCCCGGTCTCGTCTCGAGCCTCGTCGCCTCGGCCCTGACGGCCGGTGACGACAGCCTGTGGGGTGCCACGGCGCAAGCTGAGGCGTCCCGCCGGCTGGGGTGGGTCCAGGCCGTCAGCACATCGCGTCCGCTCGTCCCCGAGATCCTCGCCCTGCGCGAGGAACTCGTGGCGCACGGGACGACCCGCATCGTGCTCGCCGGCATGGGCGGCTCCTCCCTCGCACCGGAGGTCATCGCGCAGACGGCGGGCGTTCCGCTGACGATCCTCGACTCCACGGCGCCGGGGCAGGTGCTCGCCGCCATCGACGGTGATGCCGAGGCGGGCGGCCTCGACCGAACGGTGCTGGTCGTCTCGAGCAAGTCGGGGTCGACCATCGAGACCGACTCGGCCCTCCGGGCTTTCGACGCGGCCTTTCGAGACGTCGGCATCGATCCGGCGGAGCGCATCGTGGTCGTCACCGACCCCGGCTCGCCCCTCGAGGCGGCAGCCGGCGTCGCGGGCTATCGCACGTTCACGGCCGACCCCACGGTCGGCGGTCGATATTCCGCGTTGACCGCCTTCGGGCTGGTTCCCGCCGGACTGGCCGGGGTCGACATCGTCGAGTTGCTCGATGAAGCCGAGGCCACGCTGCTCGAAGTCGCGATAGACGACCCCGGCAACCCCGCGCTCGTTCTCGCGGCCGCGATCGCCGGCGGCGAGCCGCGCCGGGACAAGCTCGGGCTCGTCACGGACGGGACCCACATCGTCGGGCTGCCCGAGTGGATCGAGCAGCTGATCGCCGAGTCCACCGGAAAGCAGGGGACGGGCATCCTCCCTGTCCCGCTGCTGTCCGTCTCCCCCGAGCTCGAAACCCGGCCGGAGGATCTGCAGGTCGTGAGACTCGTCGATGACGCGGCGGAGTTCCACCTCTTCGAGCACCATCACGGTGAGGTGCTCGTGAGCGGTTCCCTGGGCGCCCAGTTCGTCGTATGGGAATATGCCACCGCGATCGCCGGACGCCTGCTCGGAATCAACCCGTTCGATCAGCCCGACGTCGAATCGGCCAAGGCCGCGGCCCGCGGGCTGCTCGACGAGCGACCCCCGTCGATCGTCCCGGCGTTCGTCGTCGACGGCGTCGAGGTTCGCGTGTCCGATCCCGCACTGGCCGCTCCCGGAACGATAGCCGGCGTGCTCGATGCCCTCTGGTCTCGTGTGCCGGGCGACGGCTATGTCGCGATACACGCCTACGTCGATCGTCTGGAGTACGCACCGCTCAAGGGGCTGCGCGAACTCGTCGCGGCCGACTCCGGCCGCCCGACGACGTTCGGATGGGGTCCGCGGTTCCTGCACTCGACCGGCCAGTTTCACAAGGGCGGTCCCGCCCGCGGGGTCTTCCTGCAGATCCTCGAGAGCACCGACGTCGACCTCGAGATCCCCGGGCGCCCCTTCACCTTCGGGGAGCTCATCCACGCACAGGCCGCCGGCGACGCCACCGTCCTCGCCGAAGGGCACGGCCGTCCGGTCGTCACCCTGACGCTCACCGATCCCCAGGTCGACGTGATGTCCCTCTTCGAAGCGGCGCAATAGGAGAACAATCGAATGACGGCCCAGATCTCACGCGCGCAGAATCCCCTGCGCGACCCTGAAGATCACCGCTTGAACCGCATCGCCGGTCCGAGCGCGCTCGTGATCTTCGGCGTGACGGGAGACCTCTCCCGCAAGAAGCTCATGCCCGCGGTCTACGACCTCGCCAATCGGGGGCTGCTCCCTCCGGGTTTCGCCCTCGTCGGGTTCGCCCGACGCGACTGGGAGGACCAGGACTTCGCGGAGGTCGTGCACGAGGCCGTTCGCGCTCATGCGCGCACCGAGTTCCGTGAGGAGACCTGGCAGCAGCTGCTGCAGGGCATCCGTTTCGTGCCCGGCGAGTTCGATGACGACGACGCCTTCGTGCGTCTGCGCGAGACGGTCGAGAAGCTGGACATCGAGCGCGGCACGATGGGCAACCACGCGTATTACCTGTCCATCCCGCCCAAGGCGTTCCCGGTCGTCGCCGAACAGCTCAAGAAGTCGGGGCTCGTCGACGACACCGCCGACCGACCCGATCGCTGGCGACGCGTCGTGATCGAGAAGCCGTTCGGCCACGACCAGGATTCCGCCCAGGAACTCAACGATGCCCTGCGCTCCGCGTTCCCCGCGGACTCGATCTTCCGCATCGATCACTACCTCGGCAAGGAGACCGTCCAGAACATCCTGGCGCTGCGCTTCGCCAACGAGCTCTACGAGCCGATCTGGAATCGCAATTACGTCGACCACGTGCAGATCACGATGGCCGAGGACATCGGCGTCGGCGGCCGGGCCGGCTACTACGACGGGATCGGCGCGGCGCGCGACGTCATCCAGAACCACTTGCTGCAGCTCCTCGCGCTCACCGCGATGGAGGAGCCCATCACCTTCAACGCCGCTGACCTGCGCGCCGAGAAGGAGAAGGTGCTCGCAGCGGTCACCCTCCCGGACAACCTCGCGACGTCCACCGCACGCGGCCAGTACGCCGGAGGCTGGCAGGGCGGCGAGAAGGTGCTCGGCTTCCTCGAGGAAGACGGCATGAATCCGCAGTCGACCACCGAGACCTATGCCGCCATCACCCTCGGCATCAACACGCGACGCTGGGCCGGGGTCCCGTTCTACCTCCGCACGGGCAAGCGTCTCGGCCGCCGCGTCACCGAGATCGCCGTCGTGTTCAAGCGCGCGCCAGAACTGCTCTTCACGCGTTCGCAGACCTCGGGACAGGGCCAGAATGCTCTGGTCATCCGAGTCCAGCCCGACGAGGGCGTCACGATCCGCTTCGGATCGAAGGTGCCCGGCGCCGGCGCGCAGGTGCGCGACGTGACGATGGACTTCGGCTACGGCCACGCGTTCACGGAAGCGAGTCCCGAAGCCTACGAGAGGCTGATCCTCGACGTTCTTCTCGGCGACCCACCCCTGTTTCCCCGCCACGAGGAGGTGGAGCTGTCCTGGAAGATCCTCGACCCCATCGAGGCGTTCTGGGAGTCGCAAGGTGGTCCCGTCGAACAATACGCTCCCGGATCGTGGGGCCCGGCATCGGCCGATGAGCTCCTCGCCCGCGATGGCCGCACTTGGAGGCGCCCGTGATCATCGATCTGCCCGACACCACCGTCAGCAAGATCAGCCGCGCGCTGGTCAGCGTCCGCGAGGAAGGCGGTGCCGTCGCCCTCGGTCGCGTTCTGACGCTCGTGATCGTCACGCGCGAGGCCGCGATGGAAGAGGCCATCGACGCCGCCAACGACGCGTCCCGCGAACACCCGATGCGCGTTATCGTGCTGATGATCAACGCCGATGACGACGAGGAACCGCGCCTCGACGCACAGATCCGGGTCGGCGGCGACGCCGGCGCGAGTGAGGTCGTGACGCTGCACGCACACGGCGAAGCGGGCGATTCCAACCTCGAGAGCCTCGTGACCGGCTTGTTGCTGTCGGATGCGCCCGTCGTCGTCTGGTGGCCGAATCAGACGCCCGAACACGTCTCGGAGACCTCGATCGGCCGCATCGCGCAGCGGCGGATCACCGACGCGGCGACCAAGTCCGACCCTGCGGCGTGGGTCGCGTCGCTGGGCGAGCACTATGCCCCCGGTGACACCGACCTCGCGTGGACACGCCTCACGCGCTGGCGCGAGCAGCTGGCCGCGATCCTGGACCAGCCGCCCTACGAGCCGGTGACGTCCGTCCGGGTCCGTGGCGCCGCCGACTCACCCTCCACGGCGCTGCTCGCCGCCTGGCTCCGGCTCGCCCTCGACGTACCGGTGGATTGGGGCTACCTCGACCCCGACGACTGGCCTCACGGCATCAAGAACGTGACTCTCGTCCGAGCCAGCGGCGAGGTCACGCTCGAGCGTCCCGAGTCCGGCGTGGCTGTCCTGACTCAGCCGGGGCAGCCCACCCACGAGCTCGCGTTCCCGCGTCGCACGCTTCGCGAGTGCCTGGCCGAGGAGCTGCGGCGTCTGGACGCCGATGTGCTGTACGGTCGGGTCATCACCGAAGGGTGGACGCGCCTGGACCGACCATCGAAGGGTCTGCATGACTGAGCATCTCGTCGAGAAGAGCGTCGTGATCGCCGCAGATCCCGACGCTCTCGCGCATGCCGTAGCCGACCGATTCCTTCACCGGCTGCGCAAGCGCATCGACGAGGGCGCCACGGCCCACATCTCGCTCACCGGGGGCTCGATGGGCGGGCGGGTCCTCGCCGCCGTCCGGCAGCAGGCGGAGGGGATCGACTGGTCGCGGGTCCATGTCTGGTGGAGCGACGAGCGCTTCCTGCCGCGCGGCGACCCGGAGCGCAACGAGACGCAGGCGCGTGAGGCCCTTCTCGACCACATCGACGTTCCGCTCGAGAACGTGCACGCGATGGCTTCCAGTGACGGTCTGCACGATCTCGACGGCGCGGCCGCCGCATACGCGGACGATCTCGCGACGTTCGCCGCCGACGGCCAGCTCTGGCCACGCTTCGACATCGCTTTCCTGGGTGTCGGCCCCGACGGTCACATCGCATCGCTGTTCCCGGACAGGCCCGAGATCCTCATCGTGGACCGCGCGGTCGTCGGGGTGACGGACTCCCCCAAGCCGCCTGCGGTCCGCCTGACCATGACGCGCCCGGTCATCAATTCGTCGCAGCGCGTGTGGATGGTGATGGCAGGGCCCGACAAAGCTCCTGCTCTCGGTCTGGCCCTTGCCGGTGCGAGCTACACGAGCGTCCCCGCTGCCGGCGCGAAGGGTCGCGGACGAACCGTGTTCTTCGTGGATCAGGCGGCAGCCGCTCAGGTCCCCCCGGAGCTGATCGACCGGGAGTACTGATCCGACAGAGAGGCGCCGGACCCGCGACGGGACCGGCGCCTCTCTGTCGACGCTTCGTCAGGCCTGGCCGCGACGCTCCCGCAGCTGGGTCAGCGCCTCGTCGAGAAGCTGCGCCGCCTCATCGTCGGAGCGACGTTCCTTGACGTACGCAAGATGGGTCTTGTAGGGCTCGGTCTTCGCGACGGCGGGCGGGTTCTCCTTGTCGCGCCCCGCCGGAAGGCCCGAGTGCGGCGAGTCGATCACGTCGGGGATCTCGGCCGGATCGATGTCCGCGACGAAGTAGCGCACCGTCTCGTTCCCCAGCGCATCCCAGTACGAGATCGCGACGCGGTCGGCGTGGTAGCCGTGATCCTGTTCGCCCATGGGGCCGGCACCGACGCGCGTGCCGCGGATGGCGTTTCCTCCCGTAGCCATCAGAAAGCCTGGAATTTCGTGATGAGGCCGAGGGCCACGATCGACACGAACCACGCCAGCGCAAGGATCACGGTGAACCGGTTGAGGTTGCGCTCCGCGAGACCCGACGAGCCCAGGGCGGAGGTCATGCCGCCGCCGAACATGTCGGACAGGCCGCCGCCACGCCCTTTGTGGAGAAGAATGAGGAGGGTGAGCAGGAGACTGGTCACACCCAGCAGCACCTGCAGCACGAACTCGAGGATCTGCACTGGTTCCATACACCTTTCGTCGACCGCGTCGGATCGCACAAGCGTTCAGTATACGCAAGCGATACCCCGACCGCCGATGAGAGGCGGCCGGGGTGTGTCGCTCACACGCCGACGTGCTTCTGGTAGCGGATGATCGAGGAGAACTCGTCGACCAGAAGACTCGCACCGCCGACGAGCGCACCGTCGATATCGGCCTGTCGCATGAAGCCGGCGATGTTCGCCGCCTTGACGGAGCCGCCGTAGAGCACGCGCGTGCGAGCGGCAGCGTCTGCGCCCAGCTCGGACGCGATGACCTCCCGCAGCTTCGCGCAGACATCCTGCGCCTGCTCGGCCGTGGCGGCCTGACCCGATCCGATCGCCCACACCGGTTCGTAGGCGACGACGATGTCGGCGGTCGCCGGCACATCGTGCAGCGCCGCCTTCAGCTGAGCGACCGGAACGGCGCTGGCGCCGTGCTTCTCGAGGTCCTCCGCCGTTTCACCGACACAGATCACCGGCACGAGCTCGTGCTTCAGCGCCGCCTGCACCTTGGCCGCTACGACCTCATCCGACTCCGCGTGGTATTCACGACGCTCGGAGTGTCCGATGATCACGTATCCGCAGTCGAGCTTGCTCAAGAACGCGCCCGAGATCTCGCCGGTGTAGGCACCGGAGTCCTTGACCGAGAGATCCTGCGCGCCGAGCGCGAAGGGGATCTTGTCCGCGTCGAGCAGCGTCTGCACCGTCCGGAGGTCGGTGAACGGCGGGAAGAGGGCGACCTCGACGCTGCCGTCCTCGTGCTTGGCGTCTTTGAGCGTCCAGTGCAGCTTCTGCACGAACGCCACCGCCTGCAGGTGGTCGAGGTTCATCTTCCAGTTACCGGCGATGAGCGGGGTGCGCGCATCGGAGGTGTTCACTGCTGCCATCCGAGGACCTCCAGTCCGGGGAGCTTCTTTCCTTCGAGGAACTCGAGGCTCGCGCCACCACCGGTCGAGATGTGACCGAAGTCGGTGTCAGCGAAGCCGAGCTGTCGCACGGCGGCCGCGGAATCGCCGCCGCCGACGACGCCGAGACCGTCGACCTCCGACAACGCGCGAGCGACGGCCCGCGTGCCCGACTCGAATGCCGGCATCTCGAACACGCCCATGGGCCCGTTCCAGAAGACGGTGCGGCTGTCACGGATGCGCGCCGCGAACTCGTCGGCCGTACGGGGTCCGATGTCCAGTCCCAATCCGGACGCACCGAAGGCGGTCGCTTCGAGCGCGTCTGCCGGAGCGACCTCGTGATCGGCATCCGCTGCGAAGGCCGACGCGACGACCGCGTCGACGGGCAGGACGATCTCGACGCCGCGATCTTCGGCGGAGGCGATGTATCCCTTGACGGTCTCGAGCTGGTCCTCCTCGAGGAGGCTCGAGCCGACCTTGTGTCCCTTGGCCGCCAGGAACGTGAACATCATGCCACCGCCGATCAGAAGCCGATCGACGCGGGGCAGCAGGTGTTCGATCACACCGAGCTTGTCGCTGACCTTGGACCCGCCGAGCACCACGGTGTAGGGCCGTTCGGGCGTCTCGGTGAGTCGATCGAGCACCTCGAGCTCTTTGGCGATGAGGAGACCGGCAGCGGAGGGCAGCAGTTCCGCGAGGTCGTAGACACTCGCCTGCTTGCGGTGCACGACGCCGAAGCCGTCGGACACGAGCGCATCCCCGAGCTCTGCGAGCTGGCCAGCGAATGCGCGGCGCTCGGATTCGTCCTTGGCGGTCTCACCCGCGTTGAAGCGCAGGTTCTCGATCACGGCGATGTCGCCGTCTTCGAGGGAGGAGACCGCATCATGAGCCGACTCGCCGACGGTGTCGCGTGCGAAGGCGACGGGCTTGCCGAGCAGCTCGGACAGGCGCTGCGCGACGGGCGCGAGGCTGTAGGCGGCGTTCGGCTCGCCACCGGGGCGGCCCAGGTGCGAGCACACCACGAGGCGTGCTCCCTGGTTGATGAGAGCGTTGAGCGTCGGCAGGGATGCTCGCACACGACCATCGTCCGTGATGACCCCGTCCCGCAGCGGGACGTTCAGGTCACAACGGACGATGACGCGCTTGCCTGCGAGCGAACCCAGGTTGTCGAGGGTGCGCAGTGCCATGGCGTGGATCAGAGCTTCGAGGCGACGAGCTCGGTGAGGTCGACCAGACGGTTCGAGTAGCCCCACTCGTTGTCGTACCACGACGACACCTTGACGAGGTTTCCGCTGACGTTGGTCAGGCCGGCATCGAAGATCGACGAGTGCGGGTCGTGGACGATGTCGGTCGAGACGATCGGGTCGGCGTTGTAGGCCAGGTAGCCGGCGAGCTCGCCCTCGGCCGCCGCCTTCTCGTACGCGGCGTTGATGGTCTCCTTGGTGAGTCCCTCGGTCGGCGTGATCAGCGTGAGGTCGACGATCGAGCCGGTGGGGATCGGCACCCGGTAGGAGGAGCCGCTCAGCTTGCCGTTGAGCTCGGGCAGCACCAGGCCGATGGCCTTTGCCGCGCCGGTCGACGCGGGAACGATGTTCAGGGCAGCCGCACGAGCGCGGTGCAGGTCGCCGTGCGGGCCGTCCTGCAGGTTCTGGTCTGCCGTGTAGGCGTGCGCGGTCATCATGAAGCCGCGCTCGATGCCGAAGTTGTCGTTGAAGACCTTGGCCAGCGGCGCCAGGCAGTTCGTGGTGCACGACGCGTTGGAGATGACGTGCATGGTCGCCGGGTCGTACTCGGCGTCGTTGACGCCCATGACGAAGGTGCCGTCGACGTCGGTGCCGGGTGCGGAGATGAGCACCTTCTTGGCGCCCCCCTGGATGTGCTTCGAGGCGTCGGCCGCCTTCGTGAAGCGTCCGGTCGACTCGATGACGATGTCAACGCCCAGGTCGCCCCAGGGCAGGTTGGCGGGGTCGCGCTCTTCGAAAACCTTGATGCTCTTGCCGCCGACGGTGATGGAGTCGCCGTCGAAGGACACGTCCTCGGCGAGGCGGCCGCCGACGGAGTCGTACTTGAGGAGGTGGGCGAGGGTCTTGTTGTCGGTGAGGTCGTTCACCGCGACGATCTCGAGGTCCGCACCCTGCTCGAGGGCGGCGCGGAGAAAGTTGCGTCCAATGCGGCCGAAGCCGTTGATACCGATCTTGACAGTCACGGAGTTGCTCCTGAGGTGTCGTGCGCGGGTGCGCGATTGTTGCGATTCAGTCGGACAGCGGCGTCCCGGCGAGCGTTCCCGCCGGGACGCCCGCGCTCGCTATGACAGTACCAGCAGGCCCGAGGTCTTCTCACGGGCGGCGTCGAAGCGCTGCGCGACGTTCTGCCAGTTCGCGATGTTCCAGACCGCCTTGACGTAGTCGGCCTTCACGTTGAGGTAGTCGAGGTAGAACGCGTGCTCCCACATGTCCAGCTGGAAGATCGGCACGGTGCCCATCGCCGTGTTCGCCTGCTGGTCGAACAGCTGCTGGATGATGAGCTGCTCGCCGATCGGGTCCCAGCTGAGGACCGCCCATCCGGAACCCTGGATGCCGGTGGCCGCCGCGGTGAAGTGCGCCTGGAACTTCTCGAATCCGCCGAAGAACTCGTCGATCGCGGCGGCGAGCTCGTTCCCCTCCGGACGTCCGCCGCCCTCGGGCGAGAGGTTCGTCCAGAAGATGGAGTGGTTCACGTGGCCGCCGAGGTTGAACGCGAGGTCCTTCTCGAGCTTGTTGACGTTCGCGAGACTGCCCGTCTCGCGGGCCTCCGCGAGCTGCTCGAGCGCCGTGTTGGCACCCGTCACGTAGGTCTGGTGATGCTTGTCGTGGTGCAGCTGCATGATCTTGCCGCTGATGTGCGGCTCGAGTGCCGCGTAGTCGTAGGGGAGGTCGGGCAAGGTGTACGTCGCCATATTCTCTGCTTCCTAGTCGGCGTCGCGCCGAGAGCCCCGGCGCGGCGAGGGTGACCTTCTCATCCTATCGACGGTGAGCAGGGTGGTGAGGGGGTTGCTTCCCCCGCCGAGCGTGTTCTACAAGCCCGAGGCCTCAGTCTTCGACGCCGATGGGGACCGCCGACTCGGTGCCAGGAACTCCGTCGACCTCGGCCTTCTTGTCGGCCATCGCCAGGAGCCGACGGATGCGTCCGGCGACGGCGTCCTTGGTCATCGGCGGGTCGGCGTGGTGACCCAGCTCGTCGAGGCTGGCGTCACGGTGGGCGAGCCGGAGCTCTCCGGCCTGTTTGAGATGGTCGGGTACCCCGTCACCGAGGATCTCCAGCGCACGCTCGACGCGTGCGCACGCGGCGACCGCCGCCTGAGCGGATCGACGCAGGTTGGCATCGTCGAAGTTGACGAGGCGGTTCACTCCAGCGCGGACTTCGCGGCGCTGCCTCATCTGATCCCAGTCGGCGGCGGCCTTCGATGCTCCCATCTGCGCGAGGGTGAGCCGGATCGCCTCCCCCTCCCGGACGACGACCCGCGGGATGCCGCGGACTTCCCGCGCCTTCGCGGGGATGCTCAGCCGATGGGCGGCCCCGACGAGGGCCATCGCGGCCTCGGAGGACGGGCAAGCGACTTCGAGCGAGGCGGATCGACCGGGCTCGCTGAGCGACCCCGATGCGAGGAAAGCGCCGCGCCAGACGGCCGCGAGATCTTCCCGTGAGCCGGTGGTGAGCTTGTTGGGCAGGCCACGCACCGGTCGACGCCGCTGATCCAGAAGGCCGGTCTGCCGCGCGAGCGTCTCACCGCCGTCGATGACGCGCACGGCGACGTGGCCGCCGGCACGACCCGCCGAACTCTGCACGTGCGCGAGCTCGGGTCGCACGCCGTAGAGCTCCACCAACTCCCGCGCGACCCGTCGGGCGAGGACATCGGAATCGAGCTCGGCCTCGACCGCGACGCGGTTGGCGATCGAGTGGAGCCCTCCCGAGAAACGGAGCAGTGACGTCAGCTCGGCCACGCGGGCCGTCGGTCGCGGGTCTCGTACGGCGACGAGTTCGGCCTTCACGTCGGCAGTCAGCGACACGTGTCTCCTCGGTCTTTCTGGGGTGGAACGATCCTCCAGCCTACTCGCGACCGAGGTCGCGATGGGTCAGGCGAACGGCCACTCCGGGCGTGCCCGACAGCCGTGAGGCCAGTTCCCGGGCCGTGGCCACCGACCGGTGCTTTCCGCCGGTGCACCCCACGGCGATCACGGAATGTCGCTTGTTCTCCCGCTGATACCCCTCCAGGACCGGCGCGAGAGAGGCGGCGTACGCCTCGATGAACGTCGCCGCGCCTGGCGCGGCGAGCACCACGTCGCGCACGGCGTCGTCCTCCCCGGTCAGCGCGCGAAGCTCTTCGTGCCAGTACGGGTTCGGCAGGAACCGCATGTCGGCCACGTGGTCGGCGTCCGGCGGGAGACCGTACTTGAAGCCGAAGCTCATGATGGTCAGGGTGTGCCGCGCGGCACCCTCGTCGGCGAAGAGCTCGGCGACACGTGTCGCGAGCTGGTGAATGTTCAGCGCCGACGTGTCGACGATGACGTCGGCGTCCTCGCGGACGGGAGCGAGCCTCGTACGTTCGGCCCGAATGCCGTCGACGATCGTGCCATCGCCCTGAAGAGGATGCGGGCGACGCACGGCCTCGAAGCGGCGCACGAGCACGGTGTCCGACGCGTCGAGGAACAGCACCCGGATCGGGCGCCGCGAGCGCAGTGCCCGCATCGCCTCCGGAAGCTCGGAGAAGAGGCCGCGGCCCCGCACGTCGACGACGACGGCCACCCGGGGCAGCGCTCCCCCGGCGATCTCCGTCAGATCCAGCAGCGGCTTGAGCATCTGCGGAGGCAGGTTGTCCACGACGTACCAGCCCAGGTCTTCCAGGGCGTTCGCCGCGGTGGACCTTCCGGCACCGGACATCCCGGTGACGATCAGCATCTCGCCGACCTGCGGGGTCTGATCGTCCTCCGTCATCGCGCCCTCCGTCATCACGTCCAGCCTAGCGAGCGGTGAGGTGGGTATGAATCGACGCCGCGAGCTTCGGACCGACGCCCGGAAGCTCCTGGATCTGTTCGGTCGTCGCTTCGCGGAGGGCCGCGACGGAACCGAAGTGACGCAGAAGAGCCTTGATGCGCGCATCCCCCAGCCCGGGCACCTCGGCCAGGACGGTCTGGATGTCGCGCCGCCGCCGCTTGCGCTGATGCGTGATGGCGAACCGATGTGCCTCGTCACGCAGACGCTGCAGAAGATACAGCGCTTCGGAGGTGCGCGGCAGGATCACCGGGTACTCCTCCCCGGGCAGCCAGACCTCCTCCAGCCGCTTGGCGATGCCGCACAGCGCGATCTCGGTGTGTCCGGCCTCATCGAGCGCGCGAGCCGCCGCCTGGACCTGCGGCTTCCCGCCATCGACCACGAGCAGCTGCGGACGGTAGGCGAACCGCGGCTTCTTGCGCTCGGTGACGACCTCGCCCGACGCCAACGGGTCGGCCACGGGATCTGCTTCGGGCTGATCGAGGTAGGCCAGACGCCGACGCAGCACCTGCCGGATCGAGTCGGTGTCGTCGGTGGTCTCGGGGATGCCGAACGAACGGTACTGATCCTTCCGGGGCAGACCGTCTTCGAACACCACCATCGACGCCACCACGTTCGTACCGGCGAGGTGCGAGACGTCGTAGCACTCGATACGGAGAGGAGCCTCGTGCAGGTCCAGCGCCTCCTGCAGGTCGGTCAACGCCTGCGACCGCGCGACGTAATCGCTCGTGCGACGGGTCTTGTGCAGGTTGAGCGCCTGCTGCGCGTTCAGCGTCGCCGTCGCCAGCAGCTCGGCTTTGCGGCCGCGCCGGGCGACCTGGAGCGACACCGGGCGACCCCGCCGGTCGCGAAGCCATTGTTCGAGCTCCGCGGCGTCCTCGGGCAGCGAGGGGACGAGCACCTGCTTCGGTATGTCGGTGTCGGCCGCCTCGCCGTAGGTGCGCTGCAGCACCTGCTCGACGAGGTCCGCCCCCGAAATGTCGAGTTCCTTCTCGATCGTCGTGGCGTGGACGCCGCGCACACGCCCGCCGCGCACGACGAAGTGCTGCACCGTCGCGGCCAGCTCGTCCTCGGCGATCCCGAACAGGTCGGCGTCGGTGTCTTCGGTCAGCACGAGCGCGCTCTTGCCCAGCACGGCCTCGATGGCCCCGAGTTGATCGCGATAGACCGCTGCGGCTTCGTAATCCATGGCGGCGGACGCCTCGCGCATCCGAGCGGTCAGTTCTCGGGCGAACCGCTGGTCGCCGCCCGACATGAAGGCGACGAAGTCCTGCACGATCGCCCGGTGCTCGTCGACGCTGACCCGCATGGAGCACGGCCCCCCGCAGCGCCCGATCTGACCCGGGAAGCACGGCCGGCCGGTCGCCATCGCCTTCTTGTAGCTGGAGTCGCTGCAGGTACGGATGGGGAACACCTTGATCAGCTGATCGATGGTGTCGTGCACCGCCCAGACCTTCGGGTACGGGCCGAAGTACTTCGCACCCTTGATCCGTCTATTGCGGGTGACGATCACGCGAGGAGCTTCGTCGGCGAGGGTGATCGCCATGAACGGATAGGACTTGTCGTCGCGATACTTGACGTTGAACGGCGGATCGAACTCCTTGATCCACATGTACTCCAACTGCAGGGAGTCCACGTCCGTGGCGACGACCGTCCATTCGACCGACGACGCCGTCGTGACCATGCGCCGCGTGCGCTCGTGGAGCGTGTGCAGCGGCGCGAAGTAGTTCGACAGCCGGGCACGCAGATTCTTCGCCTTGCCGACGTAGAGCACGCGACCGTCCGCGTCCCGGAATCGGTACACACCGGGGTCGGTCGGTATCTCCCCCGGCTTGGGCTTGTAGGGAAGCGGCGACATCGGGTCAGCCGGCCTTGCGCGCCTCGGCACGCTCGGCCGGGAACAGCACCTCGGCGAGGAAGGCGCCCGTGTGACTCTCCGGCACGCGCGCAAGATCCTCCGGGGTGCCGGTCGCGACGAGCGTGCCGCCGCCGGAACCCCCCTCGGGTCCGAGGTCGATGATCCAGTCGGCCGACTTGATCACGTCGAGATTGTGCTCGATGACGATCACCGAGTTCCCCTTGTCGACCAGGCCGTTCAAGACCTCGAGCAGTCGCCTGACGTCTTCGAAGTGCAGTCCGGTCGTCGGCTCGTCGAGCACGTAGATGCTGCGCCCGTTCGAGCGCCGCTGCAACTCTGTGGCGAGCTTCACGCGCTGGGCCTCGCCACCCGACAGCGTCGTCGCCGACTGGCCGAGGCGCACATATCCCAAGCCGACGTCGACCAGGGTCTTCAGGTAGCGGTGGATGGCCTGGATCGGCTCGAAGAACTCCGCGGCCTCGGAGATCGGCATCTCGAGCACCTCGGCGATGTTCTTGCCCTTGTAGTGCACCGACAGGGTGTCGCGGTTGTACCGCTTTCCGTGGCACACCTCGCAGTCCACGTAGACGTCGGGGAGGAAGTTCATCTCGATCTTGATGGTGCCGTCTCCGGAGCACGCCTCGCAGCGCCCGCCCTTAACGTTGAAGCTGAATCGCCCCGGCTGGTACCCGCGGGCTTTGGCCTCCGGCGTCTCGCTGAACAGGCCGCGGATGCGATCGAACACTCCGGTGTACGTCGCGGGGTTCGACCGCGGCGTGCGCCCGATCGGCGCCTGATCGACGTGCACGACCTTGTCGAGATTGTCGAGCCCGGTCACTCGCGTGTGCTTGCCCGGGATGTTCCGCGCGCCGTTCAGGCGCTGGGCGAGCACCCGGTACAGGATGTCGTTCACGAGCGACGACTTTCCCGAACCACTCACTCCGGTCACGGCGGTCAGCACGCCGAGGGGGAAGTCGACCGTCACGTTGCGGAGATTGTTCTCGCGGGCACCGACGACGGAGATCTGTCGCTTGCGATCGCGCTTGCGCCGCTTATCCGGCGTCGCGATCTCCCGACGGCCGGCCAGGTAGTCGCCCGTGATCGAGTGCCGGTCGGCGAGCAGCTCCGACAGGGGCCCCGAATGCACGACCTCTCCCCCGTCGACACCGGCCCGCGGCCCGATGTCGACGATCCAGTCAGCAGCGTGGATCGTCTCCTCGTCGTGTTCGACGACGATGAGCGTGTTGCCGAGATCGCGCAGGGTCACGAGCGTCTCGATCAGGCGACGGTTGTCGCGCTGGTGCAGGCCGATCGAGGGCTCATCGAGCACGTACAGAACACCGGTGAGTCCGGAGCCGATCTGCGTCGCGAGGCGGATGCGCTGCGCCTCACCGCCCGAGAGGGAGCCGGCGGACCTGCTGAGGTTCAGATAGGTCAGACCGACCTGGATGAGGAAGTCCAGGCGAGCGCGGATCTCGCGAAGAACCTGTGCGGCGATCTTCGCCTCACGGTCGGTGAGCGTCATCTCCGCGAAGAATCGCTGCGCATCCGCGAGGCTCAGCCGCGAGGCATCGGCGATCGAGTGGCCGTGCACGCGGACGGCGAGCACCTCGGGCTTCAGGCGCGCACCGTCGCAGACCGGGCAGGGCACCTCGCGCAGATACTCCGACCAGCGCTGCCGCTGCGTGTCGGACTCGGCCTGCACGTACTGACGTTCGATGTACGGCACGACGCCTTCGAAGCCCGACGAGTAGCGCATCTCGCGGCCGTAGCGGTTCTTCCACTTGACGGTGACCTTGTAGTTCTCGCCGTGCAGCACGGCTTCGCGCACGGCCTGCGGCAGACGCTTCCAGGGCGTGTCGAGCGAGAAGCCGAGGTCGTTCGACAGTCCTTCGAGCAGTCGCTCGTAGTACTGGAAGAGCCCCTTTCCCTGCGTTGTCCACGGGATGATGACGCCCTCGCGGATCGACAGCTCCTCGTCACCGAGCATCAGCTCCGAGTCGACCGACATGCGGGTGCCGAGCCCGGAACACGCCGGACAGGCGCCGAACGGGGCGTTGAACGAGAAGGTGCGCGGTTCGATCTCCGTGAGCTGCAGCGGATGCCCGTTCGGACACGCCAGCTTCTCGGAGAACGACTGCCACGCGTCGTCACCTTCCTCGTCGACGAAGTTCACCTGCATGACCCCGCCGGCGAGACCGAGTGCGGTCTCCACCGAGTCGGTGACGCGCCCCAGGATGTCGGGGCCGGCGACCAGCCGGTCGACCACGACGGCGATGTCGTGCTTGTAGCTCTTCTTCAGCGTCGGCGGCTCCGCGAGCTGGACCAGGTCGCCATCGACCACGGCGCGCGCGTACCCCTTCGCCGAGAGTTCCTTGAAGAGGTCGACGAACTCGCCCTTCTTCTGGGTGACGACGGGCGCGACGATCTGGTAACGCGTGCGGTCCGACAGGTCCATCAGCTGGTCGGCGATCTGCTGCACCGTCTGACGCTGGATGATCTCGCCGCACTCCGGGCAGTGGGGCACTCCGATACGGGCCCACAGCAGGCGCATGTAGTCGTGGATCTCGGTGATCGTGCCCACCGTCGAGCGCGGGTTGCGGTTCGTCGACTTCTGGTCGATCGACACCGCCGGGCTCAGACCCTCGATGAAGTCGACGTCGGGTCTGTCCACCTGACCGAGGAACTGACGTGCGTAGGCACTCAGCGACTCGACGTAGCGACGCTGTCCTTCCGCGAAGATCGTGTCGAAGGCGAGACTCGACTTGCCCGAACCCGACAGGCCCGTGAAGACGACGAGAGAATCACGCGGGATGTCGAGGTCGACGTCCTTCAGGTTGTGCACGCGAGCGCCGCGCACGCTCAGCTTGTCGCTCGAGACGGCGGCGGATTTTCCGGTGAGGGGAACGGGGACGATGGGCACCCGTCAAGTGTAGGCGCGACCTCCGACATCGGCTCCGGGACCGCGTTCGCCCGCGGCGCACGCGGCAGCTCGCCGGACGAGCGTCCGTCAGCCGATCAGCGGGAGAGCAGCTGCCGCTTCGAGCTCAGCACGCCGGTGTCGAAACCGGCGAGATGCAGGCCGCCGTGGAATCGCGCGTGCTCGATCTTGATGCACCGGTCCATGACCACCGCGAGCCCGGCGTCCTCCGCGATCGCCGCCGCCTCCTCGTTCCACGACCCCAGCTGGAGCCACAGCGCGGCGGCGCCGACCTCGACGGCCTCCCGAGCGACGCCCGGAAGGTCGTCGTGGCGACGGAAGACGTCGACGAGATCGGGGACGACCGGCAGGTCAGACAGCGATGCGTAGGCCGGCTGCCCCAGGATCGACGTGGCCCGGGGGTTCACGAAGTAGACGTCGTACGGCGAGCTGCTCGTGAGGTACGTCGCGACGAAGTAGCTTGCGCGGGCGGGATTGTCGGAGGCGCCGACGATCGCCACCGATCGCGTGCGCCGCAGCAGGTCGTGGCGCGCCTGGGCTCCGGGAGCCTGCCACGTGCGATCAGCCGAAGCCGGCGGCGCGGTGGGCAGGGCGCAGAAGGCGGCATCGGTCATCGGGTCGCTCCCGTCGCTTCGGTGAGGGCCTGGTCGAGATCCCACACGATGTCCTCGGGGTCTTCGAGTCCGACGGAGATCCGGATGAGGTCAGCCGGGGTCCCCGCTGCGATCAGCTGCTCGGGTGTGAGCTGGCGGTGGGTGGTCGAGGCGGGATGGATCACCAGGGTGCGCGCGTCACCCACGTTCGCCAGGTGCGAGGCGAGGGTCACCGAGTCGATGAAGGTCTCCCCCACCTTGCGCGCGGCCGCCTCTCGAGCCGCGTCGTCCTCGAATCGCCCCGCCGGAGCCACGCCGAAGGCGAACACCGCCCCCGGACCGAGAGGCAGGTACCGGCGCGCACGCTCGGCGTGCGGATGATCGTCGAGCCCTGCCCAGGTCACGAAGGACACCCGCGGGTCGGTCCGGAGCCACTCCGCGACGATTCTCGCGTTGGCGAGGTGCGCATCCATGCGCTGCGGCAGCGTCTCGATTCCCTGCAGCAGCGTGAAGGCGGCCTGCGGGTTGAGCGACGGGCCGATGTCACGCAGCTGTTCGCTGCGAAGCTTGGTGAGGAAGCCGTACTCGCCGAAGTTGTCCCACCACTTTATGCCCCCATAGGAGGCCACCGGCTCGGTCATCGCAGGAAAGGTGCCGTTGCCCCAGTCGAACGTGCCGGCCTCGACCACGACACCGCCGAGAGCGGTGCCGTGACCGCCGAGGAACTTCGTGACCGAGTGGATGACGATGTCGGCGCCGTGCTCGATGGGGCGCAGGAGGTACGGCGTCGCCAGCGTCGCGTCGACGACGAGCGGCACACCCGCGTCGTGCGCGACCTTCGCGAGTCCGGCGATGTCGGCGATCTCCCCACCGGGATTCCCGATCGCCTCGGTGTAGACGACCTTCGTCTCCGGCCGGATCGCGGCGGCGTAGTCGGCGGGATCCGATGAGGCGACGAATGTCGTCTCGACGCCGAACCGCCGCAGCGTGACGTCGAGCTGCGTGATCGTTCCGCCGTAGAGCTGCGCCGACGCGACGACGTGGTCTCCTGCGCCGACGAGCGCGGCGAACGTGATGAACTCCGCGCTCATGCCGCTGGCGGTTGCGACCGCTCCGATCCCGCCTTCGAGGGACGCCATGCGCTCCTCGAGCGCGGCGACGGTCGGATTGCCGATGCGGGAGTAGATGTTGCCGTACTTCTGAAGCGCGAAGAGGTTCCCCGCGTCGGCGGCGTCGTCGAAGACGAACGAGCTCGTGTGATAGATCGGCACCGCGCGAGCACCGGTGGCCGCATCCGGGGTGCCCCCGGCGTGCAGCGCGCGCGTGCGGAAGCCGAATCGATGCTCGGTCACTCGTTCTCCTTGTCCTCGGCGGGTGTCGCCGACTGGCCGGCGCCCTTCAGGCGTGCGATCGCGTCGCGGACGCCGTCGACGGCATCGGGGTTCTGCAGGGATGTGATGTCGCCCAACACGTCACCCTGCCACATCTGCACCAGCAGTCGGCGCATGATCTTGCCCGAGCGGGTCTTCGGCAGGTCGGGCACGACGATGACGTGAGCGGGCTTGGCCACGGGGCCGATCTCGACCGCGACCTGAGCGCGGAGCGTTTCGATGTCGACCGGTTCGCGCAGTACGACGAAGGCGGCGACGGCATGACCGGTGATCGGATGCGCCACGCCGGCGACCCCCGCCTCTCCGACTGCGGGATGAGCGACGAGCGCCGACTCGATCTCGATCGTCGACAGCCGGTGACCGGAGACGTTGACGACATCGTCGAGCCGGCCGAGCACCCGGATCGCGCCGTCCTGGTCCACCGTCGCGGAGTCCCCCGCCACGTAGTATCCGCCCCACTCGCCGTGTCCGGCGAATCGCGACCAGTAGGAGTCGCGATAGCGCTCCGGGGATCGCCAGATCGTGCGTGCCATCCCCGGCCAGGGACGTCGGACGACGAGGGTTCCGGAGCGGCCCGGCGCGACCGGTTCGCCGTCGTCGTCGACAACGGCGGCGTCGATGCCCGGCAGCGGAACCGTAGCCGAGCCCGGAGTGAGGGTGGTTGCGCCCGGGAGCGGCGCGATCATCGCGGCACCCGTCTCGGACTGCCACCAGGTGTCGACGATCGCGAGGCTGTCACGGCCGTGATTTCGCCGGAACCACATCCATGCCTCCGGATTGATCGCCTCGCCGACCGTGCCGAGCAGTCGCAACGAGGTCAGGTCATGTCCGGCCGGCAGCGTGTCGCCCCACCACGTCATGAAGGTGCGGATGAGTGTCGGCGCGGTGTAGTAGACCGTGACGCGGTAGCGCTCGATGATCTCCAGATGCCGTTCGCGATGCGGAGTGTCCGGTGTGCCCTCGTAGATCACCTGCGTCAGTCCGTTGGAGAGCGGGCCGTACAGCTCGTAGGTGTGCGCCGTCACCCAGGCGAGGTCGGCAGTGCACCAGTGCACGTCGTCGGGCTTCGCGTCGAAGTGTGCCCAGTGCGCCCAGCTCGCATGGGTCAGATAGCCCCCGGAGGTGTGCACGAGACCCTTGGGCTTGCCCGTCGTCCCCGAGGTGTAGATGATGAACAGCGGATGCTCGGCGTCGAACGCGGCGGGCTCGTGCACATCCGGAGCGCTCTCTACCACGTCGTGCCACCAGTGGTCGCGTCCCGGTCTCCAGTCGACCTTCTGGCCGGTGCGACGCACCACGAGCACGTGCTCGAGATGCGGGAGTCCGTCGGCGGCAGCGTCGGCGGCGGACTTGACCTCGACCGCCTGTCCCCGTCGCCACTGCCCATCAGAGGTCACCAGGAGCTTCGCACCGGTGTCTTCGAGCCGGAAACGCACGGCTTCGGCCGAGAACCCGCCGAAGACCAGCGAATGCACCGCGCCGATGCGGGCGCAGGCGAGAGCGATGACGACCGTCTCGATGAGCACGGGGAGGTAGACGACGACCCGGTCACCTGCCTCGATCCCGAGGTGCTCGAGGGCGTGAGCTGCTTGGGAGACCCGTCGCTGGAGGTCTCGATAGGTGACCGTCACGCGGTCGCCTCGCTCCCCCTCGAAGTGGAGCGCGACCTTGTCGCCGCGACCGGCCGTCACGTGGCGGTCGACGCAGTTGACCGCCACGTTCAATCGCCCGCCGTCGTACCAGCGGGCGGCCGGCACGGACAGCTCGCCGTTCTCGTCGCGCACCGGAGGCCGCCACTCGAGCGTCGACGTCCACGGGCGCTCCCACTGCAGTCGCTGCGCGGCGCGGTCCCAGAAGCCGATGGGATCGGCGGCGGCGATCGCGTAGGCCTCCGGGCCGACGTTCGCTTGCGCGGCGAAGGTCGGATCCGGCGGAAACGAGCGCTGTTCGATCAGACGCGCCTCGTCGGCAGTCGACGGGAGGGAACCGGACATCTTCACTCCCTCACAGCCAGCGCTTGAGGACAGCCCGCTCGAACAGCGACAGCAGCGCGTTCGTCAGGGTGCCCAGGAGCGCGAGGAGCACGATGGCGAGGATGATCCGGTCGACGCGGCCGTTGTACTGCGAGTCGATCAGCAGGAAGCCCAGACCCATCGACGCCGCGATGAGTTCTGCCGCGACCAGGAACAGCCACGCCTGTGCAAGGCCCAGACGGAGACCGGCGACCATCGAGGGTACGACCGCGGGTAGCTGGATCGTCCGTAGCAGCGACCCGCCGCGAAGGCCGAAGGAGCGGCCCGCCTCGACGAGCTGCGGATCGACCCGGTGCAAGCCCGCCGCCACCGTTGTGAAGACCGGGAAGAAGGCACCGATCGCGATGAGGGTCACCTTCGAGTCCTCGCCGATCTGCATCCAGAGGATGAGCAGCGGCACCCACGCCAGGGAGGGCACGGCGCGCAGCGCCACGATGGTCGGGCCGAGCAGCACCTCCCCCGCGCGCGAGAGACCCACGACGGCCGCGACAGCCAGCCCGAGCACCGAACCGATCAGGAAGCCGACGATCACCCGCTGGGTGGAGATAGCGATGTGCAGCCACAAATCGCCGTCCGCGGCGAGCTGCACGCCGGCCTGCACGACCGACGCGGGGGTGGGGAGCCGGTACGGCGGGATGATCCCCGTCGTCGTGACGACCTGCCACGCCGCTAGGAGGATGAGCGGCAGGATCAGCCCACCGACCAGACGCACGCCGCGACGCGCCCAGAAGGGCGCCACCGCTGAAGCGGCGCCGCCCTCCCGACGCGTGCGGGTCGTCGTGACCTCGACCGTCATTCGCTCGTCGCGTTCACGGCGAACTCGTCGTAGACGATGGTCGCCAGCGCGTCGTCGAGGGCATCCTGGCCACCCGCGACATCGCCCGAGTCCACGAGCACGGGCGAGATCCGCTCGAGGACGGCGATCTGGTCGGCTCCCGGGACGCCGGACACGTCGAGATTGGAACGCTCGAGGATCACCGTCTCCGCCACGGCCGTGTCCAGACCCGACGCCTCCGCGAGCAGGGCTGCGGTCTCCTCGGGGTTCTCCAGTGCCCAGATGCGCGCCTGTTCGTAGGCGTCGACGACGACCTGCGCGACATCGGCGTGGTTGTCGATGAAGTCCTCGGTGGCGTTGAGGAAGCCGTAGGTGTTGAAGTCGACGTTGCGATAGATCAGCTGCGCGCCGGAATCCACCTCGGCGCCGGCCATGATCGGGTCCAGGCCCGCCCACGCGTCGACCGACCCTGCGGCCAGGGCCGACCAGCCGTCGGCGTGCTGCAGGTTCTGCACCTCGACGTCGTCGACCGAGAGACCCGCCTCATCGAGAGTCTGCAGAAGGAAGAAGTACGGGTCGGTGCCCTTCGTGGCTGCGATCGAGGTGCCGGCGAGATCGTCAACCGACGCGATGTCACTGTCGGCGTCGACGACGATGGCCGACCATTCCGGCTGCGAGTAGATGTCGATCACCTTGATCGGCGAGCCGTTGGCGCGGGCGAGGAATGCGGCCGATCCCGCCGTCGACGCGATGTCGGCCGAGCCGGAGCGGAGCAGCTCGTTCGCCGTGTTCGAACCGGTCGACTGCACCCACTCGACGGTGACGTCGTCGCCGAGGGCATCCTCGATCAGACCCTGGTCGCGCAGCACGAGGCTGAGCGGGTTGTAGGTCGCCCAGTCCAGCGTCAGCTGATCGGTGGACCATTCACCGGTTGCCGCGGCACTGTCAGTCGTGTTGCCGGCGTTCTCGCCGGCGATGCAGCCGGTGGCGAGCATCGCCATCGCACCGGCGAGGGCGATCGCGGGTACGGTTCGGCGAATGGCGGTGCTCATGGGGTCTCCTCAGGAGTCTTGTAGTGGTGGGTGTGCACGCCGAGTCCCTCGAGGAGGGTGGCGCGCAGGTCCGTGAACGCGCTGTCTGCGCGATCGCGGGGTCGGGTCCCGGCAACCGGGAGGATCTGGGCGATGGAGCGCGCATCGGGTCCGGCCGAGCGCAGCGATGACAGCAGCACGACGCGGTCCGCAAGGTAGAGCGCTTCCTCGACATCGTGGGTGACCAGCAGAATCGTGGTCGGCTGCGCGGCGTGGATCTCGAGCAGCAGGTCTTGCATGCGCAGTCGCGTCAGCGCGTCCAGCGCCGCGAACGGCTCATCCAGGAGCAGGACGTCGGGGTTGCGCGCGAGCGCGCGAGCGAGGGATGCACGCTGGGCCATGCCACCGGAGACCTCGCGGGGGCGAAGGTTCGACGCGTGGTCGAGGCCGACCAGTTCGAGGAGTTCGCGCACCCGCTCGCGACCGGCGGCACGGGCCGACCGGCGAGAGCCGCGCACGCGCGGGAGACCGAGCTCGACGTTCTGCGACAGCGTGCGCCACGGCAGCAGACGAGGCTCTTGAAAGGCGATCGCCGCGCGTTCGTCGGTGTCGGCCAGCCGATCACCATCGACGGTGATCGCGCCGTCGGTGGGCTGGTCGAGGCCCGCGACGAGACGAAGCAGCGTGGACTTTCCGCATCCCGAAGCCCCGATCACCGCGACGATCTCCCCGGCGGGCAGCTCCAGCTCGACGCCGCGCAGCACGTCGACCTGGCCGTTCGGCGTGCCGAACGTGCGCCCGACGCTGTCGAGGCGCACGGCACCTCCGCGCGACGGCGTGGTGGCCGAGGCAGGGGCGTCGAGTGTCGTGGTCACGCAGTAAGAGTGACAGAGCCGCCTCGGCGTAACGAACCGGGCGCAACATCATGAAACATTCGACTCACCGATGCCTGCCACCGCGAGCCACCGGACCCTTGCCGACTGCGGTCTCACCCTGCGGGATCGCGAATGCACCGAGCACATCACGGAGCGCGACGAGGTCATCGGCGCGAAGGCCGGTCGCGGCCATCACCCGGCCGGGAACGTCCAGCGCGCGCTCGCGCAGTGCACGTCCATCCACGGTGAGACCGATCTCGAGCACGCGCTCGTCGGTGGGGCGTCGCCGACGGGTCACTCGACCCTGGGATTCGAGGCGTTTCACGAGCGGCGACAGGGTGGCCGGTTCCATGGCGAGCATGTCGGCGAGCCCGCCGAGCGAGCGCGGAGACTTCTCCCACAGAGCGAGCATCACGAGGTACTGAGGGTGCGTGAGCCCGAGCGGATCGAGGATCGGTCGATAGACGGAGAGGACATTCCGCGCGGCCGTGACGACGGCGAAACATGCCTGATTCTCGAGAAGAAGCGGATCCTCAGCGGGTTCGGTCGACTCGGACATTCCGCCCTCATTTCCTTAGTACACTAATTATCATGGCACGAACTGACGCGGCGGCGGACGGCGAGGCTCGTGAGCCGAGTCTGCGCGCACGGGTACGGGCGGCGGGCGGCTGGTACGCCTATCTCAACGCCAGGCTCATCACGATTGCTGGGCCGGCTTCGGTCGGACCGTACGAGACGACGCCTGAACCGTCACGGCTGGAGCGCCCCTGCCCACTGTGCGGAAAAGCCATGGCGTCCCATCGGGTCGACCGGGCCGGTCCCAAGCCGCTGCTGCACTGCCCCGCCCCATCCGCCTGAACTCCGGCGCAGCCCGTCAGGCGTGACCGGCGCGCTCCATGGCGCGAAGCTCCTTCTTGAGGTCCTGCACCTCGTCTCGGAGGCGTGCCGCCAGTTCGAACTTCAACTCGGTCGCCGCCGCGAGCATCTGATCCGAAAGGTCCTGAATCGTCGTCTCGAGTTGCTGCGCTCCCTCGGCAGCGATGCCCTCTCGGCGCAGCTGCGGTGTCGGAGACTTGCCCTTGCCGCTCTTCGTCTTGGCGGCGTCTTTGCGCGAGAGCATGTCATTGGTGTCGGAGGCCTCGCGCGCCAGCACCTCGGTGATGTCGGCGATGCGCTTTCGCAGTGGCTGCGGATCGATGCCGTGCTCGGTGTTGTATGCGATCTGCTTCTCGCGGCGCCGCTCGGTCTCGTCGATCGCGTTCCGCATGGAGTCGGTGACGGTGTCCGCGTACATGTGCACCTGTCCGGAGACGTTTCGAGCGGCGCGCCCGATCGTCTGGATGAGCGAGGTACCCGACCGCAGGAATCCTTCTTTGTCGGCATCGAGGATCGACACCAGCGAGACCTCCGGCAGATCGAGACCCTCGCGGAGGAGGTTGATGCCGACGAGCACGTCGTAGACGCCGGCGCGCAGCTCGGTGAGAAGCTCGACACGGCGCAGGGTGTCGACGTCGGAGTGCAGGTATCTCACCCTCACGCCGTGCTCGCCGAGGAAGTCCGTCAGCTCTTCCGCCATCTTCTTCGTCAGCGTCGTGACCAGAACGCGCTCATCGCGCTGCACGCGCACCCTGATCTCCTCGAGGAGATCGTCGATCTGCCCCTTCGAGGGCTTGACGATGATCTCCGGGTCGACCAGGCCGGTGGGGCGGATGATCTGCTCGACGATGCCGTCGGCGATGCCCATCTCGTATCGTCCCGGCGTCGCGGACAGATACACGCTCTGCCCGATACGCTCCTTGAACTCGTCCCAGCGCAGCGGACGGTTGTCCATGGCACTCGGGAGCCGGAAGCCATGATCGACGAGAGTTCGCTTGCGTGACGCGTCACCCTCGTACATCGCCCCGATCTGCGGCACTGTCACGTGCGACTCGTCGATGACCAGGAGGAAGTCGTCGGGGAAGAAGTCCAAGAGGGTGTGCGGCGGCTCCCCCGCCGAACGCCCGTCGAGGTGCCGTGAGTAGTTCTCGATTCCGGAGCAGAAGCCCAGCTGCTGCAGCATCTCCAGATCGAACGTCGTGCGCATGCGGAGGCGCTGAGCCTCCAGAAGCTTGTTCTGCGACTCCAGCTCCGTCAGCCGTTCCGCAAGCTCGTCTTCGATCGTGCCGATCGCCCGCTGCACGGTCTCGGTGGCGGCGACGTAGTGCGACGCGGGGAAGATCGGCACGGACTCCATCTTCTGCACGACGTCACCGGTGAGCGGGTGGAGCATGTAGAGCGCCTCGATCTCATCGCCGAACATCTCGATCCGGATCGCGTACTCCTCGTACACCGGGATGATCTCGATCGTGTCACCGCGCACGCGGAAGTTGCCGCGCGAGAAGTCGACGTCGTTGCGGTTGTACTGCATGGAGATGAACTTGCGGATGAGCGCGTCGCGGTCATAGCGCTCGCCCACCTGCAGCGCGACCATGGCTCGCAGGTACTCCTCGGGCGCACCGAGGCCGTAGATGCATGACACTGTCGACACCACGACGACGTCGCGGCGTGAGAGCAGCGCGTTGGTGGTGGAGTGGCGGAGCCGCTCGACCTCCGCGTTGACGGAGGAGTCCTTCTCGATGAAGGTGTCCGTCTGCGGCACGTATGCCTCGGGCTGGTAGTAGTCGTAGTACGACACGAAGTACTCGACCGCGTTGTGCGGCATCAGGTCGCGGAACTCGTTCGCCAGCTGCGCCGCGAGCGTCTTGTTGTGCGCGAGCACGAGCGTCGGCCGCTGGACCGCCTCGATGAGCCAGGCTGTCGTCGCGGACTTGCCCGTTCCCGTGGCACCGAGAAGCACCACGTCGGTTTCGCCGGCGTTGATGCGAGATGCGAGATCGGCGATCGCCTGAGGTTGGTCGCCACTGGGGGCGTACTCGCTGACGACTTCGAACGGGCGCACGGAACGTGTGGTCTGCACCCTTCCAGGGTAGGTGCGCCCTCCGACATCGGCGCCGGAGTGTCAGCCGAAGCCGCCGCCGGCGTCGAATCCTCCGAGACCGCCGGCGTCGAATCCCCCGAATCCCCCGTCGAAGCCCGCGCCGTCGAAGCTGCCGCCGGCCGCGCCCGCTTCGACGCCCGTGATATCCCCCACCCAGGCAGGCTGGTCGGCGAGCAGAGCTCCCGCACCCACGGTGAAGTACGTCGTCAGCGCCGTCGAGAGCAGGAAGTGATGTGCGACGACCGTCATCACGCCTGCGCTCATCATCAGCGCGCGCGGGTCGACGCCGTCTCGAGGATCGAGCGCCGCGCTCCCTCCGCCGCTCGCGGCCGCGCCACCGGTGTCGATGGCTCGACGTGCGCGGCGCTCCTCGGCCCGCCGAACGAGTCTGGCCAGCAGATCGTTGTCGTCGTCCTCCGGCTGCTCACCCTCCGCGAGGAACGGGCGGAGCTGCTCGAACAGTTCACGACGCTTCTCGCGAGGCAGGTCTTTGAAGGCCTGGGCGTGCGCCTTCTCGATCACACTCGTGGGGAGCGAACCGAGCAGATAGACGTAGCGCGACATCTGCTCTTCGTCGCTGACGGCCCGGTACGGCGATCGGCGTCTTCGCCACCTGGAGAGAACTCCCACGTCCACACCTCCCTCGTCGCCTCCAGGGTACGCCCGTCGCGTTCTACAGTGGGAGGATGCTCGAGTTCCTGGTCGGCACGGGCCTCGCCGCCGCAGCGGGCCTGAACGCATGGATGCCTCTGCTCGTGCTCGGGCTCGCCGATCGGTTCCTTCCCGCCGTGGAGCTGCCCGCCTCGTGGGCATGGCTCTCCAGCGACATCGCCCTGTGGATCATCGGGGCCATGCTGGTCGTCGAGATCATCGCCGACAAGGTGCCGGCTGTCGATTCCCTGAACGACGTCTTGCAGACGGTGGTCCGCCCCGCCTCCGGCGGCGTCGTGTTCGGCGCCGGCGCGAGCGCTGAGACCGTCTCCGTCGCCGACCCCGCCGCGTTCTTCTCGGATTCGTCGTGGGTGCCGATCCTCGTGGGGGTGCTCATCGCCCTGGCGGTGCACGGCGCGAAAGCGGCGTTCCGACCGGTCGCGAACGCGGCTACCGGCGGCGTCGCCGCGCCGGTGATGAGCACCGTGGAAGACGTATCCTCCCTCGTGCTCTCGGTGCTGGCGATCCTCGTGCCGGTGCTCGCCGCCCTGGCCCTGATCGGCGGTGTCGTGGCGGTCGGGGTGGTGATCCGAAGATACCGACGGCGCAGACGCGCGGACACCGTCGCGACCTCCGGTTGACGCGACGCCGCCGTCAGGACCGGATCGCTGCGATCATCGCTGGCAGGCTCGCCCACAGATCGTCGACTTGCGCGTGCGTGTGCGCGAGGTCGCCCGCCGTGTCGATGACGACGTCGGCGAGACGCAGGCGGTCTTCGTCCGAGACCTGAGAGGCGAGCCTGGCATCGGCGTCTGTGACGCTGAGCCCGCGGATCTCGACGAGCCGCTGGCGTCGCACCTGCGCCGGCGCGTGGGCGACGATCACGAGCTCCCACGGATCCCGCGCACGGGTCTCGGCCAGGAGCGGCACGTCGTACACGACCACGGCGTCGGGATCGGCCTCGAACGCGCGGGCGAATCGACGTTCGGACTCTGCACGGACCGCGGGATGCACGATCGCGTTGAGCGCGCTCACCGCTTCACCGTCGCCGAAGACCGCGGCCCCGAGGGCGGCTCGATCGAGCGTGCCGTCGTCGCGAAGCATCTGCTCACCGAATCGGTCGGCGATCGCGCTGAGCACCGGCGTGCCCGGTTGCTGAACGTCACGCACGATCTGATCGGCGTCGACAACGACCGCGCCGTGCTCGGCCAAGCGGGCCGCGATGGTGGACTTTCCCGAGGCGATGCCCCCGGTGAGGGCGACGAGTGGCATGCTTCGAGCATGCCATGAGCTCAATCCTGCGAGGCCGGCTACGCTTCGGGCGCGGTGCCGTAGGACGCGACCAGCTCGAGTTCCTTCTTGTGACCGGGCAGGAAGATCCACACCACGGCGGCACCGATCGCGATCGCGATCGCGCCGACCGCATACGCCGCGATCGACCCGGTCTCGAGACTCTGCTGGGCCGCCTGAAGGATCTGGTCCTTGTACTGCGGGTACTGGTCGGCGACCTGCAGCGCCGACGCGTAGGACGCCTGGAGGGCGGCGGTCACCTGCGAGCTGATGCTCGACGCCTCACCCGACTCGGCGATGAGATTGCCGAAAGCACGCGCGAAGCCGGCCGCGAGGATCGCGCCCAGCACTCCCTGCATGATCGATCCACCGAGGTCGCGCTGCAGATCGGCCGTCGCCGAGGCCATGCCCACCCGGCGGACGGGCGTCGACTCGGTGATGGCACGCGAGGCCGGTGTCATCGCGAAGCCGGCACCCACGCCGATCGACAGGTATGCGACGCTGACGAACCAGAAGGGCGTGTTCTCGTTCCAGAAGAGCATGGTGATGAAGCCGACGAGAACGAAGACGTAGCCGACGAGCATCGTGAATCGCGACCCCCTCGTGAGCACCAGCTTCGCAGACTGCGGTGCGACCAGAAGCAGTCCGACGCCCGCAGGGATGATCGACAGCGACGCGTCGAGGGTGGAGTAGCCGAGGATGTTCTGCTGGAACTGCTGGCCGACGAACATCGCGCCCATGAGGGATCCGAAGACGATGAGGCCACCCGTGGCCGGTGCCCAGAACATCCGTCTGCGCGCAACGGAGAGGTCGTAGAGCGGAGACCGCGCGGTCGCCTGGCGCCAGCCGAATACTCCGATCAGCAGGACCGAAGCCGCGAGCAGGATGCCGCCGACCGTCGCGGTGTCCGGGGCGAAGACGGTCGCCAGACCGAGCACGAGCGCGGCGATCATGAACACCGAGAGCACGCCGCCGGTGTGGTCGACGGGTTCGCTCGACTCGGCGACGTGCGAGGGAACGAAGATGAGCACGAGTACGAAGGCGGCGAGGGCGAAGGGAACGGCCAGGAGGAAAGCCGATCCCCACCAGAACCACAGCAGGAGGACACCGGCGAGCACGGAGCCGATGACCGTGGCGGTCGCGCTCACCGCCGACCACAGGGCGATCGCGAGCGTGCGCTGGCGTCCCGGCGCCCACAGCGCGGTGATCAGCGACAGCGTTGTGGGATACGCCATGCCCGCGGCGATCCCGGTGAAGATGCGCGCTGCGACCAGCATCTCCACGGAGACCGAGAAGGCGGCGAGGATGCTGGCGATGACCGTCAGGCCGAGGCCGAGCACGAGCAGCTGCTTGCGTCCGTGACGGTCGGCGACCGCCCCGAGATACATGACCGACATCGCGAGGCCGAGCGAGCATCCGACCGCGACGAGGTTCAGCGAGGTCTGGTTCGCGCCGAAGGCGTCGCCGATGTCGGGCAGCGCGATGTTGGCGGCGGCGAGATTGATGTTGCACACCAGCGCCCCGAGGATGAGCGCCGTCAGCACGAGCGGTGCGCGCGGCGGTGAACCGGTGGATGCCGTCGGCGAGGCTGGCGAGGTCACGGCCCTACCCTAGCGAGACGGAAGGGTCGCCGACGCCACTTGGGTGTGCGCCGGAAACGGCGACGGGCCGGAACCCCGAAGGATTCCGGCCCGTCGACCGTCAGTGCGTGTCGGCTCAGCGACCCGACAGCTTCTCGCGAAGCGCCGCCAGCGCCTCGTCGTCGGCGAGGGTTCCCGCGCCGCTGCTGTCAGAGGTGAACGACGACGAGGGCGTCTCGCCGGCAGCCGCCGATGCAGCCTCGGCTTCCATCGCCTTGACGACGGCGGCCTTGTGGGCCTCCCAGCGAGCGTGGGCGGCGGCGTACTCCTGCTCCCACTTCTCGCGCTGCTCGTCGAAGCCTTCCTTCCACTGGTTGGTCTCCGGGTCGAAGCCCTCGGGGTACTTGTACTCCCCGTTCTCGTCGTACTCGGTGACCATGCCGTAGAGGGCCGGGTCGAACTCGGTGCCGAACGGGTCGACCGACTCGTTGGCCTGCTTGAGCGACAGCGAGATGCGGCGACGCTCGAGGTCGATGTCGATGATCTTGACGAAGACCTCTTCACCGACCGAGACGACCTGCTCGGCGAGCTCGACGTGCTTGCCCGAGAGCTCGGAGATGTGCACGAGGCCCTCGATGCCGTCCGCGACGCGGACGAACGCGCCGAACGGAACGAGCTTGGTGACCTTGCCCGGTGCGACCTGACCGATCGCGTGCGTGCGGGCGAAGACCTGCCACGGGTCCTCCTGGGTGGCCTTCAGCGACAGCGAGACACGCTCGCGGTCGAGGTCCACCTCGAGGATCTCGACGGTGACCTCCTGGCCGACCTCGACGACCTCGGATGCGTGCTCGATGTGCTTCCACGACAGCTCCGAGACGTGGACGAGACCGTCGACGCCACCGAGGTCGACGAACGCACCGAAGTTGACGATCGACGACACCGTGCCCTTGCGGACCTGGCCCTTGTGCAGGTTGTTGAGGAAGTTCGAGCGCGACTCCGACTGCGTCTGCTCGAGCAGTGCGCGACGCGACAGCACGACGTTGTTGCGGTTCTTGTCGAGTTCCAGGATCTTCGCCTCGAGCTCCTGACCGAGGTACGGCGTGAGGTCGCGCACACGGCGCAGCTCGATGAGCGAGGCGGGAAGGAAGCCGCGGAGCCCGATGTCCACGATCAGACCACCCTTGACGACCTCGATCACCTGGCCGGTGACGACACCGTCGTTCTCCTTGATCTTCTCCACGTCGCCCCACGCGCGCTCGTACTGAGCGCGCTTCTTCGACAGGATGAGGCGGCCTTCCTTGTCCTCCTTCTGGAGAACGAGGGCTTCGACCTCGTCGCCGACGTTGACGACCTCGTTGGGGTCGACGTCGTGCTTGATGGAGAGTTCGCGCGAGGGGATGACGCCCTCGGTCTTGTAACCGACGTCGAGGAGCACCTCGTCGCGGTCGATCTTCACGACGGTGCCTTCGATGAGGTCTCCGTCGTTGAAGAACTTCAGGGTCTTCTCGACCGCGGCCATGAAGTCCTCAGCAGATCCGATGTCGTTGATGGCGACCTGCTTGGTGGCCGGGGCGGTCGTTGCGGTAGTCATGTAGTGGGTTGTCCTAAAGGGTTGTGTGCTCGGGCTCCGCCTTCGGACACGCGAGATGCCGTCGGCGATGCGGAATGGATTGTGGTCATGCGATGCCCCTCGTGCCGCTGCCGGATGGAACCGGAACGCGCACACCATGGCGTGACGAAGCGGCCACACGAGTGACGCTCAATGCTAACAGAGCATCACGACGTGATTCCACCGCACGCCGCGCCCTGTCAAGCCCTCACCGGAGCAGCCGTCGCGATGCGAGAGTCGGGGCCATGAGCGAACGAGCATCCACGCCGGCGACAGGGTGAGCTGGGACACCTCTCAGGGAAGGACGCGGGGAACGGTCGACGACATTCGCACCGACGACTTCACCTTCGCGGGACAGCACTTCACGGCTTCGAAGGACGAACCCGCCTACATCGTCTCATCGGAGACGACCGGGTCTCAGGCGGCGCACAAGCGTGACGCGCTCCGCAAAATCCCGGATTGAGCACCTCGGGGCCGGTCCACACTCTCAGCGGAGTCTCATATGAACAGCATCCCCCACATGAGGGCCGCCCGCATCCACGCCCACGGAGGACCGGAGGTCCTGACCGTCGACCGCATCCCGGTTCCCGCACCTGCTCCCGGTCAGGTCCGCATCCGGGTCGCCGCGGCTGCCCTGAACAACACCGACCTCTGCACACGTGAGGGGGCGTACGGGAGGCCGGACGACCCTGACGCCGCCACGGGCTGGATCGAGCCGATCGACTTCCCCCGCGTACAGGGTGGGGATGCGGCTCGACGAATGACGTGATCGTGGTCACCGGCGCTTCTGGAGGCGTCGGTGTCGCGCTGGTGCAGCTGACCGTCGCCCGAGGGGCCGATGTGATCGCCGTGTGCAGCGCGAGCAAGGCCGACGGCGTGCGCGAGGCAGGCGCCCCTCACGTCGTCGATCGCGCGGGCGATGTGTGGTCGGACGTGCGACGGATCGCCCCCGACGGCGTCACCGCGGTGCCCGACGTCGTCGCCGGGCCCCATGTCCGCGCGGGCATCCCGTTGCTTCGTCCCGGCGGTCGGTGGGTCGTCGTGCACAGGAGGCGCTCTCGTCGCGGCGACACGTCGGAAAGCTCGTGCTGCTCCCGCCCGCCTCACCGCAGAGCTAGCCTTTCGGCATGACCACCACGGCCGCGGTCCCGTACTTCTGCTTCCCCGGCAACGCCCGGCAGGCCCTCGAGCGCTACGCCCGCATCTTCGGGGGTGACCTCGACCTGCACACGTACGCCGCGTTCGGCCGAACCGACGGGCCGGATGACGACATCGCCCACGGCATGCTGACAGGCCCGGTCACGGTCTTCGCGTGCGACGCCGGCGCTGACGAGGACGGCTTCCACAGCGTGGGCCTGTTCCTGTCGCTTCTCGACGCGGCCCCTGTCGACGACCTCCGTCGCTGGTTCGTCGAGCTGTCCGCCGGCGGCCGTGTCATCGACCCCCTTCAGAAGCGTGCGTGGGGCGACTGGGACGGTCAGGTGCGCGACGCGTTCGGAGTGACCTGGCTGATCGGCTACACAGGTGCCCCGGATGACTGAGCACCGCGATTCGCGCGCGACGGTCACTCTCGTGGTGAACCTGCCCATCACCAAGCCCGACGCCCTCGACGTGATCGCGTTCGCCTGCGACGGCGAGGTCACGGGCGTCGGCACCGCGCACCCCCGGGTGCGCATCGCGGCGAACGAGTGGGCGGAGGTCGAGATGCCGAAGTTCGCCGACCCACCTCCTCTCGCGATCGACGTGCACTCGACCGCCGGCCAGGGTGCGGCCCGTGCCGCCGCATCCACGCTCGCCGCCGCGCTGACACGCCTGGGATGGACGGTGCACCTGGCCGGCGAATGACCGACGCACTACCGTGTGGGTGACGTTCGCAGAGGAGGCCACGATGATCGACATCGTGCGTGAGGTCGCCCTCGCCGCGTTCGCCGTCGCACCGCAGCCTTGTCCGTTCCTCCGGGAACGCCGCTCGGACCGAGGAGGCAGGTCGGCGCACTCCCCGCACACCGCATCGAAGATGACCAGCTCCCGGAGGTAACGTTCGGGTCACATTCAGGTCCGGTCTGGCAGACTCTGTGACTTGTGTCTGCTTCTGCCGACGCGGAACGCCGTCATGACGGCTCGGATACCCGATACGGAACCTGGTTTTGATGCACACGAACACGACGTCCTCCCCGACCTCCAGTCGACGCGTCCGGCGCGAGATCGCACGCCGCAATCGTCGACGTCCCGCCATTGCAGCCGCGAGCCTCGCCCTCGGCGTGCTCGCCGTCGGGGCCGTGACCGGCACCACCGCGGTGTCCCAGGCCTCGGCCTCCTCCACCCCCGCTCTGACGGCTTACGCCCTCGCGTCGCACACCACCGCCACGCCGGCGCCGACCGGCTCGGCGACGAGCTTCGACCTCGACGACATCAGCGACGAGGCCGAAGAGGCTCTCATCGCCGCCGCAGATGCCCTCGCATCGGCGGACGACGTCGAAAGCGACGTCGCCGACTCGGGCCTCGACCTCGGTGACGCCTCGACCGACGTCGACACAGATGCGCTCGAGGAGGCCATCGAGGATCTCGACGGCGCTCACCTGCTGCCCTCCCCCGCCGTCGCAGACATGACCGAGGACGTCACGACCCTGGTCGCAGCCGTCTCCGAAGATGTCGCCGGCATGCGCGGCAGCCTAGAAGCCGCCGAGCAGAAGAAGGCGGAGGAAGAGGCCGCCGAGAAGGCGCGCAAGGAAGCCGAAGCAGCGGCGGCCGCTGAGGCGGCAGCCGCCGAAGCAGCCGCGCAAGAGGAGGCCGCCGCCGCCGAGCAGGCCGCGTCCACCGGATCCGTCTCAAGTGTTCCGGACCCGGGCTACGCCGCGGGCGGCACCAGCGCCGGCGAAGCGCAGTCCATCGCGCGCGGGATGCTCGGCGGCTACGGCTGGGGCGACGACCAGTTCAGCTGCCTGGTCGCCCTGTGGAACAAGGAGTCGGGCTGGAATTACCAGGCGTACAACGCCTCGAGCGGTGCCTACGGCATCCCGCAGGCTCTGCCGGGCAGCAAGATGGCCTCGGCGGGCGCCGACTGGCAGACCAATGCCGCGACCCAGATCTCGTGGGGCCTGGGCTACATCTCCGGCCGCTACGGTTCGCCCTGCGGTGCGTGGGACCACTCGCAGTCTGTCGGCTGGTACTGATCCGGCGACCCCGCTCAGCGCCGCGAAGAGCCTCGTTCACCTCGTGTGAACGAGGCTCTTCGCTCATCGGTCCGGGATCTTCAGCGGCAGCTCCCGCGCGCGGTCCCACGGTTCGGCCCATCCGAGCCGGTCGAACAGACGATCCAGCAGGATCGCGGTGAACCCCCACACGAGGTGTCGACCACCGGCATGAGGGACGGTGAAGGCGGGTCCGCGCCACGTCTGGCCGTCACGCCGCACGACGACCGTGCCACGACGATCCGGGTCGAGAAGGTCGGCGACGGGAGCGCGGAACACATCCGACGACTCGCGCTCATCCACCACTCCCACCGGGGTCGGCTGTCGCCACCACCCGAGCACCGGACTCACGACATGACGCGAATACGCGAGGGGCACCTCGTCGAGCACACCGAGCACGTCGACGCCCCCGGGGTCCAGCCCTGTCTCCTCGCGTGCCTCGCGCAAGGCCGTCGCGACCGGTCCGTCGTCCGCCGGGTCGACCCGCCCGCCGGGAAAGGCGATCTGGCCGGCATGCGAGCTGAGGGTCGCCGCGCGTGCCAGCAGGAGCACGTCGAGATCCGCCGAGACCGCCGCGTCCCGGGCATCCCGATCGCTCGGCAGATCATCGAGGACGCCGAAGAGCATCAGCACTGCTGCCGGCCGGGACTCCGCTGCTCGCGGCAGCGCGTGGAGGGCCGAAAGGTCCACACCGCCTCCGCGCCCGGAGGCGACATCTGCCAGCTCCGCACGAGCGCCGCGATCGGGAAGGGGCACACGCATCTGTTCAGGCTACGCCGCCCCGCATGTCGCTACGCCTGCAGGAACATCTCGGGATCGAACTCGTCGATCGGGATCACCCGTACCCGCGGCAGCGGGGCGTCGAAGGCGTCCGCGTCGTACTCGAGGTCGAACAGCTCCAAGCCGGGGATCGAGGCGTACTCGCTGCTTCGGAACTCGTGGAACGCGAGCACGCCGAGGCGACGACTGCCGGCCAATCCCGCCAGGTCATCGACGAAGTCTCGGTCATGGCTGACCAGCACGACATCGCCGTCGTGTGCCGCGAGCGCCCGCAGGGTGCGCTGGATGGCGATGTCGACCACCTTCTCGTCGGACGCCCCGGAGAGTGAGACCGGCTGGTAGCCCAGCGCGAGCAGCGCCTGAACGAAAGACATGGGCAGGTGCGACGAAGCATTGAGGAAGAACAGGCCCTTCGCCGGTTGTCCCCAGCGCTCCGACACGAACCCCAGCAGACGATCCCACCGGGGGCGCTCCTCCGGCTGGGGTCGACGGCCCAGGATCGATGACCCGAGGGTCGCATCGATGTTCTCGCCGTCGACGAGCACCCAGGTGTTGCGTTCGCTCACGTCGCCTCTCTCCGCGGCATGCGCCGCCCGTTGATGATGGCTCGACGCTATCAGCGACGACCTCGGCTCAATCCTGCGAACCGTCGTCGTGCGTCTGTTCGGCGCGCGCGGCCTCCTCCTCCACCTCGTCGGAGACGGCGGGCGTCGGCGGCGCGTCGTCGTGCACCGCATCTTCGGAATGGGTCTCGTGTGGGCGCTTGTCAGTCATGTGTCCTCCTTGCGACCTCTCCACTGTCGGACCGGTTCGCCCTCGAGGGAGCCCCCTGGACAAGCACCGGGCGGGCGTGGCACAGTGCGCTCTGGGTCAGGGTCGCCGAAGGACCGCGTCCATCGCCTTTCCTCGGGCCAACTCGTCCACGAGCTTGTCCAGGTATCGGATCTTCTGCATCAACGGATCCTCGATCTCCTCGACGCGCACCCCGCACACCACTCCCGTGATGCGGTCGACGCGCGGGTTCAGCGTCGCATCGGCGAAGAACTGCTCGACGGTGCGTCGCTCGTCGATCTGGCGCGCGAGCGCGGGCTCGTCGTATCCGGTGAGCCAGGCGATCACCTCGTCGACCTCCGCACGCGTGCGTCCCTTGCGCTCGGCCTTGGCGACGTAGAGCGGATACAGGTCCGCGAACGGCATGGTGAAGATCCGGTGCATGCTCAACCTCCCAGGTACGTCTCCGCGACGCGGCGCAGATCCCACAGGTCGCTGACACCGGCGAGTTCGCGTGCCGAGTGCATCGACAGGATCGGGATACCGACATCGATCGTGCGGATTCCGAGACGTGTCGCGGTGATCGGTCCGATGGTCGACCCGCACGGCACGCCGTTGTGCGAGACGAACTCCTGGACATTCGCGCCCGCGGCCAGGCACCAGCCGTTCCACGCCGCCGCCCCCGCGGCATCCGTCGCGTAGCGCTGGTTCGCATTGATCTTGAGGATGGGCCCGGACCCGAGCACGGGCTGGACGACCGGATCGTGCTTCTCGGCGTAGTTGGGGTGAATCGAGTGGCCGACGTCGCTGGAGACGCACCAGGAGTCCGACAGCGCACGCAGCTGCTGCTCCCGGTCGGCGCCGAGACCGAGCCACAGGCGCTCCAGCACATCGGAGAGGAACGGCCCAGCAGCGCCGGAGCGCGTGCCGGAGCCCACCTCCTCGTGGTCGAACACGGCGAGCATCGGGATATGGTCCGGTTCGGCGTCGACAGCGGCGGCGAGAGCAACGGCACCGGCGTGCACGGATGCGAGGTCGTCCAGCCGTCCCGCGGCGAGGAAGACGTCTTCCCGACCGAACACGGCACCGCGCGCCGCATCGGCGGTGACGACGTCGTAGCCGCGGATCCGGCCGGGGTCGACACCCGCGGTGGCCGCGAGCTCGCCCAGGAGATCCGCGGAGTCGGCGCTGCCGAGGCCCCAGACCGGCTGGGTCTGAGTCTGCTTGTCCAGGGAGAGACGGTCGTTCACCTCGCGGTCGAGGTGGATCGCGAGTTGAGGCAGACGCAGGAGCGGCCCCGTGGCGGCGAGGACGCTGCGCCCGTCGTCCAGCACGAGTCGGCCGGCCAGACGCAGTTCCCGGTCCAGCCAGGAGTTGAGCATCGGCCCCCCGTAGACCTCCACGCCGGCCTGCAGCCAGCCGAACCGCCCGGTGGTCGGTTTCGGCTTCAGCTTGAAGCCGGGGGAATCGGTGTGCGCCCCGAAGATGCGGACACCGGTGGCGGCGGTGGCGCTCCTCGGGACGACCCAGGCGATGGCCGCGCCGTCGCGCACGACGTAGTGACCTCCTCGCGCATCCGAGGGCCACGCCTGACCCTCCTCGAGACGCGTGAAGCCGGCATCGTCCAGCCGTCGCGCCACCTCTGCGGCAGCGTGGAAACTCGACGGCGAGGCGGCGACGAAGTCGGCGAGGTCGTCAGCGTGGGCGCGGGCGTTCGAGGCGGTGGGCAACGGGAGTTCTCCTGGCGGTGCGGAAGCGGCGGTGTCCTCGAGCGTAGTCATCGATCCGGATCGCGGCGACGCGGCGACACCGCCGGTGCCGGACGAGCCGGATCGGCCTGGTCGCGCGCGAGCATCCAGACCCCCGCCATCGCGGCCATGCCCGTCGTTGCGAAGACCAGGAAGCTCCACCACGGCGCCGAAGCCGCCTCCTGCAGCACGGTGATCCCGAGCACGACGGCCACGAAAGGGTCGACCACGGTCAGTCCCGCCACCACGACCTGCGGGCTGTTGACCGTATGCGCGGTCTGCACGCACCAGATGGACAGGGCTCCGGCGACGGCGATCCCCGCTGCGCACGCGATCGTGAGGAGATTCGTCTCGTCGAGCACGATGTCGCCTCGAACGACGGCCGTCTGCACACGCAGGATGACGGTCTTGCCGAGTGTGGCGACGAACCCCGAGTACAGGCCGCCGAGCAGCACGTAGGCGACCGGCGGCATGCGTCGTCGTCTCAGGACGATCGCGGCTCCGACCGTCACGGCGAGCACGAGCAGCAGGACGATGAGCACCGCGATCAGCTGGCGATTCGTGATGGTGGTCTGCACGCTGACCGCAGCGGCGACCGAGACGAAGATCCCGAGTCCGGCCACGCAGACCGCGATCGCAACGATCTCGCGCACGCGCGGCGGGGTCTTGGTGACCCACGCGGTGAGCAGTGACGCGAAGACGAGCGCGACGACTCCGACGGGCTGCACGACCATCAGGGGCGCGAAGGCCAGCGCTGCCAGCTGCACGAGGATGGCGAGACCGAACAGCGCGCTGCCGCCGAGCCAGACGGGGTCGCGCACGAGTCGCGAGACGTGCGCGGGGCCGAGCCCCTTCCCCTGCGCAGAGGTGCGCGCGACGCCGCGGGATTGCAGGAAGTTGCCGAGTGTCAGCAGCAGAGCCGACACCACCGCCAGTGCGATGCCGATGATCGGGAACGAGGTGATGGTCACCGGGTGGCTTCTCTCGATCGCACGGCGTCCACGCTAGCGGCAGCAGCCGTGGCGAGGCGTCACGGGATTCGGCGTGAGACGAATCCCGCGAGCAGGGCGTGCAGGAGCGCCGGGACCGACGCGATCATGAGCGCCGTCCCGGCCACGGGGTCATCGGGGCGCAGGACCGCACCGGCGATCAGGAGCCCTGCGAACAGGACGGCGGACACGACGCGGCGGGCGAGGACCTCAAGCCCACGCAGTCGCGTGTCCAGCCGCGGTGCGTCCACGCTCAGGCGTCCCTCTTCGAGCCGGCTGAGCACGTCGTCCATGCGGCGCGGCATGCGCGCGACCAGTCCCGCGACCGACACCGCCTCCTTTGCGAACGCCTGCACGACGTTGCCCTGCTCGTCGCGGATGAGTCGCTGCGCGTACGGTTCCACCGCATCCCAGATGTTGAAGGCGGGGTCGAGGGCGCTGCACACGCCCGACGTGAGGGAGACCGCGCGGATCACGAGCAGGAAATTCTCCGGGAGCTGGAACGGCATCCGTCGCACCAGGTCGCGGAACTCCACCGCGAAATCGCGGAACTCCCGCGGGTCGACCTCCTGCAGCTCCGCGAACCCCATTCCGCCGAATCGGGCGAACAGTGCTGTCATCGCACGTTCGAGTTCGACCGTGTCGGCCGACGGCAGCAGCACACCGACGTCTCGGATGCTGTCCACGAGCTGCCGGCCGTTGCGTGCCGCCACCGCGACGATGAGGCGCTGCAGCCCCTGCCGGAGCCGGTCCGGGACCTCGCCCATCATGCCGAAGTCGATGAACGTCAGCGTCCACGGCCGATCGCCGTCGGGCGTCGGAGTGACGAAGACGTTGCCGGGATGCGGATCGGCGTGGAAGTAGCCGTGGCTGAACAGCTGCTCGAACATCACCGCCGCGAACTCGTGGGCGACCTCGGTCGGATCGATCCCCGCGTCGCGCAGGGCGTCGCGATCGGTGATCTTGATGGCCGTCACATCGGCGAGGGTGAGCACGCGTCGCGTCGAGCGTTCCCACGCGACCTCGGGTGCGACGACCCGCGCATCATCGGCGAAGTCGTCGCGGAACCGCTCGGCGTTGGCGGCCTCGTGAATGTAGTCGATCTCCTCGAGGCTGGTGACCGCGAATTCCTCCAGGAGCGCCGGCAGGTCGACGTGCTCGCGCACGACCCGCACGCGATCGAGCCAGGCCGCCACACGACGCAGCGCAGCCAGGTCGACGTCGACGATCTGGTCGATTCCGGGACGCTGCACCTTGACGACGACATCGGCGAAACCGGTGAGGGCCGCCTCCGACGGAGTCAGCCGGGCGCGATGCGCCTGGCCGAGCGACGCGGCCGCCACCGGAGTGGGGTCGACCCACTCGTACACGACCGGCAGAGGCGCCCCGAGTTCGGCCTCGGTGAGCGCCCGGATCGCCTCGAAGTCGACCGGAGGCACCTCATCTTGCAGGCCCTCGAGCTCGGCGGTGATCTCGGGCGGCAGCACGTCCAGGCGCGAGGACATGAACTGCCCCACCTTGATCATGAGGCCGCCCAGCGCCACGGCCAGGGTGTGGAAGTTCCGCGCGAGACGCTGCAGTCGCCGCGCGCGTCCGCGGGCGGCGAGAGAGGCCAGACCGACCCGGGGCAGGAAGAGCTCGAACCACCAGGCTTGCAGCATGTATCTCGCGGCAAAGCGCAGAATGCGTCGGTAGCGCGCGCGGGTGTGCCGCACGTCGGTCATCGAGCCTCCTGTACGCGATGCCCGAAGCCGACGCGGGTCGGCATCCGGTCAGTCCTGGGCGAGGATCGAATAGAGCTTACGTCGTGCCTCGTCGAGAACTCGCTCCGCTTCGGCGACCTGCTCCGCGGTACCGTGCTGTGCCACCTGCGCGGCGGCCTGCGCGAGCTTCACCCCCGCCTTGGGAAGCGTCGCGGCGCGCGCCGCGTCCTTCATCCCCGGCATCTCCCACGGCGCCGAGCGCTCTCCACTCGACTCGGCCTCGGCCCGTCCCGCCTCGGTCAGGGAGTAGGTCTTCTTGCCCCCGGACTCCTCCGCGACGACCAGGCCCTCGTCGGTGAGCATCTGCAGCGTCGGATACACCGAACCCGGGCTCGGCTTCCACATCCCCCCGCTGCGCTCGCCGATCTCGGCGATGATCTGATAGCCGTGCATCGGCTTCTCGAGCAGCAGGGCGAGCACCGCGGAGCGCACGTCACCGCGGGCCATGCGCGTCGGAAACCGCTGCTCGAAAGCCTCGCGCAGCTGGTCGACGGCGTCGAAGATGCCGCCGCCGGTGAAGCCGCGCCCGGGGCCGAACTGTCCAGATGAGAATGACGTGTTCACGAGAGCTCCCTTCTTCGCCGGCCGATGGGCAGGCGATAGTGGACGATATATCGCTACTGTACGCTCGCGCTACGCCCCGGTGCGTCCTTCTCAGCGAGTTGCCAGCGCCGGACGTCTAGCGCCAGAGCACGACGCGCCGGTCCCCCACCTCGACGACCTCGGCCGGCGTGTCATAAAGGGATTCCAGATTCTCGGCGGTGAGGACCTCGGTGACGGGTCCGTGATGCAGGACACGCCCGTCGCGCATCGCCACGACGTCGTCGGCGAACTGTCCCGCGACGTTGATGTCGTGCATGACGACGACGACCGTCATCTCGCGCTCCGCGACCAGCCGCCGCAGGAGCTTCATGAGACTGACGGCATGACGGGGGTCCAGGTTGTTCAGCGGCTCGTCGAGCAGCAGATGGTCCGTGTTCTGCGCGAGCGCCATCGCGACGAACGCTCGCTGGCGCTGGCCCCCTGAGAGCTCGTCCAGGAATCGCCGGCGCACCGGCTGGAGGTCGAGCAGATCCAGCGCGCGCTCGACGTGCGCGCGGTCATCGGCCGTGCGACCGGATCCGCCGTGAGGGAAGCGGCCGTATCCGACCAGGTCCTCGACACTCAGACGGATGGCGAGGTGATTGTCCTGGCGCAGGATCGCGAGCCGGCGGGCCAGCTCGCGGGAGCGGGTCGTGACGACGTCCCGTCCCCCGACGGTGATAGAGCCGGTGTCGGCTCCGACGAGGCGGCCGATGGTGGCCAGGAGCGTGGATTTCCCCGCTCCGTTCGGCCCGATGATCGCGGTGAACCCCTGTCGGATCTCCAGCGTCACGTTCTCGAGCGCGACGACGCTCCCGTGACGTTTCGCGACGGACTCGGTCTGGATCATGTCAACGGGCCCTTCCCGAGATGACGAGGACGATGAAGAAGAGTCCACCCGCGAACTCGATGACGACCGGCAGTTCGGTGGAGAAGCCGAGCAGTCGGTCGAGGATGAGCTGTCCGCCCACGAGGGCGATCACACCGGTCGCGATCGCGGTCGGCACGCTCAGGGCGTGACGGTGACCGACGAGTCCGTAGGCGACGTTGGCCACCAGAAGACCGAAGAAGGTCACCGGGCCGACGAGAGCGGTGGACACCGCGACGAGCACGGCGATGACCAGGATCACGTGCATCGTGACGCGACGATGAGCGACGCCCAGGGACACCGCGGTGGACTCCCCCAGGGAGAGCACGTCGAGGGAACGGCGGATGGGCCAGAGCGACATCGCGGCCACCCCGACCAGAACGGCGCTCGGGAGCAGGAGCTCGCGGTCGATCGACGTGAAGCTGGCGAACAGCAGGTTCTGCACGACGGCGAAGGTGTCCGGATCGAGCAGGCGCTGCAGGAAAGAGGTCACGGAGCGGAACATCACTCCGAGGACGAGGCCGGCGAGCACGATGACGTGCAGGTCGTATCTGCGGCGCACGAACAGCCACCAGTAGAGCAGGGTGACCGTTCCCGCCATGATGACCAGTTCGACCGTCCAGCTTGCGATCGCGGGGGCCGCGACGAGCACGACAGGACCGATCGCGAAGGCCGTCACCACCTGGATGGCCATGAAGACGGCGTCGAAGCCCATGATCCCGGGGGTCAGGATGCGGTTGGCGGTGATGGTCTGGAACAGAACGGTGGCCGCACCCACCGCGCTCGCCGCGATCACCATCCCGGTGATCGTGCGCCACCTGAGTCCGAGCGCGTACTCCCACCTCCCGGGCAGATCGGTGAACAGGTAGATCGCGATCGCGATCGCAGCCAGCGCGACGACGATCACTAGCCGGAGCTCGTGCGAAGCGAGCGCACTTCGCGCCCGGTGCGAGGTGCCGGAGTCGCTCATCCCGTCCCCTCCTTCCGCAGCGACCGTGCCTGTGGCCGTCGCCGCCGGCGCGGAGCGACCCCGTCGACCGGCCGGGCCGTGCTCAGCAGAAGCCACAGGAAGACGACGCCCCCGATCACGCCCATGACGATCGAGATCGGTATTTCGAAGGGGAACCGTACGATGCGGCCGACGATGTCGCACAACAGCACGAGCGCAGCGCCCAGCAGAGCGACCAGGGGCACGGCGCGGCGCATGTTGTCGCCGATGAGGCGACTGACGACGTTGGGCACGATGAGCCCGAGGAAGGGGATGGCGCCGGTGACGACCATCATCGTGCCGGTGACGATCGCGATGATGACGACGCCGAGCGCGAAGATCACCCGCGTGTCGAGGCCGAGGCCGCGCGCGGTGTCCTGGCCGAGACCGGCGACCGTGAACCGATCGGCTGCCACCCAGGCGATGAGCGCCGCGGCGGCTGCGAGGTAGAGCATCTCGTAGCGACCGCGGAGAATGCCGGAGAAGTCACCCACGCCCCACGCCAGCAGCTCCTGCAGCATGTCGGAGCGATAGGCGATGAAGGTCGTGATCGCTCCGATCAGTCCGCCGTAGAGCAGACCCACGATGGGCACCAGCACACTGGATCGGGCGGGGATCCGCCGCGAGAGGGCCAGGAATCCCAGAACGCCCACCAGCGCGCCGAGCGACGCTGCGATCGCCTTCCCCCAGATCGGCATGCCGGGCGTGGTCATCAGCACGCCGAGGAGGGCGAGACTTCCCGCGTCGGTCGCGCCGGTGGTCGAGGGCTCGACGAACCGGTTGCGCACCAGCAGCTGCATGATGAGCCCGGTGACGGCGAACGCCGCGCCGGCGAGGATCAGGGCCACCGTCCGCGGCACACGACTGGCGAACAGCACGAAGGCGTCGAGCTCGGCGACGCCGGTGAACAGCGATATCGTCGCGAGGACGGCGGTCAGTGCCATCCCCACGACGATGAGCACGGCCGGAGAGACCCGCGCGAGCGGGCCTCTCCGATCGGAACCGTGCGTGGTCAGGGCATCTGTCACGCGGCGAGTTCGTCGCCGACCGTCGTCAGCACGTTCTCGATCGCGGTGAGTCCGTTGATGACGATGTACAGCTCACTCGCGGGGAGCTCGATGATCTGGTCCTCGGCGCCCGCGGTCGTCTGCGCCACCAGCTCGTTGTCGAGGGTCTCGCTCGCGCTGCTGGAGTCGCCGATCGCGGCGCCGCGGTCGAAGACGATGATCCATTCCGGGTTCGCCGAGAGGATGAATTCGTTGGTGACGGTGTCGCCGTGCGGCGAGCCCTCCGCGCCGGGGAGGTCGGCGGCGGCAACCGCCGGGGTGAAGCCGAGCTCGTCGAAGAAGTAGCCGAACCGCGAGCCTTCGCCGAAGGCGCCGTACTCACCGCCGGAGACCGACAGCAGAAGGGCGGTGCCGTCGACGGAATCCTCGATCTGGGTTTCGAGCGCCTCGATCTCGGCGACCTGCTCGGCCACGGCGTCTTCGGCACCGAAGATCTCGCCCAGCTGTTCCGCTCGCTCAAGGCCGGCCGCCGGATCGAACGTCCCCCGGCTGCTGCCGGTGAGGTCGATCGTCGTGGCGATCTCCGACAGCTCGTCGTACTGGCCGGTGCTGCGCGCGGCGACGACGATCAGATCGGGCTCGAGTTCGGCCACGGCTTCGAAGTCGGGCTCGAACAGCGAACCGACCTTCGGGAGGTCGGCGTAGTCCGAGAGGTAGTCCGGCAACACGATGTCCGGGATGCCGACCACCGCGTCACCGGCACCGATCGCGTCCAAGGTGTCGAGGGTCGCGATGTCGAAGGTGACGACCGCCTCCGGCTGGTACGGGACCTCGACCGATCCACGGTCCGCCTCGGGATCCTCCTGGTAGGACGATTCGCCGTCCTCCTCGACGAGGACGAGCGTCGGCTCGGCGTTCTCGACGGTGACGGTTTCGGTGACGGTCTCCTGCGTCTCGGCGGCAGGCTCGGGCGATGCGCAGGCGCTCGCGACCAGAGCGACGCCGGTCAGGGTGGTGAGGACGAGGGGAAGACGTGCATGTGACATGACGGTAAGGATAGCCTAACCAAAAGCTGAGCGCACATCCGGCGGACTCTCAGCGCGCGTCCAGGCCGCCGGGACCAATAAGCCGCCGTCGACGGTTACCACTGATGACGCCGCAGCCAGCCGCGTCGAGAAGCGAGAGGAACCGACATGAGCGACTACCGCAAGACACCGGAGGCGATTGAGAGCCTCACCGAGACGCAGTACCGCGTCACCCAGCGAGAGGGAACGGAGCCCGCCTTCGCCAACGCGTACTGGGACAACCACGACGCGGGCATCTACGTCGATGTCGTATCGGGGCAGCCGCTGTTCGCATCGACGGACAAGTACGACAGCGGCACCGGATGGCCGAGTTTCACGCGCCCGATCGACGACGACGCCGTCCGCACGCGCACTGATTGGAAGCTTCTGATGCCGCGCACGGAGGTGCGCTCGTCATCGGCGGACAGCCACCTCGGTCACGTCTTCCGAGACGGCCCACGGAGCGAGGGCGGACTGAGATACTGCATGAACTCGGCGGCGCTGCGCTTCGTGCCGCTCGCAGAGCTCGACGAGCAGGGATATCCCGCCTACCGCTCGCTGTTCGACGCCACCACCACCGACCACACCGAGGAGAACGTAGCATGACCAACGACAACGGATCCATCACCACCGTCCCCGGCCTCGAGACCGCCGTGCTCGCGGGCGGCTGCTTCTGGGGCATGCAGGATCTCATCCGCCGACAGCCGGGGGTCGTGCAGACACGCGTCGGATACACGGGGGGTGACAACGCGCACGCCACCTATCGCAACCACCCGGGGCACGCCGAGGCGGTGGAGATCGTCTTCGACCCCGCCAAGACCTCGTTCCGAGACGTCCTGGCGTTCTTCTTCCAGATTCACGACCCATCGACGCTGAATCGTCAGGGCAACGACATCGGCACGAGCTACCGTTCGGCGATCTTCCCCGTGAACCCGGAGCAGGAGCGCGTCGCACGAGACACGATCGCCGACGTCGACGCATCGGGTCTGTGGCCGGACAGGGCCGTCACGACGATCGAGGAGTCTGGCCCGTTCTGGGAGGCCGAGCCAGAGCACCAGGACTACCTCCTGCGCATCCCGAACGGCTACACGTGCCACTTTCCGCGACGCGACTGGGTGCTGCCGAAGCGCTCGGAGGCCACAGCCTGATCGATACCGACAGGCGGGCCGGATGCCGCCGCCGAGGCGCGTCCGGCCCGCACGTCGTTCAGTCCTCCTCGCGCTCGTCGTCGTCGGGCGCGGGCGTGTCAGGTGAGGGCAGGGGCGGTTGCGAGTCGCCGCCGGCTGCGGGCGGTGCGGGCGGAAGGGTGTCGCTCTCACCCGCGGCCAGACGCGTCTTGTCCTCCGCCGTGAGGTGTTCTCGTTCGCTCATGTCCTCACGCTACGAATCGCGCCACCGCGACGCACCCGCTTGACAATCTGTGCAACGGTGGAGTGTCCGCGACACGGACGCATGCTCCACGGCCGAGAATCCACCGAAGGGATCAGCAACGGTGAGCAGATACGACGAGATCACCGAAGCTGACCTGCGCGCCTCGGGCAGCATGAAGTGGACCGCGTACCCCGGAAAGACGGGAGCGTGGGTCGCGGAGATGGACTTCGGCGTCGCGCCGGCGATCCAGGACGCGCTCAGCTCCGCCGCCGCTCGCGGACTCACCGGGTACCTGCCGCCGTGGCTCACCGCCGACCTCGCACGGGCGACCGCCGACTGGTACGCGAGCCGCTTCGGATGGGAGATCCCGGTGGGGCGGATCCACCCCGTGCCGGATGTGATCACCGCTTTCGAGTCGACCATCGAGCACTTCACGCCCGCGGGGTCCGCGGTGATCGTGCCCACGCCGGCCTACATGCCGTTCCTGTTCGTGCCGCAGATGCACGGCCGCGAGGTCATCCAGGTGCCGAGCGTCGAACGCGATGGGCGCATGACGATGGACCTCGACGCGATCGGTCGGGCCTTCGACGACGGCGCCGGACTGCTGGTCCTGTGCAACCCGCACAACCCGCTGGGGACCGTGTTCACGCGGGATGAGCTCGACGCGGTGGCGGCCGTCGTCGACGCAAAGGGCGGGCGGGTCTTCGCCGACGAGATCCACGCGCCTCTCGTGTTCGACGGCGCGCGGCACATCCCCTACGCGTCGGTCTCGGAGGCGGCGGCGTCGCACACGATCACCGCCGCGTCGGCGTCGAAGGCCTTCAATCTCGCCGGACTCAAGTGCGCGCAGCTGATCGTCTCCAACGATGCCGATACGGCTCTCTGGGCGGAGCACGCGATGTGGTCGGGGCACGGCACCTCCACGCTCGGCGTCGTGGCGAACGTCGCGGCGTACACCTACGGCGCGGCCTGGCTGGCGGAGACCGTCGACTACCTCGACGGCAACCGGCACGCGCTCGTCGACCTGCTCGCCGAACACGCGCCTCGGGCGCGGGTCACGGTGCCGGAAGGCACCTACATCGCCCTCATCGACTTCCGCGCGTACGACCTCGAAGGCGATCTCGGAGAATGGTTCCGCGTGCACGCCGACGTCGCCCTCACCGACGGCGCCGCCTGCGGAGAGGCGGCGATCGGGCATGCCCGCATCATCTTCGCCCTGCCGCGGCCGATCCTCGAAGACGCGATTCGCCGGATCGGTGCTGCCTTGGCACGCCACGAGGAGGGCCGGGCGGAGCGCTCCCCCGCCGCGTGACCACGCGCCCCGAGGTCCCGCTCAGGGACAGACGCGCAGGGTGCGGTCTTCGAACGACACGATGTCTCCGACCTGCAGCTGGCGACCCCGACGGCGATCGACGTCGCCGTTGACGGTCACGAAACCGTCGATGATGGCTTCCTTCACATCACCGCCCGAGTCCAGGAGCCCGGCGAACTTGACGAACTGACCGAGCCGGATGCCGTCGCCGCCGATCGGGACGTCTTCGATCCGTGCGGGCGTGTCCATGTCCGCATTCTAGCGATCGCTCCCGGACTACCCGGATGCGCGGCGCTTGCGCATCCGGGCGAGCGGCATGTTCAGCCGCGGATTGCCGGTCAGCTGATCCTCGTGCTCGTCGAGGAACGCCCAGTAGGCGTCGGTGAAGGCGGAATCGCGTGCGGCCTTGTCACTGGACCACCACGAACCCATCCGCTGCAGATACGCCCCTCCCGAGATGTACGGCTTCGTGGCGACCCGGCCCCCGTCGGCGTATTGACTCATTCCCTGCACGTTGGGCACCATGACCCATTCGTACGCGTCGACGAAGAGGCTCGAGAACCACTCGTACACCTCTCGCGGATCGTAGCCCTGGAGCAGGAACCAGTTGCCGAGCACCATCAGTCGCTCGATGTGGTGCGCGTACCCGTGACGGATGACACGTGCCAGCACGGTGCGGACCGGCACCGGCAGGTCTTCCGGCACCCCCTCGCCGGTGTACCACCAGTCCTCGAGAGAGCGCCGCAGCGCGAAGTGATTCGCGTGCATCAGCTCCGGCCAGGCTCGGTACGCGCCGCGCATGTACTCGCGCCAGCCGATCACCTGTCTCACGAAGCCTTCGAGGGAGGCCAGCGGCACCTCACCGCGACGCCCGACGGCAGCACGCACCACCTCATCGACGGTCAGGAGGCCAACGTTCAGCAGAGGGCTGAGCACGCCGTGGAAGAGGAACGCCTCGTCGGCGTCCATCGCGTCCTCGTATCGGCCGAAAGACGCGAGCCGCTCGGTGACGAAGGCGTCCAGCCACGAGCGTGATGTCTCGGGCGTGACCGGCAGCCAGAACTCGGTGGGGTCGCCCGGCGCATCCGGAAAGTGTCGCCCGACGTCTTCGATCGCGCCCGCGGTGACCTCGTCGGCCGGCCCGATCGGAAGGCGCGGAATCTCGACGCCGCCCTTCGGGAGCGGTTCGCGATTCTCCGCGTCGAAGTTCCACCGCCTGCCGGCCGGCTTCCCACCGTCCATGAGGATGCCGGTTCGTCGACGCTGCCACCGGTAGAAGTCCTCCATGCGCGCGCCCTCGTGCTCGGCGAACCAGCGGTCGACCTCCTCCGCCGGAGTGAGGAAGAGAGCATCGTCGTAGACGCGCGTCGCGATGCCCTCGTCGTCGCAGATCCGACGGATGCGGCCGTCGACACCACGGTCGGTCGCACTCATCCACGCGAGTCCGTCGACACCGAACTCGCGGATGAGACGGCGCAGAGCGTCCGCGAATCCACTGCCCTCACCGAGGGGGACCCGCCCGACCATGCGACCGTCCGCCTCGAGACGAGACGACGCCTGCCGCATGCCCGCCAGGATCAGCACCCGCTTGTGCGCGTGATAGCGCCGTTTGACGAAGGACGACCGCCCCTCGACGAAGAAGAACACGTCGATGTCGTCATCGGCATACGCCGGATGATCCGCGAACAGCTGGGTGCCGAGGATCAGTGCGGCCTTCACGATGCCTTGGCCTCGCTCACCGGCTGACAGGGATAGAGCGTCGCGACCGCGTCGCGGTACATGTCGGAGGTGTTCGGGTCCCCCTCGCCGTCGATCATCGCGTAGCGGCGGGGCGGAATGTCGACATCGTCGAACACGCCGCGCCGCGCAGCGTAGCCCGGGAGTTCTTTCTTGAGGTCGATCTTCACCTCGCCTCACCTCTCCTCTTCGCCGGTCACCACCCGAGGGAACCCGGCACGCCCTTGAACGGACCCACCACGTCGGGCGTGATCCACCCGCCGTAGAAGTTGCCGTGCTGCGGTCGCACGAGTACCCCGCCGATCTCGCACCGATCCATACTCTCGGCGTACACCGCGACACGGTCGGCGAGCGTCTCGAACCCCGTCAGCGGAGACGGGTAGTTCCACGCCGCACGAGGGCGGGTCTGCCCGCCGCCGTGGACGTCGAAATAGCGTGCGCGCCCTTTGAACTCGCAGGCCGAGGCTCCTTCGCCCCGCGTGAGGGCGCCAGGAGCGAAAGCAGCGAGAGGCAGGTAGTACGTCGGCGGATGACTCGTCTCGAGCACGCGCACCACGTCGTCGGTGTCGACGATCACGTCGCCGCCGAGCGTGATCACCGCGCGGCGGTCGACGCGTTCCACGCGGGGTGGCCGGGGGTAATCCCAAACGGACTCCTGTCCCGGACCGACCGGATCGGGCTGAGGGTGAAGCATGATCCCAGGGTAGGACTCCGTGCGCCACCCGGCGCTGCCGTCGACTCCGTGCTCATAGGCTCGGGCCGTGGACACGACGGAGGTCATCGTCATCGGCGCAGGCATCGCCGGTCTGCGCTGTGCGCTCGCGCTCGCCGAGGCAGGACGCGACGTCGTCGTCGTCGAGGCCGGTTCACGAGTGGGCGGCCGTCAGCGCACGGATCGGGTCGACGGGTTCCTCCTGGACCGCGGGTTCCAGGTGCTCAACCCGGCGTACCCCGCCGTTCGCCGCGACGTCGATGTGGCGGCCCTGAAGCTCTGCTCATTCCCGGTCGCGGTGCGCGTTCGACTCGATGACAGGACGGTGGAGCTCGCACATCCGGTGCGCCACCCCGCCCGACTTCCCGCGACGCTCGCGAGCGGACTGGTCACGCCTCGCGAACTCGCTGCGCTCGCGCGGTGGGCCGCTCCCACGATCGTCGCACCGCGTCGCACGGTCGCCGGGAGCGACGCGTCCCTCTTCTCGGCGTGGGACGCCGCGCGCGTGCGCGGGCCGCTGCGTTCCCACGTGCTGGAGCCTTTCCTCGCCGGAGTGATCGCGGATGACACCGGCACCACTTCTGACGCCTTCGTGCGGCTCCTCGTGCGCATGTTCGTGCTCGGGCGCCCGGGCCTTCCCGCGGACGGCATCCAGACTCTCCCCCACCAGCTCGCCCGGCGCGTCACCGACGCCGGCGGACGCATCCGGCTGTCCCATCGCGCTTCGCGTATCGATCGCGCGTCGGGTCGCATGCGCGTCGAGATCGACGGAGCAGGCCCGGTCATCGCGGAGACGGTCGTCGTCGCGGTGGGTCCAGAGGCGGTCTCCGACCTCATCGATGTGAGCCGCCCTCGCACGCGTGGACTTCAGACCTGGTGGTTCGACGCGTCCGCTGCGCCGCCGTCATCGGCCGCCGTCCACGTCGACGGGCGACGATCCGGCCCCATCGTCAACACCGTGGTGATGTCGCACACCGTCGCGACGTACGCCCCTCCCGGCAAGCACCTCGTCCAGGCGACGTGCCTGCTCTCGGAGACCTGCGCCCCCGACGAGCGAGAGGTCCGCCGGCACCTCGAGGAGATCTGGGGCCCCCGGGCGGGCGACTGGTCGGTCCTGCGCCGGGACGACATCGCCCACGCTCTTCCGGCACAGGCAGCGCCGCTTCGCGTCGACTCGCCGACACGGATCGCAGAGGGCGTGTTCGTCGCGGGCGATCACCGAGACACCGCATCGATTCAGGGCGCCCTCGTGTCGGGAAGGCGAGCGGCGCGAGCAGTACTGTCGCCCTAGCGACGCGGCGCGAGATCGGGGCCGACCGCTTCGCGCTCGTCGAAGACGAAGCAGTCTCCGTCCCAGTGGGCTCCCCCGACGTGCTCGAAGTAGCCCAGGACACCGCCATCGAGCTGAAACGCCTCGACACCCTGCTCGCGAAGGTGGATCGCCGCCTTCTCGCATCGGATTCCGCCGGTGCAGTAACTGACAACGGTCTTGCCGACGAGACTCCCCCGACCCGCGCTCGCCGCGTCGGGGAATTGCGTGAAGCGCTCGATGCGCCAGTCGATCGCCCCCGCGAAACGGCCGTAATCGACTTCGAAGCCGTTGCGCGTGTCGAGCATCACGACTTCTCGGCCGTGATCGTCCACCCCGTCATCCAGCCACCGCTTGAGGGTCTGCGGCGACACAGCGGGGGCCCGCCCGCTCTCCGGCTGGATCGCCGGTCGATCCATGCGGATGATCTCGCGCTTGATCTTGACGACCATCTTCCGGAAGGGCTGCTCGCGCGACCAGCTCTCCTTCGCCGTCAGGTTCGCGAACCGCTCCTCCGCCCGCAGATCGTCGAGGATGCCGCGCACCGCCGCGGCGTCGCCCGCGAGGAAAAGGTTGATGCCCTCTGCGGCGAGGATGATCGTGCCCCGAACCCCGGCGGCGACCGCACGCGCTCGAAGGCGCTCGCGCCGCTCGTCGAGACCGTCCAGCGCGGTGAAGAGGTAGGCGCTGACGTTCAGCACGGATGACACGCCCCCAGGCTACGCCGGGTACGCCGCGTGCGCCGCGTGCACATCGGCAGCAACGGCGAGGGCGGCTTCGGCCTCGCCGTCGAACTCGAGGTCGTGATCCCCAACCTCCCCGCCGACCAAGCGCAGGCGCTCGCCGACGCCGCGCACGAGATCTGCCCGTACTCGAACGCCACCGGTGGTTACATCGACGTCACGGTCACCGTCTCCGACGACTGACCGCTGCGCCGCGGCTCGTTGCTTCGAGGAGCCGCCCCGCTATCGGTGACGGGCAACCGTGTCAACCGCGATCGCGTGCCTCCGCCCGCTGGATAGCGTGGCGGCACACCTCGCCAAGGAGTCACCGTGTTCCAGCGTCGCCCGCACCACCGCATCACCGTCTCGGTCGTCATCCCGGTGAAGGACGATGCCGCTCACCTGGACCGGTGCCTGCGAAGCATCGCTCGGCAGAGCCTCGCCGTCGACGAGGTCGTCGTCGTCGACAACGGCTCGGTGGATGACTCCGCCGACGTCGCGCGACGTCACGGCGCTCGGGTCGTGTCCTGCGCGCACCCCGGGGTGGCCGCGGCCGCGTCCGCGGGCTACGACGCAGCTCTCGGCGACGTGATCCTCCGCCTCGACGCGGACTGCGCGCCAGGCCCCGGATGGGCGCAGACGATGACCGAGGCGCTGCACGAAGAGCAGAACGTCGGTGCCGTCTTCGGCGGTGCGAGCTTCCACGACGGGCCTCGGTGGCTTCGCCGCCCGCTCGCGGGCGCCTATCTGAGCGCATACGTGCTGGTGGTGGGCGCCGCGCTCGGCCACTGGCCCCTCTTCGGCTCGAACCTGGCCATGCGCGCCGAAGCGTGGCACGCGGTGAGCGCATCGGTGCACCGAACCCGAGCGGACACGCATGACGACATCGACCTCGCCTTCCACATCGGCGAGCGGCATCGCATCGTGGCCGCCGGCGCGGAGCACATGACCATCTCGATGCGTCCGTTCGCCGATGCTCGGCTGTTCGCCGCGCGGGTCCGCAAGGGGTTCCGCACCGTCGTGATGCACTGGCCGCAGGACTTCCCCCCGATTCGGTGGGACCGTCGCCTGCTGCGGCGCCTGCGTCGCCGCAGCGTCGCGCGCCGCGCTCGACCCGACCATCACCTCGCTGCCTGATGCGCGCCGCCGCTCTCATCGGGGTCGCCACAGCCCCCGCGCTGCACGTGATGACGTTCAATGTGCGGCGCCGGCTGCCGCTGTCGATCCGACGGGCGGACCGGTGGACCGGTCGCCGCCGGGCCGTGGACGCGCTCCTCACCCTCGAACAGCCGACCGTGCTCGGCGTGCAGGAGGCGATGCCCGGTCAGGCCGACGCCGTCGCCGATGCGCTCGGTGCTCGGTATCGCCGGCTCGGCCATGGTCGCGACAGCCGCGGTCGCGGCGAGGGGTGCCCGCTGTTCTGGGATGCCGAGCGGCTCGAACTCCTGTCCGGCACACAGCTCGCACTGTCACCCACTCCGGCGGTGGCGGGGTCGCGCGGGTGGGGCAACCCGGTACCGCGCGTCGCCGTTCTCGCGCGGCTGCGGGATCGGCTCACCTCGCGGGAGCTCACGGTCGTGAACACGCACCTCGACGTGTTCTCGCGCCGCTCCCGCCTGCACGCCGCCCGCTGGTTGCGGGGGGTGCTCACGACCGGAACCCCTGCCGGGATCATCCTCGGTGATATGAACGCCCGTCCGGATTCCGCCACCGCGCGTGAGCTCTGGGCCGGCGGTCTGCGGGATGCGTGGCCCGCTGCGGACGTCAGGCTCACCCCCGAGTGGGCGACGTTCGCCGACTACCGCGCACCGCGACGCGGCGCGCGCATCGACTGGATCGGCGTGACCTCCGGGGTGCAGGTGGATGCGATCGGCATCAACGCCTTCCGCACGGATGTCGGGTGGCCCTCCGATCACCTGCCGGTGCAGGCGCGGGTGCGCGTGTGCTCATGAGCACGCTGGCACGGAACTTTCTACGGCCACCCCGCGGGGCCCTGGGCGTCGCGGCCGATGGAGTGCGGGCGCTCGGACTCGTCAGTATCGTCGCCGCGGGGGTGCTGTACGAACCGACGGATGCCGGCATTCTGGCTTTCACGCTGCCCGGCCTCATGATCCCGCGCTTCCTCGCACTCCGCCCGACAGCCGACCTCGTCTTCGGGCTCGTGCTCCTCACCGCCGCGTGGAGCAACGTGTACGACCTCTACACCACGCTCGCGGCGTGGGATCTGGTGGTCCACTTCCTGGCCACCGGTGTTCTGTCCGTCGCCGTCTACCTCTTGCTCGGCCATGCCGGGGTGCTCCCGCGACCTGTCGGACCCGGTCGGCCGCGGCGCGCGCCACTCGTGCTCACCCCTGTCCTCGGGCTCGCGATCAGTGCCTTGTGGGAGATGGTCGAGTGGGCGGGCCGGGAGTTCATCACGGACACCATCTTCGTGACCTATGCCGACACGATCGGCGACATGGCGATCGGCGCTGTCGGTGCAGCCGTGGCGGGAGTGGCGCTGGCCTTCCTGAGACTCGAGGATGATCCGCCCCCGGCCACGTGAGCGGAGCCGTCAGACACGGCCGCGCAGAATGAGGTTCCAGTACACCCACGGCAGGACATAGCGGTCCGCGATCCAGGCGAGGCGGTTCTCCCGGTACATCTGCGGCAGGAACGAGATCGTGGGGTCGGGACGACCATCGGGATCGAACTCCGCCCAGACGACACTCGATCGCGACACCGTCAGCGGGCAGACACCGTAACCGTCGTATCGGCGCGTGGGCTCCTGGCCGCGCAGCGCCGCCGCGAGGTTCTCCGCCACGACGAACGTCTGCTTGCGCAGCGCGCCGCCGGACTTGGAGTTCGTCGTGCCGGCCGCATCCCCGATCGCCCAGACGTCGTCGAACCGGCGATGCCGCAGCGTTTCGGGATCCACCTCGACGAAACCTTCGGGATCATCGGCGGCGGCCAGACCGGCCGCCGAGATCCATGTCGGCGCCGACTGCGGCGGCACGACGTTCAGAACGTCGTACCGCACCTCCTCGGCGTCGGGCTCGCCGATTCGTCCGATCGCGACCTTCCGCTCGGCCCCGCTGACGGCCCGGATCTCGCTCGCGGTGCGCACCTCGATGCCGAACTCCGCGACGACACGTTCGAGCTCCGCGTCGATGTGGGCAAGACCGAAGACCGTCTCCTCCGGCACCACCAGCACGACCCGGATGTCGTCGAGGCACCCGAGAGCACGCCAGTAGGCACACGCCTGGTACATCGGCTTCTGCGCGGCTCCGGAGCAGGAAGCCGGTCCGGGCGGCTGCGTGAACACGACCGTCCCCGATCGCATGTCGCGAAGCAAGGCCGAGAGCTTCACCGCCCCGTCGAGCTCGTAGTGCGAGGTGACCTCGGGCGTGTCGAGAGCTTCCGCGAGTCCCGCCACGGCGGTCCCGTCCTTCACCATTCCCGGGCTGAGGACGAGATGGTCGTATCCGAGCACATCACCGCCGGATGTGGTGACGGTGCGTGCTGCGGGATCGACGGCCTCGACCGCATCGCGCACCCAGCGCACCCCTTTCGGCATCACGTCGGCTTGTGGGCGCGACGTCTGCGACGCGCGCGCCGTGCCACCGGCGACGTGCGAGAACAAGGGCTGATACCGATGCACGGCCTGCGGTTCGATCACGGCGATGTCGGAGACGCCGGCACGTCGCAGTCGTGCGGCGGCGGACACTCCCCCGTTTCCGCCGCCGACGATGATGACGCGGTGATGGGCAGCCTCGGCCCGAGTCTCGTGCGATGCCTCCGGCGAATCCATACGGCCACGCTAGGGAACGTCCCGCCCGACCGGCACCGCTTGCGGAGCGGGCGGCGAGCGGCTATCCGACGCCGCACGGACGTCCTTCCCCCAGTGAGCGCGCAGTGAACGCGCAAGATTCTCCTGAGAATCGTCTGTCAACCCCCTCCGCGACCCGGGTCGACGCGCGCAAGATGGATATCGCCCTCGCAAGGAGCAGAAAGCCACACCCCGAATGACCATCGCGATGATGCCATCGTCACACCAGTACGTCGTGGTCGAACTCGAAGACGAGATTCGACTCATCCACGACACCCGTTACGCCGAGAACGACTCACGTCGCCTCGTCGCATTCGTGGAGCCGGCGCCGGATGACCGCGTAGCGGTCACCTGGCTGCGATCCCTGCCGCTCCGCACAAGCTTCCCCGACGCGGCGTCCGCGCTCGCGGAGATCGAAGCCTGGACCGCCCTGGAGCGGGCGGGCGGCGCCGCTCCGCCCATCCCGATCGCCCACTACGCGCCCCGGCGCATCCGCTCTTCCGCGCGGCGGATCACGCGCGCCTGAGCGGTGGCGACGGGGCCGTGCTCGTCACGCGTGCCCGACCCCGTACTCGACCTCATCGTCGTCATTCGCACCGTTCTCGCGCCGGCGACGACGCCACGTGAGGTCGACGAGCCCGACCAGCAAGGCGAGTGAGAGGAACACCGCCGCGGCGAGCATCCCGTAGGCGTAGGCATCGTGGAACACGACGATCTCGCTGGCCGTGCCCTCCTCGCGGAAGATCGTCGCGTAGAAGAACGACAGGGCGACCGCGGTGCCGATGGCCGTGCCGATGCGCTGCCCGAGCTGCCCGACTGAGCCGGCGAGACCGCCCTGCGTCACCGGGATGTCAGCGAGGGCGAGTGTCTGGTTGGGAGAGATGACGAGGCCACCGCCCAGTCCGCCGACCACCATCGCCGCGGCCATCGCCCAGGGCGTGTACGGCAGCGGGACGAAGATCGCGACGACCACCAGGAGGGCGGTCGCCAGGAGCACGGCCCCCAGGCCCCATACGACGAGGGGTCTGCCGAACCGGTTGACGAGGTTGCCGCCCACCCAGGAACCGGCAGCGCTCGTGGCGGCGAACCCGATGGAGACCATGCCCGCGTAGACCGGCTCGAGACCGAGACCGTCCTGCAGGAAGAGGTTGGTGAGCAGGAACACCGACGGCAGAGCCGCGAAGTACGACGTCGCCAGCAGCGTGCCGTTGCGATACGAACGCACCCGGAAGAGGCGCAGCGGAACGAGCGGAGCCTTGCCCACGGACTCGTAGTGCCGTTCCCAGAGCACGAACCCGCCGACGAAGAGCACGAAGGCGACGAGCAGCCACCATCGCAGGGGGTCGTCGTCGGGAGATCCCGTCGTGAACAGGAACGGGAACATGAGCGAAAGCACGGCGAGACCGAACAGCACGGTGCCGAACGGATCGAGCTCGAGCGGCCGGCGGGTGCGCCGGTGGAGCGGCGGCAGAAGCCAGATCGCGAGGGCGATGGCGATCAGACCCAGCGGCACGTTCATCCAGAAGATCCAGCGCCACCCGTCCTGAGCGCCGCCGAGAGCGATCGCCAGCCCGCCGATCGTCGGGCCGAGGGCCGTGGAGATGCCGATGATCGCTCCGAAGGCACCGAAGGCCTTGCCGCGCGCGGAGCCGCGGAACAGCTCCTGGATGATGCCGAGAACCTGGGGCATCTGAATGCCTGCGGCGACGCCCTGAATCAGGCGGGCGATCAGCAGCACGGTCATCGAGGGCGCAAGCGCACAGACGAGACTCATGACCGTGAACAGGCTCAGGCCGATGATGAAAAGCGCGCGCCGCGACCGCTGATCTCCCAGTCGACCCGCCGGAACGAGCACGAGCCCGAAGGTCAGCACGTACCCCGACACGATCAGCCCGAGTTCCGTCGACGCCGACCCGAACGCATCCTCGATCGACGGCAGGGCGACGTTGACCTTCGTGAGGTCGAGGATCGTCAGAGCGGCGACCGATACGCATACCGCGAAGGCCCGCCACTGCGCTCGTGGTGAGGGGAGGGGGATGTCGGAGGTGGCCGGCGACGCTGTCTTCGACGTTTCGTTCCCGTTCGCCGTCTCATCACTCATCATCATCGCCAGGTTATCGCTACGCACCGCGCCACGGATCCGTCCGATGCTGATTGACTGGGGCCATGCGCGAGACGGCGATGTTCCCTCTCAGCAGCGTGCTGATGCCGTATATGCCGCTGCCGTTGCGCATCTTCGAGTCGCGATACCTCGTGATGCTCGGGCGCCTGCTCGACGACGACGATCCGCAGTTCGGGGTCGTCCTCATCGAGCGCGGACCGGAGGCCGGGGGCGGCGAGCAAAGGTTCTCGGTCGGCACGCTCGCGCGCGTCTCGCGCGTGGCGGCCCGGGAGGATGACCTGCAACTCGTCGCCGTCGGGGGCGGCCGGTTCGAAGTCGAGCGGTGGCTAGACGACGACCCGTACCCGCGCGCGATCGTCCGGGAACTGCCGATGCCGCCGTGGCGTGACGACTTCCTTCCGCTGCGCGAGCGCGCGGAGCAGACGGTGCGCCGGCTCCTGTCGATGTCGGCGGAGTTCGCCGAGCTGCCTTGGGATGCCGACATCGAGCTCGCCGACGACCCCGAGCACGCGTGCTGGCAGCTCGCGGGCATCGCCCCGCTCAGCACCCTCGACCACCTCGCTCTGCTTCAGGCCTCGTCGCTCGACCAGTTGCTCGCCGACCTCATCGCCCGCTGCGACGAGGCGGAGCCCGTCCTGACGGCGGGAACGCCGGACGGGGCCTTCGAAGCCGAACTCGACCGGCTTCTCGATGACGACGAGGGAGACGAGGACTCCCCCGGGTCCGCGGACGGCGACCGATAGGACGCCGGCAGGCGCCGCATCCGCCCAACGCGCTGGATGATGCGCACGACAGCACGGACCGGAACGCCGACGATGAACGAGACCGTGCCCGACACGGACCGATCCATCGCCCCGAGCACGCTCTTCCGCTCCCACGCATCTCGGATGACACCGCCCCGCCGGCGCGGCTGAGGGCGGTGCGGAAGAGCACCCGAACGGCGCGCGCCCGCGAGTTCCGCGAGCTGCCCCACCCAGGTGTCCTCTGCCGCCGGGTGGAAGTAGTTGTCTTCGAGCCAGCCGTCGACCGGCCTCCGGAACGCGCGCGCGATCACTGCCGTCTCCCCGGCGAACAGTCCGCTTCCCTCGAACACCGTGTTGATGAGTTCGGGACCGACGCCGAAGACATCGAGCGCGATCACCGGGGTGCCGTGGGCGACGGCCTCGATGGCGGCGGTCGAGCTGACCGTGACGAGCCCGGCAGCGGTCGCCAGCGCGGAGCTCATGGGCTCCGTCGAGACGATGAGGTTCGGCGGTGCGCCTCCCATCGACCGGATGAGGTCGGGATACTCATCGAACTCGCGGTGGGTCTGGCTCTCCCCCTTCGTCCCCCGGAGTTTGAGCACGACGCGCCGACTCGGGTCGGCTTGGGCTGCTCGGATCAGCAGAGCGGCGACGCGGCGACGCGCATCCCGCTCGCGGGGCACGATCGCCTGCGCCGCGAAGACGAGGTCCTGCCCGCCCGCCGTCGCCGTTCCCGGCTCGGCTGCCCGTGCGAAGGGCAGGCGGGCGAGAGCGAAGCGCTGGACGAATCCCTTCTCGGTCGCCAGAGCCGTGAATTCGCGAACCTCACGATGGGAGTGCAGCACGAACGCGTCACAGGATGCGCGGTAGACGAGAGCCTTCCGCGTGGCGGGCACCGAGATCCCCGGGAGACCTGTCGCGATGACGGACGACGGCACACATGTTCGCGCGACACGCGCCAAGACCCGCACGAGGGGCCCGCGCGCGGCGAGCAGGACCACGTCGGGGTCCCGTTCGGCCAGCCGTGCCGGCAGGTCGTCGAACGAGACACGCCACACGTCGGTCAGTCCGCTCCCGGCGAGGGCCGAGCGCTGCTGCGCCTCACTGACCACGAGCGGCGTGTCGAGAACGAGCAGCCGACCGTCGACGGCGTCCGGTCGTGACCCGAGGAGCGCGGCCGCCCACTTCACATACGAGTCGGTGTCGGCGACGGCGACGATGCGAAGCCGATCGGCTCTCACGCCGGAACGCGACGCAGCTTCGCCATCGGCGCGCGCTCGCCGTCGAACACCCGCTTCACGCCGTCACCCAGGGCGGTCTCGATGATGCGGATGTCGCGGACGAGATGGTTCAGGCCGGTCGGCTCGAGCGATGCCGCGTGGTCGGAGCCCCACATGGTGCGGTCGAGCGTGATGTGGCGTTCGACCGCGGTCGCACCGAGTGCGACGGCCGCGAGGGAGATCTGCAGCCCGCGCTCGTGACCCGAGTAGCCCACGGGAACCCCGGGATAACGCTCGCGCAGGGCGGGGATCACCCGGAGGTTGGCCTCCTCCGGCTCCATCGGGTAGGTGGAGGTCGCGTGCAGGAGCACGAGATTGCCCGTCCCGAGCACCTCGATCCCATGGTCGATCTGCTCTGACGTCGACATTCCTGTCGACAGGATGATCGGCTTGCCCGTCTCACGCAGCGCGACGAGAAGCTCGGTGTCGGTCAGCGATGCCGACGCCACCTTGTGCGCCGGAACGTGCAGGTCTTCGAGGAACTCCACGCTGGGCACATCCCACGGGGATGCGAACCAATCGACGCCCCGGAGCAGTGCGTGGTCGGCGATCGCGACGTACTCGTCACGCCCGAACTCGATCCGCTTGCGGTACTCGAAGTACGTCATGGTGCCCCACGGCGTCTCCCGGCGCACATCCCGCACGTGTTCGGGCGTTGAGATCTCCGGGGTGCGCTTCTGGAACTTGACCGCATTCGCGCCGGCATCGGCGGCCACGTCGATCAGCTGCTTGGCGATCTCGACGTCGCCGTTGTGGTTGAGGCCGATCTCCGCGATCACGTATGTGGGCCGACCACCCCCGATGACGTTCTTCCCGATCGTGACGGTCATGGCTTGCTCCTTGGTGGTTCTGCCTCGGACGAGGCGAGGATGGACTCCGACGAGGCGCCGCGTGCCGCGAGCACCCGTTCGGCGACTTCGCGCACGGCGCCCGCACCGCCGGAGGACTGCAGCACGATGCGCGCGGCAGCGAGGACGAGGGGGTGCGAATCCGGTACGGCGATCGGCCACCCCACGAGTTCGAGGCAGACGAGATCGTTGACGTCGTTTCCGACGTAGGCGACGCGGTGAAGCGGGATGCCGCGCTCGGCAGCCCACGCCACGAGAGCGCTTGCCTTGTCGTCGAGACCCTGTTCGACGTCGACGCCGAGCTTGCGAGCACGAGCCGTGACGACGGGGTTGCGCTCGGTCGACAGGATGACGACAGGCACGCCGGCTCTGCGCAGCAACGACACTCCCATCCCGTCGGAACGGCTGACGCGAACAAGTTCGGTGCCCTGCGCGTCGACGTACGCGCGGTCGTCGGTGTGGACGCCGTCGAAATCGGTCACGACCGCATCCACGTCGATCGGACCGTCGAGCGTCGTGGGAACGGTCGAGGGCAGCCCAGATGCCGCCATCGCCCTCGCGACCTGGAGCTCCTGTGTCGTGTCGATCTCGATCGCGGTGTTCTCCGGCACCTCGGCGGCGCGCGTGACACCGAAGAAGCGGTGCTCGGCGGCACGGAAGCCGTCGACATCGAGCACGTAGAACGCGCCGGTCTCGAGGTAGTGGGGCTCGCGGTCCTGGCGACGCGGACGAACGGCGGCATCGTGGTTGATACCGGAAGCGGCACCCGACGCATGCCGCCGCCACAGGAACCCGTAGGTCTCGACAGCCGAGAACACGCTGTCGGCGCGCCCGGCGACGACGTCGGACACAGCGGAGTCGAGAGCGGCGGAGTCGATGAAAGGAGAAGTCGCCTGCAGGAACGCGAGGGTCCCGACGGGCGATCCCTCCGCCGCGAGCACGTCGAGCGCGTGGAGCAGTGCGCTCTCACTCGTGGCGGTGTCGCCGGAGAGCTCGGCGGGCCGGTCGATGACCGCCGCGCCCCACTCGCGCGCGACCGCAGCGATGGCGGGGTCATCGGTCGAGACGACGACCAGGTCGATGGCGGGTGCCGCCTTCGCGGCCGCGACCGCGCGCGCCACGAGCGGCACTCCCCCGACGCGGCGCAGGTTCTTGCCCGGCACTCCCTTCGAACCCCCGCGTGCAGGGATGACGGCGGCGACGAGCGGACGCGCCTCCCCCGTCCGCGACGCGGCGATGCGGCTCACCGCACGGCCCGGCGACGGTGACGTGCTCCGGGCTCGCGCGGACGCAGCACCGCCGCTGACCCCCGCAGCACGAGCGGGAGGGTCGTGGTGGTCGACGAGGCGAGCGTGAGCACGTCCAGTCGTTCGACCGCACCCGCGAGCACGAGCTCGACCGGGAGGTCGAGGCGTTCGACGAAGACGTCGGGAGTTCCGGCGACGTCGGCGAGCTGCTCGCCTGACTCGCGGCGATGCGGCAGGTAGGTCACCGGCGCGATCGACGCCTCGTGCGCAACCCAGTCGAGATAGACGTCGCGCTCGAGCAGACCGTCGTCGGGTCGCGCACTGCCGAGCACCACGCGCGACGTGCGGAAAAGGTGCGGGCGGGCGGTCTCGCGGGTGAACGCGAAGTCATGCCGGTGCACCGGCACGCCGATCTCGGCGAGGGCGTCGCGACGCTCGTAGCCGAGATCGAACGCCGTGAAGAAGTCGACGTCGCCGGCGAGCGCCCGCGAGACGACGTGCGCATGCGCGAGCGGGCCGACGCGCGTGGTCAGTCCTCGCTCGTCATGACCCGGGCGGCGATAAGGACGACGCCCGGTGAGCGTATCGGCATAGGCGACGCTGTTGGCTCCGTCATCGAGGAACGTCACGCGGCGCGGCCGCAGCACCGTCGCCGCAAGCCGGAACTGGCCGGAGTATCCGTCGCCGACGAGCCAGTGCCGGTGACGTGCCAGCAGTCCCCACGGGATGCCGAGGTACGGCTGGGGATCGACGAAGCGCGCCCCGCGTGCGAGCAGCTCGTCGGCCGTCTCGGGCATCTGGGCCGTCAGGCGGCCCGCGAGAGCGATCGACTCCCCCTCGGCGTGAGCCCATTCCGCCGCGCCGATCAGTTGCAGCGGGGATTCCACCCACGCCAACGGTGCCAGCTCGCGAGCCACCCGACCTCCGCGCATCAAGGGGACGCGGAGTGCCCCGCGCCTGTCTCCACACGGTGAGCCCCGAGGTTGAACGACGCGCATGAGCACCGTGTCCTCCACATGGCGCGCCGGTGAACGATCGGCGACTCAGGCTGTGGACAACCGCGCGCGACGCCCCGGGACCGCCGTTACGTTTGTGCAGTGATGAGCCATCTCGCCCGGACCCTCGCATCGACGCTCGCCGCGCTCGCCGTCGTCGGTGCCCTCGTGGGCTGCGCTCCGTCTCCCGAGCTGACGCCCACACCGACGGGATTCGCCTCCGAAGAAGAGGCCTTCGCGGCCGCCGAGGCGACGTATCGCGCCTACGTCGACGCCCTCAACGCGGTCGACCTGAGCGACCCGGAGACCTTTGAGCCCGTCTTCGCCCTCACCACGGGCGACCTCAATTCGACTGATCGTGAAAGCTATTCCGCTCTACATGCGGACGCCATGAGTATCGATGGAGATGCGCGGGTAGCCTGGGTCGAGAGGCTCGAGAGTGGGAACGAGCCAGACGAGATTGTGCTGGCCGTGTGCCTCGACGTTCGGGATGTCACGCTATACGACTCAACAGGCACGCCCGTCGTGAATCCCGATAGGCCGGACGTTCAAGAGCTTCGCGTCGAAGCTGTCTTGCAACATGCTCTCAGCGCCTATCTCATTCGCGACGTCGCTGGGCTCGAGGGTTCGCGATGCATGGACTAGCGATAACGATGCTGCTGCTCAGCACCATGGGTAGCATCAGTGGTGCTTCCTCGTCATGCGGTGCGATCGAGGCTACAACGGGAGTCTGCGGGGTGTACAACGACGGGTCGCAGGTTGATGTCGGTGCGTCGCTGGGTGGGTCGTCCGGTGGAGGGGCGTCCGACGGCGGTGGCGGAGGCGGCGGGTACGGTGCTCCGGCTCCCGAAGAGTCCACCGAGGAGATTCCGGAGTGCATGCCCGGCTTCTGCGGACGCGAGAACTATGACGTGTTCGTGTATCCGACGGTGTCAGCCGAAGATCTCGTGTCCTTCCGTCCCGCAAGCCCCTCACTCGACAACGAGCCGTCGGGTTTCGCCGTCGTCGGGCTTCCCACGAACGTGTACGCCGCCGCTTCGGCGCAGACGCTGAACGGCGAGCTGCTCGGGTTCGACGTGGCCGTGCGCTTCGTTCCGGTCGGCTTCGAGTTCGACTACGGCGACGGATCGACGGCGACGTCGGCGACGGGCGGCGAGACGTGGAGCGCGCAGGGTGCGACGCAATTCGCACCGACGGAGACGGGGCACACCTACCGCCAACGCGGATGGCACACCGTCACGGCGACCGTCGTCTACGAGGCATCCGTCGACTGGGGATACGGCTGGCGCCCGGTCACCGGCAACGTCCGCGCTGACAGCGGCGCGCATCCCATCGAGGTTCTCGAAGCCCGCACCGCGCTCGTGGAGCGCTCCTGCGCCGAATCGCCGGGTGGACCCGGCTGCTGATACCTACACCGCGACGACGCATTCTGTCACCGGCCTTCTGCGGCGAGGCGGGCGCTGATAGCGTCGGCGTCCTCAGATCGCCGCCATGAGGATCACGAAGGGAGCTCGTCTGTGAGCGCCACCACCCCAGCCGCCGGGCCCGCGAGACCACGAGAGCAGTGGACCGGCCAGGTCGGATTCATCCTTTCGGCCATCGGCTCCGCCGTCGGTCTCGGCAACATCTGGCGCTTCCCCGGTGTGGCCTACGAGAACGGCGGAGGCGCGTTCCTCATCCCGTACCTCGTCGCCCTCATCACCGCGGGCATCCCCATCCTGTTCCTCGACTACGCGATCGGCCATCGCTTCCGAGGCGCCGCGCCGACGGCGTTCCGTCGACTCGGCGGGCGCGCAGGGCGCTGGATCGAGTCTCTCGGGTGGTTTCAAGTCACGATCGCCTTCGTGATCGGCCTGTACTACACCGCCGTCATCGCCTGGGCGCTCAGCTTCTTCGTGTTCTCGTTCGACCTGCGATGGGGAGACGACCCGGCCGGGTTCCTCTTCGGCGATTACCTGCGGGTCGGTGACCCCGGCATCAGCTTCGACTTCGTGCCCGGCGCGCTCATCCCGCTCGCCCTCGTCTGGATCGCCGCGATCGTCGTGCTCGCCGCCGGCGTCGCGAAGGGCCTGCAGCGGGTGAACGTCATCTTCCTGCCGCTGCTGGTGGTCGCCTTCCTCGTGCTCGTGGTGCGCGCTCTCTTCCTCGAGGGCGCCGTCGATGGCCTGAATGCCCTCTTCACGCCGAACTGGCAGGCGCTCGCCGATCCCGACGTCTGGATCGCCGCCTACAGTCAGATCTTCTTCTCCCTGTCGATCGCGTTCGGCATCATGATCACCTACGCCTCGTACCGCAAGCGTCGATCGAATCTCACCAGCCCGGGTCTCGTCGTCGCGTTCGCCAACTCGTCCTTCGAGATCCTCGCCGGCATCGGCGTGTTCGCCACGCTCGGGTTTCTCGCCTTCCGACAGGGCGTCGATGTGTCGGAGCTCGACGGCATCGCCGGCGTCGGACTGTCCTTCGTGACCTTCCCGGCCATCATCTCGGAGATGCCCGGCGGCCCGATCTTCGGCGCCCTGTTCTTCGGTTCGCTCGCGATGGCCGGCTTCACCTCCCTCGTCTCGGTGCTGCAGGTGGTCATCGCCGCCGTGCAAGAGAAGCTGTCGATCTCACGACGCGCGGCGGCCGTGGGCATCGGGGGCGTCTCGGCGGTGCTCTCGGTGCTGTTCTTCTCCACCACGACGGGTCTGCTCGCCCTCGACGTGACGGACATGTGGGCCAACAACGTCGGTATCGTCGCGTCGGCCGTGCTCATGACCATCCTCGTCATCTGGGTGCTGCGACGCGGACCCGAACTGCGCTATCACCTGAACGCGGTGTCGACCTTCTCGGTCGGGCGCATCTGGATCGGCCTCGTCGGGGTGCTGGCCCCTCTCGTGCTCGGCTACATGCTCGTCGCCCGCATCATCACGCTCCTGACCGAGGGGTACGACACGTATCCGTTCTGGTACCTGGGGATCTTCGGATGGGGCACCGTGGCCGTGCTCGTTCTCGGCGCCGTGATCGGCACTCTCGTGCCCTGGCGGCACTCCCCCGATGACTACCGCGCGTGGCCGCCGTATCCGGCGGCGTCCGTCGACAACCGCAAGGAGGCACGCCGATGACTCCGCTCGCCATCACCTTCCTCGTCCTCGCGATCGTGATCGTATGGGGAGGGCTCCTCGGCAGTTCGCTGTTCCTGCGCGCCCGCCCGGAACGGACGACCTATCCCGAGGGCGGGATCGACGATCATCGCGAGGATCTCGGGATCATCGAACACGACACGTGAGTCATCGCCGACCACAGCGGGTCGAGCAGCGATCAGCCGTCGCCGACGACGACCGTGAACGTGATCGCTTCGTCACCGTTGTCGACGTTCGACATCAGGACCTCGGTGCTCCCCGCGGAAAGACCGGTGACCCCCGGGTTGAAGGTCGCGTCGTCCTCCACTCGGCCCGGCGTGAACTCAGCGACCGAGGTGTCGGCGATCTCTCCGGCATAGCTGTCGACCGGCACGTCCCCGGTGTCGATGTTCAGCACCTGGCCGACGACGAGGTCGACGGTGGCGTTCTGCAGATCATCGACCTCCATCGTGACGGGCGCGATCACATCCCCGTCCGAAGACGAGCATCCGCTGATCGCGACAGCGGCGGCGACGATGGCGAGCGCGGGAACCCACGTGTTCATTCGCATGATTCCACCCTGGCAGAAGACCGCCCGATGCACGGACAGGCGCCGTGACAGGATGAGTGCGTGACCGAACGCCTCATGCTCCTGGATTCGGCGTCGCTCTACTTCCGCGCGTTCTACGGCGTTCCGGACACCGTGAAGGCGCCGGACGGGCGCGCGGTGAACGCCGCACGTGGGTTCCTCGACATGATCGCGCGTCTGGTGTCGGCATACGAGCCCTCCCACCTCGTCGCCTGTTGGGACGACGACTGGCGTCCGCAGTGGCGCGTGGATCTCATCCCCTCGTACAAAGCGCACCGCGTCGTCGAGATCGTCGCGGGCGGCCCCGATGTCGAAGAGGTCCCCGACCCGCTCGAGCAGCAGATTCCGGTGATCCGCGAGGCGCTGGACGCCCTCGGCATTCCGATCGTGGGCGCGGCCGCGCACGAAGCTGACGATGTCATCGGCACCCTCGCCACGCGCGCGACGATGCCGGTGGACATCGTCACCGGCGACCGCGACCTGTTCCAGCTCGTCGACGACGACCGCGCGATCCGGGTGATCTACACCGCACGAGGAATGAGCAATCTGGATCTCGTCGACGACGCGTTCATCGTCGGCAAGTACGGCGTACATGCGTCGCAGTACGCCGACTACGCGACCCTGCGGGGCGATTCGTCCGACGGCCTCCCCGGCGTCGCCGGCGTGGGAGAGAAGACGGCCGCGACACTGCTCGCGGCGCACGGTGACATCGCCGGCATCACCGCGGCGGCCCAAGCGGGCACGGGCATAACTCCGGCCCAGCGCACCAAGGTTCTCGCCGCATCCGACTACCTGGCGGTCGCACCCCGCGTCGTCGAGGTCGTGCGCACGCTCGATCTCCCCGATGTCGACGGCGCACTGCTGCCGCTTCCCGACGATCTCCCCTCCCGCACCGCCGCCGTCGCGGAGCGGTGGTCGCTCGGTTCGTCGATGGCGCGTGCAGCCGAAGCGCTGACCGCGCGAGCCTGAGTCGCGAGTCAACGCGAGCGCTGTGCGGTGATCACGGCGCTCATGAGCAGCACCGCGTAGGCGACCGACAGCGCCAGCGTCACCCAGAGGGTGGCGCTCCACGATCCCGTCGCATCGTGCACTCCGCCGAGGATCGGCGCCGCCGTCGCACCGAGGGCATACCCGCCACCCTGCACGAGAGCGGAGATCCCCGTCGCCTCGGCGTCGGTGCGTGCGACCGCGACGAGCGTGCTGAAGACGACGACGAAGCCTCCCGCGTGTCCCATCGCCCCGATGCTCAGCCATACCCAGAGCAGCTCGGGTGCGAGAAGCACTCCGACGGCGAGGATGATCCACGACGCGCAGACCACCGCGGCGGGCACCAGGCGCGGGGTGAACCGCGTCAGAACCGGGATCAGCAGCGCACCGGCGATACCCACACCTTGGAACACCGAGGCCATCGCACCGGCGGACGAAGCGCCGACCCCGAGCAGGTCGGCGGTCATGGCAGGCAGCCACGTGCTGTAGCCGTAGTACAAGAAGGCCTGCGAGGCGAATGCGGCGACGAGAAGCCACACCACCGGACGCGCGAGGTAGGAGCGTCCGCGCCGCGAGGTGACGATCGGCGTGGGTCCGGTCAGGCCGGCGGGATCCCATCCGCGCGACGACGGCCCGTCCGGGCGTGTCCGAGCAGGGTTCGCAACCGAGGCGCCGCCGGCGCGGCGTTCCCGGGCGAGATGCACGCTCCAGACAGCGATGCCCGCGACCGTGAGAACCGACCAGCCGAACAGCGCCAGCGGCCATCCGATCACTTCGGCGACGGGCGCGGTCAGCAGCGTCGTCAGGAGGGATCCGACGTTCAGTGTCGCCGTGTAGGCCGCCGTGACCACACCGACCCTCTCGCCCGGCACGTCGCGACGGATGACGACGGGGGTCACGACGTTCCCGATCGTCACCGACGCGCCGATGACCACCATTCCCGCCAAGAGCCACCCGAACCCCGGAAGCGTGCGGACGACCGTCCCCACCAGCACTCCCACGAGCGAGAGCAGAAGGGCGAGCTCGGCCCCCGCGCGACGGATGACGATGGCAGCGAGCGGCGTGAGGAGGGCGAACATCAGCACCGGCGCCGTCGTCAGGAGCCCTGCCTGCGCGGAGGGGATGTCGAGGTCCACCTCGATGTCGCGAAGCACGGGCGTCGGCGCCACGATGTGTCCGCGAAAGCTGAGAGCGGCCACGAGGATACCCGCGACGACCAGCCAGGGAAACGCGCCGCGAACGACGGCTTCCGAGCGGCTTCTCACCTGTCGAGTCTACGGATGCGCCCGCAGGCCTCCGACCATGCGTGCGCCGTTCACGCCGCCGTCCAGTCACGCAGGCGATCGAGGGACCAGGTGGTGATGATGCGCTCGGGCGGCACCCCCAGCCGCTCAGCGCGTGCCGCGCCGTGGTCCAGCAGAGAGAGCTGTCCGGGGGCGTGCGCATCCGAATCGACGGCGAAGAGGCAGCCGACCTCCAGCGCGAGCGTGATGAGTTCGTCGGGAGGATCCTGACGCTCCGGGCGGCTGTTGATCTCCACGGCGGTGCCGTGCTCCGCGCAGGCCTCGAACACTGCACGGGCGTCGAACTGCGACGGCGGACGGGTCCCGCGGCTCCCTTCGACGAGCCTTCCCGTCACGTGCCCGAGCACATCCACCCGAGCATCCGACACCGCCGCCACCAGGCGGCGCGTCATCGGCCCGCGATCCATGCGCAGTTTCGAGTGCGCCGACGCGACGACCACGTCGAGCTCATCCAGGAGCTCGGGATCCTGATCCAGCGCCCCGTCCTCGAGGATGTCCACCTCGATCCCCGTCAGCAGGGTGAATCCGTCGCCATGGAAGCCCCGTACAAGCGCCATCTGTTCCCGCAGACGATCCGCGGCGAGCCCGTTCGCCACGCGAAGCCGCGGCGAATGATCGGTCAGAGCGAGGTACTCGTGGCCCAGAGAGCGGGCGGCGTCGACCATGAGGTCGATCGAGGTGAGCCCGTCCGACCAGTCGCTGTGACTGTGCAGGTCTCCTCGCAGCAGCCGTCGCATCTCAGACGACTGCTCGACCCCGGCACTCGCGCGGAGCGCCGCGAGCCGCTCGGGGATCTCTCCCGCCAGCGCCTGAGCGATGACGGTGAGGGAAGACTCCCCGACCCCCTTGCGGCGACGGAGCGCCGCCGTATCCGCGAGCTCCGCATCACTCAGGCCCGCGATCGCGTCCGCCGCCGTGCGAAACGCCGTGGATCGGTAGCGCGACGAACGCTCCCGCTCGAGCAGCGTCGCGATCTCCGTCAACGCGTCGTGCGGGTTCATACGACTCTCAACCCACAAGGTCCCGCGTGGCGGCGACCCATGCGTCGAGCGTGCGCGAGGCTGCCCCGCTGTCGATCGCCTCTCGTGCGGTGTCGATCGCCTCGCCGAGGCGATCGACGATAGGCCGCTGCACCTGCGCGGCATCGCGGAAAAGTCGATAGGCGACGATTCCCGCGGCGGCATTGAGCAGAACGATGTCGCGGACCGGACCCGTCTCGCCCGCCAGCACCCGGCGCACCACCTCGGCGTTGTGCGCCGGGTCGCCGCCGATGAGATCCGCCATCTCGGCCAGAGGCATGCCGAGATCGCGCGGATCGACGTCGTGCTCGTGAATGTCGCCGCGGCTCACTTCCCACAGGCGGGAATGGCCGGTGGTGGTCAGCTCGTCGAGTCCGTCGTCGCCCCGGAAGACGAGGGCCGTGGCGCCGCGGTTTCGGAAGACGCCGGTGATCAACGGCACACGCTCCAAGCTGGCGACGCCCACCGCGTTCGCTTCGGCCCTCGCGGGGTTCGACAGCGGCCCGAGGAAATTGAACACGGTCGGCACGCCGAGTTCCTTGCGCACGGCGCCGGCGTGACGGAACCCGGGGTGGAAGGCAGATGCGAAGACGAACGTGATGCCGGCCCGCTCCAGCGTCTCGGTGACGGCGGCAGGATCCAGGGTCAGCTCCACGCCGAGCGCCCCCAGCACATCCGAGGATCCGGAGGCCGAACTCGCCGCGCGGTTGCCGTGCTTGACGACAGGGATGCCGGTGGCGGCGGCCACGACGGATGCCATCGTCGAGACGTTCACGGTTCCGAAGCGGTCGCCGCCGGTGCCGACGATGTCGAGCACCTCGGCACTCACCGGCAGCGGCACCGCAGCCTCGAGGATGGCGTCACGGAATCCGACGACCTCGTCGATCGTCTCCCCCTTCGCGCGGAGCGCGATCAGGAAGGCGCCGATCTGCCCCGGCGTCGCCTCGCCCGCCATGATGCGTCGCATCGCCCACGTCGATTCCGACACGCTGAGGTCGCGCCCGTCCAGCAATGAGGTGAGGATTCCGGGCCACGAAGACGACTCCGACATGGCACCGAGCCTACCGTCGGCCGACTTGCGCGGATTCACGGCCTGCGTTCGGCCCGCTGTCAGCGCGCCCACAGTGTCCTGATCGGTGATTTACCGCCACTTCTTAGGGCGCCCTTACTTATCGTCGCGCGCGACAAGGCCGTCCAGATGGGGAAAACCCGCTCCGGAATCGGCAATAATGGTGGACGTGACGACCACGCCAGCGACCTATGCCCAGGCGATGCGTTCTGTCAAGCGCCCGGACCCGGTCGCCGTCGGAACCATCGTGTGGCTCGGCAGCGAGGTGATGTTCTTCGCGGGACTGTTCGCGATCTACTTCACCCTGCGGAGCACCTCCCCCGATCTGTGGGCTGAGGAGACCCAGCTGCTGAACGTGCCCTACGCGTTCGCCAACACCGTCATCCTCGTGCTCTCGTCGGTCACCTGCCAGATGGGCGTGTTCGCCGCCGAGCGCTTCCAGCCGTACACCTCCACGGGCGGCGGTCGCCGCCGGTGGGGCATGGTGCCGTGGTTCTGGCTGACGTTCGCCCTCGGCGCGATCTTCGTCTCGGGACAGGTGTGGGAGTACGCGCAGCTCGTCTATGAAGGCATGCCGATCACGGCCAACGCATACGCCTCGGCCTTCTATCTGACGACCGGATTCCACGCGCTTCACGTCACCGGCGGACTCGTCGCCTTCCTCCTCGTGATCGGTCGCGCCTACGCGGTCAAGAACTTCGGCCGCAAGGAGATGACCTCGGCGATCGTGGTCTCGTACTACTGGCACTTCGTCGACGTCGTCTGGATCGCCCTGTTCGCCGTCATCTACTTCCTGAAATAGAGCGGAGCTGATCCCCCACATGGCACGCACGAAACCGCGCCGCTCCCAGGGCCGCCGCAGTCCGTGGGCGGCCGCCGCCCTCATCGGCGTCGGACTGCTGCTCACCGGCGGTGCCTATGCCGGCGCCTCCGCCGCGATGGCTTCCACGACCGACGAGACGTCGGCCTCGGCACTGACGGTCGAAGACGGCAAGAAGCTGTTCCAGGCGAACTGCGCAACCTGTCACGGACTCGACCTGCAGGGCACCGAGAGCGGCCCGTCGCTCTACGGTGTCGGCGAACTCTCCGTGGAATTCCAGGTCGCGACCGGGCGCATGCCCCTGCAGATGCAGGGCCCCCAGGCGCCGCAGAAGCCGGTGCAGTTCACCGAGGAGCAGATCCAGGCGATGGCGGCATACGTGCAGAGCACGTCGCCCGGCCCCGAGTTCCCCTCCCCCGAGATCCTCGACGGAGAAGGCGACATCGCCCGCGGCGCGGAGCTCTTCCGGATCAACTGCGCGATGTGCCACAACGTGGCGGCTGCGGGCGGCGCGCTCACCGAGGGCAAGTACGCGCCCGAGCTCACCGAGACGAGCGCCCTCCACATGTACGCGGCGATGGTCACCGGCCCGCAGAACATGCCGGTGTTCAACGACATGACCCTCAGCCTCGAGGACAAGCGCGACATCATCTCGTCGCTGCTGTTCATCCAGGAGAACGAGTCCCCGGGCGGATTCAAGCTCGGATCGCTCGGACCGGTCTCCGAAGGCCTGTTCATCTGGATCTTCGGCATCGGGTCACTGATCGCCATCACCGTCTGGATCACGGCGAAATCCAACTGACCCACCCCTGATACTGCAAGCACGTACGAGGAGCACCATGGCAAACGAGGACGACGCGCTCGAGCACGAGAGGGCTTCGTGGAAGCCCTCCCCCGGGCTCGCCGTCGCGGTGAGCGACCCGGTGCGCACACCCGATCTTCCGCCGCACCGCGAGCGGATGACCGACAAGGACCCGGCCGCGATGAAGCGCGCCGTCCGCACGGTCTACACGCTCTTCTACCTCTCGGTGGCCGGCAGCATCTGGGCCGTCGCGGCCTACATGCTGTTCCCGATCGAGAGCGGATCGATCGTCGACATCCGCAACAACAACCTGTTCGTGGGTCTCGGTATCGCGCTCGCGCTGCTCGCGATCGGAATCGGCGCGATCCACTGGTCCAAGGCCGTGATGCCCGACAAGGAATTCATCGAGCCGCGGCACGCCACGCGCGGCCGGGACGCCACCCGCGAGGGTGCGGTGGCGGTCTTCGAAGCCGCGAACGAGGAGTCCGGTTTCGGTCGTCGCGCCATGATCCGCAACTCGCTGATCGCCGCCCTGGCCGCCTCGGTCGTTCCCGGCATCACCCTGTTCCGAGGTCTCGCCCCGGAGAGCTCTCCCGAGAACCCTCACGCGGGTGACCCGGTCTACCTCCTCAGCCACACCATGTGGAAGGAAGGGTCGCGTCTGGCTCACGACCCCGAGGGAACACCGATCCGCGCGGCAGACGTCACGCTCGGCTCGGCCGTGCATGTGATCCCGGCCGAGCTGGCCGAACTCAGCCACGAGGAGGGCTATCTCGAGGAGAAGGCGAAGGCGATCGTCCTCCTCATGCGCATGCCTCCGGAAGACCTCATCGAGACCCCTGAGCGCGCCGACTGGTCCTACGACGGCATCATCGCCTACTCGAAGGTCTGCACCCACGTGGGCTGCCCGGTCGCCTTGTACGAGCAGCAGACGCATCACCTGCTCTGCCCGTGCCATCAGTCTCAGTTCGACGTCGCGGACGGCGCCAAGGTGATCTTCGGTCCGGCCGCCCGCCCGCTCCCCCAGCTGCCGATCACGGTGGACGACGAGGGATACCTCATCGCGCGGAGTGACTTCGAAGAACCCGTCGGCCCGAGCTTCTGGGAGCGCCATTGAGTACCTCGCACCCCACGGAGAACGTCACTCAGGAGCCTGCGCTCCCGAAGTCGTCGTCCGCCCGTGACAAGCCTCTCGGCGGTCGATTCGTCGGCGCCGCGTCGAACTATCTGGACGAGCGCACGAGCATCTCCGGGATCACCAAGGAACTCGGACGCAAGATCTTCCCTGATCACTGGTCGTTCATGCTCGGCGAGATCGCGCTCTGGAGCTTCGTCGTCGTGCTGCTCTCGGGTGTCTTCCTGACGTTCTTCTTCCAGGCGTCGATGGTCGAGACCCACTACACCGGCGCCTACATCCCGATGCGCGGCGTCGAGATGTCTGCCGCCATGGACTCCGCGCTCCGGATCTCCTTCGACATCCGCGGCGGCCTGCTCGTTCGTCAGATCCACCACTGGGCAGCCCTCGTCTTCGTCGCCGGCATCGGCGTGCACATGCTGCGCGTATTCTTCACGGGAGCGTTCCGCAAGCCGCGCGAGCTGAACTGGGTGATCGGCTTCATCCTCTTCATCCTCGCCATGGCGGAGGGCTTCACCGGCTACTCCCTCCCCGACGACCTGCTCTCGGGCAACGGCCTTCGCATCATCGACGGCATGATCAAGGGCATTCCGCTGATCGGAACCTGGACCTCGTTCCTGCTCTTCGGCGGCGAGTTCCCGGGCACCCAGATCGTGGGTCGCCTCTACACCCTGCACATCCTGCTGCTCCCGGCGATCCTCGTCGCACTGCTGGCCCTTCACCTCATGTTGATGATCATCAACAAGCACACGCAGTTCGCCGGCCCCGGCCGCACGAACAGCAACGTCGTGGGATTCCCGATGGTGCCGGTCTACATGTCCAAGATGGGCGGCTTCTTCTTCATCGTGTTCGGCGTGATCGTTCTGATCGCCTCGCTGTTCACGATCAACCCGATCTGGAACTACGGTCCCTACGACCCCTCACCGGTCTCGGCCGGCACCCAGCCCGACTGGTACATCGGCTTCGCCGACGGCGCACTGCGTCTCGTGCCGCCGCACTGGGAGTTCGTCTTCCTCGACCGCACGTGGTCGTTCAACATCCTCGTGCCGCTCGCGGTGCTGGGACTGTTCATCGTGCTCGTGCTCATCTACCCCTTCATCGAGGCGTGGATCACCGGTGACAAGCGCGAGCACCACATCGCTCAGCGTCCGCGCAACGCGGCGACCCGCACGGCGATCGGCGCCGCCGGCGTCGTGTTCTACGCCGCTCTCTGGGCCGCTGCGTCATCGGACATCATCGCGACGCATTTCAAGGTCACGATGGAGGGTGTCATCCACAGCCTCCAGGCCATGCTCATCTTCGGGCCGATCATCGCCTACTTCGTCACCAAGCGCATCTGCATCGCGCTGCAGAAGAAGGACCGCGAGATCGTGCTGCACGGCTACGAGTCCGGTCGTATCGTCCGCCTCCCGGGTGGCGAGTACATCGAGGTCCACCAGCCCGTCGACGAGTTCGAGCGGTGGCGCCTGATCGATGCCGAGACCTACGAACCCCTCGTGGTGCGGCCCAACGACAAGGGCAGCATCCCCTGGCACGCGAACCTGCGCGCCGCCCTGTCGCGGTGGTTCTTCGAGGACCGACTCGCGCCCCTCACCCAGACCGAACTCGACGCGGCGACCGCGCACCAGCACCACGCTCTGGAGCACATCGCCACCGAGGAGGATGCCGAGATCCAGGGCGCTCACGAGCGCGCGGGCGTTCCCGACGCGCCTCACGTGCCGATCGACGACGGCCATCACCCCGAAACGGCGAACCGTCCCTCGAACGTGATCATCCCGGACGAGGACGACAAGAAGTAGTCGGCAGGATATCGACGTTCGGTGGCCGTCTCCCCGCTGGGGAGGCGGCCATCGCGTCGTTAGCGTTGATCCATGACCTCCGACGCTCTCACCTACTTCGAGAACAAGCTCGCACACGAGACGGATGCGAGCGACGTCTATGCGGCACAGCACGCCGGCGATGAGTTCGTGCTCGTCGACGTGCGGAGCGACGAGGCGTGGCGACAAGGTCGCATCCGCGGCGCCATCCATCTCCCCCACCAGCGCATCGCGACGGCGGCGACCGACCTCATCGCCGCGGGGACACCCGTCGTCGTCTACTGCTGGTCACCGGGCTGCAATGGCGGCGCGAAGGGCGCTGCCGCGTTCGCGCGGCTCGGCTACGACGTCAAGGAGATGATCGGCGGATACGAGTACTGGGTGCGCGGGGGACAACCCACCGTGAACGACGACGGTGAGCTCCCGCGGGTGTTCGATCCCCAGGTCATGGTCGTGCGCGCCTGACCCCGTCCTCACCCGGTCTGCTCGATCTCCCACATCTCGTCGTCTTCGAGCCCCTCGGCGAATCTGCCTGCCGCTGCGCCGGCGAACTGCACGCGCTCCAGGTCTTCACTCTCGTCGGAGCTCAGCACATCGCAGACCACCGCCGTGACGTTGTCCAGCGTGCCCGCCTCCAGCGCGAGCCGCACGAGCTCGTCGGCGGCCTCCCGCGGTGTGGCAGCGCGGTCCACCATGACGCGGGCCACATCGTCTTCGGGAACGTAGTCCGTCAGACCGTCGCTGCACAGCAGCCACCGATCCCCTTCCCCCAGCTCCGTCTCCGCCACCGAGACCACGTCGGCCTCACCGCCGCCCAGAGAGGCTGTGATGATGTTGCGGCGGGGATGCGTCGCGGCGTCCTCCGGGGCGATGATGCCCCGGTCGACGAGCACCTGCACGTACGAGTCATCGCGGGTCTGGCGTTCGAATCGACCGTCGCGCACGCGATACGCTCGCGAGTCACCGGAGTGCGCGATCAGCAGATGCTCGGCGCCGGCGAGGAAGACGCCCGTGAACGTCGTCGCCATGCCGCGCAGCGATGGATCGCGCTCGGTGTGGGCGCGAAGGTCCCAGTTCGCCTCGAGGATGCGTTCGCGCAGCGCCTGGGCCGTCCAGGTCGTGACACGACCTGCGACCAACCGGTGCACCAGCGCCGCGGAGGCGAGATCGCCGGACGGGCCGCCGCCCACTCCGTCGGCCACGGCCGCACCCCAGCTCGACGCGAAAGCCGCATCCTGATTGAGATCCCGGTAGGAGCCGACGTCGGATGCGGCAGCCGCGAGGAGGCGATGAGCCACGCTCAGCGTGCGAAGTATCCGCGGTAGTACTCGTAGACCCAGCCGACGATCGCAACGAGGAAGATCGCGAAACCGATCGGCACCATCCACGAGCCGACGGCGAGACCGATGAACGCGATCGACGCCGAGAAGGCCAGAACGATGGGCCACCAGGACCACGGGCTGAACTCGCCGAGCTCGGGATCACCGTCGTCGATGTCGGCGGTCAGCACATCTTCGGGCAGTTCGCCACCCTGTGCCTTGTGAACGCGATCCACGTAGAACGCGATCATCACGCCCATGAAGCCGGCGAAGAAGAGAGCCACCGTGCCGACCCATTCGATGGCCGTGTACCACGGCACATCGGGGTGGCCGATGATGTTCCACGCCGTGTAGACGACGCCGATCAGGAAGAAGAAGGCGGTGAGGATCCACCAGAGACCGACATTGGTACGCACTTACTTGACCTCTCCCTGGGCGACGTCGACGACGGGCGTCTGCGGGGCATCCTTCGCCGGGCCGACACCGACCGGCAGGCCGGCCTCGGGGTGGTTCAGGTCGAACGCCGGGCGCTCGCTGCGAATGCGCGGGATCGACGTGAAGTTGTGGCGCGGCGGCGGGCACGACGTCGCCCACTCCAGCGAGCCGCCGTAGCCCCAGGGGTCGTTCACCGTCACCTTCGGCGCCTTGCGCGAGGTGAGCCACACGTTGAACAGGAACGGGATCATCGACGCGCCGAGAACGATGGAGCCGACCGTCGACACCTGGTTCTGCCACGTCCACCCGTCGGCCGCCGAGTAGTCCGCGTAACGGCGGACCATGCCGTCGACACCGAGCCAGTGCTGGATGAGGAAGGTCATGTGGAAGCCGATGAACAGCAGCCAGAAGTGGACGTAGCCGAGTCGCTCGTTGAGCATGCGTCCGGTCCACTTCGGCCACCAGAAATAGAAGCCCGCGAACATGGCGAACACGACGGTGCCGAAGACGACGTAGTGGAAGTGCGCCACCACGAAGTAGGAGTCGGAGAGGTGGAAGTCCAGGGGCGGCGAGGCGAGGATGACACCGGTCAGGCCGCCGAAGACGAACGAGATCAGGAAGCCGAGCGCGAAGACCATCGGTGTCTCGAATGTCACCGACCCTCGCCAGAGCGTGCCGATCCAGTTGAAGATCTTCACACCCGTGGGAACGGCGATGAGCATGGTCATCACCGCGAAGAACGGGAGGAGAACGCCACCGGTGACGTACATGTGGTGCGCCCAGACGGCCACGGAGAGCGCCGCGATGGCGATCGTCGCGTAGACCAGCGTCTTGTATCCGAAGATCGGCTTGCGGCTGAACACCGGGAAGATCTCCGACACGATGCCGAAGAACGGCAGCGCGATGATGTACACCTCGGGGTGACCGAAGAACCAGAACAGGTGCTGCCACAGCAGCACGCCGCCGTTCTGCGGGTCGTAGATGTGGGCGCCGAGCACACGGTCCGCGGCGGCAGCGAGGATCGCCGCGGCCAGCACGGGGAAGGCCATCAGCACGAGGATGCTGGTGATGAGCGTGTTCCACGTGAAGATCGGCATGCGCCACATGGTCATACCCGGAGCACGCATCGTCAGGATGGTCGTGATGAAATTCACGGCGCCGAGGATCGTGCCGAAACCGCTCATGCCGAGGCCCAGCATCCAGAGGTTTCCGCCGACGCCGGGCGAGAAGCTGGCGTTGGCCAGCGGCTGGTACGCGAACCATCCGAATGCCGCCGCGCCCTGCGGCGTGAGGAAGCCGGCGACGGCGATGGTCGAGCCGAAGAGGAACAGCCAGAACGCGAAGGCGTTCAGTCGCGGGAATGCGACGTCGGGGGCACCCAGCTGCAACGGCAGGATCGCGTTCGCGAAGCCCGCGAACAGCGGCGTCGCGAACATGAGGAGCATGATCGTGCCGTGCATGGTGAAGAGCTGGTTGTACTGCTCCTTCGTCGGCACGATCTGCATGCCGGGCTCGAACAGCTCAGCGCGGATGATGAGCGCCATGACGCCACCGAGCATGAAGAACAGCACGGAGGCGATCAGGTACATGTAGCCGATCGTCTTGTGGTCGGTGGAGGTGATCCACTTGACGACGATGTTGCCCTTCTGCTCGACGCGGGTCGAGCTCATGAGAGCGGCCTGACGCGGCGGCACGGTCTTCGGTCGCGTCGTCTCCTGCGGCAGAGTCGTGGCCATGATCACTCGTCTCCCTCGGAGGTGTCGCCCGTGCCGGGCAGGTTCTGGAGGCGGTCGTACGCCTCGTTGATGTTGCCGGTGTTGCCGGCAGCCTCGAGAGAGGCGAGATAGCTGTCGTACTCGGCTTCGCTGACGACCTTGACGTTGAACAGCATCATCGAGTGGTACTCACCGCAGAGCTCGGCGCACTTTCCGGCGTACTCGCCCTCGCGCGTCGGCGTGAAGGACCAGTAGTTGTCCTTGCCGATGTACATGTCCTTCTTGTAGAGGAAGTCGATGATCCAGAAGGAGTGGATGACGTCGCGCGAGTTGAGCTTGATCTCGACCGTCTGGTTGACCGGGAGATAGAGCGTCGGCAGCTGGCTCTCGTCGATGTTCCCCTGTTCGTCGGGCTGGGCCTGGATGCCCATGCTCCAGACGGCATCGGAACCGTCTTCCTCTTCGCCGTTGTACTGGAAGTCCCACGCCCACTGCTTGCCGATCGCGGTAATCGAGACGTCGGGATCTTCGTAGCGGGTCTCGAGGATGGCCTGGTCACGCGCCGTGAAGGCGAAGAAGCCGACCACGAGGATCAGCGGCACGACCGTGTAGAAGATCTCGATCGGCATGTTGTAGCGCAGCTGGACGGGCAGACCCGTCTGGCCCTTGCGACGACGGTAGGCGATCATCGCCCACAGCATCAGGCCCCAGGTGACCACGCCGACCGCGAGCAGCACGATCCAGGAGTTGACCCACAGACCCGAGACCATCTCGGTCTTGTCCGTCGTCGGAACGCCGTCCTCCGTGAAGCCGGGGAGGAACCCGTTCAGCTCCGTCGGTGTGCATCCGGCGAGGACTGCGGCCGTTGCGATCCCGATGGGAAGAACGGCCCAGCGGAGACGGCGTTTCGAGTGCACGGTGCACCTTTCCAGGTCGCGGGTGTTGCTCCAGCCAGTCTAGAGCAAGCTCCCACGCTCTTCAGGCCAACCACACAGGTGAGCCCCCGCGGCGTGGGGAACGCGGCTCGGGCCCGGGGGTTCTGTCGAACCGCCGGGCCCGTCGGATTTCCGGAGTGATCAGTGGAAGCTGTCACCGCACGCGCAGCTGCCCGCGGCGTTGGGGTTGTCGATCGTGAACCCCTGCTCCGAGATCGTGTCCTTGAAGTCGATCGTGGCGCCGTCGAGGTAGGGCACGCTCATGTCATCGACGATGACCTCGACGCCGGCGAAATCGACGGCCTTGTCGCCGTCGAGGAACCGTTCGTCGAAGTAGAGCTGGTAGATCAAGCCGCTGCACCCGCCGGGCTGCACGGCCACACGCAGGCGGAGGTCGTCGCGACCCTCCTGCTCCAGGAGGTTCTTCACCTTCTGTGCGGCGGCGTCCGTCAACGAGACGCCGTGCTCACGGGCGATCTGATCGGTCGTCAGGGCGGTGTCGGTCATGACGCTCCTTCGGGATGGGCCGCGCGCGGCGCGGGGACGATGGGTCGATTCTACGCGCCGTCCGCCGCAGCGAGGGCGGGCTCACGCGCCGCGTCGGTCCAGTCGCGCCAGCAGGAGCGCCTCCGCGGTCAGCGCGTGGCGGAAGGTGTCCAGATGGAGCGACTCGTTGGGGCTGTGGGCACGGGCATGGGGGTCTTCCACTCCCGTGACGAGGATCTGCGCCTCCGGGAAGGCTCGGACGAGATCGGAGATGAACGGGATGGAGCCGCCCACGCCGAGATCCACCGGTGCGACACCGTACCCGGCCGCGAGAGCCTCCCGTGCCTCGGCGACCGCCCACCCGTCGGTGTCGACGAGGAACCCGTCCCCGAGGTCGACGTCGGAGAATTCGAGGTGTGCACCCCAGGGCGCATGTGCGCGAAGGTGGCTTTCGATCGCCGCGTATGCCTCGGCCGCCGGCTGCCCGGGGGCGATCCGGGCGCTCACGACCACGGAGACCTCGGGGCTGAGGGTGTTGGCGGCATTGCGCACCGACGGGGCGTCGATCCCGGTGACCGTCAGGGACGGCTTGTTCCACAGCCGGCTCAGGATCGATCCGGTTCCGATCGGCTGCACACCGTCGGGCAGTCCGGCTTCCGCACGCAGGGTGTCTTCGGGATAGTCGGGAGTCTCGCCGTCACGGGTGAGGAGCCCGTCGACGGCGACGGCGCCGTCGGCATCCCACAACGACGACAGGAGCGTCACGGCGGCCATCATCGCGTCGGGAACCGCCCCGCCGTACATCCCCGAGTGCGACGCGTGCTCGAGGGTGCGCACCGTAAGCGTGAAGCGTGCGTTGCCGCGCAGCGTCACGGTCAGGGCGGGCGTCGTCGCGTCCCAGTTCGTGGAGTCGGCGACGACGATCACGTCGGCTCGCAGATCAACGGCGTTGTCGGAGAGGAACTGCGCGAACGAGCGCGACCCCGCTTCCTCCTCGCCCTCGATGAACAGCGACAGCCCGAGATCGAAATCCGGACCCACAGCGTCGACGAGGGCGCGGATCGCGCCGATGTGAGCCAGGATGCCGGCCTTGTCGTCGGCAGCGCCGCGGCCGTAGAGACGCCCGTCCCGCACGGTCGGCTCGAAAGGCGGCGTGTCCCAGAGCGACTCGTCGCCGACCGGCTGCACGTCGTGATGCGCGTACAGCAGGATCGTGGGTCGTCCGTTGCGAGGACGCCGGCGAGCGAGGACGGCGGGCTTGCCGACCTCATCCGTTCCGGGTATCGCCGCCCTCCGGATCGAGACCTCGTCGAACACCCCGGTCTTCTCGGCGAGCTCGGCCACCGCCGCGGCGGTTCGCCCCACTTCTGCCTCGTCGAACCCGGGGAAGGCGATGGACGGAATGCGCACCAGGGCGCCCAGATCGGCCAGCGCGGAGGGGATGCCGGCCGCGGCTGCGGCGGCGACCGCGTCGTCGAGAGTCTGCTCAGAAGCCATGCGGGTAATCTTAAGTGCAGCAGTCACCGCGATCCGAGGATTCATCGTGCCCAACACCCCCGCCGCCCCGGCGCCTAAGGACGAGTCGACCGAGACAGAGACGTCGGTCGCCGGCAAGGGACGCCCCACCCCCTCTCGTGCAGAGCGGGAGGCCGCGCGGAAGCGCCCCCTCGTGCCCGACACCAAAGAGGCCAAGGCGCGCCAGCGCGCCGAGCTGGCCGCCAAGCGCGAGAAGGCCCGACAGGGAATGGCCGCCGGCGAGGAGAAGTACCTGCCGCAGCGCGACAAGGGTCCGCAGCGCAGGTTCGTCCGCGACTTCGTCGACGCGGGCTGGCACCTCGCGGAGTTCGTCATGCCGGCGATGATCCTCGTGATCGTCGCCACGCTCGTGCCGGTCGTCGAAGTGCAGTACTACGCTCTCCTGGCGCTGTGGGGCTTCATCATCTTCGTCGTCGGCGACATGATCTACACCTCGATCCGCGTGAAGGGCGCCGCCCGGGCCAAGTTCGGCGAGGACCGCCTCGAGAAGGGCCTCGGCTGGTACGGCGCCATGCGCATCGTGCAGATGCGCTTCCTGCGCCTGCCCAAGCCGCAGGTCACCCGCGGGCAGTACCCCGCCTGAGTTCGACCAGGCGCCGATTGATCTGGCGCGCCCACAGCGGTCCCCGGTACAGGAACGCCGTGTAGCCCTGCACGAGCGTGGCACCGGCATCCAGCCGCTCCTGCACGTCGTCGCCCGTCTCCACTCCCCCGACGGAGATCACGCAGAAGTCGCTGTCGGGCACGGCAGCGCGCACCCGTCGCAGCACCTCGAGCGAGCGGCGGCGCAGCGGAGCGCCGGACAGCCCGCCGTCCCCCGCCGCGGCGACGACCGCCGGTTCGGTGCGGAGGTCGTCGCGGGAGATGGTGGTGTTCGTGGCGATGATGCCGGCCAGGCCGAGATCCCGCGCGAGCAGGGTGATCGCCGTCACCTCCTCGTCGGGGAGGTCTGGCGCGATCTTGACCAGCAGCGGCGTTTCGCCGCTCGCGTCGCGGACCGACGCCAGCAGCGGGCGCAGGGTCTCGACGGCCTGAAGGCCGCGAAGTCCGGGGGTGTTCGGCGACGACACGTTGACCACGAGGTAGTCGGCGATCGGCGCGAGGAGCCGCGCGCTTCGCAGATAGTCGGCCGCGGCCGCCGCGACATCGACGACGCGGCTCTTGCCGATGTTTGCGCCGAGCACCGGTCGCGAACGCCGACGACGCAGTCGCAGCAGCCGCAGAGCCGCCACCTCAGCACCCTGGTTGTTGAACCCCATGCGGTTCACGACGGCGCGGTCGGGAACCAGTCGGAACAGCCGGGGGCGGGGATTGCCCGGCTGCGGGATGGCGGTGACGGTTCCCACCTCGACGTGACCGAAGCCGAGGGAGTGAAGCCCCGCCGCACCCGTGACGTTCTTGTCGAACCCCGCCGCCACGCCGAAGGGCGACTCGAAGTCGAGGCCGAGAGCCCGCGTGCGCAGAACCGGCGACGGTGCGGCGAAGCGGCGTGTGAGCTCGCGCACGCCCGGCAGGCCGAGCGCGCGGATGACGATCATCGCGGCGTGATGGGCCGTCTCGGGGTCCATTCGCGTGAGGACGGCCCGGAAGAGGAAGGGGTACATCCCCATCAGGCTATCGGTCGCGACCGCGCGCCGAAGACGCGTTCAGACCGATGTCTCCGCGGTCTCATCGAGGGAGGACCGCCCATGACGATCGGCGTGGTCGACGCGAAGCTGCTCGATGGCCGCTTCGAAGTCCTCGAGGGAATCGAACGCCTGGTACACGCTCGCGAATCGCAGGAAGGCCACTTCGTCGAGGTCACGGAGAGGGCGCAGAATCGCCAGTCCGATCTCATTGGTGTCGATCTGCGAGGATCCGGTCTGACGGATGGCCTCCTCGACCGTCTGCGCCAGAACCGCGAGATCGCTCTCGGTGACGGGCCTGCCCTGGCACGCCTTCCGCACGCCGCTCATGACCTTCTCCCGGCTGAAGGGCTCGATCACGCCCGACCGCTTGATGACATTGAGACTCGCGGTCTCGATCGTCGAGAACCGACCTCCGCACTGCGGGCACTGTCTGCGGCGACGGATGCTCAAACCGTCGTCACTCGTGCGCGAATCGATGACGCGCGAGTCGGGGTTTCGGCAGAACGGACAGTGCATCGCTTCCCTATCCCTCGAACCGCGCGGTGACCGCCTCGCCGTGCGCGGGCAGCGCCTCGGCTTCCGCGAGGGCGACGATCCCCTCGGCAACGGCGTGCAGCGCGTCTCGGTCGTACCGGATGACCTGCTGAGGGCGAAGGAACGTCGACGCGGACAATCCCGACGTATACCGAGACTGACCCCCGGTGGGAAGCACGTGATTGCTGCCGGCGAGGTAATCGCCGAGGCTGACCGGCGACGAGTCGCCGACGAAGACGGCGCCGGCGTTCACGAAGCGCTCCACCTGGGCGTCCTCGAGCAGCACCTCGAGGTGCTCGGGCGCATAGGCGTTGCTGAAGGCGACGGCGGTGTCGAGGTCATCCACGAGGACGACGGCGGACTGGACGCCGCGCAGGGCCTCAATGGCTCGCGCGGCGTTGCGGGTGCCGGAGACGCGGGCCTCGACCTCGCGCGTCACGGCTTCGGCGAGTTCTGCGGACGGCGTGACGAGCACCGCGGAGGCCTGCTCGTCGTGCTCGGCCTGGCTGATGAGGTCGACCGCCACGAATCGCGGATCCGCCGAAGCGTCGGCGACGATGAGGATCTCCGTCGCCCCGGCCTCGGAGTCGACGCCGACGACTCCCGCGACGACGCGTTTGGCCGAAGCCACGAAGTTGTTGCCCGGCCCGGTGACGACGTCGACGGGCTCGAGGCCGATCTCTGACACCCCGTGGGCGAAGGCGCCGATCGCTCCCGCCCCGCCGACCGCGTAGACCTCGTCGATTCCGAGCAGGCGTGCGGCCGCCAGGATGTCGGGGTGCACGCGCCCGCCATGCTCTTCCTGTGGCGGCGAAGCGAGGGCGATGCGCGCCACACCGGCAACCTGTGCCGGCACGACGTTCATGACGACCGAGGAGGGGTAGACCGCCTTGCCGCCGGGAACGTAGACCCCGGCGCGGGCGACGGGACGCCAGCGCTGCTCGATGACAGCCCCGCGGGCGATCTCCGTCGTCACCGCGGGCGGGACCTGTGCTTGCGAAGCGCGACGCACACGAGCGATCGCCTCTTCGAGGGCGCGCCGCACTCCGGGGTCGAGACGATCGAGCGCCTCGACGAAGTGTTCCTCCGGCACACGGAGCGCGTGCCCCTCGACCCGATCGAAGCGCGCCGCCTGCTCGCGGAGCGCCGTCTCGCCGCGCTCGGCCACGTCGGAGACGATGGCCGCGGCGGCGGACAGCGCATCCGCCCTGGCCACCCCCGCGCGCGGCACGGCGGCGAGCAGCTCGGCGGGCGTGAGCGCACGACCGCGCAGATCGATGGTGCGGAGCATCCCTCTAGGCTAACCGCCCGCGGTCAGCCGCGTGTGACGCCGTCGACCTCGTGGAGGTAGCCAACGCGCCCGTCTTCGTCGCGCACCACGAAGACCTCCCCGCGATCCTCGATCACGAGTGCCCAGGCGGTCGGACCGATGCGGAACAGCGGTGCCCCCGTCTCATCGAGAACGTCGCGTTCCTCGGGGACGAGCGCCCAGAAGGCCTGCTGGCGAACCGAGCGCTCGCTTTCGACGGTCTCTCCCGGCTCGACCGCCTCGAAGGTGTCGCGCGTCTGGCGAGGAGTGAAGACGTCGAGGTCGTCATCGTCGCGATCGGACGGCGCGTCATCCTCTGCCGCACCGGTCCACCCCGCCCCCGGCGCGGTGTCGTCCGCCGCAGGAGCCGCAGCCGGAGCGGGAGCGGCCGGACGGGCGGGACGCGGCACCACCGCGCGGACAGGACGGGCGTTCCGATGTGCGGGAACTTCGGGGCGGTCGTGGAAGTCCGCGGCGAAGACGGGGATGAGGGGGGCGAAGACGGTCAGGACGACACCGGCGAGCATGAGCACCAGTTCGACCCAGACCACCCACGAGCGCAGCCACAGGCCGCTGTCGATGGCCACGGCGACGGTCTCCCACACCATCTGCAACCACAGGAGAGCGGCGAAGGAGAACGCGACCGACGCGAACTGATCGATACCGAGGGAACCGACGCGGCGGATGCCCTGCGGCGAGAGGCGGCGGAGTGCCACGAGGAACACCGCGGCTGTCGGGAGGCCGATCGTGATGATCCACAGCAGCCCCGACGTCCAGACCGAGTCGAATCGCGCAACGGTCACCGAGAAGAACGAGACGACGAAGGCGACCAGCCACACGCCTCCGAGCGCGACTTCGCGGATGGTGAAGGGACCGACGCCATACGGCCCCGTGGCCTCCTCGCCGACGGTGCTCTCCCCCGCGGGGGTCGTCCGCTCGGAAACCTCGGTCGTGTCGTCGTACTGCTCGTCGGTCACAATCGTCCTTCCTTGCGCGGAGTGCTCGCGCGCCGTCCGATCCTACCCGCGTCGAATGAGACGCACATGAGATCGACGCCGCCGGCGAGCGGATTCAGCCCAGGCAGTTGGGTCCGAGCAGCCCCTTCAGATCTCCGTAGAGGTCCGCAGAAACCGACACCGGCATCGGAACCTCGAACACCTTCGCGGTGCCGCCTTTGTGCAGGCGCAGTGTCACCTCCGTGTCACCCGAGTGCCGACGAAGCACATCGGCCAGGTCCGCCACGAGACGCTCGGTCGCCCGCTGCTCTGGGACGGCCAGCACCAGCGGCCCGGACGCGTCGAACGAGCCGAGATCGGGTGCGAAGGCCGCCTGCGCGTGCAGGTTGAGTCCGTCGTCGCGGCGAGACACGCGCCCTCGCACGACGAGGATCGAGTCGGCCTGGAGCATCGTCTGGAATTCCGTGTAGGTCTTTCCCATGAACATCACCGTCACCTCACCGTTGAAGTCTTCGACGGTGACCATTCCATAGGGATTGCCGCTGGACTTCGCGACGCGATGCTGCACGCTCGTGAGAAGCCCCGCGACCGTCACCTGGTCGCCGTCCTGCAGCTCCTCCGACGCGAGCAGGTCGTGAATGGAGATCGACGCATGCTTGGCGAGAGGGATCTCGAGTCCGGCGAGAGGATGGTCGGACACGTACAGGCCGAGCATGTCGCGTTCGAAGGCCAGCTTGTCCTTCTTCGTCCACTCGGGACGCTCGGGGACCTTCGCGACCTGTTGCGGCTCGTCGTCGCCCCACAGGCTGTCGAAATCGAACCCCACTTCGCCGTGTGCCTCGCGGCGCTTGTCGAGCACGGCTTGCTCCACGGCATCCTCGTGGATCTCCACGAGAGCCCGGCGGGTGTGTCCCAGCTCGTCGAAGGCGCCGGCTTTGATGAGCGATTCCACCGTGCGCTTGTTCGCCACCTGTGCCGGCACGCGGTTCAGGAAGTCGTGGAAGGAGAGGAAGGGTCCGCTCTGGCGCGTCTGCACGATCGCCTCGACGACGTTCGCACCGACGTTCCTGACCGCCTCGAGCCCGAAACGGATGTCTTCGCCGACGGCGGCGAAGAAGCGGATCGACTCGCCCACGTCTGGCGGGAGCACCTTGATGCCCATGCGGCGGCACTCGTTGAGGTACATCGCGAGCTTGTCCCGCGAATCGCCGACGCTCGTGAGAAGCGCCGCCATGTATTCAGCCGGGTAGTGGGCTTTGAGATAGGCGGTCCAGTAGGAAACGAGCCCGTATGCGGCGGTGTGAGCCTTGTTGAACGCGTAGTCGGCGAAGGATTCCAGAACCCGCCAGAGCGTTCCCTGCGCTTCGTCGGAGAACCCGCGCTCGGTCATGCCGCCGAAGAAGATCTCCTTCTGCTTGTCGAGTTCCGACTTCTTCTTCTTGCCCATCGCGCGGCGCAGCAGGTCGGCCTGCCCGAGCGTGTATCCGGCGACGCGTTGGGCGACGGCCATCACCTGCTCCTGATAGACGATGAGGCCGTAGGTCGTGTCGAGGATGTCGGCGAGCGGCTCGGCCAGCTCGGGATGGATCGGCTCGATCTCCTGCTGCCCGTTCTTGCGCAGCGCGTAATTGATGTGCGAGTTCACGCCCATGGGGCCCGGGCGGTAGAGCGCGAGCACGGCCGAGATGTCTTCGAAGTTGTCGGGCTTCATCAGACGCAGCAGCGAGCGCATCGGTCCGCCATCGAGCTGGAAAACCCCGAGCGTGTCACCGCGGGTCAGCAGTTCGTACGACGCCTGGTCTTCGAGATCGAGATCCTCGAGGACGAGTGGCGTACCCCGGTTCATCTCGATGTTGTCGAGCGCGTCGTTGATGATGGTGAGGTTGCGCAGCCCCAGGAAGTCCATCTTGATGAGGCCGAGGGATTCGCACGCGGGGTAGTCGAACTGCGTGACGATCTGACCGTCCTGCTCCCGGCGCATGATCGGGATGATGTCCAGCAGCGGCTCGCTCGACATGATCACGCCCGCGGCATGCACACCCCACTGGCGCTTCAGGTTCTCCAGCCCGATCGCGGTGTCGAAGACGGTCTTCGCCTCGGGGTCGGTCTCGACGAGGGTGCGGAACTCCCCCGCCTCCTTGAAGCGCGGATGCTCCTTGTCGAACATGCCGTTCAGGGGCATGTCCTTGCCCATGACCGCAGGCGGCATCGCCTTGGTGAGCCGGTCCCCCATGCTGAACGGGAACCCGAGCACCCGGCCGGCGTCCTTGAGGGCCTGCTTGGCCTTGATGGTGCCGTACGTGACGATCTGCGCCACGCGCTCGTCGCCGTACTTCTCCGTCACGTACTGGATGACCTCGCCCCGGCGACGGTCGTCGAAATCGACGTCGAAGTCGGGCATCGAGACACGATCGGGATTGAGGAAGCGCTCGAAGATCAGACCGTGCTTGAGGGGGTCGAGATCGGTGATCTTCATGGCGTATGCGACCATCGACCCGGCACCCGAACCGCGACCGGGACCGACGCGGATGCCGTTGTCCTTTGCCCAGTTGATGAAGTCGGCGACGACCAGGAAGTAACCGGGGAAGCCCATCTGGGTGATGACCCCGGTCTCGTACTCCGCCTGCTTGCGCACCTCGTCGGGAACACCGCCGGGATAGCGCTCGTGCAGGCCCTTCTCGATCTCCTTGACGAACCACGAATCCTCGGTCTCCCCGTCGGGAACCGGGAAGCGCGGCATGTAGTTCGCACTCGTGTTGAACTCGACGTCGCAGCGCTCCGCGATCAGCAGCGTGTTGTCGCAGGCCGATGGATTGTCGCGGAAGATCTGCCGCATCTCGGCGGGCGACTTGATGTAGTAGCCGTCACCGTCGAACTTGAACCGCTTCGGGTCGTCGAGGGTGGAGCCGGACTGCACGCACAGCAGCGCCGCATGGCTCGTGGCGTCGTGCTGATGCGTGTAGTGGGAATCGTTCGTGGCCAGGAGCGGGATGTCGAGGTCTCGAGCGATCTTCGTGAGATCCTCCAGGACGCGGCGCTCGATCGACAGGCCGTGATCCATGATCTCGGCGAAGTAGTTCTCCTTGCCGAAGATGTCCTGGAACTCGGCGGCCGCAGCGCGGGCGGCGTCGTACTGTCCGAGCCGAAGCCGCGTCTGGATCTCCCCCGACGGGCACCCCGTCGTGGCGATGAGGCCCTTGGCGTACTTCTGCAGAATCTCGCGGTCCATGCGGGGCTTGAAGTAGTAGCCCTCCATGCTCGCGAGCGAGGACAGCCGGAAGAGATTGTGCATCCCCTCCGTCGACTCCGACAGCAGCGTCATGTGCGTATAGGCGCCGGCGCCCGACACATCGTCACTCGACTGCTCGGGCGAGCCCCACCGCACGCGCGCCTTGTCGGAACGGTGCGTTCCGGGGGTGACGTACGCCTCGATGCCGACGATCGGCTTGATGCCGACGTTCTTCGCCGCCTTGTAGAACTCGAACGCCGCGAAGGTGTTGCCGTGGTCGGTCACGGCGATCGCGGGCATCTCGAGGCGAGCCGCCTCCTGCACCATCGCGTCGATGCGGGCGGCGCCGTCGAGCATCGAGTATTCGCTGTGTACGTGCAGGTGAACGAAGGAGTCGGATGCCACCCGTCGAGTCTAGGTCGCGCTCCGGACACCGCGCAGAGCACCTCCGGAGCGTCGGATAGCGTGGAGCGGTGCCCACACCCGACTTCATCCTCGACCTGCGTCGTTTCATCGGCACCCGTCCGCTCTTCCTGTCCGGGGTGACCGCCGTCATCGTGCGCGACGACCACGTGCTGCTCGGTCGCCGCTCCGACAACGGCGCACTCACGCCCATCACGGGCATCGTCGATCCCGGGGAGGAGCCGGCCGATGCCGCTGTCCGCGAGGCCGCCGAGGAGGCCGCCGTGCGCATCCGCGTGGACCGTCTGTCGTGGGTGCACCAGATCCCGCGCATCACCTACGCGAACGGCGACCAGACCGACTACCTCGATCTGACCTTCCGCTGCTCGTGGGTTTCGGGGGAGCCCTATCCGGCCGACGGCGAGATGACCGAGGTCGACTGGTACCCGCTCGCGGACCTCGACGCATCGGACATCGACGACGACATGCGCAGGCGGATCGCCGCGGCGCTCGCGGACGGCCCCACCGCCTTCGAAGGCGGTCGCTGACGCGTCGGCATCCTTCGCCTCGGGTCAGTCCGCCCGAAGCACCTCGAGGGCGCGCGAGAGATCGTCGGGGTATGCGGATGTGAAGCTCACCCGGCTCCCCGAGACCGGGTGATCGAAGCCGAGCCGGCGGGCGTGCAGCCACTGGCGGATGAGACCGAGCCGCTCCGACATGCTGGGGTCCGCGCCGTAGAGGGGGTCACCGACGCACGGATGCCGATGAGCAGCCATGTGCACCCGGATCTGATGGGTGCGGCCGGTCTCGAGTCGGATCTCGAGCAGCGAAGCGCCGCGGAACGCCTCCACCGTCTCGTAGTGGGTCACCGAGTCCTTGCCGGCGGGGGTCACGGCGAACTTCCACGAATGGGACGGATGGCGCCCGATCGGAGCGTCGATCGTGCCGGTGAGAGGATCGGGATGACCCTGGACGACCGCGTGATAGATCTTCTCGACCTCACGCTCCTTGAAGGCCCGCTTCAGGGCCGCGTAAGCGGTCTCCGTCTTCGCCACGACCATGAGGCCGCTCGTGCCCACATCCAGCCGGTGCACGATGCCCTGCCGTTCGGGCGCTCCGCTCGTCGCGATCCGGAACCCTCCGGCTGCAAGCGCTCCGAGCACCGTCGGGCCCTCCCACCCGACGGATGGATGCGCGGCGACCCCCGACGGCTTGTCGACGACCACGATGTCGTCGTCCTCGAAGACGATACCGAGGTCGGGCACTGCGACCGGCACGACCTCCGGCTCCCGCTTGTCCTGCCACGTGACGTCGAGCCACATGCCGGATTCGAGGCGATCGGACTTGCCGAGCGACCGACCACCCGACGCGACACCGCCCGATTCGGCCACTTCCGCCGCGAAGGTGCGGGAGAAGCCGAGCATCTTCGCCAGCGCGGCATCCACGCGTGCGCCCTCGAGCCCGTCCGGGACGGGGATCATGCGCGACGGCACGTCAGTCCTTCACCTGCTCATCGGATTCGGCGGCCGTCTCGCGATCTTCGCGCGTTCCGTCGAAGCGCACACCGCGAAGGATGAGCACGGCGACGACGACCATCATCGTGACGATGAACATGTCGGCGACGTTGTAGATCGCCGGGTTCATCCAGAACCACATCCAGGGCGTGAGGATGAAGTCGACGACGTGACCCACCCCGAAGCCCGGCTCCCGGAACAGCCGGTCGAACAGGTTTCCGAGCACACCGCCGAGCAGGAGTCCGAGCGTGACGGCCCAGACGCGCGAACGCACCGAACGGACGACGACCACCGGAATCGCGACGGCGACGGCACCGAGCGCGATGGTGAAGATCCAGGTGTACTCCTCGCCGAGCGAGAAGGCCGCACCCGGGTTGTAGACGAGATACCACTGCAGGAACTCGCCCCAGACCGGGACGGCTTCGCGAAGCGGCAGGTTCTCGATGGCGAGGTACTTCGACAACTGGTCGACGGCCAGCACCGACGCCGCGAGGATCGCGACGAGGATACCGGCCGCCGCCGTGTGAAGAGGGGCTCGGCCTCTCAAAGGCCGATCGCCGACACCGGGGTCGAGCCCGACGACGTCGACGTGGTCTCGAGGTCGCGCAGCTTGCCCTCGATGTAGCTGCGCAGCTGAGCGCGGTAGTCGCGCTCGAAGTTGCGCAGCTCCGTGATGCGACCCTCCAACGTGGTGCGCTCGCGCTCGAGGCGCGCCATCTCGTCGCGGCCCTTCGCCTCGGCCTCGGCGACGATCGTCGCCGCACGCGACTGCGCGTCGGCGATGAGCTGGTCGCGCTGGGCCTGACCCTCGGCGACGTGCTCGTCGTGGAGACGCTGCGCGAGTTCGATGATGCCGGCGCTCTGGGCACCGGCGGCTCCACCGGCAGCAGCCGCGGGAGCCTCCGTGACGGGAGCGGCGGCGGGGGCCTCCGCCTCCTCGGCGGCCGGAGCCTCGGCGGCGGCCGGAGCCTGCTCGCCCGACTCGTACGCGGCGAGCTTCGCCTTCAGCTCTTCGTTCTCGGCGAGGGCCTTGCGCCACTCCACGACGATCTCGTCGAGGAAGTCGTCCACCTCGTCCGGGTCGAATCCTTCTTTGAACCGGACGTGCTGGAACTGCTTGGTGACGACGTCATCGGGGGTCAATGCCATGGGTGGTACCTCTTTCGAGCGCGTATCGCTTGCCGATGTGGGGCCCGAAGGCGGATGCCGACGGGGTCGCTTTCAGAAAAGCATAGTCCGGGGTTCCGGGGGTGTCGAAGGGACTCACCCCGCGGCGATCGTGCGGGTCACCGAGAGCAGGATGAAACACAGCAGCATCGTGAGGGCGAAGCCGAAGTCGATGGCCACCGCGCCGACGCGCAGCGGAGGGATGAAGCGACGGAACAGCCGGATGGGCGGATCGGTGACCGTGTAGACCACTTCGGCGAGCACGAGGCCGAACCCGCGCGGCCGCCACTCGCGATTGAACACCGGGATCCACTCGAGCACGAGACGCCCGAGGAGAACGAACACGTAGATCAGCAGCAGGAAGTTCAAGACCCCTGCGATGACCTGGATGACGCCCACGACCTAGGAGGTCTGTGCGAACGGCACCGCATCGGGATCAGCCTGGGCGACAGCGCCCTCGCCCGATACGGAGACGTTCTCGGGCGACAGCAGGAAGACCTTGCTGGTCACCCGCTCGATGCGCCCGTACAGCCCGAGAGAGAGGCCGCTGGCGAAGTCGATGAGACGTCGCGCATCGGCGTCGCTCATCTGCGACAGGTTGATGATCACGGGCACGCCGTCGCGGAAGCTCTCGGCGATGACCTGCGCGTCGCGGTACTGCTTGGGGTGCACCGTCAGGATCTCACTGACCTGGGTCGCGACCGGCTGGCGCACGACGGCGGGGCGGTGGATCGGGGTCACCGGCGCCGTGGTCTTCTCCGGCGCCTGCGCCTTGCGCGCGGGCTGCGACTCGGTCTCGTCGTAGACCTCTTCTTCGTCCGCGAGTCCCAGGTACACCATGGACTTCTTCAGCACGTTCGACATCGTTCCTCCCTGTTCGCCTGTCGGCGAGGATCGCTCATCCTGTTTCCGAGGTTAACCGTGGTCGGGCCTGGGACCGGTGATTGCCGAGCCGATCCGCAGGTGTGTCGCACCCGCGGCGATCGCCTCGGCGAAGTCGGCGGTCATCCCCGCCGACATCCATGTCGCCGTGGGCACGACCCTGCGCACGCGTTCGGCATATCCGGCGAGCGTCGCGAATGCCGATGCCGGCTCCACGTCGAGGGGCGCGACAGCCATGACGCCGCGCAGCGCGAGCGTCTCGCATCCGGCGACGTGCTCGGCGAGACGCTCCAGGTCGCCCGGCGCGACGCCGCCGCGACCCGGATCCTCGGTGAGGTTCACCTGGACCAGCACGTCGAGCCGCGGCAACCCTTCGCCCGCACGATCCAGGGCATCCGCGAGCTTTTCGCGGTCGACCGAGTGCACGACGGAGGCAGCGGCGCGGATCGCCCGGGCCTTCTTGGTCTGCGCCTGTCCGATGAAGTGCCAGCGAAGACCATCCAAAGGGCCGATCTCCTCGGCTTTGGCGCTGAACTCCTGCTGACGATTCTCCCCCACATCCCGCACCCCGAGCCCGTAGAGCTCTGTCACAAGGCTCACGGGATGGAACTTCGTCACCACGATGCGCGTGAGTTCCGCGGGGGAACGGCCGACCGCCCGCGCCGATTCCGCGACACGAGCGTCGAGGTGCGCAAGTCGCTGCGCAAGACCTTCGGCCACCGACTACTTCAGGAAGTCGGGAATGTCGAGGTCATCGTCGTTGAACGCGGAGTCGTAGGACGACTCCGGCAGGGCCGGTGCCGCCACCGAGACCTTCTCCGCCGGTGCGGGCTCCTCGTCGCGCTCCTTGGCCGCTTCATCAGCCGGCGTCGCGGGAAGCACCGGCGCGGTGGTCGTGGTCACGCGCGCCGTGCCCACCGGGTCGAGACGGAGAGAAGGCTCCCCGCCGTCGAACCCCGCCGCGATCACCGTCACTCGCACCTCGTCGCCGAGCGTGTCGTCGATGACCGTTCCGAAGATGATGTTGGCCTCGGGGTGCGCGGCCTCCTTGACGAGCTGAGCCGCATCGTTGATCTCGAAGATGCCCAGGTTCGATCCGCCCTGAATCGACAGCAGCACGCCGTGCGCACCCTCGATCGAGGCTTCGAGCAGAGGCGACTCCACCGCGAGCTCGGCCGCCTTGATGGCGCGGTCGGCGCCGCGAGCGGAGCCGATCCCCATGAGGGCGGAGCCTGCACCCTGCATGACCGATTTGACGTCGGCGAAGTCGAGGTTGATGAGGCCGGGCGTGGTGATGAGGTCGGTGATGCCCTGCACACCGGCCAGAAGCACCTGGTCGGCGGTGGCGAACGCCTCCATCATCGAGATGCCGCGGTCGCTGATCTCCAGGAGCCGGTCGTTCGGCACCACGATGAGGGTGTCGACCTCTTCCTTCAGCTTCGCCACGCCCGACTCGGCCTGGCTCTGTCGCCGGCGCCCCTCGAAGGAGAAGGGCTTGGTCACGACACCGATGGTGAGTGCGCCGATGGACTTCGCGATCTTGGCGACGACGGGTGCTCCTCCCGTGCCGGTGCCACCGCCTTCTCCCGCCGTGACGAAGACCATGTCTGCGCCCCGCAGGGCCTCTTCGATCTCCTCGGCGTGGTCTTCGGCCGCGCGTCGACCCACCTCGGGATCGGCTCCGGCGCCGAGCCCGCGGGTGAGCTCACGCCCCACGTCGAGCTTGACGTCGGCGTCGCTCATCAGCAGCGCCTGGGCGTCGGTGTTCACGGCGATGAACTCGACGCCGCGAAGGCCGAGTTCGATCATGCGGTTGACCGCGTTGACGCCGCCGCCGCCGACGCCGACGACCTTGATCACCGCAAGGTAGTTCTGGTTCTGGCTCATGCGGGCCTCCGTCTCGTCCGAACCCAAGTTTCAACCTCTACTAGAGGTTTAAAGAATTGCCCGGTATGCAATTCCTGAGATCGAAGGTATGCGTCCCCGACCCCAAGATCCGGAGGGCGTCGGCGTGTCGCGCAAACGTCGTTCGGCGTCGTCGAGCGCGTCATCCCACGACGACGACATCGGGCGACGACACGTCGTACGAGGAGACGTCCTCGGGAGGCGTCGCCGCCATCTGGCGCTCGAGCACCAGGGCCTTGAGCGCCGAGTCGTCGGCATTGCCCCACACGATGTCGGTGTCCGTGCCGCCCAGCGTGAGGGTGACGTCGTCGGCCGAAGAGGCCGATACGGCGGTCACCTGCGCGCGGATCGCCGCCGGCAGGCTTCGGACGACCTGCCCGACCGCCTCGAATGCCGCGGACCCCGTGCCTCCGACCACCTCCAGCACCGGCTCGCCTTCCGGCGCCTCGGGTGTGGTCGACAGCGCGACGCCCGCCGCATCGACCAGCGTGAAGCCCGCGGGGCCGTCGATCACGCCCACGGGCGTGCGCTCCACGATGCGCACGACGAGGTCGTGAGGAGGTCGCGCTTCGAGCGTGTAGGTCTCCACGAGCGGGAACGTCACGAGCGTGGCTTTGACGGCACTCTCGTCGACGAGCGGCAGCGGCGTGCCGAGCTGACCCGACAGCGCTTCCTCGACGCTCGCGGCGTCGAGGGTGTCCGCACCGACGACGCGGATGCGCTCCACGGCGAACAGCGGTGAATACGCCGCACCGAGGGTCACCACCACGAGGGCGACCACCGCCCCGGCCGACCAGAGCCACACTGCTCGCCGTCGACGTTGACGAACGGTGAAGCGACGCATCTCGGCCCGGAGCGCCCGCCGACGCGCGCGAGCGGCTCGCCAGACGGCGCGCCATCCGGTCGCATCGGTGTCATCGGCGCCGGCGTCTCCCTCCGCACCGGACGCGGCACGCGCATTCCGCGACGTGCTCCCGCCCCGCTCACGATCGAGGCCGACGACGGGTGCGACTCCGGCGGGTCCGTCGGCATCGGCTTCGTCGGCGATGCGCGCAGCGTCGTCGAGATCGTCGAGATCCTCGTCACCGGGCGAGTGGTCGCCGCGTGCCGCCTCGGCGCGCGCCGCGCGCACATCGACGGCGTCGTTCGAGCGCTGCGGCGGCGGGAGCGGAGAGGGCCGGCGCACCGCCTGCTACTTCCCCGCCGGAGCGTCCGTCGTGCCCGCCAGGGCCTCGAGAACCTGCGGGATGATCAGGTACACGTTCCCGCAGCCGAGGGTGATGATGTAGTCGCCGGCCCGCGCGATCGACGCGGTGTGGTCCGCCGCATCCTGCCAATCCGCGACGAACGCCACGCGGTCCGAGCGCTCGAAGGCATCGGCGACGAGTTCGCCGGTGACGCCCGGAACGGGATCCTCGCGGGCTCCGTAGACGTCGAGCACGACCGTGTGGTCCGCGTGCGATTCGAGCACCTCGGCGAACTCCCGGAACATCGCCTGCGTGCGCGAGTACGTGTGCGGCTGATGCAGGGCGATGATCCGGCCGTCGCCGATCACGGTGCGGGCTGCGGCCAGGGCGGCCGCGACCTCGGTCGGGTGGTGCGCGTAGTCGTCGAACACGCTGACGCCCCTCTCGACGCCGTGGAGCTCGAATCTGCGCACCGTGCCGGTGAATCCCCCGACGGCACGTGCGGCGCTGTCCAGCCGCCACCCCAGCGACAGCAGCACCGCCATGGCTCCGGTGGCGTTGAGCGCGTTGTGGGCACCCGGGATGGGCAGACGAACATCCACACGTTCGCCGGCGTGTTCGACGGCGAAGGATACGGGGCCGTCGGTTCGAAGGTTTACGAGCCGCACGTCGGCGTCGTCGCTGACCCCGAAAGTGACGACGTTCTCATGCGTCATCCGCTCACGCACGCGACGCGCGCCGCGATCGTCGGCCGAGATGACGACGGCTTCGCGCGCGGCGTCGGCGAACCGGGCGAACGCGTCGTCGAAGGCATCCGCGGTGCCGTAGTGGTCGAGATGGTCCGCGTCGATGTTGGTGATGAGGGCGATCGAGGTCTCGTAGAGCAGGAAGGTGCCGTCGGACTCGTCGGCCTCGATGACAACCAGGTCGTCGGCACCCGTGCCGCTCGAGGCTCCGAGCTGCGCGATGACCCCTCCGTTGACGAACGTCGGGTCATCGCCCAGGTCGCGCAGGGCCGTGACGATCATGCCGGTCGAGGTGGTCTTCCCGTGCGCCCCCGCGACCGACACCAGCCGACGGCCGCCGATGAGCCAGTACAGCGCCTGCGAGCGGTGGATCACGTGCAGACCGCGCTCTTTCGCGAGGAGGAATTCGGGGTTCTCCGCCCAGATCGCGCCGGTGTGGACGACCGTGTCGACGTCGTCTGCGAGATTCGCGGAGTCGTGCCCCACGTGCACGGTCGCGCCGAGCTCCGCCAGCTCGCGCAGGGCGGCGCTGTCGGCACGGTCCGAACCGGACACGCGGATGCCGCGCTGCAGGAACAATCGGGCGAGGCCCGACATGCCCGAGCCGCCGATGCCGATGAAGTGCGCAGCCTCGATCCGCTCGGGGATCGGCAGGGAGAGGTCGGGTCTGATCATGACCCGACAATCCTAGGCCGGGCAGGGGGGCCCACCCTCCCGGCGCGCTGGGAGTGGGCTGTTCGTGTTGACACGTTGCGATCGCGACGACCATGATGAGCGCCGATGAGACTCACCGTCGACGCCTCCCTCGCCGTCCCCCCGTTCGAGCAGCTCCGCACGCAGATCGTCGATGCGGTGCGAGACGGCTCACTCACGCCCGGCACGCGCCTGTCGCCGGTGCGCGCGCTCGCGCAGCAGCTCGGCGTCGCCCCGGGCACGGTGGCGCGCGCGTATCGGGAGCTCGAGGCGGCGGGGGTCATCGAGACGCGTGGCCGTGCCGGCACCTTCGTCGCACTGTCGACCGATCCCGCGCGTCGACGGATCGAGGCGGCGGCTGCCGACTTCGCCGAGCAGGTGCGCATGGTCCGGATGGACGCCGACGAGGCCCTCGCCCTCGTCGCGGACGCCCTCCGGCGCTGATCGCGCACGCTTCGAGAGGACATCGCGCCCCGAGAGGATGCCGGGCACCGCATCCGACCTCCTGGACCGGGATCTCCTCTGCACGCGTGGCGGAGTCAGCGCCGCATCAGGCCAGGGCGCGATCGATCATCGCGATCACGTTCTCGGTCCCCGACCGGGTTCCGACGCGGGCCGACGCGCGAACCATCTCCTGCCGCCGCTCGGCGTCGGCCAGCAGGGGCAGCACGTCGTCGCGCACCGCGCCCGGCGTGAAGTCCGCGTCGGCGATGAGGCGCGCCGCTCCGGCGCGCACCGCGGACGAGGCGTTGAGGGCCTGTTCGCCGTTCCCGACCGCGTACGGCACGTAGACGGCCGGGATGCCCAGGGCGCTGATCTCCGACACCGTGGCCGCGCCGGCGCGCGAGACGATGACGTCGGCGAGAGCGAAGGCGAGGTCCATCCTGTCGACGTACCGACGCACCGTGTAACCGGGGGCCCCCGGGTCCGACAGGGTCGACCGCTCCCCCGTCACGTGCAGCAGCTGCCAACCCGCGTCGAGCACATCGCGCCACGCGGCGCCGTGCCCGTCGCCGAACGCCTCGTTCAGCCGCTGGGCGCCGAGCGATCCGCCGAAGACGAGCAGCACCGGACGATCCGCGTCGAGGTCGAACAGCGCCGCGGCCTGCGCGCGGCGCGCGTCTCGGTCGAGGTCCACGATCTCGCGGCGAAGCGGCATGCCCACGACGGAAGACCGCTTCAGCGGCGTGCCGTCGAAGGCCACGCCCACGCCGGCGGCGCGACGGGCGCCGAGGATGTTCGCCAGACCCGGCTTGGCGTTGGCCTCGTGCACGACGAACGGCACGCGGGCACGGGATGCGGCAACGTAGGCGGGCGCGGAGGCATACCCGCCGAACCCCACGACGACGTCGACGCCGCGATCCTCCAGGTGACGCCTCACCTGCGAGATGGCGCGCCGGAATCGCGTCGGGAAGGCCGCGGCACTCCGGTTCGGCCGACGAGGGAAGGGCACCTTGTCGACGAAGAGCAGCTCATAGCCTCGTTCCGGCACCAGGCGCGCTTCGAGGCCCTCCCTCGTGCCGAGGACGAGCACCTCGGCCTCGGGATCGCGGTCGCGGAGCCCGTCGGCGACCGCGAGGAGCGGATTGACATGCCCGGCGGTGCCGCCGCCGGCGAGGAGGTAGGTGGTCACTCACCCGATCCTCGCACGTCGGCCGGGATTCGGCGGAGCGCCGATCGATGGGGTGCGCGTCGGCAGCGAACGCGCGCACGCCAGCAGCACACCGGTCGCCACCAGGAGCGACAGGAGCGAGGTGCCTCCCTGCGACATGAAGGGCAGCGGCACCCCGAGCACCGGGAAGACGCGCAGCACCACCCCGATGTTGATGAGCGCCTGGCCGACGATCCACACCGTGACGGAGCCGGCGACGATGCGGACGAACGGATCGTCGGTCTTGCGGATCACATGGAAGGCGCCGACGGCGTAGAGGGCGAAGAGCGCGAGCACCACGACACAGCCGATGAGGCCCAGCTCCTCTCCGACGATGGCGAAGATGTAGTCGTTGGCGGCGGCGGGAAGCCAGTCGTACTTCTCCTTGGAGTTCCCGAGCCCGAGACCGAACACACCTCCCTGCGCCAGCCCGAAGATGCCGTGCATCGGCTGATAGCACTCGTCGAAGTAATCGCAGTTGGCATCGAGGAAGCTCATGATGCGCGCCATGCGGTTCGGGCTCGTGACCGCCAGCGCCGCGACCGAGCCGACGGCGATGATCAGCGGCAGGATGAAGATGCGCAGCTTCACGCCCGAGAAGAACAGTGCCGACAGCACGATCAGAACGAGGATCATGGCCGTGCCGAGGTCGCGTCCGGCGAGCACCGTCGCGATCACCGCGCCGGCGACCGGGACGACGGGGATGAAGACGTGACGCCACAGCCCCAGCAGCGTGCGCTTGCGGAAGAGGACGAACCCCAGCCAGAGCGCGAGGGCCAGCTTCAGGAATTCGGACGGCTGCGCCTGGATGCCGCCGATGACGATCCAGTTCCGGTTTCCGTCGTTCTCGACGCCGAGGGGGGTGAACACGAGCAGCTGGAAGACGGTGGCGCCGATCAGCGCAGGCCACGCGATGCGCTTCCAGAAAGCGATGGGAAGACGGCTCGCTATGAACATCAGCGGGATGCCGAGGACAGCGAAGACCGCCTGCTTCATCGCCGCATCCCACGGCGCGACGCCCGACGCGGTGGAGGTCGCCGATGTCGCGGAGAGGATCATGACGAGCCCGAAGCCGGTCAGGATCAGCGCCGTCGAGGCGATGAGGAGGAATTCGCTCGGCACCGGAGCGAACACGCGGCCGAGCGAGACGCGCGCTGTCAGGCCACCTCTCGAGCCGTCGTCGTCAGATGTCGCCGGGGGCGGGCTGTGCGTCGTGGTCACCCTGACTCCCCCTCGCGAGACGATCCTTCACCGCGTCGGCGAAGCGCCGGCCGCGATCGGCGTAGGAGGAGAACTGATCGAAGGATGCCGCTGCCGGAGCCAGGAGGACCACGTCTCCGTCGGCGGCGACGCCCGCCGCCAGTTCGACGACCCGTGCCATGATCCCTTCAGTGTCATCGGAGGCGACCTCGAACACCGGCACCGCGGGGGCGTGTCGTTCGAATGCCGCCACCAGGTCCGCGCGGTCGGCTCCGATGAGGATCGCCGCCTTCACCGCCGGCCCCCGCTCGGCGACGAGGCCCGTGATGTCGACACCTTTGAGCTGACCTCCGACGACCCAGACCGCACCCGGATACGCCGCCAGAGACGACGCGGCCGCGTGGGGGTTCGTCGCCTTGGAGTCGTCGACCCAGGTGATCCCTGCCTCTGCGGCGACGACCTCGATGCGGTGCGGATCGAGCGTGAAAGCGGTGAGCGCGTCGCGGACCGCCGCCGGCGGCGCACCGACCGCTCGCGCCAGAGCGGCCGCCGCCAGGATGTTCGAGACGACGTGGGGAGCGCCGAGCCCTCGGGCATCGAGGTCGGCGAGCGTCGTGAGCTCCAGCGCGCTGGTGCGACGGTCATCGAGAAAAGCGCGGTCGACGACGATGCCGTCGACGACGCCCATGTCACTCGGGCCCGGCACGCCGAGGTCGAACCCGATCGCGCGGGCCCCCTCGACCACCTCGGCGTCCTCCACCATGCGTCGGGTGGCCGCGTCGGACTTGTTGTAGACGCACGCGATGCGCGTGTGGTCGTAGACGTGGGCCTTGGCATCGCGGTAGGCCTCGAACGACCCATGCCATTCGAGGTGGTCATCGGCGAGGTTCAGGCACACGCTGGCGGCCGGCGAGACGGGCTGGGGACCACTCTGGAGCCCGAGATACCACAGCTGGTGACTCGAGAGCTCGACGACGAGGACGTCGAAGCCCGCGGGGTCGCGCACCGCGTCGAGCACCGGCGTGCCGATGTTGCCGACGGGAGCGGCACGCAGGCCCGCGGCGACGAGCATCGTCGCCGCCATCCGCGTCGTCGTCGTCTTGCCGTTGGTGCCGGTGACCAGCACCCAGTCCGCGGGCGATCCGTCCGCGCGCGTCACCTTGTCGCGCACGCGCCACGCGAGCTCGACGTCGCCCCACAGCGGGATGCCGGCCTCCTGCGCCCAGGAGATGACAGGGTGGTGCGGGGCGAACCCGGGCGAGGCGATCACGACCTCCGGTGCGAAGTCGACGAGGTCACCGGGGACGGTATCCAGCGAGCCCGTCCACGCGCGCACGCCGATCACGGGAAGCAGCCGAGCGTATTCCTGCGAAGCGCTCTCGGTGACGACAAGCACGTCCGCGCCCAGTTCCGCGAGCGTGTCGGCGACCGAGAATCCGGTGACCGAGAGGCCGAGCACGGCGACCTTCACCCCCTTCCAGTCGGCATACCAGCTGGTGAGGGAGGACAGGCGGGCGTCGTCGGTCATGTACGCGTGAGCCATTCCACGTAGAAGAGTCCGACACCCGAGACAGCCAGGAGGCCCGCGATGATCCACATGCGCACCACGATCGTGACCTCCGACCATCCCCGCATCTCGAGGTGGTGGTGCAGGGGACTCATGAGGAACAGGCGCTTGCCCCGGGTGAGCTTGAAGTACAGGCGCTGCAGGATGACGGAACCGGATGCGATGACGTAGACGCCGGCGACGAGCACCATGAGCAGCTCGGTGCGGGTGAGGATCGCCATCGCGGCGATGACGCCCCCGATCGCCATCGACCCGACATCGCCCATGAAGACGTTCGCCTTGGGCGCGTTCCACCAGAGGAATCCGACGAGTGCCCCCACGAAGGCGGCCGACACGATGGCGAGGTCGAACGGGTCGCGCACCTCGTAGCACCCCGCCTGCACATCGGGCTGGAGGACCTTGCCTCCCGCGCATGCCTGGTTGAACTGCCAGAAGGCGATGAGACTATAGGCGCCCACGACGAAGATCCCTGCCCCGGCGGCGAGTCCGTCCAGTCCGTCCGTCACGTTCACGGAGTTCGATGCCGCGACGCCGATCAGCATGATCCACGCGAGGTAGATGAGCCATCCGATGATCGGCGCGAGCGCGAAGAAGTACAGGATCGGCACGTCGCGGAAGACCGAGACGTAGGGCGAGGCGGGCGTCGTCCCCGCGAGATTCGGGAAGCTGAGCCCGACGACGGCGAACGGCACCACGACGATGACCTGTCCGATCACCTTGCGCCAGCCCGACAGCCCGAGGCTTCGCTGACTGCGCACCTTCAGGTAGTCGTCGATGAAGCCGACCACGCCGAACCCGACCATGAGCCACAGCACCATGAGTCCCGAGATGGTCGGCGGATTGTTGCCGACGTAGGCGCCGATGAAATAGCCGACGATGGTGCCGACGATGAAGATCGTGCCGCCCATGGTCGGCGTGCCGCGCTTCGCGCCGTGGCGGGGGTTGTTGCCGGTCTCAGGGGTCCGGATGACCTGACCCCACCCCCATGCCCGGAACAGGCGCAGGAAGACCGGCGTGAGGAAGAGCGTGAAGGCCAGCGAGATCGCCGCTGCCGTCAGGAGCGACCTCATGAGAACGCCTCGCCGAGCCGGTCGCCGAGGTGGCGCAGTCCCGCGGAGTTCGACGACTTCACGAGTACGCGGTCGCCGTCCCGCAGCTCCGAGACGAGGTAGTCGTACGCCTCGTCCGCGGTCGAGAAGAACACCGCCTCGCCGTCCCAGGAACCCTCGCCGACGGCCGAGAGGAACAGACGCCGGGCGTCGTCGCCGACGACGACGATCCGCTGCACGCCCAGGCGGACGGCGAGCAGCCCCACTCGGTCGTGCTCCTCCCCCGCGTACTCGCCGAGCTCACTCATGGCGCCGAGGACCGCGACCATGCGTTCATCGCGCGCGGTGATCTGCGCCAGGGTGCGCAGCGCGGCGGCCATGGAGTCGGGGCTGGCGTTGTAGGCGTCGTTGATGATGCGCACGCGGTCGCCGCCGAGCGGCTGCATGCGCCAGCGCTCGGCGAGTTCGACGGCTTCCAGCCGGGCGATCGCGGCATCGAGGTCGACGCCGAAGGAGGTGGCGGCGGCGAGAGCCGCGAGCGCGTTCATCACGTGGTGCTCGCCGAGCACGCGCAGCCGCAGGGTGCGCGCCTCACCGTCGACGGCGATCGCGGCGACGGTGCCGGTCGCCGTGACCTCCACGTCGATCGCGCGGACCTCCGCCCGCTCCCCCCGGCCGAACCAGCGCACCGACGCACCGATCTCCTCGGCGATGGGCGCCATCGCCGACACCCGCGGATCGTCGGCGTTCAGGACCGCTACCCCTCCAGGGCGCAGTGCACGGACCAGCTCGGATTTCGCGTGGAAGGTCGCCTCGATCCCGCCGAAGCCGCCGGCGTGGGCCATGCCCACCATGAGCACGATGCCGAGGTCGGGCTCGACCAGCCCGGCGAGGCGGGCGATCTCCCCCGGTGCGCTCGCGCCGAACTCGCTCACGAGGAAGCGCGTGTCATCGGCGACGCGCAGCATGGTCAGCGGCGCACCGACCTCGTTGTTGAAGGATGCGCGAGGGGCCACGGTGTCGCCCTCGTCCTGAAGAATGCGCGCGAGCAGGTTCTTGGTCGTCGTCTTGCCGTTGGAGCCGGTGATCCCGGCGATGCGGAGGTCACCGCGTGCGCGGACGGCCGCGACGACGTGCCGGGCGAGCGCGGCGATGGCGTCGACGACGTCGCCGACCACGACCTGCGAGATCGGCGCATCGATGTGCCGCTCCACGAGAGCGAGAGCCGCACCCGCGTCGGCGGCTCCCCCGACGAACAGGTGTCCGTCGGTGGCCTCGCCGGGCTTGGCGACGAAGACGTCGCCCGGTCCGATGTTGCGGGAGTCGGTGTCGACGGCGCCGGAGACGACGGTCTCGAGGGTGTCGGAGCCGACGAGGACGGGTCGGCCCGAGACGATCCGGGCGAGCTGTGCGATGGTGAGGGCGATCATGTGTTCTCCGGCCGTCGCACTCACCCGAACTTGGGGAGTTCCTCCGGCGTCGAGGTCGACGGCATCACCCGGTAGTTCTTCAGCACCTGGGTCATCGCCTTCTGGAAAGCCGGTACGTTGGCCGAAGACGATGTTACCTTCGTCGGCTCGTCGAGGTTGACGACGACGATGTACTTCGGGTCGTCGGCCGGGGCGAATCCGATCATCGTGGTGAAGTACACGCCGACCTTGTAGCCGCCCTGTCCGTCCGTCTTCTCGGCGGTTCCGGTCTTGCCCGCGACGCGATATCCCGGAATGGCCACGTCTTCGGAGTACTCGCTCTGCAGGAACACGTTCTCCAGCATCGTGCTCACCTCGTCAGCGGTGTCCTCGCTCACGACGCGCACGGGGTCGGGGAGCTCGGGCTCGATGACGGTCCCGTCCGCCGTCGTGCATGACTCCACGAGTGAGAGCGGCACCCGGACACCGTCGTTCGTGATGGCGGTGTACGCCTGCGCGAGTTCGGGCACCGTCGTCAGAAGTCCCTGACCGAACGAGGTGTTGTAGAGGGTCTGATTGTCCCACTCGTCGACCGGTCGGACATATCCCGACGCCGTGGAAGGGTAGCCGACATCGACACCCCCGCCGATGCCGAAGTCCGTGAGGTAGTCGTATCGCGTCTGCGCGGACACTCGTTCGCTGAACTTCGACACCGCGACGTTGGACGAATCGATGAGGGCTCCGGTCAGCGTGTACGTGTACGACGGATGCACGAACGCATCCCGCACCCGCGCCCCGTTCGGAAAGGTCTCGAAGCTGGCGGCGTCGACGGTCGAGTAGGGCGTCTGCGCGCCGGTGTCGATGAGGGTCGCCGCGGTGAGCGCCTTGAAGGTCGATCCGGGTTCGCGCTGAGCCGTGAACAGCTGGCTGTAGCGGGCATCCACATCGGCTGACTCGACATCGTTCGGGTCCACGCCGGGATACTCCGCCGCGGCACGGATCTTGCCGGTCTCGGCCTCGACCACGAGGATGCTGCCGTACTGCGCGCCCATGTCGTCGGCCTGCTCGGCGATGAGCTGCTGCATGTACCACTGCAGATCGCGGTCGATCGTGAGCTGGAGGGTGCCCCCGTCGACCGCCGGCTCCTCCACGGAAGTTCCGGGGATGATCACACCGTCTTTGCCCTTCTGATAGCTGAGCGTGCCGTCGGACGCCTCGAGGCACGAGTTCTGGCTCAGCTCGAGACCGGCCAGCGGCACGCCGTCGCTGCCCACGTAGCCGATGAGGCTGCCGGCGACCGCACCGTCGACATAGGTGCGGTCGGGGCGGGGCTCGAAGTAGAGGAAGGGCACCCCCAGGGAGACGAGATCCCGATACTGCTGCGTCGTGAGGCCCTGTGCCAGCTGCGCATACTGAGAATCGGGATCCTCGGCCAGCGCATCGTCGACGATGCGCATGACGTCTTCGCCACTCTGTCCCGTGATGGCGCCGATCTCCGCGGCGACGGTCGGCCAGGCGACGACCTCGCTGTCGCCGGTGGCATCGGCTCGGCGGATGTCGCCCGCGTTCGACGGATCGAGTTGTGCGTCGTAGGTGAGCACGCTTCCAGCCAGCGGTTCGCCGTCGGCATCGACGATCGCGCCCCGCGTGCCCGAGAGTTCCTGCGAACCCCCGAATGCCCACGACAGCGAGTCCTCGATGTGATCGTCGGCGTTCACGACCTGGATGTCGACGAGCCGCACGATGAAGGCGGCGAGCACCGCCAGCACGACGGCGAGGGCGACGACGGTGCGGCGACGCGGACTGCGGGTGGCGCGAGTCGTCATGGGATCAGCGTGTCGCAGGTGTGGGCAGACCGTCGGTCACGGGCAGCGGCGTGTCGGCGGGCAGTCCCATCTCCTCCGCCGTCACGGGGTCACCGGCGATGGTCGCGTCGGGGGCCGTGACGAGCGGGGTCTCGGAGATGAGCGCATTCTCGACCGCGCCGCGGCCGATCGCGTCGACGGTGGACACCGCGCCTGCGGCCTCGCTCGCACCGATCACCGCTCCATCGCTGAGGCGCAGGTAGGCGGGCGTCTCATCGATCACCATGCCGAGCGCGGCCGCGTTGGCGGCGAGGTACTGCGGGGAGCTGAGACCGGCCAGTTCGTCGGTGAGGATCTGCTTCTCGTAGGTCAGGTTCCGCTGCTGGGACGTGAGCTCGGCGATGTCGTACGAGGTCTGAGTGGTGAGCACCGACAGAGCCATCTGGGCTCCGGCGATCGCGAACGCACCGAGAAGGGCGACCATTCCGTAGAGCAGCTTCGGGCGACGCTTGCGATCCGGCTCGGCGACGACGTGGAGTCGGCGTTCGGGCGCCTCGATCGGGCGCCGCAGCGGGCTGACGGCAGGTGCGGTGCTCATCGTGCCTCCCTCACTCGTTCGGCGGCGCGCAACCGCACGGGGATCGCCCGTGAGTTGCGCGCACGCTCTTCATCGGATGCGAGTTCGGCACCCTTGACCAGCAGACGGAAACGGGGAGCGTGCTCGGGCAGCTCCACGGGAAGACCGGCGGGGGCGGTCGAAGCGGTCGCCTCCGCGAATGCGCGCTTGATGAGCCGATCCTCGAGCGACTGGTACGACAGCACCACGATGCGACCGCCGACGGCCAGCGCGCCCATCGCGGCGGGTACCGCGCGTTCGAGCGCGGCGAGCTCGCCGTTGACCTCGATGCGCAGCGCCTGGAAGACCCGCTTGGCAGGATGCCCGGCACGCTGGACCGCGGCCGGCGTCGCGTCGCTCAGGATCTGCACGAGCTGTCCCGAGCGTTCGATGGGTGCATCGGCACGCGCGGCGATGATCGCCCGTGCGTACCGCGCAGCCAGCTTCTCCTCGCCGTATCGCTCGAAGATGCGGCGCAGGTCGCCTTCGCCGTACTCCCCGACGACATCCGCAGCGGTCACCCCGATGCTCTGGTCCATCCGCATGTCCAGCGGCGCATCCTGCGCGTAGGCGAATCCGCGATCGGCGACGTCGAGCTGGAGCGACGAGACGCCGAGGTCGTAGAGGATGCCGTCGACCCTGTCGACGCCGGCCTCGCGCAGCGCCGTGTCGACATCGTCGTAGACCGTGTGCACGAGGGTCGTCCGGTCCGAGAACCGCTCCAGACGCCCGCCGGCGATCCGGAGGGCGTCCCGGTCACGGTCGAGGCCGATGAGGTGCAGATCCGGGAACCGCTCGAGGAAAGCCTCGGAGTGCCCTCCCATCCCGAGCGTCCCGTCGATCAGCACCGCGCCCGGCTTCTGGAGCGCCGGTGCGAGCAGCTCGACGCAGCGGTCGAGCATGACAGGGGTGTGGATCTCTCGCGCGTCCATGATGTCGACGGCCGGTCCCTCTTCGCTGATCCCCATCCGTTCCTGACCTGACGCCGGGGAAGTGGTGTCAGGGCTGAACGGCTGGGAGTCGGCGCAGAGGGCTCAGAACAGGCCCGGGATCACCTCCTGCTCCATCTCGGCGTAGGTCTCTTCGTTGCTCTCGGCGTAGGCGTTCCACGCCTCGGCGTTCCAGATCTCGGCGTGAGCACCGACACCCGTCACGATCAGCTCCTTCTCGAGGCCCGCGTAGGCGCGCAGCGGCGGCGGGATCGTGATGCGGTTCTGACTGTCGGGCTTTTCCGCACTCGCTCCCGACAGGAACATGCGCAGGAAGTCTCGGGCCTGCTTGTTGGCGAGGGGCGCTTCGCGGATGCGCTCGTGCACACGCTCGAACTCCTCTGTGGCGAAGACGTAGAGGCAGCGATCCTGCCCGCGGGTGACGACGACCCCGGCGCCGAGATCGTCACGGAACTTGGAAGGAAGGATGACGCGGCCCTTGTCGTCGAGCTTGGGAGTGTGCGTGCCCAGCAGCATGTGCCACTCACCCCTACCCTTCGTCCGGCCCCTCCAGGTTGATCTCCACTTTACTCCACTTTGCCCCACTTTGTATCACTTCGGCCGCAATTTCCGCACGATCGCGGACACACCGGCGTTGTCCCGACCCACGCCGAGAGCGCGGGCGCACAAAAAAACACCGGCCCGAAGGCCGGTGTTCTCAGAAGTGGAGGAGGGTGGAGAGGTCAGCGCTCTCCCTGCCGACGATCCCAACGGTCGTTCATGCGGTCCATGAAGGACGGGCCAGACCCTCGCGGCGCCGAGGGCGCTGCTTTCGGCTTGACGGATCCGCCCGTCGCGGCGGCGCCACGCAGCGGTGTGACGGCGAGCACGACGCCTCCGAGCATGACGACGAAGCCGATGACGCCGACGACGATGAGCTGGACGGCGACCCCGACGATCAGCCCGGCGAGACCGAGCAGCACGAGGATCGTGCCGTAGACGATATTTCGATAGCTGAGGGAGCGTCCGCCTTCGGGGGCGGTGACCACGTCGGCCTCGTTGCGCATGAGATGGCGTTCCATCTCATCGAGCAGACGCTGCTCCTGTTCGGACAGTGGCATGCATCCCCCTCTGGACTGCTGTTGTCTTCCCGACATTCTACTCGGGCTGGCGATTACTAGGCTAGGCCCGTGTCATCGGCTCCAGACCTCACCCAGGTGATTTCCCAGCGACTGGATACGTTCATCTCGGCTCAGCGCCGCGATGCGCACGCGTGGGGAGACGAGGCGACCCTCATCGTCGACGCCGGGGCCGCCGCCGTCGCCGGCGGGAAGCGCCTCCGTGCCCGGTTCTGCGTCGCCGGATGGCGCGCCGTCGCCGACGCCACGACACCCGGGCGCCCGGTGCCCGAGCACGTGCTGGCGACAGCCGCGGCGCTCGAGATCTTCCACGCCGCAGCCTTGGTGCACGACGACATCATCGACAACTCTGACACGAGGCGCGGTCACCCCGCGGCGCACAGGGCGCTCGAAGCGCACCACGCCGGCGCGAGGTGGCAGGGAGACCCACGCGCGTTCGGGCGATCCGGCGCCCTCCTTTTGGGCGACCTCCTGGTCGCCTGGTCGGACGACCTCCTCGAAGATGCGCTCTCCGAGCTCGAACCCGGGCGCGCGACCCGCACGCGTCGCGAGTACGCGACGATGCGGCGCGAGGTCACGATCGGCCAATTCCTGGACGTCGCGGAGGAATCGGCGTGGGCGAGCCAGCCGGACGACAGCCACGCCACCCGTGCCCTGCGCGTGGCCGAGCTGAAGTCGGCCCGCTACAGCATGCTCCAGCCCCTCCTCATCGGCGCGGCCCTCGCGGGGGCCGACGAGGCGCAGACGACGGCACTCGCCTCGTTCGGCCTGCCCGTGGGCATGGCCTTCCAGCTGCGCGACGACGTCCTCGGGGTGTTCGGCGATGCCGAGGCGACGGGCAAGCCGTCGGGGGACGACCTCCGGGAGGGCAAGCGCACCGTTCTCATCGCCTACGCACGCGAGGCCCTCCCCTCGGGACCGCGACGTCTGCTCGATGAGATGCTCGGCGACCCGACACTCGACGCAGACCAGATCGCGGCCCTTCAGCAGACGATCACCGACACCGGCGCACTCGACCGGGTGGAGGCCCTCATCGCCGAGCGGGCCTGGGCCGCCGACCGCGCCCTCTCCGGGGCGCGGCTCGACAACGCATCGGTCAGTCAGCTGCGGGAGCTCGCCCGGGCCGCGAGCATCCGCACCACCTGAGACGAGGCTCAGGCCAGGGACTGGGCGACGCGACGGACCTCGCTCTTTCGGCCCAGGCGCAGAGCCTCGATCGGCGCCATTCCGATGGAGTCCTCCGGCGCCAGCAGCCAATCGATGGTCTCGTCATCGTCGAATCCCGCGTCGTGCAGCACGATCACCGTTCCGCGCAGCGAGGACAGCGGCCTGCCGTCGAGCACGAACAGAGACGGGACGCGCGGCGCGCCATGACGACGCGAGGCCACGAGGTGGGACTCATCGAGCAGGCGCTTGACGCGCCCGAGCGTCTCATCGAGCTCCTCGGCGAGCTCGGGGAGGGTCAGCCAGTCGGTCGGCATCGGGGAAGCATCCACAGTCACGATGTCACTATCTCATTCCACTCCGGGATCTTCCGCCCCGGTTCTTTCGCACCGCAGATGGTCCTCCCGGCCGCGACGACTCGGCAAAGGTAACAGAAGTCTCATCTTTCACATGTGTCACTTTGATTGACTCCCGTTTTCAACCGTGACAGCGTGGCTGCGTCGACCGGAGGTATCCCATGAGCACCATCAGTGACATCACGCCCACGCCGCGAGGAGCGCGGCGCGCGGCCACCCCGATGGCGATCATCGGGTCCCTGGCGATCATCGCCGCCGCGACCCCGGCGCACGCCGAGGCGACGTCCACCGGAGGTCACCTTGCACGCGGGGCGAAGCTTCCCGACGCACCCGCGTCCGTGACCCCCACGTCCGCTGTCGCCGCGACCTCCGTCCCGCAGCGCTATATCGTTCGCGCGGGTGACACCATCAGCTCCATCGCGGCACGTCACGGCCTTCGCACCGACGACGTGCTCCGCCTCAACGGGCTCGGGTGGTCCAGCGTGATCCACCCGGGACAGGAGATCGTGCTGACCGCGCTGAGCGAACCATCCACTCCCCCGGTGGCGTCCGACTCCGGCGGCACCCACACCGTCACCGCGGGTGACACGATCTTCGCCATCGCCCAGAAGCACGGCACCACGGTGGACGCGCTGCTAGCGGCGAACGGGCTGCAGCGGGATTCCATCATCTACCCCGGTCAGACGCTGGCGCTGGCACCCACGATGACTGCCGCGGCAGCCACCGCATCCGTCACACCGGCCGAGCAGTCCCTCGACTCGTCGCTCGACGCCGAGCAGATCGAGAACGCGCGCCTGATCATCTCGATCGGACGCGAACTCGGGGTGAGCGACCGCGGCATCACCATCGCCCTCGGCACGGCGATGCAGGAGTCGTGGCTGCGGAACCTCGATTGGGGCGACCGCGACTCGCTCGGCCTCTTCCAGCAGCGACCGAGCACCGGCTGGGGTTCGGCGACGCAGATCCTCGACCGGCGCTATGCCACACTCGCCTTCTTCGGCGGCGCCGACGACCCCAACGGCTACGCGACGCGCGGTCTGCTCGACATCCCCGGATGGGAGTCGATGTCCTTCGCCGATGCCGCGCAGGCGGTGCAGATCTCCGCCTACCCCGATCGATACGCCCGGTGGGAGGCTCCGGCCGAAGCGTGGCTTGCCGCTCACGGTTGACGACGCGTGAGGATCGGACTCCGATCGGCCGGTGCGGCGCACCGGAGCTCCCAGGTGCTCATCCGTAGACTCTGAACGTGAGCACGAGTCAGCAGACGGATCCGCTGATCGGCCGTCTGGTCGACAGCAGATACCGCGTGCGTGCTCGCATCGCGCGAGGCGGCATGGCGACGGTGTACGTCGCCACCGACCTGCGTCTGGAGCGCCGCGTCGCCCTGAAGGTGATGCACGGGCATCTGAGCGATGACTCGGTCTTCCAGAGCAGATTCATCCAGGAGGCTCGCGCCGCCGCGCGGCTCGCCGACCCCCACGTGGTCAACGTCTTCGACCAGGGGCAGGACGGCGACATGGCATACCTGGTCATGGAGTACCTGCCGGGCATCACCCTGCGGGAGCTGCTCAAAGAGCAGCGACGACTGACCGTGCCGCAGGCGATCTCGATCATGGACGCCATTCTGTCCGGTCTGGCGGCGGCGCACCGCGCCGGGATCGTTCATCGAGACGTCAAGCCCGAGAACGTCCTCCTGGCCGAAGACGGCCGGATCAAGATCGGCGATTTCGGTCTGGCGCGCGCGACGACCGCCAACACCGCGACCGGCGCGCAGCTGCTGGGCACGATCGCCTATCTCGCTCCGGAGCTCGTCACCCGTGGCACCGCGGACGCCCGCAGCGACATCTACGCACTCGGCATCGTGCTCTACGAGATGCTCGCCGGCGAGCAGCCGTACAAGGGCGAGCAGCCGATGCAGATCGCCTATCAGCACGCCACCGATTCCGTGCCCCGCCCCAGCGTCAAGAACCCCGGTGTGCCCGAACAGCTCGACGAGCTCGTGCTGTGGTCGACCGAGAAGCTGCCCGACGATCGCCCCGTCGACGCTCGCGAGATGCTGGAGCGCCTGCGCGAGATCGAGCGCGAGCTGGGCGTCACTCCGCAGGTCGCCCGCACCGTCGACACCGGTGTCACCCGTGATGAGAGCGGGGCGTCCGGAGAGCTCACGAAGGTCCTTCCGGCCGCCGTCACCGGTCCGACGGATCTCGCGGAAGACGTCGACAACACGTCCCGGCTGCGGCAGGCGTCGAAGCGACGGTCGCGAAAGGGAGCCTGGCTGCTCGTGGTCGTCGTCGTCCTGACAGCACTCGCCGGAGCCGCAGGATGGTGGTTCGGGTCGGGGCCCGGCTCACAGGTGGCGGTACCCGACCTCAGCGGTCTGACCTTCGATCAGGCGCAGGGGGCCCTCGCCGAGGAGTCCCTCACCGGCGTCGAGGAGGGCGTGTTCAGCCTCGAGGTCGACAGCGGACTGATCGTGGACACCGAGCCGGAGGCCGGCGCTCGCGTGGACAAAGACACCGAGGTGACGGTGCTCGTCTCGCTGGGCCCGGCCGAGGTCGCCCTCACGGGACTCAACGGGCAGCCGGAGACCGACGTCAGGACGCAGCTCGACGCGTCTCGCATCGACGTCGGTGAGAATCAGACCTTCTACACCGATGCGGACGAGGGTGTCGTCGTCGGTGTCGTCGTGACGCCGCGCGGCGGCGGCGACCCCGTCGAATGCGGCGAGGAGTGCACGGTCAACGAAGGCGACAGTGCGACCCTTCGCGTCTCGCTCGGACCGTTGCCGTCGGTGAGCGACATGACCGAGGACGACGCCCGCGCGACTCTCGAGGCCGCGGGGATCGACGTCGCCTCCGTCGCGCAGGAGTCCAGCACCGAGATCGCAGAGGGCCGCGTGCTCTACATCACCGACCGTGAGGGCGGCGGATGGTGGCGACCCGGCGACCGCACCAACCTCGTGGTCTCCAGTGGCCCTCCCCTGTTCCCGGTGCCCGACGTGGTCGGCATGACACGGGATGCCGCCGCGGACGCGCTGCGCGCTGAAGGCTTCGAGGTGAATTACTCCGCCCTCTGGAATGTCTGGCCCGACGCGGTCACCGAGGTCACCGCGCAGGATCCCGAGGGGTCGAGCATGCGGGTGCAGGGAACGACCGTCACCCTGCAGATCACCGTCACCGGCTGATCATCGGGGCGGGTCAGCGCTTCTCGAGCTCCTCGGCGACGAGGAAGGCCAGCTCCAGCGACTGCATGTGGTTCAAGCGCGGATCACATAGTGACTCGTAGCGCGTGGCGAGGGTGGCTTCTTCGATCATCTCCGAGCCACCCAGGCATTCCGTGACGTCGTCGCCGGTCAGCTCGACGTGGATGCCGCCCGGATGGGTGCCGATCGCGCGGTGCGCTTCGAAGAATCCCCGTACCTCGTCGACGACGTCGTCGAAACGACGCGTCTTGTAGCCGGTCGGCGTGGTGATGCCGTTGCCGTGCATCGGGTCGGTGACCCACAGCGGCCGCGCACCGGAATCCTTCACCGCTTCGAGGAGCGGAGGAAGCGCGTCGCGGATCTTTCCCGCGCCCATGCGCGTTATGAAGGTGAGGCGGCCCGGCTCGCGCTCGGGGTCGAGCTTGTCGATGAGCGCCAGCGCCACGTCTGGCGAGGTCGACGGACCGAGCTTCACGCCGATCGGGTTGCGGATCTTCGAGAAGTAGTCGACGTGCGCGCCGTCGAGCTCGCGTGTGCGTTCGCCGATCCAGAGGAAGTGGGACGACGTGTTGTACGGCGTCGCCGTCCGCGAGTCGATGCGGGTCATCGGCCGCTCGTAGTCCATGAGGAGGCCCTCGTGGCCGGTGTAGAACTCCACGCGGCGCAGCTCGTCGAAGTCGGCTCCCGCCGCCTCCATGAACTTGATCGCGCGGTCGATCTCGGTCGCGAGGCGCTCGTAGCGCTGGTTGGCGGGGTTCTGCGCGAACCCCTTGTTCCAGCTGTGCACCTCCCGAAGGTCGGCGAATCCCCCCTGCGTGAACGCCCGGATGAGGTTCAGCGTCGATGCTGCGGTGTGGTAGCCGCGCAGCAGTCGCCCCGGATCGGCCGTGCGAGAGGCCTCGGTGAAGTCGTACCCGTTGACGATGTCGCCCCGGTACGCCGGCAGCGTCACGTCACCGCGCGTCTCGGTGTCCTTCGAACGCGGTTTGGCGAACTGCCCCGCCATGCGGCCCATCTTCACGATGGGCATCGAGGCGCCGTAGGTGAGCACGACCGCCATCTGCAGCACGGTCTTGATGCGGTTGCGGATCTGCTCGGCGGTGGCCCCGGCGAAAGTCTCCGCGCAGTCGCCGCCCTGGAGCAGGAACGCCTCGCCGGCGGCGGCCCCCGCGAGTCGCTCGCGCAGGAGATCGACCTCGCCGGCGAAGACGAGCGGCGGAAGTCCGGCGATCTCGTCCGAGACCGCAGCGACGGCGGCTGCGTCGGGCCACGCCGGCTGCTGCTTGATCGGGAGGGTCCGCCAGTGGTCGAGGGAGTCTAGCTGCTGGAGCACCAGGCAAGTCTAGCCGCGCTTGACGAGGCGATCTTTCACGGTCGACGCGTAGACATCGTCGTAACGCTGCTCCCCCAGGCGCTGCAGGGCGACCATGATCTCGTCCGTGATGGAGCGCAGGATGTAGCGATCACTCTCCATCCCTTCGAAACGCGAGAAGTCCAGCGGCTCGCCGATCACGACGCCCACCCGGACGACGCGCGGGATCCGGCGACCGATCGGCATCATCGTGTCGGTGTCGACCATGACGACGGGCACCACGGGGACGTGCGCCTCCAGGGCCATCCGAGCGATGCCGGTTCGGCCGCGGTAGAGGCGTCCGTCGGGGCTGCGCGTCCCCTCCGGATAGATCCCGAGCAGGTCGCCCCGACCGAGCACCTGGAGTCCCGTATTGAGCGATGCCTCGGAAGCCTTGCCGCCGGAACGATCGATGGGAAGCTGACCGGTCGCCTTGAAGAAGACGCGGGTCGCCCAGCCGCGCAGCCCTCTGCCGGTGAAGTAGTCGCTCTTTGCGAGGAACGAGACCGGGCGGTCGATCATCAGCGGCAGGAAGATGGAGTCGGCGAAGGACAGGTGGTTGCTGGCGAGGATGGCCGCACCCTGCGAGGGGACGTTGCGGCGGCCGACGATCCAGGGCCGGAAGACGGCCTTGACGACGGGTCCGATGACCACGTACTTCATCAGCCAGTAGAACACCGTCAGCCGACCTCCGCCAGGTCGGCGACGCCGATGAGACCCGCATCGTTGCCCAGCTGCGCGACGGCGAACTCGGCCACCGGACGATCGCCGTAACCCGGGACGGCCGTGCGGTACGCGTCGCGCATCGGTCCCAGCAGGTCTTCGCCCAGCTGCGCGACGCCTCCGCCGATCACGAACAGCTCGGGGTCGAGAACGGCCTGGAACCCGCCGCACGCCTCACCGAGTGCCGTCGCGACACGCCGCAGCGCCTCGATCGCCCCGGGATCCCCCGCCAGGATGAGGCGCGAGATCGCCGGTCCCTTCAGGGCACCCGTCTCGAGGCGCAGCGCCGCCAATCCCGCACCGTCGCCGGCGGCGTCGTCGGCGATCTCCTCCGCTTCGCGCTGAAGCGCTCGACCGGATGCATACTGCTCGAGGCAGCCCTTCTGCCCGCACCCGCAGGGTCGGCCATCCCGGATGAAGCGGATGTGTCCGAGTTCACCGGCGATGCCGTGGCCGCCCATGAGGAGCGCACCGTCGACGACGACCGCTCCCCCGACGCCGGTGCCCATCGTCAGCATGGTCATGTTCTCTACCTCGCGACCGGCACCGAAGCGGAACTCGCCCCACCCTGCGGCGTTGGCGTCGTTCTCGATCGTCACCGGCACGTCGATGCGCGAGGCGAGGGTCGCCTTCAGCGGCTCATTGCGCCAGGCGATGTTCGGCGCGTGCAGCACGAGCTCGCGGTTCCGGTCGATGAAACCCGCGGCGGCCACGCCGACGGCGGCGATGTCATGACTCTGCCCGAAGTGTCGCGCCATGTCGACGACGGCGTCGGCGAGCGAGGCCGTGTCGACGGGTGTGGCCACGCGGAGCTTTTCGACGATGCGTCCTTCGGCGTCGACGACGCCTCCTGCGATCTTCGTGCCACCGATGTCGATGCCGACCTTGAGCAACGTCTTCCCTTCCGGCCGAGCGCTGGCGCGACGGCGCAACCACTCTAGTAGGGCGGGCGCTCTCCCGCGGGCGGGGTGCGCGTCCTGTGCGGGCTCATCCGCGCGGAATCCCGCGAGACGAAGACCCCGCTCAGTTAGACTCGATTCACACCCGACCACCGAAACCGCAGCCGGTACCAAAGGAGTTGCCGTGACCGAGTTCACTATCCCCGCCGTCGTTCCCGCCGATCCCGACGCGAACATCACAGATCTCCTCGTCGAACGTGTGAAAGAGACGCCGAACCGCGCTCTCTTCGCCGTTCCGGACGGTTCCGGCTGGCGCGACATCACCGCCGCGCAGTTCCATGAGCGGGTCATCGCCCTCGCGAAGGGCCTCGTCGCGGCCGGCATCGAACCCGGCGACAAGGTCGGATTCATCGCGCGCACCACGTACGACTGGACGCTTGTGGACTTCGCGCTGTTCTTCGCCGGCGCCGTGATGGTTCCGATCTACGAGACGTCGTCGTCGTCGCAGATCGCCTGGAACCTCGCCGACTCCGGAGCGGTCGCGTGCATCGTGGAATCGGAGGACCACGCCGCGCGGCTCGAAGAGGTCCGAGGCGACCTCCCCCTCATCCGATCGGTGTGGGCGATGCACGCCGGCGACCTGGACCGCATGGTCTCCGAGGGCACCGGTGTCGAAGACGACGAGATCGAGCGCCGTCGGAACCTCGCGAACGGGGATGACATCGCCACCCTCATCTACACGTCGGGGTCGACGGGCCGCCCCAAGGGCTGCGTGCTCACCCACAGCAACTTCGTGGAGCTGTCCCGCAACTGCTTCGTGGCGCTCAACGATGTGCTCACCACCCCCGGCGCCTCGACCCTGTTGTTCATCACGACCGCTCACGTGTTCGCGCGCTTCATCTCGATCCTCAACGTGCACGCCGGTGTGAAGACGGGGCACCAGCCCGACACCAAGCAGCTGCTTCCCGCCCTCGGGTCCTTCAAGCCGACGTATCTGCTGGCCGTCCCTCGCGTGTTCGAGAAGGTCTACAACTCGGCCGAGCAGAAGGCCGAAGCCGGTGGAAAGGGCAAGATCTTCCACGCCGCCGCCGAAACAGCCATCGAGCACTCGAAGCTCGAGCAGGAGGGTCGCAAGATTCCGCTCGGCCTGCGCCTGAAGTTCCGTCTGTTCGACAAGCTCGTCTACAGCAAGCTCCGCGACGCCATGGGCGGCAGGGTCATCTACGCGGTGTCGGGGTCGGCCCCGCTGGGTCCGCGGCTCGGTCACTTCTTCCACAGCCTGGGGGTCGTGATCCTCGAGGGCTACGGGCTCACCGAGACCACGGCGCCGGCCACGGTCAACACGACCCAGCAGATGAAAATCGGCACCGTCGGCCCGGTCATCCCGGGTGTCGGTGTGCGTCTGGCCGACGATGGCGAGATCCAGGTCAAGGGCGTCAACGTGTTCAAGGAGTACTGGCGCAACCCGGAGGCCACGGCCGCCGCATTCGACGGCGAGTGGTTCCGCACCGGCGACATCGGCACGTTCGATAGCGACGGCTGCCTGGCCATCACGGGGCGCAAGAAGGAGATCATCGTCACCGCCGGTGGCAAGAACGTCGCCCCGGCCGCTCTGGAGGACCCGATCCGCGCCAATCCGATCATCGGCCAGGTGGTCGTCGTCGGCGATCAGAAGCCGTTCATCTCCGCGCTGATCACGCTCGATCCCGAGATGCTTCCGACCTGGCTGTCGAACAACGGCCTGCCCGCGGACATGCCCCTCGAAGACGCAGCGAAGAACGACGCGGTGCGTGCCGAGGTGCAGAAGGCCATTGACCACGCCAACACCCTCGTGTCCCGCGCCGAGTCGATTCGCAAGTTCACCATCCTCGCCACCGAATGGACCGAGGCGTCGGGTCATCTCACTCCGAAGATGAGCATCAAGCGCAACGTGATCATGAGCGACTTCGCCACCGAGATCGACGAGATCTACGCTGTGCCGGTGAACACGACCAACGTCTCGCTGACCTGACGCGAAGGCGATTCCGGTGCCCTCGGGGCAGCCGGCACCGGAATCGTCAGAACCACTCCGATTCGCGGATCTGCCGCATCGCGACCTTGCGGGATTCAGCGGTCAGCCGACTGAGGTAGAGCTTTCCGTCCAGATGGTCGGTCTCGTGCTGCAGCGCCTGGGCCATGAGGCCTTCGCCCTCGACGACGACCTCGCGTCCATCGAGGTCGATACCGCGGGCTGCCGCATGCGGGTAGCGGAGCGCGTCGTGCCAGAGTCCGGGAACCGACAGACATCCTTCGCCGATGTACTCCGGCTCTCCCGACACCTCCACGATCTCCGGATTGAGGAGATAGCCGATGTCCCCGTCGATGTTGTAGCTGAAGGCGCGAAGACCGACGCCGATCTGGGGCGCGGCGACACCGGCGCGCCCGGGCAGCTCCACGGTGTCCAGCAGATCCCGTACGAGGGAGCGGACGCCGTCGTCGATGACCTCGATCGTCGCGCTCGGAGCGCGCAGCACGGGGTCGCCGAAGACGCGGATCGCGCGGACGGCCATGTCAGGCAGCCGCCGTCGCGGTCCGCAGGCCCTCCACCACGACCGCGGCGAGCTCGCGTGCGGCGTCCCGGGTGGCGGCGTTCAGATCGCGGAACACGATCGAGGATCCCGTGGCGATGTGGGCGTCGTACGGCATGCGCACCACCGCCCGCACGCGCGTGCGGAAGTGCGCGTCGAGCTGGTCCAGCTGCACGAGCGGGGCACCCGGGCGACCGCTGTTGAGCACCACGACGGCGTTCCGCACGCGGTCGGCATAGCCGTTCGTCTCGAGCCAGGTGAGCGTCTCGGACGCGAGGCGCGCTTCGTCGACGCTCAGCCCGGCGACGAGCACGAGCTGGTCGGCGAGTTCGAGCGTGGCCCCCATGACCGAATGCACGATGCCGGTGCCGGTGTCGGTCAGCACGATCGAATAGTAGTGGGCGGCAAGGCTCGCGACGTCGTGATAGTCGCGCCCGCTGAACGCCTCCGAGACCTGCGGATCCGAATCGGACGCGAGGACGTCGAGGCGCGTCTCGTCTCGGGCGACGATGGCCGAGATGTCGCTGTACCCCGACACCTCGCCGCGCACGCGGGCGAGGTCTCGGACGGTCCGTCCGCCTGTCCGGCCGATGCGGTCGGCGAGCGTCCCTCGATCGGGGTTGGCGTCGACGGCGATGACGCGGTCGTCGCGCGCGTCGGCCAGCGCCATCCCCAGCAACGCGGTGACGGTCGTCTTGCCCACTCCGCCCTTGCGCGAGACGACGGGGACGAAACGGGCGGCACCGGGCAGCGGCGCCCCGATCCGGCGGTCGAGCCCTTTCCGGGCCTGAGCCTTCCGGCTGTCGCCGAGGTTGATCCGCCGACCCGAGAGCGCGTAGATCAGCTGCTGCCAGTATCCCTCGGGCTCGGGACGCGACAGCTGCGTGCGGTCGAGCAGCCGGTCGGCGGTGAGCAGGTCCGCGGTCTCGCGGTCCGGCTCGAACTCACCGAGGCGCTTGGACGACAGGGTGATGTCCGCTCGCGTCGTGACGCGGTCGCCGCCTTCGCCACGATCGAGCGCGCGCGTCTCCCCCGGATGCTGCGCCTCGCGCCGCGTCGTCGGCACCGATCCCGTTCTGGGGACGGACGGCGCCGGGTCGGTCGCGGCCGAGGTCGTCGGTGGTGCGGCGCCCGCTTCAGGCCCGTTCTCGTCACGGCTGGGGACGTCATCGCGTGCGGGCTCGACGAGCGCCGGCCCGACCTCGATGTCGTCCGCCGCGTCGGTGACGATCTCGGCGGTGTGCACGTCGACATCCACGGTCACCGACGGCTGCTCTCCGGTCTCGAGGTGGCCCTCGAAGATCTCGTCGTCCTCCTCGCGGGCTTCCGATGCCGCCGTGCCGGCGGGCGCGGCGACGTCACCGGACACGGGAAGCTCATCATCGATGACGTCCTCGTCATCGTCGTCGCGATCGACCGGCAGCGAGACCGACACCTGCTGTGTCGACGTGCCGAGCAGCCCGATGGCATGCGTGTCGAGGTTCCCGCCATCGTCGAGGACGGCGTTGTCGGCCGCCTCGTCGTCCGGCGAGTGGTCATGCTGATCGGGGCTCACGGGGTACTCCTGGGGTTCTCACGCGCGATCGCGCGCCGTCCAGGCTATCCCGCGGGCCGGATGACGACCAAAAGGTCGCCCGCGTCGACCTGCGCCGTCGCCGCGACCGCGAGCCGCTCGACCACGCCGTCGACGGGCGCGGTGATCGCCGCTTCCATCTTCATCGCCTCGATCGACGCGACCGGCTGACCTGCCGAGACCGTGTCGCCGACGGCGGCCTTGAGCGTGACGACACCGGAGAACGGCGCGGCGACCTGGCCCGGTCGCGACGTGTCGGCCTTCTCGGCCTGATGCGTCTCGACGGTGATGCTGCGGTCCCGTGCGAAGACGGGGCGCAGCTGTCCGTTGAGGGTGGTCATGACCGTTCGCATGCCCTTGTCATCGGCCTCGCCGATAGCCTCCAGGCCCACGAACAGCTTCACGCCGCGGTCGATCTCGACGACGTGCTCGGCGCCCGGTTCGAGGCCGTAGAGGTAGTCGGCCGTGTCGAGCACGCTGAGATCGCCGAACACCTCGCGGGACTGCTCGAACGCCCGGGTCGGCGCCGGGAACAGCAGCGCATTGAGCGCACGACGTCGTTCGTCCGACGACCCCGCCAGCGCCTTCGTCTCGGTGTCGGTGAGGGGGGGTGACCCCCGTCTTCACCTCGCGCCCGTGCAGCACCTTCGAGCGGAACGGCTCCGGCCAGCCGCCCGGAAGATCTCCGAGCTCGCCCGCCATGAATCCGACGACGGAATCCGGCACGTCGTATTTCTCGGGGTGCGCTTCGAAGTCGGCCGGATCGGCTTTGACAGCGGCCAGGTGCAGTGCCAGGTCGCCGACGACCTTCGACGACGGGGTGACCTTGGGGACGCGCCCGAGGATCGCGTTCGCGGCCGCGTACATGTCTTCGATGAGTTCGAAGTCCTCCGCCAGCCCCAGCGCGATCGCCTGCTGGCGCAGGTTCGACAGCTGCCCGCCCGGGATCTCGTGGTGGTACAAGCGCCCCGTCGGTCCCGGCAGCCCTGATTCGAACGGCGCGTAGAGGTTGCGGACCGCCTCCCAGTAGGGCTCGAGGTCGTTCACCGCGTCGAGCTCCAAGCCCGTGTCTCGCTCGGTGTGAGCGAGCGCGGCCACCAGGGCCGACAGGGACGGCTGACTCGTCGTGCCCGACATGGGAGCAGCGGCGGCGTCGACGGCGTCGGCGCCGGCGGCGCTGGCGGCGAGCAGGGTCGCGAGCTGACCACCCGCCGTGTCGTGCGTGTGGACGTGCACGGGGAGATCGAAGCGCTCACGCAGTGCCGATACGAGCTTCGCGGCGGCGGCCGGGCGGAGCAGCCCAGCCATGTCCTTGATCGCCAGAACGTGGGCACCCGCCTCGACGATCCGGTCGGCGAGTCCGAGGTAGTAATCGAGAGTGTAGAGATCCTCTGCCGGATTGAGCAGGTCACCGGTGTAGCAGACGGCGACCTCGGCGATTCCCGTGCCGGTCGCGAGCACGGCGTCGATCGCGGGGCGCATCTGTGCGACGTCGTTGAGGGCGTCGAAGATGCGGAAGACATCGATGCCCGCGGTCGCCGCCTCCTGGACGAATGCATCCGTCACCTCTGTGGGGTACGGCGTGTACCCGACCGTGTTGCGACCTCGCAGCAGCATCTGGATGGCGACGTTGGGCAGCGCCGCCCTCAGCTTCTCCAGGCGCTCCCACGGGTCCTCGCTGAGGAAGCGCAGGGCGACGTCGTAGGTGGCTCCGCCCCACGCCTCCACCGACAGCAGCTGCGGCGTCATGCGGGCGACATAGGGTGCGACGGCCAGAAGATCCTTGGTGCGCACGCGCGTGGCGAGCAGGGACTGATGCGCGTCTCGGAAGGTCGTGTCCGTCACGCCGAGCGCGGTCTGCGCGCGCAGTGCTCGCGCGAACCCCTCGGGGCCGAGCTCCTGCAGTCGCTGTCGCGACCCGGCAGGGGCGGCAGATCCCAGGTCGATTCCGGGCAGCTTCTGACGCGGCTCCACGGTGACCGGATTCGAACCGTGCGGCTTGTTGACCGTGGTGTCGACCAGCCAGTTGAGGATCTTCGTCCCGCGATCCTTCGATTCCCGCCCCTTCAGCAGCTCCGGGCGCTCGTCGATGAACGACGTGCTGATGTCACCGGCGATGAAGGAGGAATCATCGAGCACCGCCTGCAGGAAGGGGATGTTCGTGGAGACGCCGCGGATGCGGAACTCGGCGAGAGCACGACGCGCGCGCAGGACCGCAGCCCCGAAATCGCGTCCCCGACACGTGAGCTTGGACAGCATCGAGTCGAAGTGCGGGCTGATCTGAGCACCGGCCGCGGTCGTGCCGCCATCCAGTCGGATGCCTGCCCCTCCCGGGGAACGGTAAGTGGTGATCTTCCCGGTGTCGGGACGGAATCCCTGCGTCGGATCCTCGGTGGTGATGCGGCACTGGAGCGCAGCGCCCCGAAGATGGATCCGATCCTGTGCGAGACCGAGGTCGTCGAGCGACTGGCCCGAGGCGATGCGCATCTGAGACTGCACGAGGTCGACGTCGGTGACCTCTTCCGTGACGGTGTGCTCGACCTGGATGCGAGGGTTCATTTCGATGAACACGACCTCCCCCGCGCGCGGACCGGCCGTCTCCAGGAGGAACTCCACCGTCCCGGCGTTCTCGTAGTCGATGGACTTGGCGAACGCGATCGCATAGGCGTGGAGCGCTGCCGCCACCTCGGGGTCGAGGTTCGGCGCCGGCGCGATCTCGATCACCTTCTGATGACGACGCTGCACCGAGCAGTCGCGCTCGAACAGATGGACCGTGTGTCCGGACTTGTCGGCGAGCACCTGCACCTCGACATGGCGCGGGCGCTGGACGGCCTGCTCGAGGAAGACCCGAGCGTCGCCGAATGCGCTGCCGGCCTCGCGCATCGCCTCGGCGATGGCGGGAGCGAGTTCCTCCCGGGACGCGACGCGACGCATGCCGCGGCCTCCTCCGCCGGCCACCGCCTTCACGAAGATCGGAAATCCGATGTCGTCGGCCTGGGCCAGCAGGACGTCGACGTCGTCGGATGCGGGCGTCGAGCGGAGCACCGGCACGTCGGCGGCGATGGCGTGCTCCTTCGCGGTGACCTTGTTTCCGGCCATCTCGAGCACCCGGGACGGCGGTCCGATGAAGACGATGCCGTTCGCCGCGGCCTTCTCCGCCAGCTCCGGATTCTCCGATAAGAACCCGTAACCCGGGTAGATGGCGTCGGCTCCCGACTCCTTCGCGACCCGGATGATCTCGTCGACGTCGAGGTAGGCACGGACGGGATGGCCGGGCTCTCCGATCTGATAGGCCTCGTCGGCCTTCAGGCGATGCAGGGAGTTGCGATCCTCATACGGGAAGACGGCGACGGTCCTCGCTCCGAGTTCGAATGCCGCACGGAAAGCGCGGATGGCGATCTCACCGCGATTGGCTACCAGGATCTTTCGGAACATGCGCACCTCGCTGAGCATGGCGGATCGGTCGAGTGTGCTCTCAGCCTAGGGGACGGTAACGTAGTGCCTCGTGCACGTACTCTCCGTCAGTTCCCTCAAGGGCGGGGTCGGAAAGACGACGGTGACCCTCGGGCTCGCCTCGGCTGCGTTCGCCCGCGGCGTTCGCACCCTCGTCGTCGACCTCGACCCGCAGTCCGACGTGTCTACGGGCATGGACATCCAGGTGGCGGGCCGCCTCAACGTGGCCGACGTCCTCGCCAATCCGAAGGACAAGGTCGTCAAACAGGCGATCACCGCCAGCGGCTGGGCGAAGGTGCACCCCGGCACGATCGACGTGATGATCGGCAGCCCGTCGGCGATCAACTTCGACGGCCCGCACCCGAGCGTCCGAGACGTGTGGAAGCTCGAGGAGGCCCTCGCGACGATCGAGGCCGAGTACGACCTCGTGCTGATCGACTGTGCACCGTCGCTCAACGCCCTGACGCGTACCGCGTGGGCGGCCAGCGACCGCGTCGTGGTCGTCACCGAGCCCGGCCTGTTCTCGGTCGCAGCCGCCGACCGGGCGCTTCGTGCGATCGAGGAGATCCGCCGCGGCCTCTCCCCGCGGCTGCAGCCGCTCGGCATCGTCGTCAACCGCGTGCGCCCCCAGTCGATCGAGCACCAGTTCCGCATCAAGGAACTGCGCGACATGTTCGGACCGCTGGTCCTCTCTCCCCAGCTGCCCGAACGCACGTCGCTCCAGCAGGCGCAGGGCGCCGCGAAGCCGCTGCACATCTGGCCGGGCGACTCCGCGCAGGAACTCGCCGCCGACTTCGACGCGCTGCTGGATCGCGTCATGCGGATCGGCCGCATCCCGGCCCCCGCGCAGGGCGCCTCCTGAGCCGCCGGATCTGATTCGCGGCCGATGAGAGCGCTGCTGGTCACCGCGGGATCGCGCGGTGACATCGAGCCCTTCCTCGCACTCGCGCGCAGACTCCGCCGGCAGGGACACGACGCTGTCGTCGCGCTACCCGACGCGTCAGGCGCCGACGCATCGGACCTCGAGACGCTGTCACTCGGTGCCGACTTCACCGAGGTGATCCGCACGCAGGGTGTCTCTCCGATCGCGGCGATGCGCTCGCTGCGCACGGTGATTCGCCCGCTCATGCGGGCCGTCCTCGTCGGCGCGGCGCGCGCCGTCCACGAGGTCGGTCCCGATGTCGTCGTCTCTCACCCCAAAGTGCTCTCGGCCGCGATGGCGGCCGACACCCTCGGCATCCCGCACGTCGTGGCGGAATTGGTGCCCGCAATGACACCGACGCGCGAGTTCCCGGCGGCCGGCACCGTCTCCGTAGATCTCGGCCCGCTCAACCGTCTCACCTACGCCGCCACGGCCGCCGGCGAACGGATGTTCTCGGCTGAGCTGGATGCGGCGGCGGCCGAGCTCGGACTCTCCCGACGCCCTCGTCACCACTCCGCCGCGGCGGCGCACCTCGTGCCCGTCAGCGCGGGCATCCTGTCACGACCGCATGATTGGCCGGCGACCACGGTGATGACCGGTCCCTGGACGACGGCGTCACCGACGCCGTCCCCCGACGATCCCGAAATCACCGAGTTCCTCGACGCAGGCGACGTGATCTACGCCGGCTTCGGATCGATGGCGGCAGCGGGTGCGTCCCAGCGTGGCCGCGCGGTCGTCGATGCCGCGCGGGACCTCGGGGGTCGCGTGCTCGTCGCCACCGGACTCGGCGGTCTCGCCGTCGACGCCGATATGGTCGGACCCGATGTGCTCGTGCGCGAAGCCGTCGACCACCGCACCATCCTGCCGCGGGTGCGAGCCGCGATCCACCACGGCGGAGTCGGCACGGTGCACGCCGCTGTCGCCGCCGGCGTGCCCTCGGTGGTCGTGCCCTTCATCGCAGACCAGCCCTTCTGGGGTGCCCGCCTCGCGGTCGAGCACCTCGGGCCCACGCCGATCCGCGCGTCACGACTGACCACCCGACGCGCGCGTCACGCGCTGGCGAGCTTGGATACCTATCGCGCCGCTGTCGGTGCCGCTGCCGAGCGCATGCTCGCCGAAGACGGCACAGGTAAAGCCGTCGATGTTCTCGAGGGGATCGTCGGGACGGGACGGTGATCGATCACGCCGTGCGGGCCGCGCGACGCGCCGCGAGCTCATCCATCTGATCGGGCACCTGCGGGTCGAACTCGACGAGAGTCGACTCGACTTCACGCAGAACCTTGCCCACTGCGATCCCGAACACGCCCTGTCCGCGACTGACGAGGTCGATCACCTCGTCGCTCGAGGTGCAGAGGTAGACCGAGGCCCCATCGCTCATGAGGGTGGTGCCGGTCAGGTCCCGGATGCCCGCGGCACGCAGCTGCTCGACAGCCGTGCGGATCTGCTGGAGCGAGATGCCGGTGTCGAGAAGTCGTTTCACGAGCTTGAGGACGAGAATGTCGCGGAAGCCGTAGAGCCGCTGCGAACCCGATCCGGATGCGCCCCGCACGGTGGGCTCGACGAGTTCGGTGCGTGCCCAGTAGTCGAGCTGTCGGTAGGTGATCCCGGCCGCGCGGGCGGCGACGGCTCCGCGGTACCCGACCTCGTCGTCCATCTGCGGCAGACCGTCGGTGAAGAGCAGATCGGTCACGAAAGCGGGTTCGCCACTCGCCTCGAATGCGCCCATCCGCATCTCCTCCCGATCGGTTATCCCCAACGCTAGATCAGCCGAGCGCGCCGGGCAACGACATCCGCTCCTCGCGCTCGGCGTGTCGCTCAGGTCAGCAGTCGATCGAGGGCGGCGCGCAGGTAGACACCGCGCATCTCGTCGAGTCGACGCGCGAGCTCGGGGGCGATCTCACCCGCGCGCCCGCGGGATGCCGCATCGGTGCGGCGCAGCAGCGGAGCCAGCGCCGACTCGATCAGCGCAGCATCACGCTCGGCCCCCTGTCGCAGCGCGCGCACGTGCCTCGGCTCGATGCCGTGCCGGTGCAGAGCCACCAGCGACTTCAGGAGCGTCACCGTCTGCTCGGAGTAGGTCTCGGCCCCGTGGACGACGCCGGTGCCGATCGCGTCGTTGAGCAGCTGCGCGGGGCACCCCGTCACGGACAACAGCTCCTCGCGGCGGTACCGGCGCGGTCCGGCGACGATCGGTGCCGCATTGACCGAGGTCGGCGGGGCCGGCTCCCGCCCGGCGTCGAGCTCCACGAGATAGTCGCGGATCACGCTCAGCGGCAGGTAATGGTCACGCTGGAGGGTGAGGGCGAGGCGAAGACGCTCGACGTCGTCGTGGGAGAACTTGCGGTAGCCGGACTCCGTGCGCACCGGTGTGACGATGCCCTGGACCTCCAGGAACCGCAGCTTGCTCGAGGTGAGGTTCGGAAAGTCCGGGGCGAGTCGCGCGAGCACCTGACCGATGCTCAGAAGGCCCGCGGACGGCGTGCGTTCGCGGGCTGATGCGGGAGCCATCAGCCTTCCGTGGCCGGCAGGTCTGCCGGAGACACGAAGAAGTTCAGACGGAACTTGCCGACCCGGACCTCGGCGCCGTTGTCGAGCCGAGCTCGGTCCGCTCGTTCGCCGTTGACATAGGTGCCGTTCAAGGACCGCTGATCGACGAGTTCGAAGACACTGCCCGACCGGGTGATCTCCGCGTGACGACGTGAGACCGTCACATCGTCGAAGAAGATGTCTGCTTCGGGATGGCGACCGACGGTGGTGACGTCGGAATCCAGCAGATAACGCGCCCCCGCGGTGGGTCCGGATCGCACCAGCAGCAGTGCGGAACCCGTCGGGAGCGCCTCGATCGCCTCGAGCTCGGCTTCGCTCAATTCACTGCCGAAGGGGACATAGGACAGATCGGAATCATGCCCGAACGTCTGGGTGGTGTCGTTGGATGCGGGCCGGTCGGCGGCGTCACCCGGTCGTCCGGCCCGGTGAATGTCGTCCGGTTCCGGGCGGCGGTATTCCTCCACGGTGGTCCTCCCTCTCCGATGACCCAGCGTAGCCGATCGGCACCCCCGAAAACCGCGCTCGGTGCGCGAAGGGGGGTACTCGAAACTACTCAGAAACGTCCCGCCGTGTCGAGTCCGGAACCCGCGGGTAGTCTCGAGCGGGTGACGTATCCGATCGCCCGCCGACTCCGCATCCTCCTCACCGCCCTGACCGCCGTGCTCCTCGCCGCCGCCGCGGTGTTCGTGGCGACCCCCGCGCACGCTCACGACGAGCTCGTCTCCACCGATCCCGACGCCGACAGCACTGTCGAGGTGCTCCCCGACCAGCTCACCCTGACGTTCAGCGGCGTGCTGTCGACCGAGCCCGGCGCGACCGAGGTGGCAGTCATGGATGCCGACGGCGCATCCCTGACCGATGGCGAGCCCGAGGTGGCCGAGACCACCGTGACGCAGCCGCTCATGGATGCCGCCACCGGCACGATCACGGTGCAGTGGAAGGTCGTCTCATCGGACGGTCACCCGATCTCGGGTGAGTACTCCTTCCAGGTGGCCGAACCTCAGCCGACCCCCACGCCGACTCCGACCGCGACGACCACGGAGTCCACACCGGCCCCGACGCAGACGGTCGAACCTTCGCCGACGGAGACCCCGGCGCCCGCATCGGACGTCTCGCCGAGTGTCCCGTGGGTCATCGGCGGGATCATCGCGATCGCCATCATCGCCGCGGTCGTGTACCTCGTCGCAACGCGCCGCCGCACACCGCCCAGCGAGCCGGGTTCACCCGAATCCGGGCCGCGTTCCGCCGGACCCACCGAGCGATAGGCTTGGGGTCATGCCTCACTACGACGTCGTCATCCTCGGCGCGGGTCCCGGCGGGTACGTCGCGGCCGTGCGCGCATCCCAGCTCGGCAAGTCCGTCGCGATCATCGAAGAGAAGTACTGGGGCGGTGTCTGCCTGAACGTCGGCTGCATCCCCTCGAAGGCGTTGCTTCGCAACGCCGACCTCGCCCACACCTTCACCCACAAGGCCGACCTGTTCGGCATCTCGGGCGACGTGTCGTTCGACTTCGGCACGGCGTGGGATCGCAGCCGCAAGGTGGCCGAGACGCACGTCAAGGGCATCCACTACCTGATGAAGAAGAACTCGGTGACCGAGTACGACGGTCGCGGCACGTTCGTCGACGCGAACACCATCGAGGTCGCGACCAGCGACGGGTCGTCGGAGCGCGTCACCTTCGACAACGCGATCATCGCCACCGGGTCGACGGTGCGCCTGCTGCCGGGTGTCGAGCTCAGCGAGAACGTCGTCACCTACGAAGAGCAGATCCTCGCCCGCGATCTGCCCGAGTCGATCGCGATCGTCGGCGCCGGTGCCATCGGCATGGAGTTCGCCTACGTGCTGACGAACTACGGCGTCAAGGTGACCATCATCGAGTTCCTCGACCGCGCCCTGCCGAACGAGGACGCCGAGGTCTCCAAGGAGATCGCCCGGCAGTACAAGAAGCTCGGGGTCGAGATCCTCACCTCCACCAAGGTCGAGTCGATCACCGACCACGGCGACAAGGTCACCGTGGCGTACACGGGCAAAGACGGCGCCGCGGGCTCCATCGACGCAGGCAAGGTGCTCATGTCGATCGGGTTCGCCCCCAACGTCGAGGGATACGGTCTCGACAAGACCGGGGTGAAGCTGACGGAGCGCGGCGCCATCGAGATCGACGACTACATGCACACCAGCGTGCCCCACATCTACGCGATCGGTGACGTCACCGCGAAGCTGCAGCTCGCCCACGTCGCCGAAGCCCAGGGCGTCGTGGCGGCCGAGACCATCGCCGGAGCCGAGACGATGGCTCTCGGGGACTACCGCATGATGCCGCGCGCCACGTTCTGCTCGCCGCAGGTGGCCAGCTTCGGGCTCACCGAGCAGCAGGCACGCGACGAGGGATACGACGTCAAGGTCGCGAAGTTCCCGTTCAGCGCCAACGGCAAGGCGAACGGGCTCGGCGAAGCCGTCGGGTTCGTCAAGGTCGTCGCAGACGGCGAACACCTCGAGCTCCTCGGCGCCCACATGATCGGCCCCGACGTCTCCGAGCTCCTGCCGGAGCTGACGCTCGCGCAGAAGTGGGATCTCACCGCTCTCGAAGCAGCCCGCAACGTGCACACGCACCCGACGCTCTCCGAGGCGCTCCAGGAGGCCTTCCACGGCATCGCGGGTCACATGATCAACATCTGACCTCACGGAAGAAGGTGCGGAGGCCTCGGGCCCCGCACCTTCTTCGTTTGGTGCGCGGGACGGATCAGAGCCCGAGCGCGCGAGCGAGCTTGGAGTCGGACGAGGCGTCGCTCGCTCCGGCGGCGCGTGCGATCTCGCCGATGGCCGCGAACAGCGGCTCGTGGTCCTCCGGAGCGGCTGGGCCGAGTTCGATCTCCCACTCCCGCCACGCCCGATCGACGCCGGCCCGTTCGTCACGAGCGGTCACGTGATCGTCGACGAATTCCGCGACCACTCCCCCTTCGGTGTCGAGCAGGTCGTACGCGATGCGGTCGTTGCGGATGCGGGCGAGCGGCGACAGCGGCTCGTCCGTTATGTGGGCGATCGCCGCCCGCACGGGCGCCGGCACCTCGGCGATGCCGCCATCGCCGAGGGGCCAGCCCAGCTCTTCTCGCCCGGCTCCGACGCGCGGGCCTTTCACATGCCATCCCGCATCGGGCCCCCCGGTACGTCGGCGCAGGGCATAGCCGGAACGGCCGAGCTCCGCGTCAGCGGTATCGAGGTAGACCGCGTCGAGGGCGCGGCGCTCGGCCGCACCGACCGTCGCGATGCCGGGCACGCGCGTCCAGTCCGGAACGGCGATGTCGACTTCGACGTCGAATTTCACCTCGACCTCGTGGGTGCGCCGTGGCTCCGTCACCCGTCAGCGCCGATCGCGAGGTGAGTCGCTGTAGGGGTCGATGTCGTCCTCCGACTCGACGAACCAGAACTCGCCCTCGGTGGGCCCGTCATCGTCTCCGGTGTTGACGAGCTCCCCGCGGCGCGCGTAGACCACCTGAGTCTCGCTGTAGGGGACGATGAGCTGCTCCTGGTCCACGTCGTCGACAGGGATCACCTGCCCGTCGAGCGGGCCGCCATGAAGTCGTGCGATAGCCATGGACCGAGCCTAGCCCTCACCCCATCCCGCGAGAGAAGGTTGCGCTTCGCGACGCGATGTGATGACGCCACCGCCGCGTACGGGGAGTGAGATCTTTCTCATGAATCGAATCAATTCCCGCCTTCGCATTGATTCGCCGGTCGCGGCAGGGTTACCGTTCACGCGGGAAAACGCTTCCCTCCTCGCAGACGATGACGTCCGCTTCCCGGACGAGAGAAGGAATCGATGATGACTCCGCATCCCTCACGAACACGCTCGCTCGCCGCCGTCGGCATCGCGGGCGCACTCGTGCTCATCACCGCACTCCCCGCGACGGCGTCACCGGCGCCGCCGCAGCGGAGTGCCGCATCGCTGGACCGCGGTCTGGTCGCCGTCGCAACCGACGAAGGGGTCTTCCTCAGCTGGCGCCTCCTCGCCGCCGAGGCCGGCCCGGCGACGGCCACGGGCGTAGGCGGTCCCTCCTTCGCGGTGGAGCGTGACGGCGAGCGCATCGCCGTCGTCGATGACAGCACGAACTACGTCGATCCCGACGGCTCCGCCCAAGCGCGGTACACCGTCGCGCCCATCTGGCATGACGTGACCGGTGAGACCAGTGACGAGGTCGCCGCCTGGGCGGCCGGCTTCTACGACCTTCCGCTGCAGAAGCCCGAGGCCGGTGTCACGCCGACCGGCGAAGCCTTCGAATACACCGCGAACGATGCGTCCGCTGCCGATGTCGACGGCGACGGCGCGCTGGAATTCGTCGTCAAGTGGGATCCGACCAACTCGAAGGACGTTTCGCAGAAGGGATTCACGGGCACCGTCTACCTCGATACCTACGAGATGGACGGGACGCTCCTCAACCGGCTCGACCTCGGGGTGAACATCCGCGCCGGGGCGCACTACACGCAGTTCATGGTCTACGACTACGACGGCGACGGGCGCGCCGAGACCATTCTCAAGACGGCACCGGGCACCTCGTGGCGGACGTACGGCAGCGACGGCGCGGTGACCGACGAGGGTCTTGTGACGATGCCGCAAGAGGATCTCGACGCGGGCTACTCCCCCGACGATGACTATCGGATGACGGCAGCGGAGTACCGCGAGCACCTGGTGGGCGTCTTCGAGGGCTGGTCGGAGCATCCCGAGGTCGTCTCGGGCACATGGCCTGCGACCCTCGAAGAGGCCTGGGGCATTCCCGTCGAACACGAGTATCCCCTCACGCGGCAGTCCGCCGAGGAGCTCGTCGACTACTTCATCGACGTCTACGCTCCGTCGCGGAGTGCTCGCAACGATCTCACGACCTTCGACGGGTTCATCGTCGACGGACCGGAGTACCTCACGGTGTTCGACGCGACGACCGGGCGCGAACTCGACACCGTGCGCTACGAACCGGGACGCGATGACGACGGGCTGCTGTGGGGCGATTACGCCATGAGCCGCATCGAGCCGGGAAACCGCGTCGACCGCTTCCTCGCCGGTGTCGCGCACCTCGATGACGATACGACCACGGCGAGCGCGATCTTCGCCCGCGGGTATTACACGCGCTCCGCGATCGCCGCCTACGACTGGGACGGGCAGAGCCTGACGCAGCGTTGGCTGGCGGACAGCGGACATGTCCCGATATCGAACCCGTTCAACGACGGCCCTCACGGCCGCGACGGGTCGAACGAGGAGTACGCCACGTTGACGACGCAGGGCTTTCATTCCCTGAGCGCCTCCGATGTCGACGACGACGGACGGCAGGAGGTCGTCTACGGCGCTGCGACGCTCGACGATGACGGCAGTCTGCTGTACAGCTCCTTCGACGTCCTGCCGGAGGGCAGCGCGGATCCCGGTGTGAACGTGCGCCTCGGGCACGGCGACGCCATGCACGTCACGGACATCGACCCGGAACGGCCCGGTCTGGAGATCTGGACCTCCCACGAGGGCGCGACCTACGCCCCGTACGGTTCGGTTCTGAGGGACGCCGCGACCGGAGAGGTGCTCTTCGGCTCGTACTCCGGCCGCGACACGGGCCGGGCGATGATCGGCGATGTGCGAGCGGACGTGCCCGGCATCGAGGTGTGGGCGAGCATGCCGGGAGGGTCCGAAGGATCGGGTCTGCTGAGCGCGACGGGCGAGACGATCGACACCGCCACCCCCGGCACGAACCAGTCGATCCGGTGGGCAGGCGACCTCACGACGCAGATCGTCAACGGGTCGATCGATCAGACGCCGACCATCGACGACGTCGCCCGAGGGACCCTTCTGACGGCGGAGGGCACCCGGACGAACAACTACACCAAGGGGAACCCGTCCCTCGTGGCCGACGTGCTCGGCGACTGGCGGGAGGAGCTGATCGTTCGCACCACGGATTCGTCGGCGCTGCGGTTCTACGTGAGCACCGAAGTCACCGCGCACAAGCTGCCGACCCTGCTCGATGACACGCAGTACCGCGTGGAAGTGGCCCGTCAGAACACCTCCTACAACCAGCCCTCCTACCCGGGCTTCTACATGGCGAGCGACATGGACTTCACGCAGGTTCCGGTCGCCACCGAACCCGCCACGCCGAAGAAGCCCCGCTTCATCGACCTTCCGGGCTCGGTTCTCGACCTGGTGATCATCCCCCGCGATCGCGACTTCGAGTACTACATCGACGGTGAGCCGACGCGCACCGGCGTGACCCGCGTCGACAGCGGTGCGGAGGTGACGGTCACCGCCGTGCCTGTCGCGGGGGTCTCGCTCGAGCTCGAAGCCACATCCACCTGGTCGAAGACGTTCACGACCCGCTGGCGGTAGCACCCCGATGGGACCGGAACGTCGATGGCGGGCCGGTCCCACCGGGTTATCCTGAGGTGTGAAGCCGTTCGTCCTCCTCGCGACCCGCGCCGAAGACGTGCCCGCCGACGAGGAGTACCGGCTCTTTCTCACCGCGACCGGCCTCGCCGAGAGCGACCTCATCCGGATTCGCCTCGAAGCCGCGCCGATGCCCCGGCTGGATCTCGATGATCTTTCCGGGGTCTTCGTCGGCGGCGGACCGTTCAACGCCTCCGACCCCGCTCATCTCACGTCCGCCGTGCAGAAGCGAGTCGAAGCGGAATTCAACACGCTTCTCGACGAGGTCGTGGCGCGTGATTTTCCCTTCCTCGGCGCGTGCTACGGCGTCGGCACTCTGGGCGCGCACCAGGGTGCCGTCATCGATCGCACCTACGGCGAGGCGATCGGTGTCGCGGATGTCGCGCTGACGGATGCCGGAGCGGCCGACCCCCTGCTGGCGGGCTTGCCCCGGAGATTCGGCGCGTTCGTCGGGCACAAGGAGGCGATTCGCGCACTCCCCGCGGGAGCGGTGCGACTCGCGTCGTCTCCGGCCTGCCCGGTGCAGATGTTCCGTGTCGGCGATCATGTCTATGCCACGCAGTTCCACCCCGAACTGGATCTCGAGGGCATCATCGTGCGGATCCACGCCTACGCCGGCTACGGATACTTCGCCGCCGACGAGCTGGGCGCCACCCTTGCTTCGGTCGAGCGCGCGCCGGTCGAGCACCCGCAGCGCATCCTCCGGAACTTCGTCGAACGCTACGCGCGCTGAGAGGATCCACCCTCGACGACGCGGGCCACGTCCAGGCGCACGTCCGATTCCGGGAGCTCGAGTCCCAGATCGACGACGACGATCTCGCCGGTGAGGCGGGGACCCTCGGCCCTCCCGAGACCGATCTTCGGCGCCCCGAACGTGACCGTGAGCGCTGCTGGGAGCACAGCTTCGTCCGCTGTGCCGTCGTCCGGGTTCACACCGCTCGGCACATCCACCGCGATAACGGGAGGGATCTCGGCGGCGAGCATCGCACCGACGATCGCACGTGCCGCCCCGCGGAGCGCTCCGCGCGCGCCGATCCCGAGGATTCCGTCGAGGATCAGGTCGTATTCGGTGGCATCGAGCCCGTCCGATTCGATCCGTCGCACCCCCGCCGACATCGCGGCCGCAAGCGCGGCCACGTGCGCATCGCCCGAGGTGAGGAGCGCATCGACGTCCATGCCCGACTCGACGAGGCGCTCCGCGGCGTACAAGGCATCGCCGCCGTTGTCACCGCGGCCGGCGAGCACCAGGACGCGCGGATGCGGTCGGTCACCGAGCACGTCGGCGATCACTGTCGCGAGCGCCGCCGATGCGCGGAGCATCAGCGGCTCGCCGGCGTCGAGAAGCGGCCTCTCGGCGGCTCGGACCTGCTCGGCGGTGTACGCGGAGACGGACACGGTCATGCGTTCTCCTCCCGTTCGGCGCGTTCGGCTTCACGGGCGGCTTCGAGCTCACCCACGGCCGTCTGCACGGACCTCTCGGCACGCTGCACCCGACGCTGGGCGAAGGTCGAGGCCCCGTACTTCGCGCGCACGCGGTCGCGGTCCTCCTCGACTCCCGTGACGATGTAGGCGCTCGCGATGAGGATCACCTGCGCGGAGAGGTTGATCCACAGCAGCAGCGCGATGAGCGAGGCGAAAGACGCGAGCAGCGGGTTCGACGAGGCACCGCCCACGAAGAGTCCCGACAGCTGTTGGAGCACCGTCAGCCCGACCGCACCCAGGAGCGCACCGCTCCACAGGGCCCGGCCGGAAGGCTTCACACCCGACAGCAGGAAGAACGCGGCCGCCACCACGAGGGCGTCGAGCGCGAACACGGCGACGATCGTCACGACTCGCGTCAGAAGGACCTCCAGCGGCCCCTCATCCGGCCGACCGAGCCACTCGGTGACGATGCCGACGCCTGCCGTTCCCAGGATCGTGGCCGCAGCCGACGCGACGAGTCCCGCCCCGATGCCGATGGCGAGTCCCAGGTTGCGCAACAGCACCCAGAGGAACATGAGGTCGTCGGTGGTGCGATCGGCGATGCTGCGGATCGCCAGGCGCAGCGAGCCGATCGCCCCGATCGCCGCGCCGACGAGACCGACGGTCGCGATCGCTCCGGTGATGCTGAGGCCCGCTGGCGCCTGGATGGCATCGGCGTCGATGAGGCCCTCGCCGTCGGTTCCGATGAGGCCGGGGATGGCGCTGTTCACGGCGCCCACGAGCGCCTGGTAGGCATCGGGGTTACCGGACAGCCAGAGTGCGGCGAAGGAGAAGCCGAGCAGGACCCCGGCGAAGACGCTGAAGAGCGTGCGATAGGTGATGCTGTCGGCAAGCTGCGGTCCGCGCCGCTCCGAGTAGAGCAGTAGTGCTCGCACGAGCTTGAGGGTGAGCACCCACCGGACGGCACGTGCGAGGAAGGCCTTCATGGCGACAGGCTATCGAGCCCCCGCGGACGCTTCTGCGGCCTTGACGCCTCGGCGGATCACCCGATAATCATCGCTGCGACCGTCAGGGCGATCGCCGCCCACGCGCCGCCCAGCAGCCATGGGCCGAAGGCGATCCTGACGCCGAATCCGCGGCGGCGCATCAGCACCAGCACGAGGGCGAACAGCCCGGCTCCGGCGAACGCGAACATCGATCCCAGCGCGACGGTGTCCCAGCCGAGCCATCCGAGATGCAGCCCGATGAGACCCGCGAGCTTGACGTCTCCGCCGCCGATGGCACGCGGGTCGACGATCCGCACCACGAACAGCGCGCCGAAGAGCACGGCGCCGGCGCCGAGGGATCGCCCGGCCGCGCCGCCGTCATGAGCCGCGATCGCCGCAACACCCAGGCTCGACACGGCGATGAGGTAGCCCGCACCGACGATGCGGTTGGGCAGCCGATGCGTGCGCAGGTCGATGACAGCGAGCACGACGCTCACGACGGCGAAGGCGACGAACGCGATGGCGATGGCCCCGAACGCAAGCACTGTCGCGAGCTGTACGTCCATGACGACACAGCCTAGAGTCGGCGCTCTCCCACCATCGACGAGCCGTCGTCACCTGTGGACAACGGGGCGATGCTCACCACTGCGGATGGATACTCGCCCGCAGGTGCCGGTCGTAGACGCCTCGCACGGCGGTGTCGAACTGATCGACATCGAACCCGCCGTCGATGAGCTCAGCCGCATCGGCGTTCCGCGAAGCCTGCGTCACACTGCGCGCGCCGGGAATCACCGTCGTCACGCCGGGGCGGGTCGCCACCCACGCCAGGCAGGCGGCTGCCAGCGGCACCGACTTGGGCAGGGTGGCCGACAGTTCGCGCGCGGCCTCGACTCCGACGGTGAAGTCCACGCCCGAGAAGGTCTCCCCCCTGTCGAACGCTTCGCCGTTGCGGTTGTAGGTGCGATGGTCGTTGGGGGCGAAGGTCGTATCCGCGGTGTACTTTCCCGACAGCAGGCCGGATGCGAGCGGAACGCGCGCGAAGACAGCGACCCCCGCACGTTCGGCCGCGGGCAGCACTTCGTCGAGAGGCTTCAGGCGGAACGGATTCAGGATGATCTGGATGTTGGTGACCCGCGGATGCGAGATGGCGGCGAGCGCCTGTGCGCACGTCTCGACGGAGACGCCGTATGCAGCCATCCGCCCCTCGGCGACGAGCGCATCGAGCGCCTGATAGGTCGCGTCGTCTTCGATCACCGCGGTGGGCGGGCAGTGCAGCTGCAGGAGGTCGAGCGTGTCGGTGCGAAGGTTCTCGCGCGAACGGTCCACCCAGGAGCGGAACGCTTCCGGCGTGTAGTTCTCCGGCTCCTGTGCGACACGGCGTCCCATTTTCGTCGCGACCGTGACCTTGCGCTCGTGCCTCTCAGCCAGGAACTCGCCGATCAGGCTCTCGCTGCGCCCGTCTCCATACACGTCGGCGGTGTCGAAGAGGTTGACTCCCCGGTCGACGGAAGCGGCCAGCACCGCGCGGGCATCGTCTTCCGAGACATCGCCCCAATCGGCGCCGAGCTGCCAGGTGCCGAGTCCGATGGCTGATACGTGACGGCCGGTCCGGCCGAGGCTGCGCTGCTCCATGCATCGATCCTACGGATGAGCACCTTCCGACCACGAGCCTTGACAGGTGCCGCACCCCGCGCGGAGGTTCAGCCCGTGATGACCACCGGCGTTCCGAGGGGCAGGGCGGCGAGCGCCTCAGTGGCGTCGGCGTCCATGCGGAGGCACCCGTTGGAGACCGCCCCCGAGCGTGCGTCGTGGTAGTGGAAGGCCGTGATCGCGACATCGGCACCCCCGAAACCGTCGAGGGTGGGGCTCTGCACCGACAGGTACACCAGGGGGTGGCCCCGCGTGTAGGCGAAGCTCGGCTCGGTGCGCACGGTCATGACGAACGCGCGCCCGAGCGGCGTGGGTGTGGCGTCGACGCCGGACCCGAAGTCGGTGGCGATCCGCTCCCGGTCCTCTCCGCGCACGATGTCGACGGTGCGGTCGGCCAGGGAAACCTCAACGACCGCGTCCTGGGCGCTCAGCTCCACATCCTGGGTGCGCAGCCACCCGGTGAGCTGGGCCGGATCACCGTTCGACGGGAACGCCTGGCGACCGACGAGCATGACCTTGACCCACGCGTCGTACTGTTCGATGACGGGGACGACGGTGCCGTCGTAGACGTAGTCCCGCGGAAGAGTCGCAACGGGTGAGGAGCCCGGATCGGCGAACACGGGCGCCGCGGCATCGGTCGCGCGCGCGGCCACGCCCGTGACGTCACCGTAGGGATCGTCGTCGACCGGAAGCTCGGGGATGACGGCGAACACCGTCACCTCGGGAAGGCCGGTGAGGTCGTAGTCCGTCGTGTCCGCGGCGGGCCCCGTGGGTGTCGGGGTCGCGGTGGGTGAAGGTGCGGGAGTGCTCGTGGGAGTCAGGGTCGGCGCCGGGGTCGCTGCAGCCGGCTCCGCCTCACCGGGCTGCAGCACCCACGCGACGATGAGCGCGGTGACCGTGATGACGGCGGCGACGGCGAGCGCCATCCACCCCGCGTTCTTCCGGGTGAGCACACGCGCCGAGGTCATGACTCCATCGTCGGTGCCCGCCCGCGCCATCGCAAGCGACGCAGGAACCGTCGCCCCTCGGCGGCGACGCATGCTCGTCCTGCCCGTCCTCAGCGCGCAAGGCGCACGTCGTAGCGCTGCAGGACGACGCCCTGCCCGTACGTGCGCGCCTCGATCAGATCGAGGTCGACGCGTGGATCGTCGTCGAAGAGGCCTCTTCCCCGGCCGAGCACCGTGGGATGGGTGAACAGCATCACCTCATCGAGAAGGGCGGCATGCAGCAGCGCCGTCGCGATCGTCGCGCCCCCGACGCCGATGTCGCCGTCAAACTCGGCACGGAGCGCCGCCAACTCCGTGATCGCGTCGCCACCGGTGCCGACGATGCGCGTTCGGTGAGGGGCGCTTGCGCGGGTGCGAGAGACCAAGACCTTCGGCATCGTCGTCCAGATGCGGCCGTACTCGCGGATCACGGGCGATTGAGACGCGTCCTCGGCCGCGGCCGGCCAGAACGACTCCATGAGCTCGTAGACGCGGCGACCCTGTACCATGGCGGTGAAAGCGCGGGCACGGGTGTTGAACTCCTCGTGCAGGATGTCGTCGATGCGCATCCAGTCCTCACCCTCGACCTCCTCGATGCGCAGATCGAGGGAGACGTTCATCCAGTAGACGAATCGCGCCGTCATGTCTGCTCCCGCCCGGCGTCAGCGCGACGCCTGCTGCAGCTCACGGTAGGCCTTCTGGACCGCATCGGCCAGGCCCGCGATGTCGGAGACCGCGGTGGGATCGGTGCAGAATCCGATGCCGAGGGAATCGCCGTGGGAGATCGCGGCGATCCGCAGGGCATGGTGCATTCCCGGTTCCGAGGCGGAGAAGAGCTGTGCGACGCGCCGGCCCGTCACGGACAATCCGCTTCGGGGTCCGGGCACGTTGGAGATGGCGACGCTGAATTCCCGTGCGCTGGTTTCGACGCGCTCGAGCATCGCCGATGCCGAGGGCAGCCCGCCGAGCGGGTGGACCTGACCGATCGCGTGCATGAGGTCGTACATCAGCTCGGCATCGTCAGCCTGCTTCGCCGCGCGCGTCTGAGCGCTGATGCGGTCGAGCCGGGAGAGCGGGTCGGATGCGCGGAGTTCGAGGTCGACGTTCATGAACGAGTCGCGGTTTCCCACGGCCGGGCCGTCGTCTCGATGGTGGAGACTCACCGGGATCTGCGCGCGCAGGCGCGGGGCCGACGCACCGAGCCATGAGCGCAGACCGCCGGAGACGATGGCCATCAGGACGTCGTTGACGGTGGTGCGACCCGGGCGGGATGCGCCGATCGCCTTGAGTGCGCCGAGCGGCACGGTCGTGAATGCCAACTCTCGATGTGCGGTGAGGGGGCGGTCGAACGGCGAGCGCGACCCCGGCCGGCCCAGCTCGCGTCCGATCGCCGCCGGAAGCCGCTGCCACAGCCCGCGGCGCGTTCCGGAAGCGGGCGCAGGGCGCATCCCGACGGAGGAGGCCGTATGTTCGCTCGGGTCGGCGACGGAATCCTGCAGGAACCGCATGCCCGCGATCCCGTCGACCATGGCGTGGTGCAGGCGAGCGGCGAGCGCTTCGCGACCGTCGTCGAGCGGCCCGATCACGTCGATCGACCACAGCGGGTGGCGGTGGTCGAGGGGCTTGGCCATCAGATCCCCGACCGTGCACCGCAGGTCTTCGACCGATGCGACGGGCTCAGGGTACCGACGGATGTGACGAGCGATGTCGAAGTCTTCCGCCGGCACCCAGCGCGGCCGGTCTCCCCCGGTGTCCACCCGCTCGCGCGCCCGCGGATGCGCATCCAGACGCTCCGTGACGCGATGTCGGAGTTCGTCGAGGTCGAGGGTCTCGCCCGGCTCGAGGATCAGAAGCTTCAGCGTGTGGCCGGCCACGGCCGCCGACTCGAGAGCGAGGATGCGCGCATCATCCTCGGACAGGAATTCCGGCTCCGCCGTCACCTTCGCTCCCGTCCCTCGCGGGCGTTCGTCAACCGCATCTCACCGGACTGCCGGATGACGCGCTCGCGACGATCTCATCCTCCGAGACGTGTGCTGCCTCGGCGATAGACATGAGGTGCTCGCAGACGTCGCCGCTCGCGGAATCGATCAGGGCACGAATCGTGCGCGCGTCGGCGTCGTGGCCGTGAGCGTCATCCAACGTCTCGGAATAGTCGATGAGTCCGTCGAGTCGGGACAGCACCGCGGCTCTGGCGGCGAGGTCGCCCGGCGGGGTTCCCCACAGATGCTCGATGAGGATGCCCGGCCGAGGCTCGCCCTCAGCGCCGTCGCCCGGCGACGTCACGCGGACACCGAGCGTGTAGAGCGTGACGCCGGCAGGGACGTCGAATTCGGTGGCACGCTGCACGGCCCGTTCGAGCACCTGCTCGTCGCGCGTCGCATCGAGCTCGACCTCGAGATCGCCCGAACCGAGGAACGGCAGGTTGTTGCTCACGAATCCGCCGGTGCCGGTGACGCCGTCCGTGTCGGCCATGAACTGGGCGAAGTCATCCTCTGCCGCGGATCCGGCGTTCGCTCTCGAGCAGCCGCTCAGCGCCACCACGCACGCCGTCGCGAGCACGACCCCGACAAGACCCCTCATCAGCCGCATGAGGCCATCTTCGCAGAGCGCCCCGGATCACCTCGGAATCCGCTCGCGGGAATGCATGAAGGCCCGGCTCATTCGAGCCGGGCCTTCATCTCTCCGGTCGGGATGACAGGATTTGAACCTGCGACCCCTTGACCCCCAGTCAAGTGCGCTACCAAGCTGCGCCACATCCCGGAGTCCGGACCGCAATCCGAACAACTCCCCTATCCTAGCCGCAACAGCAGCCCGCTGCGAACCACGCCGACGCCCGGGCGTTGCACCGCCCACCTTGCCCGCGAGTAGCCTCGACGGGATGGCTGACGACACCGGGACGGCACGGCTCGCGCCGCGGTCCGTCGGCGCCGTCGCGGGTCTCGTGCTCGCCACGGTCGGCACGGCCCTCCCGTTGTCGATGGCGGCACCCACGCTCTCCACCACCGCCGAGCTCTTCGGCACGACAACCGCAGACACCACCTGGGTGCTCACCACGACGCTCATCGTCGCGACGGTCTCCGCACCGGTTATCGGCCGGCTTGGCGACAATCACTCGCCGGGGCGCATCCTGCTCTTCGTCCTTCCGGTCGTCGCGCTCGGACTCTTCCTCGCCGGAACCGCGGCGACCCTCACCCAGCTGATCTTCGCCCGCGCCCTGCAGGGTCTCGCCGGCGGCGTGCTTCCCCTCGCACTGTCGCTGACGCAGCGGATCGTGCCACCACGCCGCCGCGCGCTGTGGGTCGGGATCCTCGCCAGCACGTTCGCCTCGGGAACGGCCCTCGGTGCGGTGCTGGCCGGTGTGCTCGTCAACGCCTACGGCACTCCCGCCCTGGCATGGCTGCCGCTCGCGATCGTCGTCATCGCCGAGGTCGCGCTCCTCGCCTTCCTCCCCGCCACGCCCGCGTCGGGCAGCCGACGCCTGCACGTGCGCGCATCCCTCGCGCTGGGAGCAGGGGGCGTTGCCCTGCTCCTGGCGATCACGGAGGCCCCGAAGCTCCCCTCCCCGCTCGTGACCGTGCCGCTGCTGCTTGCGGCGGGGCTCGCGGCCCTCGCCGGCTGGGCGCGTACCCAGTACCGCGGCGACACGCCCCTGTGGGATCGCACCGCCTGGCGGCGTCGTCGCTCACTCGTCGCCGCGCACCTCATGGCGCTCCTCGGCGGCGCGGCACTGTTCGCCACGTTCGTCGCCCTTCCCGCGTTCGTCGAGTCGGACGACGGCCTCGGGCGGTCGGTCGCGATCGGCGGGGCACTCCTTCTCCCGGCAACAGCGGCGATCGCCGCCGTCGGACCTCTCGCAGGACTCTTGCGCCGACGTCTCGGAAGGCGCGGGACCGCCCTGGTCGGCGCGGCCGCGGCGACGACCGGGGCGACGCTGCAATGGATGGCCCCGCACGAGATCCCCGTCCTGCTCGCGGGCTCCGCGCTGCTGGGTGCCGGAGTGGCCGTCACGTTCGCCGCGGCGCTGACCGTCTCGATCGAACTCGCCTCGGCCGACGACGTGGCCGCCGCATCCGCCCCGAACATCGTCGCTCGTCAGCTCGGCGGCGCACTCGGGGCCGGGACCGCCGGCGCCGTCCTGGCCGCGTCCGCGACCGGCACCCGATTCGACGCAGCGTTCGGGATCATCGCGGCTCTCAGCGCCGCAGTCGTCGTCGCGACGATCGGGCTTCCCCGCAGCCGCTCGCGAGTACGCTCGACGGGATGAGCGAGAGCGCACGGGTGGACGCGTGGCTGTGGGCGGTGCGCGTCTACAAGACGCGGTCCGCTGCGACCACGGCGTGCCGTGCCGGACACGTACGCGTCAACGGCGACCGCGCCAAGGCGGCCCAGCCCGTTCGTCCCGGCGACGAACTGCGCGTGCGCATCAATGGATTCGACCGGCACCTCGTGGTCCGTCAGAGCATCACCAAGCGCGTCGGTGCGCCCGCTGCCGCCGCAGCCGTGGAAGACCGCACTCCGCCGCCTCCCCCACGCACCGAGGTGCCGTTCGTGCCCGTCCGCGATCGGGGTGCCGGCCGCCCGACCAAGCGCGAGCGGCGCGAGATCGACCGCCTGCGCGGCCGCGACGGCGACGACCGCTGATGACGCGGCCTCACGCGTTGCGGTGATCAGTCCACGTTGAGCAGATCGCGCAGCCAACGCACGCCCCGAACCCGGCCGCCCACCTCGACGATCCGTTCCGACAGACCGCGATCGCTCGTCACCACGATCACGTCGTGGCCTCGGTCGCGAAACTCCGCCGCGACCGACACGATCGCGTCGTCGCCCTCGCCCGGCGCCGCCACGACCTCGACGCCGGCGACCTCGGTCGACACCGCGCGCGCCTGCCCCTCGACGACGGCGGTCCAGCGCGGGAACCACACGTCGCCCTCCAGCCAGAGCGCATCTGCCGCCACACCGCGCGACGCGCGCCGCGAAACCCGGTCGAGCAGTCGTGACGCGGCGCCGGCACGGTCGCGCCACCACCCGTCGGGCACCGATCCGACCACGTTCGCCACGTCGACGACCACAACCGGATGCCGCGGTAACAGGCTGCGCAACAGCGGCCACGATGCGGCGAAACCGGGGTGCAGCGGCAGCTTGGCGACGTCGTCGATCGGAACCCACGCGAGCTCGAGCGACTCGGGGTCGGAGATCACCGGCGTGAACGGCTCGACGACGTCGGCGACAAGCGTCGTGTACGTCCAGACACCGACGTCGAGCACGCTCTCCAGCCGTGCCCGCACCGCTCCGTCGGGGACGCCGGCCTCCTCCTGCGCCTCGCGGATCGCGCCGGCCGCCGCATCTTCACCCTGATGGCGGGCACCACCGGGCAGAGCCCACGTGCCACCGAAGTGGCTCCAGCCCACGCGGTGCTGCAGCAGCACGCCGCGATCGGCATCCAGAGCCAGAAGTCCCGCGGCGCCGAAGCGCCCCCAGTAGCGCTGGCCGTCCGGCGCTTCCACCCAGGCGTCACCCGGGTCGCGCGGGCCGTGTGGCCGGCGCGGCTCACCGGGTTCGGGAGGGAGGATCGTCACCACGTCAAGACTGGCACACCCCGGTGTCGGTCGAGGTCGTCAGAAGCGCAACCTCAGCATCCACTCTGCGCCCGTCCCCTGCTGCATGTCCCAGAAACTGCTCTTCTGCGGGCTCACACCGACAGAAAGTGGGACATGGCTGGGGAGACGCGCCACCACAGCTGGGGAGAAGCGCCACCACCCGCCGGAAGGCATGTCCCAATATCTGCTGTTCCGCCGGCCCACACCGACAGAAAGTGGGACATGGCTGCCGATCGCCGGGAGGTATGTCCCAGAAACCGCTCTTCTGCGGGCTCATAGCGACAGAAAGTGGGACATGGCTGGGGAGAAGCGCCGCCCGCAGCGGGGGAGAAGCGCCGCGCCTCAGACGGGGAGATGGTCAGGATCGCTGGCGGCGTTCGCGGATGCGCATGTTCAGCACGATCGGCGAACCCTCGAAGCCGTAGATCTCGCGCAGGCGCCGCTGGATGAACCGGCGATAGCCCGGGTCGAGGAAGCCCGTGGTGAACAGCACGAATGTCGGCGGTCGGCTCGCTGCCTGCGTGCCGAACAGAATGCGCGGCTGCTTGCCGCCACGCAGCGGGTGGGGATGCTCGGCCACGAGCTCCGAGAGGAACGCGTTGAACTTGCCGGTCGGGATGCGCTGATCCCACGACGCGAGGGCGGTCTCCAGCGCGGGCACGAGCTTGTCGAGGTGACGGCCGGTCTTCGCGGAGATGTTCACGCGAGGCGCCCAGGCGACGTGCGCGAGGTCGCGCTCGATCTCCCGTTCGAGGAACCGCCGCCGGTCCTGCCCGTCCATGTCGTCGTCGTTCAGGCGATCCCACTTGTTGTAGGCGATCACGAGCGCCCGGCCCGATTCGAGCACGAGGTCGATGATGTTGAGGTCCTGCACGCTGATCGGCTGGGTCACGTCGATCACGACGACCGCGACCTCCGCCTTCTCGAGCGCCGCCGACGTGCGCAGCGATGCGTAGAAGTCGGCGCCCTGCGACAGGTGCACACGCCTGCGGATGCCGGCCGTGTCGACCAGGCGCCACATCTTGCCGCCCAGCTCGACGATCTCATCCACCGGGTCGCGGGTGGTGCCCGCGAGCTCGTTCACGACGACCCGCTCTTCACCGGCGGCCTTGTTCAGCAGCGAGGACTTTCCGACGTTCGGGCGGCCGAGGATCGCGACCCGGCGCGGTCCGCCGATCTCGGCGGATGCCACGGCCGAGACGGTCGGGAGCACCTTCATGATCTCGTCGAGGAGGTCGGCGACCCCGCGACCGTGGATCGCCGAGACCGGGTGCGGCTGACCGAGACCCAGGTTCCACAGCGCTGCCGCCTCAGGCTCCTGACGCGCGTCGTCGATCTTGTTGGCGACGAGGAAGACCGGCTTGCCGCTCTTGCGGAGGAGCTTGACGACGTGCTCGTCGGTGGAGGTCGCCCCCACCATCGCGTCGACGACGAACAGCACCACGTCGGACAGATCGATCGCCACCTCGGCCTGCGCGGCGACGGACGCGTCGATGCCGCGGGCATCCGGCTCCCACCCGCCGGTGTCCACGAGAGAGAAGCGACGGTCGAGCCACTCGGCCTTGTACGTGACTCGGTCGCGCGTGACTCCGGGGGTGTCCTCGACCACGGCCTCACGACGGCCGAGGATGCGGTTCACGAGCGCGGACTTGCCGACGTTCGGGCGCCCGACGATCGCCACGACAGGCAGCGCCGGCAGATACTCGATGCCGTCCTCGCCCACCACAGCGCCATCCAGCAGCGCGGCGTCCTCGTCGTCGAGATCGTAGTCCTGCAACGACGCGCGCAGCGCGGTGGCCCGCTGGTCGGCGAGCTCATCGTCCATGTCGGCGAGCGTGGCCTCGAGATCGTCGGGGCCGGCGGTGTATTCCTCGTCGGCGGCCATCAGCGCACCCCTCCCTCGGCGACGACGCCGAGCACGGCGTCGACGGTCTGCTCGAAGTCGAGCTCGGTCGAGTCGACCACTGTCACGCCTTCCGCGGCGGTGAGGAAGTCGACGACCTTCGAATCGGCGCAGTCGCGACGACGCAGCGCGTCGGCGACAGCCGCGGTGTCGTCGCCGGTGAGCTCGGCGCTGCGGCGCGCGGCGCGCACCTCGGGGGCGGCGGTCAGCAGGATGCGCACCGGCGCATCCGGAGCCACGACCGTGGTGATGTCACGCCCTTCGACGACCACGCCGACCCGGCCGGATCCGACGACCATGGCGCGGAACATGGCGTTGACGGACTGGCGCACGGCCGGCACGCGGGCGACCCCGCTGACGGCCTCCGTCACCCGGGTCTGCCGAATCGCATCGGTCACGTCGACGTCGCCGACACGCACCCAGTACCGGTCGGGGTCGAGCGAGATGGCGTACTCGAAGTCGCCGGTCGCATCGAGGACGGCGGCGGAATCGGAGGTGTCGACGCCGCGCTCGACGGCGTGCCATGCGAGCGCACGATATGCCGCTCCGGTGTCGAGGTAGCCGAACCCGAGCCGGCGGGCGACCTCCTTCGACACGCTCGACTTGCCGCTGCCGGCGGGACCGTCGACCGCGACGATGGTCACGGGTGAGGTCTCGCCAGACGACGGAGTGGGTGCGGGTGGTGTGGCCCCCGCGGGTGTGGACAGATCAGTCATGGGTTGTACTCGCTATCTTCCAGCCGCGCGCCTGCAGTCCGTCGACGCAGCGATGCACGACGCCCGGGGCGACGCTGATCTCGGCGAGACCGAACTGCGCGCCCGGGGAGTGTTCCAGGCGCAGGTCCTCGACGTTCACGTCGAGGTCGCCGAGGTCGCCGAACAGCCGGCCGAGCTGCCCGGCCCGGTCGTCGACCATGACGACGACGCTCTCGAAACGACGGTTCTGGCCATGTTTTCCGGGGAGGCGCTCGACGCCGTCGTTGCCGCGCCGGATGGTATCGGCCACGGCGCGGCGGGCGCCGGTGGCTTCGGGGTCGCGGAGCGCGTCCGCCACCTGCGTGAGGTCCGCGGCGAGCTCGTCGAGAACGTCGACGACCGGCGCCGCGTTGGCGCCGAGGATCTGGACCCACAGTTCGGGGGCGGACGCCGCGATTCGGGTGGTGTCGCGCACGCCCTGACCGGCCAGACGCAGCGACCCCTCGGGGGCGTCGACGAAACGGCCCGCGAGCAGGCTGGCGACCAGCTGCGGCACGTGGGAGACCAGGGCGACGGAGTGGTCGTGCTCCTCGGGCGACATCTCGATGGGCGTGGCTCCGAGGTCGAGGATCAAGCCCTCGACGACCGCGAGGTCGGCTGCGCGGGTCTCGCGATCACGGCAGACGACCCAGGGACGCCCGATGAAGATGTCCGCACGTGCGGAGATCGCTCCCCCGCGCTCACGGCCGGCCAGCGGATGCGATCCGATGTAGCGCGTGAGGTCGACGCCGCGCTCGCGCAGCGCCCGGAGCGGCTCGAGCTTCACGCTGGCGACGTCGGTGACCACGGCGTCCGGGAAACGGGCGAGCTCGGCGGCGACGACGTCGGCGGTCACATCCGGCGGCACGGAGACGACCACCAGCGACGGGTCGTCGTCCTCGCGCGCGGCTCGGCCGGCACCGTAGTCGATCGCCAGACGAAGCTGCGCCGGCGACGTGTCGGCGAGCACGACGTCGACGCCGAGGGCGACGAGCGCGTGCCCGATGCTCGCGCCGAGCAGTCCCGCCCCGACGACGCGCACGGTCCCCGACGAGCGCGCAGACAGGCGGTCGCTGCCGCCGGCGCGTGGCTGATCGAAGGCGTCGGTCACGGATTCTCCGGAGAGGGGGTGGATGGGCCGCCGCGAGAGAGGGTCAGCAGCGCGCCGCGCTCCACTGTAGTCAATTCCCGGGTCTTGCCGGCTGGGAGCGTGCCCAGGTGGAGCGGTCCGAACTGGCGACGCACCAGATCCTCGACGGGGTGGCCGACGGCGTCCATCATCCGTCGCACGATACGGTTGCGACCCGAGTGCAGGGTGAGCTCCACGAGGGACCCGTCGCCCGCGGCACTCGTCGACAGGATGCGCGCCTTGTCGGCCGCGATCGGGCCGTCGTCCAGGTCGATGCCGCGAAGCAGGGCGGCGACCGTCTGCGCGCTCACCCGCCCGGCCACCTTGGCGATGTAGACCTTGGTGACGCCGAAGGACGGGTGCGCGAGCACGTGGGACAGCTCACCGTCGTTGGTGAGCACGAGCAGGCCACTCGTATCGGCGTCGAGGCGGCCGACATTGAACAGGCGCTCCTCGAAGCGGTCGGTGTAGCGGCGCAGATCGGGGCGCCCCCGGTCGTCGCGCAGGGAACTGACGACACCTCGCGGTTTGTTGAGCATCACATAGCGCTTCGTGGCATCCAGCTGCACGGCCGTGCCGTCGACATCGACGAGATCGGTCTCGGGGGCGATGCGGGTGCCGAGTTCGGTGACGACGACCCCGTTCACGCGCACCCGGCCGGCGACGATCATCTCTTCGGCCACGCGGCGCGACGCCACACCCGCCTGCGCGAGCACCTTCTGCAGCCGCACACCTTCGGGTCCCGCGGCGGTCATCGGATCACCTCCGCGTCGAATCCGGTCGAGCCGTCGTCGAGCAGCGGCGAGATCGGCGGGAGCTCGTCGAGGGAATTGATGCCCAGGTTCACCAGCAGCGCATCGGTCGTGCCGTAGTTCAAGGCGCCGGTATCCGGATCGGCGAACAGCTCGGTGATGAGGCCGCGGGCGAGGAGGGTACGCACGACGGAATCGACGTTCACCGCTCGGATGGACGCGATCTGCCCGCGCGTGATCGGCTGCTTGTAGGCGATGACAGCGAGCGTCTCCAGCGCCGCCTGCGACAGCCGGGACGGCGCCTGTCCGCTGACGAACTCCTGCACGACGTCATCATGCTCTTCACGCACGTACAGTCGCCATCCGCCACCCACCTCGCGCAGCTCGAAGCCGCGGCGGGGACCGCCGGACTCGCCGTCGTAGTCGGCGACGAGAGCCTCGACCGCTTGACGCACGGCAGGGACGGGGCTCCCCACGGCCGTCGCCAGGCTCACGAGGCTCTGCGGCTCGTCGACGACCAGCAGGATGGCCTCCAGCCGCCGGACGACCGAGCCGGTGTCCTGCGGGCGGGTCGGCGGCTCGATCGCGTTCGTGTCATCGGTCATAGTCGGCTCCCAGAGTGGCGAGGTTCTCGTCGGACCAGCGCGGTGCCGTCCAGCGCAGGGTGAGCTCCCCGAGCGGCTCGAGCTGCTCGAAGGACAGTGCCGCGTGACGGTGCAGCTCGAGCACCGACAGGAATCGAGCGACGATGATGCCCGTCTGGGTGATACCCGACACGAGATCACGGAAGCTGAGGGTTCCGGCATCCCGAAGCAGCGTGACCACGACGGCCGCCTGTTCCCGGATGCTGACGAGCGGCGCGTGCAGGTGGTCCAGGCCGACCAGCGGAATCTCCTTGGGCGCGAACGCCATCATCGCGATCGCCGCGAAGTCGTCGGCACTGAGCGTCCACACCAGCTCAGGCACGGCCGAACGGTGCTTGTCCTCGAGTTTCACCGAGCGGGTGTGACGCCGGTCCTCGCGGCGCAGGGACCGCTCGAACCAGGCGGACACCTCCTTGAAGGCCCGGTACTGCAGCAGGCGTGCGAAGAGCAGGTCTCGCGCCTCGAGCAGCGCGACGGCCTCGGCGTCGACCAGTTCGCCCTGCGGCAGGAGACCCGCGACCTTCATGTCCAGGAGGGTGGCCGCGACGACGAGGAACTCCGAAGCCTCGTCGAGCTCGTCGGGCCCGAGGTCTCTCAGATACGCGATGAACTCGTCGGTCACTCGGCTCAGGGAGACCTCGGTGATGTCGAGTTCGTGCTTCGAGATGAGCTGCAGCAGCAGGTCGAAGGGACCGTCGAACACGCCCAGCGATACCCGGAAGCCGTCACCGGCATCCTCCGCCGCGACGAGCGAGGCATCGTCCGATTCCGCGGCGGTGTCCTCGGGATGCTCAGGCGACGGCGCCACGGTCGACCAGCTCTCGAGCCAGGCGCAGGTACGCCTGGGCGGCCGAGTGCTCGGGCGCGAATTCCGTGATCGGCATGCCCGAGACCGAGGCGTCCGGGAACTTCACCGTGCGGCCGATCACCGTCTCGAGCACATCGTCGCCGAAGGCCTCGACGACGCGCTCCAGCACCTCGCGCGAGTGCAGGGTGCGAGGGTCGTACATCGTCGCCAGGACGCCGTCGAGGGTGATGGTGGGATTCAGGCGGTCGCGCACCTTGTCGATCGTCTCGATGAGCAGCGCGACACCGCGCAGTGCGAAGAACTCGCACTCCAGCGGGATGATCACGCCGTGGCTCGCGGTGAGCGCATTCACGGTGAGCAGACCGAGCGAGGGCTGGCAGTCGACGAGGATGACGTCGTACTCCTTGGCGACCTTGCGCAGCACCTGGGCGAGGATCTGCTCGCGCGCCACTTCGTTGACGAGGTGAACTTCCGCAGCCGAGAGATCGATGTTGGCCGGGATGATGTCGAGACCGTCGACGCGACTCGGCACGATCACCTCGTGCGGGTCGCGCTTGGTGTTCAGCAGCAGGTCGTAGATCGTCGGGATGTCGTGCGTCTGAATGCCGAGGCCGGCCGACAGGGCGCCCTGCGGGTCGAAGTCGACGGCGAGCACCTTGCGGCCGTATCCGGCCAGCGCCGCTGCGAGGTTGATGGTCGTCGTCGTCTTGCCGACTCCGCCCTTCTGGTTGCACAGGGACACGATGCGCGCGGGGCCGTGCCCATCGAGCGCTGGCGGAGTGGCGAATCCGCGATAGGGCCGCCCGGTCGGACCGAGGACCGTCTCGTCACCGGACGCCTTCGTCTCGCCGCGTTTGGTTGCCGCCACCGACTCTCCTGCCTTCGCCATAACGTGCACCGATTCTAGTCATCCCCCGGCGCCAGGCCCGGCTGACCCGCGGGTCAGCGCGCGCGAGGATGCGACGTGACGTACACGTCGCGCAGCGCGTCGACGCTCACGTGCGTGTAGATCTGGGTCGTCGCAACCGACGCATGTCCGAGCAGCTCCTGCACGACGCGGACGTCCGCCCCGCCCTGGAGCAGGTGGGTGGCGAACGAGTGGCGAAGCGTGTGGGGGGAAACATGGGCGGTGAGCGATGCGCGCTCGGCCGCCTGCTGCAGCACCAACCACGCGCTCTGCCGCGACAGGGGTGCGCCGCGTGCGCCGAGGAACAGCCGAGGCGTCGCCCGACCGCGCCGCGACAGCTCCGGACGCGCACGGGTCAGATAGGCCTCGACGGCTGCCTGCGCGTAGGACCCGACCGGGACGATGCGCTCCTTCGCGCCCTTGCCGCGCACCCTGACGATGTCTCCGTGCGCCATGTCGTCGACGTCGAGCTGCACGATCTCTGAAACGCGCGCACCCGTCGCGTACAGCAGCTCCAGGAGCGCACGGTCGCGCAGGCCGATCTCATCCCCGGGGACTGCGGCCGCCGGCGAGGGACCGGAAGCATCCAGGAGAGCCTCGACCTGGTCGATCCGGAGGGCTTTCGGAAGGCGTCGAGGCGCTCGCGGCGGGCGCAGCCGGGCCGCGGGGTCGGAACGCTCGATCTCTTCGCGCACCAGGAATCGATGCCAGCCCCGCACGGAGGACTGCAGGCGTGCGAGCGAACTCGATGCCGGTGGCGGATCCTGGGCGGCCCGCTCGGCGATGAACGCCGAGACCGTCTCGGAGACGATGCCGGACGTGTCGGTGATCCCCTGGTCGTTCAGCCACGCGGAGTACACCGCCAGGTCGCGCCGATAGGCACCGAGGGTATGCTCCGACAGGCCCCGTTCCACCGTGACGTGGCGCAGATACGCGTCGACGGCACGATCGACGTGCACGTCAGTCCTTCGCCGCGGCCTCGTGCAGCCGGTGAGACGCCGCGAGCACGCCGACGGCGAGGATCCCGTTGCGGAATCGGCCGGCGAGCACGCCCTCGACGGCCTGTCCGAGAGGCATCCACTCCTGACGGATGTCGGCTTCCTCGTCCTCACGGTCGTGACGCGTTCCGACAGAGCGCAGGCCCCGTGCGAGGAAGAGGTGCACGACCTCGTCGTTGCCTCCCGGGGTGGTGAAGATGCTGACGAGACTCTCCCAGCGCTCCGCCTCAAGGTCGACCTCTTCGGCGAGTTCGCGTCGCGCCGTCTCGAGCGGCTCCTCGCCCTCGACATCGAGGAGCCCCGCCGGGATCTCCCAGTCGCGTCGACGGATCGGATGGCGGTACTGCTGGATGAGCAGCACCCGGCCCTCGTCGTCGACGGCGACGACCGCGGCGGCGCCGGGGTGATCGACGTACTGACGCACGATCTCGCCCTCGCCGTAGCGGAAGGTGTCGCTGCGCACATCCCACACACGACCCTCGTACACGAGCTCGGTGTCGACGATCTCGACCTCGACGGGCTCGTCGCTCAATGACTCACTCATCGTCGACATCGAACAGCTCGCTCGAACGGTGTCGCTCCAGGGCTGCTCCGATGAGCCCACGGAACAGCGGATGCGGGTCGGTCGGGCGCGAGCGGAGCTCCGGATGCGCCTGCGTGGCGATGTAGTACGGATGCACGTCCCGTGGCAGCTCCACGAACTCGACGAGGTTGCGATCGGGCGACAGGCCCGAGAAGCGCAGCCCGGCGGTGGCGATCGCGTCGCGGTAGGCGTTGTTGACCTCGTACCGGTGACGGTGCCGCTCTTCGATCCGTGCGGCGCCGTAGACCTCCGCGGCCAGAGACCCCTCGCCGAGGTCGGCGGGATACAGCCCCAGGCGCATGGTGCCGCCGAGATCGCCGCGATCGATGATGTCGACCTGTTCGGCCATGGTCGCGATGACCGGAGCCGGCGTGCCGGGATCGAATTCGCTCGACGAGGCCCCGTCGATGCCGGCGACGTTCCGCGCGTACTCGATGACCATGCACTGCAGGCCGAGGCAGATGCCCAGCGTGGGGATCCCCTGCTCCCGGGCGAATCTCAGCGCGCCGAGCTTCCCCTCGATGCCGCGGATGCCGAAGCCCCCGGGGACGATGATGCCGTCGAGGCCGCCGAGCGCCTTCGCAGCACCGTCGGGTGTCTCGCACAGATCGGACGGGATCCAGGTGATGTTCACGTGCGTCTCGTGCGCGAACCCGCCGGCCTTGACCGCCTCCGTGACCGACAGGTAGGCGTCGGGCAGATCGATGTACTTGCCGACGAGGCCGATCGTCACCTCGTGCTTCGGATTGTGCACCGCCTGGAGCACTCGTGCCCATCGAGACCAGTCCACGTCGGTGGCGCGCTCGAGACCGAGCGCGCGCACGATGTAGGAGTCGAGGTGCTGGTCGTGGAGCATCGACGGGATGTCGTAGATGCTCGGCACGTCGACGGCGTTGACCACCGCGTCCTCGTCGACGTCGCACATGAGGGCGATCTTGCGCTTGTTGGACTCGGTGACGGGCCTGTCGCTGCGCAGCACGAGCGCGTCGGGCTGGATGCCGATCGACCGGAGCGCGGCGACCGAGTGCTGCGTCGGCTTCGTCTTCTGCTCCCCCGACGCACCCATGAACGGCACGAGGGAGACGTGGACGAAGAACACGTTGCCGCGCCCGAGCTCATGACGGATCTGCCGGGCCGACTCGATGAACGGCTGCGACTCGATGTCGCCGACGGTGCCGCCGATCTCGGTGATGATGACGTCGGGCTTCGGCGTCTCGTCGGCCTGCAGACGCATCCGACGCTTGATCTCGTCGCTGATGTGCGGGATCACCTGCACCGTGTCGCCGAGGTACTCGCCTCGCCGCTCGCGCGCGATCACCTGCGAGTAGACCTGACCGGTCGTGACGTTGGCGGCCTGGCTGAGCTCGATGTCGAGGAAGCGCTCGTAGTGACCGATGTCGAGATCGGTCTCGGCACCGTCATCGGTCACGAAGACCTCGCCGTGCTGGAACGGATTCATCGTTCCCGGGTCGACGTTCAGGTAGGGGTCGAGCTTCTGCATCACGACGCGAAGACCCCGCGCCGTGAGCAGGTTGCCGAGGCTGGCCGCCGTGAGACCCTTGCCGAGGGAGGAGACGACACCGCCTGTCACGAAGATGTGCTTCGTGGTGTCGTGGGGGGAAAGTCCGTCACCGGGAGTCTGCGTCACGGGCTTCGATCCTATCAGTCGCGTTCCGCGCCGAGGTCGAGCAACTCGCGCGCGTGGGTGAGAGCGGCATCGCTGTCGGGCATGCCCGACAGCAGCCGCGCCATCTCGGCTTCGCGATCGGCGCCCTCCAGGCGGCGCACGCTCGAGGCCGTCACGGATCCGTCGCTGGCTTTGACGACCGAGAGGTGGTTGGAGGCGAAGGCCGCCACCTGTGCGAGATGCGTGACGGCGATCACCTGAGACGACCGTGCGAGTCGGGCGAGACGCCGACCGACCTCGATCGCCGCCGCTCCCCCGATACCGGCGTCGACCTCGTCGAACACGAAGGTGGGAACGGGGTCGGTCGCGGCAATCACGACCTCGATGGCGAGCATGACGCGGCTGAGCTCTCCCCCCGATGCGCCGCGCGAGACGGGCCGCGGCTGAGCCCCGGGATGCGGCGCCAACAGGATCTGCACCTCATCCCGCCCGGCCGTCGACGGGCTCGCCGGAGAGACCTCGACCGTAACGGCCGCATCCGGCATGGCCAGGTCGCGCAGTTCCGCCGAGACCGCATCGGCCAGTCGGCTCGCGGCCGCGGTGCGAGCGGCGGTCAGTGCGTCGGCCGCCGTGTCGAGCTCCGTCGCAGCCGCATCCCGTTCCGCGGCCAGGCGGTCCAGGCGATCACCGTCGTCGTCGAGCTCCGCCAGGCGTGCCGAACCCGTTTCCAGAAGATCGATCGCGGCCTCGAGGCTGCCGTGCGCGCGGACGAGCGATCCGAGCACTGCTCGCCGATCTTCGACGGCGGCCAGCTCGTGTGGTCCGGACTCATCGAGATCGGCGAGGTACGCGGCGATCTCGGTAGCGAGGTCGGTGACCCGATACCCGATCTCGGCGAGGTGCTCGCCGAAGGCCGCCAGCTCGGCGTCGCGATCGGACGCCCTCTCCACGGCACGGCGCGCATCGGCCAGGAGCGCGGTGGCGTCGGGCCCCCCGGACTCGCCGGAGAGCGCCTCGTGGGCGGTGGCCGCGGCCATGCGGAGCTCCTCGATGTTGGCCAGCCGCTCGGCGCGCGCCGTGAGCTCGGCATCTTCGCCCGGCTGTGGTGCCGCCTGTTCGATCTCCGCGATCTCGGCTCGGAGACGTTCGGCCTCCGCCCGGCGATCGTCCCGGTCGGCGGTCAGCGATGTGAGCTCCGCGTCGAGGGCACGCCAGCGGTCGTAGGCGTCTCGATACGCCGCGAGCGGAGCCGCGATCTCGGCGCCGCCGAAGCGGTCGAGGGCGTCGCGCTGTGCGACGGCCGAACGCAGGCGGAGCTGATCGGACTGCCCGTGCACGACGACCAGCTCTTCGGCGAGATCCGCCAGCACCCCGGCGGGCGCGGCCCGTCCGCCGACCGACGCTCGGCCACGACCCTCGCGCGACACCGAGCGACCGACGAACAGCTCCGCTCGTCCGTCGCCGAGTTCCTCGACGTCACCGCCGGCGTCTCGTACGCGGTCGACGACCGCGCCCGCCTTCGGGACGATCCACACGCCGTCGACCGAGGCCTGCCCGGCGCCCGCTCGCACAGCGCCGGAATCCGCCCGCTGCCCGAGCAGCAGTCCCAGCCCGGTCACGACCATCGTCTTGCCCGCGCCGGTCTCTCCGGTGATGGCGGTGAATCCGGGACCGATCGGAAGGGTCGCCTCGGCGATCACCCCCAGATCGCGAAGACGCATCTCCTCGATCACGGGTGCCCCTCCCCCTCGGGGGGCGACGTGCGCAGCGTCGCCGTTGTCGGCGAGGTGCCCGGTCCGCGCCATCCCTCCACCGGCAGTCGGAACTTGCGCACCAGTCTGTCGGTGAACGCGGCCTGGTGGAGCCGCGCGAGCCGAACGGGATCGGTCGCCCGCCGCACGACCACGCGCGCTCCCGGCGGGAGCTCGTGCGAGCGACGTCCGTCGCACCAGAGCACCCCGCTGCCCCCGGTTCCCTCGATGAGCTCGATCGCGACTGCGTGGTCGGGCCCGACCACGAGCGGCTTGGCGAACAGCGCGTGCGCCGACAGCGGCACCACGGCGATCGCCTGCACGGTCGGCCAGATGACGGGACCACCGGCCGAGAAGTTGTAGGCGGTGGACCCGGTGGGAGTCGAGACGACCACCCCGTCGCAGCCGAACGCCGACAGGGGCCTCCCGTCCACCTCGATCGCGACCTCGAGCATCCGCTCCCGCGCGGCCTTCTCCACCGTCGCCTCGTTCAGCGCCCAGGTCTCGTAGACGACGGTGTCGGTGTCGTCCTTGATGCGCACCTGGAGGGCGAGTCTCTCCTCGACCTCGTACTCGCGTGAGATGACGCGACGGACCGCCTCGTCCATGTCGTCCCGCTCGCTCTCGGCGAGGAACCCGACGTGCCCGAGGTTGATGCCGAGCACCGGCGCCGTTCCGCCACGCACCAGTTCCGCCGCCCGCAGGATGCTGCCATCGCCGCCGAGCACGATCGCCAGTTCGATCTGCGACACGTGCACGTCTCGTCCGAGCACTGCCAGACCGTCGACGTCAGGGCGAGCCGCGCACATCTCGGCCGCGTCGACCTCGTCGAGAACGGGCACGGCGCCCGCGACGCGCAGCGCGGTGATGACGCTCTCCGCGGCGTCGCGGGTGTCATCACCGCCGCGCACGACGACGAGAATGTACCGCTCGGGGTCGGTCATCGGGCTCCTGTCAGTTCGGAGATCGTGTCCAGCCATTCTGTCGGATTCGCGCCGGTTCCCGCGGCGAGATGCACGAGATACTCCGCGTTGCCGTGCGTGCCGGTCAGTGGCGAGGCGATGACCCCGCGGGTGCCCAACCCGGCGTCCCAGGCGCTCCACAGCACATCCGCGACAGCCTCGGCGCGAAGCGCCGGATCGGTGACCAGGCCGCCGCGCACGGCAGTGCGTCCCACTTCGAACTGGGGCTTGATCAGCAGCACCGCGTCGCCGCCTGCCGCCATCGTCGCGGCGACGGCGGGAAGCACGAGCGCCAGCGAGATGAACGACAGGTCTCCCGTGACCACCGACGGCGGTGCGGCGACGCCACTGGCCGCTCGCAGCCCCTCCGCATCCATGTGCCGCACGTTGTAGCCTTCGAGGCTCGTCACGCAAGGGTCCCCTGCGATCACCGGATCGAGCTGGCCGTGACCGACGTCGACGGCGATCACCGGTGCGGCACCGCGTTCGCGCAGAACCTGGGTGAAACCACCCGTGGACGCTCCCATATCGAGAGCGCAGCGGTCCGAGACTGCTACGTCGAATGCATCGAGGCCCGCGATCAGCTTGTGAGCGGCACGGCTGACGTAGTGGTCGGAGGCGGCGACCGAGATGCGCGCGTCGTCAGCGACGCGCGTGGATGACTTGACCACGGTCGCCCCGTCGACGGCGACCAGACCCGCACCGATCAGTGTGGCGGCGTGAGTACGGGAGCGCGCGAGACCGCGCGCAGCCAGAGCCGCGTCCAGGCGCGACGTCATGAGCGCGAGGCGCGCCCGGTCACATCGGCATCCAGGCGCGCTGAGAATTCATCGTGGATGGAGCCATAGGCGTCGGCGCGCACAGAAAGAGGCTGAGCCTCGATCACCTCGAGGCGGGAGACGAGATCCCTCCCGTCCGAAACCGGATCAGCCTCGCGAGAAGAGGTGTCGACGCCCGTCGGCGGTGCAGGGTTCGGCAGGCTCTCCATCCCCACATGCTACGTGTCTCAGGGGCGATGGAACGGATCGGCATACAGCCTGTCCGGAACCCGGAAGCCGAAGATCTGACGTCCGGTATCCCAGATGGCATGCGCTCCCGCGCGGAGAAGATCGATCTGCGATCCACCCGCCGCCAGGATGCTCACGTCCGCGCCGTCGACCCGCACGCGCGCATCGCGAACGCGCACGACGCCGTCCTTCCGGATGACCTCCGGATACGGCTCATGCAGCTCTCGAAGGTCCGAGAGCACGTAGGTCGGCTGCGAGCCGGACGGAGCGGCGAGCACATGCTTGGGACGGTCGATTCCCGTCAGGACGAGAGCCGAAGCGATGCCCGCGCGATTGGCACCGAGGATGTCCGTGTCGAGCCGGTCACCGAGGAACAGAGGTGCGCGAGAGGAGAACCGCGCAACGGCCTCCTCGAAGATCGGTACCTCGGGTTTGCCGGCGACCGTTGCGAGACGACCGACGGCCGTGTGGACGGCGGAGACGAGCGTGCCGTTCCCGGGCGCGATCCCCCGGGCCTGCGGAATCGTCCAGTCGGTGTTCGTCGCGATCCACGGGATGCCGCCGTCGTCTTCGGGGGTCGCGAGCGCAAATGCCGCTTCGGCGAGCTGGGTCCACCCCACCTCGGGCGCGAAGCCCTGCACGACGGCCGCGGGGCGGTCCCGTGCACTTCGCGTGACGACGAAGCCATGCTTCTCGATCTCGGACACGAGGCCGTCCCCGCCCACGACCAGGATCGTCGAGCCGGCCGGCACACGTGTGGCGAGCAGCCGAACCGCCGCCTGCGGACTGGTGACCACGTCCGCAGGCTCCGTCGGCAGACCGAGGTCGCGCAGATGCGCCGCCACCGACGCGTCGGTACGCGACGCATTGTTGGTGATGTAACCGAGACGGCGATCAGACGCCGCGCGGATGAGACTGTCGACAGCGTGCGGAATCGCGCCGGACCCCGCGTACACGACGCCATCGAGGTCCGCCAGAACGGTGTCAACACCCTCAAGCGGAGGACGACCGGCGGAGCGCCCGAACAATGCCATGCGTGTCCTTCCGAGATGTCCGCGAAAACGGCTGTTAACGAGTAATGGCCACCCTGCTTTGGGTGGCCATTACCGTGAAAAGAAGTCCGGCGGTGTCCTACTCTCCCACAGGGTGGCCCCTGCAGTACCATCGGCGCTGAGAGGCTTAGCTTCCGGGTTCGGAATGGGACCGGGCGTTTCCCTCTCGCTATGGCCGCCGAAACACTATCGATGTTTCAGTGTGTCACAACAAAAGTGTTGTTGTGGGTTTCCGACCGTACATCGGGAACCACACGGTGGACGCGAGTCACGCTAAAGAAATAGCGGAAAGTGTTATCAAGTCATCGGCTTATTAGTACCGGTCAGCTGCACGCATTACTGCGCTTCCACATCCGGCC